>Ga0160441_100029_pt1 | contig 228180 bp, 164 predicted proteins | sample HID1971K_E1MG_FD_108260 | JGI IMG/M metagenome (GOLD analysis project Ga0160441, IMG submission 108260) | Enriched millipede-associated microbial communities from UW Madison campus, WI, USA - HID1971K_E1 MG | ecosystem: Host-associated > Arthropoda: Insects > Digestive system > Unclassified ... | reverse complement strand
TGTAAGGGTAAACCCGTACTTGTTTTTTCACAGGTAAAGCTTTATCCGTTTAATTCAACTATAATTGTCAATATAAATCCAATTTACACTCCATTTTTTGTAAGGTAAAAAACGTATAAGACAGCTCTAAGGATAGAAAGTACATTAGACCTACCTCATAGGTACTTCATAGGTACCTAGTAGGTGTAAACACCTTTGATATAGGTGTGAGGTACCTATGAGGTACCGGTTAGCCGGCCTGTATCACTAAAGCCCGGTACAAGCCCAACCAATACCAGGTATAATATTACCCCTTCCAGGACGCTACAAGCAGGTAATTTCTTGCTTTTGAATAATTATCCCCAATATTAATCCAATTCGGCCATCGAATTTTTCAAGCTAAAAGATGTATAAAACTGCGTTTTGCCAGGGTCGACTACCCAGGCAAAACACAATTAACTAGCAGTTAATATTTCGTAAAATAAAACTACGAAGTATAAATTCATCAGAAAGAATTACTATTTCAACAAATACTTTTTAATGAATTTATCGGTAGCGTTCCTTTCAAACTTAGCTTTATGTGGTAAGTAATACCAGCCATGAGCAGCACCTGGATAAAACATAACGTCAAAATCCTTATCTGCTTCCATCAATGCATCTACCAGTTTCATGGTATTACGCATATGAACGTTATCGTCCATTGTACCCTGATTTAAACTCAGATGACCTTTTAAGTTCTTCACATAAGTAAATACACTAGAGCTTTTATAACCTTCAGGATTCTCTTTCGGACTGTCCATAAACCTTTCGGTATAGGCACTATCATACAAATGCCAATCGGTCACACTTCCACCGGCTAAGCCAACGGTAAATACATCAGGGGCTTTTACCAATGCCAATGCCGAAATATAGCCACCGTAACTGAAACCACTGATCCCCACTCTTGATCCGTCAACGAAAGGGTATGTTTTTTTCAGGTAGTTGATTACGGTTGAATAATCTTCAATCTCCCAATGCCCTAAATTACGGTGCATATAGTTTTGGCCCATTTTGCCAAACTGGCCTGATCCGCGATGGTCCATTTGTATACCAATCACTTCACTGGCCGGATTATTTTCGTTATAACTTCCATAATAACCATCATTTACGAAAGCGGAATTGGGGCCGCCATAAATATTTGCCAGCACAGGATACTTTTTATTGGCGTCGAAACCTGCAGGATACATGATGCGTACAGGCAATTCAAATCCATCAGCTGTTTTCACCCTGATGATCTCAGATTTACCAACAAGAGGCAGGTACTTTTCATAATCTTTACCTCTGCTATCTGCAAGTTCTCTAATGATTTTACCCTGGTTATCAACGAGGGCGGCTTTACCCGGAGTTTTGAAATTAGCATAGGTAGTAATGAAGTACTTCGCATTTGGCGACAGTACAAACCGGTGCATATAATCTCCAAAAGTTAATCTTTCTATTTTACCACCACTCAATTTTACCTTGTACAGGTCTAAACGCGTAGAGTTTTCCTTTTTAGCTGTAAAATAAACCATTCCAGCTTTTTCATCTACATGATTTATCTCGGTCACGGCCCAGTTTCCACTTGTCAATGGTTTTACCAGTTTGCCATCCATATTGTGTGCGTAAATGTGCATCCAGCCACTTTTATCACTCATTAGCAGAAATTGCTTTTTGGAAGGTACGAATGTTACCCTGTTCTCCTGATCCAGTGCGATCCAGGTTTTCTGGGTCTCGGTATAAATAGGTTTACGGTTACCATTGGCAAGATCAATCGCTTCAATTTTAAGCGTATCCTGACCACGGTTCATCCATTGTACCCAAAGCTGATCTGATGATGGTGACCAGACAGGCGTACCAAAATATTGATCCACCTTAGCATCATAATCCGCCCAGGTAATTTTTTTACTCGCCAGATTTACAATACCAGTTTTTACTTCAGGGTTCTCGTCACCTGGTTGCGGATAACGGATCAGGATTTGTTTCTCATGGATACCTGAATCATCGGTCATGTAATGAATAGGAACTTTGGTATCATCAAATCGCATAAAGGCGATTTTTTTACTATCAGGGCTCCACCAGAAAGCACGATAGGCCATCCCCCTCCCTAGAATTTCTTCGTTATACACCCATGACGACCAACCATTATAAATGGTTTCAGAACCATCGGTAGTTACCTGCCATTCTTTACGATCGGCCAGATTATATACGAATAGATTTTTGTTCCTGGTATAGGCAATACGAGTAGAATCAGGTGATGCGACAGGTGTTTGAACACCACTTAATGTATCAGCTTTCGTCCTTGCCGTTTTAGCGATAACAATTAAACCTTTTTTGCTAAAGGAGAACTTGGGCGACGTACTTACCGTACGTTCAACTGGCGTTTCTTTACCTGTTAAAACGTCAATTATTATCTCTTGTCCACCCATACCAACTACATTACCTCCACGAAAAGTTCTGTAATGGTTATCATCTACCCAGCTAAAAACCGGGATTCTCTTAATAAACTCAACTGCCGAGGGCTTTTGCTGGGCAATGCCTGCACCAGGCATTAAATATAGTCCTGCAGTAAGCAGGACTATAGTATTTAATTTCTTCATAGAGTTTGCGCTTAGTTATTTCTTAAGTTCGGCCTCTAACAATTCTTTTAACTTAGGATCTGATGGACGAGGTGCATCAACGGTAACAACGTTTCCTTTTTTATCGAACACCATAAAGCGGGGAATCCCTGTGATTTTATAATCTTTAGTAATCTTACTCCATCCGCTGGCAAACAATTGTACGCCACCAAGATTTTCATCTTTGATCATTTTTAACCATGTTTCTTTATTTTTTTCTTCATCTACAGAAACACTCATGATCACAATGTCTTTACCGTGCATTTCTTTTTCCAATTGCTTAAGCGATGGAATTTCTTTCTTACATGGGCCGCACCAGGTAGCCCAGACATCAACTAAAACAACTTTACCTTTTTGTCCGCTTAAAGAAACCATTTTACCGTTAACATCAGGATACTCAAAATCAGAAGCTATACCACCTGCTTTGGTGCTATAAAGTTCAGCATTCATTACTTCTAATCTCTTTTTCTGGCTTGGGCTTTGTAAGTACTGACCATACTGATCAACCATGCTTTTATACTTATCGTATGATTTTATAAATCTGCCTTCACTGTAAAGTACATACTCTCCCTTTTGGTTATTGGTCGTTAAAAACGATAACCTTTGATTTACATCAGCCATGTTGCCTGCCGCAAATTCTGCGTACATGCCCATTGCCCTTTTTCCGTACAACGTTCCCAGTATATTGTCATTAGGAAATTTATTTTTCACCACGATGGTGCTGTAATAAGCGGGGTAATCACTTTTCTGTGGATGTTTTGACCGCGGTGTACGCAGGAAATTTATGGCATAAAAATCCATATCAAAAAAAGTTAGTTCTTTCATCAATCCATTGAACTTAGTGTTCTTAGTATTGATCGTTTTTCTGAAGGCATCCGTTTGTGCCGCCACTGCTGTTAATTCGGGAAAGAAATCAACATAGCTGCTAAAAGAACCCATAAAATAAACTGACTTTCTTTTCAGGCTTTTGGTGAGGTTTGCCCAATTGTTCAAAACTGTATTTTCAGGAGTATTGGTTCCTGTAAATTCGGCATTCACATTATCGAATGCAATTTCTGCCTTATCGCCAGGCTTTAAATAAATCTGGAACTGGCCTTTCAACATATCAGGTGAACCTACTGCGTAAAAACCCTCATAAGTAGGTTTAAACATAAAAGCAAATGAGCCATCTTCGGCAAGGTTTGTAGTTGCGATCACCTTTGGCTCGCCGTCTTCAATTTTCATTAAAGCGATGCTTTCTTTGATAGTTGCCTTTTCAGCTTTAACAGTTCCGCTTACCTGGCTCATTTGAGCTGAGGCAAAAAGAGAGTTGACCAGCATGGCTGCTGATAAAATTATTTTTTTCATTTTCGTATGTGTATTAGTTATGTGTTGCTAGTTTTTACCGTCATAAATTGACTTACCAACCGAAATTTTGTTCGATTTTATTACCCGGCTTGGTTACTTCTGTGATTGGAAAAGGGAACAAGTAATGTTTTTCCTGGAATATCCTGGTTTTAGTCAGATTTTTAACCGTATATGTTTTTACCCCTGTAACAGCATTCCTTACAATTTCCATTTTCTTTATCGGATTGGTGGCTGTAGAGAACAGGTTGACAGCGAGTTTCCAGCGTTTTACATCCCAGTATCTCGCATCTTCAAAGGCAAGTTCCACTCTCCGCTCATGTCTGATAGCGGTACGCATATCAGGCTGTGATAATCCAGCTGGCAAATTTGGCATTCCTGCACGTTTTCTAACCTGGTTTACCGCATCGTACACCGTGTTATCCGCACCAACCGCCTCATTCTGCGCTTCTGCATAGTTTAACAAAACTTCAGCATACCTGAAGAGTATCCAGTTCTGACTGCTGGCAACGTTGGCATCGGCCAGGTTTATGGTTTCATCCGTGAATTTGCGCAGATAATAACCTGTGTTGGTAACCCATCCAGCAAGGATACCACCAGAAACCGTGAGGTCTACCCCACCGTTATACAACTGCAAAGCACGTCCACGGAATGTTGCGCCATCATAAAGTACTGTTGCAGCAAACCTTGGATCCCTGCCTACATAAGGTTGTTGCGCATCATAGCCCGATAGGGGATTTGTAATTGGCAAACCAGTAGTTTGCATTTCATATTCATCTACCAGGTTTTGAGTCGGCAAAGTACTTCCTCTTCCGCCAAAAGCAGGAGGTTGATTATAAGCATCAAATAAATGAGAACGTTGCGCCTTATCACCATTAAACTGTACAGAAAGGATGACTTCATTGTTCATTTTATTGTTGTTGGCAAATACACTGCTATAAGACGGTTGCAAAACATAAGCTTTTAGATCCATCAAGGCTTTTGTGGTGGCGGCGGCATCTGCCCATCGACCTGCATAAAGCTGTATACGCCCCATCATGGCTAAAGCCGCACCTTTCGTTGCTCTCCCCCAATCGCCGGCAGCATAAGTAACTGGCAAGGTTGCAGCGGCCTCAGTTAGTTCTTTTACCAGGAAATCTGTGAACTCATCTTTAGTGGCTTTTGCTACAAATGCCGATTCATCTAAGTCATTTTGAGCAGTGGTAATAATTGGCAAGGGTCCAAACCAGTTCATCAGATCAAAATAATAGTAAGCCCTTAAGAACTTCATTTCGCCCTTCATTCTGTTATTTAGGCTTGCATCCCCTGGGACAGCATCAATTTTTGAAAGAAATGTATTCGCTCTGCGGATATACATCCAACGATTACTAGTCCACATTCCGTTTAAAGGAGAGTTACTCGAGTCGTAAGCACCATTCCAATAAGTATTATATACCGTACTGTTTGCGTCAGCATCATCGGTAATGTCTGAAAGCAGATTGCCCGTGAATATAGAAGATCCCGGATGTGGCCCAGAAAACCCAGCTTGCATCTGTGCGTAAAAGTTCCCGGTATAAGTTAAAACCATATCCTGATTAGACCACATTAAGGGATCAGTCACCTGATCTACTGGAATAATATCTAATATTTTTTTACATGATGCAGTCAGCAATAATACTGCTGCCATTACCATAATTATATATCTGTTTGTAATCAATTTCATCTTTTTCATCTCCTTATTTAGAAATTAACATTTACACCAAATCCAACATTCTTCTGAGTTCCATAGAAGTTAGGGCTCACTGCTTCACTAAGACCCCTGTTGGCCGTTTCCGGGTCAATACCGCCCTCAACAGAAGTCCAGGTAAACAGGTTAGAAGCCTGTGCATAGACTTTTACCTGTTTTATTTTTAAAGCATCAACCCATCTTTTAGGCAAATCATAACTCAGGCGTACATCCCTTAGTCTCAAAAAGTCATCTTTCACTAAAGTAGCATCCGATGTCCTGTTGTTATTTATAGAGTTTGCCAGACGTGGGAAAATTGCATTTTCATTACCCGGTCTCCATGAGTTATCATAAATATATTGCCATCCCGGAATTGTTGCATATCTCAGGTACCCACCTAATGCACCACTAAAGAATGTACTCAACATAATTCCTTTATGTTTTAAATTAAAACCGAAGCCAAAATTCACTGGTGGGAAACCCATATTATCAAGCCATATCTGATCATCAACGGTTAATTTGCCATCACCGTTTCGGTCTGCGAATTTGATATCTCCTGGTTTAATTGTAGCGTTTTTCAATCCATCCTGATCTACAGGCCATGCTGCAATTTCCGCTGCATTCTGAAAAAGGCCTAAAGAATGATAAGCAACAAAAGAGTTGGTCGTGCGGCCTTCCTGGCGTAAATAATCCGGAAGTGATTTGGTGCCATAATCGATTACAGTGGTACGTACGTAAGTCAGGTTTGCATTTAACGACAGTTCCCAATCACTAGCCAATTTATGGTAACTGTTTAATTCTACATCAAAACCTCTGTCACTCAATTTCGCGAAATTCTGAATAGGTGCACCGATACCAAATGTACCGGGAAGCACGGCATCTTTAGACATCAATATGTCATACCTGTTTTTTTGATAGATGTCAAATCTGAAGTCCAGCTTTCTATCAAAAAGTGTTGCATCTATACCAATGTTCTCCTGCCTGTTTTTTGCCCAGGTAACTTGTTCATTTGGCAAACTGCCATTTGCCAGATAAAATGTTGGTGAATAATTAGTCCCAAAAATATAACCATTGGTAGCTTGTGTACCTACGTTAGCCACTCTATAAGTGTAGTAATAACTATTGGCACCAATGGAATCATCACCTGTTAAACCAATAGAGGCCCTTATTTTTAAGGAGTTGACAATATTTGTCAATGGCTTAAAGAAATTCTCTCTGGAAATCATCCATCCTGCAGAAGCACCAGGGAAAAACCCCCATCTGTTGCCTGGCGCAAAAAGCGTAGATCCATCAAAACGAAAACTGCTTTCCATGAAAAATCTATTGTCGAAATCATAATTCAAGCGGCCCACATATCCGGCCCTGGCTGATAATCCACGATTACCACTGGTAACTTCGCCTACAGTCGATCCCAGGTTAATGATATCAAGTCCGGGCGCTACAAGGTTCAAACGCTTATCACTATTAGCATTAAAGCTACCCTCACTTCTGGTATACAAAGCCAAAGCTTCAATTCCGTGTAAACCAAAGCGCTCTTTATAATTTACGCCAAAGTCAATGGTGTAGGTATTTGCATCTCTGGTTTTATCCTCCAGCGATGGTTTTCCCGCGCCGGTTGCCATGAAATACCCGGAAGGAGATGTTGGGTCTAATCTGTATTGTGGTACAGGTACATCATACCTCTTCCCCCTTGTAAAGTTCTTATCTACATTAACATTGGTATAAGCTGATAATCCTTTTATATAGGTCGGTTCCCAAATCAATTTTACATTTCCCGTAACATAGTTATCATTGGTATAATCGTATCCAGCTTTTTCAGATATGGCCGCCAATGGACTATTGCCCGCCGTAAGCGCACCAAAACTGCCATTTGGCATATAAGCAGGTATTAAAGGTGACGTACTCAGAATGGAACTTAATGGTGAGTTTGTCAACCTATTTTCCTTCCCGCCACGATAGCTAAAGCCCAGTTGTGATCTGAACTGTTTGCTTAGGATTACATCAAAATTATTTTGCAAGGTATAGCGTTTATAGCTAGTCCCTGGGAACATTCCCTGTTGATCAGTATAATTCCCAGAGATAAAATATTTTACAGTTTCTGTACCACCTCTTACATTTAAGCTATGGTTCTGAACAAGTTCTGGCTTCCCAATAATTAGGTCAAGCCAATTGGTATTGGCAAACTTATAGGGCGACAATTGTCTTCTGATGGTATCTAATACGGCATCAGTATAGGGAATAGCTAAGCCATTATTGGTGGCCGTTTCATTTTGCATCAAAGCATAATTATATCCATCTAAGGTTTTTGCTCTTTTTCCGGGGCTGGTCCAGGTAAAGTTGCCAGTATAGCCAAACTGTGGTTTCCCTAGTTTTCCTCGCTTAGTGGTGATAAGAATTACCCCGTTTGCTGCTCTGGCACCGTATACCGCACCCGCAGCATTATCTTTTAAGACGGTTATGCTTTCTACTTCGTTAGGATCAATATCACCTAGTCCTGCCTGGTCAGAGCTACTGCTGCTTAATCGTGGTACCCCATCAATTACGATCAATGGTCTTTGCGTATTATTTGTAGTTCTGATCAATAAATTAGCATCATCCGAGCCGGGGTTCCCTGATCCGGCACGGGCCAGAAGTCCTGGAACACGTCCAACCAAAACCTGCGACAGATTGGATACAGGAATCTGGGTAATCTGATCCGCATTAATACTACTCACAGCTGTAGTCAGATTTTCCTTTTTGATCTGACCGTAGCCCACAACAACGAACTCACCCAGCTGCATATCTAATTCTTTCAATACAAAATTCAGTTCTTTTTGATCACCAACCAGGGTATCAATAGACTGAAAGCCAATCATCGAAGCGCGGACAGTTGATTTATCAGTTACGACAATTGAAAAAACACCTTCTGCATTGGCCATCGCAGCCCTGCGGCTTCCCAAAACCACTACAGACGCTCCCGGAAGTGGTTTACCTCCGGCATCTTTTATATACCCTTTAATAACACGTGGCTGCTGCTGAACAGCATTTCCGTTCGTTGGCCTATTGGTAATGGTGATAATATTATCTTCAATAACATAAGTAAAAGGCTGGTCTGCAAAGCATGCATCAAGCACCTCACGCAGGGGCTTATTCGTCACATTAATACTTACCGGTTTAGCAGACTTAATTTGAGGGGTAGTGATGATAAAATCATAGCCACTCTGTTTTCTAATCTCTCTGATTACCTCATGTAGGGATGCCTGGTTTTTATTCAGGCTAATGCGCTGCGCAAAGCCGGCAGCACTCACATGGAGTAAGGAGGTGAATAATATGATAATGGTTAGTTTCATAATTCGCAGTATCTTATTTGCTGGGTCAGCAAATTGTCTACGCTTAAATAGCGCATAAAAATTCATACATTTGAGTTTAGGCCTTTTAACTTGTTGTAAACAAGCTTTAAGGTCTTGGTTTGGAATTAGTTGATTAGTGTGTAAGCTATATTTAATTGAATAATCCGGCCATTAGCCAGGGGTGGGTCCAATCACTCCTGGTTCTTTTTTGGATTATCTTTATGTAGAGATTGATTACATAACGATTACCCTCCTCCCTTCTATCTTAAATTTCACGTTTCCTGTTTTCTCGAGGGCCTTAAGTACTTGTATTAAAGATTTATCTCTGGATATTTCGGCATTAAAGCCGATAGCGTTTTGTGTTCCTTCATATACCACTTCAATGTCATACCATCTTTCCAGCACTTCCATGATGGTTTTAATATCGTTATCAGTAAAAATAAAATTGCCGTTCTTCCAGGCAATGACATCTTCTGTATCTACTTCCGCTATACGTACTGCCGAACCTACAATAGCCTGCTGACCTGGCTTTAAAATGTAATCTTTTGTGTTCTGGGTTAACTTCACGCGACCTTCCAATAAAGTGGTTTTATCAACCGCAGCTCCCGGATAAGCATTTACATTAAAATGTGTACCCAATACTTCTACTTCCTGGCTGGATGCGGAAACTATAAAAGGCCGTTTTTTATCTTTTGTTACTTCGAAGTAAGCTTCTCCTGATAACTCAACCTTCCTGTCCTTTAACTGAATAAATGAGGAGGGAAATTTCAATTTACTGGCTGCATTTAGCCATACCCTTGTACCATCGGGTAGGTTTACCTGGTACTGCCCCCCGCGTGGAGTGGAGATGGTGTTGTACTGAGGGGCTTTATTTGAAGCGGGATTATTGGTCACATCATAAACCAATTGCCCATCAGCGGTTTTATTGATGACAATTCCCGATTGTTGTGCTATTTTACCGTTCGCCACATCATCAAGACTGATCTTAGTACCGTCCGCTAGTGTAAGCATGGCTTTATTGCCGCCTGGATTTACATCATTTTTATATCTGATGGCCTGGCTTTCTGCTTCTGAAACCGGTTCTTTTTCACGCTTAAAAAAGTATAATCCGCCGACAGAAAGAATTAAAGCCACAGATGCCGCCGCCGTATATTTAAGCCATAACGGGATAGTTTTATGCTTTGCCGCAGGATCGTCATGAATTGGAAGTCCCGCCCAGATTGCTTTTCCCGCCCTGTCCATTTCAGCCTCATCAGGCATAAAGTCACTATTGTTCAGCTCATGAATATGCCAGCTTTCCACAATAGCCCTTTCCTCATCAGTACAGGTGCCTGTTTTATATTTGTGTAATAGATCTTCTGATTGATAGTTGTTCATCATCATCTAAGCTGGTTTAATAGGGTCTGCTTAGATAGATGTAGGTTAAGTAGCAGGAAGGGAGTAGATAATTTTTAAAAAATTAAAAATTGATGGTGATAAAGATTGAAAACAGCTTTAGTTTACCTCTTAAAATCTTTACCGCATTGCTTACCTGCTTTTTCACGGTAAGATCAGAAACACCAAGCTGATCGGCAATTTGTTTATGGGACAGTCCTTCGTTCCTACTCATTTCAAACATTTCCCTCATCTTTGGAGGCAGCAGTGAGACTTCTTTTTCGATTACAGCAACCAATTCCTTTAATCTCAGCTGTTCATCCGTAATATACGTTCCTTCCTCTATAAACTGTTGCAGGTAGGTTTTATAATCCGTCCGTACTTTCCTGTGGTCCAGCAGGTCGAAGATCCTGTAACGTACCGAGGTATATAAATATACAGAAAGTGAGGTTTTTATGACCAATTCAGACCCTTTATTCCACAAATAAGTAAAAACCTCCTGTACAATATCCTGGGCATCATCTTCATCAGCCATAATTTTACGTGCATACACGTACATGATTGCCCAATACCTGTTGTAGATTTGTTCGTACGCCTTCCTTTCCCCTGCCTTAAAAAGCAAGAATAATTCATCGTCAGGAATACGGCTTAAATCTTCTTTTTGCATGTATTCAGGAGCGCTTGAATAATTTCAATACAAAAATAGGTATTTATCTATGTTTAAATGTCTCAGCTACGTATAAAATTAGATAGGTTGGTTCTTTAGGCTTTCACTTTGTCTACCTCCAGCAATTAACTTAACAGATATATAGGTAAATGGCGGCACATTTGAAAAAGAAAATGCCCGGTTAGAGATCATCAAAACCGGGCATTCATTTTATTTTGCAGCCAGTGTTTTTTCAAGCAGCTTTTTTAGTTCCGGATCAGATGGCCTTGGTGAATCGACAGATACGATTTTTCCTTTACGGTCAAAAACCAGGAAGCGAGGAATAGTATTCACTTTATAATATTGTGAAAACTCATTTCCTGGTCCACCTGCGAATAATTGTGTTCCACCTAAGCTTTCGGCTTTGATCATATTCAGCCACTTTTCTTTGTCTTTAGGAGCGTCGGTAGATAAGCTGATGATTTCCACATCTGTTCCTTTCATCTCCTCTTCTAACTTTTTAAGATGAGGGATTTCTGCTTTGCAGGGGCCACACCATGTTGCCCATACATCTACCAAAACTACTTTTCCTTTTAATGATGCCATGCTTACCGTTTTACCTTCCTTATCCGGATAAGCAAATGCATAGGCATCCTCACCAGGCTTTAAAGTAAGTAAAGGGCTAGCGATATCCAGGTTTCTTTTCTTCTGGCCGGCAGTTAAGATATACTTGCCATAAGCATCCATCAGGTCTTTATAGTCAGTGTAATTTTTATACCTCAATGCGGCTTCTAATACGGCATCTCCTTTAAGTGTATCATTGGGTATAAAAGAAAGTGTACTTTTAAGGCCTTCCAAACCCGGTGCATATTTCATATTCTGCTGTCTTAAATTCACACTGATTGCAGCACTTAACACCCTGCTTCCCCATGGGTAGTTATATAACAGGCTTGTATGTTTTGCCAAATCCTGTGCCTTAATCGTAGCATAATAAGCGCTATACTCTGCAACAGATGGATGGGCCGATCTTGGTGTATTTAAAAAACTGGTAGCATAGTTTACCATATCCAGCTGGATGATATCTTTCATCTGATGGTTAAACTTTTTATTTTTGGTTGCTTTACCATTCAAAAAATTTTTTGACTGTGCGGCAACTGCTTCAAGTTCCGGGAAAAAGTCTACAAAAGTGCTGTTTACACCCATAAAATTAACAGACTTCTGGTAAACAGCATCACTTAGTTTATTCCACTGATCCAGCAACAAGTTTTCCTCACTGTTGTTTTTTCCAGTAAGCTCATAATTTTTCTCATTAAGTGTTATTGACAACTTATCGCCTGCTTTCAGGTAAAACCTGTAATTTTCATTTGGGCTTACGGCTGTCCCTGTACCAATAACATACAGTCCTTCATATACAGGGTAGAATAAGAAGCCAAATTTACCATCCTGTACTGGCACGGAGCTAGCAATTTCTATTGTTTTACCTTCATCAACCTTAAACAGTTTTACTGATGGACGTTTCTTTTTTAACAGGCCAGTTACTTCAATAGGTATCTGAGCTATAGCACCGACTGATAAAGCCAACAAAATCGCAGTGGCATAAATTTTTTTAATATTCATTTATTCTAGGATTAAAAATAAATACCGGAGACAATACACAGACTATCTCCGGTATCTTAAATTAGCGTTCTCTGTAATTTATACTTTGTACTTTACCAAAACCGGTATGAGATTCAAACAAGGTTAAATCCGCATTCAAGGTAGGTACGGTAAACATTTCCATTGTACCGTTTTCGCCTTCAGGCAACCCGGGATTATAGCTACAAACAATCAACTTATTGCCTGTTGTATACTTACCATTTTTAAACTGATAGAACTTTAGTAAGCTGATTTTCGATGCTCCTTTATCCAGCATAAGTTTACTTGTTTTTAGGGACAGGTCGTATTCGTACACTTTACTGCCTACATTATAAAATAAATAACCAAGATCAGGGCTTACTGCAAAAAAATCAGCGTTATTAATATCCTGCCCCAAAATCTCTGCGTAATAGGACTGAGCATTACTTGTCCCATTAAATCTAGCTATGTATTTTTTTGAAGAACCAGGATCTTTTAATACACTAAAAACATCACCTGAAGATCCTGAAGGAATAAATACCATATAAAGCAGATCCATGCCGGTACTAAAGCTGAATAGTTTATTTTGCACTGCCGGGTCTGGAATTACTGTACAGGAACCTGCTGTTCCAATATGCTTAACAAACCTTCTATGCTCAGTATCATAAAATATTGCGGGTATTTCTACATTTACAGTTTCACTTGTTGCCACAAAGGGAGCAACCTTAAACAGCTTCGCTTCAGCAGCAATAAAATTAAGTGGTGAACTGTATTTAATCTGTGACGACCGGTTATAGTTATAGATATCACCATCTCCTAACATATAAGACCGCGTCCCTCCCGCCTGCATAATAACATCAGCATAAAAATTTGGCGGAACGGGCCCAAGGATTTCATTTCTAATCTGATATTTAGATTGCCATTTAAAATTATCAGGATCAACACGATCAGTACTTTGATCCGTTCCAAAATAAATACCATAAGGTAAATTTATTCCCGGACCAACCAGCGCACCGGTATTATAACTATAAACCATTTTTGGTTTCCCCTTTAAAACCAATCCTGAACTCGTGAAACCCAACAGATCTTTCACAACATCAAATCCTGTCGTTGTCTTTGCAAGCATATCCAGACGTGCTGTTCCATTTACATCGCACATGAGAAACCAGCCCTCATTTATTTTGTTCTCAACCTTCACCGTAAAAGATTTACGGTACTTCACACCAGTTGTTTTATCCGTTACACCATAATAAAATGGATAGGTACCAGCAATAAGGCTCATCCTAACATCAAGGTTACGTGTTGTTGCCAATGTATATAATGCAAATCCCCCCAAACCATTACCGCCACTATAAATCCATTCATAGGTATAGCGTGTAGTATCCGTTCCGTTATCTTGTGTAAACTTTAATTCGGGCTTTATGATAAACCGCTCTCCATATATAGCAGTTACATCTGCAATTCCACCAAACTCCTTTACTTCATTTATTTCCTTGTAGCTGTAATTTCCCAGATCTTTTTTGCATGATCCCAATGCGAGAATGACAACAAATGACAACAGGCATAAGTATATTTTCTTTAACATAATTTTCAGTTTAATAATTTGAATACTATTGAGAATCCGGCCCCATACTCATTTCCTGACCATCGTCTTCATATACGGTGCGACCTGCTAATTTCTCATCAATAAGGTATCGCTGCATTAGTTTACCATAAGCGCTTGATTCCGCTATTGAAATTGAGGCGTCAATAAAACCGGGTGTGATATTTAAAAATTCACACATCAGGAACAGTTTTTTCCTGGTAAAAGTACCAAAAGAGCCATCAAGCCATCGTGTTGGCTTTTTCAGAATATCACTGAGAAAAACCCGGTATTTGATAAAACTGATCTTTTTACCAGTAGACGCACTGGTTACCTTATCTTTCAATTCGGCAACAAAATTCTCATTGGCTTCCAGATTAAGAAAAAGAGTAACTCCTTTAACCAGAAGATCTGGTGTTCTTTTAAACTTTATGAAAATGGTATCAATAAATTTATTCTTTTTCATCGTGAAGGTTTTTGGTAAACCATCATAATGGGTTCCAGAAATAGCTGTCGACACAGGGTCGATCACTAATTTATATTCTCTGTCTTCTGTTGCAGGATTGCCTGTGGCTGCTACAATGATTGGCTGTATGATTTCATTTGATGCCAATAACGCAAAAGAAAGTGCTACTGAATCAGTGAGTACTTCGCCCTGAAACTTTTGTAAGCGTGCGGTCTCATTAAAATAAATACCTGGTTTACCCTCATATGTCATCAGCTGCTTTTCACAGGAATTTAGGGTAGTTAAAGCCATCAGACCTAAAATGCAATAAATAATTCTTTTCATTGTTAAGTTGTTTATGGACGGGTTTGAGTTTCAGACAAAGGCAATGGTAAAACAAAAGTATTGGCTGTCATAGTGATAGTCCCTGTTCCAGCGGCCCCATTTGGTATTGAAGTTATATTTCTCCTTTTATAATAGTAAAAGAGTTGTCCCTCGCCAAAAAATTCCTTTTGATATTCCTTTTGCAATTCTGTATTTAATACTGTAGCTGTACCCACTGGTAAATTAAGTAGGTTTCGGTTATTGCGTACAGTATTTAGATAACCAAAGGCCAGGGTTAAATCCGTTTCTGTTTCCGCAGCGATGTAATACATTTCACTGATTTTGATCATTGGTACGGAAAAACGGAAAGCTTTTGTTTTATCAGGTACGTCAGCGTATTTATAAAAAGTACGGTACGTTTTTCCTCCATTTGTAGGAACCGCCCAATTTAAGTTATAACGATAGTCATTTTCATTAGATTCGAATACTGCAGCAATCCTCAGCGCATTTGGAGCCAGAATATTCTTTTCTTCAAGATCTGAACTAAAATAATTCAGATGATTCGTATATAACTGGCTACATTGTAATCCCATGATCATTTCAGTTGTAAACACACGGTCAGGATTTACTTTCTCATTTGTAGCGTTCGCAACTGTAACCCAAGGAAATTTAGTGCTATTCTGAATTACCTCTTTAGCTGCGGCCAATGCTGCCACTTTGTTTCCCCTATATAAATTTACCCTTGCCTGTAAAGCTTTTACCGCATAATAATTAAAGCGGTAATTTCTGTTCCGTAAAAAATCATTTCCATCGTTTAATGCGTTTGGCATAACACCGTTCAGGATAACAGGATCTGTAAGCAACAACTTTTCAGCCTTAACCAGATCCGTTGTAATCATATCCATTACCTGATTAGCAGGAAGCAACGCACCTACATTTGATGATGCCTGTACATAATAAGGGATGGCGGTTTTTAAGGAATCTACAGTACTATATCTTGGCCCAAACAAACGGAGCATATCAAAATGTAGCATTGCCCTCATACAGATAACCTCGCCACGGTAAATAGAATCCGTTTTAGCATCCAGAACGCCTTTGTACAGGTCCAGATTGGCAATAAAAGTATTGATGTTCAGAATCTGGGTATAAGCACCTGTCCACATCTCATCAATCTTTGAAATAACCGGCGCATCAGTATAAGCATAAGTAGCTACCTTGTACAGGGTATGTGTAGAGGGGATGCTATACCGCTGAGCCAGAATGTCAACCGTGGACAAGGTTAAATTATCCCCATACAAATTGTTTTTGGCGATGTTAATATATAAACCATTAAGTACAGTATTAATTCCCCTTTTTGTAGAGAATACCTGAGGCTCCAGCAGTTTATCTTCTGGCTGTACATTAAGGTATTTTTTACATGATGCAAGCGCCACCATGGCGAAAAGAAGCATCATCAATTGAATATAAGTCTTTTTCATAATTAAAAGGATGCTCTTAAACTAAATGAAACTGTGTTTGCAAAGGGATAATCAATTCCCCGTTCCCGTCTGACCGTTGAAAACCTAAAAATATCATTGGTAATTGCCGAAAGATTAAGTGTTCTTATACCAACTTTTTTTAACCATGCTGATCTATCAAAAGTATACCCCAAACTTAAAGATTCGCCGGTAATGGTATTCTCCTTTTGGACAAAGCGTGATGACATTGGCGTTGTCTCTGTCTGTGAGATGGCTTTAAAGCTGGCGATATCTCCCGGATTTTTCCAGCGATCGTATAATGCTCTTTTATCCTGATTTAATGAAATACCGGTGTATGATATATTCTCAACTTTATTATATAAAGCGGTATTAAAGATATCTCCACCTGCTTTGTATCTTAAATAAACACCGAGATTAAACCCTTTATAGGTAAAACTACTGGAGAAAACACCCTCTATATTTGGGCTGGTATTGCCAACCACCTGAATATTGCCAAGACTATAATCAAAAGTATATTGTCCATCGCTTCTGAGGAACATCTCACGGCCTGTTGCAGGATCGATACCCAACGACTTTGCCGCCCATATTGCATATGGACTATTTCCATCTATAAAACGCAATAATGATTTATTATTTTGCTGTTGTTTATTTAATGATGCCAATACATTGCCAAAATTATCGTATCTGCTTTTGTTCAGGGCACCGGTGATCCCAACCGTCCAGATGATACGGTCAGCAATGTTGTAAACGGGTGAATAACCAATTTTAAATTCTACCCCTTTATTATTCAAAATGCCGGCATTTATAGGATAACTGAAAACCCCGGTAGATGACGGTAAATCAACCGCAACAACCAATGGATCGGTACGTTTGCTATAAAGCGAAATATAACCTGCTAACCGATCATTAAAAAGTGAATAATCTATTCCGGTACTAAGTTGGGTGGTCTTTTGTGGTTTAAGATCTGGATTTCCTAATGTGCTTAAGCTAACCCCCTGGCCAAATTGATTGTAATTAGATGAAGTACTATAATTATAAACCGAAATTGAAGTAATATTGCCAAAGCTCTGATTACCTGTTGCACCGATGTTTGCATACAGCTTAAGCCGGTTAATCCATGCTACTTTCGACATGAAACTTTCTTTATTAATATTCCAGCCTATGCCGGTTGACCAGTAAGGAGAAAACTGTTTATTTCTTCCAAATGCGGTAGAACCGTCCAAACGATAGGAAGCATCGAAAAGAAACCGCATATCATAAGCATAATTTGCAGATAGGGTAGCATTAGCAGTCCTATAAACACTTGATGATGCAGTTGGCCCACTGTTGGGCTGATAACCATATGCAAACCTTGGATTGCCCGTACTGCCTTCAGGGAATCCAATTGCTGTAAGCGAGAGTGCGCTAAAATCACGGTTGTTTATTTCGGCACGGGCATTTGCAGTAACAGAATGCTTCCCATCAAATACTTTCCCATAAGTTAACAAGGCATTAGCCTGATACGAGAAGTTACTTGTTTTGTTATTCGTATACTTCCCTCTCAGCAATACCGCGGCACTTTCGAAAGCGCTACTTTCAGGTGCTGTAAAACTTTCTGCAGTTACAGACCCTTTAACAAGTTGTAAACCCGTCCGAAGCTGAAGATCAGCACTGATGTTATAGTTTATCTGAAGATTATTCTGAACTTCTAAATTATTGGACGTATTTGTATTTGGCAAAGAAGCATCATAAAGCGGATTTCTAACTTTTAGTTCTGTACTTTGAGCTGTACGGCTTATTTCCAGATATCTTTGAGAAGGATCTTTACTGTAATAAGGATTAGCGGTAACAAAATTCGCAAATGAACCGTAAGGAGATTCTTTAGCGTTATATCCTCTAACATAAAGTATATTATTGATATTAAATTTACCCTTACGATAAGTAAGGTTTATATTACCACTCCATGTATCACGTCCGGACCCTTTCATTGCTCCTGTCTGTGTTCTATAATTCATACCAACGCCATAGGTAAACGCATTATCACCACCCTGAACAAAAACAGAGTTATTGACAGATACCCCAGTCCTTACTGGCTCGTTTAACCAATACGTATCGACCCCTCTTTTCACAGCTGCTAAATGCGTGTTGTATAGTTGATCAAGATATATCTGTGCTTCGGGAGACCCGGATGAGAAATAAGTGTATCTTCCCGATAATCTTTCAAATTCCAGCTTCTCCGCAGCATTCATCATATTGTAACCAGAGAGGTCAGGACTTTCAATTCTCGTATCATTGGAATAGGTAAGCTGTAATTGCCCTGGTTTGGGTCTGATTGTTTCAATAACGACCACTCCATTTGAAGCCCTTGCACCATAAAGTGCTGTTGAAGCAGCATCCTTTAAAATAGTGACTGATGCCACTCTGTTAATATCCAGATCGATCACGTTCTGTAATGTCGTTTCAAATCCATCTAAAACAAACAGCGGCTGGTTCGGATCTGCACCAAACTGATCTTTAAGTGTCGCAGTAGGGATGCTTGTTTGCCCCCGAACCTCTATCTGTGGCAGTACATTTGGATTAGAACCCGCCAGATTATTTTCGAGTAAAATAAAGGATGGATCTAATGTACGTAAGCTTTGAACCACATTATTATTGCCGATAGCTTTCAATTCATCACCTGAAAAAGTCGCTGTTACACCGGTAAAATTATCTTTTTTACGGGTGATACCGGTACCAGTGACCACTACATTCTTCATTTCCGTTTCAGCCACTTCCAAACGAATAGTTAATGGTCTGGAATCGAACTTTAATTTAACCTCCTGTGTTTTATATCCAACAAAGGAAACCACCAATATGTCGGTTTCAGAATTAACAACGATGCTAAACTGCCCTTCGCTATTACTAACAACAGCTCTTGATAGTATCATCGAATTACTTTGCTTAAATCTAATACTTGCACCCGGAATTGGTTTACCGTTTTGATCAATAATTCTTCCATTAATTTCAAGTACGGAATACTTTATCAGCTCCCGCTGCTTATCTTTAACTATAATTGTCTTATCATCGATGAGATAAGTGAGCGGCTGTCCATCAAAACATGCGTTAAGTGCAGATGTGAGTGAGCCCTTAACAATATTCACAGTTACTGGTTTAGCCAGTTTCATCTGTGGATTGGTATAAACAAAATCATAACCGCTCTGCTTTCTGATCTCCCTGATCACGTCCTGCAACTGCGCATTTGTTTTTGAGAGTGTAATTACCTGCGAATAACCAACAGCACTTACTTGAAGTAACATACTGGTCAGCATAATAATGGTTAGGTTTATCCGCATTATAAATTTTCTTTGATCTGTCTCCCGGATTTTCTTCTGAATCAGAGAAATGATTTGCAATATTAAATTTGCTGCATGAGCAAATCGCATACGCTTAAATAGCGCATTAAATTTCATACATTTGAATTTAGTACCCCTTATACTGTGGTTCACAGCATTTAGCGGTAATGGTTTGGAATTTAGTTGATTAATGTGTTCAGCATTATAGAAGTAATCCTGCCATCAGCCAGGAGTGATTCGACCCGCTCCTGGTTCTTTTCAGATTACGTTATGTAAGGTTATTGCATAACTGTAATCCTCCTTCCTTCGACTTTAAAATGAACACCTCCGGTTTTTTCAAGTATTTTTAGGACTTGTAATAAGGTTCTCTTTCTGGATATTTCCGCACCGAAATCAACATCACTTATATTTCCTTCATAAACTACGTCTATGTCGTACCAACGTTCCAGCTTACGCATGATACTCCGGATATTTTCATCTTTGAAATTAAAATCACCATTAACCCAGGAGATAGTCCCGTCGGCATCAACCTCTTTAACTTTCAAATCTCCCTTTACAAAAATAGCCTGTTGATTGGGTTTCAGAATCACATAAGGGGATTCAGGGATACTGACTTTTACAGAACCGGCGATCAATGTTGTATTTACAGATAACTCATTTGAATATCCGTTGATGTTAAAGCGTGTTCCCAATACCTGAACTTCCTGAGTTCCGGTTTTCACTACGAAAGGCACCTCAGTATTGTGTACCACCTCAAAATAAGCCTCTCCAGTCATTTCTATTCTTCGAACGCTTTGGCCGTTAAAGGATGTCGGATATTTTAAAGTTGAGGCGGCATTGAGCCATACTACAGATCCATCCGGTAGTCGAATATGGTATTTCCCTCCTTTAGGAGTCTCAATTGTATTGTAAATTAATGGTCCGGCTTCGCGCTGTGCCCTGCCATCTATTGAATAAACCAGCTCTCCATCTGCCGTTTTGACAATACTTGTGTTCCCTTGTTTTGCAAGCTCTCCATCAACAGCGTCATTGAGGCTTATTTTTCTGCCATCAGCAAGAATAAGAACAGCCTTATCTGCACCTGGTTGTATATCTGCTACAATTGTATCTTTTGTGACGGGGTGATCAAACCTTGAAGTATAGAAATAAACTCCAATTCCTAAAATAACAGCTATCGATGCTACAATTTTTATTGGGGCCCATAGTTTTTGAAGGCGACTTTTCTCTTTAATTATGCCTAGTTTTCTCCATACCTCATCCAGATCAACTATAGCAAGGCTTTCTGGCAAATCAAAATTACCTTCCTGAATTTGTTCATACCAATGTTCAACAAGGGCTTCTTCTTCAGGCGTACAGTTTCCCTCCCTGTATTTATTGATCAGTATTTTTGCATCAAATGCTGGCATGGACATATTTTGTTAAATCGATTTTAGGTTCAATTACAACTATAGTCGGACATCTCACCCCCATGGGGGTAAAAAAATAAAATTATTTTTTAACGCTGTATCTACAATACCAGAATGAAGTACAAGCCCAATTTTGACCTCAAAATCTGCAAGGCATTTTTAACATGACTTCTTACACTCTGCTCGGAGATATTTAGCAGGTCTGCGATTTCTTTGTGCGTTAGATTTTCTTTTCTGCTCATTTCAAAAACACGTCTCATTTTGGGGGGAAGCTGTTCGATTTCTTTATCTATAATAGAACCAAGAACTTTTTGTCTGACCAGATGATCTGTGTTATCCGCATAATTGTTGATAAAAGACTGGAAATTATCAACATAGGTAGCTGCAGTTTTTTTACGCGCAAGTACATCAATGATCCTATACCGTATCGCTTTATAAAGATAAACACTTAAATTTTCTTTGATATCAAGTTCTGCTCTTCTCTCCCAAAGCCCCAAAAACAGCGAATGAATAATGTCTTTTACTTCTTCCCTATTATTTAGCTTTCTATATGCATGCACATAAAGCAGCCCTTTATATTGATTATACAAAATACCAAAAGCCACCTCATCGCCACCTGATAGCCTATCTAGCAATTTTTTCTCATCCGTTAAATCAGTGGCAATCATGGCTATGGTTCTTGGCTTTGACAAATGTAATGTAAATTCATTAAATCTATAATCGTTTAAAATTGTGTGGGCCGTACCTGGTCTATACGATACTTTCGGTTGCAGGAATGCAGCCCGAGCTTGTTGTTATCCATTTCTATCGTAAACCCCGGGCAATAAAATTCTCCTGTTTCAAAAGTACAAAATGTTCAATTAACAGGGAGTGTAAGTTTTTTTAGTGCTCCTTTTAACATGTATTTCATTATGACCTTGTGCAATGGCTTAATCAGGGAAAAATAAAACCTTCCAAACCAATTGTTACAGGACACCACTGTTAAAATTGTCACATTGAGCATATCATCTTTCGTATGCTCCAGTAAGAGTGAACCCCTAAAGTCCAGGTGTTTATCGTCCATGCCAAATACCAGTTCATTAGGGTTAATATCAAATACGGTAAGTTGCCCAAGCTGGTCACCTTTATTGTAAATGCGGCTATCCGCTTCATTTATTTTGTCTGCATCACCAGATGGCTTAAGCCCAAATAGGGAGGTGATCTTATTGCGAAGACTGAGCAATACTTGTGCAAAGCCGGGTATCGACAAGAAGAAGGCGTTGGTGACCTGTGTTGGGGTGATGGCATTCCCCTGATAAAAAACAGAACCCTGAAAACAATCTGTGTAATGGTATTTTTTATATCCGCTAAAAAGTAAGGATTGCTCAGGGAAATCAATTTCAATTATTTTGGTATCCATATTTATCTATCGTTAGTTACTATACATAACTTAAACAGCTTTGTGTTGTATTTTTTCGATAAGTGATCTTAATAAATGCCTGGCCAAAATTTTATGCAAAGGCTTAACGAGAAAAAAGATGATCCTTCCCAAAAAATCATTATATGCAACAATTGTAGTAAATGCAAGGCTTCGTTGCGGCTCAGTCTTCACCTCTTCCAGAAACAGCGAAATCCTTAAATTAATCCTTTTGGTGTCAGCACCTAAGATTATTTCATCCTCCTTCCGATAAAATACTTTCAGTAATCCTAATTGCTCCCCTGTCTGATAATTAAAAGTATTCAAATCCGCCATGTTAATGGTCTCAATGGCTGTTTTACCGTTTACAAATGAAAACGCCTTATTCTTTACAGAAAGTAATTTTTGCTTCACTTCTCTAACAGAAGTTAAAAAGGCTATACAAACGTGAGACGGCGTGGCCCGTTGTCCTTTCTCTATCAAAACTCCCTGAAAGCAGTCCCAATAATCAAACATTTGACTGCGTAATTGTGAATTTGCGGGGATATCTTTTCTTGCCTTTACGATCATTGCGTAGATATTTTTAAATAACCTGATCAAATAATGGAATCGCGTAGATCGCTATTCCAATAATAAACATTATTGTCAGCAGTCTATTGGCAGGGTGCTTAAATGGTAACTGCTTCATAAAAACAAATTGTTCTATTGTCCTTCCCAGCCAGAACAATGCCGATGCAGCAAGCATATAGTTTACCGGGGCGGCACCATGAAGCTTATCAATAACAAAGATACAGAAGAAGGAATGCAGAAAGAATATATAGATCAGCCGGAGATTTAAGATCTGCATGACGGCCTGGTTTGCAGGTGTGATCTTTTTCAGCTCTTTCTTCCAATGCAGCAGCTTGTAAAACATACAATGAAATACTCCAAAAAGTAGGCTATGCACACCACCGATGATTAAAAAGATTTTCATAAAATGATTTATGACAAATCTCCAATTAATTAATAGGAATTCATTTGATATAGATCAAATTCCGCTTCGGGGGTTTCGAATCCTGCTTAGTGTTTCTAAGGTAATGCCCAGAAAAGAAGCAATATTGCCTAAAGACACTCTCTTTGTAATTTCCGGATAAATTTTCACCAGGTTGTTATATCGCTGCAAGGCATTCTCGAATTGTAAAGAAACCAGTCTTTGCTGCAGCCTGAGCATCGTTTTAGTGGTTGCAAGCCTGGCGAGCTTTTCTATGTCATGATGCTGCTCGCACAGTGCCATTATCGACTCCTTGGAAATAATCATTATCGTAGATCTTTCTAAGGCCTCGAAATAATGGACACTGGGCTTATCTAGAAAGAAATTGTTCAGCTCACAAATAAAATCGCCTTCAAAGGCGAACCAATCACTGATGTCTTTTCCATCTTTTAAATAGTAAGCCCTCACCGCACCTGTTATTATAAACATGAAGGCTTTGGAATACTGGTCAGCTTTAACAAGTGTGGCATTCTTATTAAAAACCTCTATTCCTGCCCGAGCCTTTAATGCGTTTCTGCTAGCGGGCTGTAGTTTTAAATATTTTTTACTGATCAAATCTAAGGCTACATCAAGACTTACTGTTGGTTCCATTTTTTGGAGGCTATTTAATGTTATCTGTAAATTTTCCGGAAAATTTGCGCTCAAGTACTTCATCCAGGTTGGTTAAAAAAGCTTTTGCATTGTCAATATTAAACAACATCGGAGGTTTAATTTTTAAAACATTATGCAGTGGTCCATCCGTACTCATTAAAAATCCACGGTTCCTCATTTCTTCAACGATCTCATCAATTTCGGGAACAGCAGGCTCAAGCGTTTCCTGATCTCTGATCAGTTCTGCCCCCACAAATAGCCCCTTACCTCTCACATCTCCAATCAATGCATACTTTTGCCTCAATTCTTCAAGCCCTTTGATCAGGTAGTTACCCGTATCTAATGCTCTTTGTTGCAATTCTTCATCCCTGATCACGTTCATCACCGCTATTCCGGTTTCCATAGATACCGGATTTCCACCATAAGTATTAAAGTATTCCATTCCATTGTTGAAAGCTGCAGCAACTTCTTCCGTCAGTACCACCGCTGCCAATGGATGGCCATTGCCTATGGGTTTTCCAAGTACAACAATATCAGGTTCTACATCCTGTAGTTCAAAACCCCAGAAGCATTCTCCTACCCTTCCAAAACCAACCTGTACCTCATCAGCTATACATAAACCACCGGCTGCCCGTACATGTTGGTACACCGCTTTCAGGTAACCTTCGGGTAAGGGAATTTGCCCCCCAACACCCAGCAATGTTTCGCAGATAAAAGCCGAAATTCCTGTTCCTTGATCCGCCAGTTCCTGAATAATATCAGCAATGTCAGCTGCATATTTTTCCCCGGCCTGTTCATCTCCATAACGGTAATTCCCCCGGTATAGATCAGGGTTCATCCCTTTATGGATATAAGGTTGCCGGCCAGCCCCGCCCCGGCCATCAAACTTATACGGGCTTAACTCCATAGCCACGGTAGAAGTTCCATGATAAGCATGGTCCAGTACAATTACGTCTTTTTGTTTCGTAAAATGTCTGCTGATCCGGATAGCCAGGTCATTTGCTTCGCTTCCAGAATTACAGAAATAGCAGACCTTTAGTTTTGGGGGCAAGCTTTCTGTAATCATTTTTGCATACGAGACCAGGCTATCGTGCAGATATCTTGTATTGGTATTCAACTTTGCCAATTGCTTTTGCATGGCCCTAACCACTACCGGATGACAATGCCCCACATGACTTACGTTATTTACACAGTCGATATAAGTATCTCCTTTATCATCATACAGGTATTGCAGGGCACCTTTAACAATCTTCAAATTCTTTTGATAGCTGATACTCAGGTTTGCACCCACCATCTCCTTCCTCTCTTTTTTCAATGCTGCATCTTCTGTTTCCTGTCCCAGTACAGAGGCATAACCGCAACAGCTGTTGAAGCGGTCTTGCGCAAGCAAGGGATTGGTTTTTATCCATTGATATAAAAGCACCCAGGCATCATTTTCAGATATAAAATGGTGGGCATTTTCACTTTCGCTTCTTAATCTTGCGGAAGTAACCACACTCATACAAAGTCGCGCGGCAATCAGATAATACAGTACCGACAGCTCGCGTTCTGTTAAAGGATAAATATTGTGGTAGCTTTTTAACAATGCTTCAGCCCTGTCTAATGGGCTATCACTCCTAAACATGGCATAGGTACAGGCAATCGCTACATTATTGATCAGCTCAGTTTCCACCATATCGCCAAAATCAATAATTCCGGTCACCACACCATCCTTTACCAGCACATTGTAGTCATTTGCATCATTGTGGATTACAGCCTTCCGAAGCTGAGAACGTACCGGCAGCACTTCCATCTCATATTGCAATAGAAAATAATCGACCATAGTTCTTCTCTCATGATCTTTAATATGACGCAGATCGCCCCTGCAATTCAACACCTGCGCAAGGTCCCATTCCGTAAAGCGATAAGCCGCAGGATGGGAAAAACCTTTAAGATGAAGGTCCATTGTAGCCAATACCGTTCCGAGACTTTCCAGGACTGAAGAAGGAACATTTGTTAAATCACCTATAAAAGTTCCGTCAAGAAAGGACAGCATTCTAAGATACAGTGTTTTCCCATCAATATGGATGACGGTCAGACTATCCCCTTCCATATTGGTAATCACCTCTTGTATCCCGGCTTCTTTATGCTTATTACGCAAATGTTGCATGGTCTTAAGTTGCGCATCTAAAAAGGACGGATTAGTTGTATCTACCGTTACTTTAGCTATAAACTTGCTGTCAGACGAATTTTGAACCAAAAAATTCTGATCCTCATAGCCATGTATTTTTTCAATAGAAGAGACATCAATTGCATAGTATTTATGGAGCAGTTCTTTAATATATTGTTCTGAAAGTATCATAAATCATTTTCTTTTAACAGCATTAATAAATGGGCGGCAGACCAGCTAAAGTTCCTGGCATTTAATCCCTTGCCGCTAACAGGATGATAATTTTCGCAGATTGGCCCCTCTTCTTTTAAGCCCTCTGCATTTTGTAACAGCGCATTTAAAAAATCTCCCGCCTCTTTATGGTAACCATACCTACGCAAGCCATTTAAGCCAAAATACACCTGATCAAGCCATACCGGCCCTCTCCAATATCCTTTTGTAGGGTCAAACTTCGGATGGTCTGCCGTTAGTGTAGGTAGTGGCACTTTAGTATTAAACTTACTTTTATTTTGCATGATATGCAAAACCGGTTCAGCCTGCTTATCGTCAGACAGTCCTGCCCACAGCGGTATCCATCCTTCAGGTCCTTCTGCGGTAATCCATTGTCCGTTAATCAATCTATCATAATAAAACCCTTTAACCGTATGATAGAACCTATCGTTGATCTGTTTTTGCAAAGGTGCGAGTTGTTTTCTCCAGCTTTTTGATTCGGCAGACAAAGACAGTACATCGGCTATTTTAGCCAGGTATTCTTTTTCAGCATAGAGGTAAGCGTTAAGGTCTACCGACTCCTGATCTAATGACCACGCATAATTATTATTTTTAAATAGCACTGCCTGATCAAAACGTACGGCATTATCCATTCCACTCTCCCAGGCCGCAGCAATCCTGGTCCCGTCTGTTGAACCATATTCGCATAACCCGTTTTTATCATGGTCACGGTTCTTATACCACCATTTGTGATAAAGTACCAGCTTAGGGTAGATGTCTTTCAGGAAAGAGGTATCTTTTGATTGCTCATAAACCTTCCAGACACTCCAGGCTGCTAGCGGAGGTTTCGTATCTCGCCAGTTGTTCTCTTTTTTATCGGTATATACGCAATCGGCGATCATGCCATGTTCGTCCTGATAATCAAACATGGAAAGGATATTGCTTTTTGCGAGCTCCGGGTTAAAATAGCTCAGGCCTACTGCCTGTTTCCAGCTATCCCAACTCCAAAAGCCATAAAATCCCTGGTAGTTAAGAGAGGGGAATACGCCATCATGCAGGAGATCTTTTGCTTTACTTCTCCAATTTGTCATCAGGGTAACGATAGACTTTACCGCAATTCTTTTTTGCAAGGTATCGTTCCATTTCCGGCCGTCTGTATGGAAATAACTGCTCAGGTATTTATTCCATCGCTGTTCGTTTGCCTGGAGCAAACTTTCGAAATGATCTGTCTTAAATTTTTGTGGTACCCCTTTCAGCTCAAGATCATAGCGCTCTTTACGGGCGATGGAATAGCTTTTACCTGCCGGCAAAATAAAACCTGCCTGTTTTGCGATATAACTATTATTATTTATTTCAAACACAAGAGGCGCCTTTGTCTGAAAGAATAGTTGAAAACGGTGCCCCTTATCGAAATCAATACTGAGACCATTGCTTTGCTGGTCCCATTTCGTATTCTTTAGCAAGGTAGCCCCTGACCATTCCAGCTGCAATTCTTTTTTGGAAGCAGAGCGATTGGTAATGGTTGTATTGATTATCGCTTCGCGGTTTGAAACAAATATGAGTTGCAGACTGATTTTCAAATCCTCCACCCATAATTCCTGATCCAATAAGCCCGGATAATAATGAACTGACATCCTCGCCTTACTTAGGTCCACTGTGCGGCCAGACACCTTTACAGAAAGCCTGGCTATGGAATTCGCCAACCAACTTCCGTTCATATCCATTACCATAGGCCCGATAAATGCTCCGTTATCCCCGGAGTCTAATGGTAGGGTATAGGCATGCCATGCCCCCATATCGGAAAACACATTTGTTTCAATAGTCGAAGAGCTGCTTACATGATAACCAAGCTTTAAAACATCAGGGAAGCTTTTTCTTAAACTTTGTGCAAAAACATTACCCAGGGTTAAACTGAGCAGTACTACTAAATAATTTCTCATGCTAATTCTTTGTCTGCCCTGTTAAATCCCCTTGCTTAAATATTGGTCGGAGCGTAAAAGAATATTGATAGTCTTTATAAGGAAGCCGGTATTGCGGATGAGTTTGTGCCCCCCAACTGTTATCGCCGCCAACACCCATCTGCTGAAGATCAATATTCCACCAGATCAGCTCCTCGTTGACCATAGATCCTCCATGAACATTCTCTTTGGCATCTTTATCAAAATCGAGGTTTTTCATGTCAAAATGTAGGATCCCTGTACTTAATGGCAATTCACCAATCGCCATTAAGCCCGTTCCATTTTGGTCTTTTAGCGCCACCCAGCTTACATCAGTCCGGTAGCCACTTTCCTGCGCCCGCGGGTAAGGGTAAAACAATTTATCTGCTTTCATTTGATACAAATCGATATCTGCTGCATAATTTCGGTCGACATAATTATCATAAGGGCCACGACCAAACCAGTTGGCTTCTTCATAATCTGGATTTAGGACCACCCGCATACCGATTCGCTGTGGCTCCGGGTACTTGCCTGTTCCTGTCCTCAACTGATAATTGATCTCTACCTCACCGTTTCCTTTAGCGAGATAGCTCAGGATACAAGTTGCATCTACCGCCGGAAGCAAGTGCGAGGTCTCCACCAAATAACCAACAGGAGTTATACTACACTTAAATTCTTTCAACACAGCCGTTTGAAAAACATTTTGCCAAACTTTACTCCTGATCTGTAAACTATTCCCGATATCATTGTCGGTGGCTGCACGCCAAAAATGGGGTTCGAATGCTTTTTGTATTAGCTCCTTACCTGCAATTTTATAACTCTCCAGCAATCCTGTCTGCTCATTAAAGCCAATAGTTAAATCTTTACCCTCGAATTGAAGCTGATGACCTACACTCTTTTTTGTCAATACAGCAGATATTTCTGAAGACCTTTGTTTTGTATTTTTCAATGTGGGCAGCTTAAACTGTTCACTTGCAATTACAAAATCCGATGGCAACAAGCCTCTCGCTTTTTTTGTGCGGAATTCAAGCCTGATGAAATACGCAACCCCTTCTTTCTTTACAAAAGAAGGCACCTTCAGATGGATGCTTTTCTCTTTTCCAGGTTGTAAACCGACCCCATCAATATCCGCTTTGGCCACAACAATTCCATCTCCCTTAATAATCCATTTAAGCTTGTAAGTTGATAAATCAGTAAAATCAAACCTGTTTGTTAGCTTAAAAATATACTGTTCCAGGTCTTCCGCTTCAAAACCAACATTCTGATAAACTTTTTGCAGCTCATAGGCCTGTGGATGAAAAGTCCGATCTGCAGACAGCAGTCCATCGGCGCAAAAACTGGTATCACTTGTTAGTCCAACTGTTCCCATATCACGTCCAAAGCCCCATATGTTATTCCCTTTTTTATCTTTTATGGCGAAAGTCTGATCAGAGAAATCCCAGATAAAGCCTCCTTGTAACTGGGGATATTTATAAATCAGGTCCCAGTCGTCTTTCAGGTTACCACCGCTATTACCCATCATGTGCGCATACTCGCATTGGATCAGCGGACGGTTACGCCATGTCTTCACATAATTTTCCATAACTGTGATGGATTTGTACATGGGGCAAAAAATATCCGAATAGCGTTCATCTTTTGCTGCTTCATATTGAACCGGCCTGCTATCGTCATTTGTCTTTAGCCAGGTATAACATTCTTTCAGGTTATCCCCGAAGCCACTTTCGTTTCCGGTAGACCAGGTAACGATACAGGTAAAGTTTTTGTCCCGCTCCCACATTCGTTGCACCCTATCCAGGTAAGCATTTTTCCAGACAGGCTTGTCAGACAACGTTTGCAATGGGGTAAAGCTCATTCCGTCACATTCAATATTCGCTTCATCTACCACATACAATCCATATTGGTCACATAAGGAATACCAGCGCTCGGAATTCGGATAATGACTGGTCCGAACCGCATTGATATTCATTTCCTTCATCAACCGGATATCCCGTACCATATCGGCTTCGGTTACTACTTTTGCAGTGATCATATTGTGCTCATGCCGGTTTACGCCTTTTATTTTAAGTGCTACACCATTGACCAGGAACAGTCCATTTTTAATCTCCACGGTCCTGAACCCAATTGGATGAACGATGCTTTCAACGATCTTTCCTTTTTGGTCAAGATGGCTGATCTTTAAGTCGTAGAGATTGGGATGTTCGGCATTCCAGCTTTTTACATCAGGAATTTCCGTTTTAAAATTAAGGGCCTTATCGCCTTTAATCTGTCGACTAGTCTGGTATACAACTTTTCCGGCAGTGTTGGTAAGCACTATACGCAATGATCCACCTTCTTTTTTAGCTGGGACCTTATTGAATACAGCCTTAAGATCGAGCAACCCGTTTTTAAACTTCGCATCCAGCGTGCTTTTCACTTTAAAATCAAACAGGTGAAAAATAGGTCTTGCAATAAGATATACGCTCCGTTCAATACCACTTAGTTTCCACATATCCTGTCCTTCCAGATAAGTCGCATCACTAAAACGGAACACTTGTAATGACACAGTATTTCTCCCTTTTTGTAAAGCCTTGGTAATGTCAAACTCTGTTGGCGTTTTGCTGTCTTTACTAAAACCGAGGTATTGCCCGTTAATCCATAGATAAAAGAAGGAATTAACAGCCCCCAAATGAATAAATACCTGTTTACCTGTCCATGATGGATCGATTACAAAATCTCTCTGATAGGATCCTACCGGATTATAATCTTTGGGAACAAATGGGGGATTGGCCGGGATGGGATATTCTACATCAGTAAAAATATATTTATCAAGTCCTTCTGTTTGCCAGTTAGCCGGTACTTTGATTTGCCCCCAATCTTTGGTTTGTTCCCTGTTTTTAAAGAAATCGAGCGGCCTTAAGGAAGGGTCGTGTACCAGCTTAAACCGCCACATTCCATCGAGCGACATTTTGGAAGCTTTTTCCGGAATAAAATAAGCATGGGCCGGAGCGGTATTAAATGATGGCCTTTCTGGGTTTTCCCAGTCATTTTGCTGCGCAGATAAAAGCTGCGGCATAAAAAAAGCGCAAAAGGTGAGAAAGCAGAAAGTTTTATAAAAATTCATAGTAAGTCTTAACGGGCTTGAGGATTGTTGTTTACTTCTTTAAGTGGTGTTGGATAAAAAGCTTTATCAGCAGTAAACCTTCTTCCGGCAGCTTGCATATTCTGGCCCAGCAGGTCCCAACGCCTCAGGTCGTAAAAGCGACTGCCTTCCAATGTAAACTCCATTACCCGTTCGTGCACAATCTGGTTAAACACGGCCTGCTTGTTTCCACCGGCCGCATCGGGAAGGTTTGCCCTTTTACGTACATCATTGACATATTTAATTGCGTCAGTATTGTTTTGTTCGTTCAATACTTCTGCGTACATCAATAACACATCGGCATAACGCATTAAAGGGACATTTATCGCGTTAGACACCCCAATGCGGTCGGGAGTAGCAGGAATCCATTTTCTGAAGGCTATGGTTTGCGCAGTTGCCCCAAAGGTTGCGTTGTATGTACTTCCATAAACCCGTGGATTCGCTGGATCATTAAAGTAAGCATCTTTAAAATACATGGTCTGAAATACCCTCGGGTCATAGTTACCATTAGAGATTTTTCCTTCCTTTAACATTTCCGTCAGTAAACGTGGCGTTCCATAAATTTCGCCATATCCCCCGAGTTCGGAAGCAGCTACCCAATCACTAAGATAAGAGCGGTAATTAGCACCACTTGACACATCGGCAGTTTGCTGAAGCTCGAATACAGACTCTGTACTGTTTTTTGTAACACCGTTAAACATGTTCCCAAAATCTGGATCAAGGATATATTGTTTTGAAACAATTACCTTCTCCAACCAGGTTTTTGCTTCGGTATAATAAGCCGTAGCATTGGACTTATCATCTCCGGCGCGGTAAAGGTATACTTTACCCAAATAGGCCTGGGCAGCACCTTTTGTGACCCTACCCAGCTCTGTTGCCGGTCTTTCAGATCGCAATGGCAGATCAGGTTCGGCCTCTTTTATATCTTTTAATATAAACTCATAAACTTCGGCACGTGAAGAAAACGGTTTAGAAAGATCTGCATCGGATGTAGGCACTTTATCCCTGATAATTACCCGGCTAAAATTATTCAAGAGCTTAAAATGATAATAGGCCCTTAAAAATTTAGCTTCGGCAATGATTTGTTTTTTACTGGCATCATCTATCGCCGTACTACTCATTTTACCTGCATTTTCGATCACCTGGTTTGAGAAGTTAATGCCTTTGTAATTCTCTCTCCACAACAGATCGATAGCATAATTTCCAGATGTAAACTCGAAATTATAATGCTCGGTCCACCATGGGTAATTAAAGGCATCCGCCCCTGGAACGACATAATCTTCCCTGTAAAATTCACGCACAGAACGGGCTTCAACATAATTGTCCCAGCCCACAAATCCCTCCAGCTGTGAGTAGGCTGCCGACAGCCCCGACAATGCCCTGTCTTTATTGGTCCAGAAATTATCAACTGTTAACTGATCCGGAACCTGTTGTTCCAGTTCACTTTTCTTGCAGCCCGCAGCTATCAGCAATGCGAAACACAATACTATATATAGTTTATTTGCTTTCATTTTTTGAAAATTGAATGGATTAAAAAGTCAATTGAACACCTGCCAGTAACCTCTTATTTTGAGGGTACAGCATCCGGTCTACACCGGTATCCAGGGCGCTAAAGGTTCCCACTTCTGGATCCAGGCCTGAATACTTTGTGAAAGTCACCAGGTTTTGGCCACTCAGGTAAACCCTCAATTTTGAAAACTTCATTTTCTTTAATAAGTCCTGCGGAAGGGTATATCCCAGCTGTACAAGCTTTAGCCTTAGATATGCTCCATTTTCAAGGAACCTTGTTGATTCCCGTGCATTTCTGTTCGGATCTCCAAGTACGGCACGTGGCATCGCTGTATTGGTGTTTTGTGGCGTCCAGGCAGCCAATGTGCTGTTTAAGAAGTTCCTTCCTGCGTCCATGCCCTCCAATTCAAACCGGTTTCCATTATAAAGCTTATTACCCCCTACTCCCTGCCAGAAAAGCGACAGGTCGAAGTTTTTAAATGAGACACCCATATTTAAACTGTACTCATATTTGGCAAATCCAGACCCCTGATAGGTTTTATCTTTTTCATCTATCGTTCCATCACTGTTCGTATCTCTAAAGCGTACATCGCCGGCAAGGGCATCAGGCTGTAATGCATCACCAGCAGCATTCTTATAATTAGCGGCTTCGGCGTCCGACTGAAACAATCCATCGGCTTCATATAGATAGAAGGCACCAATTTCTTTTCCAACCATTGTTTGTGTAGGAATATGGTCTGTTCCAAACCTTAGACCAGTGCCGAACAATACCTGGTTGGCATTGGCAAGACTAACAACCTTGTTTTTTAACAAGCTAAAAGCACCACCAAGATCAAAATGCCAGTCGTCTTTAGTAAACTGATAGTTTGTTTCCAGTTCCAGCCCCTTGTTAGAGATCTTCCCTACGTTTAGAATAGGATCTCTTAGTCCTGCTGATGGCGGCACTTCCTTAGTGATCAATAAACCATCAGTAATGTTCTCATAATAGTTTAATGCTCCTGTTAATGAACCGTTGAACAGTCCGAAATCCAAACCAAGGTTCTTAGATTTTATCGTTTCCCATTGCAGGTCCCTGTTTAACAAAGTGTAACTTGCTGAACCTGGCCAAGGTGTACCGCCTGCCCCCTGTACATAACCACCAGCCCAGGTATTAGAGGTTGTAATTAGGGCCTGGTGGTCATAATAACCCAGGGCGCCTTCATTACCCAACTCTCCGTAACTTGCCCTAAGTTTTAAGTTACTCAACCAGGTTGCATCTTGTAAAAAGCTTTCTTTGTTTATGTTCCAGCCCAGGGATACCGAAGGAAATACACCGTACCTTCTATCTTCTCCAAATACTGAAGAACCGTCCCGACGTACGGAAACCTGCAGCAAATACTTATTGTCGTAGGCATAATTTAACCTGGCCAGTGTTGACAGACGTACGTATTTATTGTTTGATCCCGCAGCGTTGAAGGTTCCTCCCAATCCGGCAGTAATGGTATTAAAATTAGGATCGCTAAAACCTCCTGCAACTTCTGTTTCTACAATTTTACCATTTACAACCGTCCTTATGATCGTCTTTCCATCTACAGTTGCGCTTAAAAAACGATTTGTTTTTTCTTGTGCGGTGTAACCTGCAAGTAATTTGAAGCTATGTTTATCAATGTCAAGATCATAGTTTAACAAATGTTCCATTAAACGCTCTTTGTAATTTGAGGTCCGGTTATACACATTAGGATAAGATACCAGAGGATCGTTTGCATTTGACCTGAATGGGGGGTTATGAGAGTAATCGTCTGTTTGGGCGTTGATATAGCTTAAGTTGGCTGTATAGCTCAGTCCCTTATAGAGTTTCAGGTTAAACTTTACGTTTCCGGCCAGATATCTTGTTTTGGAATTTGCATCCATGAAGTGGTCTGTCCCGATAGGATTTTGAAATTTAGGAAGGCCATCTACGGTTAAAGCGTACCCGTATTTCTCATTACTGTCAAAAACAGGGAGTAAAGGCGACTGGAAATAACTGTCCTTCAAATTAAATTTAGCGTTTTCAGTTATGGTTTCAGTATACACGATGTTACTGCTTACATTCAGTATTCCTTTTGTAAAATCATTTCTGGACCTTATTGATTTTTTATTGAAATCAGAGCCGATAAAAGTCCCCTTATCATCCGTCAGATCACCGGTCAAGGCATAAGTCAGATAATCTCCACCTCCAGTTAACCCGACATTATAATTTTGTGAAACACCAGTCCTGTTGATCAGGTCCTGCCAATTGGTATTCACGCCACTGTTTTTTGTGATATACGCGGGAAAATCTGCGGGGGCGGCACCTGCATTTGTATACATCATGTTATGAAGTTTTTTATAGCCATCGGCATCTAAAAAATCATATTTACCTGTAGGCTTTACTGTGCTGTAGGCTGCCGAAAAATCAATTATCGGCGCTCCTTTTTTCCCTTTTTTAGTCGTAATCAGGATAACCCCGTTCGCGCTGTTAGATCCGTAGATAGATGCCGCAGCACCATCTTTCAAAACTTCTACAGAGGCAACATCATTGCTGCTCAGGTAATACGGATCTCCCGGAACACCATCAATGATATACAATGGCTGGTGTGAGCCAAAGGTGCCAATCCCTCTTAACCTCACATCTGAAGACTGGCCAGGATTACCACCGGGGCTACTTACAGACAACCCGGCCACACGTCCCTGCAATGCATTAACCGGGTTATTCGAAGCTACCTTACCGAGCTTTTCCCCGCTCACAGAACTTACCGCACTCGTGAGGTTGCTTCTTTTCTGGGTTCCATAACCAATAACTACTACCTCTTCCAGTCCCTTCATATCTATCAGCAGCTTTACCGTGATGTCCTTTCCGGGTGTAGCCGCAACTTCCTGCGTTTTAAACCCAATGGCAGAAAACACAAGCACATCCTGTGCCGAGGCTTTAATCGCAAAACGTCCCGAAGCATCGGATACCGTTCCGGTTGTTGTTCCCTTTATTTTGATGCTGATGCCGGCAACCGGCTGATCGATCTCATTTAATACCTGTCCTTTGACCAGGTTATTCTGAGCAAAGCTTTCACTTGTAATGAACAAAAGAAACAGTCCAAAAAGAAAGTGAATTGGCCATCGTAAATTTTTAATCATAATATTTGGTTTAAAGTTGATTTAATTCCGGACATGTTGATCCGGCTGATTGGTTACTCAAACCTAAATATTAACCTGCCGAAAAAACGATTTTTGCTACCCCTACATCAAACGCAATTCACCCCTACAGCACCTCTACAAGCGCGCTAAAATTGGCTTAAAAGGCCTTTAGGAAATCATTGAGACTATCATTGGTGGACAGTTCAAAATGTTTTCTTAACCGGTACCGGGCCATCTCTACAGACTTAACAGAGATGTTGTTTAGTGAAGCTATTTCTTTAATGGATAGGTTGAGCCTGATCTGTGCGCATAGCCGTCTTTCATTTTGGGTTAGCGTCGGGAATTTTTGCTGGAGGTTGTAGAAGAAATCCTGGTACTTGGTTTCGATTTGCAGATTGAAATCTTCAATATACTTTTCGCTGTTCACATCATAACGGAACTTATTGACCAGTTTATGAAGACGTGGCAGAATATCCTCGCCCCCAGCCTTTTCAAGGACTATCAATTCCTCAATAAAATTACTGATCACTTCGTTCTTATGGGCCATGTACATGGAATAATTTTTTAGCTCGCCATGGTTAAACTCCAGTTTATTGCTCAATAGCTGTTGTTTTACTTCGGCCAGTTCAGCGTTTTTCTTTTGCCTGCTCCGTAATTTATTATAAAGCAGGAAGCCTATGATGACCAACAAGACGACAATGATCGCCAATGTATTGCGCTGATAGGATTTTAAACTTTTCTCGAGGCTTAAGGCTTTAATTTGTCGTTCCTTTTCCTGGGCTTCACGTTTCATCGTGAGTGTTAGCAATGCATTTATTTTATTCTTGGATAAAAACTCTTCGCGTACGCTATTGTATTTTTGTATGTACTCGTAAGCACGCTTATAATCACCTGTGAGTTGATAGAGCTGAGAAAATATCTTATAATAATCTAACAGGTTTTCTTTTTTGGAATTAGATGTTGATTGTTCGATATAGGCAAACGCTTTATTGAGTGATTCCTGCGCTTCCTGATAGCGACCAAGTTTTACCAGGGAAAATGACATTTGGTTGTGGACTTCTGCCAGTGAAAGTATCTGTCCTGTTGAATATTTAAGGGAAAGCTGGAAATAACGGATCGCTTCCTCATAGTCTCCCGTATTGTTACTGCTAATTCCAAGATTGTTATATGCTGCACTGATTAGTGTTTTGTTCTTAAATTTATTGGCCAGTACGAGTACCTGGTTAAAATACTCTGCAGCTTTCTTGAATTCATTCTTCAATTGATAGATTAACCCAATCCCATTCAAAGAAACTGAGGCTTTCTGTTCGTAACCGCCCTTTTTATACAGGTTGTAGGCAAGGGTATGGTACTTTAGGGAAAGTTCCGCGTTTTCTACATCGTAATAAGTCCAGCCCAACAATGTGTAAGTTGCCGCAATCTGCTCCGCTGTCCCTTTTTCCTTATAAATTTCCAGTGCATTAAATCCATATTCAAGTGCCAGGTCGTAAATATCATTGTACAAATAACCTTCTGCAAGGATAACCAATGCATCCGCTTGCTGGGGCCTTAATTTATTCTCGTAAGCAAGCAGGTAAGCTTTATAGGCATAAGCAATGGCCTGGTTAGTCGCATCCCTGTTTAATTCTTTAGCTTTTTTATTCAGGAAAGCAATTTGTTCTATCACCGAATCCTGTCCATTGTTCGGACCGGTATCAAAAGTTGCATTCGCAAAGCTGGTTGTACAAAAAAGGGAAACGATTACAAAACAAAATATTCGTAGCATTTAAGGTTAATTTTCTTGCGTTCAAATACAATATAGAAAATATAAGAAGAAAGTAAAAGGTAAAATATTCAATATAAGTTCCCACTTTTGTGGGAATTCTGAGTGATACTCATATTGTAGTTGAATAAATACCATAAATATTGAAACAAGCTAACGAAAAGCCTGAAGATCAAAAGCTCAAAAGAGGTTTACAAAACAGACATATTCAATTAATTGCCCTTGGCGGGGCCATAGGAACAGGATTATTTTTGGGCATTGGTCCGGCAGCTGTATTGGCCGGTCCGTCGGTCATCTTAGGCTATGCACTGGCCGGTATTATTGCCTTTTTTATTATGCGTCAGTTAGGCGAAATGGTGGTTGAGGAACCGGTTTCGGGCAGTTTCAGTCACTTTGCAAATAAATACTGGGGATCTTTTGCCGGCTTTGCTTCTGGCTGGAACTATTGGGTGTTGTATATCCTGGTCAGCATGTCGGAATTAACTGCCATTGGTATTTATGTTCATTTTTGGTGGCCTGAAATTCCGCTGTGGTCATCGAGCCTTTTCTTTTTCATCGCTATTAATGCCTTAAACCTCACATCCGTTAAGGTATACGGTGAGGTGGAGTTCTGGTTTTCGATCATAAAGGTTGTGGCCATTATTGCCATGATCATTTTTGGTGTTTATTTGCTTTTTAGTGGCAGCGGAGGCCAACAGGCAAGCATTCAAAACCTATGGAACGATGGGGGCTTCTTTCCAAAGGGTTTGTTTAGCGTTGATGAAAAAGGAGGCTTTCAGGGGTTCTTTGCCGCAATTGCATTGATCATGTTTTCGTTTGGTGGACTCGAATTAATTGGGATAACAGCGGCAGAGGCTGAACAGCCTGAAAAAACTATCCCAAAGGCTACGAACCAGGTGATTTACCGGATCCTGATTTTTTATGTAGGTGCACTTGTGATCCTGTTTTCATTATCCCCCTGGAAAAACATTACCACCGATAGTAGTCCTTTTGTGATGGTCTTTGAAAGCCTAAAAGGTTTTCAGTTTACCATTATGGGCAAAACCATTTACTTTACAAGTGTGATTGCGAATGCACTTAACGTCATTGTGCTGACAGCGGCCTTGTCTGTTTACAACAGTTGCGTTTATAGCAACAGCAGGATGTTGTTTGGATTGGCCGGGCAAGGAAATGCCCCTTCTTTTTTATCGAAGCTGAATAAAAACTCGGTACCTATAAATGCGATCCTGATATCAAGCCTATTTGCTGCGATATGTATCATCATCAACAAGTTAATGCCGGAAAAGGCTTTGGAGATCTTGATGTCGCTGGTTGTATCCTCATTAATTATCAACTGGCTGATGATCAGCATTACCCATTTGAAATTTAGGAGGAGTAAAGAAGCGGATCAGATAAAAACGAAATTTCCCTCTTTTATCTATCCGCTATCAAACTATATATGTCTCATTTTTCTTGTCGGTATTTTAGCAGTGATGTGGGTAACGGGTTTAAAAATATCTGTTGAATTGATTCCAGGATGGATTTTACTACTTTATGTTTGTTACCTATTGGTTAGTAGAAATAAAGCAGAAAAACAGGATAAAATACAATAGGACATTACTGCTTTTCTACATAAAAACTATCTCCAAATGCAGTAGCACTGGTACTATTTTTATAAAAGTATACCGTTGCGGCAGTATTGGTAGCACCAGTAGTAAAGGTTATCTGGTATTGCTGATAAGCTGAACTCAAAATAGCACTGGATACCGTGGCCGCACCGTAATTTTTAACACCCATAGTGGCGTTGCCTGCTGCGGTTGTTTTTGCATATCCTCCAAAAGTATAGGTTGTATTTGGTAATAAACCAGAAACTACCTGCTCAACAGAGGTAACACCTCCCAGTAACCGGATTGCTTTAGTTCCACTTACCACATCGCCTGTTACAGCTGTTGCGGTTCCACCCCCCACTGGCTGATAGGCTCCCCAAGGAGGCAACGTTGCATTTTCAAAACCGCCATTACTCAACAAGGGTAACTTATAAACCCTTACATAATCCACATGCATGGTGAAAGGCAGATTGGAATCAGTGATGGGACCTGGCCATCCTACCCCGCCCGACTGATTTAGTATCATATAAAACGGGACATCAAATGGCCATTGGTGCCAATCTGCCCCCGCAGTTTTGTTATAAGTATATTGCAGACTATTGTTCACAAAGAACTTAATTGAGGTGGGCGACCATTCAATAGCATAAATGTTATAGTCATTTTTAACGTAAGACGCCTGATGGGATGCAGAACTTGCCCCATTTGCATTGGTGACGACACTGTTATGGATGGTTTGATAAACAATATTCTCGTTACTAATGTGTTCCATGATATCAATTTCACCCCCTCCAGGAGATCCGGCATACTGAGTAGCTGGTTCGGGCATCATCCAAATCGCTGGAAAGGAACCCTGTCCTTCTTTTAGCTTTGCCCGCACTTCGACCTTCCCATAAGTCATACTAAACTTACCCATCGACCGCACACCTCCTGAATGGTAAGGTACCGGATCGCCGGCAATAACAGCATTATCCATTCTTACCACAAGGTTATTCCCATCCAATGATGCATAATTCGGACTTGAAGTAAAATACTTCGAAGTTCCAGAAGTTCCACGTGGACTATAAGACCATTTTGTGACATCAAAATCACCGCTGCTGTTAAATTCATCAGCCCAGATTAACTCGTATCCTGGTGTAGAGGTAACAACAGCTACAGATGCTATTGAGGCAATACGTTTCTTTTCAATTCCTTCTTCTTCAACAGCAGTAATACTTTTCTTACAACCTGCAAAGGTCAATACAGCCAGCATTAACGCATAAAATGCAGATTTAAATGATTTTAGTTTCATAGCATTATTTGGTTAGGGTTTAAAACAATAAATGCTCCCATCAAAGCCGGCGACGTAACAAAGGCCGTTTACCAATGTAGTTTTGGCAAAAATGGGTGCACCAAGATTAATTTTGGTTATAATTTTTCCACTGTCTTTACCCAGTACATAGAAATAACCATCTGAAGCCCCAACAAAAAGCTTCCCGTCACTTTCAATGATACCAGGCTCTACAGTTTGTATTGGCTTAAGCCTGTCTGGACTAAAATAAGGTGCCGAATAAACCAGCGCTTCCCCTAACGGGATATGCCAGGCCATTTTTAATGACGCTTTATCATAGGCAGCCACACCGTTTGCAGACGTAGAAAGAATAATGAGCTTATCTGTTACAAAAGGGGCGCCCATTACTTTAAAATCATAATCGGTGGTTATCTTCTTTACCGTAGCACCTGTTAATGGATCAAGCATGAAAAGCGCATTTAATCCGGTTACATAAATTAGGTTGTCTTTAAATGTTGGCTGCCCGCTTCTATACCGTAGCCCGTCATCATTCCTTTTCCACAACAGCTTTCCCGTTTGAATATCGTGTGCAAACAATGCATTCCAGTTACTCCCCGTAAGCAATACATTCCCTGCTATTGTCATTTTCGCAGGGCTACCCATTCCGGTCTCCCAGGCAGTGTTGCGCCATAATGTTTCCCCAGTTGTAATGCGTACCGCCTGAAGGTATTTCCCGAAACCAGTATAATAAATCCCATTTTTCGCAATTCCTCCACTAAGGTGGCCTGGCAGGTAGGTCATCCCCAGCTCCTTCTTCCACAGTAATTCGCCGCTTTTTGCATTAAGCGCGTAAGCAATCCCTTCCATATCTGTTGCAAGCACCACACCCTGCTCATAACTAATGGCATGTTTAACCGAATTTTTGGTAATGTATTTCCAAAGTAAACTCCCTGTTTTAGCATTTAAGGCAGTTACACCCGACTTTCCATTTTGTGCATCATCTATGGTACCCACAAACAATACATCATTTACAATAACAGGTTCGGCATTCCAAACGTTTGCCCCGATATTGGTACTCCATTTAAGGAGGGGGGTATTATTTGGAGCAGAAGATTTGAGCTGAAAATCCTGCTTTCTAATCGTTGACTTCCCATTGGTATAATAAACTTCTATGGCTACTTTAAAGTTATTGCCTTTCCATTTTGTTGTGACGGCTACCTTAGCCCGCCAATTCCAGTCGCCGGATGAGGTTAACTTTTGCAAGGCGACTTGATTTCCAGCTACATCATAAATGAGTGCCTTAACAGATTGGATTTCCCATTCACTATCATAAATATTTGCATTGATGGCCAGGTTTCCATTTGTTAACACGTTCATATTGCCGTTAGCGGGCTGTACAATCGCTACATGCTCTTTTATATTGGCATAGTGGGATTCAATTTTTTGAACTCCTTGTGCATTAATATCAATAGAAAAAAACTGACCAGCAGAGTTATCTATACCGCCCTTATTAAGCGGAGATGTACAGATGGTGTAGATACCGGTTTTTTCAGATTTTTCAACAAAGTTACTGTGCCAGTGTCCATATACCCAAGCTTTTAGCCCAACTTTATCTAATTCAATACTGTCTGTAGCCCCTTTAAGTGTAAAATTGCCATTCTGAAAGGGCAAATTATGATTAAAGATGAACACGGGTTTACTTTTGTCGGTAAGCTTTAAATCGTTCCTTAACCAGGCGATCAACTGATCTACGGTATAATCAGGTTTATAATCACCGGAAGCCATAGGTGTAATAACGAAGTGCGCCGGACCTGCATCAAACGAATAATAAGGAGGGCCGAACAGGGATTCGAACAGGGCCTCACCATAGGGACCTTTAACAAGATCATGATTTCCCATAGCATAATGAACAGGTCTTTGCAATAGTTGTGCATTTACCTGAGCGGCATGGAAATTCATACCCTTTTCGTAGCAAATATCTCCGGTATGCACTACAAAAGCCGCTTTTTGTGCATTGGAAAAATTTCTCACATTGGCTATCCAGCCTCCGTAAATATCTGTTTCTGTATCAGAAATGTGCAATATCCGGATATGATTGCCTGCCATGCTGGAATCGGCTATCAAACCAAAATTATAAATTTCGTCAGTCCCTTTTGCCGGCAGGTAATGGGTGCGGCTTACCTTGTAACCCGCTGGGGCTGTAACAAATAAAAACCTTGTTTTATTGTAGCCGGGAAGCGTAAATGCTCCTGAAGCGTTGGTAAGCACAACATTTAAACCATCGGAAACCCTTATCTGGGGAAGCAAAGCTTCCCCAGTGTCCATTTGTCCATTTTCATTATCGTCCACAAACACACTTCCATGGTATTGGGCATAGGAATTAACTGATGTAATCAAAAATAATAAGAGCAAGAATCTGTTCATCATCATGTTGGTTCAGGTTATTCCCAGCCGGGAGGTTGTTTCAGGTTAGGGTTAAGTACGGTTTGCTGAACTGGAATTGGCAGGTAATAGTATCTTGGTTCTATGAACTGCCTTTTCTGCAATTTATCTTTTGTAAACATGACGTTGCCCGAAGTACCATTCGATAGATAGAAGACATTTTCGCTGAAGTAATATTTGACGATCTTCTTCTGCTCGTCGGGAGTTAGGTTAGCAATCGGACCAAGGGCACTTGGGCTCTCCAGGATGGCGTAATCGGCTTTCCCGTCGCCTGTAACGTCTAACCCTCCAAGGGCCGGCACATACATTCCTTTCGGATCTTCCGCTAAAAGCTTACCTGATTTCCAACGCATCAGGTCATCATATCTAAAACCTTCACAGGCCAATTCCACCCGGCGCTCACGCCTGATTTCCAGCAACAATCCCTGATTCACCCCACTGACATTCTCATAACGAGATGCAAGTACCGGGTCGATATTGGTGTTGGCGACTGACATATTGAGCGCCGGCATTCCCGCTCTTGATCTCAACAGGCCAATGGTACGATCCAGATCGGCCTGGGTAATTGTCCCTAGTTCTGCTTTTGCTTCAGCATTAATTAATAAAACCTCAGCATAGCGCATAATCGGCAGGTCGGTATAGTTCAGTACCCAGCCGCCACGTAATGCCGGGTCACGTGGATAGAATTTGATCTGCAAATAACCGCCGAAAGTAGGTTTGGCCACAAATGGTGAGTTGACAGCAGGGTTTGTTCCGAAGCCAGGGGGCATAATGGTTTCAGCAAAACGAGGATCGCGGTTGGCGAAAATTTCCGTAAGCTTTTTCTGGTCGTAGTTTGCCACATCAGTAAACCGGCTGCCGTCCAGCATCAAAAAGTCATTAGCCAGACTTGTACTCAGCGCCCATTGATAATCGAAGACGGTATGCGTATTGTTGGCCACGGCTTCAGTTTTGTCATTTTTGCTGAGCAAAATAACTTCAGGATTTGACGCTAGACTATTACTACAAAATAAGGTTCTGAAGTCCAGGGCAGGGCTACCTGTATTATATATTGATAACCCGCCATTTCCAGTCATTATCTGTTCAGAAGCGGCAACTGCCCTTTCCAGAAACTTATTTGCTGTATTTTGCAAATTAAGCTCATTGTGATATTTGCGGAAAGTCCCTTCATGCAATGCAATGCGTGCAAGTAAAGTAAGTGCCGCCTTTTTAGTTATCCGGGTATTGGTTCCATCGGGTTTAATGTTAGCCGCCGCATATTCGAGATCAGCCATCACCGAGTCAACTACAAGTGCCCTGGGATCTTTAGCCTTCTTTAACTGCGCCTCATCGGTAAAAGCAACCACACTACCGTACCAGGGCAAATCGCCGTACTTTTTCACCTCCTGATAATACACAAAAGCCCTGAAAAAACGCGCAATCCCTACAAAGTGCTTTATAGTAACCGGATCTCCCGTTGTCTGGTCCAGATGGTCCATCATGAAGTTGATTTTACGGATATTTCCCCAGGCATCCCATCCCGCAACATTACCGGGAGTTACACTGCCGCGCAGCATATTGTCAACCGTTGAAACACCTGTTAGCGTAGATAGGTTATCCGAAAAGATGTCTTCGTAAACTGGTGGTATCATTGAATAAAAACCATTGGTATAGGTTTCCAGGTCAGCGGGAGACTTGAAGAATTTGTCTTCGGTAATACTTGATTTTGGCAAGCGGTTTAAAAAATCTTTCTTGCATCCCAAGATCAGGATCATTGAAAAGAGTAATAAATATTTTTGAATACGCATGATAGTATGATTAAAAGCCAACATTTAAACCAAAAGAGTAAGTCCTTTGAAGCGGATACAAATTTCTACCCAAAGCTTCCGGATCCAGTTTCACTTTGAGGTGTGAAACTTCAAAAAGGTTCTCGCCGCTTACATAAAAATGAACATTAGTTAAATGTACCTTACTAAGCCAGCTTTTTGGGAGGGTGTAACCTAACGTAAGGTTCTTAACACGCATATAGCTGGCGTTCTGCATATAGCGTTCATTGGGAATGGCAAGCGTCTGATTTGCCCGCTCGGCGGAATATGCCCTCACAGCAGGAAAGTATGCATTAGGCCTTTCCGGCGTCCAGTGATCCAGATTTTGTACAGTGATGTTGGTCCATGGTTGTGCATAAATTCCCCAGAAATAAATCTGTGCAGCTTCAGGATAATAGTCTCGTTTACCTACGCCCTGTAAAAACACGCGTACATCAAAATTTTTCCATCCGCCCGAAAGGTTCAGGCTATAAGGATATCTTATTGCTGAGTTCCCAACCCGTATCTTATCGCCATGATCGGTGAGTGTATTCTTTCCAAAGTCTACTTTATTATCCCCATTGATATCGGCAAACTTAATATCCCCCACATAAAATTTATAATTCTGGTTGGTGGAACCAACAGCAGACTGATTTGCATGAGCAGCCAGTTCCTCGGCATTTTGGAAAAAGCCTTCCGTTCTTAATCCCCATATCTCACCTATCTCTTTACCTACATAATGATCAGTAAGAAGACCTGTTGGGTTATCATATTTGGTAATGATCGACTTATTATCGGATATCACGAAGGAGACGTTGTAAAAGAATGGTGAACCTGCCAGGTCACCATTGTCACGCCAGCTCAGACGAAGCTCCCATCCTTTTGTTTTCAGATCTGCGGCGTTATATATTGGAGATGCAGTGCCAAAAACAGCAGGCACTGTTTTTCCAGGCACCAACATGTCTTTAGTAAAGCGTGTATAGCGATCAAAATTAACTTCAAGGCGTTTGTTCAATAAAGACAAATCAGCGCCAACGTTGACGGTAGAAACTTTTTCCCAGGTAAGGCTGGGCACTACAGCACCTGGTGGGTTTACGGTTGTCGGCCGTTCCGCACCCAGCATTTGCGGAACCTTTGTTGCCCCCATTGTAGCCACATATGGATAGTTTAAAAGGGTTCCATTATAGTAAACAAGCTGGTTACCTAATGAACCATAAGACCCTCTGATTTTAAACAAATCGACAACTCTCTTTAACGGCTTAAAAAAGGATTCTTCAGATAGGGCCCATCCGGCGGATGCAGAGGGGAAAAATCCCGCACGATCATTCTCCGGGAAACGCGAAGAGCCGTCATAGCGACCGTTGAACTCTACGAGGTACTTACTTTTATAGTTATAGCCTAATCTATAGAACAGTCCTTGTACTGCCCAGTCATTAATTGACTCGCGGGTTTCCATAGTACCGGTTGCAAGCTCAACCGATGGTAGCGAATTAGAAGTAAGATTATTCCGGCGGGCGGAGAACCATTCATCTTTTCTATATTCCTGGTTATATCCGATCAGTCCTTGTAAATAGTGATCACCCAACTGCTTGTGTGCATCTGTATATATGTTGATTACATCATAACGTGCATTGTCATTTCTACTCAACGCATAAGAGGTGAGCGATCCTGTATACTGTACAGGGTTGGTTGGGCCTGTTTGATAAGGTATAGGAACATCAAATGAGTTTGTTTTTCCAGATCCCCTTCTGAAACTTGCATCGGCTTTTAGGGTCCAGACATCTTTAATAAGAGAAGCGTCAAGAGAAAAAGTGGATTGGAACTCATTGAGATTGTTTATTGATTTTCCACCTTCCTGCATTCTTCCAAGTGTCGCAGCACCAACCGAGGTCCAGGTTCCATCAGGATTCTTAGGTACGTCAAGCGGATTTTGCCGGTTTATCTGCAGGAAGAAATCGGCATCGTTGACCATGTATGCCGGCTGATCATAGTTACTACTTGTCAGCATAATATTATTCCCGAACCTCAGCCATCTGTTAATGTTAAAATCAACTTTGCTTCTTATATTGTAACGGTTATAAACCTCGCTACCATAACGTACCATACCATCCTGACGGTAGTATTGCCCTGAAAAGAGGTAATTTATCTTATCGGTACTCCTACCTACACTCATGTTAACCGTGCTAGTAGGGGCAGTATTAAAATAGGATTCTTTTACCCAATCCGTGGAGCCGTAATACATCCAGTTTTGATTATTGGTGGGATTAAGAAATACCGCAGGAAGAGAGGGGTCTGCCGAACGCTGCTTTGCATAATCCCTAACGGCTTCCGGGTATAAATTATAAAGGGGTATACCCGCCTGGTTCTTAAGGTCCATTACCGTATAAGGGTCGGTAACCAATTCGGGCATTTTACCAACCGTACGTAGGGCCATATTGGCACTTAAGTCGACTTTTACATCTTTATTTTTGGCGGTCTTGGTGGTGATCAATACCACACCAAATGCCGCCCTTGCCCCATAGATTGCTGCTGCTGCTGCGTCTTTTAAAACCGTTACAGTTTCTACATCTGATGGATTGATCCTGGCAACCTCTTCTTCAGTAAAAGGTACATTATCAACAAGGATCAAGGGGCCACCACCATTGAGGGAAGTAACACCCCGAATATTAAACCCGGCACTGGCATTTGGGCGACCACTAGGAATGGTAATATTCAGATTGGGGATCAGACCCTGCAAACCAGCTCCTAAACTATTTACAGGTCTATTTTTAAGCTCTTCGGATGAAATCTGGTCTACAGCTCCGGTCAGGTTAATTTTCTTTTGAGTTCCAAAACCCACAACAACAACTTCACTCAAGCCACTTGAAGACTCGATTAATTTGATTGACAGCTCTGTTCCTGAAACTGCTTTAATTTCCTGTGTAATATATCCGAGGTAGGAAACGACAAGGATTGCATCGTTTTTAATACCCTTTAGTCTGAACTTGCCTTCAGTATCACTTGTGGTGCTTTCGCCCCCTCCTTTTACTTTTATATTGGCTCCGGGTATCCCTTTCCCACTTTCATCAGTAATCCTTCCCGAAACATCTATAACCATTTCACTAAACACCCGCGGGAACCAAACAGGTTCAGGTTTTTCTTTAACAATGATCGACTTACTTTTGATGACAAAAGTAAGGTCCTGGTTTTCAAATACTTTATTTAATACTGCTAAAAGCACTTCATTATTCACTTGAATATTTACAGGTTTAGCATTTTTCAGCATAGTTTCAGTGACTAAAAAGTCATAGCCGGTCTGCGTTCTGATTTTTTCAAATACCTTGGTAAGTGGTGCACTTTTTTCAGACAAGGTAATTCTTTGTGCAAATGAATTCGCACTTAATTGTAAGATCACTGTGGTCAAAAGTAAAATGGTCAGTTTCATAACCAATAGTAATTTATTTATGCCTCTGGGCAGAGTGCATAGATTTGGTTTCCAAATTTTGTACATTTGTTTTGTTTGGTTTTAGCGTTGGCCTATTCATTGTCGAGATGCCGGGCATACGCAGTTAGTGATTAATTATTAAATTATTCAGATATTCCAGACATGGCCAGGATTTCGATTGGTGTCGTTTCCTGGCTTTTTTGGACGATTGATAAGTAGACCTTACTTCATAACAATCAACCTCCTTCCTTCAATTTTAAAATGGACCGCATTTGTTTCTTCCAGCATTTCCAACACCTGATTTATATTTTTAGCTCTTGAAATGGTTCCATTAAACTTTTCATCAGATATGCTTCCCTTAAACTCCACATTAACATCGTACCATCTGGATAACTTCCTCATAATGCTTTCAATACCTTCACTACGAAATCTGAAATCACCATTCTTCCATGCAACAACCTCTTCTATATTTACAGCTGAAACCGCTATAGCCGTTTCAGTTTTTTCGATACTTGCTTGCTGACCTGGTTTAAGTATGGACATATTTTTTAAAACAGACACCCGGACGCATCCTTCCAACAAAGTAGTTTTCTGACTACTTTCATCTTTATAATTATTGATATTAAAATGTGTCCCTAAAACTTCAACGGTTTGCCGGCCGCTTATCACCCTAAAAGGAAGTTTCTTATTTTTTGCCACCTCGAAATAAGCCTCTCCATTCATCTCAACTTTGCGCTCCTTACCTTTAAATACTACCGGATACTTTAACGTAGATGAAGCATTTAACCAAACGTCAGTGCCATCCGGAAGCTTAACCTGATATTGTCCGCCCTTTGGTGTTTCTATGACGTTATATTCCATCCTATCAGAATCTGGTGAAGAGGATGACTTTACTGCGTCATATACCAATTTGCCATTCCCCGTTTTTACAATTTGCATACTGCCTTGATCTGCGATCTTACCAGTTCCGCTCTCATCAAGAACAACCTTCGAACCGTCGGCCAGGGTCAACATGGCCTTATTACTTCCCGGGACAATGGGCTGTGTATCCTGCTTTGCTGTTTCCCTAAGAGGTTCTGTTTTGTTGGTAAAAAATAAAAGTGCGGCAGAAAAGAAAACAAGAACCGCAGCAGCAACGGAAAACCATTTTACAAATGATATGGCCGGGGAAGGTTTAACCGGTCTGATCGATTGGCCTTCTGCCTGATAGATTGCGTTTAGGATAGCTTCAACTTTTTCCGGATCAATATCTACTTCTTTTTTGGGCATCTCATATGCCTTAAATATCAATTCTTTTGCTTCTTCCTCATTTTCCGGTAGTACCATTAAATCAGCCATTTCACTCATTTCCTCCTCAGAAGCTGTCTGATTTATAGAAAGTTGAAACAAATATTTGAGTCTGGTTATGTTCATGTAAAAATACTTCTAAACTAAATACACGTGGATAACACATGTTTAAAAAGGTATAGACAATAGTAAAAAGGCTTTGGGGGGTAATGATTAAAAATATTTTGCAGAAAGATATAGGGTCACAATTAATGGAGCATCTTTCAAATGGGCCATACAAAAGGCACGAATACTCCTCATCGCCTGGTCCAGGTTCCATTTCACCGTTTCGGCCGAAACATTTAGGGCTAATGCAACCTCTCCCCGTTTCATTTCCTGCTGCTTGATCAGCTGATAAGTAAGCCTTTGTTTTTGGGGTAAACGTTCAATAGCCTGATTTAATATATGCTCAAACTCTTTTTCCTCGGTGAGGTGATCGGTCTGTTTGTAATAAACATTTATAGCCTTTTCAGCCGCATTTAATAGTTTCCTTTTTTCATTTTGGGCCTGTTTTACCGAGTTGTAGGTCAGGTTTTTAGCGACAGTATACAACCAGCCACCAAAATTATCTATATCAGGAAGCGTTTCCCTGCTCAGCCAAACCTTTAAAAAAGTATCCTGGACTATTTCCTCAGCTGCCCATTCATCTCCTGTAATTCTTAACGAAGTCGTATAAATATTCGGCCTGTATTTATCAAATAACAAACGGAATGATTGCTCATCCCCCTCTGCTACTTTCTCAAGCAGGAATGGCTCATCAATTATATTCGTTATTTTCATCAGTATATATTTGTTTTTTAATGGTCATGAAGCTATCATAAGCATATTTTTCACTAGTATCTATTTGATTCTTGTGTTCAAGAGCTCGCAAGCTCGGTTCATTGCTGTTTATAAGCGGTATGTTTATGATGGTTTCATAGCAAGAATTTATAATAATATTCGGAGCTGCAAGCAAATCTTTATATAATATTCGTGAAAAAATCGATACCAAAAAAATAAAAAGATCGGCATCGATTTGACAATAAGAATTGCGTTGGATAGATAGTTTCAATTTATTATACATCCTAATGCTCATTATTTAGTTTAACAAAACTAAACTTAGTTCATTATTTATACACTAAATCTTTATTAAATTTAAGTTATATCGAAATAAATATGAAACTTTCGGTCTAAAAACCAGGAATCTCAGTCAGTTTAGATAAAGAAAAGTATTATATCTGCTGGATTCTATACGGATCAGTTTGTCGGCGGGTACCGGAAAGAAAGGTGGGAAGGCTTTGATGGGCGACAAATAAGTATCAGTACAAAGTAATAAAGGCATTGGATTCTGTAAGGGATGGTAAACCTATACAGAATCCTAATGCCGGATAACCCAAGCTTTTGCACCTTCAATAAACCGTAGAATACATAAAAGCAATTAAATAAACACCAATTTAAATTTATCTAACACATTGATTTATTGAACAATACCAACACCGTAAGCTGTTTTAGATTTATTTCCTTTTCCATCAACTGCAATTAATTCAAAACTATAACTCCCGGGGGCAAGGTTGGCTATATCTATATTTTCTACACGGCTAGTTGTAGGAATCACTTCCATACTATTCTTTCCCTCATTCCAGGAAATAATATATTTTATAATGCCAGGGTCAGCTGTCTTTTCGAAACTAACAGTAACACCTTTGGTCTTAGCAGCAACCACAACGTTGTATGGGGCTCCAACAGCATGGAATTCTCCCCCTTTCAAATATTTCAGGTGCTGATCTTCCATTTTACTGCAGGATAAAACCAAACCAGAAACAACCAAAAACAACAAAACAATATTCTTCATCTATCAAGTTTTAATTATTCAAAAATTCATTTAATACTAATTTGAATCTCCCCAAAAATATATGGTTCCAATTCTCAATCTATTGGCATTCGGGAGGTTCCAGACATCAAATGAGACGATTCTTATATACTTAGCCTTGACAACCGGATTAGGAAAATCAAAACTATGACCAGCGTTTGCCGCATCGATATCCATTTGCGTATTTTGACCGAGCACTTTACCGGATGGCTTTATAATTTCATAGCTACCTAGTTTAGTCCATGTCCCATCATCCAGTGCGCCCGTAGGTCCTGGAGCCATGCTTGACCACATTTCAAAAGTCTTCAGGTTCACAAAGTTATAAAGCCCTCCATCTGTTGTCTGGTAAAATTTAAAACGACTTAGTTTTGCGGCTTTACCTAAATAGATCGTAGTCATGTTCCCGAATCCTCCATAAAAGCTAGCGGTAGCCCCTGATAATGCCAATACTTGCTCAAGTGTTTTACTAGCTCCATAAAGCGAATTCATATCTTTTGGTAGCTGAGCATTAGTCATAATATTTCTATTCAATAAAGTTTCATACAGAGGGGTTACTGTAGTCCAGACTGTATCCGAAAGATTACCCCATTTGTCTATCACATAAGCTCCCACTTTATAGGGTTTAGGAGGAAATCCTCTCACATTAAAATTTATTGGGATCATCTTTGTATACTCTGTATACACGGTTTGAGCTCTTCCCGTAGTATCAACCAGAACAACAACCCCAACTTCTGCCTGCGTTTGATTCTGACAGGTAACGTTCACCCCACTAAATGTCGCCTGAATATTTAATGTCGATGCAATAGAACGGTAAGGGGGTTTCATTGGTTTCACAACAAGTTCCACCGGTTCCGATTTTATTTCACCGCTGCTCACACTGTACAGGGTTACTTTGTACTCGGCCTCTTTGGCAAATCCACTCACAAAAATAGTATCGGAAAAGTAAGATACTTTTTCCTGTCTTTGTAACTTGTCGTTGATCTTGTAGTCAGCCTGGATATACAGAATAGAAGGATCATTGGGCACCTTATAGGTTATTATTGCACCACCCTCAACATTCTCCACTTTTAGGCCCGTAACAGGCAAAGGCTTTTTACCGTCATGAAAAAGCGGTGAACGCTCATTATCTGCTTTCTGGCAGGCAGTCATACTGCTCATCGCCAGAAAACTCATCAATACAAAAATTATATATCGCATATTTAAACTCTTTATAGTTAAAAATTTAACAATTATCATTAAACCGATATTACCATTTTGGATTCTGGACCAGATTATGGTTCACCGAAAGGTTATATTCTTTTATCGGCGCTAAGAAATCCCTGATCATAGCGACGGGCTGAAAATAAGTCACCTTATTATAATACAGTGCTGCTGCACCCGCTGGTACCGAAGTCTTCTTTAAAACATCCCATCCGGTAATAGGTCTGTTTAAAATGTCGAAACGCTTCCAACGACGGGCATTCCAATAATTATTCCCTTCAAACATGAACTCAATTTGTGTTTCTTGTTGTATAATCTCTCTCAAACCTTCCTTAGTGGTAAATTTTGCAGGTTTATTAGAAAACTGAGTCCAGGACTCCACCACTCCTTTTAGTCCGGCCCGCACCCGAACAGAATCAATATAACCATAAGCTTCGGCCGAAGGACCTGATGATTCATTCAATGCTTCTGCGTACATCAAATACAGTTCAGATAAACGGATGGCCGGCCATGTGTACGGGACAATCGTTCTTGTATTATTATCTCCTGTAGCTTTGTAATTCACTAGCTTTTTAGGCCAATAACCTGTCATCGAATATTTGTCATTTGAAGCTGTACCAATCCCTGTATAATAGAGCAAATCTTTCATATAAGTCTTATATACAAAAGAAGAGCCCTGGAAAGTTAAATCCGCATAAAAACGGTTTTCCCGTTCAACATTAAAAGCAGAGGTTATGAAGCCCCTTTTTAATAAACCCGTATCAAGGCTATTAGGCACAGTTACCAACTTTGTATATCTATTGGCATAATCCCAGCTCGGATCTTCATCGATCGGCACGCCATTTTTAGTGTAAAATACTTCACAAGCTTCCATATTGGCAGCATAAAAGGCATTCCCGATGATTGCCGGTCTTGAACCGCCATTATTAGGAATGGCCAAAAGTTGTAAGGAATTAGGCTTTGAATTTTTAAAGCCCCAGATGGTCTCTACATTAAAATCTTCGGTGATGGCACAACGAATATCAAGACCAGCCTTTGTGCTCGGTAAAATAGCCGGGGTTCCAACAGGTGCTGAAAAATAATACATACCATGGCCTACCTGCTGTGCTTCCTGAATAGCAGCTTTACATGCGTCAGCTGCATTTTTCCATTTCGTTGCATCAAAAATGGTATTCACCAGAGATTGTCCATCCTTGTTTTTGAAGTCGGCATAGTCTGTATTTCCATTAAACAACGGGCTGGCCGACAATACCAGGGCTTGTGCCTTGATCGATAAGGCAACAGCCTTCGTAACCCGGCCCATTTCTTCGGTTGTATTAAAAATTGCAGGAGGCAAATCAGGTGTGGCCTCATCAATCAATTCAACGACATGGGTAATCACGTCATCCACAGGTTCTCTTTTTACTTGTACCTCATCTACATCAGCTGAAATTGGTAAATTCTTCCTGATCACGGGAATAGGCCCGTACATGCGTAATAAGAAGAAATGGTAATAAGCTTTAAGGGTCTTAACCTCCGCTATCCACTGTTTTTTTTCATCTTCAGCCATGTCCGGAACATTATTAATATTTTCAAGAAAGATATTGCAGTCCCTTAGGCCTCTATACAGGGGTACGCCCGCCCGGGTTCCGTCCCAATAGTTGGCTATAGGGTCATTGACGCTCTGAGATCCATATGCGATGTCCAAAAACTGCTGAAGCGCCGGCGCAACAGATAGGGTTACCCCGCCCGTAGGTGCCACAATCTCCCGTGAGCCTACAAAAGTGAAATTGTCGGAATACTCTCCTAATCTGGGCAAATACGAATAACACGTTGCTAAATATTTTTTTGCCTGCGTTCTGAGTGCAAAAGCATTGTCAATGGTCGGAGTATAGTCCGGTACAACATCCAGGTATTTCTGACAGGACAGGTTACATAAAACCATTATCGAAAGAAATAGAATATTTTTTATCTTATTCATAATCAATATTTTAAAAACTAATTAAATCTATTCATATAGATCCCATTCTTTTATTTGAATGAAACATTTACGCCCAGGTTTGATATCCTTTGAATAGGATAGGCTAGACCATTACCGCCCATTTCTATATCCCATTCCTTAAACCTGCTAAAAGTGAAGATGTTATTACAAGACAAATAGAAACGCGCATTTGCCAGACCTAATTTATTCATCATTTTTCGGGGGAGCGTATAACCTACCTCAGCCTGCTTGATCCGAAGGAGTGCTCCGTTACGCATAAACCAGGTGCTCTTTTCCACGTTATTTGCAACTACAGTAGGGCTCAATCGAGGCCATAATGCGTAGAGGTCTTTGTTTTCTTCACTCCAGTGGTCATCTGCATAGGCTTGCAACAATAAGCGCTGATCGCCTACGAAGGGTGAAGTTGCAGCGGCATCAATCCAAAAAGACCTACGTGCCAACCCTTGAAAGAATATAGAAAAGTCAACGTTCTTATAACCTGTTGAAAAACCAAAACCATACACGATTTCCGGAACTGTAGGGAAACCTATAGGTACTTTGTCCAGGTCGGTGATCGTTCCGTCCTTGTTGACGTCCCTATATTTAATATCGCCCGCTCCGTAAGGCCCGAAAGACTGTAAAGGTGAATTGGCTACATCTCTTTCATCTACAAACAAACGTTCGGCTATAAAGCCCCATTGCTGGGACAACGATTTTCCAACGTGTGTTAAGTTGTCCAGCTCAGTGAGTTTACCCTCGATCAAAGAAATATATCTTGGCTCTTCATATTGCTCATACTGGCTTTTAGCATAGGTAAAATTGGCCATGCCTTTAACCCACCAGTTTGTTGTTGGCTGGAAATTCATGTCCATCGAGAAATCAACGCCCCGGGAAGAAGCTTTGCCAACGTTAGCTCTTGGGATTGCATCCGGATCCAAACCCATGGTTGTTGGAATCGAAGCTCTGGTCATTAGAATATTCTTTCTTTTATCCTCATAAACATCTACCTGGATGTTGAGGTTTTTTAAAAGGGTCATTTCTAAACCAAGGTTGCTCTTTTTTGCAATTTCCCAGGTAATGTCATTATTTGCGTAGCGGTTGATTTCTATTCCATTAACCACATAATCTGAAGGTGTACCAAAGATTGCCCTCCTATCTGCACTGTTCATATTTATACTAGACAAATAGAAGAACCTATCCTGAATACTCCCAATGGCATCGTTACCCACTAAACCATAGGTAGCCTTTAACTTAAATTTAGAGATGATTTCTTTTAAGGAACCGTCCCAGAACTTTTCATTGGAGGCCGTGTAAGCAATACCACCCGAGGGGAAGAAACCCCAACGTTTGGATGCATGAAAACGTTCTGAACCATTATAACCGAAATTAAACTCCACAGCATATCGCGAATCGTATACATAAGTTGCCCGCCCTGATAACCCGAGATTTCTGTATGGTAAGGAAAGAATTAAATCATTCGATTCCCCGGCATTTAAGCTGTTTTTTGCAATACCGACAAGTGTTCCGCTTAAGCTGTGGCGTTCTGCAAATACACGTCGGTAATCCACTGCAACTTCGCTATAAAATTCCGAAGCTACGTTCCTGGAGGCATTAGCGCCCGTCAGGAATTCGGTGCCCACCGGTGCCACGATCCCTGTTATAGCTTCGGCATTAATCGGGTACAGATCGTAGCTTTTGTTAATGTAATCATAGTTTGACAACGTATAATAAAAAGGGCTATAAGACCTGGTGATAGAAGAAGAGGAAGACCGTTGAATGCTCATCAAGGCTCTGGTTGTTAGTCCTTCTAAAAAAAAACTTAAATTTTGGTTCAGTTGCACCTGCGCATTGATGACAGAGGTTCCTGATTGGCGATAGCCTCTTTGAAGGGCAGCGTAAGGATTATTATAACTGCCATTGCCGTAGTTACCAAACATGATGTGTTTAATGTAGGCGGTCTTGGCAGTAGGTTCGTAATATGCAGGAAATAATACAGGATTGGTTTGCATGATATTGGCAAAAATCTGGTTCCCTCCATTAATGGGGCCTGTATAATCATCAAAACTTCCCGAAATACGCGTCTGTAACTCTGTAGTTTTACCCAAATCAATATTTACATTGGAACGAATGGAGTAGGTCCTTAATTTGGGGTTACTGTTGAAATTACTTTTTTTATCTACGTTTAATATCCCGTTGTCCACACTCATTGCCCCCGATACATAATAACGGGCAACGCCACCTCCGCCACTTAAACTCATGTTTCCACTTTGGTTAAAACTATTCTTTTTCAACAACATCTTCTGCCAGTCTGTTGCCGGAAATATCATCGGATCGCCGCCAAGTCTTGTCTGCTCAATTTTTGCTTTATCATAACGGTAGCCATTCAGCGGGTTACGGGTAATATTCGCCTCATTGGCCAATTCCATATAGGTAACAGGGTCTGCCAGTTTTACATTTCTGGTAGATTGCGAAAGTTTATTATCAATTCTGGCCGATACCACTACTTTTCCGATTTTTCCTTCTTTGGTTTTAATGAGAATCACGCCATTTGCTCCTTTAGCGCCATACAAAGCCGTTGCAGTAGCATCTTTCATGATACTAAAACTAGAGATGTCATCTACCTGTAAACGTGCCAAATCAGTAGTAGAAGCTTCGATATTATCAATCAGAATCAATGGGCCATTCCTATATCCAAAAGTTGAAACACCTCTGATAAAGAAATCAGCATTATCCGCACCCGGTTCACCGCTACTTTGATAGGCAATCATTCCGGCAATTTTTCCCGCAAATGCCTGAGTAAGATTGCTGGAAGGGATCTTTAAATCGGCAGGTTTTACTGAAGTTACGGAACCGACAACCTCCGATTTCTTTTGCGTACCATAGGCAACAACCACGACTTCGTCAAGGCCTCCAACCTTTACGATCAGCATTACAGTGTAGTTATTGTCTTTCCCAACGGTCAACACCTGCGATTCGAATCCTACCATATCAAACTGCAAAACATCACCCTCACTGGCAGGAAGCTCAAACATACCATCCTTATTCGTGGAAGTTGCCGAGCCGTTACTCGACTTGACTGTAACCCCAACAAGCTTGTTTTTGTCAGGGTCTAATACGGTCCCTTTAATCTTACGCTGTTGCTGCTCCTGCCCTTCGGGCTTAATTTTGAGCTCAGGTCGTTTTACCTGGTCGACGATAATTCGGTTCCCTCTCATCGTGTAATGGAGGCCTCTCTCCAAAAGCACCTTATCAAGGGCCTCTTTTAACGAGACATTTTCCAACTTCAGCGATACGCGCTCAGTGGGTTTCAGATCTTTTTCTAAATACAAAATGTGGTAACCCGATTGTTTACTTATTTTAGTGACAATCTCCTTTAAGGTTAAGTTTTCCGCTTCGAGATTAATTCGTTGCCCAAACACATTTGCATTCACCTGACTACTCATCAATAGAATAAGAAGAATGGTAAATTTGGTCATAATGAGACACTTAATTAAGCCATAATTATGAAAATATGGCCTATATTTTTTATACATTTGATTCAGATTTAAATAGTAATAAATTGGTGTTTACTGCTTTTGGATCTATATCGTAGGTGATCTTGACCAGAAGTGCTTGCAACATTTCTGGTCAACCTATGAATAGATGTGATATGTAGATAAAGTACAGGTCAATTCATAATCAGAACCTCCCCTCCATTTATTTTAAATTTTAAGCCACTTAACAAGGATAGGTCCTCCAAAAAGTCGGACAACGGGACATTGTTAGGAAATGTGCCCCCTATTTTGTTATTAATTATTGGCCCATGTGCCACTACGGTGATGTTATACCAACGAGACACAGTCTTCATCACTTCAGATAGCCCCGTATTGTCAAATACAAAATAACCCGCTTTCCAGGACAACACCTTATAAGCATCAAAGGATTGAGAAAGGACTTGTTTATTGTCGATATCTGCCAAAGTCTGCTGTCCGGGACGCAATTGGTAGACTTTCTTATCTATAGAGAAGAACACATGTCCTTCTAACAGAGAAGTTTTTACAGCATGGTCCGCTTCATAAGCCTGTACGTTAAACTTGGTTCCCGTCACTTTTACTTCTGTGCCCAGGGCCATAACCTTGAATGGCTGTGCTTTAGAGGAAACTACTTCAAAATAACCTTCGCCTTCCAGACTCACAATGCGTTCTGATTGCTTAGTAAATAATGCAGGGAAACGCAATATACTCCCTGCATTCAGCCATACTTTTGTTCCATCATCTAAAGTCAGGTTAAACTGTTTCTGGCTAGGTACTTTTACAGTAATCAGATCATTACCTTCCCGGGATTTTTTTAAGTCCATGTTTTGCTTGAAATCGGATATGGATGCCGATGTACCCACATTAATTTCTTTACCGTCTGGCATGATCAGCACTACCTGGTCGCTGGTATATGTCTTTGCCTTTGCAATTTCATACGGTTTTACCGTAGTTGTTCTGGTCGAATAGAAATATATAAAAGCACAGAAACAGGCCAAACAAGCTGCAACAGCCCAGGTGATTAAAATTCGGGTATGGTTATTCTTTTTTCTTTGGCCCCACTTTGTTTCCAATTTCTCCCGGATCCTCCTTTCCATTGCTTCCTTATGCGCATTATCTTCCCAATCCCATGGTTCACCAACGGGATGCTTCAAAATGAGGTGTTCAAGTTTTTTAACTTCCCTCGCAGATAATTTGCCCTCGGCATAGTCCGATATGATTTTCCTAAATTGCGCTTCTTTGCTCATAATGCGGCCCGTAGATTTTAGGTCTATATTATAAAGAGCCAAAAGCAAGCCTTAGGTAGTAGAAGAAAAATTAAAAAAGTATAGATGTAATGATTAAAGCTAAAAGTAGCGGCTGATATTTCTTATCTACCTTTAAACGAAGAATCTTAATTGCGTTGCTAATCTGCTTCTTAACCGTCTTATCGGATATATTTAGTTTTTGCGCAATCTCGATATAGGACAGGTCAAATTTGCGGCTGAGTATAAAAACTTCCTTCATTTTGGCAGGAAGCTTATCTATTTCAGACTCGATCAGCTGATTCAACTCCTTAAAAATAATCCATTCTTCCAATATCGGGGATTCTTCTTTATAGTGTCCTGCATAAAAGTTTAGGTAAGTGCTATTGGCTAAGTTCTTTCTCAACTTCTTAAAAGCGATATTGCGGCTCATAATAAACAGAAACGATTTGATCGATTTAATCTCGGAGATTTTTTCTTTCATCTCCAAAAGGTCTAAAAAAGTCTGTTGTACAACATCTGCTGCTTCATCCTCGTCCAAAAGGATTCGCATTATTTGCTTGAACAAATCTTCCCAATGGTCTTGATAAAGGGCCGAGATATCCCATTCTGTTATTTTTTCAGCACTTTCTTTATGACGCATACTTACCCCCTATTTCCTCCACAACCCATTCATCTGAAGTAATTGTGGACGTTGGGTTGCTCCTAATAATTCATTATAATTTTTCATCCTTCCTCCATTTGGTTTAACAAAACTAAACTTAGTTTATTATTTATATACTAAAATATAATTAAGTTTTCATTACATTGAAATAAATACGACTTTTTTGAGTTCAGGATTCTACTCAAGTGGTTTTTCTTATGGTACATTAACACCCCGGAAAACGACCATACTTATATTTGTATCGCAAAATAAGAAAGGAAATTTATGGCACATTTTGTTTTACATAAAGGCAACACCAGAGGACACGTCAATCACGGATGGCTAAATGCACATCATACATTTAGTTTTGCAAATTACCACCATGCGGAAAGAATGCACTTTGGTGTATTGCGGGTTTTAAATGATGACCGTATTGATGGGGAATGGGATTTGGTACACATCCGCACGACAATATGGAGATCATTACCATCTCTCTGGAGGGAGCACTTGCACATAAAGACAGTTTAGGAACCTTCTGTAATTTGAAAGTTTAACCTTCAAATTACAAGGTAAAACCTCTTTTCTTATAAGACTTCGTCATTGCCATTCGGCTGACCTGCAATCTGATTTAAGACCGCAAAACTTTTTATTTAGTTGCTGAATTATTAATGACTGTTTTCTCATATATGTAAAGTTTTAACTTGACATCCCAAATCAAAAGTCAAGTTATATCTTATTTTTATATCTTACTTTTGCCAAATGTCAGGAATAGAACATTCGCCTGATTATCATCTAATTACGACAAATTAGTAACAAATAAGCAACACTGCAACAGCTATTTCATGAGATATACTCGGCGAAAAAATAGTTTTTTTAAGACAAGAGAGGTTAAAAGCTTAAATTGCTACTCACCAAAATTGACCGAGCAATACAGCTTATGCTAAAAATATCATCTACTAAAAAACTAAAATTGGTTATAAGAACTTGCAAATTGGTCGTGTTCCAGTAGAGATTTTTGCAGGACCAGATAATATCTTAAACCAGAGCAACAGCATTGAAGAGACGACCTCACTGCTGTGGGAGGTCGTCTCTTCAATGCTGTTGCTTAACGTAATTTTGGAGGTTTAGCTGTAAGATTTAATCGCAGTATTTTTTAGTCAACAATATTTTTCAGTTGTTCTAAAAGCACCTTCATATCACTAGGTCGTTTGGCATCCCAATTAACGATTTGACCTGCTTTATTAAAAATTAGGTAACGTGGTATACCTACAAATTTTGGAACTTTAGCATCAATGTCTTTTTTCAAACTCACTCCCGATCGCAAGTTTATTCCTTTTAATGGGAAACCTTTTACCATTTCCTGCCATTTTGCATCTGCATTATCATTATCAATAGACAAGTACACTGGTTTTACACCCAATTTCTCTATTTCATCATGTAACTTGATGCTGTATTGCAATTCTAGTTTACATGGCCCACACCAGGTAGCCCACATATCCACATAACTAACTGAACCTTTTAAGCGTTGCCCAAGTTCCTCCAATGAACTTATTTGTGCATAATCTTTTAAAAACTCAACATCTTTAGAGGTACTTATGAGAGATTTGTGATAAGCTCCCACTTTTTGCATTCCGGCGGTCAAAGGTTTTATCAATTTGCTGTTAGGAAAAGTATTTTTAAAATCAGCCCAGTTACTCAGCCAGATCTTTTCATTTTCATTGTTACTTAACCCTGTTGCAATTCCATCTGCCCAGGCATACTCCAATGCTTTTCCCTTTAAATGTTTTTTTAAAGCATTGATCATCTGCAGCGCATAAGGAGTATCTTTTTCATTTTCTGGTTTATTCTGTAACCGCAGCAAACTGTGGTACCGCCCCATCAGCATTCCATAAAACTTAGATGCCAACCATTTGTCATTGCTATTTACATCCTTGTAAATATTGTCCCAGGTGTTTACAAAATCAGGGTTTGGGGGATTAGTGCTATCAGCTTTATCATTAAAAATGCTTGACCTGAGGGCAAAAAACATATTGGTAGACAACAATAATTTGTAATACATATTAGCTTCATTTACAATGCTGTTGTAAAAAAGTGTATTGATTTTCCCCTCCTTCAATAAGCTATTAAATTTTTGCAGGTCCAACTGCATTAAACTATCGCAAACTAACATTCGTTTTTCTCCCGACGGGTATTTATCTAACTCCTGAAATCTGGACCGTGTATTTTCCTGAAATAAATCATTGTACAATTCCTGGCCAGCAGCATTATTGCCATTAATTGCTACGCGGCCCTTACCCGGCGACATAGTCACTTCAAATTTTTCGCCCGGCTCGGCAATTAAATACACCGAACGAAAATCATTGCTGATTTTAACGACCCCTCCACTTTTTAGTGGAACATTCACCATGATTTTATGGTTCGCATCCAGATCTCTGGTGATCAGATTAGGTTCAAAATAATTACCGTCAACCGGCAAAGAGATATTCACCGCAGGGTCTGATGTACCAGAAGCCTGAACCGCTATTTTTAAATTTTGCTGCGCAAAAGCTGGAGCAGCAGCTGGTATAACCAGGCTGCTCCAAAGGATTATTTTATTTAATAACATAAAACCTTATTATTGATTTTGTTGAATATTGGACGACAATGCTGACGAGGGTAAATGCAGTGTATAAGCTGGGCTATTTGGCTTCAGCTCAATAAAAGTACCGTCCTTAAACTCATGGCGTGCAGTAAATCCAAAATCGGGATCGTTATTAAGCCTGCGCATATCGAACCACCTTGCTCCTTTAAACATCAGCTCTTTTCTTCGCTCAAGCAGTACTTTTCCTATTGCATCCTTCTTATCTGCAGCCGTTAAATCAACGTAGTCTGCCGGCCGGTATCTCATTTTACGCAAGGTGTTCAAATCGGCCATAGCTGCTCCAATATTATTCTCCCTTGCATAAGCCTCTGCCCTAACCAAATACATCTCTGGAGAGGTAATGCCTGGATTTACATAAATAAACTGGTCCATATAAGTATAAATTCCATCCCATGTTACATTTGCCTTTATATTGGGGATAAGAAATACGCGCCTTAAATCCCCGGCGTCAAAAAGTTGTTCCGTTGCTTTTGCAATTGGCTGATTATACATACCACCAGTATAACTATAAAGCTGGGCAAATATGTTTTCCGGAACGGTTAAACGATCGGTAAAAGTGGTGACACCAGGCTTTACACCTATGTAGGGCACTCCATTTGTAGCTGTTTTATTTGCATACACCGTATTGTAATCGATTAGCCTGGGGTTAAATGAAAGCGCCTGACCTGCAGCTTCTCCGGCCTTAACATAATCACCCATCATCAGGTAAGTACGGGCAAGATAGCCATATACAGCTGGCTTAGAAATTAGGTAGGCATTAGCGGATCCTACCGGAACATCATTTAACGCTTCATTAAGATCCTTTAAAATAAATTCATAAGTAAGCTGTACTGTTCCACGCCCGGGAAGGTCTTTGGTTACATCGTTACCAATTACCAGGGGCACTCCCGGATCAGCACTGGCAGTCTGTTTGTTGTAGGGTTTAGCGTATAGATTTACCAGATACCAATAGGAAACAGCACGTCCAAATTTCGCCTGGGCTTTGGCACGGGCTATTCTTGCCGGAGTTGCTCCCTCAGCCTGATCAATGCCATTAATAATCGCATTAAACTGATAAATGTTACTATATAGTGATGCCCAGAAAGAAGACCTGATTTCTTCATTGGTTACATAAGCATCCTGTTGCCAAAAGTATAAACGGGTTTGCGTAGTCTCAGTAAAATTTGACCGGTCAGCATCTCTTAAATAAAAATCATCCGACAGGAAATCTATATCCGTAGCCAGAAATCTAAAATTACTGCCATCATTTAAAATTCTTTCGAAATCCTGAATTTTTGATGGAATTACATAACCCTTAGGGGTGATATCGAGGTATTTCTTACATGCGGAAAAACTGATAGCAGTCAGTACCAGAAGTAAAAATGTATATTTCGTTTTCATTGGAATAAGTTTAAAATGTTGCATTAATACCGAAAGCATAAGTAGGCATAACAGGCAGTGTTCTAGCCTGTCCTGAAAACGCCTCCGGATCAATATCGAACCTGTTATTTGTAATTGTAAGTAGATTACGGCACTGAACATTAAATTGTAGTCCTTTCAGGTGTTTAATGGATTTTAATTGCTTTGGAGAAAGGTTATAAGTTAAAATAGCCTCCCTTAATTTAGCGTAAGAAGCATTAAATACGTTGGCGTCCAGGAAATTTGCATAATAAGCCCTTGCATAAGAGGAACTGGCGTCATTAATTACATTCGGAATGATGGTATTATTTTCATCCCCCGGCTTTTTCCATGATTCAGCCAATCGTCCGTTCAAAGCATTTGGTCCAGCAAAAACTACTGGCATGTTTTGCCTGGCTACACTGCCTGCATAAAAAACAAACATCACACTCAGGTCCAGGTTTTTATAACTAAACATATTGGTAAAAGCACCATTATGAACAGGTCTTTTACTTCCCGAGAAATAAGCAAAGTCTAATCTACTCGTTAAAACACCGTTCGGCTCAATATTCCCATCGGCATTTAATAACCTAAGCTGGCCTTTATCGGGTGACAGGCCTGCAAATCGCATACTATACAAACCACCGTAAGGCATTCCTACCAAATAAGGTGATCCATTTGCAATACTTCTTGGATTAGTAAAAGCCGGAGAGAGTGCAGAGTGTGTAATTTTGTTTTTGTTATAGGCGTACATCAATGTAGTAGACCACCTAAAATCCTGTCCGTTAATATTTTTAGAGGTTAGCTGGGCCTCAATTCCTTTATTGGTCATGCTCGCAGAATTAATCTGTGCATTAGAAAAACCATAGGTTGGATTGATGTACTCATCTCCAAGTATATCTGTTGTATTTCTTTGGTAGTAATCTAACTTTCCATTTATTCTGTAACCAAACAATGCAAAATCAAGTCCCAGATTAGTTGTTGCCGTACTCTCCCACCTTAAAGAATTATTTGCTGGTACAGTGATCCTGTTTGAAGGAAGATTAGTAATAAAGTTTAAACCTGCCGTGGCAATCATAAAAGGCCCGGAATTTTTAGGAATATTTCCGTTGATACCATATGTAGCCCGGACCTGTAAATTGTTTAAAACAGGATTATTTAGCAGAAAATCTTCATTGGAAGCGTTCCAGGCCAAACCTGCCGACCACATCGGTTTATACAAATACTTAGGGTCTGTACCAAATAGATTAGTCTGGTCTATACGGATACTTCCACTTGCCACATATTTATTTTTATAAGTATAGGAAGCGTTACTAAAAGCAGAAACAAACCGATCCTCCTGATAAGTAAAATAATCATTAATGCCATTGAAACTCCCGCCGATGTTTCTTAACGACAAAGGTAAGCTCTGAAGTTTTTGCCAATCCAGGTTAATAAACTGAAGGGTAAGATCATCATACCCATATTTGGTTACCCTATTAGAATTGCTGCTGGATTGCTTGTTTTCAATACCAATCTGAGCGGCAATCTGATGATCATTCTCGATAACCTTATCAATAGAAACTACGCCCCTGATCACATGGCCAGTGTAATCTGATCTGGTCTCCGTTAATTTGGCACCCTGGGGAACATTGTACGTTGGCGTTAACAAAGTACCATCTAAATTTGTAGCGATCTGTCCGGCCGTGTTTAAAGTCGGTGTAATAAAATCATTTATTTCTTTTACCAGGTCTGCCTGATCAGCATGCACATAATCTCTATTAGCCCGGCTTCCTTTTTCGAGCTGATAACTTAAATTCAGGTTGATGCCATCGGTAATCTTGAAATTCAATTCTGCCTGAATTCTTTGCGCAATACTTCGACTGGTTAGTTCCTTATTATCTACTTCATTCAGCGGATAATAAGATTCATCGGCCAATCCCCAGGCCCTTCTCTGTGCTATGCTAAATTCATTGGAATTATTCTGATTTGCAGGATCTGCACTTCGATTCATGAACATCGGGTTTCCGTTGGCATCCTGAATCATACTATAAGGTTTCAGGAAAGAAATACTCAACGCAGATACCGGGGCTTGCCGGCCATTTGAGAAATTCAGGTTTGCATTTACGCCAAAAGACAAACGCTTTGTTACCTGATGCGAGGACTTTAAAAAGGCGCTGTAATTGTTATTCGTCTCATGAATATTGTATCCATTCGTATTCGTATAATTAATGGAACCGTAGTATTGATTCTTTTCATTTCCGCCACTAAAAGACAAACTATGGTTTTGTGTAAAAGGGTTCTGCATCAGCAAATCCTTTATTTGCTGGGTATTGTCCAGCCCCTTTAGACGCTCAACCTCACTAAGGTATGCTGAAGGAGTGATTCTGCCAGCAACGGAATCCATAAATAATTTAGCAAAACCAGAAAAAGTATTTCTTCCGTTAAAAATATTGCTTTCGTAAGCAGGAGTCAATAGTTTGCGTTCAATAGCAATATCATCTGCTGCAGATAGCCTATCTAAATAACTGATGTTGGGTTTAGCTTGAAATTGAAAACTATTGCTATACTGGAAGGTAATTTCGCCTTTTTTCCCTTGTTTAGTTGTAATGACGATAACACCATTTGCTGCCCTGGCACCCCAAATGGAGGCTGCTGCTGCATCTTTAAGTATGGTTATACTTTCCACATCATTTGGATTGATAGAATTGATGTCCCCCTCTATTGGAAAATTGTCGACCACAATTAAAGGCCTTTTGGTTCCATATAATGTAGAAACCCCACGAATGGTTAAACCATCATCCTTAGCAGGATCACTGTTAGGATTATCCTTTCCATTGATCAACAATAGGCCGGGGGTCACCCCTTCCAAACGTTCCAATATATTAGTTTGGATTTTATTTTGCATTTGTTTAGCACTAATCAAGTCAAAGGCCCCGGTAGCTCTCTCTTTTGGAATCTTTTGGTAACCAGTACTAAATACCGCAACCTCTTCCAACTTATCACTTGATAGCGTTAGATAAACATTACCCAAGTTTTTTAAAGCTTTGACTTCCTTTAATTCATAGCCAATAAAGCTGATCTGCAAAATAGCGTTATCATCCACTCCGCTTAAACTGAAGTCACCATCTTTATTAGTTTTAGTAACAAGATGAGTACCTTTAACCTTTACACTGGCTCCGGGCATTGGATTGCCTGCTTCGTCAAGTATCCTCCCCCTGACCTCTATTGCCGTTAAATAAGTGGCCACCTGATCTAAAATGGTAGGAGCTGTTTTCTTAACTACGATGGTATTTTGATCTATCGAGTAGGTTAAGGATTGTCCTTTAAATGCGATATCAAGTATCGATTTTAACTCAGCGCCATGAACATCAATGCTTACGGCCTTTGTATCTTTTAGCTCCGCAGAAGTATATAAAAAGTTATACCCGCTTTGCTGCTTTATTTCTTTAAACAGGTTTTGTAAAGTAATATTCCTTTTGGTCAGGCTGATTTTTTGCGCAAAACCTGCTGCGCTCACGTGAATTAGGGTAAGCAAAATAACTGTACAAGTTAGGCTAATTCGCATAATGGTTCGTTTTGAGGGTGCCGGTATGCTATCCCATATCCGTGCACAAACAGTCTGGAAAAACTGTAAGTAATTTTTCATATTTTTGATTTATTCGGGTTAGTTGATAAGGTTGTTAGACGCAATTATTAAAGGGTAACCTGATTTACCGGGAGTGGGTCGAATCGCTCCCGGTTTCATTTCACCGCTTTCTTAAGTAAAGATTTAAGGCATAACGGTGATCCTCCTTCCTTCAATTTTAAAATGAACGTTCTCTGTTAATTCAAATTTTCTTAGTATTTCGGATATATTTTTAAACCGGGAGATGAAACCGTCGAAATGCAGATTTCCAACATCCCCGATAAAAACGACTTCAACATCATACCAACGGGATAATTTGTGCATAATATTGATAAGGCTTTCATCATTAAACAGAAAATACCCATTTTTCCATGCAACAGCCCCTTCCACATCCACCTCTTTTATATTAAATCCATTTGCTGTTTTTATAGATTGCTGGCCCGGTTTCAATAGGACTATTTTGTCGGCAGCTTCTACGCTTACACTCCCCGTTAGGAGTGTCGTACTTGTATTGGCTTCGTCGACATAACTACTGATATTAAAGTGTGTACCCAAAACCTTAACCCTCTGTTCCTTTGTTTTTACAACAAATGGCTGCTTCTTGTTATGTGCAACTTCGAAATAAGCTTCGCCATTCAACTGTACCTCTCTCAATTTTACATTCGCAAAAGATGTAGGGAACTTCAATTCAGTTGCTGCATTTAGCCATATCTTAGTCCCATCTGAAAGTACAACCTGGTATTGTCCTCCCCTGGGTGTACTAATCGTATTAAAACCATTCATACCTTTTTCCCCTGAAACTTTGTAGACCAGCTGTCCATTTTCTGTTTTTGTAATACTTAACCCATTGTTGTTAACAAGCGCACCGTTCGTAGCACCGGTTAAACTGATTTGTTTTCCGTCCGCCAGGGTCAAAACGGCATTATTGCCTCCGGCAGGGACATCATTTTTGTAAGAAATTGGAGTTGTGCCCTTTTTTTGAAAAATAAATATTGTTCCAAAAGACAGTACCATCAATAGAATAGCCGCAGCCGCATATTTCGGCCATAGGGATAACTTGCGCGGAGTTCCATTTCGATGAGGATGATGTACCGGCAAAGCGGACCAAATCATCTCCAGATCTTTATCCAGGTCATCTGTCAATATCTTTTTATCTGAATTGATACCTGATTGAAGGTACCAGTTTTCTACCCATTCCTTCTCCTCCACCGTACATGTTCCGGCATCGTATTTTAGTAAAATTTCTTTCGCATTTAAATCCTGCATCTCTGGGTACTATTATAGTCTTCTGTATTAAAGACAGCTAACTCATCCCCTGGGCGTAGATGAATTAATAATTTATTAACAAAAATAAAAAGACATGCAATCCCAGCTTTGACCTAAGAATCTTTAAGGCATTATTGACTTGTTTCTTTACTGTTTTTTCTGAAAGCTGAAGCTCTTCTGCAACTTCCTTATGAGAAAGGTTAGCCTTTCGGCTCAGCTCAAATACTACTCTCATCTTTGGAGGCAGTGCGGCGATTTCTAATTCGATGAGCGCCTTTAATTGCTTTTCCCTAACCAGATAATCCGTCTTCACTGATTCCTGGCCTAAATAATGCTGAAAAGAAGCAATGTATGATGAGGCGACATCCTGATGCGCAATCATATTGATAATCTTATTACGTACGCTGGCATAAAGATAGCCTGCAAGGGTAGTTTGAAAAACTATAACTTCCCTTTTATTCCAAAGGATGGAAAAAACTTCCTGCACCACGTCCCGGGCATCCTCCCTATTACGCATTTTATTAAACGCATGCATATATAACACTCCTTTGAAGCGGTTATAAATTTCAGTGTAGGCATCAACACTACCGTTCTTTAACAGAGTCGCTAATTCTTCATCTGAAATGGCATCCCAAACCTTCATTGCATATATTTAATATACGCAATATTAACATTTTAATTTATGTCCATGAAATCGACTAATCTTATTCCAGAGCTAACGCATAAAAAAATAAAAATTCCGAGTGCCCACAATTTGTGGGTTTGCTGTTAGGAAATTGCTGTTTTACGGAAAACGTAATGAAGATACCTTTGTGCTCAAAATCCTTTCAACCTCTACTAGTTAGCGAAAACACTAACAATGGCACCGCCAGAATTCCTGCAGACCAGCGCTTGTGACCCTGCACTGCACAGTAGAACTGAAGGATTTTTTTCCATAAACACCAAAGCGAAACCTCGGTTTCGCAGGCCGCAAAATGCGCGCGGGGGTAATAAAAGTGTTTAAGAGTTCCAGTGTAGATTCACTGACTGTTTCTTTTCGTAGCATTTCATTGAAGTTAAGGGTATATCAAACTGATGGCTTACAAAGTTCATATCCTTGTCGTTCAGGTAAACCAAACTTTTAATGGCTTGCTTTACCCCATCAATTCCATATTGGTTTAAGATAAAATACCAGTCTTTCGGCCATCCTCGTTCAATAACTCTTTGAACAACGATATTACGCATTTCCTTATAATCAAAATCACTAAGGTTAAACTCCCACAGCAGTTTTGGATTAAGGGTTACATCAGGAAAATTTTTATAGTCGCCAAAAATACATAATCTTTCTTTGCTACACTGTTTAACAAAAACACGAAATATCGACGTTAAAGGCAATAAAACATGAATAATGAGGAGATAGTCGCAGACTAACTTACACAAATCATTTTTATACCTTATTTTTGTCGGATGTCAGGAATGAAATAATCGACTAATAATCAAACATTTACATTAAAAAAGTAACAAATAAGTAACGCTGTAAAAGCTATTTTTGAGACCTATCAAAAGCATTATTTACATATTTCTCTGCCAATTCAAAAATGGATTGAATGTTTTATCGCTAAGATCTGTATTGATTTGGGCATTTACATTTAATGCAAATAAGTAAAAAAGCACTATTTTTTATCATTTTTTTCTTTTATATAATAGACAATTTTCATTGGTCAAATATTTTACATGCATCTGTATCCTGATATTGATCGATAAGAATCTTCAATTTCTTTTTCAAACCAGCTATCAATTTTTCATTGCCTTTTGTTTTATAAATATTCTTCATTTCGCTGGGGTCTGTTTTAAGGTCATAAAGTTCCCATCCTTCAACCCGCTTGTAAAACCTTATCAATTTGTAGCGTTCGGTTCTTATACCAAAATGGGGCGAAACAGCGTGTTCTCCATTTTCATAGTAATGGTAGTAAATAGTTTCTCTACCTTGGGTATTTTTGTTTACAATCAGAGGCAAAAAAGATTCTCCTTGCACATCTGCAGGTATTTTAGCACCAGCCAAATCAAGCAATGTGGGGGTAATATCCAGGTTTAAAACAAAATTATTTTCAATAGAGCCGGATTTTACCACGCCTGGGTAGCGCATTACCATTGGTGTTCTAAAAGATTCTTCATACATCCATCGCTTATCAAACCAGCCGTGTTCGCCAAGGTAAAAACCTTGATCAGAAAGATAGATAACAACTGTATTTTTGGTTAAATCGTGCTGGTCTAAATAATCTAGTGTACGCCCAATGTTACGGTCAAGCCCATCCGCGGTACTCATATAATCTCGCATATAGCGTTGATATTTCCACTCGGACAAAGCTTTTCCAGTGAGGTTGCGTTCTTTTAAATCGGTCTCAATAGGCTTGTAATAGGCATCAAATTTTGCTCGTTGTGCAGCATTCATCCTATCTACCGCTGGTTCTTTACCATCTTTGCTGTACGATAACATTTTAAGGTCGTAACCCATCTGCATACTTTTTTCAATGGTCATTTCCTGAACTTTTGATGCGGGACGATTATCGTAGTTATCGTAAAAATTTTGGGGTAGCGGAAAATTGACCTTATCATATTTGCCAAAATCTGTCGTATCAGGCAGCCAGGCTCTGTGTGTAGATTTATGGCCAATTACCACACAAAATGGTTTGGTTTTATCGCGTTTGTCCAGCCATTTTTCGGCTTCCTCGGTAATTATGTTGGCTACATAACCATCTTTTCGAGTTTCTTTGCCATCCATACCTATAAAATCCGGGTTGTAATAACTCCCTTGATCTGGCAGTAGATTATAGTAATCAAAACCTTGTAATTTTTCGCCTAAATGTACTTTGCCCACCCAAGCGGTTTGGTAACCATTAGCCTGTAATTGCTTCGCAAAATTATCTTGACCGTGGTTAAATTGAGATGTTTCATTATCTTTAAAACCATTTTTATGGCTATACTTACCGGTAAGTATTACCGCCCTGCTTGGCCCACAAATAGAATTGGTTACATAAGATTTTTTAAATAGAACGCCCTCTTTAGCTATTCGATCTATATTTGGTGTATGCGCCCACTTGTTTCCATAAGCGCCAATAGCCTGATAAGCATGGTCATCAGAAATAATGATGACGATATTCGGTTTAGTTTGCGCAAAACTAGTGGCAACATAAAACGATATGATAAAGGAAGTAATTTTCTTAATCATTATTTTGGTAATTACTTTACGGTTTTAAGGCTATCTATTAGCACTTGTATTTCATTGTATTTTTTATGGGCTACATCCATCGGCAATCCTGTTTTCATTGGTCTTCGCCGGACAGGCCAACATTTAATGCTTATTGCCAATATTAACACGCATATTCACCTCAAAATCGCCATTCGTGTAACCACTAATTGCTGAAGTTGCCGTGTTGTAATAAACCATAAAATATAAGGTGGTTTTATAATTCATCCCAAAACCAAAAGTTGCATTTTGTGTATTGTGGTACATGGCCATTACATATAAATGATCATTGGCAAAATTTACATTTAGACCAGCATCCCATAAATTTTTATAATTTTCTATTCCTCGGTAAACAGCCTTTGGTTCAAGGCCGACTCCATTTATTCCTGTTCCAAAGGCAAACTTGTAACCTACAGCCGAATAGAAGGTTGGTTTATCAACAAAGTTAAAATCATCCTTTCTAAAAACAGAACGCATGTTGGGTACGACACCTTCAACAGTTAATCCTTTTGAAGTATAAGCTATACCAAAATCACCATCCAAATAATAACCTCTCTCATTAAAACTGGCAATTGACGGGTCATTAATATCTCCATTTCTTACACTGTTTAAATCTAGCTTATCCCGACTCGCACCAAAAGAAATACCGAAGTTTAATTTTTGGTCATCTTCGGTTAAAGGCAGATGATAAGCAAAAGTACCTACCATTTTGGTACGCTGTAATCCGCCTGATTTTTCGCTATAAGTATTCACGCCAAAACCAATTTTATTTACCTGCCGATCTAAGGTTATACTCTGTGTAATGGGTGCTCCCGGAATATCAGACCACTGCTTGCGGAAACCTCCATTAATATTAAAATCCTCGTCGAAACCTGCCATTGAGGGATTTACTAAATAGCGGTTTTGGAAATATTGTGCATTTAATGGAAGAACCTGCCCTTTTACCGAACCTAAAAACAATAGATTTACCGCATACAGTAATATTAAGTGGCATTTTTTTTTTGGTTTCATCATGCTATAACTAGTTTCTAACGATATTAATATAACCTTTAAATGCTCTTGTGCGATTACCCAAATCAATAATGTAGTAATAGGTACCCACTGCAAGCGGATTACCGTTTAATGTTCCGTCCCATTCATTGGCATAACCGCGTTTATTGTACAAAATCCGCCCTGCCCTATTAAAAATCTTCAGGGTATTGTTTGGATAATATTCGATGTTTTTAACGATAAACTTATCATTATGCCCATCACCATTTGGTGTAACTACATTATTTGCTTCTAATTTGGTATCATCGATTACGGTAATGGTAATGCTCTGATCACTTACGCAGCCAACTGCATTGGTTACACTTACCTTATAAGTTCCGCTTTGATTCGGTTTGATGGTAACAGCAGCATTTGCCTGTCCACTAATTATGTCAGCACCTGTCCAGCTATATTGCGTACCACCTATAGCGGTTAAAATTACAGCATCGGATTTAGCAACGGTAGTACCTTTATAACTGCTGATTGAAATGGCCGGCAAAGCATTTACCATTACTGTAGCCGTTCCATTTTGTAACTGACTGGTATTGGCATCAGCTACGCTGACCAAAGTGTAAGTAAAGGTTCCTGCTGTTTCGGTTGCTGCACTCAGGATTGCCGTTGTATCATTAGTAGTAACGGTACGGTTGCTGCTTCCATTTACGTTATAAGTGAAAGTATAAGGGGCTGTTCCTTTTGCACCTGTAAAAGTAATTACCGGAGCAGTGCCTGACTGACACACCGAAGTTGTTCCTGAAATTGTAGCCTCTGGTAAACAAGATACCACTACTGTTGCCGAACCGCTTTGTACCTGACTGCGTGTTGCATCTGCAACAGTTAATAAATTATAAACAAATGTACCTGTTGCATTGGTTGGCATTGAAACCGTTGCCCATGAGTCTGTTCCGGTGGTTGTTACGGTCTCGCTTGCTCCCCCATTAATGTTATAAGTAAAGGTATAAGGTATAGCGCCATTAGTACCTGTAAAAGTAATTATTGGAGATGTACTATTTTGCGGTACAGAAGAGGCAGAACTAGTCATTGCTGCCATTGACACAGGGTCTATTATCTTTGCCAGTTCTGCATTAACGGTTAAGCCATTGATGGTACTAAAAGCTACTTCTGTATCGTTGCCGTTATTAGTAGCAACAACGTTTGCTGTTGGTGCAGTTAAAGCCCATTTGCCTGCCAGCGTTAGTTTTACTACTTGTGTTTGTGCTGCACGGTTGAATAATGCTACATTAGCCGAATTGCTCCATTGGCTCCAAGTGTAGAATTCGCCGGGAGCTAAAATCCCTAAATTTGGATTAGTTAGGCTTACCTTAAGTCCGGCATTTGTATTTATGGCCTGTGTAATTACAATAGCTGGTTTATCTACTTTTTTTACCGCATCTTGTGTAAAAGTGCTGTTGGCATCAAAAACCACATAGTTAAAGGTATTATCTTCAACATATTTAACCACGTGTGCTTGAGTGTTTTGTTGTAAAACATCGAAATAGCTGGCAAAGTTATTTGCAAATGCCTGGGTATTGGTTGTACCACCTTGCATAATAACGGCATAACGATAACTGCCATTGTTGGGGTTTGCACCGTGGTTGATATAAGCCGTAGCAAAATCTCCCTGATTGTCTGCAGTATTGGCAGCATTTCTAGAAACCTGATTGCCACGTTTAATGATGATTTCGCTAGTATTTGTACTACTGGCCGGGACAACAAAACCATTTCCCACCGCATCAGTTGCCCATAACGAACCTCCTGTTTGCGTAAAATTATCGCTAGTACCTGTTCTTGTAGCTCCGTTAATGGTAGTTAACGTAGTTGCCAATGGCAAAGCGGTTTGAAACAGGGTGGTATGGATTTGGTTTGTGCCATTTACATCCTTAATATCAGAACCTAAGCATAGTATTTTATCTTTATAAAAAAAATTGGTTTTTAGTGCCGTTGCCAACGTGGTAGAGTTCATATCATGAAAATCCATAGCAAACACACCATTATTACCTAACGACGCATGCGCCATAAAATCTTTATCGCTAAATTGACGGTTTGGACTTGGTAGATCTGCAAGTGGGATGCTGGCCACAGTTGTTCCGGGCAGGTGCACCCAATCCCATCCGTTATCGTTATAGCCATTGGATATTCTGGTTATCGGATTGCCAACGGTCATTAGTTCCATTGCGCCCGCCGAAATGTTTGTTCCAAAATGGTTTTCTGAAATATTACCTTCATAATTCCACACGTGTTTACTTGTGCCTTTAACACCTGCCATATAGCCGTTATACTTTTGTACGCTTAAACCTGCATAGGGAAAACTAAAGTGGCCTGATGGATCCGTGCCCGCCGTGTTTTCATCTAATGTTCTCATCATATCTTGTACGGCATACATTCCGTTTTGCATCACAATACCCGTGGTTGAAGCAGCGTACATGGCATTATTAGCGCTTGGAAAAACATTCGATAACCTTTTAAACGCCAAACCCGCCCCTTTAAAAGCAACTGGATCGGTAACATATAAATTAGACAATGCCGGGCGCAACTGCTCCATTGAAGTAGTGTTGTTTGGACCCCTACCCGCTAAACCACGGTGCAATTCGAAACCATTACTTAATTTTTGCCAAGTCATAATACAGTTAAATATTTTTTGTTGAGTATTAGCGCTCAATTCGTAGCCAGTTCCCTTAAGTATTAGGTTGATCACGCTTGCTTCGTTCATTGCACCAACCCCGTATCCATTTGAATACGGGCCTGCATGGTGATAGGTGATTAAATCTGATTTGATGCCACTTGCTAAACCTTTAGCAATACTAAAAGCATTGTTAACAAAGGTTTTATAAAAGTCCATATCTGCAACTTTGGTTGGGCTATTGTTGCTTTGAGTTAATATATAACATAAACGTTTTTGTATATCATGCCTTAGCACATCTAAATTAGCCCCAGTATATTGCATGCTAACACCTGCATTGCTGGAATCCATGTATTCGGTTAATTTTTTTAATGCCCCTAAATGGTTCTCTAATTTACCTTCTTGTTCAAGCTCATCTCTCATCAGCAATACCGATGTGGCATAGGCACTACCATTTATAGGTGCGAAGCTACCAAAATCTGTAGTGCTATTGATCCCTTTCGCTTCCAGGTAATTAAACATTTTTATAATAAGTGTTTTAAACGCGGGATTGTTGTAATGCGTATTTGGTGAACTTGCAAGTCCTTTAATTTTGTAGCTTGATACGATAGGGATAAGATAATTTTGAACAAAAGTTGACCAAGGGCCAGAGTCTGCATTATCTCCTAAAGACCAGGGAGCACCCGGATTGTCTAAATCATAATTTTGCCCAGTAGTATTGTTCTCTAGTGCTTTTTTGGCATTATTGGCTTTGTTTACATATTGATTGTACCTCAATTTTACTTCGGCACGGTTAAAATCTGCGCCTTCCCCGGTAATCCAGTTAATATACTTGGTTTTAATGGCATTAATTTCCGCAAGTTTGATTGCTGTTGAATCGTCCGTCCATTCAGGAAGGAAGTTGGCATACTTTAAATCATCCATGAATATAGTACCAGGACTAGTAGCATTAAAAGAAGTATTATTCGAAAACAATCCTAAAGCATTAATAGCGGTACCTTCCGGAAAGGTGGTACCTTTAGAAAGATCGTTAAAAGTGAGTACGCCGTTAATATAAACATCAAAAGAATTAGCGAGTAATGTTTGTTGTACCCCTTCTTTATAAACAATGGCGGCACCAGAATTATTTGCACAAATTTTTATAACATAAACCGTATTTACATTTAAAATCGGTGCAGATGGAATGGTATTGTAACCATTAGCGTAGCTTGTTACCGTTACATCGCCTGTTGTAGTATTTGAGGTAAAACCTAATCCGAACATGTGAGAAGCTTTAAATGCCCCATCTGTAAAAGTATTTCCACTGCCCAAAACAAACATCATTCTACCACCAAGTTTCGTGAATTTAATTTTAAACTCGACGCTGGCAACTAAAGAAGGGGAACTAAAGCCAGAGATGGAGAATTTGGCGGAATTATCAGAATAGTTAACTATCTTTAGCTCAGCGCCATCGCCGCCAGCCTGATTTCCGGCTTCTAACGATACACCACCCGACGACCCTCGTACGTAGGGGGTTCCACCATTTGTTTCTGTAGCCGGAAAGGATTTTGTGGTCGCAACGTCCATAGTTGTTCCGGTAATAGGAACTACCGTTGCCGTGCCAAAGTTATAAACCCAGGATGTTTGTGCCTCTGCGTTTACAAACGCGGCCAAAACAATAATAAAAAATAAAATTTTTTTCATGTGGAGTAATTTAGGTGCAGATTTAAATTTTGTTGAGCAAAAAAATGCAAAGTTTAAAATCCAGCAGTTGATACAATTAGCAGTTTATATTTTCAAATGTGTAATTATTGGTTTATTGGTTATTTCGTTGTTAAAATTTTCCGTTCCTTAATGCAGGCAAATGGCATATTTCTTCTTACCATCTTTCTACTGGGTAAACTGGGTTAGCCCATCGTTGTAATTTTCAGTAATCCTCGTACCGAAAATGGTTTCACCGTTTACTTTTACAAACACCCTAAACAAAGTGTATTTTTAATAATGATTTTTACAAAAACGAATTTAAATATCAGGCAGTTAGCAAAGTTTCAAATTCGACCGATATAGTTACAAATTTGATCAATGGTACTTTCACCAACAACAGCCCAAAAATCAGTACCTGCAAAAGCACTGCCCCCCATTTTTCCTAAAATCCTAATGTTTGCATGTCATTTCTGTTCCAGTTCGTATAAATAATCCTTCACCGTCCAATCCTGCAAGGTTTTTAACTGCATTCCTTTTTTTACGCCGAAAGAGTTTAGCTGCCCATTCTGATAAGAAACTGGTGCCACCACTGCTTGGGTTTTTAACTCTCTTTTCAGCAGGATGGTTTGCCCCGCCGGTAAATCAACAGTCACCTCATTTGTATTATTGTTTTTTATCTTAAAAGTAGCGCTGGTGCTAGCTATTTTTAATGCAGAAATATTTTTACCGGCAATAACAAATGGTTTACCGGTTTTGCTTTTTACCTGCACCCAATCTATATCACCGTTTTTATAAGCACCACTTACTTCGTAGCCACCTTCGGCTAAAAGTTTATTGAAGCAAGCATTTTTCCAAGCTGTGGGCATTGCCGGAAAAACCCTAATTTTTCCTCCCCAGCTTTGTAATAACAACTCCATTACTGAAGCAGCACCACTTAGCGGTGTTTCTATTACTTCATTTTTGCCGCTACCTTCTGTATAGAAAGTATTGGTATGAAACTGACTAATACCCGTTTTACCATTTAATAATTGGTCGAGGTTTTTTAATGCCGCATTGCCATTACCCAAAGCCGCATACAACGAGGCGGCGCCCGTAAAGGAATAACCCGCCAGCGCCTTTCCATTGTTTAACTGATGCCAGTAAGTAACTGATTTATTTACCAGCAGACTATCGTCCTTGTTATCGGGCTTCAACTGAAATAACGGGTAAAGTGCTAATAAATGCGAATAATGCCTGTGCGATTTTTCCAAAGCCTGATTACTGGCAATCATTAAGCCGTTTTCGTTAACCGGATAAGCAATAAGGTGAGCCTGAATATCTTTCCATTTGCCAAGTTGGGCGGCATATATCTGGTCTTTCTCCACTAGGGGAATAACACTGTTCAACAACCACCTTAAAATAGCTAGGTTGTAATTGGCATTTGGGTATAAGGCACCACCTTTGTAACCATACTCTGGCGAGGGCATGGGATCTAATTCGTATATTCCGGCATCATTTTTATGCAGCTTCCCCTCATAAAGCGCCAACATCTTTGCTGCTTTAGGAAGCCATTTTGTTTGAATGCCTACCTCGTCTCCGGCATAAGCCAGTTGTTTCCAATAATTGTGCAAAGTCCAGCTTAGATCGCCAAGTCCCTTTGCTCGGTGCTTCTCCAGCAATGCATTAAAATTATCATCTACTATGTCCAGCATATTTAGGCCCAGTTCTAAATGGTTACTGGTATACACAGGGTAATAAGTAAGCTGAATGTTCAGGTTCCACCACATACCCGGCCAGGGCGATGTTTTAAAGTAGGGGCCAAACAAATCTACAGCAGGTCCGCCGGGTCTGGAAGCCGTAGCCATTTTATAAAGCTGAATCCAATAAAAACTTTCTAGTTGTGCATCAGGAATGCTTAGGGAAGATTTTTGATAAAACCCGTGCCACCATTTTTGATGTGTATCCATCAATTTATCCAATCCCGTTTTGCGTGCATTAGCAATGAGTTGGATTGCTGTTTTGGCAGATAAATTACTTTTCGGAACATCATTAGCCGTAGTGATGTAAAATGTGCTTCCCGAATTATTTTTTGACGGTAGATTGGTCCACGCCGTGGCATAGTCGCCCCCTGCCAGCAGGGGTTGTACGCAAACCCTATACTCGCCCTGCCGACTCAATTTTGGAGAAGGATTTAGCTCATACTTTTCCTCCTTTTCTTTATCGGCAGCTGTTAGCATCCTAGGCGATTGTGGGTTGCCCGGCACAAAATGAAACGAATAAAGTGATGCCGGCGCTTTTACTTCCACAATCTGTACATCGACATTTCTTGGAGTAAAGGCCTTAAAAGAAAGTTTTCCTTCCGTGGTTTCAAACTGACCTCGTATTTCTGCATTCCATAAATCCTGTTCAATTTTCCCCGACAATATCTTACCTTTTGTCTTTAAAATTATTTTACCAATATTTAAGCGGCAAAAGTCGTAACCAACGCTAGCTTTAGGCATAACACCTAAGGATGTTTTACTATTCGGCGCTTTTCTATGATCTGTAACATCTGACCTGCCAACGCTAAAAACAATGCCGCCATCTTTTTCAGACACATATACCATCATACCCAACAATCCATTGCCGGTAAATGCACCTTCGTTCCATTGTAGAGGTAGATCTTCCCAAATAAGATTATGACTGCTAATAAATTCAGGCCAATTTGTTTTATCCTGAACCTCCTGTGCATTAACCGATTGAACCATGCTCATCAATGCGATGAGGAAAACATTGATATATATCTTCATTTTAATACTTTTAAAGTTGGAGTTTGAATTGTATTGCTTCTTTTATTTTTTTCTGTTATTGCGGTTATAAAGCCCTTCCACATTTTTTTGATGATTCGTCTTTGAAAGATTATTGAGGTTGATGCTATCTCCTCTTCCAAATCCTTTATTCTCACAGAGAAGGAAGTTAAATCAAAATGAAAACGCTAAAGCTGGTGCTTTTTGACCTGTCAAACTTTTTGGCACAGTGATTACAACATTTTCTCCTTCCTGTTTCCAACTTACAGGCTTACCGGTTGCCAACAATTTGATGCTGGCACCTTTTGTAGGTATATTTCCCTTCCATTGCAGAATTTCGGGCACAGTACTGCCTTCCTTTATACAGGCAATGGCATATCTTATTTTACCATCTTTAGATTGTGTAAACCAAGTGGTTCCATCATTATAATTTTCAATAATACGGGTGTCATATATAGCCTTTCCGTTCACCTTTAACCAATCTCCAACTTCTTTTAAGGGCTGCTCTACCGCTGTGGGAAACTCGCCTTCGGGAGTGGGACCAAAGCCCAGCAACAAATTACCACCTTTGGCCACAATTTCTGCCAGCGTATGTATTACCCAGGTACTTGTTTTTACCTTTTCTTCCTGTGGTTTTCTGTAGCTCCAGCTTTTGGTTAAGGTAATGCAGGTCTCCCAGGGTTCTTTCAGTTGCATTTTAGGTATTGTTTGCTCTGGGGTGCGGTAATTTTCGTAAGGGCCGTGTACGGTTCTGTCTGCCACTAAAATACCGGGTTGAGCTTCTCTGGCCATGGTAGCAATGCGTGGCATATTCACATCCTGGCTAAATTTGGGGAACAATGCCAGTCCCGCAGTTGCCGCCCGTGGCCTTTCCAGAGGGCGCACCCAGCCACCATCAAACCACAAAATATCTATTTTACCATAGTTGTGCATTAACTCGCTAATTTGGTTATAGGTAAACTCCTGAAACTTTTTCCATTTCCAGCTATATTTTATGGGGTCATAGTTCATATTCCTGTCGGCTGTACCGTAGGCCGACCACCAAAAATCTTGTGAATGCCAGTCGGGTTTAGAGAAATAACAACCAATCATCATTCCTTTTTTCCTGTAAGCTTCAAAAATATATTTGGTAACATCGGCTTTAGGATTGTTGGCAAAAGGCCCGTTGGTAATTTTATAATCGCTTTGCTTAGTATCAAACATATTAAATCCATCGTGGTGCTTAGTAGTAAACATAACATATTTCGCACCTGCGTTTTGTGATATTTCGGCCCATCGTTCGGGGTTAAATTTTACGGGGTTAAACTGTTTATCCAAATTCCAGTACCATTTCTTAAATTCTTCGTAAGCCATCGTTGTATCGCGGGGCCGGTTGGGGCGATTACAAAGCAACCAGGACTCTGCAATACCTGGTACCGAATAAATACCCCAGTGAAGGAAGAAGCCAAATTTAAGATCTTGCCAGCTATCCAGCTTTTGGCGCACCAGCTGATCGGTGGGGTATTCGTAAGTATCAGAAGTGCCATGTACTTCGGTTTGAGAAAAGGTTGCAGTTGTAATACAAGCGGCCATTAAAAGAAGAGCAATTTTTTTTACATTCATTTTTTTACAATTATTTTTTAGTTATTGTTAATAGCCGGGGTTTTGAATAATTTTTTTATTTATATCTAGTTCTTTAACCGGGATGGGATATAATTCGTTTACGTTAGGTTTAAAAGTAGTACCAGAGCCATAAGTATTATATGCAGCACGGTAGTTAGTTCCGGCCTGGATTTTAACAAGCGTTTGGCCTAACATATTCCATCTTATTAAATCGATCTTTCCTGACATCGGATAACTTGAATTTTCTGTAACCAATTACAAGATTTCTTTTTAGGGCTTTACGGAATGCCGTAAAACCCTTTTTATTACTCACGTTCTTCTATGCGATTTCTATTACCCCTCAGCTTTTTCTTCCATTCTTTTCCGAAAGATTTTGCAGTAGGTAATATTTCTTCGAGCCAAAATTTTTCGTTTCTGAATCATATAAGCAGATAGCGAAATCATATCAGTTTTTGTATTTTATTTTTTCTCTTTAGTCAAACGGGTTGCCTCAATCAATTGCGCAGTATGCGGAAGCATAGATTTGATAAGATATTCCCCTTCATAAATGCCTATTTTATTTCCAGTCCATTTATCGACAAGCTGATATTTTCCAGCTGGTAATTTTACACGCCTTTGAGTAGGCTGATCATCCCAATTAAAAACCGAAAAAACAAGTTGGTTTGATAAAAATGTAGTGCCTACCTCGAATTTTTCGTTCTCAAATTTTGCTGCCTTACCCGTAGGTGGTATCAGTTTCTTCAAAATCTTTAGTCTTTCAGGTGTGATTTTTGTCAGATCATCACTACTTAACAGCATCCCACCCGATGCATAAATGGTAGCTGCGTGAAATAGATATTCATTTTCAGTTAATTTAGGCGATTTATTTCTGGACTCCACTGGGGCACCTCCCTGATCCATGATATCAGTTGCTCCCCCATCTGTTAACAAAATACAATCAGGATCGTTCCACCATAATCTCCCATTTTGCCAGCCCCTTAGTAGATTTTCCTTCCCGATATCCCTGAAAGATTCCCATTTGCGCCAAATATCCATAGAACTCCTGGAACCATGGATTAATCCTAAAGATGCCCAAACCGGATGATTACATCCTAATATAAATGCATTACCGGCGCCTTTAAGAATGGCCTGCATACCACGGCGATAAGCTTCTATCCTAGTAGCATTTTTATCGTGGTGTACACCACCATGCATTGCTCCCCAATAATTGGCATCTAATTTAAAATAAGTACATCCCCATTGCTCTCGCATAGTTTTAAAAAGCATAATGAAATATTCCTGTACTTCGGGATGAGTGCCATCCAGCACATACCAGGGACCTAAACGCCATCCACCAAAACCAATTTTATCGGATAGTAAAGGACTCCCCTTCTCATCTTTAACAAACCAATCTTTATGCTTTTTAAACAATTCTGATTGTGGACTGGCCACAAAGGGTGCAACCCAAATAGCTGGTTCCAGACCTTTTGCCTTAATATCTTTCAGTACCTTTGTCACATCACCGCCAAAAGCTGCTCCTTTTTCCAGCCAATCTCCCATCCAGGGTTGGTATCCATCATCAATTTGTATGTATTTTAGTTCTGGAACGTTAGCTGCTATCCAATTCGTGTTGTCCGATACATTTTTTGCGGTAACTTTCGGCCCGAAACAATACCATGAACACCAGCCCATCGGCACTGGATCGTGCTTTAAACGCGGGTGGTGCGTTGCTATAACACTGGTTAAGCGGTCATAGAGTTTTTCCCTATCTTTTCCTGTAGTCGCAATGAACTCTTCCAGACTCCAGCTTTCACCAGGCTGTAGGTTTAAGTTCTCACAATCCAAAGAGATGCGCAGACGTTCAGCGTTAAAAGAAAATCTGGAAATGAACTTCTCGCAGGAAGTAGTGGCTAACAATACACGTTGAGCGTTCTGTAACTCCAAGGTAAGCATACCGTAAACGGTGCGTAGGTTTTCCGGTTCAGGTATTTTGTAATGATCTCTGTCTGTATAAGTTCCCCAATCTTCAGGCTTAGCTAGCGTTCCACCCATCTGACTTAGTTTCTGAAATCCTTCGCCGTATATCCGTGTTGTCCGAGGTAGTTGATGCTGAAAATCAAATACAATAACTTCACTGATTGTTACTGGTAAAGACGAATTGTTTTTCACAGAGAGTTCACATAAATCGCCATTCCATTTACGTTGTACTGAAACAGAAGATTTTGGAGCTACTGAACCATCAGACAAAATAACTTTTGAAGAGGCATTTTTTAAGATATTTAAAATTCCAATGTCTTTATTCTGATTTTCGCTTCTGGCGCAATTTATGCTGGGTGCTATGAATAGCAGGCCCAGCAAATGGAATAGAAAGTGTTTTCTTTTCAACATAAAAATAAATATTAAACTAAAAAAGTATTTGCGACTTACTCCACCAATGCCCATGTACTTCCCTTCGCCGGTATAGTAACATTTAAAAGGCCATTCCCAAAAGCATCTATGGTTAATACTTTAGGGGTTTTACCTTCAATGCTGATGTTGGCTTTATTTTTTAGGCCTGTATAATAAAGTGGCACCTTAATATTACGGGTAACGGGTATTTCTGTTGGATTAAATAGCAAAATATAACCCTTTTCTTTGAGCTGGGGATCCACGTGTATAATACCATCCCAATCTCTTCCCGTTGGGCGCTTCAGGTGTATAATATCTGCATTCAAAATATCACGGTATTTTTTATAGTGCGCAATTTGAGCAATTACCATATCACGTGTTGCATTCGTATCGTACAAACGATCGCCCCGGTAACATGCCTGCACACCAGCACCATAATTTTGTATCATATGTGCCTTATAAGTATCAAGATGCTCCGAAAGAGGTTCTAACGTAGCAGCTTTACCTCCACCTTTGTATTCTACTAATGGCACAAGAGTCCAGCTCATACTTGGAGTACGAGTCCAAGTACCATCAAAATTAGTTAGTCTTCCCATAATTATTTGTTGCTCTCTGGGTAGAGACCAATTTGCCTCTCTATAGCCGATAGATACTTTACTACCTCCCGAAAGAAAATAAAAGTCAGGGAGGTTTAAAGCTACGCCTTTGTTTTTTAACCCTTTAAAAAAGTCTGTGGTTAATTTCCATTGGTTCCATTGAGAGTCAACATATCCCTTATGTCCGGGGTGATTTGTGGATGCGCAAAAATCACCAGGGTACGGCCCATCCTGCTCTAACAGATCAAATCCCGTGTAAGAAATAAAATGCTCAAGTTTTTTCAAATAAGCAAGCCCCCACTCACTACCCAAACAAGGAGCATTTTTGAATTTCCCTCCCCCCGGTTTTCCAGTTTTCACATCAATTACATCAGTTTCAGGATTTATACTACGACTTGAGAAAAGAGAGTAACCACCAATTTCAACACCTTTAGAATGGGCATAATCTGCAATATCTTTAAATTTTTTGAGATTGGCCATAGTGGTATCTTCCATGTTAAAACGAACAAAAAAACTGATAATAATCATTTCGTAACCAGTTGCTTTACATTGATCTATAGCCTGTTTTATTACCACAGGGTCTGTAGAGGTAACGTGCATAAATATGGGATTCTCTGTTGCCCATGGCGCCAGTGTACGATACATTTTCCGTTGGCTAAGCCCATTCCTTTCTCGATCGTCTTGATCCAATGCCATTACATAGGTAAGAAAAGATTTGAATTGCTGATTTTGCGCAAGTTCTTGTTGTGGCCCCGTTAAAGGTGTACTTTTAACTACATTTGGTGATCCGCCCGTCTGCGATGTATAATCTTTATCTCTTTTCCAGGAAATTGACTGGTTAGACGACTGATAGGTAAACCCACCGAAAGCATAATCGTTTTCTATGTAAAAATTCGGCTTTGCCCATTCCCCTCGTGTTCCGGCAGGAAAATTCATTGGCTCATGATAAGAAATTATCTCGCTTTCAAAGTTATTTACGGTAATTTTTGTGGTACCGTTATTGGTTACTTCAAGAAATTTAGCCATTAATGGCATTCCATCAAATAATTGATAGTGTACATGTACCAAAACATTCTTTAACTTAGGGTGTTCATATCGAAATATTATTTCTTTACCAGAAGCATTCCACTGATGACTTGTTTTCCATCGTTTTGATGGCGAAGTAATCGGTGGTTTTAAATCTGCTATTTCAAATGATTTAAGCACAAAAGTTTCTGGAAGGTTTTGCATATAATCTAACCATTTTGTTAACAAGTATCCCCTTTGAAACTGTCCGCCCAGGCCGCCAACCGGGTAACTTATACTATCGATCATTAAATTTGCTTCCGGCTCTATGGCACGCAAATATTCCTCTCCTGTCACCAGATTTTTTATGCTCGAAGTTGCAAGGTTTGAACTGATATAAAATGTACGGCTCATTAAGCCATTGCTAAATACAATTTCGTTTTCTCCAGAACGAAATACTTGTGCTCTTTCAATCGGACGGGCAATTAACCAATCTACGTTAGATACTTTTGAAACATACACTGGCAATTTTTTCAGGCTCGCTACCAGCTGTTTATTTATGATATTACCTGCCGATTCCGGATTCAATGAATAGTTATCTGCTACAAATTTGGGTGTGGCCCCTTGTTTAACGGTAACACACGCATTTGCCCAGTTGGCAACATCACCGCTGATTCCATCTCCAGCATCGGCTACCGAAAAACTAATTGACTGTATTCCTTTAAGATTAACTTCAATATGCTTCGCTTTATCGCCTTGCTTCATTACGCCGCTTGTCCATATATTCTTACCATCGGCAAGAAGTGTAAAAACTACGCTACCAGGTTCAATTTTTTTCAGGGTTTGCCCTATGCCGACAAATGTTTTACTTCCATTTTCACTTAATTGAAAGAATATTTGTGTCCCATCGCTAGCTGTTATCGCTTCTATGCCGGTGACGGTAAGGTTTCGGTTTGCCTTATCATCTACCCCAACATCAGCAACAAATTTTATTCCATTACCCCCAAGATAAAGAGAGCCTGAAAAAGGAGCGTGAACACTGATACCATCGTTATATTCTTGGCCGGCTATCTTCATTGTCTTACCAGTCATTGATTGACCAATTACAGGAGATGACACCTCTTGCCTAAGTATAGCTGTATTCAATTTTGATAAGGGAAAACTTTGTATTTGCGCCTGGCAAAAGGAATAGCTTATCAGTAAAGCCAATAAAGATAATAGTTGTTTTTTCATTTATGTGTGTTGATTTATTTTAAAATTTATTATTCATTTCTGTAACTACCTTGGGTTATCAACTCAATTAACAGATTAGTATCCAGGATTTTGTACCATCTTCTTATTGATATCCATTTCGCTAATAGGTATAGGAAGCAATTCGTGTCTGAGTGGTACAAAATTGGTCCCGGCAGCATAAATAGTGCTAAATCCGGCACGGTATGCAATCAGATCTTCCTGAGTTTTCACAAGCGATGCTCCCAGGATATTCCACCGATTTAAATCATATTTTCTTAAACCTTCAAAACAAAGTTCCCAGGCCCGTTCTTGTTTTAAGGCTTCAAAAAATCTGGTTTTATCTAAACCTGCCAAATCTACATTAGTGGGTTTAGAAATGATACCGATTGTTACGGTAGCCCTGGCGCCTAAAAATGTAAACACAGCGCCTGTTGTTGCCGCAGGAGAAGCTCCTGAAGTATTGGTTGGTCCTACCGCAGTCGATGTACCCGCGGCAGTTACATTATAGTAATTATTATTGTTAAATACTTTGGTACCTACCGTGTAAGCAACATTTGGCTGCCAGGCATTAACCGGAGTAGGTTGGGCTACTTCCCATGGTGCTTCAATAGTAACCGATGGCAACGTAGCATAGCCAGTTCCACGATTGGTTACAAAAATACCTGTTAAAGCCCTAAGATTGGTGCCAGTGGCTATCGTTGCTTTTATTGTTGCACCACTGCCCCCCCCACCAGATAACTTAATTTGGGGCTCGGCAAGATAGCCGCTCCCCAATGTACTAGCGGTTATTTTTAGACCATTGCATAAGATGTCGCTATTGTTACCACTAATTCCAAATCCTCTTCTCCTTACTATATTAATGGCTTCATAGGCTTCAAAATTGGGGCCTTCGTTTAATTCATTTTCCACTTCCGCACGTAAAAGCAGCAGATCAGAGTAGCGCATAATTACGTAGTTAATATTGGTATTGGTTCTTTCCGCAGTATTTTTGGTTTGATATTCCCTGCTCCATTTTCCATACGTGTAACCTTGGTCGCTCCCAGGTGGAATGGGTATTCTTACGCCATTTTTATCAATAGTGTAGGTCGCTATATTAAAATCTCTTCTTAAATCCCGTTCATCAAAAGTATTGCGAAATATTGGGAAAGCCTTAAATACTCCGGTTGCGGCATAATATACCCCCTCTTCTACCTTCGGGGAATTAGTGTAACCGATAGGAGTAATGCCATTACTCGGGTTAAAAAAAGCTACTTCGAAAATGTTCTCGGTAAATTCATAGATGCCCTGGCATTGGTTTTTAAAAACCTGGGTATAATCACTGTTCAATTTGTACTGCTGCCAAGTCATTACGTCGTCAATTTGTTTTTTTGCAAGGGTATAATATTCCTTATAGTTGTTGGCACGTTTCATTACCCCGGCATTACCTTCACCTTGTAGCGAGTAACCACCAGCATAAACTGCTACCCTTGCCAGCATTGCCTTTGCTGCCCATTTGCTTACCCGTTCATCGGTAGGCAAGGTTACAGGCAATAATTCCGCAGCTTCTTCCATATCCTTAAAGATCTGCGCATAAACAAGGTAACGATCTGTTTTAGGTAGGTTTAAATCTTCATCATACCTGGAGGGGGTTAAACGCAAAGGCACATCGCCCCAAAGCCTTACCAGCTCAGAATAATAAAAGCCCCTCAAAAATTTGGCCTCGCCAATAAATCTGTTCAGCTCTGTTTTGTCAACTTCACTACCCGAAGCATACAGGGTCATTTTTTGTATCGCCTCAATCGCCACGTTTGCACGATCAATACCTCTCCAATATGCCCTCCATAAATTATTAATTGGGTTTGATGTTGTAACAATACCATAATGGGATATCATAATATTTTCATTTACAGTAGTGCTAATACCGTCAATTTGTCCGAGATCATCATCAACAGATAACACAAGAGGAACATAATAGGTATAAGAGTTACTACTGGCCATGATCTCATAAATACCCAAGGTGGCCGCTCTGGCCTCGGCTATATTGCTAAAAAAATCCTTACCTATAAAAGTAGAGTAGGCATTTTCTTCTAATGCCTTTTTACAGGATAAAAATGGTGTCATTAACATTATTGTACCTAGTACCAATGCCTTATTGAACGAAAACAATTTTATTTTCATTTTGATTAATTTTTAAAATGATACGTTTAAACCAGCCAGATAAGACTTACTTCTAGGATACGCACCGGAATCGACACCTGGTGTTAAACCGCTATTGTTAGCCACACTAACTTCTGGATCATAGCCAGTATATTTGGTAAACACATAAATATTATATGCGGTAAAATAAATGCGTGCCCTTGACAGGCCCACGCTATTAAGCCATTTTTTAGGCAAACTATAGCCGAGGCTAATTGTGTTGATCCGAAAAAAAGAACCATCTTCTATCACCGTGCTGTATGCTCTGCCATCGCCAACTATAGCTTCTATTGATGGTATGGTTTTACCAAGATTAAGCGCTTCTAACTCCAGAGGATTTTTAACATACTGCCCGGCAGCATTTATGGTTGTCCACCTATCTTTATAAGATTTAAGGGCATTTACCTGATCAACCCTAACATTACCTGAACTTACTATTTTAGTAGCGTTATAAATATCATTGCCACTTGTAAAATTGCAAAAAATGCTTAAGTCGAAATTCTTGTAGGTAAAGTTATTATTAATACCCCCAAAGGTCCGGGGAGCTGTCTGCCCTATTACTGACCGATCACTGCTATTAATCACATTATCGCCATTCATATCTTTATACTTAATTGACCCGGGAACCAATGTACCTCCATCCGGGTCTTTTAAAACATCTGATTTTAGCGTATAAATGTTAGTTACGGCATTATAGTCGAAATCCTTCACCTGATATACACCGTCTTGTTTATAACCATAAACGTTTCCTACACTATTGCCAACCTGCAATATAAAATCCTGAACAGCACTATAATAACTAGATATGATAAGCTGAGTTTGGCCCTGGTTAAGCGCGATTACCTTGGTTCTGTTAAACGCAATGTTAAAGCTACTGCTCCATGAAAAATTTTTGTTCCTTATATTGGTCGTATTAAGTGTGAGTTCTATACCCCTGCTACCGGTAGTACCCACATTTTTTTGCATCGTACTAAATCCAGAAGTCGAGGATATCGGTGTAGTGAAAAGCAGGTCTACTGATCGGTTGTCGTATAATTCGGTAGTTAGAGATATCCGCTGGTTGTAAAGACCAATATCTAAACCTAAATTTTTGGTTTGTACCGATTCCCATTTCAAATCTGGGTTAGCAATATTATTTTGGGCAGCACTTCGGGTAACAACACCACCTATTGGGTAATTGCTAAGTCCAAAGGTTGCATCTGACAAGTTATTACCTATGCGGTTATTTCCTGATTGACCAACGCTCAGACGAAGCCTCAAATCGGAAACTACCGGAAATTTTTTCATGAATTCTTCTTGTGTAATTTTCCATGAAAAGGAAGCAGAAGGGAAATATCCCCATTGATTACCGGGTGCAAATTTAGAAGACCCATCGGCACGTAAACTGGCCGCAAATATATACTTATCATCATAAGTATAATTTGCCCTGCTAAAAAGAGAAAATAAAGTGGCATCAGATGCCGATGAGCTTGGAATGGATGATAGGGTAGCAAAACCAAAATTATCCCATCCTAAGTTTAATTCAGGAAACTGACTGGCTGATACCCCCAATGCTTCTATATAATCGTAAACTTGTTCTTGACCAAGGGTAGCACTTAACTTGTGCTTTTTATTGAACACATTATTATAGGTAACACTGTTATTATAACTCCACCCGGTGCCTACACTTTGATTGAGGCTACCTGAAGCACCACCATTGCGAATTGACAAAATGTTTTCAGCACTGGTAAATGACTTCCCTTTTATGTCTCTTGTATAATAAGAAATCAACCCGCGATAGCTTAAATTCTTTAAAAATGTATAATCTACGCTCGCATTAACATTTAATTGCCTATCACGGGTTTCTTTTGGGGTAGTTTCAATAAGCCTTATCGGGTTTTGAGGTGAAACTGCTGGTGTAGTCTGACCCATGAAAATAGGGTCCTGATCAATTTCCAATAAATCCTCATCAGCAAAATCTAACCCAAAAATAGGCCTGTATTGTAAAAGGGTTTGTATGAGATTGAATCTCGAACCCGTATTCTGCACACCTATACCAGTAGTTTTTAGATTAGAATAATTTATAATTGCGTTGACCCTTAATTTGTTGTTCAGGTTGTGGCTAAAGGTAAATTTACCCACATTCTTATTCGCACCACTTCCCTGCAATACCCCTTCATCTGTGTTATTGGAAAAGAAAAGGTTAAATTGAGTTTCGGCACTACCACCGGATAAACTGAACTTATGGTATTGATTTTTTACGGTTTTACCCATTACCTGATCTTGCCAGTTAACACCTCGGTTTCCAAAATTTTGCTGTAAATCTGCAAAAGCCCCATAAGTTTTCACGAAATTTGCAGTTTTGTTTACATCCTTGACACTTCTTTCATATTGTAACAAGGCAAACTCATAAGCGTTCAGCACTTCTAATGGCGTATTAAGTTTTTTGAATCCCATATAGGTATCATAATTAAAAGCCATCTTACCCGATTTTAATTTTTTGGTAGTTACTAGAACTACCCCATTGGCACCACGCGAGCCATAAATTGCAGAAGCGGATGCGTCTTTCAGCACATCCACCGATTCGATGTCCATCGGATCTAAGAAGTTAAGCCCACCTTCCTGAGGTACGCCATCAACCACATATAATGGCTCATTGCTTCCGCTAATAGAAGTACCACCCCTGATTACAATTTTAGGTTCGCCACCAGGTGTACCATCATTCATAGTTACCTGCATTCCCGAAATACGGCCCTGTAAGGCCATCGCTACATTCTGTACGGGGACCTTAGCCAATTCTGCTCCACTTATAGACGATACAGCACCGGGTATATTTCCGCGTTTGTCCGAAATACCGTAGCCAATAACAACAACCTCGTTTAAGTTATCGTTATCATCTAACAATATAGCATTGACTGTGTTTGCTTTGTTAACCGGCATTTCTACCGCTTTTGTACCCAAATAGGTGAAAACCAAAGTAGCGTTGTTTTTTGCCTTAATCTGATAACTACCATTGTTTGCCGCAATTACTTTATTCGATGTTCCTTTTTCAGTAACAGTAGCCCCAGGCATAGGTTGGTTCTTTGCATCTGTAACTACCCCCTTTACCGTAATAATTTCTTGTGCAAAAACCGTAGAGCAAGTTAAAGACAATAAAAATAATAGTATAATTCGTTTCATATTTGGTTTAATTTTTATTGATAACTATTGTTTGTATCAACAGCATTCCTTCTGTGACATTATTTAACTTGATCAGCAGCAACTGGTATAAAAATATTGACTGCCGCTTTTGCAGCTGCAGCTGTAACATACAACTCATCAATCGCTTGTGCTGCCGGCCCCTGTGTAGCTTCTTGCATACCTCCAATCAGTTTCAGCTCTATGCCGGCAAGTAAGGTTTTATTCTCGCCAACATACACATTGTTAAAAGTGGTAGACCTTGAATCATTATAAGCATCTGTCGGCACCAGGTAATCAGTATTATCATCATTAATTCCATGCCCTGGCCATGGCTTGGTCAATTTCATGGTGACTATTTGCATTCTATTTACCATTAGGCGCAATTGTGCCGAGTGGCGTGCCTGTACAGCATGTATCCTGGCCAGGTTAGTGATCATATTACTATTGCCGAACATCACCGATATTTGACTTTTATATACCCTTACACCCATATCTTCTATTACGCAAGCGGTACGCAAAAATGTCTCATAATTTGAAGTCACATTCGCATTAAGCCTACCATAGTTGAACATTCCGGGGAGCATTGGGGTACGTGCTGTTCCACCTAAACCGGTAATGGTTTGTATCAAAAAATTTAAATAGGTTCGCTCATGACCTTGAATGACAACAAGAACTGAACGATCTGCAGTTGGAATGGGTAGTATAGGCGTGGTAACAGGATGAAGTGCCCTATCGTAAAAATTAACCTGCATATATTGTACAGCCAACAACAAATTTAGTTCATCAATTATAGCCTGGTTTGTTGTAGTTTGCGCATTCACCTTATGAAAAACATTGCTCAGGGCTAATGGTAACGCAGCAATCGAAACTTTTTTACCAACTTCAAAAAGATCTTTCAAAGCCGCACGCCTGGGATTGGCTTTCTCAGAAATCTCTGCATCAACTTTTTCTAAAGCTGTTAAAATATTTAAAATATTCATAGTTGTGCTGGTTTAAAGGTTAATAACATTAAGTTTAGTTTTATGAAATTTTCCAATCCCGTCCAATACTTGGGCAGGAGTAAGTGTCACATCGAATCCAGCAATAGCATCAGCACCAAGCGGGGCCAGTTTAGCCAAATCGGCAAAACCATTCACAGCTAATTGTTCGCTGAACCAGGCGGTATGGCGCGCCTCTACCGAGGCTAACTGACAAAAAACAGTAAGAACATATTGGTTTTTTGCTTTCGCCATTACTCCATTAAAGGCAGCGACACTTATATCTTCGAGGTTTTTGGCGGCAGTGAACACTGCTGTTAAATCGTTAAAATTAATAGACGACAAATCAATATCCAATGAACTAATAGCGTAAGCACCTAACCATTGTTTAAAAAATTCGCGATGGATAATTTCATGCGTTTTAATATCGTTCAAAAAACGGATTTGCATATCTGAAAGGCTAGCTGGCAATGCTGCTATCATTTTGACATAAAACGCCGCTTCAATTTGCTGCACCACATATATATAGTTAATCAAACCGATATCTTTTGCATCGTTAAAATCAATTGTGTTATCGGTGTTTACGAGAGGCTTGTCAAAAATGGGATCCTCAGGTTTATTACACCCTAAAACTCCTGTGATCAATGCTGAAGCCCCGGCAAATTGTAAAAAATGCCTCCGTCGTAGTTTCCCATTCAGAAAAACAGATTGACCCATTCCAATGTCATGTTGATTGTGTACCATAATTATTTAATTGTCTAGTTGGTTATTGGTAACTTTTTTATATCCCGATAGTAAAAATTGACCGAAAGCTAAAACTTAGTCTACAATGAATTATTAATTCCCTCATCTATGCTTTTGGATTAAAAAATATTGAACCTAGTATCATTTCCACCGCCATTGATACTACTACGTTTTGCAGCGGGCATAGGTTGATTAGTTCCATCTGTTACTACACTGGTAACGGTGATCGTTTCCTGCGCATAAGTAAATATGCAGATAAACAGAACCGGAATTAAAAGTAATGTTCTTTTCATAAATTTTGGTTTTAGTACGAGTTTAGTTCTTTCAGAAAACAATCACCATACCTATAAGTTCATGATCGCAGGTTTAATTAATATTTGGTTCGATTTGATAAAACGAATTTAAATATCAGGTAGTTAGCATTATTTTAAATTCGACCGAAATAGTTACAAATTTGATCAATGACTACTTTGACCAACAGCATCTCAGAAATCAATATCTCCCAAAACAAGTAATCGATTTCAAATGATTTATGGAAAAAATTGAAATAACGTTTTAATATTCCCTGCTACCTTCACTCCTATAACCAAATACGTCAAATTCTAAAAATATTGAAATATGAAAAAAACCTTAAGCATGCTTCTAGCTGCCTCTGCGTTAACACTAACCTGCTTTGCCCAGCCCAAACAAGATGTCGGGCAATTTCAGTGGCTAAGGAACGCAACAAAAACAATCGACTACCAGCTAAACAAAGCAGCAAAAGCTTACAAACCCGGTCAAAACCCCCGTTCTTTAAATCCACAGGGTAAATTAAGACTGGCTGGGCTTAACGATTGGACTACAGGTTTTTTTCCGGGCTCGCTTTGGTACGGATACGAACTTACCGGAGATCAAAAACTAGCTGATAAAGCAAAACGCTTTACCCTGGCACTTGATTCTATTCGCTTCGTTAAAAAGAGCCACGATTTAGGCTTTATGTTATACTGCTCTTATGGCAACGCCTATCGCATCACGGGAGATAAAACCTATGTACCTGCACTGACAGATGGTGCACAGAACCTGTATGAAAGGTTTAACCCTAAAGTTGGCGTAATCCGTTCCTGGGATTTTGGGGCATGGCATTACCCGGTAATTATTGACAACATGATGAACCTGGAATATTTATACTGGGCAGCAACAACCTTTAACAAGCCTGCATACGCCCAGGCAGCCAGCACCCATGCCATGACCACCCTAAAAAACCACTATAGAAAAGACAACAGTTCTTACCATGTCGTAGATTATGATCCGGAAACAGGCAAAGTACTGCGTAAAGCTACGCACCAGGGCCTTACCGATGAATCAGCCTGGGCACGCGGACAAGCCTGGGGACTATATGGCTATACCATGTGTTATGCAAACACCAAAAACCAGACATTTTTAGACCAGGCCGAACGCATTGCCTCCTTTATCATGAACCACCCCCGTATGCCAAAAGACAAAGTTCCGGTATGGGATTTTGATGTACACAATGCACTTGATGTGGCAGGACGCGCACCGAGAGATGCCTCTGCAGCTGCAATTATAGCGTCAGCTTTACTTGACCTCAGCACACAAGTAAAAGATGGCAAAAAATACGTGGATTATGCAGAAGATGTACTCAAATCATTATCTTCGGATGCTTACCTCGCTAAGCCGGGCGAGAACAAATTTTTTATCTTAAAGCACAGCGTAGGCGCCTTTTTGTACAATTCTGAAATTGATACCCCTATAGATTACGCCGACTACTATTACCTTGAAGCATTAAAAAGATATGCCGGCATCAAAAAAATAAACCTTTTAAAAAACTAAAAGATGCTTAACCTGACAGCCCTAAAAAGAAACCTTGTAATTGGTTACAGAAAATTCAAGTTATCCGACGTCAGGAAAGATCAATTTAATCACAAGATTTACCCCCCAAAAGCCAACCAGCTATGCAACTCAAAAAAATCATAAGTCTCTGCACTCTGCTTATTTGTACAGTAGTGAGCAAGGCGCAGGATATCCAGATCAGCAAAAAAAGTTTTGATTCTATTAACCTCTCCTATCCTGGCCTGGAAAAAACAAATCAACTTTTTATTGCTGGCAAATATGACGCTGCAGCTAAAGCCTTACTGGAATACTACAGAAGAAAAAGCAAGGCTAAAAAACCTGATTTCATCAATGCCGAAACATTAGTCGACATACACCAGCCAATTGCCAGAGCTATACAGGAAAAGGCTGATAACGCGTTAGAGCATAAATTTCAACCACAGGGAGGCTATGGCTTTTTTGATTATGGCAAGGATATTAATTGGGAGTACTGGCCAGTAAAAGACAACGAAGTACGCTTTCAATTGCACCGGGTAAAATGGTGGCAAACAATGGGCCTGGTATACCGCAGCAAGGGTGATGAAAAATATGCCAAAGAATGGATTTTTCAGTTTAGAGATTGGGATAAAAAAAATGCCTTGGGCAAGTCTAAAGATAACGATAGGTTTGCCTGGCGCCCACTAGAGGTATCTGAACGAATCCAAAGTCTGCCAGGTACATTTGATTTATTTGTGAATTCGCCTAATTTTACTCCATCATTTTTACTTGAGTTTTTAAATCTGTACAATAAACAAGCAGACTATATTACCAATAATTATAGTGCCCAGGGCAATCATTTGTTGTTTGAGGCGCAGCGTGTATTGGGTGCAGGCAGTATTTTCCAAGAGTTTAAACTAGCCGAAAAATGGCGCAAAAGTGGTATTGATATTTTAAACAAAGAAATTGTAAAACAGATTTTTCCGGATGGGTTACACTATGAACTCTCACCAGCTTACCATATAGCTGCCATCGGTATCTTTTTAGGCGCCTACAATTCGGCAAAAATGGCTGGCTTAGAAAAGGAATTTCCGGCCACTTATAGTAAAACCATTGAAAATATGGTAATTGCCACTGTCAATTTTACGTTTCCAGATTATAACAACCCTATGTTCGGCGATAGCTGGCCAGTTGAAAAAACCGCAAGAATGAAACAATTTGCTAACTGGAGCAAAGTATTTCCAGATAATGCAATCATTAAATATTTCGCAACCAATGGTAAAGCGGGGATATTACCTACCTATTTATCGCACGGATTAACCACCTCAGGTTTTTATAGCTTTAGAAATGGATGGGGCAATAAGGCTACTGTAATGATGCTAAAAGCCAGCCCCCCGGGAGGATTTCACGCGCACCCTGATAATGGCACTTTCGAACTTTGGGTAAAAGGACGAAACTTTACCCCTGATGCGGGTTGTTTTGTATATAGTGGAGATGTCGAAATTATGAAAAAGCGAAATTGGTTTCGCCAAAGTAAGGTACACAGCACACTTACGCTCGACAACAAAAATATGGTGATTACCCAGGCCAAGCAAAACAAATGGCAAACTGGGAAAAACCTGGATGTACTAACGTATACGAATCCAAGCTACCCAGATTTAAATCATCAACGTAGTGTTTTGTTTATTAATCAAAAATATTTCCTGATTATTGACCAGGCTATTGGAAAAGCTACCGGAAACCTTGATGTGCATTTTCAGTTAAAAGAAGATAGCAACCCTGTATTTGATAAGATTGGAAACAGAATTTACACAACCTATGCTGATGGAAATAACTTACTAATCCAGTCCTTAAATACCGATAAAGTTATCCTTAATGAGGAAGAGGGAAAAGTGTCATACGTTTATCAAAAGGAGTTGAAAAGACCAGCCTTTACTTTCGAAAAGAAAAAAAACAATGATAAGGCACAACAATTTGTAAGTGTGGTTTATCCTTATGATGGGAACAAAGCACCAGAAATAAGGATCAAAGAAAACGCAGGAAATGATTTTGAAGAAGGCAACATCAGCCTTACACTCAGCATTAACGGGAAAAAGCAGGAAATAAAAACAAAGCTAATTTATGCAGATGATATACCGTCTCTCCAATATAAATAATGACAATCACAGTTTAAACCCAAATTTTTACAGGTTCTTTTTTCAAAAACAACCCATTGACCTATAAATGTTTTGCCAACGACAAAGTTGGTTGAATCCTTAATATTTTGCAAAAAAGGGTTTTACGACATCCCGTAAAACCCTTTTTGTTACTCACGTTCTTCTATACGATTTCTATTAACACTTTATCATGAAACTACCATTACCTTGAAGCTTTAAAAAGAAATGACTATAAGAGCTTTATCCTAATTGTTTATCGGCTTCTATTTTTTTTATGTACTCCCTTGGCATTACCCCGTAGTGTTGTTTAAATGCTGTAGAAAAATATGAAGGGGTCCTAAAGCCACAGGTATAGGCAATTTGTGCAAATGTGTATTTTTTAGTTAGCATAAGTTCTACAGCTCTTTTAAATCGAATACGTTTTATAAAATCATTAACAGACTCACCGGTTATCGCTCTCAATTTCGAATAAAGATTAGACTTGCTCATGCCAATCTCCCTACTAAATTTCACAACAGAAAACTCCGTATCAGAAAGGTGCATTTCTATAATGAAGATTGCGGTTTTTAAAAACTCTTCGTCAACTGTGTTAAATGCTATGTTTTCTGGTACAATTTCCTTACTGGTAGAATAATATTTCTTTAAAAGTTTGCGGGAACGCAGCAGATTGGTTATTTTGGCTTCCAGCAAATTGGTTGAAAAAGGCTTGGTCACATAATCATCCGCCCCCATTTCCAGCCCTCTGATCTGTTGGCTGGTTTCTGTTCTTGCCGTTAATAGGATTAAAGGAATATGAGAAGTATTGATGTTCTGTTTAACGTGTTTGCAGAAATGCAGGCCATCCAGTTCGGGCATCATCACATCGCTTATGATCATGTCGAATTGCTGATGTTCCAACATCTCCAGTGCCATTTTACCATCAAATGCAACTGAGACCTCATAGCTTTGTCCGAAAAAATCCTGGAGATAAGCTAAAATCTCCTTATTATCATCAACAATGAGTAGTTTAGTTTCTTTTTCATCCAATCCTTCCCCAACAGTACAATCATCTAATGCAACCGGGCTTTCAGTAACAATTGACAGCTCATAAAACGGGCTTTCCACATGTAAGTCCTTATCATAAAATGCGTCATTCATTGGGATAGTTATTGTGAAAATACTTCCCTTACCTGGCTCACTTTCTACTATAATATGACCATGGTGCAGCTCCACCAAACGTTTGGTAAAAGACAAACCTACACCTGACCCCAGGTTCATTTCTCTGTTATTAACCTGATAAAACCTGTCAAATACTTTTACCAGATTTTCCTTACTGATTCCTACTCCAGTATCCGCTACTTTTATCAATACATCCTCATTTTTTTTAAAGAGTTCGATACTTACCTGATGATCCGCACTTGTATATTTAAAAGCATTAGACAATAGGTTGAACAAAATCCTTTCCATTGCATCTTTATCAAAGTAAAAGGCAAGTTTAGCTTCGGTAGAATGATAAGTATAGCGGATATTGCTTTTCTCCGAAATTGGTTTGAAAGATTCATAAATTTCAAATACAAAACTTACGATATCACTTTTAGCCACCCTAAGCTGACGGGTTCCCATTTCTGTTTTTCTGAACTCAAAAAGCTGATCAACCAGATTATACAATCTTTTGGCATTGATCAACATTAAATCAAGCCTTTTAGAAACTTTATCGGCTGTTGGATTTTTAATCAATTCTTCCAAAGGCGCCAGAATCAATGCTAACGGCGTTCTAAGTTCATGGGATACGTTGGTGAAAAAATCCATCTTCACCTGATTAATGTAACGCACCTTTTCTTTATCCAAACGCTCCAGTTTTAACTGGTGCAGGGTTCTTACCCGTTCAGAAACCTCCAGGTAGATGATATATCCGGCTGTTACTGTCAATAGACTCATCAACAAATAAAACCAGGTAGTTTTATACCAGGGTGGCAGGATTGAGATTTTTAAATTTCTAACCGGACTGGTTTCACCATTAGGACCAATAGCCTTAATGTATAGTTGGTATTCGCCATAAGGTAAATTGCTATAGCTTATTTTCAGGGCTTCAGTATCCTGCCATGTTTTGTCAATACCCTCCAATTTATACTGATAATGGGTCCGGTTAGATGATATAAAGTTAAAAGTATTAAAAAGGATGCTGAATTGTTTATACTCAGGGCTAAGTTCCAATGCTTCCGTCCGGTCAATATGATTGGTCAAAATGTTTGTCCCATCGTCCGTACTTACGTTTTTATTAAAAATCTCCAAAGCTGTAAAACGAAGCTTCAACGGGAGTGGTTGTTGTTTCAGTGCTGAAGGGTAGAAATAAGAAATCCCTTTAATACCACCAAAAAGCAACATGCCATCCTTAGCTTTACAAAAAGAATATTCGTTAAACTGATTGTTCTGTAAGCCATCACTTTCATCAAAAGCCTGAAGAGCAGACGGACGATCAGGATTAAACTTTACAAGGCCGCTATTTGTCGAGATCCATAAATTGCCTTCATCATCCGGCTGTATGCCGTAAATGGTACCGGTCAAAAAAGCACTTTCAGTTTTAAATGGGGTAAAGGAACGTTTGGTTTCATCATATAAGCTTAGTCCTTCCCTGGTCCCCATCCAGATCCTTTTCTTCTTATCTTCAATAATGCAATTTACTATTTCCTTACTCAACCTGCCATCACCAATATTTCCAAAAAGCAAATTGTCTGGATAAAACTGCGAAACGCCATTAGTTGTTCCTATCCATATCCTATGCTGACTATCTTCAAATAAGCAGATAATGTCAACAGACATCAGTTGTTTTCCAGCTCTATCCAAGGTCATGTGGGTAAATTTCTGGGTTTGCGGATCAAATCTATCCAGTCCGGAACGGGTACCTATCCAGATCCGGCCTTTATAATCTTTTAATATACTGTAAACCCAATCTCCGGCAATGCTGCTTGGATTCCGTACATCAGGCAAGTATCGTTTGATTTTACCAGTTGATGGATTAAGTACATTCAATCCCCCCTTATGTGTCCCTATTAATACATTTCCTGCATCATCAAAAGCAATAGCCTTGACATTGTTTGCACTCAAACTATTTGGATTCTTTTCATCAGAAGAATAATACCTGATGGTATTTTTAGCAGGATTCCAATAATTTACGCCATTACCATTGGTTCCTATCCAAAAATTACCGGATTTATCCTGTTTGATCACACTGATCACTTCGTCATTTAGTGCAGGCTTACCTGTATTTTTACTAAGTAGATTAAATTTGATATCATTCTTATGGTAATAGCTTACACCTCCATAATAAGTGCCCAACCACATGCCATTTTGACTGTCACGATAAATACAGCGTACCGAATTCTGACCTAAAGTAAAAGGCTGCGCACTATGGTGAAAATAATTATCGAAAGTAAGGTCTTCGGGATTAAAAATGGAAAGCCCCTTAAATGTACCCAGCCAGATGTTACCGTCCGCATCTTTTTCTATACTCCTGATGTTATTATCAACAAGACTATTTATTGAGGTAGTATGAACAAAAGCCTTAGTCTGTCTGGCTTTATCATTGTAGCGTAACAAACCATTACCTTCTGTTGCTATCCACAAATCTAAGTTATCAACAAAAACATCATTGACTCCTGGCCTATCAATACCCAGGTTTATTTGAACAAGATTATCTCTTTTATCATTCACTTTAAAGAGCCCTACATCTGTACCTAAAAGCATGATATTTTTCCAGATACCGATATAGGAAATATTTTTAATACCTTTAGCCAAGGTGTTCAGGTTCATTGGTACAAACTCTTTTTCACCAGGTTTCAGCCGGAAAACATCGCCAGCAATCGACACCCCCCAAACGTTATGTCCTGCATCTTCAGTCATTGAACAGATATACCATTCCCCAACACTACGGGGCAATTTGTAGTTGGTAAAGCCATCCGTTTTATAATCGTAGCGACTAATTCCCTCATCACCACCTATCCATAAACTGCCACTATGATCGAGAAAAAGACAGCGTATATAATTAGATTGTAAACTACGTCCATTTCCTTTAACGGGGCGGTAAACCTTGAAATTTTTACTATCATAACGGTTCAACCCACTCTTTGTTCCAACCCAGATAAAGCCCAATGTATCCTGCCTGATCGAAAAAACCGTACTTTGAGATAACCCTTTATCTAGAAAAATATTTCTAAATTGCTTACCACCTGTTTGCGCAGCAACTAAATGTACACCTGCAAGCAACCATAAATAGCAGAATAAAATATATACTTTATCAATCACAATACCTTCTTTTCAAATGGGTTATTATCAAATTTAACAAACTCTACTTAAAAAATATCTACTTAAAAAATTTGACAATCGTTTACATAAGCAAAGACCAGCTCAGCCTAGTTAAAGACAGTAAACAATTTAAAATAAATTCTACTCCTGCAAGTTATTTAGCCAACAAGTAAAGTAGTAAATAAATATGTTGCAAAAGGTCGAAATCGAAAGTAAATAGATCGAAATTAAAATTTATGACATAAATTTCATGGAAAATCACAAGTTTTTTAACCGTTATTAAAAGTTAAAAACTGAGTGCTTTCGTAATTTTAAAAAAGAAAGGTTATAACTAAATCTTTTACACAATTGTTTTCAAACCATTTATAAACAATAAAAAAGCGATTATGAAAGTAATTCCAAAACCACTCCATTGCCTTGCATTTACAATGCTAATTTCAATTACTTCCTGCACAAAAAAAGAAGCGCTAGTTGCTAAAAACATTGAACAAGACCTTCACATAAAACGGCTTGCAGAAAATGGCAACCAAACTTTAGCAGTAGGTGACACTATTTTGAACGTAACTTACCAATCGGGTACAACAAATTCTGGCATAACCGGGATTAAAGCCACAGACGCTACGGCAACTGATGCGGCGTATGTCGTAACAGATGATGCGAACAACTATGCAATAGCACATAAAATAGTATATGGCGACCCAGGCTATTATTCTTCAAGTGCATACCGTAGCGAAAGTGATGCGGGGAAATTACAAACGCACGCTTCTTTCCCGGACAGGAGCGCCGTTATGAGTTTAGCGTGCTGCTAAAAGATTGGACTCCTTGGAATACCGGAGACCCTATTGAAGCAACAACTATTTTTCAATTAAAGTTGACGGCGGGGGAAGTGCCACTTTAGATAAAAACACAAAGAAATGCTATGCTTTTACGATATGCCAGTGCGAATAGTACGCCCGGTGTAAATGCTATAAATGATGTGCGACCTATGGTAAACCAATGGATCCACTTCAGGATAGATGTATTATGGAAAGATGATAATACAGGCTATATTAAAACTTCTATGAAACTGCCAGGGCAAAGCATTTATTCGCTGGTAGATAATAAAACAAATTACCATAGTTATTATGCCAGTGGGATCGCGGGGCAGCACGGCTATATCAAATGGGGCACATACAATACCCCACAGAATACTACCCGAATTGCCTACCACGATGATATCCGAATTATTAAATTGCCTTTATAATAATTTACTTTAGCAAGCTGATTAATTCAGCTTGCTAATATTAACTGAAGTAGTCAAGATTTAATCTAACAGATACGATCTGTTAACAACTTAAAGATATATTAGAGTTATAACTACTTCATCCAAATCGTCAAGATTTTTTTTTGCATTTACCTTTTGTTCAAGTGATAATTCCATTTTATAATCCAGATTGGAGCGAACCTCTGAAATGTCTTCTATTGTATTGAACAGTACTTGTAATCGCTTCTTTACCTACGCTAAAAGCCCCCTATATTATGGTAGTTAATGGAGTCGCCTTACATGACATTGAGTAACTGAAACCATTATCCTTCACTGCAAACAGTAGAACCGAAAGAAATTTTTCCCGTAAATACCAGAGCGAAACCTCGGTTTCGCAAGCCGCAAATGCGCGTGGGGCAATAATTACCTACTCAATCCTTGCCCCTGATCTCGGGATCGCTTTTGCTCCTTATGATCGGGCTTCTTTAATTCATAGACTTGATTGAAAATCTTTGTAGGATGCAAAGTCATTTGTCCCAGCCTACGCTCGATATCTTTCCACTTATATTTACCTTCAAGCATTTCAATAGGTTCATTAAAATTAATGTCCTTATGATAATCCAGTGCTTTAATCACCATAGCTGGATTTCTTGATGAATATTTCTCCTCATAAGCATCTACCATTTGCGATAGTGTCATAAAAGAAGAAAGATAAGCAACGTCGATAAAATCTTTTAATCTAGTCCCATTGCCCGAAATGGCATTAAGTTTCATTGCAGCAATATCCTCGGGTGAAGCCATACGCACACCATCAAAATCTAACAATGGTTTAACCAATGGATAATTGTGTGTAATCAAGTCAACTTTAACTCCATCAATTTCGCCCTTAAGGGTGTTTTTAGATTGATAATCCAGCTGAAATCTATATCTATCTTCCAAATCAGACAACATCTGGTTGTCATCAAATGAAACCATAGTAAACAAATCCAGATCGATGCTGATCCGATGACCAATCTGCAAAGACAAAGCCGTTCCGCCAACCAGAAAAAAATCCTTCAGCAGTTCATCATTCATTAAAGTGTTTAGGAGTTCCAGTGTTGATTCACTGACTGTTTCTTTTCGTAGCATTTCATTGAAGTTAAGGGGATATTAAACTGATGGCTTACAAAGCTCATGTCCTTGTCATTCAGATAAGCCAAATTTTTAATGGCTAACTTTACCCCATCAATTCCGTATTGGTTTAATATAAAATACCAGTCTTTCGGCCATCCTCGTTCAATTACCCTTTGAACAACTACATTACGCATTTCCTTATAATCAAAATCACTAAGGTTAAAGTCCCAAAGCAACTTCGGATTAAGGGTTACATCAGGAAATTTTTTATAGTCGCTAAAATACATAATCTTTCTTCGCTACACTGTTTAACAAAAATACGAAATATCCGTGTTAAAGGCAATAAAAACATACCAAATGGGGGGATAACCGTCGACTAATTTCGTTAAATTAATCGCTTTACAAACTCAAAAGAACCAATTCTCGGATTTAATCTGATCAACTCTTTACGATCTACATATTCCTGAATAAAGAAATCTTCTTCGGTACACAACTCATTTTTATACCGTATATAAGTATCAGTTTTTGTTTTCTCTGGTTCTTTTTGCTCCTCCAGCGCATCATTAGGTATAGAAGCAAGCTTTTTTAATAACTTATACAAAGGACTGCCAGTATGAAGATCGGGCTCCAGTTTATGCCAGTCAATAACTGGAATAATAACTCCTACTGGTTATCCTTCTCTTGTTGTCAATATGCTTAGAGCAAGAGCTGGGGATAATCTTTCGTTTATAATTTGAGTTTCCATAATAATTCGTCATTATTTAATGATTTTTTAATTTTTTCCGCGTCTCGATGATCTCATCGGCACGTTGGATATAGCCGGATTTATCTTTCCTAATGTTTCTGGTAATGATTTTCTCTATTTCAGGAAAATGCGCCCTGACCAGATAATAATTTATGGCTTCATCTTCTAGATTGGCGTTATTCCGCTGAAGTGCAATATTGTTTGATTGAAGTTCATTTCTTTGATTCTTAAAATGAATTGCAAAAAAAATAGAGATTGCAAGTCCAATGACCATGATTAAAAAAATAATAGAAACGGTTTTGCTTTTCAATTCAAGATGATGATGATTTTTAACTTCCATCACTTTAGGTATACGATCTAAAATAACTTCAATACTCTGAACCGTGCTGTTTAATTTTTGGTGATAGTCACTCTGTATAAAAGCTTGCACCTGTTTATACAAGAACTTTAGCTCAGAAGTATAATCAGGTATTTGAACTTTCGGATACTCCCGCACCTGCTCTTCCAAATGCTTTACCTTTTCCAATAGGGTCTCCTGGACCTGCTCCATCGTTTCTAGTTTTTCCTCTATTGATTCCATAATATTTTGTTTTCATTTAGTTATCTGCTCATACCCATAGATTGATCCTGTCCTTTCTTTTTCTTTCTCTTCCGGACCATTGCAGATTCTTCTTGCTGTCCTCCCCCAGATACAGGGTTCAATAGAATATCTAACAGCCCATTTCCCTTATGATGCTTTTGAATTGCTATTTCCAAATAATTTGTCTCCGGTAACGGACTGAGGTAAATCTTTTGCTCATTAGCCAAAGTCATATCATTATTTTTACTGATCTGTGCATCTAATTTCCCGAAACTAAGTGACCTGTCTATTTCCGAACCCTTATATGCATATTCGTCCATCTTAAAAGAAACACCCTGAATTTCATTTGTATTGCCTTTATATTTATAAGCAATTGTAATTCCTTGCTTTGCCAGTTTACTTTCAAATTGTTTCCAGCTCTTAGCAGTAAGACTGATTGCACTAATCTTATCATAAAGCTGATATTTAACTTTATCTGCACCCTTAAGCTGCTGCCTGTTGACCAAAGACTTTCCTTTAGCGATGTATAGTCCATATTTAAGTGTCAATTCTTTGCATACTGTGACATTCCTTTTAAACTGGTACTGATCGGATATGGTATTCCCTTTATTATTTACCCTGTTATAAACTATATGAAGGTGCGGGTGGTCCTTGTCCAGATGCTCAACCAGAATAAATTGTGTATCACTAATCTTCATTTTATCCAAGTATTCTTTTGCTATTTCTATCATATTCTCAGGGCTAAGTTTGGTTTTATCGTTTATGCTCCAATTCAGGCTGATGTGACCAACTGCATTACCTAAACCGGGATTTACTTTTCTTTGCATATTAAAATCCTGTATCATTTGGGTAGTATTTTCTATTCTAATACCTTCAACATATAATACTTTTGCATCCTCTTTATTCACCACATAACGGACACATCCACCAAAGCTTTTACCAGTTACAACTTTACCGATCATCTCTGTTTAAGTATTTAAGAGCATCATCAATCTGGGCCAGTATTTCCCTACATTTCCGATTTATACTAAGTAACCCCTCCTGATGTGCCAGTTTAGTCAGCTGGTTTAAATTATTGGCCATACCGGAAAGCATCCTTAGGATAGTCAAATCTTCAGGGCCCAGCCTCGTTACCACCTTCGCTTGCTTAGCAGCCTGCCGTACCCAGTCACTGATCTTCAATCCAGCTTTTTTTGATTTTTCACTAATCAAAAAATGTTCTGACTTGCTCAATCTTACCCTGATACCAGTCTCCTTTTTTACTTTTTTAAGCGGTCTCCCACCATTAGGTTTCTTTAACCATTTTACCTTTTCTGTTGTCTCCATAAGCTTTATCTTAAATCTTTTTGCGACCATCGGGAGCAAAAGCAAGTCCTTTTTCGCCTTTCGGAAAAGGTTTTTGTGTAACAAAAACACAAACTTGCTCCCTACCAACCGTCAAAAATGGGGGTACGAACTAATTGACGGTTCATTTTAGCCGATTTGTAATCTCTGACATTAATATGCCCAATTTCACTTTCTACGCAATTTTCGTTTGAAAATAAATTCTTCTGCTTTAGCTGCAACCTCGCAATCACTTAACTTTTTGTGAGATAAAAGCCAAGCCAAAATTGCATTTTTTGAGAATCTTACTCCGCCATTCGGCAATCCGATATAGGGAATTTTACCCTCAGATTTGAGTTGATAAAGTGTCTGTCTAGCATACCCCGTCACCTTTTGAGCTACCTCATACCCTCCGATTTCATCATCTTCTGGTGACGCTACTGTCATGATTTTAGCCTCTGCTGGTTGGTTTGTTTCTTTAAGAATAGTTAGTAGATCTGAAACCTTCAAATCGATTAGCCTTGTGTTTTCATTGATATTCATTTTTCCTCCGTTTGATTAACGGAAACAAAAAAATAGAATAATACAAGGTATTACGACCGATCGATAGGTATCGAATGATCTTTAACTAATCGAACAACATTAGACTATTTTGACCTGAATATTTAGGATCCAGCTACTTTGATCTATATACTTTTACATAATCAACAGGAGTAGAATCATATTTTCGGCCTTCTAAAAAGTCCATATTTTTCACCCCCTCTAAATTAAAGACATCCCTTAAAAGCTCTCTATAGCTGTGTCGTAAAATTTCGTTGGACAATACGTGCCGTTCTTCTATACAGTATTTTAGAAAACCAGCAAGGGACTTTCTTATTCCTTTTGCATGGACGACACATTTAATCTCTAACTTACCAAGGTCGTTCATTTTAAATAGCTCGCCATCTTTGCTCGCACCGTTTATCTTGTTAACAAATTCAAGGAAGGCATTCTTTTTCTTATCTAAGTCGACACCCTCCAGCCAAAAATCATAAAATGTCTTAGTGATTTTTGGCTCAACGATCTCTTGATCTACCTTAAATAACCTTTTCTTCCAGTCCTGACTCCAAAAGAGAAACAAAACACCGTCAATATTTTTCTTGGAACTGGCCGGAAAAAGTTGATTCACTAAAGTGTAGCCAACAACACAGCAAATAATGAACCCTATAACACTTATTGCAGCCATATTTTGACCAGGAAAGATAACCCCTAGAGATAAAAAGAATATCCCCATTACTAAGAACACTAAGGCAAAGAGGATCATCAGTACATAGTGGAATACACTAACATGAATATAAAATCTACGAAGTTTACTAGCCTCTATGTAATCAAGACCTTCAAAAGTTCCTCTTATTTGTACCAGTCGATCATCTGGTGTAAGATGATGGAAGCGTCCACCTAACTCGTTCAACCAATTTTGTAAGTTTATAGATAGAAATAATTGAACTGGAACAATCCAAATGGCCAAGCAACCAAATGCAATTATTAAACTTATTCTTATCGTTGGAAAAAGCAGATACAGTAGCGTAGAAAAAATGACTAAGCCTATTTCAAAAAATATCTTTCTCATATCAAAGTTTTGGGAATTTAGCCATCTCCATTGCTTTTTTCTGATCAACGATTTTTGCATATATCTGTGTCATCTCAATCTTACTATGACCCAATAGCTCTTTCATCGTATATATATCGATACCATAAGTTAAACCGATGGTGGCAAATGTGTGCCTGGCAGCGTGAAAATGAAGATTCTTTTGTATACCTGCTCCCAAACCAAAAAACTTTAAGTATACATTAATCACTTGGCCAGATGGCAAATTCCAAAATACCTTATTATTTACTGGATGCTTTGAAACACTGGCAATGATAGCCTTAGCATTTTCGACAAGCGGGATTCGAACAATTTTATTGGCTGTCTTTGCCGGACGAAATATAATTTCATCTCCCACAATCTCCTCATAGGTCAACTTTTTCACATCAGATAATCTCAGCCCTGTGAAGCAGGAAAAAAGAAACGCTTGTTTAATTTGAGGGTTTCCTCTTTTGGGATCATAATCTGCTAGCGTCCGTACCTCCTCTATTGTTAACGTAGTTTTTTCAACATCTGCTTCACTCACAACTTTAAATGTTGAAAAAGGTGACGTTTTTAAAATCCCCTTAGTGATCAACTTATTGAAAAACTGTCGGAAAGTACACATATAAGAATTAGCTGTATTTTGCGCAACAGTGTTAAGGAGATGGGTTTGAAATGTATCCAATAATTCATTATCCACTTCTTGAAAGTATACTACTCTTTTTCCATAGTATTTTTCGAGTTGAATGGTGACACATTCCAACCTGTAATTATACTTACTCTTTAAGCATTGCCGGAAATAATTGATCAGGTTATAGTCGGTTTTCCCTGGCTTCCGATAACCATTTTCGGAAAAATTAGTTTCGTTTTCTCTGGTATTTCTAATTGCGTTGATTATTTTCAGATTGTCCTTATCACTTTCAGCAATTCTAGTTTTTGGATCGGAATAATCCTTTGATACATATATCTTTAAAAACTCATAGTTGCGGGGACCTTCATCGCTGTTACTTGAATAAATATCCAAATACGCACTAAACTTTCCACTTGACAATTTTTTATACCTTACCTTTACCATTTGAATACGTTTGAGGTTAACCAGTATTTTGTTACTCGTGTTACTCAAAAAAGTGAACGAGTAACAATAATAGCAAAAACAGAGGTAAAACACAATAGATGGGAGCAAAAATAAAATACATTAAACATTGAAAATGAGTTAAATAACAATGACAATCTATATTAACCTATCCCCATTTAATCACCCTTCATAATATGTCCGGAATCTACATCCACATCCCATTCTGTAAAAAAGCCTGTACTTATTGTGATTTTCATTTCAGCACTTCGTTAAAGTACGTGGATGAAATGACGGATGCGATATGTAAGGAAATTATACTTAAGAAAAACAGGATTACAGATCAGGTAGGGAGCATTTATTTTGGAGGAGGAACACCATCAGTATTGCCGTCAAAAAGCTTTGAAAAGATCTTTAATACGTTAACGCAGCATTTTTCAATATCATCTGATGCGGAAATTACGATAGAAGCCAATCCCGACGACCTTGATGCAAAGAAGATTGCCGAACTCAGAAAATTGCCTGTAAATCGCTTTAGTATAGGAATCCAGTCTTTTTTTGAAGAAGACCTGGTTTGGATGAACCGGGCACACAATGCCCAGGAAGCGGAAGGTTGTATCAAACGTAGTCAGGATGCCGGATTTGAGAACCTGAGTATAGATCTTATTTACGGGTATCCCTTGTTAACCGACAACAAATGGTTAAGTAACATCAGTAAAGCCATTGAATTTCAAACGCCACATATATCGGCATATTCATTAACTGTAGAGCCAAAAACAGCGTTAGCAAGCGCGATCAAAAGAGGGCTGCAACCACCAGTGAACGATGAGCAAAGCGCTGCGCAGTTTATAACCCTGATAGATAAATTAAAAACAGGCGGATTCGAGCAGTATGAAATCTCTAATTTTAGCCGGCCGGGAAATTATGCTGTACACAATACCAATTACTGGCGGGGCATCCCTTATCTGGGCATAGGCCCTTCGGCCCATGGTTTTGATGGACAAACACGTTATTTAAACATAGCCAACAATGCCCTTTACCTGCAGCATTTACAAAAAGGGGAACTGGCAGAGACCATTGAAGAGCTTGATCAGTACGATAGGTTTAACGAGTACATCATGACTTCTCTAAGGACCATGTGGGGAACAGATTTAAATAAAATAGCATCGGATTTTGGCAAACAATTTCTAAATGATACGCTAAAAGCCATTAAGCCATTTATCGAAAGACAATGGCTGATCAAGCAGGAAGATCACCTTGTTCTGACACAGGAAGGTAAATTATTTGCGGATTACATCGCATCTGAATTATTTTTGATGCAGGATGACCATCTTTAACGATCAATATCATAACCATGAATAATAAAGTTGTTTGGATTACCGGTGCTTCTTCGGGTATTGGCGAAGCTTTGGTGTACGCCTATAGTAATGCTGGTGCAAAACTTATTCTTTCATCGCGCAACAGAGATGAGCTGTATAGGGTAAAAAGTGCCTGCAAAAGTCCGGTGAACATACATGTGCTTTCTTTAGACCTGGAAAATACGGCGTCACTGGCAGATAAAGCAGAGGAAGCCATCCGTATTTATGGACATATAGATGTATTGATCAACTGTGGGGGCATCAGTCAGCGTGCCCTTGCCTTAGAAACAAATTTACAAACTGAACAACGCCTGATGAACGTAAACTTCTGGGGAACTGTTGTGTTGAGCAAAGCGGTGTTGCCAAATATGATTAAACATGGCGGTGGAAAGATTATCTGCATTAGTAGCTTGACAGGCAAATTCGGCACTAGATTGCGTTCTGCATATTCTGCTTCAAAACATGCGTTACACGGTTATTTTGATTCCTTGCGCTCAGAAGTATATGACAAAAACATTCAAATCACATTGGTATGCCCAGGCTTCATTAAAACTAATGTTTCCATCAATGCATTAACATCAGACGGCACCCCACAGGGAACGATGGATGAGGGGCAGGACAATGGTGTGCCAGCCACAGAATGTGCACAACAAATCATTGCCGCGATTAAGCAAAACAAGGAAGAGGTATATATTGGTGGCACAGAAGTGAAGGGCGTATGGTTTAAACGCTTCTTTCCACTTAGATTTTCTAAGTATATGAGAACAGCAAAAGTTACCAGATAAGCATTAAACTTAATCAGCCTTAATTAGCGACACATCTGAAGCCGGTATTCTCCAGTCCTGTATCTATTGAAGATTTCATCTTAGAACTTACCCTATAGCCCTTGCAATAAGAAGAGTGGCACATAAAAGAGCCTCCCCTTATGATCTTTTTAGGGACTGTAGGCTCTTCGGGATCATAGCTTTTCGCAGGACCTTTAGGATTGCTTTGTTTGCCTTTAACTGTTTTATAATAATCTGTTGTATACCAATCGGCAGTCCATTCCCATACGTTACCAGACATATCATATAGTCCGTAACCATTTGCGGCGAACGACTTTACCGGAGCAACACTTGAAAACCCATCAGTTTTCAAATCTTTATAAGGAAATTCTCCCTGCCAGGTGTTGGCTTTGATCTTACCTTTAGTAAGGTCCTCATCACCCCAGGGGTATTTTTTACTTTTAAGTCCGCCTCTTGCCGCATATTCCCATTCCGCCTCAGTAGGTAACCGTTTACCTGCCCATTTTGCGTATGCCGCCGCATCTATCCAGGATACCTGTGTAACCGGATAATTATCTTTTCCTATGATATTGCTCTTAGGCCCCTGCGGATGTTTCCAGCTGGCACCGGCAGTCCAGCTCCACCATTGCGACACGTCATTAATATTTACAGGCTTAGCTGGTTTCTTAAAGGTTAATGAAGCCGGCTGTAATAATTCTTCCGCAGGTTTAGGTGTCCCCGGAGGTAGTTGTTTTTTTAATTCCTCCCAATCCGGTTTACGCTCTGCCTGGGTTACATATCCTGTTGCCTTTACAAAACGGGCAAACTGTGCATTGGTTACTTCTGTTTCATCGATCCAAAAGCCGTTCATAGCAACCTCATGAGCAGGATATTCATCAGGCCTACCTTCATTGTCGGCCGCCCCCATCATAAAATCCCCGGTAGGAATAAATTTCATTCCAACATGCGACACCTTACTTTGTTTATCGTTTGATCCTAGTGAGTCTATTCCTTTTATAACACCAAACCTTTTCGGAAGCTTCGCATCGCAACAACTGGAATCTTTTTTTACAGTATCAGCAGTCATGGAACCTTCAAGACCGGCCACGTTGCCAACACTCTCAGCGGCAGGTTCAGTTTTGGTATTTTTCTGATTACAGGAGGCGATAACGATCATCGCAAACAAGGATAAAAGGGCTCTTTTCACTTAGCTAAATTAACGATAAAAAAAATAAGATGAAAACCACCTAACGCATTACACCGATTTTGTTACCTTCCCAATCCGGGAACAACACTTTATCGTTATTGATATTTAAATGTTTGTCGGCCACTTCACTAAATACACTCCTGAAATCTGTGGTTACGGCAAGGTCCCTTCCGTCTTCCAAATTCTCAACAGCTAGTGGGTTCACCAGGCCATGTACCAGGCCACCACTTACACCATTTCCAAGGATAAAGTTGCAGGATGCACGGCCGTGATCCGTTCCACCGGTACCATTTTGTTTTACTGTGCGCCCAAATTCTGTCATGGTCATTACGGTAACATCATCCTGGTATGTTCCCATATCAGCCCAGAATGCCATAATGCTATTGCTCAGGTCATTTACATTTCTGGCAAAAATGCCCGTTTCTGCACCCTGGTTAAAGTGTGTGTCCCAACCTCCTGATTCAGCAAAGGCCACTTCCATCCCTACATCCATTTTAATCAGCTGGGCAATCTGTTTCAATGAATTACCGAGTGCTGTATTGGGGTATACCGCATTACTTGCAGGTTTATAGTTCTTCGTATCAACCTTTTGGAGCATTTTTATCGCATCAAAACTTTCCTTTCCAGTCTCTTTTAATAAACCCGAAGAAGTAGTATCATAAAGATCTTCAAAGCTTTTCGCGGCCATATTCGCTCCTTTAACATTACCCCTCAACTGAATGTTAAAATCCTGCAGGTTGCTAATGGCAACCGCCGGGTTATCACCATAAAATGACCTTGGCAACGACGAAGTGAGACTAACGCCCTGAAAAGGCGTTGCTGCATCGTGACCAAGCAGTCCTACCGCCCGGTTTAACCAGCCGCTGTCTGTACCTTTTCTGAAAGGTGTTCCCGACTCCATATAATCCTGTGCATCAAAATGTGAACGGGTATTATTGGGTGAGCCGATACCATGTACAATGGCCATTCTTTTATCCCTGAACATCGGCTCAAAAGCCGCCATAGATGGATGTAATCCGAACCGGCCATCCAGATCTATCAAAGGTGTATTTTTTCCATTTCCCCGGGCAGCATCCATGAACAAAGTCGGCCGTGCTGCCTTTAGATAACTATCAGTAAAAGGTGTAACAGCCATTAGGCCATCCATTGCCCCCCGCTGAAAAATACAAACCATTATCTTTTTCCTTTTAAACAGTCCAGGGGCCTTAGTACCTGCTACAGCTTCTGCAAGGAATCCTGGAATACCACCTAATCCAATACCAAATAAGGCCAATCCTCCTGCTTTTATAAATCCTCTTCTTGAAGTCATTTTGCTAATTTTAAGGTTTATTTACGTTGAAATTCTGGAGAGCCGATAATCACACCTACCACTTGCGCCAACATCGTATTGGTACCTGTTGCACTAACCATTTTATTTGCTTTTTTGCCAAAACCCTTGTTCGCAGGTTTAGCATCCGGTTTATTATCTTCTTTCATTCCCTGCATTTCAGTACTCACCATTGTATCCATACTTTGTGCCGGTGTTGCTTTTGCAGCAGCATTTTCGACTTTATTAATCAGGTCGGGGTCATTTAACATAGGTTTTAAACGCTTAACCGTTTCCTCCACATCTCTTTCGGGCATAATGAGTTTGCAATAGATCAGCAATGCCGCATCTGCACTTTCCGGTTCGTGGTTATTGTTTAAAGCGGCCAGGTTAATTTTAATTCCGGGAATTCGCTGGGTAGCTAACGCCAGTCCGAAATTCATGCGGTTTAATAGGGACCCTGTATTGATCCAGTATTGCCCCTTATCCGGAAAACCTGTAGGTGCCTGGTAATAGTACATCTTTTGTCCCATTTTATTGATCCAGTTGTACAGCTGATAAGGTTGGGTAATTTGGGCGTTTAAACTTCTCACCGCACTAATCGCCAATTCAAATGGCGACTTTGTTTTCTCACGCAGCGATTCTTTGGTCCAAAACTCAGGTGCTGAAGCCATCGTAATCATGACCTGCTTGATATCACCATCAGTTTTAGTAAATGTTTTGGCCATTTTATCTACCAATGTAGCCGGGGGATTGTCATTTACAAACCGGGTAGCAAGCTTTTTGGAAATGAACTTTGCTGTAGAAGGATGGTGTGCCAGCATCGTTAAAAGCTCCACTCCTTCTTCATATCCACCGTTAGCGGGAAAACGTTTGCCTAAGACGGTTTTCTCCCCATTATCATGTCTTGTCGGCATAAATAAAAAGTCGCCATCATGCACAAAACCACGTTTTTCCAATGTACTTTCTCCAAGTCTTTGGATCAGGCTTTTTCCCGCCGAGCCATATCCATTTTCACCCATGGGGGCAATTGTCCAGCCAGTTAAAACCCTTGCAGCCTGCGTAACATCACTTTGCGTATATCCACCATCAACACCCAGGGTATGTAACTCCATTACTTCACGGGCATAGTTTTCATTTAAACCACCTTGTTTTCTTTTCTGCTGTAGATTTTTTAAAGCAGGTGAACCGGCCATCCTTTTTGCCCGGATATCAGCACGTTTTTTAACGATATTGTTATCAACTTTCTCCCCCATTCCCATCTGCATCCCATCATTATAGGCAACAGGTTGTCCGCTACTCGAAAAGTTATCAAGATACATGAGCATAGCGGGCGACTTGGCAGTGGCCAGCAATAAGTTCCCGAACTTGCCGGTAACATTAGGCCTGATTACATCTCTTTCATATGCCGGAATAAACGAGGCACTTTGATTTTTTGTGAGGGAAACATTAAAATGATTAAACCAGAAATCGGTAAGCAGCTCATGCAACTGGTTATTGGTATAAGCTGCCCTCAAGATCTTTTGGTTAAAAAACTGGCGAAAAAGCTCCTGCTGAGGTTTGTAACCTTTAGATTCCATATATGTTTTTACCTGGCCCCTATACGCTTTGCCATCGGCTTTATTTACAGAGTCTTTATTGATCACGCCCTCTTTTATCGCCATCCGTATGGCTTCACCTGGCCGGGGATATTTATCTTCAACCTCTGTATTGCTCAGATTGATATCATCGTACTGCCCCAGGGACTGGTCCAGCGCTTTATCGGCTATCTTTCCGTCCAGCTGTTCCGCAAACCATTTCTCCAATCCTATTTTAACAATCTCATCTATATCTTCAGCTTTTGCGCCATAGGTAAACCTACTTAAAAGATGTGCCGCCGCTTGTCGTTCATTTAATCCTGCCTGTTTATAAGGAAATGAGAATTTTATTGCGGCTGCTTTTTCGGTCTGAAAAGCGGAGCACAATACGGTGATAAAAAGCACTACCACAAATGAATAGATAACCTTTGCCGGTGTTTTCATACGATGTATTTTATTTGATTATAACGTTATGACCAGAAAAATATGATAAGGATTAAAACCATAGTAAAATATTCTTCGTATCTGCTTCTATAATTTAAAGACTATGAAAAAGATAATCCTTTCCGCAATTGCCTTAGTAGCTATGGCATTTACAACACAAGTTTATGCTCAAAAAAATCCGATGGTAGGTGGCGCGGCCATGTATGCTACAAAAGACATTGTAGATAATGCCGTAAACTCAAAAGACCACACCACACTTGTTGCCGCAGTAAAAGCAGCGGGTTTGGTTGAAACCTTAAAATCAGCAGGACCGTTCACAGTATTTGCACCAACAAATGGAGCCTTTGATAAGCTTCCCGCCGGAACTGTAACGACCCTACTAAAACCTGAAAACAAAGCAACATTAACCAAAATATTAACCTATCATGTAGTTTCCGGAAAATGGACTGCTGCGGACATCGACAAAGCAATTAAAAAAGGTAAAGGAAAAGCAGAGTTAACTACTGTAAGTGGCGGTAAACTGTGGGCATGGATGGAAGGAAAGAAATTAATGCTTAAAGACGAAAAAGGTGGTAAAGCAACGGTTACGATTGCCAATGTAATGCAAAAAAATGGTGTGATCCATGTAATTGACACGGTATTGATGCCAAAATAAATAATGCCGAGGGAGATGTGTGGAGGCCTGGACATTAAAATGTCCAGGCCTTATTTATTTAAAATTTATGCCACAAACAATTCCTGACTAAATAGACACAATTGTCAGTTATTTTCAATTTTTTAAACCAAGATTACCATCCCATTTAATGTTTATATAGTTTTGCTTGATCTTAACATTCTATTTATATGCAGTTTAACCTAACTCCTATTGATATCGTTAATGACATCAGCAAATCAGATTTCGAGCAGCATTATCTGAATACCCGCAAACCACTGATCATAAAAAACATGTCCAGAACATGGCCTGCTTATGAAAAATGGAACCTTGATTATATGAAAACAGTGGTCGGGGACAAAACCGTACCACTTTATGATAGCTCAAAAGCAGACCCTTCAAAACCGATTAATGCCGCGGCAGCCGAAATGAAGTTCGCCGACTACATCGAACTGATAAAAAACACACCAACCGACCTCCGGATTTTCCTTTTTGATCCGATTAAACAGGCACCAAAATTATTAGAAGATTACAGGGCACCAAAGGATTTAATGGGTGGCTTTTTGGATAGTTATCCGAACATGTTTTTCGGAGGAAAAGGTTCTGTTACGTTTTTACATTATGACATAGACCTGGCGCACATTTTCCATACCCACTTTGGTGGCAGAAAGCATGTGATTTTATTCGAAAATAAGTGGAAAGATCGTTTATATCAGATCCCTTATGCTACTTACGCGCTTGAAGATTACGATGTAGAACAACCGGATTTCGAAAAGTTCCCGGCATTAAAAGGTGTTAAAGGTGTGGAGGCCTTTCTGGAACATGGAGATACCTTGTTTATGCCTACCGGATATTGGCATTGGATGAAATACCTGGACGGATCGTTTTCCATCAGCCTTCGTGCCTGGGATAAATCCTGGTCGGTAAAAGCCAAAAGCCTGTATAACCTAACTGTTCAGCGCAAGTTTGATGACTTTATGAAGGCGAATTTCAAAGAGAAATATATGAACTGGAAAGAGCAACTGGCGATTAAAAGGGCCAACAATGCGCTATCACGACAAAAGCCTTTATAAAATTTATTATCTGCCCCGCATATGTGACCGGCATCATATATAAAATTGTAAATTTTAATTTACATTTGTTTTAAATAAGGTCGGTAATTGGCATTAAGCTATTCACAGGTATCTTATGTTAATTAAAATATGAGCTTTATTTTAAAGCCGGTAGATACCGTAGAGAGCATCAGCCCAGCTGATTTTAAGAAAAACTACCTGGATGCCCGCCGTCCGTTGATCATTAAAGGGTTAACAAAATCATGGCCTGCACGGGAAAAATGGACAACTGATTACCTGAAAGAGATAGGCGGGGATTTGAAAGTAAGCCTGATGGATAATTCTAAAGCCGATCCTTCAAAACCGATCAATGCCTCTGTTGCTGAAATGCGTTTTGGCGATTACCTTGATCTGATCAAATCTAAACCAACTGAACTCAGGATATTTTTCTTCAACCTGTTTAAACATGTGCCGAATTTAGTTGATGATATTGTGATCCCTAAGGACCTGATGGGCGGCTTTATTGAAAGTATGCCCGCAATGTTCTTCGGGGGCTCTAATTCTGTTACTTTTTTACACTACGATATAGATTTACCGCATCTTTTTCACACTCATTTTGGTGGCAGAAAACACATTATTTTGTTCGACAACAAATGGAAAAAGAGACTTTATTGTATCCCGAATGCAACTTATGCGCTGGAAGACTATGATGTAGCTAATCCTGATTTTGAAAAATTCCCGGCACTAAAGGGTGTTGAAGGCTATGAAGTGTTTCTTGAGCATGGTGACACTTTATTTATGCCTACAGGCATGTGGCATTGGATGAAATACCTTGATGGATCCTTTTCATTGAGCCTTAGGGCATGGGACGCTTCTTTAACGAGAAAAGCACAGAGTGTATTTAATCTAGCCATTAAAGGAGGTGTAGATAGTGTACTAAAAATGGCTTTTAAAGCACCATATGCTAAATGGAGGGAACGTTTAGCAATTAAAAGGGCCGAAAGGGCGTTAGCAAACGGCGATCCAAAGTAAGCAATAGGTAAGCTATTTTGACAACTGCATAACATTACTGATACCGTAAACCTTTACCTTCAATAATTCGTTAATACTGAGTATATGAGAGGGTACCATTTTTCCGGATTTAAATCCAGCCAGTTGCCAAAAGGTGGATTCGATGAGCTGCTAAAGCTGTTTACCCAACTGCTAAATTACACCGCAGGTGATGCAGGGGAAACATTGGCATGGATGAATGAACTGGATAAGCAATATAAACTTACCAGTAATGAGTATGGTATGGGTGATTTTATTGATGACCTGAAGGATAAAGGTTATATCAAGGAAAATCCAGCGAACGGGGACCTCAACATCACCGGTAAGACTGAGCAAACCATCCGGAAATCAGCCCTTGAAGAAATCTTCGGCCAATTAAAAAAAGCAGGAAAAGGAAATCATAACAGTAATATCTCCGGCATTGGCGAAGAAAAAAATGCTGACCGCAGGGAATACACATTTGGTGACAGTTTAGACCAGATTGACATGACCGCATCTATACATAATGCGCAAATCAATCATGGGATCGGAAATTTCACCTTAACAGAACGGGACCTGGAAGTTGAAGAAAAAGACTATAAAACACTTACTTCAACCGTATTGATGATTGACATCTCTCATTCTATGATCTTATATGGTGAAGACCGCATTACCCCGGCCAAAAAAGTAGCCATGGCACTGGCAGAACTCATCAAAACGCGCTATCCTAAAGACACGTTAGATATTGTGGTTTTTGGCAATGATGCCTGGCCAATTACAGTGAAAGACTTGCCATATTTACAGGTGGGCCCTTATCATACCAATACACTTGCAGGCCTTGAACTGGCCGCAGATTTGCTACGTAGACGTAAAACACATAACAAGCAGATTTTTATGATTACGGATGGTAAGCCTACATGCTTAAAGGAAAACGGCCGCTATTATAAAAACAGTATGGGACTAGACAGAAAAGTGATTGGAAAAACTTTAAATATGGCTGCCCAATGTAAAAGACTTAAAATCCCAATTACTACCTTTATGATTGCCCAGGATCCTTATTTACAACAGTTTGTGAGGGATTTTACCCAAATTAATGGCGGAAGGGCGTTTTATAGTTCTTTAACAGGATTAGGAGAATATATATTTGAAGATTACATTAAAAACAGAAGAAAAACAGTGAGATAATTACCATATGGACCACAACAACATTAAAACCCTGGGCGAGCTAAAAGCCTCAAGATATAAATCATTATCAGTAAAAGACGAGCTCCGCAAAAACCTGATCAAGCAGCTTAAAACCAGATCAGCAGGGTTTGAAGGGATTTTAGGCTATGAGGATACCGTAATACCTGAATTGCAAACTGCTATTTTATCACGTCATAACATTCTGTTGCTGGGCTTACGTGGACAGGCTAAAACCCGTATTGCACGTTTGATGGTTAATTTACTGGATGAATATATTCCGTATGTAGCCGGAAGCGAAATCTTCGATGATCCGCTTAATCCAATTTCATGGTATGCGAAACATGAGATCCTGATCCATGGCGATAATACCCCGGTTAGCTGGCAACACCGCTCAGAGCGCTATACAGAGAAACTGGCAACACCAGACGTTACTGTGGCCGACCTGATTGGGGATGTAGATCCTATAAAGGCCGCCACCTTAAAACTTACTTATAACGATGAACGGGTAATCCATTTTGGACTGATCCCCAGGGCACATCGCGGCATATTTGTAATTAATGAACTTCCCGATCTGCAGGCAAGGATACAGGTTGCCTTGTTTAATATGTTACAGGAAAAAGACATACAGATCAGAGGGTTTAAATTGCGGTTACCGCTGGACGTCCAGTTTGTGTTTACTGCAAATCCGGAAGATTACACCAATCGCGGTTCAATTGTTACGCCGCTAAAAGACCGTATTGAAAGTCAAATACTTACCCATTACCCTAAAACGCTGGATATCTCCAGGGAAATCACCCTCCAGGAAGCCAGGCTTACGCCAGAGCAACGTAAAAATGTCCACCTAGACGGTCTCGTAAAAGACCTTATTGAACAGGTTGGTTTTGAGGCCAGAAAAAGTGAGTTTATCGACCAGAAATCAGGTGTATCGGCCCGGCTTACCATCTCGGCTTTCGAAAACCTGATCAGCACCGCTGAACGAAGAATGCTGCTCAAAAGAGAAAAAAATGCCGAAGTCCGTTTGTCGGACCTTACCGGCATTATTCCGGCAATTACGGGTAAAATTGAGTTGGTATATGAAGGGGAACTGGAAGGCCCTGCTAAAGTAGCGCACATATTAATCGGTAAGGCTATAAGAGCATTGTATACAAGATATTTGCCCAATCCGGAAACATCTAAAAAATATAAGTCTGCGAATCCTTATATCAAGGTGATCCAATGGTTTACAGATGGGAATGTATTGGAAATCTCTGACAACCTGAATACCGCACAATACCATAAAGAGCTGCAAAAAGTTGATGGATTGGAAGAGCTGATCGAGAGTTTTCATCCCGATGTGATGGAAAACCAACACTTTTTACTGATGGAACTTACTTTACATGGCCTGGCCGAGTACTCACAGCTAAGCAAAAAATACCTGGAGGGCGGCTATGGCTTCTCTGACCTATTCGACAGCTTATTTAACATCAACTCGGAAGACGAGGACTGACCTTCAAAATCTAATTAATTACAATAAAACCTATGGGCCGATTACCCTTAATCATTTTTTTATCTGTTTTCCTGTTAATATTTGACTATTACTGTTACCGTGCAATACTGGCTGTGTTTAAAAAGTGGAGCCCAGGTACAAAAAGGATCTTTACCGTATTATGGTGGACTTACACCATAGGCCTGGTAATTGGGGTCTTTGCCGGAATCTATCTGAATTTATACCTCACCCTAAGGGCAGTTATCCTGGTAGCCTTCTTTTTAACAGTAGGCTGTAAAGTAGTGATGCTTCCTTTTTTATTGATTGACGACCTCAGAAGAGGTGTTATTAAGCTGTTAAGGATAAATAAAAATAGACTGACGGGTACAACAAAACCGGCCACAGCGATAACAGCCGGGACAGAACCTATAAGCCGATCTGCTTTCATTGTAAAAGCCGGAATGCTTACCGCAGCAGTTCCCTTGGCTTCACTGAGCTGGGGAATTGTATCGGGAGCTTATGACTACAAGATAAAACGACGGACATTGATCTTACCAAACCTGCCGAAGGCTTTTGATGGCATAAAAATGGCGCAGATATCGGATGTTCACTCCGGTAGTTTCTATAACCCTAAAGCGGTGCTTGGTGGCGTGGAAATGCTACTTGCTGAAAAACCGGATTTCGTTTTCTTTACCGGCGACCTTGTCAATGATATGGCAACGGAGATGCGCGATTACCAGGATATCTTTTCAAAAGTCAAAGCCCCTCTGGGGGTATACTCAACCTTAGGGAACCACGACTACGGTGATTATCGTTTTGGTAAAGCACCTTCGGCAGCCAAAGCGAAAAACCTCCAGGATGTAATAAAAACACACGAATTAATGGGCTGGGATTTACTGATGAACGAAAACCGTAGATTAAAGGTTGATGGCGAGGAAATTAGTATCCTGGGTATTGAGAACTGGGGGATGGGCCGTTTCCCGAAATACGGGCGTATGGACCTGGCTGTTCAAAATACCGATGATCTGCCTGTTAAATTACTATTGTCGCACGACCCTTCGCACTGGCGGGGTCAGGTACTCGAGAAGTATCCGCAAATAGATGCCATGTTTAGCGGACATACGCATGGAATGCAGTTTGGTGTAAGGACCAAAGATTTCCAATGGAGCCCCGTCCAATATATCTATAAAGAATGGGCCGGCCTGTATCAGGAGCAAAATCAGCAGCTTTATGTAAATGTAGGTTATGGATTTTTGGGTTATCCGGGAAGAGTTGGAATTTTGCCGGAAATAACGATATTTGAGTTGAAACGGGCCTAATTCAAATCTTTAGTTACGCATGATCAAAAAAGTGCTGTCGTCTATTCTGGATTTTTTGCTTTTTAGCAATTTATTTATTGCGATTTGCGCTGTAGCCCAAGGACTTGTAACCTACCATTTATTAAATGCGAAACCCGACAGGTATATCCTTGCTATTATATTTTTTGGCACAATTGGGGTATACAACTTTAGTATGCTCCTATCCAAGCCTAAAAACCCCGAAAAATCCCCGTATTTAAGGGTGAGATGGATTTTTGCCCATCACCGGCTGATTATATCCATCACGCTTATTTCGGTACTGTGCCTGATCCCTTTAGGCTTGCTTTATCTGAGCATTGAGGCTAAGCTACTAATGATATTTACGGCAGGGCTGGCACTTGGCTATAATATTCCTTTTTTAACGCTTAACCATCAAAAAATAGGGTTACGTAACATACCTGGCATCAAGCTATTTTTAATAGCGCTGATATGGTCTGTAAGCTGCGTACTGCTTCCGGTAGTAGAGCTTGAACACAACTTACAGATCAATATTTCAACAGCGGAGACCTTACTATTGGTCGCCAAACGGTTTTTGTTTATTGCAGCGATTACCATCCCTTTTGATATCAGGGATTTGTTTCAGGACAAGCTTTATGCCTTAAAAACAATTCCGGTGATGTTGGGCGAGAAAAAAGCATACCTTTTCTGCCAGTTCCTATTGGGCGGCTACCTGGTTTTATTGCTATTGTTCAGTCAAACGATTAATGCAGATGTGATCGCTTTAACCTTAACCCTGATCCTAACCGGCTGGCTTATCCTGAAATCCCACATTCAAAAGAATGAGTATTACTATTTCTTTTACCTGGACGGAACCATGTTATTACAATACCTGATACTGGTACTGATAAGTCTTAGGTTCTAAGCAGGATTGAAACGATAGCCTACCCCTCTAACCGTTTGCAATAGTTGCGGGTTATCTGGGTTCTGCTCAATTTTTTTACGTAAACGTACAATATGCATGTCCAATGTACGCGTATTCACGTCAGAATTATATCCCCAAACTACGAGCATCAGTTCATCCCTGTTGATCACCTTATTTGGATTTCGCAAAAAGTAAAGCAGGATCCTATTCTCAAGGATAGTCAACTCAATCTTTTTACCATCTCTGAACAAAGTGTGAACATTTGGATGGTGCTCCATATTGCCAAAGCGGTGTACTTCAGAACGGTCATTGTGCAGGATAAATTTCACCTTACTTTCAAGCATTGCAACAAGTACATCCATATTAAATGGTTTGGTTACATAATCTGAAACCCCAAAGTTATAGGCATCAATCTTATCTACATCCTGCGCTTTTGCAGTCATCATAATGATCAGGTTGTCGAAGCCCTGCTTACGCACTTCTTCGCATACCTCTGCACCTTGTTTACCTGGCAACATCCAATCCAGCAATACAATATCAGGTTTTTCGGACAAAATGATGCGCTCCGCAGCCTCACCGTCACCAACCTCTGAAACCTCATATCCTTCAGCTTTTAAACGATGTACGACTAAAAAACGTAAATTTTCATCGTCTTCAACTATCAGTATTCTAACTCCTTTCGACATATGTTCTAATCATTATATGGTAATACAATTTTAAATTCTGACCCTTTATTTACCTTGCTCTTCACTGTAATCTCCCCTTCCATAAAGTTAACCAGTTCCTTACAAAAAGCGAGCCCAAGTCCGACACTCCCATTTTGATTGTACTGGTTCTGTATCCTGAAAAACTTCTTAAATATATTATTAATTTCTGATGCCGGAATACCAATACCCTGATCGGTAAACCTGAAAACTACTTTTCCTTTTATCAGTCTGGCACTGATGTGTAACTTTTTCCGTTCTGGCGGGGAGTATTTATACGCGTTCTCGGCAAGGTTATCAAATAAAGAACCCAACAATACCGGGTCTGTTACAAAAGTCTTAAAGCCGCTTACTTCATAGGTGAAATCAAAATCAGGATGTTTTAAGCGGTGGGATTCTATGGTACTTTCTATAAAATCGACCATCCGGATTTGATCTCTGTTCAGCTGTATAGATTTATTTTCTATCTGCGTAAAAGCAAGGAGCTTATTCATCAGGCCATTTAATTTATCGGCTTCCTCATCCAATATTCTTCCATAGAGCTTAAGTTCCTTCTCACTAAGTGAGCTTGCACTTTTAATATTGTTACCAGCAATTTTTATTACACTGACGGGGGTTTTAAACTCATGTGTCAGGTTGTTTACGAAGTCATATTGCAACTTGAACATCTTCTGGTTAATATTCAGGTTCCTATAAATCAAAACTGCTACCAATACCAGTATGCCATAAAAAAACAGAATAGCTAAGGCAATAGGAAAGAAATAGTGGAATATTTCCCGTTCTACAAACGATTTTGAAGAAATGAAATAGAGCTTATAGTCAGAAAATGGACCGGGCAGGGTAATTTCCGTACTCAAATACACCTCTGTCGTATCCAAAGGATCGTAAGTAAGCGGCTCAATTTTAATATACTGATATAAAAGTGGGCGGGTATTGATGATCTTTAGCTTATAAGGATCCAGCTGAAACGAAAGCATGTCCTGCTGATAAACCGGGCTTGGCTGCAAATGCTTACGCATCATTTCCTTATAAATCTTCAAATCTTCAAACCTGGGGATATTCAGATAGGTGATTTTATTGGAGCGCACATTGCTAAAGTTACTAAATAGCTCATCCTGGCTCGGGATACGGGTGGTATCCAGGCTTTCAATGTAAGAGACCAGCTTTAAAGCAAGGGTATTAAAATCATTACCGACAATAAAATTTTTGGTGTTATTTCTGGAGAAAAGCTCGACAGAATCAAGCGGCACCAGGCTCCCGAACTGATAAATGTTTTTTGGCCCGAAAGAGAACTTACCTGTATTTAAACCATCGCTAACGGGGGTATTACTAATCTCTGAGTCGTAAAAAATCACTTTTGATACAAAGGGGTATTCCAGCAAAACGGTGTCTACAAACTGTGAGGCCGTTGCCGAGTCCAGATAACCGTTATAAAACGATACTTCGGGAAGTTTCTTTTGAAAGAAATCGTTATAAGGCTTAATACTCTGTTCAAGGACATTTACCTTTTCGGAAACAAATTCATTCTCTATGTACTTTGTACTGAATCTGTAAGCCAATCCCAGCGACAGCAGAAACAACACAGACATCAGAATGATGAAAGTAAGTATCAACGAAAAATTCTTACGGTAACCGCCTTTTTTCTCTGAAGCCATATTTATGAATTTACTTCCTTTTCAGGTTAAATTCTAAAAATTCGTCTAGTGCATTATAGAATTTGTGTCTCTGGGCTTCATTCTTACCCACAAAAATGTCGCCATCATTTTCGATATAGGTAACGCTAACATTTCTTTTCTTAAGGTTCTTAACAAACTGGGTCGTTTCGCCGGCATTGTTATTAGGGTCCTTAATGTTCTGGACCAGCATTACAGGTACGTTGATTTTATCTGTCTGGAATAAGGGCGATACTTGTCTCATTCTCTCTATATCCGTAAATGGATTACCAAGAATTTCGTAATACATCTGCAAAATAGGCTTTTGATAAGGAGGTATTGATTTTAAATAGGTGAACAGATTGATCACCCCCGAATTGGATATCGCACAAGCATAAGCTTTCGGGTTTGAACACAAGCCATTTAACGCGATATAACCCCCAAAACCAGTACCATATAAACCCACCCGCTTGGGGTCGGCGATTTTGCGACTAACCAACCATTTTACACCATCATCAATGTCATCCTGAATTTTGCCCCCCCATTCATTAAATCCTGCGGCGACAAAGGTTTTTCCATATCCGGAAGATCCGCGATAATTGATCTGGAATACCGCATATCCCCTATTGGCCAAAAACTGTACCTCGGGATTATAACCCCATAAATTTCTTTGCACCGGACCGTCATGCGGCAATACCACCACCGGCAGGTTCTCCGTACTCTTATTTAATGGAAGGGTTAAGTAACCGTGGATCAGTAACCCATCTCTTGAACGGTAACTGACGTGCTTCATTTCGCACATTTCATCTTCTTTGATCGACGAATTAAAGTCGCTCAGTTTTCTTAGCTTCCCTGTATTCGCAGAATATAGATAGTAGGCCCCGGGATTACGATCGGTAAATGTCCTTAATATAAATACGTTTTCTGCTTCATCCCAATCAAAAATCCTCGCCTCGGTTTTTGGCAAGAGTTTATCTAAATTAGCATACACCTGTCGTACCGAGTCGTCCAGAAAATGCTTCTCCTTTTTCCAGGTTTCATATACTACGAAAGACATCTTCTGTTTTCTCCTTGAATACTGCGCATCGGTAATATTTAAGGTATCGTTGCAGAAAAGGTTTTTAATCTCTTTTCCTGTATTACAATCTACTTCAACCAGGGCTGTTTTGTCCCTGTTGATATCTGAAATCGCATAAATAACGTTTGGTTCCTTATGATTAAAAGCAATAGGTGTAAAGGTGTCTTTAAAGTTACTGGTCAGCACAGATTTAAACGGTTGGTTTTCACTGGCCCTGTAAAGTATTGTTGAATTAACCCCATCGCTGCTTACCGCAAGTCTTAACTTCCCTTCTGAGTCGGTACGCCAATTAATAATATTTCCGGGGTTCTTCGCCGCCATTTCCATATTTCCATCACGCACATTCAGGCGGTAGACGTCAAAAACTGTGGAATCTCTTTTATTGGATGCGACCAATAGATATTTATCATCTATCAACTGATCCTCGATCACCTTTAGCCGGCTTTTTTCATTGCTGACCAGTTGACGCTCATTTCTACCTTCCTTGTCAATGATATACATATCAGACTGGTTAGTACCCGCATCAACCTCTTTATAATAAACCAGTTCGTTCTTACTCACCCAGAAATAGAACATAATATTCATCCCTTTAAAATGAGTAATGCTTTTACCCTTTCCGCTCTCAATATCTTCAATATAGATGTTCCTGTTTGACCCCTCCAACTTGAGATAAGAAAGCTTTTTCCCGTCCGGGGATAACCTGTAGCCCACCCTATTTTGTGATTTAAAAAAATCATCAACGGGAATAATCCTGGCTTCTTTTTGCTGCTGACAAGCTGAGGCGAGAACTATAAGGACAAGAAAAAAATATCTTTTAAATCCAATCATATCGTTAACTAGTTTACAAAAGTACGCAACAGCAAATTTGTAAATAGGGAATACACCAATATTGTTACTTTAAAACTTTATTGTTACCGAGGTATCCTATTGTCCTATTGAAAAATTCGAGGGTTTTCATCGTCCCAAAATCAATTTTTTTTAGATTCTTCAGGGCGCGATTAGACTGATCGTAAGCTCATCTGATATCCTTGCTCTATGCGATTACTTTTGTTCGCTATTTTACCGAACAAACCCGAAGGAGGGACGAAGGAGGTACATCTTAAATCCGACTTATTTAACAGGCTCACTACAGCTCCCCTGCAGGCCCGATAACGCACTAAAAAAACTTAAAATTTATTCCCGGAAGGATCCATTCTTATTTCAGGAATTAAATATATCGATAAATAAACTAACGTAATGCGTTATATGCTTTTAATTACACTTTTATGCGTAAAAGACATAAATCCGTCTTATTGTGCGTTTTATATGATATAAAGACTACAAATGTGTTTTATGTATTTAAATCATTAATTTTAGGTTCCGGAATTTAAACCCTCAAATGAAAAAAATAGCCCTTCTCATTTTATGCTGTTGTACTTCGCTGCTTTCCCTGTCGCAAGATAATGTAGATGATGCGCTGGCCTACCAGTTTTACCAGCAAGGCCAATATCAGCAGGCTGTGACGTTACTTGAAAAGCTATTTAACAAAACCAAAAGCAGTTCCTATTTTGAGCTTTATTTTAATTCATTATTGAATTTAAAAAGGTATGACGATGCCGAAAAACTGGTTAAGAAATTAATTAAACAAGATAACAAGAACATTCAGTACGGCATATCCTTGGCCAGGATCTACCAGGATAAGGGGCAAACTGAAGCTGCGAATAAATTATACGCACAGGTGATCAATAACCTTCCTGCCGATGAGTTTAAAATCAGGGACATTGCCAATTATTTCTATACTTTTAAAGCATACGACCTTGCGATATCGGCTTTTCTGCAGGGCCGAAAAATATTAAACGATAACAAACCTTTCACTTATGAACTATTGAGCATCTACCGGTACAAGAAGGATAAGAATATGCTTATACAGGAATACCTGAATGCTTTGCCTGAAATGCCCCAGTTACTTCCACAAGCAGAAAGCGTATTGTCTTCTGTATTTGAAGACAACACCGATTATCAGCTTTTACAATCGGCTTTGTTAAAAAAAATACAAAAAGAGCCGCAGACAGAAATTTATACGAAGCTACTGATCTGGCAGTATCTGCAGCAGCAGGAATATGAAATGGCGCTAAGGCAACTTATCGCACAAGATAAGAGACTAAAAGATGATGGCTCTATCTTATTTAACACCTGCAATACCTTTCTTGAAAATAAGGCGTATACAACCGCTATTAAAGCTTTTGAATATTTAGTTAGTAAAGGGAAAGAAAACCCTTATTACCTCCCTGCAAAGGTTGAAATGATCAATGCCAAATATCAACAGGTGATTGGCGGACAAATTGACAAAAAAACAATCGCAGAACTTGCTGCGGCCTACCAGTCTATCATTGATGAATATGGCAAAACCAACCAGACGCTTTTCGCATTAAAGAAGCTGGCCAACTTACATGCGTATTACCTCGGAAATCTTAGCAAAGCAGAAGAAATCCTTGAAAATATGCTGACTATCCCTGGTATTCCGGCCATGGAAACCGGACAAATTAAACTGGAGCTTGGTGATGTATACATTTTAACCAAACAGCCCTGGGAAGCGTTTTTAATTTATGAACAGGTAGCAAAGTTATTTGAGAACCAGGACATAGGCAATGAAGCCAGGTACCGCTCAGCCAGACTTTCTTTTTACCAGGGCAATTTTACGTACGCAAAGTCGCAGGCCGATATATTAAAAGCTTCGACCTCACAATTGATCGCAAATGACGCACTGAACCTAAGTTTATTGATATCAGACAACCTGCAATCCACATTAGACAGTAATGCGCTTAAAATGTTTGCCGATGCAGAGCTGTTACAGTTTAGAAACCTGCCAGTACAGGCACTTGCTAAGCTGGACAGCATTGGTATTGCATTTCCAAACAACAGTCTGACAGACGATATATTAATGACAAAATCGAGAATTTACATTAAGAACAATGAGATCAATAATGCCGTAAAAATGCTGACTATGCTGACAGAACAACAAACAAGCAGTATTTGGGCCGATGATGCACTTTTCAGCCTTGCCGATCTTTATGAGAAAAATTTAAAGGATATGGAACAGGCGAAAAAGCTGTACCAGAAATTAATTAATGATTACCCGGGCAGTATGTTTACCGCGGAGGCCCGCAAGCGCTTCCGTAAACTTCGGGGTGATAATGTTGGCACTTAGTATTATCTTTGCCCTATGCTATTATACAATGTAACTACAATAATTGATGACACAGCAGCTGATAGCTGGCTGAAATGGATGGAAGATGTACACATCCCAAATGTTATGGCATCAGGAAAGTTTGTATCCCACCGCTTGTTAAGAGTGCTCGATTCTCCGAACGAAGGCGTAACGTATTGTGCCCAATATGTGTTGGAGCACATGGCAGATTACCTCGATTACCAGGAGAATTTTGCCCCTGCGCTGCAGGCTGAAGCCAATGAGCTTTTCGAAAACAAGTTTGTATCCTTTCGTACTTTAATGGAATATATCGCTTAATCAAATATGCAGATTACTAAAACACCACTGGAAGGCCTTTTAATTATTGAGCCTAAAGTATGGAAAGATAACAGAGGTTATTTTTATGAGAGTTACAGTGCTAAGACCTTAGCAGATGCAGGTATCGATGTAAACTTTGTACAGGACAACCAATCCTTTTCGCAAAGAGGGGCACTTCGGGGGTTACATGCACAAAGCATGCCCTTTGAGCAGGGGAAACTGGTACGTGTGTTAAAAGGTAGGGTTTTGGATGTTGCGGTCGACATTAGAAAGGCCTCGCCTACTTACGGGCAATACTTCGGAATTGAACTAAGCGGCGAAAACCATAAGCAACTATGGGTGCCACCAGGTTTTTTGCATGGTTTTTTAACCCTTGAGGATGAAACGATTTTCACCTATAAAGTAACCAATTATTACGATAAGGCTTCGGAAATTGGCGTGATGTGGAATGATGCTGACCTAAATATCAACTGGAACGGGGAAATCGCTGAAGAAGACCTGCTTTTATCGGATAAAGACCAGGTACTGTCATCATTTAAAGATTTTAACAGCCCGTATTAAAACGGGCTGTTTTATTTGTGTTCTGCGTATTTAGGAAACTTGTTCTACCCAATAGGTGCATGAGCCTCCTTTATTGACAGGCCCTTTAAACAGGATACAGCCACCACATTCCTTTTCTGCTCCTTTAGGAATGAAAAGATTACACTTTACGCATTCCCGTTCAGGATCGGAAGATTTTTCTTCATAGCCCAGCTTTTTACGTTTGGCCAGTTCTTCCTTACTTATTCCTGTATAGTCGCCACATTTAAATTCATCCGGACCACCCGATGAAGTGGTTTTGGAAGTATCAGTACCTGATTCTGGCACATCACTGGTGGCCGTTGTGCTTTGTTTTGGGGCTTCGGAATTACAACTGCCCAGCGCTACCCCCCCGGCAACAACCACGAGCCCGGCCGAAAGGAATTTTTGCAGGAACAATCTGCGTGAATGGTCTTGAGTCTTCATGTGTTTATATTTTTGATAAGTATTAAGATCAGCTTGCTTTTAAGAGTACAGCTATATCCTGGTAGGTTTTCTTGGTTTCTTCTGTTGCCGTGTTTTCCAGCTTTTTCAAGGTGTTGATGAGTGCCGGTACAGGTGCTTTGTTTTTAGATTTTTTAAGTCCGGTATTCAGGCCACTTAAGCCGGTCTGCAGCCATTTTTCATCTGCTTTTAAGGCTGGCGAAGACAGGAACTCCAGGAGTTTGGTAACTTCGGGGATAGACTTTCTGGAACCAATAATAATGGAGATGTTCTTTACAAAGGCGAGTCCGGCCGAATCTGTTTTTTTGAAGAAAGCACCATTTTTACCCAGCTGAGCTATCAATTCAAAGGAGGAACCCGGATTTGAGCTCAATACGGCATTGGTAAACCACATATCTGTATACTTCTTCTCTATAAGGCCGGCAAAAGCAGGTACGACCTGATTTGCGGGTAACTGCCCTGCACTCAAAGTGGCCTGTAAGGCTACCAGACCAACAGGATCATTAATGGTTTTTATCAGCTGGCCTGCAAGCTCCGGAGAAAACCGCTCTGCAAGAATTGCCCCATGTTCTCTTAAACCGGCATTGGCATCGGTCAATGCTTTAGCTACCAGATCCGCATTTAAGGCATCCAATCCTTCCAATGTATACAGGGCATGCAGCCTGGTAACCGGATTTTTATCTTCATTGAACAGTTTGGTCAGTGCAGGTATGGCCGCTTTATCTTTACGCTGTATAATTACCCTTTGGGCATTTAAACGCCACCAGCGGTTGGGATGACCGAGGTAAGGGATCAGTTCCTGGGTAAACTGCTTGGTCATGTGCGGTGGCATTGCCTTTTTAGGTGTTGTTTCGGTAGATACAATGCGGTAAATGCGGCCAAATTTATTCCCCATATCAAAGTCCATGTCCATTTTTAGGGAATCAGGGATTGAGACCGGGGTTTCGATGTGCTGACGGTACATATCGATCATGTACAGGTTACCATCGTAACCGAGGGTAAAGTTACATGGCCTGAACCAGGTATCGGTTGAAGCAATAAACTCTCTTTTTTCTTCTTCCGGACTGCGTTTGGCCGCGAAAAAAGGGCCATCATTACTGATTTCGATGATATCGCGGTGTACCAGGCTACCAGCAACATCGCCTATAAAATGAGACCCATAGAATGATTTCGGGTAGGCATCCCCAGCATATATGGTACCACCGGAAGCACCGGTAAAGCGCCCTTCGGCATATTCAGTCCTGTTTAGGTTCTCCTTTTTGAAATTTTCGTTACGTGCCTTGGTGCGTTCGGCGCGCCACCAAGGTGCAGGGGTTGCCTGGTACATAATTGGTTCGGCCGCATAGATGTTCACCACCGATTTAAAGTTCATATGGCCATGACGCTTGAGGTACCTGGCTGCAATTGGCGAATTGGAAATGTGCCTTGAATTGTTGGTATAAAAGCGGTGGCCCAGATCGTCCATATCCATGCCGTACTGCCCGGCGCCAGATTCCACTTCAAAAAGGCCTTTGTCCAATCTGAACCTGAAATCCCCGCCTTTAATTTGCAGGGCTGGTACATTTGGTTTACGGGTAAAGGTTATTTCGCCGGCCTGACCTCCGTTGTTGGCATAGATCCAGTTATCTACCCCATACCTCAAGCTGGTGATCTGGGCTTCAGAATTGTCCTGGAAGAAACCTGTAAACAGCACCTCGCGGATATCTGCACGGTTGTCGCCCGTAGTGTCTTTAAGGAACAGCAATTCAGGTGCTGCTGTAACCAGCAACCCACCTTCCCATGGCAGGATACTTGTGCCGCTTTCCAGTTTTTCGGCAAAAACTACTGCGGTATCTATTTTACCATCACCATCTTTATCTATCAGCTTGCGGATAATGCCTTTGCCTTGTCCGCGCACAGCTTTGTAAGGATAATCACCCATTTCTATCACATAGGCATTGCCATCTTCATCAAAGGTCAGTTCTACAGGGTCAGTAACCTGTGGTTCAGCAGCAAATACTTCTGCCTTAAATCCCTTAAGGATGTCGAATGTTTCTATAGATTCTTCGGGTGTGCGGGAATCCTCATATTTTTTCTTTTTTCCGCATGAGCTGCATATAACGGCCAGCATTGCAATCAGCATCAGGTTTCTGGTGAGGTTCGTGGTTTTCATTTGTTAGCTATTTTTGGTTTGTGTGTTTAAAAGGATTTGCAATTTTTATCAGGTCCTGTATTTCGTTGCCCTTATGGATAAACCTGGCCAGTGTATATACATTTCCCTCATCATCTATGGTGATGGAGTTAACATAAGTTGGCCTGCTGCCATCGCTGTAAAAAATGGCGCCATGATCTGTATATTTTCCGTTCGACAGGTCGTAAGTTACCAGGTGCAGGTTTTCGAGCCCCTTGGCTGCACCCTTGGCAATGGCATCTTTACCTTTTAAGCGTTTGCCATTGATGTAAATGGGGCCTCCGGTAAGGTAATAAATGGTTTTACCGTCCGGCCCCAGCTGGAAGCCCAGGTAACCATAACTGAACTGATCGAACATCCCACTTTTTTGGGAGGGCAGCGCAGCAATCCTGTCCACAATTTCGATGTTCTTTTTACGCGGATCAAACTTAAACAGGTAGCCGGAATTACCATGCACACCATAAGCAACCTGATGAGGTTGATACCAGAATATTTTTCGCCAGTTATACACCATACTACCAGGCCTGGTAGCATCGTAATCCCCAAAATAGTCGAGCTTCAAGCTGATATCTTCGAGCTTTGAAAAAGATGCACCGCCTGGATTGTAGGTTAAAACATCACCTTCGGCAGTGGAGAAATACAGCGTTCCGCTGGCCGGATCAACAAACATGGAACGACAGATCACCCTGTAATCCTGACCTACAGTACCGCCTTCGCCCCGGCCGCAGGTAAGGCCAATATTGTTTAGTTTACCGGTGTTCATATCATAATGAAGAAGGTAGCCCAGCGGCCAGGTGAGCGTATAAATATGACCTCTTTCTTTATCTATGGCCATAGTCAGCAGGCCTTCACCTTCAGGGGCAATAGCCAGGTCTTCAAATGTACCGGTTGATAAATCATAGGCTACAATGTGCCCTCCTGGATATAGCTGATAGCCGGCCGGAGCTACCTTATGGAGCGTTTCCATATCATTTATCATGTCATAAACCCCCAAATGGGTCACAAAATAAAGCTTGCCATTGTTTTCATAGAAACGGACATGGCTTTTTCCCTGTGGGATCGCCTTGCTATCTTTCTCGCCACAAATTTCTGTTAGATCGGCCAACAAAGCCGTTTGATCTGTTTTAGGATCATATACATATATTTTCCCGCCTATATCATAAGATTCGGATGAAAGCACATAATAGATCCGGCCATCACTGGCGGCCGATATGGCATTATAGGTATCGTGTGCCAGTTCAAATCCGGAGTAGTATTGTTTTGCGGTTAAGGTTTTGCTCATTATTAAATTCGTTATCGTATGCTACTTTCGTTTAACCGGCTTTACAACCGGAACAGCTTCTTTGCATTGTGGTATAAAATTTTTCTTTCTATTTTTTTGCTTGGGGATATCTTTTTGATCTCGGCGATGAGTTTAGCGCCAATACAATTGTCGATATGCCCTGTGATATCGGTACAGTCGCTTCCAAAAAGGAGCCTGTCCTGATGTTTTTCAAGAAACCAACGGGCATGGTCTTCATCCCGGGTCATAGAATTTAACCCTGATCCTGCCGAAAGGTCGCCATAAATATTGTCGTAATTGCTCATCAACTGATCTGTAAGTCCCCCTGCTGTAACTTTAGTTTTAGGGTAAAGTACAGTTTGGTCTGTGTTATTTTTATCAATATTTGCCCACCAGGTTTGAGAATGACCTATGAAGTTAACCTTAGGATATTTCTCCAGCATTTTGTGGAAGCGTTCAAGTCCGTAATTGTACATTTCAAACTGCCAATGCATCAATACAGGTACATTATAGGCCTGGGCCAACTCATATACTTTTTGCATTTCAGGCGAGTCACATTCCACGCCAAACTTGGATTCTCCAATTACACAGGCCCCTAGTTTTAAATATTTCTCTATCTCTTCAATGGCCCCGGGCAAGTCGGGCACTTCATTTGCACCATACAAAAACTCCTTCGGATATTTTTTAGCGACACCATAGCAAATGACATTTCCCGTTGCCTTTGCTTGCAAGCCGTTGCCCTTACCAAAATGGGTTGAAGCCAAATTAGCGGGCCTGCCCGAAGGTAGAAGAATGGTTTTGCTAACGCCCATTGCACGCTGGTGTGCGATCAGCATATCATTGGTCCGCCCCATATAATCGGTATGCTGATGGATATCAATGATGGGCTCGGCAAAAAGCAATGAAACAGGACTGGCCTGTAATTTCAGGGCAGTTCCGGCAAGCAACAAACTTGTCCCGGCAATGAACTGGCGCCGGGACAGGGATATTGTTTTTTTAGGGGGTATATAATTCAAATCCATATTGGTTTCGGGATTTCTATTTTACAGTTTTCAATGCGCCGGCCTTTTCGCACTGTGCAATGACTTCAGTTAATATTTTAGTTTCGATGGTGACATCCCATTTTGAGGGCAGTCCGTATACCATCCTTGCGGCATCACCTTCATAGCCCCCCTCCTGTAATATAGAGCAGGAAGGTATATAAGTCATCACATCATTACAGTAGCCCAATACAAAGGCATCCTGGCCAAGCATTTGCTTGATTTTTATGGAATACTCAATGGTGAGCTCACCGCCAAGGCTTACAAGGGGCAAGCCACCAAGTGTCCAGACTTGTACGGGGTAGGGATATAACCTGGAAAACTGCTCGCCATTTTTGAGTTTAGCCAACATACGTTCGGCCCATCGCTTTTGGTATGCTACGGGAGAAGTTTTACTAATTTTAGCCAGTTCGTCCTGAGATGGGATTGGGGCTAAAGGCAGGCCTATTTCCGAATATGTGGTAAAAAGAACTGCAGGCAGTTTACGCATGTCTTCTTCAAGGACACGGTCGACCGCAGCAGCCAATTCCCTTCCATACTGTTTTGCCAATGGCACCGAATTGCGCGGCAAGGGGTTCTGATCAGCGCCAGCCCCCTGGAAAAATAGGGCAGTAACCCCAGGATGTGTTTTTTCCAATTCCAGTTGCGCAAAACCAACAAAATCGCCCGACCATTGATAACCGTCTAATACAGTTGGATGGCAGGCGTAGCCAAAAGCAACGGCCTTTATATCCCCTTTTTTATTGAGCACCTTGATTACCGGAACGGCATAGTCATTGGGGCCCTGCAGCTCGGTAACCCTGGTTAAAGTGGCCACCGGATTGTTGCGGCGGTTGACCTGGAAACGGGTTACCCCATTTTGTGCATAAACCGAAGCCGGTTCCATTTTACTGAATGCCTCACCAACAAGTTTTACAATATGATCTTCCAGCGTCTGGGAATACTGTTTAATTCTATCCAGTTGCTCTGCATCCAGGAGGTAAATATCGGATAGCGCATTTTGCAAAACAGGGCCTGAATGTGTATGGGAACTGTTTAATATAATCTGATCACGGGCCAGGCCATATTTGGCCTGAATGCGGTCCCTGATGTGATCTGATACCTCTTTAGGTAGTCCAAGCAGATCAGTAGTCACCAATACCGCTTTTTTTCCGCCGGCATCTTCCAATGCCAGTGCTTTTGCCCAGAGATCGTGAAGTGTACCTTCGGATGGATGTGTCCTGATGGCAAAACCCGCCATAGCCATTGGCTGTTTAGGGGTAATGACCATACGTGCAGTACCCGCTTTCCAATCAGCAGTAGCTTGATCAACATTTTGTGCCTGTACTGTTTTTAAAAAGAGAAAACAGGTTAAAATCAGAATTGTTCTTTTCATTATTTCCCTGCTTTGCTTAGCTGACCGGCATTCTTGTGAATTTTTGCAATGGCCGTAGCGATATCGTCCATGTCAGATTTAGTACCCAGCAGCAGGTTTTGGGTAAACCATACGGCTTCTTCCTTGCAAAGAATATCGTTGTTAGGACACTTATTTTGCTGCAGATATTTATCGTAATCCAACTCAGCAGCGGTATACATTCTTTTAAAGTTTTTAGACTCAAAGGCCTGCTTAATAAACGACATATCCATCAGCGGTGTATAACCGCTTACACATGGAACACCTTCGGCCCTTAAGGCATTGAGGAACTGGGTTCTTGACAAACCTTTAAATGCCTCCTTTTGATACCTGAAGGGGAAAAGGTGGAAAGCACAACGGGTCACCTTATCATACAACTTATACGGAACGATGCCCGGAACCTTTGCAATTTTCGATTTAAGATAAGCAGCATTTTCGTTACGGGTTGTAGTTTGTGCATCAAGGTGTTTTAATAAAGACAGTCCAATGGCCGAAGCATATTCAGTGGTACGCACTTTGGTTCCCAGGGCCACACTACCCACGTTGATAGCCCCGGCTGCAGTTCCATAAGGATAGCCATATTGTTGGTAAGAGAAGCATTTGTCGATGAATTTTTCATCGTTGCTTACAATGGCCCCGGCTTCACCAATGGGCAGGTTTTTAGAGTTCTGGAAGCTGAAACATCCGGCATGACCAATTGTGCCCACCTTTTTATGATCATACTCTGCTAAATGAGCCTGACAGGCATCTTCCAGTACGACCAGGTTGTGTTTTTTGGCAATAGCCATGATACGGTCCATATCAGCCGGTAAGCCCAAAATATGTACTGGCAATATTGCTTTTGTACGTGGGGTAATTTTGGCTTCAATTTTATCAGGGTCTATCTGGAATGTTTCGCGGTCAACATCAACAAAAACAGGGATAGCACCGTTTAACAGTACGGCCGAAATGGTTGCAATAAAGGTATAGGGGGGAACGATCACCTCATCACCCGCACCTATATTGAACTGGCTAAGGGCTACGATTAAAGCATTTGTACCGTTTGCAACAGTTAGACTGCGTTTTACGCCCAGGGCTTTGGCCCATTCGGTTTCAAATTCCGTAGATACAGCAGCGCGGGACCAAACCCCACTTCTGAGCACATCAGTTACGCGTTTTTCATCCGTTTCAGGGTTCCAGATAGGCCACTTGGGCCAGGTTTTTGTTCTGACAGGGCTCCCTCCCAAGATTGCAGGCTGCCCATTAAGCCCTTGGTTGGAAAAATTCATCACCCGCTCATTCCCTTTTGCAGCGATAGACAATGATGGACTGAGCACCATTCCTGCTGCAAATACCCCCGCCGACTTGATGAAAGTACGCCGGGCTTGTAAATTTCTTTTGTGTGTGTGGTTCATTGTGTTAGTTTTTTAACAGTTTATATATGGCCCCCATCAATACTTTTTCAATTTCAGGGTTTGCTGCCGATGCCTGCCCGGCCTCATATCCACCCTGTTTATATCCTTCTTCGTTACAGATATAGCCTGGGCCATAATCACCATAGCCGGCCACCGCTACAAAAAGATCTTTACGGTAGGCTTTAGCGGCAAGCTGGTACTCAATAAAAGGTTCGCCTGGTAAATGCAGGATACGGGCGTTACCTAGCTTAAGACAGGTAACATCAATTTTTCTGCCTGCCTGCTGTCTATGCAGCAATACCAGTTTCGACATGTTGTTGGCCAGAAAAACGGGTGTTTCAGTACGCATTTTCTGTTCCATAGTACCCACATCATCTTTTAAAGGGATGCTGATTGGCTCAACCGTCCAGTCGACCAATCCCGCATCGATAGCTTCTTTCTTAGTGTCGTCCCAAGCTCTTTTCATCCCATCAGCCAGTCTTTGGGCCAGGATCATCCGGTTAATTTTAGCACCATCATTGTACTTGCCGGCGGTAATATTACCCCCTGCTCCGTTAAAATGAATGTGCAGGGCTTCGGGTACAGCCAGCTGACGCATAAACCTGGCTATACCTGGAAAATCGGGGTTAGCCACTCCGGTACGGTAATAGCTTTGGGGATGGGTAGCATAATAGCTGAGTACGGCAACCGGCTTATCCTTGTTCCAGAAGCTGATGAGGGAAACCATCGGATCAATTAAACCTTCAGGCTCCGCACGAATAGCCGAATCTTTTGTCGCAGAAGTGCGGCTGGCTTTAACAAGGCCATTGGTCCCGATGATGCGGCGGTTTGAAGATACATTATACACCCTTGCTGAGCCCAGCCCAAGATGGGTAATGGGCTGGGCCAGCTTCAATGAATTTTTAACTGCCATATCCAGCCGGCTGAGGACCTCGCGGGAGAAAGCACCTTCAAAGCTGCGCGGATTAATACCTGCAGCCAGCAAAAGACGTTCGGCACCGAAATCAGATGTGGGTGCATCATGCTGATGAATGGCATGTACAGCCACCCTTTCTGGTATAGTACCTGCAGCACTGGCAATGACTTTTTTAAATTCGTCCTGGCTGTCGTTTGATATGCCAATCCAGTCGACCGAGCAAACCACGATGGGTTTACCGGCACCTAGCAGAACAAAGCCCTTGGCCCTTAATCCCAAGTCCCAAGAATTGATCATTGGGTCGTAGGTTAAATGTGTTCCCACCGGCGGGGTAGCATCCACATCAAAAGTACTAAGGCTTAGTCCTTCGGGAACTTTCTTTAATGAATCATCAGGAGAAGCAGCAATGGCCCGTCCCAAAACAAAACATCCCAGCAGCAGCCACAGCAATATTATCTTTTTAACCCACATTATTGTATGGTGTTTAGCTTATCCCTATTTTCATAAACCTTCATGATGGCATTGATCACATCATCCATATCGGCCTTAGAACCTAAAAGCTGGGTAGAGCCGTTCAGTACGATCATTTCCTGACCCACCAAATCTGTATTTGGCATGTTTAGGGTATCCTTTTTGTACCGTTGAAGTCTTTCGGTACTATACATGGTTTTATATTCTTTTAAACCTAAAATATGATCTACCCAGGGTTCGGTGTGCAAGCCTTTGATGTAAGGACTGAGCGGCACGCCTTCGGCAACAATTGCTTTTAAAAATTTACTGCGGTCGGCATTGTTAAAATGTTCCTTATGATAGCTCATTGCGAATAAATAATAACCGCCGCTTTCTGTTCCCTCATATTGTTTTTGAGGTACCAGCCCTGCAAAGCCCTTAAGTTTAGCGCTCAGGTATGCCGCATTTTCGTTGCGACGGGCAAAACGCTCTTTAGCACCCGGTAGCTGCCCCAACAAAATAGCCCCTTCAAATTCATTCATCCTGTATTTAGGACCAATAGTTACATTTTTCCCTTTGCGATCGGTACCATGATTTTGTACCGTATATACTTTATCCATCAAAGCTTCATCATTACCGATAACAGCTCCACCTTCACCACATGAAATTTGCTTACTGGCCTGGAAACTGAAGCAGCCCAGATCGCCAATAGCACCAATCTGCTTGCCCAGGTAACGTGCGAAATTTGCCTGGCAGGCATCTTCAATTACAAATAGCTTATGTTTTTTGGCGATAGCCATAATGCGCTCCATATCTGCAGGCATCCCCATCATGTGCACCGGCATGATGGCCTTGGTATTTTTATTGATCTTTTTTTCTACATCAACCGGATCCAGCTGGTAAGACTTAGGGTCGAGATCGGCCATAACAGGCAATGCCCTACTGCCGATAATGGCCGATATGGTACCAAAATCCGTATAGGGTGAAGTGATGACTTCATCACCCGGCCCAATGCCAAGGGCTTCAACGCAGGTGCTCAATGCCTGAGTACCTGAACCTGTACCTACACAAAATTTTACGCCCAATAAGCTGGCAAAATCCTTTTCAAAAGTAGCTACCGTGCCATTCGCAGGATTCTGGATACGGCTCCATTTTCCACTTTTGGTAGTTTTAACAATAGATTCTATGACCTTCTCATCGGCCAGCACGTTTGGCCAGCTGATCCATCCCTTTGTCCGAACAGGTGTTCCGCCCAGAATTGCCAGTTTCCCATGATCTTTTACATGCAGATGTCCCTGCGCAGAAATCACATTGGAAAAGGCGGCTGCAATTGAAGTTGTGGTTACAGCAGCAATAAAATGTCTTCTTGAAAAATCTGATTTTTTCATTCTATTAGGTTTAGGTGCTGGGTACTGATTATAAACCGGATACAAATTAAGTGTACGTACCCGACTTATATCTAAGGTATGAAATCTTTTGAAACAAAAAAAAATATATCTGAAATTATTTATGTTAAAATGCACAATTTAACAAATACATAGTTATTTAATAATCAGTACATTTATATTTACGGTTACGTAACCATAAAACACAAACAAAATGAAACCAAGACTTCTATTATTCTCAGCCTGCCTGATGTTCTTTTTGGCAGCTGATGCACAAAAGCCGGTAAGCGTTACGCCACTGGCCGACAAAAGCGGATTTACCGTAGCAACCGGGACAAAAGATCTGGGCGGTGGTTTTTATGATCACGGGGTCGCCTCGCCCATCAGCAACCACAGGGGCGTAGTATCAACTGTTGATGGGGAGGGCCGAAATGTAGTATTGGCCTGGCTTTTTGATCACAGGGGCGGCTATGCACTTTTAATGATTGATATCCAAACCGGAAAAAGTGAAGAATTCCCTGTCCCTTTTGATCCTAAACAAGATACCCCCTATTCATCCATACTTTCATCAGATAACAAATTTTACAGCTTTTACCGGGACCACTTTGTGGAGTTTGACCCGGTAAAAAGAAAGTTCACCTTTGTAAGCCGTGCCACACCCCAGATGGCCATGGCCATGACCGAAGATGATATGGGCAAGATCTGGGCGGTAACTTATCCAAACAGCGGGCTGGTCTCGTTCGACCCTAAAACGAGAGTATTTAAAGATTATAAGTCTGTGAACAAAGAGAACTGGCACCAATACCAGAAAACGATGGTAGCCGATGATTCGGGCTGGATCTATTTTGGCCTGGGCAATGCATCGAGCCAGATCTTTGCCTTTAACCCTGCGACTGCCGAAACCAAAAGTATATTACCAAAAAATGAACGCAAACTGGGCATGGCTTTGGTATACCGGGATTTGAACGGCAAAGTATATGGACAAGGGCTGGGCACTGAGCAGGAAGCCTGGTATGAATTGTACAAGGGTGAGCACCGTAAAATTGGCAAATACGACAAGAGCAGGCTTAAACCCATTGTTACAGGGACCCAAAATCTTTTTCATAACAAATTTCCGGATGGAACGCTCCTTAAAACCCTTGACCTGGTAAACAGGATATTGGTCACAGAAAACCCTAAAACAAAGAAAAGCACCGAAGTAACCTTTAATTATTCTAGCGATGGGGCGATTGTTATGGGTGTAGGTACCGCACCAGATGGAACTATAACAGGAGGTACGGCTTTTCCAATGCGCTTTTTTAACTATGACCTTAAAACTGACAAATGGGTAAACAGATATGCTATAGGTCAGTTTAATGCCCTGGCCAACCAAAACAACAAAGTGTTTTTTGGGGTTTATAGCGGTGGTTACCTGATAGAATGGGATCCTTATCAAGCCTGGAAAGGCATTACTGGTAAAGGAAGCCAGAGTAACCCTCTTTTTTTAACCAATGTATCACCAACCATCATACGGCCATTCCGGTTGGTAGCCCATCCAGATGGGAAGACATTAATTATGAGCGGGACGCCTCAATATGGGGCAACTGGTGGAGGCCTGCTTTTTTGGGACGACAAGGCAAAGGAGCGGGCATTGCTTAGCGATGACCAGGTAGTTAAAGACCAATCCACGATGAGCCTTGTTCCTTTGAACAATGGCAAACTACTTGGTGGTACCACAACTACTCCGGGAACCGGGGGTGAAAAGAAGGCTACCGAGGCCATGATATATGTGATGGATATGGCAAGTAAAAAGATTGAATGGCAAAAGGTACTGTTCCCTGGAGCTCAGGAATACAGCGAAATGCGTCTGATGCCCAATGGCATGGTATATGGAATCAAAGATAAAAAGGTTTTTTTTGTATTTGACCCGACAAAGCGACAGTTGGTCCATGAAGAAGACCTGGTTCCTAAGTTTGGCCGGACAACCGCCGAGCAAAGTCCAAGGATTTTTGTTAAAGGGCCAAAGGGCGAAGTTTATATGTTGTTCAATGATGGCGCTATTGTACAAATAGATACCAAAAGCTATGCTTTAAAGTTAATTGCTACAGCCCCCTCAAAGATTAAGGCCGGTGGTGATTATGCCGATGGGCGGATATTTTTTGTAAGTGGATCCCACTTACTCAGTTACAAACTTTAATTAAAACCGGCCGGCACAAAATGATAATGCCGGCCGGTTTTACGAAATAATATAATGGCTAATTCTGCTGAGGCGCCGGTCCTAATGATCGTCTTTTAGTGAATTGAGCAGCGCTTCCACTTCTGGCTTAACTTTGCTTCTTAAAAACAGGCCACATCCGATATAAATAATCATAGAGATCAAAATCGGAGAAGCCAATTCTGCGGTTAAACTCACGGTCATAAAAGATTTCATTACGCTAAAAGTAATCAATCCGCCAAAAATAGAAAGCAATGCGGCCCTGCTATCGCTATGCTTAAATGCGGGGAGCAGCCCCAGGATCATTGGGATCGCGGTTGGACCAACCAAAGCGGAGAACCAGGTAATGATTAACCCGAATACGCCGCCAAACGATTTGGACTGAAAGGCAATGATCAGCGTGGTCAATATAAAAAGGAAGGTAGTCAACCTGGCAATAATCAGCGTCTTTTTCTGGTCAAAGGAGCTCATCTTTTTATATAATACCGGAAGAATATCCCTGGTGATTACTGCTGAAATGGTATTCGCATCGGCAGCCGTCATGGCCAGGGTATTGCCAAACATAGAAGCCAGCAATAAGCCCACCAGTCCATTTGGCAGAAACTTCATGGCCATCATCGCGTAGGATTGGGTTGGATCGGCCAGGTCTTTTATAAAAATTGGTGCGGCAAACATTGGGAAAAACAAGATCAATGGCCAGATCAGGTACATGAGCATAGACAGTGTTGCTGCTTTACGCGCCTCCGTTCCTGATGGTGATGAAATAAACCTGGTGGCCAGGTGCCAGGTACCTCCGCTAAAACTAAAAAAGCAGATAACGGTAAATGAAATGGCAAAAGCAGGGGTATAGGGTCCATTGTATAATTGGGCATGTGCTGCTGGTAACCTGTCCCACATAGTAAAGATACCACTTAAACCATCGCCGAGTTGGATCAGCACCATGACCATCATGATGATACCCGTTGTAAACTGAATCAGAAAGGAAGCAAGGTCATTCACTACATCAGCCCATAATCCACCCATGGTGATGTAGATCATACTTACCACACCTGCCGTTAAGATCCCTGTAGCCAGTGGCAGCCCGGTAAAGGCATTAAGGAGGATACCAATGGCAGCCCATTTTGCTCCGACGTCAAATATTTTAATGATTACGCCGCTCCAGGCCATCACTTGTTGCGTTGGTAAATTATAACGGGTAGCGAGGTATTCAGTGGGCGATTGGATACCAGCTTTAGACCTGAGCCTGGCCCAGCGGGGAGCGATAAAAAGTACTGTGCCCACCATTGCTATGGCAATACTTAAGGCCCACCACATGTAAAGGGTAAAGCCAAAGTTGTAGGCAATTGCGGCATAAGCCACAAATACGGCACCGCTATAACCTGAAACATGATGCGAAATACCCGATAGCCACCATGGAAGTTTCCCCCCCGCGGTGTAAAAATCAGCGGAGGATTTAATTTTTGTGTATCCCCAGATCCCCATTAAAACAAGGACTAAAAAATAACCCGCTAATACGATATAATCAATCTTTTCCATTTATGTGTGTGGTTTAGGTTGTGTGCTTGTTTGAGACATGAGCAAAGGAAGTTTTACCTGTTGACCGGTTTGGGCACTTTTATAAATGGCTAAAGCGATCTCTACGGATTTGCGCCCTTCTTCGGCGTCAATGAGTAGTTTCCCGTTGTTATAAATGGCATCGATCATATTTTCTATTTGTTTTTGGTGGCCTGAGTAGCTGATGGCTTTTGGATCGGATACGCCTCCACTGGAGTTGTGATCCCCCCGGGTTTTGTTGATCTGGTTGTCCTGATCAGTCTGATCTGCAAACTGCCACTGGATAATGTCATTGTCTTCCATCACCACTGTGCCTGCGGTACCCATGATTTCGAGTTTTTTATAGGCTCCCGGATAAACTGCTGTGGAACATTCTATCGTACCCATCCCACCGTTTGCAAATTTTAGAATGGCAACGAGTGTATCTTCAACTTCAATGTTTTTATGTTTGGCGTTTCCGGCAATAGCCATTACCGATTCAACCGGCCCCATACACCATTGCAGCATATCCACATTGTGAATGGCCTGGTTCATGAGTGCCCCGCCCCCGTCTAGTTCCCAGGTACCCCTCCATTTATTAGAAGCATAATATTCGGGCGTACGGCTCCATTTTACATAAGCGCTGGCTAAGGTCAGTTGTTCAAACCTTCCTTTGTTTATCGCCTTTTTCAAATCCTGACTTCCGGGGTAAAACCGGGTTGGAAACACTACTGCTACCATTACATTTTTTTGTTTCGCAGCAGCGATGATCTGATCGGTTTTTGCCAGGTTTACTTCTATCGGCTTTTCGATGAGACAATGTTTACCGGCAGCGATTGCTTTCAATGCAGGCTCCAGGTGCGCGCCTGAGGGGGTGCAGATGCAGACGATGTCCAGCTCTTCTTTTTTCAGTAATTCATCAAGTGAATGGTAAGCAGAACAATCGTATTGCTTTGCGAATTCATTAACCCTTGTGGCCGTTAAGCTGTATGCGCCTACAAGTTTCGCATTTTTAATAGCTTTGATGGCCTGTGCATGAATGCCGGCTATAGCTCCTGTCCCTATTATTCCAAAACCTATCGTTTTATTCTTCATTTAATGACTTTTATTAATTAGCCGCAGCCTATCCGGCCGCGGCTAATGATTGGACTTAGCTTTAAATTTAAACAAGTAAACTATAAAGTGTATCCTGTTCCGGGTAATATGTTATAATAATAATATCTGCCACTGCCACCCGGTAAGGGCTGAAAGTAATACACATTGTCTTCCAGTAAAAAAACATGATTACCGCTTAAAATCTGGGACATAGGGAAAGTAGCATTAGGTCTCGTAATTGCTAACTCATAGTTCAAGGTAAGATCATAGACCGTGACATAATTGTAAAACTCGTCAAAAAACTCAACCCAAAAATCCTGGTACTCAGTTCCATCTAAATCTGTAAACACTACTGCATAGGTAGTTTGCACCCATGGATCAGTAAAAGCAGGAGCTAAGTTATTTTTGTTAAAGTTGGTAACGGGTTCCTCTTGCCTTCCATCGCCTTTAAATGACGAGAGGAATAAAATAGAAATTAAACATGGGATGAAGAGGAATTTCATACCCGTCAAAATTGAGTGGTTTGTTTTCATTGTTTAATTGGTTAATGGTTGATGGCTTCATTTGATCGGGCGAAGCCTTTCCCGCGGCATATTCTTGTTCAACTCATCTATGCGCTGCTGAGCTTTGAGCTCTACAGCATCCATGTCTTTGCGGTAGGCCGTATATTGTTGTTTGCTAAAAATAAGTTTCAGTTGCTGTTCTCTTTTTTCACGAACCTGGTCTACAGCTTTCTTTCGCCCCTGTCGGTCTTTATTGGTTTGCAACACCGTATTTATTTCTGCGTAAACTGCGGTGTTGAGCTTTTCAATTTTAGTGGCCTGTGCTGCGTTAAGCTTATACCTTGTTATCATGGTATTGGTCTCCTTTTGTGCCCGTTCTTTATAGGTTTCCTTAAATTTTTTAGCAGGAAGTTGAGCATTGACGAGATTAGCAAAACCAATCAGGACCAATATTAAAAACGTTATTGAGCGCGTAAAAATATAAATTGCGTTATAAGAACAGGAGATGTTGTTAATCATGATTAAGTGTATTAATATCCCCTGTCATTTAAATAAACAGGGGATATTTGAAAAGTTAACCGTTTACGGTATAATCGTTAGTGTGACTTCTCTGATTACAGATTTAGCATCGTCTATTGTGCGATTTGCAGCAACGAACACAACCTTATACGTACCTGGCTTTGTATAGACATATTTATACTGTTTCAAAGGTTGGTTGTTATAATTTTTAATCGATTCGGGATAATCCGCTTCAATTGTTACTTTATCTACATCAAAAGCCCTGCTCACGGCCCATTGTTCTACTTCAGGATCATTATAGGGGCTGGCGGGATCAAAGGCAACATATTTAGGGAACACTGTGGTGGGCTGGAAAGAAGGAGAACGAGGATCGTAGATTGGGTTTAATGGATTATACATTTCATCATCCGGATTATAGATGGCCAAACCTGCATGTCTGTATAAATTGCCCTGAAGGGTAATCCTGGTGGTTGTAATTAAAGATAAGGCACGTGCTTCATTGTTTTTGTTATCGTCAATTATCCTAAAACCCGCATTGGCCTGATTGGCTAACACAATGGGTGACGTTCCATCATATTGCACTTTGCTTTTAATGGCAAATGCCTGTATAAACCATTGACGTGCAAGACCATTGGTTGCTTGTGGCCTTGTGAGGTATTTAAAGCCGATATAAAGTGGCTTACCCGGCACTTTAAGCATGGAGATGTCCCTGGAGATATCCTGAGATGCGGGAGGTACCGGAACAACCGGTACAAATGTTGCATTTGTCGCCAGGGGCCACCTGCTGGTTATGTCAATCCAGGTAGCTTTCTTAATGGCAGCAACACTCGAATAATCTCCGTTAAAATCCGTAGAATACATAATTGCCAATTGGTTAGTCTGAGTACCAACCTGTACACTATTTTGAAGCTCCATTGTTAAAGGGGCAGCTGATACATCAATGGTCCTGCCCTCTTTATACGCATATTGTTTATTGGTCTCACCGGAATAAAATGAAATTTCATCCGCTTCTCCACCTTTGATGTTAAAAAAAACTTCTTCCCCAACCTGATGAGTGGTTTTATCAACTGTTACTTCAAAATCCGGTGCAGAGGACACCTCTAGTTCTTTGGAGCAGGAAGCTAATAAAAGCATCCCGGCTACCATACTATAATATCTAAGTTTCATATTTTAATTTCTTTAAATTTACTACCAAAACGGATTTTGGACCATCAACTGATTAGTAGACATTTCAGAACTCGGTATCGGCATATACAGATCTTTTCGTTCTACATTTCTAAATATCTGCGAAAAAAGAGGAGTTGTCGGTACTTCTAAAGACAAGCGATCTGCAATATCCTGCATAACCGGAAAAAATATTCCCCACCTGATTAAATCGAATTTTCGTAAACCTTCCCAATTCAGTTCCCGGAACCTTTCATTTTGGATAGCTTCCAGGAATGCAGCTTTAGAAGCTGTTTGCGCAGGTTTCAATTCTGCATCGGTAAGCTGGTGGATGGCAGTGACTGTTGCTGTAGCACCTGTTCCGCCACCACCAGTTATGGTTACCGTTGGCAGAGCAGCTGGTGGTGGTGCATATTTCCCTTCTACGCTGAATAATACAGCAGTAAGGTCACGGCTCAGGTTAATTGCGGTTACCCGGCCAGCCGATATGGTTGCAGTTCCGGTTGCCGTTGCGCCACCTATCCCTGTAGAAAAAGTTACCGTTGGCGCAGTAGTATAACCAGAACCACCATTGGTTACCGTTACAGATTTAACACCAGTAGACCATGATCTTTTTCTTATCCGGTTCAGGTATTCAATTGATGTGGCACTAGGCGCACCATTAACTTCATTATCCGCCTCTGCATACATCAGCAGTATATCTGCAAATCGCAAAAGCGGAACGTTTGTAGGGGTTATCCTTTCCGCCTTTGCAGGCACCTCAAATTCTCTCCGCCATTTTCCTGGTTTCATCTGGGCTTTAGTGCCTTCATTAGCTGGCAAGGCAGACATTGTTTTAGGGTTCGCGGCCACTGCCGGATAGCCGAAATGTACAGTGCTCCACCATTTACGGTTGTCGCCCGGCTCAAATGCATTATAAAATTTGGATGTAATGTTAAAATAGGCAACGCCGGTTCCATTGGCTGAAGTTGCAACAGAAGCAGGTCCGTTTACATAGCCCATATTACTGGTCTCGGCAAAATCATTGGTACCATTACCCCAAAATTCGACTTCCCAAATGCTTTCTTTAATGTCGTATTTGTCTGAAACCAGATTGATAAATATTTGTGAATAGCTTGAATTTAAAGCGTGGCCGGCCCCCACATCGTCAATTACCATCTTACTCCATTTCATCACCTCTGTATATCTGGTTTTATCTTTAAGTGGTTCACCTGCCATGTATAAATTGACACGCGCCAACATGCCACGGACAGCAGATTTGCTGATTGCCCCACCGTAACCAAGCGAAGCAATGCCAGGAACCAATGGCTCTGCGGCTTCCATATCTTTCAACACCTGATCGTAAGTTTCTTTCAAAGTTGCCCTCGCAATGTCTACCTCAATGATTGTACTTGTAGGCGTCAACTTTAAGGGCACACCTCCGTAATTTTGTGCAAGCAGGGAATAAAAGTATCCTCTTAAAAAATACATTTCACCACGGAATAAATCCCGAACGGCCTGGTTGATTTCAGGGTTTTTATCCAGGTTGGCCAGCACTACGTTTGCCCGGTTAATTCCATTGTAAAGATTAGACCACAGCGCATCATTATAAGCATCGCCCGTTGAATAGGCGTAAAACATAGGACCAGTGGTAGGTGTGGCCCTATTATAGTACCCTTCGTCACCTTGCCATGATAACAGGTAATTTGCATTGGTGCCCCATAACCCCGCAGCACCTAAGATATGGTATACTCCTGCCCGGGCGAATCTTAAATCTGCTTCTGTATCATAATAGTCCTTAGGTTCCATAAAATCTGTCGGTTTTGTGTCCAGGTATTTCTTACATGAGCCCAAACCCAGTATTAGAAATAAAGCGATATAATATTTTAGTTTCATTTTAATTGAATTAATAAGTTTAAAATGCTGCTTTCAAACCGAACACAATGGTACGGGCCTGTGGATATGAAGAGTAATCATACCCGGGTGTAAGTATGGAGTTACGGGTTGACACCTCTGGATCCATTCCGGTATACTTGGTCCAGGTTAATAAATTCTGAGCTGCCAGGTTTAGGGTCAAATTACTTAAATACAAACTCTTAATGTATTTAGCAGGGATTGAATAATTTAATGATAATGTTTTTAACCTTAAATAGGAGCCATCCTCAACCGTTCTCGATGAATGGGAACCGATAGGTCCTTGTCCGCGTGTTTTATAGTTGGCATTGGTTTGGTTTTCTGGTGACCAGCGGTTGGCATAACTGGCAAATTGATTGATCAGAGCGTAACCATTACTGTTCCCTTCCAGCAACAGACGGTTGGCATTGTATAGATCATTTCCATAAGACCACTGAAAGAACACATTTAACCCAAATCCTTTATAGTTAAAATTATTGCTGAACCCGCCGGTATGGATTGGTTGTCCACGACCGATAAATGTTATGTCAGCATCCGTCATAATGCCGTCGCCGTTCAGGTCCCTGTACTTAATTTCACCAGGTGTAACTATATTTGTCCTGTTTCCATGACTACTGGCGACCGAAGGCTTCAGTACATACACACCAGGTGCGGTTTCATCAAAATCGCTATATTGATAGTTTCCTTCCCAAATATAACCGATCATCATACCAGCTGGCCTCCCTATTTCGGCAAGGTATAGAGGTTTGTTGAACTGTGAAACGTAAGCGGCATTTGTAGCGAGTGATCTTTTGCCTACTTCCAATTCCATGATCTTATTCTTGTTGAAGCTGATGTTAAAATTACTTTGCCAGGTGAAATGCTCGGACCTGATGATGTCTCCGTTTAAAGTAATTTCAATACCATCATTTTGTAGTTTACCCACATTCTTCTCTGCTTTGGCAAAACCCGTAGTTGGAGGCAGGTTTGCATCCAACAGTAAGTCGTCGTTTATTTTTCTATACAGACCAAGCTCCATGGTAAACCTGTCTTTTAGTACCCCCAATTCAAATCCAAGATCCATAATTGTGGCTTTTTCCCATCGTAAATCCGGGTTTCCTACGGCTGAAATATTTACTGCCCCAACTGGTGTACCATTGTTAAAGGAATAGCCATCCATTGTTTGCAGCAACTGCGCATTTTTCGCAAAATCTTTTACCCGGTTATTTCCGTTACTACCATAGCTCATTCTAAGTTTAGAAGTAGAGATAAAAGGCAAGGCCTTCATAAAAAAGTCTTCTTTATGCATGTTCCATGCCACTGCACCTGCCGGGAAATATCCCCATTTATCATTAAATTTAGAAGAACCATCCACCCTTAACGCTGCAGTAACGATATACTTCGACTTGTAATTATAATCCCATCTGGTACCATAAGACACCATGGTTTGCAGGCTTGTTGAAAATCGCTCATTGTAGGCTTCTCCCTCATCCAGTCCTTCTATTCCAAGCACTTCATTAGGTAGCTTTCTAGCACTATAGCCATTTAGCGAAAGATTAATGCTGTTTAATTCAAATAGCCCCAACCCTGTTACCGTATGATCTTTATTAAATACCTTTTGATAATTGATTGTATTGGAGTTCGAAAAATAATTTTGATTGGTGGTTAAAATAGATCCGTTTACGCCATTGTCATTACTAAAGAGTCTGCCCTGAGTTGTTTTGGTATTGTAAAATCGTTCTGCAACAACTTTGTTATGCCTGATACCTGCGGTACTTTTTAGGGTAATGTGATCATTAAGAATGTAACTTAACGAACCATTGGCTTCAAAAAGATTGGTCAGGTTCACTTCATACTGATTTTCCAGATCTTTGATCGGGTTTACCCTGATATCAGAGGTTGTTACGGCAAGGTCGTCTGAATCTTCCTCTAAAAGATTATCCTCTATAAAAGCAGAAATTGGACGGTACATCCATGCCCTTGGTAAAATAAATCCCGTAGGGTTTGATGCCCCCACAGAACCTTGGTTAAGAATTTTTCCATTTTGCTTTACCCCACTATAATTGACGGTTAAACTAGCTTTGAATTTCTTACTTATGGTTTGGTCTAACTTCAAATTTCCATTATAGCTGTTGTAGCCGGTTTTGATAATTACCCCGCGTTGATCGAAAAATGATCCGGATACGGAATACTTGGTTTGCTCGGTCCCGCCCCTCAAGCTCAGGTTATTTTTACTGATCAAGCCGGTTTGTATGGCCAGGTCCTGAAAGTCTACGCCTTCTACGTTTCTATAATCTTCGATTGTTTTATTTCTGCCCAAAATAGGGTCAAATGCAAAATATGCCCTTACACTTGCCTGCGCAGGGTTCAGCTCATTCTGGTATTTAACAAATTCATAAGGGCTCATCACTTCAATTGGCTTTGGCTCCAATTGCATCCCATACGAAGTATTAAGATTAAATACGGGCTTACTGATTTTCCCTCTTTTTGTTGTGATTACGACAACACCGTTAGATCCCCTTGCACCATAGATGGCTGTGGAGGATGCGTCTTTCAGGATGGTCATGGATTCAATATCATCAGGATTTAATGTTGCCGGGTCAAGGTCTTCAACCGGGAAACCATCTATCACAAATAATGGAGCGGTACTCTGTGTAAGGGAACCAACTCCCCTGATCACAATGTTGATCCCGCCGCCAGGCTGCCCATCGCTTGCAGCAACCTGAACACCTGCCACGCGACCGGCAAGGGCTTCTGCAAAGGTACCTACTGGCGCCTGGTTCATGTCTTTCATATTTACAATCCCTACTGCGCCGGTTAAATCAGGTTTTTTGACAGCACCATATCCAATAATGACGGTTTCATTAAGGGATTGTGCATCATCCAGTAACCTCACGTTTAACGTACTATTTGTGCCTACAGTCAATTCCTGCGTTTTTGAACCCACAAAAGTAAATACCAGCACATCAGCGCTTCTTGCTTGTATGCTGTACTGCCCCTGGTTGTTGCTAGATACTGCCCTGGTGGTTCCCTTTACCTTAACGCTCACCCCTGGAAGTGGTTGACCACCGGAAGCGTCGGTAACTGTACCTTTGATCAATTTTAAATCTTGTGAGAAAACCTGCCCCGGGACTAGTGCGGCAAGTAAAACTACCATGAGGAACCCCCATTTGGGAATCCGCCACGGGCTTTTAGTGTTGGTGTAAATTTTCAGCATGTTATATGGTTTAATTTTAAGTTTTAGCAGCTCTAAATACATCGGGTGCGTACCCGATGTTTAAATAAAAAAAATTATTAAAACAGTAACCTATCGCTAGCACTTGTATGATGAAGTGCTGCGTCAATAAATTTATAAGCCTCCAGTCTTGTCTCCGGAGGAAAATCATGCCCCGTATCAGGATACCTCACCTGAAGCCGGCCCTCTGCTTTAAAAAGCTGATAGATACGGGACACACCAGCTATCCCTTCATTTACACCCTTGGCATCAAAGTTTGCATCCCCTATTGGAGAGCTTGAAAAAAAAGGTCTTGGGGCAAGGGTTGCTATTGCTCCGTCAAAATTAAATGGGACCCTCGCAGCATCTAGCTTATATTTATCCCTGATCAGTGGCATGTAGCGTGTTTGTGCCCAAGGACCAAGTTTTCCTCCATGCCTTTTAGATACTTCGTCTCCTGCATTATAATGTTCGAATAGTGTCCAACCGCAGCTGGATACCACTACTTTTAGCCGTTGATCAAACGCCCCTACAAAAATGGCATTATGTCCACCCAGGGAATGTCCAATCACGCCAATGCGATCGGGATCAACATCTTTTCTGTTTTGCAAAAGATCAACACATCGCATATGATTAAATATGGCCTTCATGGTTCCAGACTGGTAGCGGTCATTTTCAAAGTCGTAATCCTTTAGATCCCCAAACCCTGGATAATCCGGGGCAATTACCAGATATCCCCTCTGAACAAGCTCTTTTGCATAGGCCCTGTTGGGTTTAACATCTCCTCCACTAACCGCCAGTTTACCAAGCCCGCTTGTTCCATGCAACACCAGCATAGCGGGCAGTTTTTTGGGCTTACCACGCTGTTTTGGAATGTATAAAAGCGCTGGCAGGGTTTCATTTTGTGCAACAGTAAAACGAATGGTATACCGTACGTGATCAGGTTCTGTAACACTGTCAGTTATCAGTACGTTTAAATCAGGTAAACCATTACGGGCAGGCAATTTACCCATAGCCGACTCCATACCAGCAAGAATTTGCCCGCGTTTAATCTGCCAATCAGCCAAAGTTTTGACCGTATTTCTCCCTCCGGTTTTATCAACATAATGCAACAGACCAAGGCTATCAACGAAGCCCACGTTCCTTTTGCCGGTACCAGATGCCGAGCGTACAGGGCTGCCTGCCTCTTCAAAGAGGCTTGACATAAATATTGTAATAAGAAGCGCTACAGTTAAATCAATCATCTTCATAATAACAATTTTACTTCCCTGCACAAACAACCAGATTATCAGCAACTTGCATTTACGGTTACGTACCCTAAGATACATCAATGTTTTTAAAAAACAAACCTAAATCACATTATTTTATCATTAATACTTTGTAAATAAAGATCTTATAACAAATCACCCATTTTTCAACTTATAAGCCAATATTTCGGCATAAACTTTCACGTCATTTAAACTGACATCAATTATTGTATACCCATTTTTCGACTTTCTTGCCGAAACTTTTCTCTGTCCGTCCCCGAGCTCCGGACTCATGATCTTTAAATCCGGCAGCTTTAACTTAACTGTGTCGATTTCGAACTGCAGCGCATTGTCTTGTATTTTTGAACCAATATCAGCCAGGATGCTGATACCAGCATTGTCTTTGATCACCGGATGTGGAATGCCTATGAGTGCGGTATTCATCAAATGGACAACAGGCCTACCTTTATAAGTTCTTATCCGGGCTACCCATCCTTTTTCACCTGAAACCTGACGCAAAACAGGCTTAAACATCCCCTTTTTTATCATTTCGCTCAACACTTCTGATTTTGTTATGGAGTCTACAATCACCAGATTTTTATATTTCGCTTTGATCAACTGGTCTGATAAAGGAGTGTTCCGCCTAAAGCCCTTATCATTATGGGTACCAAAAGGAAGGGACACCCATGCCTTGCCACCGATAGCAAGATAGGACTGAATAGCTTCAAATTGTTGCTCAGATACACAACCGACCCCATCCAGGACTAAAGGGCTTTGTTCCTTTTTCAACGCCGGGGCATCTGCAAGCTCTTCATAACGTACAAAACGATAACCTATATTGTTTTCGAGCAGCTTTTTTGACCAGGCTTTGGCATGGTCCCAATGCTCTAAACCATCTGCCCCTCTCCAACCATTATCCTTACAAAATTTATTGTTCACCACCCTTACCTCAATTAAATCTTTCCCATCACGAGGATTAAGGTCGCTATGTTTAACTTCCCATAAATTGGACGGGCGGATCACATCTTCCATTTCCATCGCATCGGCGGGGTCTTCTTCAAGTCTTTGGTTGTGTGTACTACTCCAGTTGGCGACACCCCAAAACCGGCTCAATGCCCAGCCCAGGTACCCCCCTTTTTCATAAATGGTATAACTTAAGGCCATTGCAGGTGCGTTGCCCCGTTTATCGGCAATGTCTTTCTGGTTTAATGCTTCTGCGTCCATTTTTACCCAGTCTACACTCTTCACATTTGTGCCAACATTCTCGAGCATAAAGAAATCCAGATGAGGGGCCATTTTCTCCAGGTCGAGCGAAATACCATTCAGTACAATGGGACCTGTACTGGAGCAGCACGACATCAAGGGTTTATCCCCAACAATGTTCTTGACCATCTTCACATGGTCAACAATCACATCGGTTTTCATTCTTAGCCAGTCCCTGAATGCCGGATTGTCGTAATTGCCCCACTGTAACATAGGTTTTTTAACATCTCCCCAGAATTCCTTTTCACCGAATTTCGGAATTTCGTGCCCGTATTCTTTTTTAAAGCGGTCCCGGCAGTACTTACAGCCGCAGGTTGTAAGACCGGAATAATCGCACATGTCATCTACTTCTATTCCATCCAGGGGAACTTCCTTGAAAAGTCTTTCCAGGTATTTAGCATGCATATCCAGAAAACCGGGATTATTGTGGCAAAACGTTTCCATCTGATATTGCCGGGCATAGCCCCTGCTTCCATCGCGGATATCAACTTCGCAGATGTCCTTAAAAAAATGACCTTCATACTGTGCAAATTCGGCCGCTTTAGGATCATGAAACAATAATACATGGTGCCGCTGCCCACGGTGGAGTTTACGGAACTCCTCCTCTCCACGTGGTCTTTCAACATGGTTACAGGAATAATGGTCCATAAATTTGATGTCGTATTTGTGAAGCTCATCGCAAACATTGGCCATATAGCCATGTAACTGTCCGAAGTAATTTGAAAAGTCGAACCGGATATGCCACCCATAATGGATCGCCAGGTCAATTTTAGCTTCAGCAAAGGCAGCTGCCCTACGCTTTATACGGTCGACGACCTTTTTTTGTGACCATTGCAGATCTTCTATGGTTACCCACCAACTTGCGGTACGGCGAGGAGCAAAAGGTATGGAAGGCCCCTGGCCCCGGGGTAAAATTAAATTTCTGGGATCGGCAGTAACCGGTTCCGGAACATGGCCATCTACTGAAGAAAAGCCATCGGCCAGCACCAGTCCGAGGCCGGTTAACGACATTTTTTTTATAAAATCCCGGCGATCATTTGTGAGTTTCATTGATGTTTTTTTATTCTATTTAAATACTAAGAACCAATTCAATAAAAATTTCCCGACAAACCTGTACACACATTGACATTAAAGCAATTATACTAATATAGGAACAATTGTGTACGTTACCGTATTTATTTAAAAAAAATTATATTTGTTTATTCAAGCACAATTCCCGCCTTATCTAACGGATATAATTAACCTTAAACCAAACACAATGAACAACATTGGAATTTTAATGGTAATGATATGGATGACTTGGTGCATCCAGCCTGAGCGCATAGAAATTTCCCGCAGCCGTGCAGATTATTTGCTCTCCAGGCTGCCTGAAAAGGGTCCCTGGGAACGCATGCCGGATGCAAGTAGCATTGCCTGGCAAGAATCGGCAACACTGAATACACTAATAGATATGTATGAAGCTACAGACGATGCCCGTTACCTAGAGGAAGTGGTTAGAAGGGGCGATCGTTTGTTGTCTCACAGGGATGACAAACGCGGTGTAACAGATGGCTCGGGGAAAAGCAGGCCGGCATGGAGCATGGGGTTCAAATACGTAGTCGCAAAAGGGCAGCTGAACGACAAAAATGGTAGGCCAACGATCAGCATCCGCTCTACCCCTTATTCAAACAACCAACTCACACGCATAGAAATTTTACATCAAGCCGGACAGCAGCCTGGAAGGTTTACCCTTAAGGTGGGCAACACACATTGGCAACGGGAGGAGGTGTTTTCCGATTTGAGCATGGGTGCTACTGATGATCGCTACATTGAAAAAATAGTGAACGATCCAATGGCGCCCTATGCTTCAAAGGCCGGTGCGTATACCGATAAATCCAATCTGATTTCCTTAAGTGTTACAGGTAGGGCGGCCCCAACACCACAAACCATTGTACTTGAACCGGTTCCACTGGCATATATGGGGTATATCGGCATTATTTACACCCCATTGCTCCACTGCGCCGAACTGGTTAAAGCCAGTGCGAAACTAAGTCACTTGCTTCCCGCCGCAATGCGCTTCATTAAAGCTGCCGAGGAATCCTATGCAGATGCTGCTGAAAGACTCTGGAAAAACGGACCGGGCAAAGACGAGGGGTATTATTTAACCTGTGAGAGGGGAGAATCTTTTCCGGCCGACAATGTCGGTGCACCCTTTAACTTCCTTGGCCGGCATGTATGTGCTGAGCTGGCCTTGTACCGGCTAACGGGGAAGAAAGCCTACCTGGACCGGTCCAGAAAAATGTGCAACCTATTAAAAAACAGGCTACAATACAACAAGCAATCAGATTTGTATGTCTGGAATTATTGGTATGAGCCAATGACTACAAAAGGCTGGATACCGGAAGACGGGCTTTCAGCTAATGTAAAATATTTTAAGGGTGCCGCCAATGTAGAAGACATTTCTCATGGCGCATTGGATATTGCTATGATTGTTGCAGCGCAACAGGCCGGGATTGTTTTTGACTTGCAGGATGTAAAACGCTTTGGGAATACCTTGCTGGTAAATGTGTTAACGACCGACCGAAAGAGCGTTCGGCGCAAAGTAGATGGAGGAGCTGAATATCCAACTTATTTTCAATCGCTTAGTGGATGGCTGGACCTGACCACCGCAAATGTTGAGGTTTACCATGCCATACGCCAGACTTACCTGAACCGTGCCGAGGAAAGTCTGGCTATTTGCGCGAACCTTTTAAAATGGGAACGCAAACTTAATCAGGGTAGTCAAAATTAAATGCCCATAATTTTTTTGGCATTGCCGGACCTTAAAAGTTCTTTGGTTGCTTCATCGGCCTCCGTATCGCGCAGCGATTCTATCCTTAACTGGCCGGTGAGGTAATCCAAAATAGGAGCATGCGTACCAAAAGCAAATTTATCCTTACCGTAATTTTTTATAAAATCAGCCATATTGGTAATTGACCTACCTGAAGTATCAATGATTAAATTCGACTTTTTTACAAGGTTCATTTCTTCTTCGTTCAAGGCAGCGTTATTGGCAAAATTGAGAATCATGTATTTGGCATCTGGAACAGCTTTTATTATAGGAAGTATATTTTTGAGGTTCCACTCGGGCTTGGGCGTAGCGACTACATAATCAATATCCATCCAGGAGCGTTGCCTGCTATCCACCATCCTGAAATTAAATGCCACTGGCAAGCCGTAATCACGAACGCGCTTAACCAATTCAATACATGCCGGATCTACAATATCAAAATCATGATACTTGGGATAGATGCGTACCCCTTTAAAGCCTAACTTGTTTACACAAATATCCAGGTCATCCTTCCAGCCCGCATATATAGGATTAATAACTGCAAAGGGAATAAAACGATCCTGAAACCGTTTGTTCGACCTGATCTCAGCAATCAGTTCTTCATTGGCCGGTTGGGTATTTTTATAAAAAATACCGTTTAGGTTGCTGATTACTGAAATATCAACTCCAAACTTATTCATTCTTTCCAGTAATGCGGCGCAGGTATTGTACTTGAGCTGTTGAAATGGCCAGTGGCCAACATATGCATTAATATCAATCAACATGATGACCTCCTTTTCTTAAAATATTGTTAAAGTTTTCAAAGAATATTTTCTTCCGCTGTGCTTCATTTAAGTTAGAAGCGAGGATTTTGCCAACACTCTGGTAGTAACAGTTATCAGAACCAAAAAGCAGGCGGTCTTCGCCGAGCTGCTGAAGCGCAAAATCAATCATGTGTTCTTCATTGTTACTACCGGAAGTATCCACATACACATTGGGACTATTTTTTAGCGCCTTACACATATACTCCCAATCACCACCACCGCCAATGTGGGCATGCTGGAACATACCTTCAGGATATCGCTTAGCGATCTCCACAAAATCTTCAGGGATGGATACGTTTTTAGGTTTGTTGCCATTGTATTTCATACGATAGCCACCTACACCGAGCTGCGTTTCGGCATGGGTATGAATGATCATTTTCAGGTCGATCATCTTTTCAACGATAGGATAAAATGAAGGGTCACTTATTTTTGTCTGATAATAGGTTTTAGCCCCCACCATTCCCTGATCTACACAGCGTTTAATCTCTTCCAGTGATGCCTTCAGGTGAATTGGGTTAAAAGTAAAACTACCTGTCAACCGGTCCGGATGTAGTTTCATTAAGCCCAAAATGATATTGTTGTGGTCTATGAATGCTTCCGGACTGGCATCTGGTACGCCTTTGATCAGCTTGGTTACAGGCTTAGAAAGGATCAACTTCCTGATGTTAAACCTTTCCGCGTACTCCATAAGTATCTCAGCGAACTTCTTTTGCGCCTCAGGGTTGCTATTTCCAAGGTCGCAATGTACATGCGCATCTATTTTCGGATACTTCATCATTTCTTTCACTACGTCGTATCTCGCTGATGGTGCACCGGTAAGCTGTACCATTTTATCTTTTGGATTAAATCCAAAAAGACTTTCTGTTACCAATAATCCAGCTGCCGAGAGACCGGTGCTGGCAAAAAATTTTCTTCGGTTCATTTAAGTGTGTTTACGTTAAAATCCCTCCCCGATTTTTTGAGGATATTGTTATAGTTTGTAAAAAATATATTTTGCTTCCGTGTTTCATTCAGTGCCGATGAAATAACCTTGCCCACGCCCTGGAAATACGCCCCGTCACATCCAAAAAAAACACGGTCTTCGCCCAAGGTCATTACCGCAAAATCTATCATATTTTCTTCGTTGTTACTTCCGCCTGTATCTACATAAATATTAGGGTAAACTTTAAATGCTTTACAGGCATATTCCCAATCACTTCCCCCACCTATATGTGCATATTGGAACATGGCTTCTGGGTACCTGATAGCGATGTCGATAAAATCTTCCGGCAAAGAAATATCCGGTGTCGTTTTCACATCATACTTCATTCTATACCCTCCAACACCAAGCTGACTTTCGCCATGTACATGAATGATCATTTTATAATCAATGAATTGTTCTATTATAGAATAAAACAGGGGGTTATTTATTTTAACCTGGTTGTAGAGTTTCATCCCTACCATGCCCTCACCCACACAACGTTTAATTTCTTCAAACGATTCTTTCGGATAGGCTGGATGGATAGTAAACTGTCCTATCAGCCGGTCGGGATACCTCCTCATGGCTTTCAATACCTGGTCGTTATAAGCTTTGAACCCTTCGGGTTTTTCTTCCATTTTTTTTGCTATAGGTACTGCTATAAAAAGCTTTTCTATGCCCAACCTATCCGCATAATCCATTTGAATTTTAGCCTGTGTATCCTGTATATACGCATTGGCATACGCATCAATCTTTCTATATTTTAAAGCTTCCTTAACTACGTCGTTATCTCTTTCCATCAGCAGGCGGGGTTAATAGTTTATTCAAGGTATAGCAGATCAGTTTATTGGCCAATGGCGTTCCATCGTTGGAAGTAATACCTCCTAACTTCAGTTCATAAACGTAACCAGGTTGTAGGGCCGCTAACTTCAGGGATACTTTTTTCTGATCGTCTGAGATCTTAATATCGGTAACACCGATTTCCCGGATATCCTGCTGCACAGAATTATCAGCGCTTTCATTTTTAGCTTTTCGCTGATATTTATAATAGTAATGTCTGAATTTATAGTTATCAGGGTTTAATGCTTCCGCTTTATTTACTGGCTGGGTAAATGTTAGATCGAAACCTTCATTTGTCAGGTTCATACTGTAAACATCAACTGGTGTTTTGCCATTAAAAACTATCCGTTGAATCCCAATATCACCACTCCATCCGTAAGCGATCTGCCCTACCCATAAGTTACCATCCGGCGCAAAGGCAAGGCGGTTATTTCCTTTCCTTAAACCGTGTCCATCTATAAATGGGATACAGGCACCTTGAAATTCGCCCTGCACTTTTTCAAGCATCACCCTCACAATACGGTCCCGGTTCATCTCTCCTACAAACAACTGCCCTGCAAAGGGTCCAAATTTACCCATAGTGACATCGCAAAGCGGCTGCGAGGGGGAGTTGGCCATAATGCCTTGCGGAAACAGCACCGCGGCCTTTGTACGCATACTTTCCAATTCGTTTATGGGCAAAGCGAAGGGATTTTTTCCATTCCAGTCTTTATTCCACACCAGGCTGGCCGGGTGGCCGTAAAATTTACCTTCTTCCACATGATAAAGGGCACTTGTTTCTACCCAATCGCTTTGGTTATCGGTTACAAACAGGTTCCCCTCCTGATCAAAACCCAAACCATTGGGCGACCGCATACCCGAGGCATAAGGATGAAGCCTACCATCTGGTGTCAGTTTCATGACCCAGCCCCTATAAGGGACTACAGCATACATTTCGTAAAGGCCGGGTTGCAAATCCCTGCCCATGGGCTTAAATTTACCCCTGAGCTCCTGGCTAACCGTCCCGCCGGGGGAGGCCGTATTCAGGGCTATAAAAAGATTGCCCTTTTTGTCTTTCGCAGGTCCGTAATTAAATTCATGGTAATTTCCGGAGATACCAAAATCATCGGTTACCTTTTCATATGAATCAGCTTTTCCATCCCCATCGGTATCTTTAATGCGGGTCAGCTCAGGCCGCTGCATCACTAAAACCTCTGAATTGCTGACCGCCATGACACCCAGTGGCTCATGTAAGCCATCGGCAAACAAGGCCCATTGCTTCGTGCCGGGGTCATAGATCATCACTTCCCCGCGGATAAAACAAGCTACTAAACGTCCGTCCGGTAAAAAATCAATTCCGCCTGTTTCACTGGTCAGCCCCTCGGGCATCTCAATGGTTTCTACCGTATAAGCTTCTTTTTTTTCTTCAACAGGAAAAGCACTTATAAACAATAGCGATATGGCCGCAGCCAGGCCTCTAACTCCTGATTTCATATTAGCGTCTTTTTTTGTTGTAAACCAATGGATAACTTGTAATGGTAACAGAGAACACTTGTGCCTGCTGTGGACTAAGTTTTAACTTTCCTTTATTCCAAATACCGGCGGAGACCTCGTAGGTATCGGCGTCATTACCCTCGGCCCGCGCATACCAGACTTTTTTAGCCACATCCGGAATCCGGAATTTACGGATGAGGCCCTTTCCGTCTTCTTTAGGCAAAATCAGTTCATATACATCCGTTCCATTAAGAGTGTAATGAAATTCGGGGTATTTATTTACCAACTTATATCCCTTATACTCCACTGCAGGAATTTCATCAGGCTTGCCAATCCGCAAAGGATAAGTGGTGATGTCGCGGTAAAAAATTGTACCTACAACTTTAGCTACAGCATCCGCATGGCCTTTCCAAATGGCGGTATTGTCGACAAAGCCCCCTTTCCAGGCATAACGTAATCTGCATGTACCAGCGTCCCAGCAATAAGACAGGCCCAGAGGCAGGCTCACGGCGATGGCAGCAGGCCCCGCATCATCCATAAAAATGCGGTACAGGTAGGGTGGAACAGGTGTATAAGGATGGTTGGCAATGGTTTTTTTAGGTCCATGCATTTTATGCATATCGTGCTGATCTGTTGCGACCATGTTTTCTTCCTGCCGGGAGGGCGGAATATTAGGATCAGTTTTAATGTCCGGCATTTTTCCGTCGGTATTTACATATATCACTCCGTACATGACAAAGCCATGCCCCGGAAAAGTACATACATAAGGATAAGCACCCACTTTTAACGGAGCTTTAAATTCAAGGGTTTTAGTTTGCTCAGGTGATACCACGGGAATAGACCACAATACATCGGTCGATTTTGGGACATAATTCATTGCAGGCCCCTTTTCTTCCAGGCCCAAAGCAGCATTTACCACATTTAGCCTAGCCCCTGGTTTGGTGATCAGGAGGTTATGGCTCATGTCGTCCGTATTGGTAAAAGTTAGCTTAACCGCAGCACCAGGCTTTACGGTAAATCGGACCACATCAAATTGCAGGCCGGGAAGCACTTTTAAAGCAATTGTAGTTGGTTGCCCCCCGGCATATTTAACCGAAAAAACAAACAGAAGTAGCAACACAAACCTGATTACTAAAGACATACCTTTTATCTAATTAATTTTTATCAAAGCTCATTTTTCCTCAACAACACCGATCATATCTATACAAATGCCACTATTATTTAATCCCACACCTTTTACCATTGCCTTTGATGCGGCGGGCGAGCTATCCGGGTTATAATATTTTGGCCTGATTTCATTTAGTTGATTGCCGGCGCTATCGGTAACTACATAATAAGTAGCCTTGGCCAGATGCTTAAAGTCGCTCCCTACCACTGTTAAAAGCTTAGCCATAGCACTAAAAATATCCTTTACTTCACTTTTCGCGTCACCAGATTTTTCACCATAAAGCGACGAAAAGTATATTTTTCTGCCATAATTGATGCGGGTAACCTTACTGTATACCGGCGAGGCAGTCATTCCTGCTGGTGTAATAAAATCCAGTTGTTTTACTGGCCTGTCCGAACTAGCTGGCGAAGCGGCAATCAGCTCAATTTCTATCAATGGCTTTTTACTGGTCCATTCTACATAAACTGTTGGGGGAAGGCTGAGTCCTACAAAAAAGTCTGACATTTCCTTTTTAACCCGTTCAATATCGGTGGCAGGAGCAATAAAAGATTTAACCTGAATGATGTCTTTCTTTTTTAAGCCCAGATATTTCAAAGTAGAATCCAACTGTTTTAGTGTTGTACGCGCTGCACTGCCAATCTCTCCGTTTGCCGCCTGCCCCGATACATATACAACACCAGGTCCTTGTAAAACGGCAACATTAGATTGGTGGGGCGGAGCGGCAGACAATACGGAAATACCTACCGCATCCACAGCAATAAGTGCGGTAGAGGGCACCAGGTCGCCTACTACAAAAGCAACGGCGGGCCTTTTCCCGACTTTAAAACGATTACTTATATATTGCCGAACCTTAGGCATTAACTCTGCTGATGTGATGCAGATATTAAGTTTTACTGCGTGCTCCAGGTCAGAACCTCCCATTTTCAAGGCAAGGGATACATTGTCGAAGACCTGTTTCAGCTGTGCGCTTAAGTTATTTTTGCCTGCAATTTCCCCATGCTCATTTATGGGCAGAAACTGTGTGGTATGTGCCAGGGGAGCTTCCCCGACCACGACAGCCAATGACCCGCCCGTAGGCCCCAAACCTCCGATATACTCCATATTCAATTTTGGTTTAACTGAGGGCGGGCGCCGGTTATTTTGCCCCGATACACACACGTAACTGCATATCAACAATATTAAAAACATTGGTTTCCTCATCTGTGGTCTCATCTTTTTCTGTTAATGGTGCCTAGTAAGTATAGTAACTACCCGAACGAACGGGTCCTTTAATCATGCTAGATATAATAGTTCAATAAATAAGCAGTCTGCCTGCTGGTAAAAATTGATCCTTATTCGGTTACGTACCCGTAAGGTAACAAGGATATTCTGAAAATTCAAATTTATTTTTGGGTCCAAACTGCATGCGATGTTACTTTAAATATTGCACCCTCTTCAAAATCATATAGATAACTTCTATTCTCAGCTGCCATCGTGTAATCGTTAACAAAGGTTATCGGCCCGCAATACACCCTCGTTAAATTCCCCTCTTGGCTTATACTTTTTATGGTGTAACAAGCATCACGATCTGCTTTCGTTTCGATGATGATCTGTTCTCCGTTCAAACTCCCATCTGTTGGCAGGGCCTGATCTACCAGGAACCATCCGCCCCCGTTCAGCCCCTTGTTCATCTTTACAATTTTCCCTGTAAGCGAGCCTACAGATTTCAGTTCCAGGTTTACATACTTAAGATTTGTTCCGTCTACCAGCACTCCTTTAACAACTTTTCCTGCTTTTTCTTTTATGTAGCCCAGGGCACCATTCATCGAAATCCCATTTAAAAGCCTAAATGCTTTTGCCGGATCCGGATTGTAAAGGATGTAGTCTACCTCCCCATTCATTAATTCTACCCGGATGGCCACTTGTCCATCTTTGTCTTCATCCAATCTTTTTACCGATTTGACGGATGGATTATTCCGGTAGGGTTCTATAAGTGAAACAAAATTACTACTCAGATCTTTAGCCGCACGGTGTATCAGCAAATAGCCCAGCTTTTTTGGATTGCCCGGTTTATTTTGTGGTGGGTCCCCATCTGCCAATGCGACATCCCCTGAGTGGCCCAAGGCGTGTATCCTCAAATGGATGTCGTCCCCTGCTTTTACATTACGGTACCCGACATCCGCTTTCCAGTCCACCACAAATTGTTCAGCTGGCCGGCTATCCTTGCGTACATTGTATAAATGTGAGTATCCAATAGGTGTACCAGCCGCCAATGCCCCTTTAGGCACATCTTTTCCAGCATAAGTCCCGTTCAGCTGCGCTTCCAGCTTTAGTCCTTTTGTGGTTATTTCCCCCGGGGGACCATGAAAACTGTATACATGATCATAGCCGCCGACAACCCTGAATATATCAATCACATAAGCATTACTATCTTTTCCTTCTGTTCCACCAATCAAAAGCATTGCCCGACTGTACTCGTTTAAACCGGGATATGCCTTTTTACCATCGAGTTTAAATACACCGAAACCTTTGAGCTGCTTAAAGAGCCTTGTATAGCCTCCCCAGTTTTCTTTTTGAGGCTGTTTGTTCACGAATACCAGGTTGTGCGAGAGTGTACTGCCTGTCCATTCATTATTACTTGGCCACCTGGTTGCATATTCGGGATAACCGTGGTCTGGTGCCAGCCAGTTCCCAAATGCCAGTAAATCAAAATTCAGCAAGTCCGGGTGTGCATGTTTGATCGTCCTTCCATAATTGCTGGCTATAGCTATTCCTTTCAAACCGCTCCTTGCTTCAAGGGAAACCAATCCAAAACCACTCATTAAAGATCCAGACTGCAGCCGTGACCCTTCCCGTTTGGCAACCTTCACTATCTCTATACCCAATGCTTCAGGATTTTTCGCATAGATGTCAAGGCCCAAACTTCTGATAGAATTTCCATTTGCGTGGTAAGCAGCTATGGCCATTTCCGGGTCGCGGGTGCGTGCATAGCCTAAAGCAATAAAATCAGGATCGACCTGCCCCCTGGATATTGATCCTGTAGCACCTGAATCGCCTATATTAGGGATCGCTATCCCCAATACCCTCATGCGGTAGGCTGTTAAAAATGCAGCACTAAATTGCGGAAAATCGCTATAAATATCATGCTTACTATAGGCAGGATAAGCTTTTAGCATTTCAGCCAGCTTGGCCACCAGGTTTCCCCACATATAAGCATATCCCGGGGCACCTTCATCGGATGTCCCGTCCCTGTCAAAATTACGGATCATTAATCCAGGAATATCCCCTCCGCTGGAGGCGAACAGCCAATCCAGCCAGAGGGTAGTTTCGGGATCTGTATTCAGTGCGATAGCGCATTTGGCTACCGTTAATTGGTGCATACCTTGGTTGCCACGGATCTGCTCCGATAAAACAGCTTTAAATGCGGTACGCAATATGCCATCGTCTACATTTTTAACAAACAGGTCCCTTGTTCCTTTTGCATTGGCCAGTTTATACTTTTTAGATTGTTTTAATAAAAATCCGTACAATGAAGGATGGTCAACGGTCCCGCTTAAAATCTTATCGTAAGCATCGGCAAAATCCTGAACCACATTCGTTTCCCATATTGCCCCTTCTATTTTGCCCATATTCCTACCACCGTCCGAATGGTACCAGCCCATATCTGCGTAAGGCTTCCAGTCCATATCCGGATATACATCGGCTATTCTGTCGAGCAGTATCGCAGCCTTACCTGCATAACGCTTGTCCCCAGTATACAAAAAAGCATCCGCAAGTACATTTAAGCCTTTGCCAATCTCATCCCAGTATTTCCAGGTATAATAAGCGATAAATTTATAGGCACGTCCCTCGGTATTAATATACCCAAAGCCATCATCTACGCCATATTTATGCAGTGGATCTTTAGGATCGGGGTGTTCTGAATTGTAGAGTAAACTTTTATCGCCCCTGGCCGGATTAAAAAGCCCCCGCTCATCTATGGCACTCTTATAATACTTGCCAAAATCATTGGTAGGAAAAACTGCCTGGCAAGAGGGGCAGGTCAGTTTCCAGGGTTTACTTTCAAATTCAGGGTTGTAGGGATAATTGCCATAACGCGAAACCTTGTTGCCACATTTCAAACAGCCCAAAAACTTAGGGCCTTTGGTCAGCCGGTCGAAAGTAACATCTATACACCTGGGCAAATCCTGCCCTGGTACCATACTCCAGAGTTCCTCATCCGATCTGGACAGCCAAAGCGTGGCCTTTAAAATAACCGCTTCCCGCTTCTTTCTAGCCCAATCGTATTGATCACAGTTGGCCCTTAAATTGGCTATTCTATCAGCGGTATAAAAACCGCCATAAATCCTGCTGGCGCGCAGTTCAGCGCAACACAGCAGCCCCACTGTCATGAACAGGTAAATCAGCTTGTAATTCAGTTTCATCTTGTGTTTTAATAATCCTGATTTTGGGTCAATACTCCCGGGTTGTATACTTCAATCTGGCGTTGTGGGATAGGGAAAAATACATAATGTACTTTAGGCTGCAAGGTAAACTTAAGTGCTGTCTGAGTAGTTGGGTTATATCCCCGCTCTTCAAAAGTAAGCTCGGTAAGTAACCTACCTGTCCTTACCAAATCAAACCACCGTTCGTTTTCAAATGCAAATTCCAGTCGGCGCTCCAATAAAATCTTATCTGTAAAAGCATCTGCAGTAGCAATATCGGCCAGGGTATAATTCTTAGATATATTCCCAAATGCCCTGGTACGGACCTTATTGAGTTCAATGAGTGCCAGGTCGGGTCGGTTTAAACCATATTGTACCTCGGCCATTAATAAAATCACATCCGCATACCGCAATACCGGCAGGTCAATCCCGGACGAATTTAAAAGATGCTTGACCTCATACTTACTTACGTGCGGGAACCATACTGTGGGCGAATTTGCTGGCGTTGGGGTCTTGTAAAATTCGGTGATGGATGCTGCTTTCCGTGTATCACCAGCTTCATAAAGTTTATGCAGGTCCCAGGATGGAAATACCGATTCCAGTCCCGATGAGGCAATTCCGGTTTTCCCGCCAAAAGGCAAGAATGCACTGCTAAGGGTATGTCCGTTGGTTCCTTCTATATATTTAATGCTAAAAATCAGCTCGGCATTGTCCTCATTCTCTAATTTCCACAATGACGCAAAGTCTGTCTGCAGCGTATAGCCATATCCGGCTACCATATCCAGGTAAATTTTGGCATTTGCCCAATCCTTTAAGTAAACATAAACTTTTCCTAACAGGGCCGCAGCCACCCCATTGCTTACCCGCCCTTTGGCCATATTGGCTTTTGTTGGCAATGTACTCAGTGCATCTTTAAGATCGCTGACAATCAAATCATAGATCTCTTCTTTACCCGCTCTTGGGGTCGACTTGGCTTCATCTATGGTCAGCAGTGTCGTTACTTTGGGTACACCCCCAAATAACCTAACCATATCAAAATAAAAAAGTGCGCGCATAAATTTAGCTTCACCTATAAATTGGTCTTTTTGCTGTGCTTTATAATCCTTAGGATTTTCAATGTTAGCCAGAACCGAATTGGCCCTGAATATGCCACTATAAGTGGCTTCCCAAAAGGTACCGAACAACTGGTTTGCCGAGGTAATGGCCAGGTTGTCTACATCATCCGCACCGGCGGACAAAGTGTAGGTTGTCCTGTAAAGGTTATCGGTGGGCAATTCCAGCAGAATATAATCTGTAGGCTTCCGCGTTTGATAACTATTGTAAATACCTAATACAGCCAGATCAATATCTTTCGCTGTTTTGTAATAATCTGTTGTTGTCAGAACCGAATTAGGCGTAATTTCAGTAAGTTCCTTATTGCAGGCGGCAGTGCTCAAAGTCAGTAACACGGCGCCTATTTTAATGTATCTATTTCTTTTCATGACGTTAGCGGTTAAAAGTTCACATTCAAACCCAGTGTATATGTCCTGTTTATTGGCTCAGACCCTCCGTTATAGCCAGGTCTACTGTTTAGTCCATTAATTTCACCCTGTGTATAGCCTTCCGGGTTATATCCATGAAAACCGTCCTTGGTCAGCATTAACAGGTTATTCACAGAAGTATAAATCCGTATGCTTTGCATCCGCAATTTCTGAGCAAGCTTTACGGGAAGGGTATAGCCCAGGTTCAGGTTCCTTACAGCTAAAAAAGAGGCGTCTTCTATATAGATATCAGAATTGGCCTGCCAGGTCAGTTTACTTAGTGCTGCCCCTGGCATTCTGCCATCGCCAGGTTCGGTTGCCGACCACCATTGGGTTTCTACTAAAGAACGGCGCATAGCTCCGGCAAGGGCACCCTGATAATATTCATTTTCAAAATTATACATCTTGGCGCCTAAAGATGCCTGCATCACGATGCTCAAATCAAAATTTTTCCATGAAAAATCATTTACCATACCCATGAAGAGCTTTGGCTGAAAACTACCTAAAATCACTCTGTCGGAAGAGTTTATGGTACCGTCTTTAACTACATCTTCATATTTGGTATTCCCTGGCAGCGAGCCCGCTAAAATCGCAGAATTGGCAACATCATTGGCATCTTGCAATACTCCAATTGCTTTAAAACCATAGTATGAGAACATTGGCTCGCCTACACGCAGTATCCAGCTCATTCCAAAAGTATCTGTATTTATTCTTTCCGTTACCCCGCCAAGGCTTACTACCTTATTTCTGTTCCGGGTCAGGTTAAAAGAAGTTTCCCATTTAAAGGCACCGGTTAAGTTTTTGGTGTTAATTTCAAACTCAATACCTCTGTTATTTACTTCACCCGTATTTCTTAATGAAGTGGTGAAACCTGTGGTTGCAGGTATAGATTCATTGTACAATAGATCGCTTGTATTTTTATTATAATAATCAAAAACTATATTTACGCGGTTATGAAATAGACCAAGCTCCATACCAATATCATAACTCTTGTTTTCTTCCCATCTTAGGTCCTTATTCCCAAAAGTAGTTTGCGCCTGGCCTTTGGCCAGCACTCCATTAGGTGCATAATAAACGTCACTTATCCCACCCAAATACCCAAAATCAGGTATATTAAAATTACCGGTCACACCATAGCTGGCACGCAGTTTCAAATTGCTGATCAGCTTATTTTCCTTTAGAAAATCCTCTTCGGAAACACGCCATGCTACAGAGGCCGAGGGGAAAAGCCCCCACTTATTATTTGGGGCAAACCTTGAACTTCCATCAGTACGGATAGAGGCTGCAAATAAATACTTTTCTTTAAAATTATAGTTCAGTCGGCTAAAATAAGAGGCCAATCCCCAGCTTGTTTTAGTCGTTCTTGTCAACGTTGGCGAAATAACGGCATTGTTCAATGTTTCGATCACATCATTGCTATAGCTTCCGGCAACGATTCCCATTGGTGCAGACCGGCTGCTTGATTTCTGGTAAGAAGCCCCCAATATACCACTCAGGTTATGCCCGCTACTGAAGCTTTTATTATAGCTCAGCACATTTTCATTAATCAGGTTAAAATTCCGGTTATCTACGGCCGATCCGGTTGCTGCATTTGCTGCATTTCCAAAAGCGGCCTGGTAAACCTCGTTCGTACTGTAAGTAATATTTGCACCGACAGAAGACCTCAGTTTTAATCCTTTTAAAATATCCAGACCAACATATATTTCACCCACGTTATTCATTGCATTGGTATAGTTTTTAGTGGCATCCAAAACAGCCATTGGGTTAAGTCCGCCGGTAACCACAATGCCCCAGTAATCACGGGCTTTAGGATAAGTTCCATCTGGATTTTTAACTGCTACAAATGGAGGGTACTTTACCATGGCTTCAATACCAAGTCCCAAGTTCCTGCGGTTGTTATAATTCGGACTTAACATGAAGCCCGCACTGAGTGCATTGTTTATTTTCAGATCAATGTTGGCACGAACAGCATAACTGGTATAAGAGGTATTCCTGATCGTTCCTTTCTCGTCTTTAAATGTCCCTGAAACGTAATACTTCGCATTATCGGTACCACCCGAAACAGAGAGGTTATAGTTTTGTATGGGTGCAGCCTCCAACACTTCGTTCTGCCAGTTTACATTACCTTCTTTGATCACTGGGTTCACCTGATAAGCTGCAGGCCGCCTGGCATCGTCCCATACCGGAATAGCGGCATCCCCACCTGCCCATACGTACTCTCTGTTCTGATAGCGTACAACATAATCATAATATTCCTGTCCACTTATCCAATCATCATGTCCTATGGCATTTGCAATCCCCGTATAAGCATTAAAATTTAGCCGGGGTTTTCCGGTCTTTCCTTTTTTGGTAGTGATAATGAGTACCCCACCCGAACCTCTGGAACCATAAATAGCTGCTGAAGAAGCATCCTTTAACACCTCCATCGACTCCACATCATTCATATTCACGTTGTCCAAACTTCCTCCGGGGAAGCCATCTATTACAATCAGCGGGTCATTTCCGGCATCCAGTGAGGCTGCCCCCCTGATGCGGATAACAGGTGCCTCTCCTGGCCTGCTGCGTGTGGTAGAGATATTAATTCCCGCCATACGCCCAACTAATGCGGTTTCAAAACGTCCGGCAGGGATCTGATCCAGCTTTTTATTCTCAATTTTCGATATGGCCGCTGTCAGTGAGCTTTTCTTCGCGGTACCATAACCCACAACCACAAGTTCTTCCAGTGCTGTTGAATCTTCCTGCAGCTTCACATTAATGGTAATTCGGTTATTCACCGCAACTTCCTGTGTGGCGAAACCCACAAAAGAAAAGACCAAGGTCCCGTTTTCGGGAGTGTTGATCGAATACTTACCCGTAATATCTGTAGATGCTCCGGCATTTCGCCCCTTTACCCTAACGCTTACACCCGGAATGCCACTACCGCTTGTATCGGTAACGACACCTGTAACCCTAATATCGGCCAGGACGGGATTTTCCACTTTAAACTCCTTAATAATTACGGTTTTCATCAACACCTCATAGGTAAAGGGCTGTCCTTTAAAACACAGCTGCAGGGCTTCATTAATATCTACGTCTTTGACATTCAAGCTTACATTCCTGGCACTTTTTAAGCTTTTCTGATTGTATATAAAGCTATATCCGCTTTGTTTCCTGATCTCTTTTAATACTGCCGTAAGTGGCACATTGTCGTTTATCAAGGTGATCTTTTGCGCATAACCGGCAGCATTTACATGCATAAAGGCAGATATGAGTAAAATCAATGTTAGTTTCATTATTAAAAGAAATTTATAAAATACCCGGCAGCCTCCACCGGATAAGTGTAATGGATTAAATTTCATACATTTGAATAATTTGAGTTGTGAATATTGCTTGTTATAAGTCAATGGGACTCAATTCTCCAGGGGCGTTCGACCCGCTCCTGGTATTTATCCCATGCTGGTGCCTGGTATATTTACTGCATAACTATAATTCTCCTTCCTTCAATTTTAAAGTGAATGGTTCCTGTTGCTTCCAATATTTTTAGTACCTGAGATACATTTTCAAATTTTGAAACTGTACCCCCAAAATTCTCGCTGATGTGTTCATTTGCATAGACCACCTCTACACCGTACCACCTCGAAATTTTACGCATTACACTGTGTATATCTTCATTGTCAAAGATAAAATAGCCATTCTTCCAGGATATGGCCTCTTCCAGGTCCACTTTAACCACATTCATTTCGCCAGTTCTACCGGACAAACGGGACTGCTGCCCTGGCTTGAGAATACGGCTTATGTTGCCTGATGAAACCTTTACAGCGCCTTCCAATAGGGTTGTTTTAATTTCTTCCTCGTCATCATAAGCATTCACATTAAAATGGGTACCGAGCACCTCCAGCTGCTGCTGACCCGAATAAACTTTGAATGGTCTTTTTTTATCCTGCATAACTTCAAAATAAAGCTCACCCTTCACCTCTACGCTTCTTTCGCTATCGGTAAAAGCAAGGGGGAATTTAATAGACGAGCCTGCGTTCAGCCAAACCCTGCTGCCATCGGCAAGTACCAGCTGGTATTGTCCCCTAAGAGGGGTACTAATGGTATTGTATACCGGCTGTTCATTCTGAGTTAAGGGCTTGTCTGCCGCAACGCGGTAAACCTGGTCACCGGTAACTATGCTATCCAAAGCAATCTGTGAACCATCAGCAAGCGTCAAAACGGCTTTACTCCCACCCGGGCCTATATCCCTGTAATCCTGTTTAGCTATATCATTCTTTACCTTCTGCGCACCGGGTGGCTTCAAATAAAAGAATAATGCGGCTGCCGAAACAATGGCTGTAAATACAGCTGCAGCTTTCCAACTCAAAAAGACATTGCTTCTGCGGTTGTACCGATCCAGCTTCTTATAGTATCCAATTTCATCTACAATTTTGCCATATAAGCTATCTTTCACCTCTTCCTGCGCACCCATTAAATGCTCGTCCCACCTTCCCTCTTCTTTCTGCAGCGCATCATAGTGTTCCGAAAGCCGTTGTTCTTCATCAGGACTGATGTTCCCCTTCAGAAATTTTTCTGCTAAATGTTCAAATTCCGTTCTATTCATGATTGTAAACTGTAAGTACTAAATACTGCAGCTTACCCCCAAAGAAGAAATGAAAAAAATAAAAATAATGCATTGTCCAGTGCAAAGCGGATTCTCCGTAACGCTATGGTGAGTTGATTTTCAACAGTTTTAGGTGAGATGCCCAGGCGTATGGCTACCTCTTTAGTAGATAGATGGTCTTTTCTGCTTAAATTAAATACGTCCCTGCACTTTGCAGGCAGTTTAGACACCACATCGTCCAGTTGCCTTTGAAAATCTCTCGTCATCAAAAGGCTGTCTGTATCGTCTACATAAGCAAACTGCTGCTGTATTATGTTTACTTTGGCCCTGGCTACCGGCAATGCTTTAAAAACCTGGTATTTGACACAAGTGTACAGGTAAGCCTTTAATGATGCAATTTCAGTAACTGATCTTCTTATCCATAGCTGGACCATTACTTCCTGTACAATATCCTCGGAAATCTGCCTATCCCTAACGATATTATAGGCCTGTAAGTACAATTTAGACCAATACCGCGTGTAAATTTCGGTCAGTGCCGATTCATTACCCTGTTGTAATAAATCAAGCAGTTGCCGATCGGTTAAAGTGGTATACCCAGGTCTGTGCATAATGTTTGGTTACGTACCCGAATATATAAAAACAAATTCTATAAAACAAAAATGAGTTGACTAAAAGCACTTTACGCTTTCGGTCAACTCATTTCCAGACTTACACTAAAATTACTGCTTGATCAGGTTATACAGTTCATCCAGTTTCGGTGAAAGTACAATCTCAATCCTGCGGTTTTTACTTCTTGCTTCGGCCGAAGTATTTGGTCCTAAAGGCTGGAACTCGCCTTTACCTGTTGCGGTCATACGTACTGGCTCAACCTTACTTACTTCTGTCAGGTAACGAACTACCGAAGTAGAACGCAATACACTCAAATCCCAATTGTCTTTAATCTGCCCAAGGTTGTTGATCTTTTGAGAATCAGTATGTCCCTCCACGGCAATATTTATTTCCGGTTGTTGTTTTAATACATCGGCCAGCTGACTCAAGGCCTGTTTTCCTTTTTCGTCAATGATGATACTACCTGACGGGAACAACAATTTGTCCATCAATGAAACATATACCTTACCATTACGGATCTCAACTGTTAAACCGTTTTTTGTAAAACCGAGCAAAGCCTGTTGTAATTTTTCTTTCAGTTGATTGGTAGCCGCATCACGCTTGCGCAAAATCTCTTCTACTTCTTTCAGTCTTTGTTCCCGTTTCTTAAGGTCGGCAGACAGCTTATTGATCTCATTAGAGCTGTTGCTTCGTAACTTGCTATAGTTGTTATCCATATCGGAGTAACGTCCCTTTAAATCGTTTAATGCGCTGCTCAATCCGGTTGTATCTTTTCGCAATTTTGCAATCAGACTTTCCAGGTTCTCGTTCATTAGCTGCGACTCGTTCCATCCCTTATTCAGGGAATCTTGTTTGGCCAGTAGTGATTTATATTTTTGAGGGGATAAAACAACGCAAGAGCTGAATGCACTTGCGAACATTGCGACAAATAAAAATAAACTGATTTTCTTCATTAGTGTATATTGGTTGTTAAAGGATTGTAGGTCTGCATGTCTGTTTTAGACAAATATTGCGGACCATTATGGTTCATTTGTGTTTTTCTTTTCTTTAAGCAGATGCTACTGTTCAACTGCATTTCTCAAAAATACGATAAAGGGATAAACGCTTTTGAAAGCATTTTTCAACTTATTAACGATTTCCGGCTTAAAAAATTCTTCATCCTTTATAGGGAAGGTTGCGATAAAGCTCTTCAACTTCAAAAGTTCTATCTGAGGATGATCTGTTTCATATCCTTTAGGTGCCTTTTTCAACTTATCTTCCTGACTTAACTGAAAGATATTTTTAAAATCTTTGGCATTAATAATATCCAGAAATTCCGAAGTATTATAATCGATTTCTTCCCTGATTTTTTTTAGCTCCGGTGCCTGAGGCATCCAAACTCCTGCGGCGAAAAAACAAGCACCAGGCTGAATATGCAGATAATAACCAGGCTCACTGATTCCCTTACCCTTTACAGCGAAATAAATCCCATAATTGTTTTTATAAGGATCTTTATTCTTACTAAAACGTACATCTCTGTAAATACGCAGCAAACATTTTTTTGAGGAGGTTTCAACAGAAAATGCCGGATCTGCGGCGGCAAGTTCCGGAATGAGTTGATCTACAAATGCCAGCACATCGGCTTTTGCTACTTCATACCTTTCTTTATTTTCAGCAAACCATTCGCGGTTGTTATTTGCGGCTACATCTGTTATAAAGGCAAGTGTTTCTGACTTAATCATGGCTTATCGTAATAGGCGTTATACTTTATTTTTGGAGATAGCCAATGTAATAAAATCACCCTGGAATACCGATAATTGAATGGAGATAAAAGTAAACATCCTGTAAAAATTACACCGATGTACAACCAGAACGAGTCAAACTCGAGGTAACCGCCTGATAAAATATAGGTAGCCACTGCCAGGGTAATCATTTCTGCACAGTTCATGGCGTAACTTACATACATCGCTGCATAAAAGTATCCGGGTTCTATTTCAAAACGTTGTCCGCAGTGTCCGCAAATGGTATTTGTACGTTGTATGTTAAAGCCATATAAACTTCCCGTAAATATATCTCCTCTTCGGCAATGCGGACATTTGCCATGTACGATTGCGTAAAGCTTCGATGTTTTTTTTTCCATAGTTTATAGGATACATCAATTTGATGCAGATGAATAAAATTATTTAGGAATGTGAAATTCCCTGAATTGTTTTTTTACGGTATTTGGTATACCATAATATCCCGACTCCTGTAAGGAGCACATAAGGAATAGCCAAAAGGTACAAAATGCCTGTATTTAGCCCTTTACCTTGTGTATTGCCATTCTTTACGCTTTGTTCGGCATTAACTGAACACATGGCACATTGGGCATTTGCAGTATTACTGACTGCAATGGCAGACAGCATTATAAAAATGAAGACGAATGTGATCCTTTTCATGCTGCAAATATAGGGAAAGAACCTAAAGAAGGATAGCGAATTGAGAAAGAACACCAATTAATAAAAAACTATCCTATAACTAAGCTTCTTCTTTTCTATCAATAATAAGGAAATAATCGGCAATAGTTGCTGTTATCGACATAGCAAACTGCATTATTAATCGAATTCTTCTCCTAAAAATAGAATCCAATAACTATAATATCATTGAATATGATAAAGTACGAAAAAAAGACAAAACTGCGTTGCGCATTAGTTTTCGGGTCATTTCGTCTATACATGTTATAAATGGAAAACAAACCATTACAGGATAAAGGCGGTTCAGTTCGCCCTTTCCTGTAATAGTTATGTCATCCTTCGAAAACAATAATTTTATACCTTTTAATTATTCGATAATTCCGGTAAAGAAAAATGTTGGTGTCTCTTTGCTGATCATTACTCCCAATACCCTGCCATTTGGGGTATCATTATAATAATCCAATGTAAAGGTTTGAGCTACCAAACGGTTTAACAAGAATGTATTCATCTGTGGGAGTACCGCAGCACCAGCCCCTCCTCCTACTCTTGGAGGACCGACAAATTTATATTCGCCATTTGCAGTTTTCGTGTAACTATAGGTATAAATGGCGTCAAATGCATTTGTGCCATTTTGAACAACGGTCATATAGACTACAAAAGTTTTGCTGGCATCATCAAATTGTATCCCTAAGTCTCTGGCTATAGTGGGAACAGTGAATCTATTTGCTACCGCTGTACGCATATTGTTATATGCTGTCACAAAACTAGTGCTGGAACCAGGAAGGGCTGCTATTCCGGGAACATCAAGAAATTTCGAAGTAATTCCCATAACAAAATGCAAAGGCATAATGGGTACATTCGATTTTAAGACTTCTATTTTTGATCCTGATTCTGTAATAAGGAAAAGCTTACCGTTAGTATTATCCCAATTTACAGCAACAATAGTAAGTCCATTATAAACTAATGGGGTAGACAAAATGAGTCCGGTCTTGGTATTATACCGAAATGTGCTGCTCCCGCTGGTTACCAAATTGTTTTGTAGAGAAGTAAGCGTAAACGTTCTTAACCTGGGATCAGGATTTATAGATACCTGAATTTTATCGCTACTTGTTTTTGGATCAGGAATATACAGATAGGGATTATCAGTCAGATAATCATTCAGATTGTCGATTGTAGTGGCATAAAACTCCTTATCGGCAGCGGTTGCTTTAACTAAAGTCAGTTCCGCAAGACGTTTCTTCCCTACAAGCTTTATCGTATCTCCAACTTGTTCCCTGATTTCAAATTCGAAATCAGAGCCGTACCCTTGCCCTGATTCTCCATTAAATGAGCGCGGGTTAGGATCCTGCAAATAATGTAATAAACTATAGGTATCAAAAATAATCGAGGGCGCCATTACATATTTTATCCTGTAAGTACTTTCAACGGCTTCAGAATCATAATCTGCCAACATCGTTACACGATTCAACTTATTAAAATTCATATAAAAGCTATAGGTACCTTCAATGACCGTAGTCTTTATTGTAGCGACCCAGCCACCTTCGCTACTGATCAGTTCTTTACTATACTTATCAATTGCTTCGGCAACTCTTTCTTCGGGCTTCTTGTTATCAATCAGCTCCTGATCTTTTTTACAGGCCTGCAGAAACAGCAATGTAAAAAAGCTCATTAATAATATCTTTTTCATGTGAAATAGTTTTAAATCCATACTATGATTAAGGACTTGTTCATAACTTACCTTTTTATAGTTCCATAAAAGCCCAATTGGCTATTCGATACATCAATAAAACCAAGCAGAACATCTTTGGAATTTGGAACAACATTTTCAATCCAGCTAATGTTAAAGGTTTTAGTAGTTAAATAATCCAGCAAAGGTTTGGTCAATGGCTGTAAACCTGTTCCATTTGTATATTCAACGGTTGCACCAGGTGTACCAAGTGCCAGTGTAATCCTACCTGTTGTGGTATCGAAAGTTGCTTTTAACGCATAATAGAGGTATCCATCAAAAGTTCCGGCAACATTTCTTGCTTTGATTTTAAGAATCATATCAGTCCTATTTACGCTCAGATTAGCAAAATCAAGATCGAGACCTTGAAAGATAATTTGGTTACCTGCTAATAAATTAGCCGCCGCAGTATTATAAGCAGTTACAAAGGCGGTAGATTGTCCGGTAGCAGTTTTATCAATAGTAAAGCCTTTATAAACACCCGCATTAAAATTAAAAGGTAATGTTCTAACTGATGAAGGGCCATAATTATCAATCGCAGCTCTTACACTCGTCTGCAAGGCCCTAAAATCAATGCCAAAACTAGCTTTATAATAATCTATCACCATTTGCTCCTTTTTCCTCAGTTTTACCTGAGCCGCCGCATCTGCAGTATTTACATAAGCATCAAAAAAGTCCCGCCCTTCTGCAAGCATCGTAGCTACCATTTCAACAAAATCTTCGTCCTTGCTGTTTCTGGCGTAACGGGTAATAAAACCCAAACCTTTTGCAACATCAGGTGGATTACTGGCACCTACCCATGCAGAACCAATATAATTGCTAGAAATAGCCTCGTAATCTGGTGAAACAGGAATATTTTGATTTAAAATATGACCAAATTCATGATGCATTGTATGAAAAAGCTGAATAAAAGTAGCAGGATTCGTTTTATCAAAATCATTGAGTACAAATAAATTAATCTGTCTTCCAGCATCAGCCGTTCCTAAAGTTATTTGTTGATCGGAATATTCAGCACTTCCAAATAAGACAAGTTGTTTAGGGACTTTGGGTTTGAAGAAATTCTTGCCGCCAATAGCCATATAAGGTTCTATAAAAGTTGCCTTAACGCCTTCCATTACTAGCTTTATTTTGTCTTCTCTTACCGGAGTAACCTCTTTATCCAATGATGGATAATAACGGTCAAACCTGTATATAACAGCAATGTTATAGGGATCTAAAAAATTATCTTTTAAGTATTTATCAATTTCGCCTGGCACAAAAGTATCCAGATTAGACTTTGTAATATCTACATTTAAGGCCTTTTCTTTTTTGCAAGCTACAAATGCCGTGGTAAACAACAGCATAAGGTATATGAAGTTCTTTTTCATAAGTTATCTGGGATTAGGTGTTAAACCTGCTTTAGCTGTAGGCTTAGGCAGTTGAAAAACTCTGCGGGGATCCCCCGGGGCTAATTCAATAAATGTTTGGTTACCATTGGCATCCAATTTACTATGTTTAACTGTAAGGTCATGCCTTATGATATCAAACCAACGCATACCCTCGGAGATAAATTCAGCCCGTTTTAAATCTAAAATGGTTTTAATCAAACCTGCTTTAGGATCCTGAATACCATAAAAAGCAGCGATTTTAGCCAATGTTACGGTATGACTGGCCGGGGTATAGTTTTCAATTCTGGTACTTAAAAAAGTATTGATATCCTGCAGGGCAAGATCAGATTGGTTGTTTACAGCATAAGCTTCAGCTCTGTTCATAATCAACTCATCAGCAGTAAGCAAAGGCACCATAACATAAGGATCGCCGGTACCAGAGCCTATTTTACTTTCAAAAAACAATTCTTTAAACTTACCTGTATTCCAGCTCGGCTCAACATAAGGTGTAGCACGATAAGCGTAGTCGCCACCTGATACATTTGCACCGAACATTACATTATCTGATATTACTCTTCCCAAACCATATCTAGTATAATCATTTCTACCCCATACAGAAGCAGCTTCTCCCATCAATAGGTTAGAATTTTGAGATGATTGCGTAAATGCGGTATTAAATGCTGCATAAACCATCGCCTGATAGGTCGAGTTCCATGGCCTTAATGTATTTTTTGTCTGTACATTATCGGTCAACACCCTGTTGCCGAATTCAATCACCTTATTAAAATCTCCTTTAAAAAGGTAAAATCTAGCAGCAAACGCACTGGCCGAATTAGTGCTGAAATGGTATTTTGGAGCATTTTTATAAACAGAGTTGTCAATAAGGGGGAAACCTTCTTTTAAATCTTTTTCTATTTTATCATAAACCTCAGCAACAGTGCCTCTAACGTATTGCGGCGATACAGTAATCTCCGGATCCGTAACGAAAGGAATTCCTGGCGAATCGTTTGATGTCCCCGGTTTATAGACCTTTGAGTAAAGCGTTACCAACATAAAATGAGCATATGCCCTGGCTAATAAGGCTTCACCTTTATATGGTTTCAAATCGACCTCATTTGGATGCTCGTTGATGTACTTTAAAACTGTATTAGCAGATGCGATAGCCAAATAGGTTTCATTCCAGTAATTGTCTGTAGAACCCGGAATATCCACTCCGTTTTCCACATCCTGCCAAAAGTATACTTTATCCCAGGCGGGTCCGTTGTCTCCCAAATAAGCATAACTGTAATCAGCCCTTACCCCTTTGTCCTCAGCATTATCAGAAGAAAATTCGGTAAAGGATATATACTCGGCTTTGGGATAAGCAGAGGTTAACAATTGTGCTACCTTTTCCTTTGAATTTAATTGCGTACGTAAATCAGGTGTTTTCTCGAGAAATTTTTTGCAGGACACTGTAGTTAAAGTCAGCGCCGCAAAAGCTATATAATGTATATATTTATGTCTTTTCATTGTTTTCAAATTTAAAATCCAACTTTTAACGATAACGAATATTGACGAGGGATAGGCATTGCTACCCCACCGGAGCCGAAGAACTCAGGATCCTGTCCATTTAAACGTTTATCTGAATAGATTAACCAGACATTATTACCTACCAGGCCTATAGATGCATTTGTAGCACCAATCCGTGATGTCCAGCTTGCGGGCAACTGATAGAACAGCATCACCTGCTTTAAACGTGCAAAACCACCATCAGCTACCCGTGCTGTAGAGTAATTGTACGAATTGTATGGCTTATCTGTTCCGTTGAAACTGGCGATTACAAATCTGTCGGCTATGGATGGTATATTGGTTAAAAGCTCATCTCCGGGTTGTGTCCAGCGGTTTAAAAAATCTTTAGAAGTTGCCGTAAGATCGGAATACGTATCACTAAAGTTTGGATTTAAACGTACTTTATTTCCAGCACTGAAGGTTACCAAAGCTGACAAGGTAAAATTACTATAGGTGAAACGGTTAGAAAAACCTCCTGTAATTTTTGGATCTACTTGACCTTCATATTTTAAATACTGTAAGTTATTACTTTGAAAATTAACAGATGTTGACTGTCTGTTGCCATTTTCATCTATAAAGGTCGGTACACCGGTATCATGGTCTAAACCATCGAAAACAATAGAAAACAGAGCACTTTGGGGATAGCCCAACCTGGCACCACCACTAGGTGTGATTAATTTAAAAATGGTAGGGTCGTAATCTAACCTGGTGATTTCTCCTTTATGCAAGCCAAAATTTAAATTGGTACTCCATTTAAATTTGGTATTGTTAATCACCCTGGCATTTAAAGTGAATTCAATACCTTTCGACTTCATATCGGCATAATTTGCATTTTTTAAACCTTCACCACCAATACCCGCTGTAGGAAAAAGACTAATAAGGTCAAATGCACTTCTTCTATAAAGATCTACGGATAGTGATAGCCGCTCTTTAAAAAAGCCTAAATCCACACCTAAATTCGCATCATACTGCTTTTCCCAGGTAAGCTCACTATTTTCCAGTCCATCAATATATATAGATGCTTCCTTATCTATATTATCGGCTCTCCTCGTTGTTCTGCTACGCAAAATCGCACTTGAATTTTTGGCATTAGCAGTATTTGCTGTTAAACCATAAGTTGCCCGTATTGTTGCCCTGCTAAATATATTCTGCTTTTTAAAGAAATCTTCTTCATGAATGTTCCAGGCACCTGAAACGTTCCAGGTTGGCAGCCATCTTGCAGTTGTAGACTCACCCAATAAATTAGATCCATCGTATCGCCCTGTAGCGTTGAAACTATATTTACCTTTATAAGAATAGGCAGTTCTAAGTGAATAAGACAGGAAACGTTCGTATACATAGCCCATACCATAAGGGAATGAATTAGCTTCAATTGCCTGCTTGTAATAATCTGAATTGATAAAGGGTACGCCTCCATTGTCAAATTGATATCCAATTCCGTTGTTAAAACGATCTTGTCTATCTATATACCTCATTTCCACTGATCCGAAGGCATTAAATAAATGGTCTTCATTAAACGTTTTATCGTACTCCAAATCATGGCGCATATAGTAATTAACCAGGCCATTCGAAGTAACATTATAAAATCCTCCTCCAGGAAGCACTATGCTAGGCAATGACCCTGGCTTTGAAGGATCTTTATATAAAAGTTTATTGTTTTTAATTACGTCAGCGTTTCCATAAGCACGGTAAGCATTTGCGGCATTAGAATATTCTGTGATGGTATGTTCCTGATCAGATTTTACATATCTGTAAGCTCCGGTAAAGCCATACTTTAAGCCATCTAGGATTCTATACTTCAAACCTCCCTGAATTTTTAAGTCAATAACAGTAGTCTTTATACTGTTATTTTCCAGTTCCGTCAAGATATTAAATGGTGCAAAATTTTGTGTAAAAAACTCTCTGTTTCCATTTTCATCATAGGCTGTCAAAGTTCTGCTGGTATTTAAAGCATAATTAAATGGATTAATATCGAAATCCCTGTCTACCTGCCCTAAAACATCATTGTCTTCTTTTTTAACAGTCCCCGGGCTACGTTGATCACGAATAGCTCCAGTTGACAAAAGTTCAATCTGAAGTCTATCTGTTATATCAAAATTTCCTCTTAATGTTCCGGTGAAACGTTTAACCCCGTCGCCAACTGTCCAGCCACTATCATTTAAGTAACTGGTTGAAGCATAAAATTTAGATTTTGCTGTACCAGCAGTAATACTTACAGAGTGATCCTGCATAAGTGAATTGCGAAACAATGTACCAAACCAATCAGTATTTGCATTTGCATAACGGTTTAAAAACTGTAAACGATCAGGCGCATCATTTCTTAATGCAAATTGATCAGTTTGCGGATCATAACTATACATCAGGTCATACATTTTACGATAAACCCCACCGCTTGGTCCCTGAGAAACTTTTGCATGGTTCAGCCAGCCCTTATTTTGCATATCCAGATAAACCTGCATCTGATCGGCAGAATTCATAATATCAAATTGATTGTAGTTTGGTTTCAGGTAGGTAGTAAAATTGCCCGAATAGGAAAGCATAGGTTTACCTTCTGTATTTTTCCCTTTTTTGGTCGTTACAACTACCACCCCGTTCATCGCCCTGGCACCATACATCGCTGTCGCCGCGGCATCTCTTAAAATCTCAAAACTTTCAATATCATCCTGATTTAAGCCTGCTACTGACGAACCAATTAAAGTTGATGGATCTCCACTCGACAATTGCTCGTTAGACACATTCACCAAATCCTCGAGGATAATACCATCTACAACCCAAAGTGGCTTATTATCTCCATTTAAAGAACTAGCTCCACGAATACGGATTTTAGGTGCTGCCCCAAAGGTACCTGAAACATTCTGTACGGATACCCCGGCTACTTGTCCTTCAAGCATTCTACTGATATCCTGTACACCGCTTCTTTGTACATCAACTGCCTTAAGCTTTGTAGAAGCTCCTGTAAATAATTTTTTATTCAACTCCTGGTAACCTGTAGAAATCGTAACTTCCTTAAGTTGGCCAATATCCTCTTCCAGTACAATGTTCACAACCGTTCTTCCAGCTACTGATACTTCCTGGGTTTTATAACCTATTGCCGTAAAAACAAGGATAGCCTCATCTTTAACTTTAATTTGGTAGGAACCATCTCCACTAGTGGACACACCATTTGCAACATTCTTTTCTCTCACACTTACACCAGGTACTGGATCCTTGTCTTTGGCTGAAGTAACACGGCCCCTTACGATGAGATCTTTGTTAATCGTCTCCAGCGGGGCTCTTTTTAAAATTACCTGTTTGCCGATAATGTTGTAATTAATTCCTTTCGCTCTTAGTGGTTCAAGATCAGAATTAATAGAAATTAGTTTTTCAGGAGCATCAATGCTCATTGATTTGTTGATCTGGCTTGCATCGTAAACGAAGCTTACCTTGTAAGCGGACTCAATTTTTTTTAGATAATTTTCCAGCCGTTCGGCTTTCAATATCTCCCGCTGCACCCGTTCGGCCCGAACGGACGTTGCGCAAAGCAGGGTACACAGAAATATGCCCTGAACACACAATCCCCACATGGTCCTTTTGTAGTTTTTCTCCATAAGATGGTTAATTTAGGTTAGTTAATAATTTAATTGAGCTAGTTAATTTGGGTTAGTTAATAATGTATTTTAGGTTAGTTAATAATTGGCAGTTGATTACATATTTTTTATATAAATAGTACTATCTTTTTTTTGTATTTGAATAGGATAGGTTTGCTTAAGAACTTTGAGCACATCTTCTATACTGGTATTGGAGAAGTTGGCATTTAACTTTTTTGCGGTACTCGTTCTGGCAAGCAGAACTACTTTAACCTGGTAATAATCGCTCAATTGTCGACATACTTCGTCTAAAGGCATATCCACAAAATGAAGCTCTTTGGTCAGCCAACCTGTTGAATTAAGACCATTTTGCTTACTCAGTTGATTCTTATCCAGGTCATAGCTAAGAGCTTCACCGGCTACTAAAATCGCGGGATCACTTTTGCTGTTGGCACTAAACATTACCCTTCCTGTTTTTACAGACAGGTCTATTCTATTTGGCATATAATTAATGTTAAACGAGGTACCAAGAACTTTGACTACAGAATGATTTATAGTCACCTCAAAAGGATGTTGTGGATCTTTCGCAACCTTAAAAAACGCTTTTCCTTTCAACAGGGTAACAGGACGTATTTCCGCTTTAAATTGTTCAGGATAACTGATCGCACTATTTTCAGCTAAAAATATATGCGAGCCATCAGAAAGTCTGACCGAGTCTATCACCCCGGCATGCGTTTCCTTGACAAGATACGTCAGACTTGTCTGCGACACATAATACCAGGTAGCGATTGCACCTATAAAAAATATGGCGGCGGCAGTACTTAACCAGGTATATAACTTCTTGGTTTTGCCCTTGGTATTTAGACCCAATGCAACTTCTAAATTCTTTACGGAGCGAACTTCGTCAACTTCATGCAAACGGGCTGCCTGGGGCGTAAGGTCCCAAAGCTTTTTAATGTCCAGAAATTCCTTTTCATGATCCACAGATAAACTCCTCAAACGGTTTACCTCGTTCAGCAAGGGCTGATTCTCCGGCTCATTTAAATGCCTCAGAACAATATCCTGAAATGTTGATTGATCTTCCAATTTGTACTCCTTTTTTAAGATGACAAATAACGGTTCAAAAACCCCTAGTCATTTTCAAAAAAAATCACAAATATTTAACAATTAAATTACCCAGGTTTAAATTACTAATACAAAAATGTACTTAAAATAGATAAATACCTTGCTTTATTGATCGGGGTAGCACCATTGGTATGGTTCAGAATACGGAACCTCAGTACCTTTAAAGCATGCCCCATATGATTTTCAACGGTTTTTTCAGCGATGTTAAGCTGCAAAGCGATCGCCTTATATTTCATTCCTTCAAATCGGCTTAACTTAAATACTTCCCTACATTTATCAGGTAGCAATTCAATTTCCTTATATAGCAAAATGATCATCTCGTTCTGCTCATCTATATTGTCGATTTCTTCGACGGTAAGGTTTTCAGCAATCTTCAGGTGATGTTTTTCGAGGCTTTTTTCTCTATTGAGATAGTTTATTGAAGCATTAGTTGTACTTCTGTATAGGTAGGATTTTATAGAATCTATTTCTACGAGCAGCTGTTTATCCTCCCAAATCCTCAAAAAGATATTTTGGACAATCTCTTCAGCAACGGGGATACTTTTTACGTATTTATCTGCTACTAAAATCAGCTTCTTAAAATTATCAATGTAAAATTCAGTAAATGTTTCAGTATCCTTTTGTTCAATCAATAACAGTAAATCTATTCCGGTAATTATTGATGCTGATCTTTTAGGAATTCCCATATCAAAATACTGCAATTGTTGAGTCGTTAGCAGCTAAAATACGATTTATAGCTATAGAAATTCAATCAAAGTCAATAAAAACGACTAACTACACAGCAGATTTAAAAAATTACCTGAACTAAAAATATTTAACCCGAAAAGAAATTAGTCTAATGAATATAGTAAGGGGAAATCATCAGATATACGATTACACCTGTAACGGCAACATATAACCAAAGCGGGAATGTAATTTTAGCAATCTTTTTATGCTTGTCAAAACGTTCGGCCAGTGCACGGACATAAGTAATCAGAACCAGCGGAATGATGGCAATAGAAAGCAGGATATGTGTTAACAAGATAAAAAAGTACACGTATTTAATCGTCCCCTCACCACCAAATTTTGTTGAAGGAGTCGTCATATGGTACGCGATATACATAACGAGAAATAACAATGAACAGCCAATGGCACACTTCATTAAATTCTCGTGCAGCTTTAGTTTACCATTCTTGACAGCCATAACCGCAATAACCAATAAGATTGCGGTTATACCGTTTATGGTAGCATAAATGGGCGGTAAAAAAGGAAGCGGGGTTGCATTTGGAATTTTAACATAAAATAAAACCGCTACCGCCAATGGAATAACTATAGAGAGCAATATGATCCATTTATTATATTTCTGTTCAATTGAGCTTTTGTTATCCATCATATTGTTTACAGACTAACGTCCGTCATTATTGTTTCTTAATTCTTCTATAATCAACACTTTGATCTCGTCATCCAGCTTAGATAAATCTTCATGACTGGTAGCTTCATAATAGCCTCTGATACGGTGTTGATAATCCAGCAAAACAAACATATTGCTATATACAAACTTATGTTCGCCGTTAATAGTCTCTCGATGGGCATCTATAAACAATCTCTTATTAATCAGATTGTATATTGCGGAACTGTCGCCAGTCAACAAATCCCATTTCCCAGGCTTAGCTCCAATCTGCTCCGCGTAGCCTTTTAATACTTCAGGAGTATCATTTTCAGGATCAATACTTAAACCGATAAAACTTACTACTTTGTTTTTACTGTAGGTGCTTTCAAAAGCCTTCATTGCTTTATTAGCGATCCTGACAGCCTCAGTATTCCCTTTGGTATAAAAAAGATTAACAACCTGAATTTTGCCGTCATAATTCTTTATTGTAACCGTATCCCCGGCCTGATTCAGTAACTTGAAATCACCCAACTGATGATAAATGGTATCGGGTATTTGTTCGCCCCTAACAGAATGAAAAGTAGCCGCTACTTGTTTAGGTCCAAAGAAAGGTAATGGTTTGTACCTATTCTTACCTTCTTCCTTTAGTATATTATATAAAAATCCTGGTACCGCTAAAATGGTGACCAGGATTAGAACTTTTTTTATAGAAGCAGACTTCATTAAACAAGTGGCATATGGAGATGCAAATAGCCCCCCTCAATTAGCATCAGTACAATAAAGTAAAGAATGAAAATAAAAACGATTGATACCGTAACTTGTAATCCAACCTTTTCAAATTTAAGGTGCATAAAGTAAGCAACAATGTAAAATGCTTTGTATAAAGTTAAAGCGATATATACATAGTTTCCGATATGTTGAGGCATATGCCCACCTGGAATTGCCCAAAGTGCGATGATAAACTCAACTACAGTAATACCTAACAGGATAAAGAATACCTGCCAAATCTTCTTTTTGCTTAAGCCTGCGTGCTCATCATGTGCATGTCCGTCATGAGCGTGATCTGTATGTAATTCTGACATAAATATCTTATTGAAAAAAATTAAACTAAATAGAAGAATGTAAATACGAATACCCAAACAAGGTCTACAAAGTGCCAGTATAAACCAACTTTTTCAACCATTAAGTAGTGTCCGCGTTTTTCGAAAGTACCATTAATGGTCATACATAAAATGATGATGTTAATGATTACACCACTAAATACGTGAAATCCGTGGAACCCTGTGATGGTAAAGAACAGGTTTGAGAACTGCAATGCAGATACTGTTGATACCTCTCCGGTGAACAGGTGATGTAAAGTTTCCATTGGAGGAATTTTACCCCATCCGAAGCCTTCATGGAAAAGGTGTGTCCACTCTGCAGCCTGACAGCCAAGGAACATAAAACCACCGATGATGGTTGCTACCATCCACCAGATTACTTCTTTCTTAGATCTTCTGTGACCAGCCTCAACAGCCAGTACCATAGTTACAGAGCTCATGATCAGGATAAAGGTCATCAGACCCACAAATACCAGCGGTGCCCCACTATCTGTTATACCTGGAATAGACTGGAAAACCAGATCCGGATCTGGCCAGGTTAATTTACTAAAGCGTTGTGCGCCATAATAAACCAATAATGAAGAAAATGTGAATGCATCAGAAACCAGAAAAAACCACATCATTATTTTGCCGTACTCTACTGACCACGGCGAGCGGCCTCCGCTCCATGGAGTGGTTTTTACCTGATCTAATTGTGATAATGAACTCATTTTGTAAATAGTAATAGTTTGTTAAAAATTCTAACTGTTCAAAAGTAAAAAAACATACAGATATATCCATAATATATCTATAAAATGCCAAAATATAGAAGCAATATCCATCCGGAATTTGCTCTTTTCTAACGAAAGCCCTGTATAAGCGCCAAACAAGCTGCTCAATATAAAGCATAAACCGGCAAAAATGTGTACAAGGTGAAGTCCGGATACCACATAGATCATAGAGATGGCGGCATTGTTATTCACAAATGCTGCTCCCGTATGAAACAATGTACTCCAGGCATCAACCTGCAAATAACCGAAAACCAAACCCAGTACCAATGTGCACCAAAGGAACAATTTCTGACTACCAATATTAGCATTCTTAAGCGCTTTGGCCGCCAGAAAAAGGCATATACTGCTGGCAACCAGTATGGCCGTACTGTACATAAAAACATCGGGCAATACCAAACCATGCCCTTTACCCTTAGATGCTGCAAAGACGATATAGTAACTTGTAAAACCACCAAACATAATGGTTGATGAAACTACAAATAACCATACCACAAACTTCCTCGGCTTAGCATTAAAAGCCACATCCATCTTTAAACCCTCTTCTTTTAATGTGTGTACCATTTAAAAATTATTTAGCTAAAAAATCAAATAATAAAACCAACTGAACCAGGGGCAGGTAGAAGAAAGAACAAAACATTACTTTTCTTGCACTGCCCAGGTCCATATTTACCAGCAGCTTAAATCCAAGCCAGGCAAAAACCAGCCCGGCAATCAATGAAACACCACCAATATAATAGCCGCCAAAACCATAAAAGGTAGGCAATAAACTTACAGGAATTAGTATCAATGTACTTAAGAACGTGATAAAAGCACTTACTTTATCTCTTTTGGTGGTAGGCAAAAGTCTGAAACCCGCTTTTTTGTAATCGTCGTCCAATACCCATGCGATAGACCAGAAATGAGGGAACTGCCAAACAAACTGAACTAAAAATAGGATCACCGCTATTTTATCAATTTTCCCATGTGCCGCCACATATCCGATCAGTGGTGGCAAAGCACCCGGAATTGCCCCAACAAATACAGCAATCGGGGATTTACGCTTCAAAGGTGTATAAGCAAAGGCGTAAAGGAAAATAGAGAACACTGAAAGTAAACCTGTCTCGATATTTAACCTTCCTAACAGATAGGTACCCAATAAGCTCATTACCAATCCAGAAACCAAGCCCTGTCCGGTAGTCATATGACCGGCCGGCATTGGACGGTCCTTAGTCCTTGTCATCAACTTATCAAGGTCTACTTCAATTACCTCATTAAAACAATTTGCCGCTGAGGTAACCAAAAAGCCCCCGATAATCAAAATCACCCAGTTTGTCCAATTGATACCCGGGATTACCCCCTCGATCGGTACCTGAGAGCCAATTAAAAAAGTAACTGACGCAGAGAACACCACCAGGAACGTTAACCTGAATTTTATGAGCTTTGAGAAATCTGAGAAAAACCTTTTCAATTTATATATAATTAATTCTGTTGATTGTAACTACTAGATCTGTAAACCAACAAATACAGATAATATTGTAAACTAAACAAGAGCGTGGAAAATAATATATGCATTGCCTGTGCATATGGTGGAAGCGCAAAGTTAGACAATATTAAACCGGTTGCAATCTGAATGATCAAAACTATACCGATTGAATTGCCTACTATTAATGCAACTGCCTTTCCATTAAATTTATCTTTAACAATTTTGTAAATGACGATATTTATAATCAGGACCAGCATCGCCAGGTCCCTGTGATAAGAAAAGATATCCCCAACCTTTGATACCCAGCTATGTCGACCGTTATACATCATCTGTTTCGAAATGGCATCAATGGCTTCCCTGACTTCGGTACCCAATACGATTTGCACAGTACTCAATACAATAGATGCGAAAATTAACACTTTTAACCACACCAGCTGTCCCATGATTACCGTAGTCTGTTGATGAAGCTGTGTAGCATAATTATAAGTGTAAACCAAAATACCGAGTATAACCAATGCCAGCAGCATGTGCACTGTAACGATCCAGGGCATCAAATTCGTTGAAACAACAATAGAACCTAACCAGGCTTGAAAACCAACGACTACAAGGTTTAAAATACTAAGAATGATAATTCTATTGGCCTTCCCTTTATAGCTGAATGAAAATACGGTTAACCCCAATAACAGAAAGCCTGTAATTGCCCCCATTAACCTGTTTAGATATTCTGTCCAGGTCTTCGCAACGTTAAAAGTCTCGGGTTGAAGTATGGACTCATCATGTCTGATACTATCAGCCAGATGCCCCTTACCCATTTTTTCAAGTGTTTTTGCAAACCGCTCATTTTTTGCAACCCGCTCTGCTACGTATTTTTCTTTATAGTCGGCAGGAAGCTGTGAAGCATGTGTTGGCGGAACATATTGATCAAAACATTTAGGCCAGTCCGGACATCCCATACCTGACCCCGTACTACGTACGATCCCGCCCGCCAATATAAGCAGTAAGGTTACAACTATTGTTATAAGGTTTAGCCTGATAAATCTCTTTTCAGATTTAGGAACCATGGTATGTGATAGATTTAAAAAAAATGAGGTATCTGTTGTAAGGATTGACTTACTGCAGATACCTCATTGTATTAGATGTTATGTTTTAGTCTAATTTTGACGCATCAGCAGAAGGGTTCTTTGTTTCCCATTCTCTTTGTATACGCTCAGACTCGCTATTGCCTTCAAAATCATGAGGCATATTTGAACTCATTGTTTGTGAGAAAGGAACAGTTTGAGGAATGAAATCTTCCTCGGCTCCCGGCTTACTATAATCATATGGCCAACGGTATACTGTTGGGATCTCTCCTGGCCAGTTACCATGTATACGCTCTACTGGAGTTGTCCACTCTAAAGTATTTGATCCCCAAGGATTTTGAGACGATACTTTACCTTTAAAGATAGAATAGAAGAAGTTGAATAAGAAAGCAACCTGAGCCAATGCAGCGATTATCGCAGACCAGGTAACTAAAATATTAACTGTAACCCATTTTTGCATAAATTCAAACTCGGTAAATGCATAGTAACGACGAGGTACACCATCAAGACCTAAGAAGTGTAATGGGAAGAATACTAAATACGCACATGCAAAAGTGATCCAGAAGTGCAGATAACCTAATTTGCTGCTCATCAATCTTCCGAACATTTTAGGGAAGTAATGATAAACACCAGCAAGCATACCAAAAATCGCAGCAGACCCCATTACAAGGTGGAAGTGGGCTACAACAAAGTAAGTATCATGTAAGTTAATATCCAAAGAAGCATTACCTAAGAATATACCTGTTAAACCACCAGAGATAAAGAAGGAAACCATACCGATAGCGAACAACATGGCAGGTGTAAACCTGATGTTACCTCTCCATAACGTAGCTAACCAGTTAAAGGTTTTAACAGCTGAAGGTACAGCAATAATCAATGTTGTGATCATAAACACACCACCCAATAACGGGTTCATACCCGTCACAAACATATGGTGGCCCCAAACGATAAATGATAGAATAGTAATACCGATCAATGAATAAATCATCGCATGGTAACCAAAGATTGGTTTTCTGGCATTCACAGACATGATCTCTGAAGACAAGCCCATTGCAGGCATAATTACGATATATACCTCAGGGTGTCCAAGGAACCAGAATAAGTGTTGCCATAAAATCGGAGATCCACCTTCATTTGGAAGGATCTGTGTACCCATAACAATATCAGAAAGATAGAAACTGGTACCGAAACTCCTGTCGAAGATTAGCAATACAACACCGGCTACCAATACTGGGAAAGATAAGATACCTAAAATAGCGGTAAGGAAGAAAGCCCAGATAGTTAAAGGCATTTTCCAAAGATCCATACCTTTAGTACGCATATTCAGGATTGTACTTACATAGTTGATACCACCCATTAAAGATGAAGCAACAAAAAGCACCATACTGATTAACCACAAAGTCATCCCCAAACCAGAACCACTTATTGCGGTTGGCAAAGCGGATAGTGGAGGATAAACCGTCCAACCAGCACTTGCCGGGCCTGTTTGTATGAAGAATGAGCTCATCATGATTACACAAGCTGCAAAGAAGAACCAGTAAGAAAGCATGTTCAGGAACGGCGAAGCCATATCCCTTGCTCCAATCTGAAGTGGGATCAATAAGTTACTGAATGTACCACTCAAACCCGCGGTTAATACAAAGAATACCATGATGGTACCGTGAATGGTTACCAAGGCAAGATAAAAGTCGGGTTTAATACGACCACCTTCAGCCCATTTACCTAAGAAAGTCTCCAAAATCGGGAAATCTTTATCTGGCCATGCTAATTGTAGACGAAACAATATAGACAAGCCCATAGCAATAACTGCCATAATAATACCTGTGATCAGGAACTGCTTGGCAATCATCTTGTGATCCTGACTAAAGACATACTTCGTTAAGAAGGTCTCTTTGTGATGCCCATGATCATCATGGTTATCGTGGTTATGTGTATCGTGTAATGATATAGTTGACATAATGTGCTATTCCAGTATTATTAATTTTTTAAAGCTAATTGTTTTGTTTTAACCGCTGAGGTATCTTTTGCTGCAGTATCTGCAGGTACAGTAGCGGCTGCAGGAGTTACAGGTAAATTAAATTCCTTTCTCAAATCATCAGTTAAGTAAGTTGGCTGTTGTTTTACCCAAGCCTCATACTCTGCCATAGAAACAACTTTAACTTCTTTTTGCATCTTATAGTGACCATCACCACAAATTTTGTTACATAAGAACAAGTATTTGAATGTAGGGTCATTAGTTTTAGCCTTCATTTCTTCGGTAGTAATGGTAGGCGTAAATTCAAAATAAGAAGTCATACCCGGTACAGTATTCAATTGAACCCTGAAGTGCGGCATATAAAAACTATGGATAACATCTTTACTGGTCAGTATCAAACGTACAGGCTTATTCACAGGAATTACCATTTCGTCTGCCGACTGGTCATCCAATGTATTTTTATCTTTAAAGTCAATACCCAAAGCATTAACAGAGTTGATCAGTTTGTAGTTTTTCGTTCCTACAACGCCATCTGCCCCGGCATAACGGATAGCCCATGCAAATTGCGACGAAGTGATCTCAATGCTGATGGGTTTATTGTTCGGGTCTTCAATTTTGTAGAAAATTGATCTCCAGGTAAGGAAACCCATTAATACCAACACAGTTAGCACCAATGCAGGAACGATAGTCCAGATACGCTCAATTGTATTGTTGTGCGGGTAGTAATATGCTTTTCTCTTCTTGGTGTATTTGTAGATGTAAGCGAAACCAAATAAAAGAATGTGCGTAGCAATAAAAACTATGGTTGTTAGGATCAGGGTGATGTTAAACATCTGATCGATCTTCTTACCATGCTCTGATGCTGCCTCAGGAAGGATCATGTTACCATGAACCGTATATTCCCAATACACACCATACAAACCTACAACAAGGAACAAGGCAAAAAGCACCCCGTTAACTGCATTCCAGTTAATACCTTTAGGTTTATCCTGAGCCTCACGGGTTAATTCATATACCTTTAATGCTTTTCCTATGATTGCTATGAACAAGCAAAGCAGTAAAAACGCCATGGCATAAAATATCACCGATTTATAAACCGGCCCCATATCTACGGGCTTTTTAACGGCTTCAGCGGCTGCAGCTTGTGCAAATGCGCTGGTACTTGCAAATGCAGATAAAATTACTGCCAGTGCCGCTATTGATTTGTTACTTATAAATTTTCTTAAACTCATTTCCTTAAAAGTAGTAACGCTGTACTTCTATTATACTATTATTTTATTATACGCTATAAAGATCACCTATTACAAGTGGTGATTTAAACTTTCTTGTAAAAACGGGTGGTTCTTAGCGATCAACGGTTTCTTACTTAACGCATTTAAAACGCTAAATGTAAACAAACCTACAAAACCTAATGCAATACCAACCTCAATAAAACCAAATGCATGGTGCTCTTCAACTGTTCCAGGCATAATCATTTGGTAATAATCTACCCAGTGACCACATAAAACAACTATAGATACAGTCAATAACACATTTTCATGCCTCTTGTTGTCCCTGTCCATTAACAGCAATACCGGTGCTAAAAAGTTCAATACCAGGTTCAGATAGAACCAGAACTCATAGTGCTCAAACCTTTTGTAAAAATATACAGTCTCTTCCGGCATGTTCGCATAATAGATCAAAAGGAACTGACAGAACCATACGTAAGTCCAGAAGATAGAGAACCCGAAGATAAACTGTCCTAAGTTGTGCAAGTGACTATTATTTACCCAGCTCATGTAACCAGCTTTTCTAAGCAGGATAATGATAATGGCAATAGTAGCCAAACTGCTCACCCACATTGCGGCGAAGTTGTACCAGCCAAACATGGTTGAAAACCAGTGTGCCTCTAATGACATCACGGTATCAAAAGCAAAAATTGGTGTGGTAAATCCATAAATAACCAGGAATATACATGAGTATTTAAAGCTCTTTGTATAAGAGTTTAAACCACCTTGCAAATCTTCGTTATTAGATAATTTAGACAGATACATAGCGAAGAAGCTATATATTGCTAAAAAGACAATCTGACGTCCCATAAAGAATGGCACATTCAAAAAAGCCGATTTACCATCGATTAATTTATCATAATTAGCACTGTTAGGATCAGTTAATCCTTCTGCATGCCAGTGATGATATAAGTTATGAGTATATAAACCTGCACCCATTACCAAAAGTAAAATGATTACCGCTATAGGTAACACTTTAGCCATTGCCTGAGGTACACGTAGTATAGAAGCAGACCAACCAGCCTGTGCTACGAATTGAACTGCCAGGAAAAATGCCCCTGACATACAAACACAAGCGAAGTAATAAGCCATCAGCAACAGGTTTGCAAAGGTACGCTCATGAAGCGCCTCAGCAGAAAAACCATAACCTATAGCCGCTATACCTATTACAATAGCGATTATACTTAAAGTTTTAGCTTTACCTGTAAACTCAAACTGCTCAGTTAAATTATAATTGTGAGTTCCCATCTATATTGTGCTTTTCTATTGTATTTTTTGTAATTGTTGAACATACATCACAACTTTCCATCTTTCTTCTGGAGATAGCTGAGAGGCATGTGATCCCATATTATTTAAACCATACATAATTGTATGATAAATTTTTCCCGCTGTTAAATCTTTCATCAGACCACCACGTGAGGAAGTTGCATCACCATGATAAGAAGGAATTCCACTAATCTTTTCAATTTTCACCAGGTGACCTTGTCCGTCTCCTTTTTCTCCGTGACATGGAGCGCAAAATACGGTGAAATAATGCTTACCTGACTTCAGGTTTGCTTCCGTTAGTGCAAGTGGATTAACCAAAGCAGCACTTGCCGCTTCATAACCTTCCTTAGTATTCGGATATTCATACTTATCAAACCCTACCGGAACAGTGTGTGCCGGAGGTGTCTGAGCAGTCTGCCCTTTAAAACTTTTTAAGTCTTCATTTGTAGTAGAAAGCGGTTGATCCGGGTTAGGAGCAAGCGGATCATACATATTCCTTGCGTATTCCAGGCCTGTACTTCTTTTATCCTTGCATGCTGAAAATATAACAGCACCAGCAAGAATACAAAACGAGGCTAAAACTACTTTACTCTTATTCATAGCTAATATACTTCCTTTCATTATGCTTTACTTCCAAAGCACCAGCTTCCTTTAATAAATCATCAATCTTATTGTGATCAGTATTTTCCTTTGCATCAATTGCAATGATAAACCTGTCATTTGTTGCCCTTAAGTCCATTACCCTTGGCGCTCTTCCCGGAAACAAGTGGGTAGATGCATAGTAAGAACCTACTAATCCGAAAGCACAAAACAAAATGGTTAACTCAAATGTAATTGGAATAAAATCCGGCAAAGCAAAGTGTGGCTTACCACCGATGTTAATTGGCCAGTCTACTGTTGTAGCCAGATAAACTCCGGTAAGCATCGTAAGTGTACCAGTGATACCAAAAAAGAAAGCCGCAATATCTAATCTTGAACGCTTAACCCCTAATTTAGCTTCTATGCCGTGAATAGGCATTGGTGTATAAACATCATGTATCTTAATGTTGTTTTCCTGCAATTTATCGATGCCATGCATCATTTCATCAGGATCACCAAAACTGCCTAAAATATATTTGATATTATTCATTGTTATATTTTTGCGTAATCTTCTTGTTTAACACTATCAAATTTCTCTAAAGACTCCACATATTCTTTTACGTGTGTCTGATCCAGATGACCTTCTTTAATCTGCTCCAATTTTGCCTGCTCACTTGCACTTTTCAGTAACAATTTAACCTCTGCAATTGCGATTGAAGGTAATACCCTTAAGAACAACAAGAACAAAGTAAAGAACACACCAATTGATCCTACGAATACACTCACATCAACCCATGAAGGATAGAACATTGCCCAACTTGAAGGGATATAATCACGGTGTAATGAAGTTACGATAATTACGAAACGCTCGAACCACATACCGATGTTTACCACGATAGATAGTATCCATGTAGCGGCGATGCTGGTACGGATCTTTTTGAACCACAACAACTGCGGAGAGATTACGTTACAGGTCATCATCATCCAGTATGCCCACCAGTAAGGACCGGTTGAACGGTTGATGAAGGCATATTGCTCATATTCAGATCCTGAATACCATGCAATAAAAAACTCCGTTAAGTAAGCCACACCTACAATAGATCCCGTTAAAATGATGATCTTATTCATCGATTCGATATGGAACATGGTGATGTAGTTTTCAAGACCTAATACTTTACGTGCAACCAGTAATAAGGTTAGCACCATCGCAAATCCTGAGAAGATCGCCCCGGCCACAAAGTATGGAGGGAAGATCGTTGTATGCCATCCCGGAATTACCGAGGTAGCAAAGTCCATTGATACAATCGTGTGTACCGAAAGTACCAGTGGTGTAGATATACCTGCAAGAATTAAAGATACAGCCTCAAAACGTTGCCATGTCTTTACGTTACCTGCCCATCCGAATGATAGTATTGTATAAACTTTACGTCTCATGCCTGTCGCACGGTCACGGATGGTCGCGATATCAGGCAATAAACCTGTATACCAGAACAACAGTGATACCGAGAAGTAAGTAGAGATCGCAAACATATCCCATACTAACGGTGAGTTGAAGTTAACCCATAATGATCCGAATTGATTTGGTAGCGGAAGCACCCAGTAAGCTAACCATGGTCTACCCATGTGAGATACTACATAAGTGGCCGCACAGATAACCGCAAAGATCGTCATCGCCTCTGCTGACCGGTTAATCGAGTTACGCCAGTTCTGACGGAAGAGTAATAATACTGCAGAGATCAATGTTCCTGCGTGACCAATACCTACCCACCATACGAAACCGGTGATATCCCATGCCCATCCAACTGTTTTATTTAATCCCCAGGCACCGATACCGAACCAGAAGGTGTAACTTACAGCTACCACCCACAGTAAAGCTCCGCACAGTGCGACGATAAATCCTATCCACCATGCCCTGTTCGGCTTATTCTCAACCGGCATTAAAATATCATCCGTAATCTTAGCATACGTGATATCTTTACCCGTGATTAGTGGTTCTCTTAATATTGATTCGTTATGTCCTGACATAATTTATATTTCTTTTAATATCAGCTATCCGCTTACGCTTGTACTGTTGTATCTGTATTTCTAATTTTCGTCATATAACCAATACCCGGTTGTACGTTGATTTCTTCCAGCACATAGTAAATACGTTCACTACGTAATGCTTTTGAAACTTCCGATTCCGGATCGTTGGAATCACCAAAGATGATTGCATTTGCTGAACAAGCTTGCTGACATGCCATTTTGATATCTCCATCTTTCAAAGGACGTTTTTCAATTTTAGCTTGTAGTTTACCTGCCTGGATACGCTGAATACACATTGAGCATTTCTCCATCACACCTCTTGAGCGAGTAGTTACATCAGGGTTAAGTACCAACTGAGTAAATTCGTTGTTCAGATAGTTGTCGAAACGAGAATCATTCCAGTAGTTGAACCAGTTGAAACGACGCACTTTGTATGGACAGTTGTTCGCACAGTAACGTGTACCTACGCAACGGTTATAAGCCATATGGTTTAAGCCGTCTGATGAGTGTACTGTTGCCAATACCGGACAAACTGTTTCACAAGGAGCATGATCACAATGTTGACAAAGCATAGGCTGGTGTACAACCGATACATTGTTCATCTGCTCTTCTTTCAAATGAGCGATCTCTTTCTCTTTAGTAACTGCATTGATGCCATTGCCATGTCCACCATGAGCTGCGTGTTCACCGCCCTCAGCATGGGCTTCAGCTTCCTGATTGAAACTGTAGTAACGGTCAATACGGATCCAATGCATCTCTCTGCGTTTGCGTACTTCGTCTTTACCTACAACAGGAATGTTATTTTCAACGTTACAGGCAACAATACAAGAACCACAACCAGTACAAGCATTCAGATCGATTGCCATTACCCAGTTGTTACCTGGTTTTTCGTATTTATCCCATAAATCGTAAGTTTTATGTTTAGCGTGGTCATTACCTGAACCAGCAGCAGGGTTCTTTTTGTATTCAGCAAATGTAGCCTCGCGGATTACATTTCTACCTTCAAAAGAATAGTGTGTTTGTGTTTGGGCAAGCTCTTCTCTTCCGCCCGTTGCTGTTAATTTAACAGTAGTAGCGTACTTTAAAGTACCATTGCTAAAGCTTACAAACGGATAAGCGTTTTTACCTACATTATCTCCTGCTTTACCAACTTTAGTACGGCCATAACCTAATGCGATTGATACAGTACCAGGCGCTTGTCCAGGCTGGATCAACAAAGGTAAATCGATGCTGTAACCATTATCAGCTTTTACTGAAACGATATCAAATTCTTTGAAGCCTAATTTCTCAGCATACTTAGGTGCGATAGCAACATAGTTATCCCAGGTTACTTTAGAAACCGGGTCAGGAAGCTCTTGCAGGAATGCATTATTTGCATGTTTACCGTCGCGCATCGGAATGCTTTCGTAAACCTGCAATTCGATATCCTTAGCTAAAGATTTACTATTGTTTAAGATAGAAGGAACAACTGCGGCTAAAGAAAGGCTGAAAGTATAGGCACCAGCTGGTTTCTCAGCAGCGGCAAATACACCTTTTTGTAATACTTCTTTCCAGGTAGAACCTACAGCTGGTAAGATATTTTTCTCCCAGTTGTTACGTACATACTGGTAATATTCTTTAACAGCATTGTCAGACCAGATCAATAAACTTTCCTCTGCCTGACGCGAGTTGAACACAGGATTAATTGTTGGCTGTACAATTGAGTAAATGCCTTCATATGAACTTGCATCACCCCATGCCTCCAAATAGTTATGGTTGATCGCAACTACATCACATAATGTAGACGTCTCATCCTTGCGGTCTGAGAACGACACTTTCAATGCAACCTTAGCTAAAGCATCAGTAAAAGCTTTAGTATTTGCTACATCATAAGCTGGGTTGCTATCCAGGAAGAAAACAGCAGCAACTTCACCTCTGTTCATTTCATTGATGAACTCAGCAAATTCTGCATCATTTCCTGCATAACGTTTGCAAGGGTTATCTAAATCAATGGTTGTACCATAACTGCCGATAGCGGAGTTTATCGCATTAACCAGGATTTGAGTAGAAACATCATTTGATCCTGAAACAACAAGTGCTTTACCTTTATTCTGTAAAAGCTCTTTACCAACCAACTTTAAAGCTTTATCAGCAGTAACGTTATTTGGCAAAGCACCGCCAGCTAAGCCTGCACCTGTAATTGCATTGTATAAGGTAATCAGTGCAGGCCCTTCTTCCGACAATTTAACCGGAACACGGGTATCTGCATTTGTACCTGTTAAGCTCATTCCCGCCTCGAATTGGAAGTGACGGGACATTTTGCCATTTTTCAATGATTTATGATCTCTGTTAGATACATACTGGGCAGTAAACTCTTCACCACTGATCCATGTACCTAAAAAGTCAGCTCCGAAACTTACAATCAGGTCTGCCTTATCAAATTTGTATTTAGGAACAACAGCTTTACCAAAGCTATTCTCATTTGCTTTAATGATACCTGTATAAGAAACCGCATCGTATTGTACGTGTTTAGTATTCGGGTAGGCTGTTGCGAAATCAGCAATAACTGCTTTCGTAGAAGGGCTGTTTACAGAAGATGAAACAATGCGGATTTTCTTTCCTGAAGCCTGTGCTTTGTTTAACTCTCCTTTTACAAACTCATCTACCTTAGTCCAGGTTGCATCAGCATCCTTAAACAATGGTGCCCTAAGTTTAGATACATCATACAGATCTAAAACTGAAGCCTGTGCCTGCGCATCAGTACCACAGTTAAATACACCTGCATTTGTATTTGCTTCAATCTTAATAGGCCTTCCTTCTCTGGTTTTAACCAAAACCGGCTGACCGTTAAAGCTTGAAACATAATAGTTAGGGATACCCGGAACCACCTCTTCAGGTTTAATTACATAAGGAATTGCCTTATGAACAGGGGCAGTCTGACAAGCCGCAAGTGTTACCGCACCTAATCCAAAGCCTAAAGCCTTTAAAAAGTCACGGCGAGGAGTCACGGTACTTAACCCTGCTTCATTTAAAACATCTTCTATTGGAAGGGGCTCAGCAAATTCGTTCTTGTTGTTTTCAACAAAATCCGGAGTGTTGTTATACTCTTCTAAGCCTTTCCAGTATTTTTTATTGCTTTCCATTTAAGCTATATTACTGTTATCGAACGTTCTTTGTTATTAAACTCTATTAATAGTGACACTTGCCACACTCTAAACCACCTAGCAATGCAGGAGTGATTTTTTCGCCTTTTTTGATTTTCTCATGGGCTTCAATCACCTTAGTATAGAATGCATTGTCTTTACCAGAAATCTCAGCATCCTTATGGCAATTGACACACCATTTCATGGTTAGCGGAGAATATTGATAAATCTCTTCCATTGTATCTACCGGACCGTGACATGCGAAACATACAGGCTCGTTAGGTTTTAAACCTCTTTCTTTTCTGATGGCTTCTTCACCAACCACAACGTGTTGTGAGTGATTGAAGTAAGCAAAATCAGGCAAGTTGTGTACACGTACCCATTCAACCGGTTTTTCTTTCGATTTGTCGTAAGTAAGTGTGTTTGGGTCGTAACCTATAGCGGTATAGATCTTCTGGATCTCAGGAGAAATCTCTCCATTATATTTTTCAGTCGCCTGTACAGATTTGTGACAGTTCATACAAACGTTAACTGATGGTATAGAAGCATTTTTAGATTTGAACGCACCAGAGTGACAATACTGACAGTCGATCTGATTTACACCTGCGTGCAGTTCGTGAGAGAACTTGATCGGCTGTACTGGTTGGTACCCCGTATGTACACCTGTATTCCACATCCCCATCCATCCGAATGAACCTAAGCTTATAATTAAGCACAGGATAAAGAAGAATACAAACTTCTTGTTTTTAAATAACCTGCGTGTTCCGTCTGCGAAAGAAACATTTTCTTCCTCAACAACTTCAACACCTTGTTTCTTTAGGATCAAACGCTCCAACATTTTTACTGCGCGACCTAAAACTACCAACACTGCGATAGAGATCAGTATGATTAAAGCGATACCTGCGATAGAGAAGCTGGAAACTTCATCAGAACCAGCGCCAGCTACTGCAGCACCGGCAGCAGCTTCTTTCTTAGGCTCGCCTGCTTTTGCATAAGCAATTACACTTTTAATCTGCTCGTCAGTTAAAGTCGGGAACGTAGTCATCTCCGCTGGAGAGAACTTTGCTGCCTCAATTGCAGTTTTGTCACCGGCGTCAACTAATGACTTCCAGTTCCTGATCCATTTGATGGCAAAAGCTTCATCCAGCTCGTTCAGCTTTGGTGTTAATGCCGGACCAGTACTGTTACGGTCTAATTGGTGACAAGAAGCACATTTATCTTTAAATATTTTTCTTCCCTCCACTACATCTTGCGCTTGTGTTGCAGAAACGATTAAAACAGATAGAGCCGTAAACATGAATGCCGACTTCCAAACTCTTCTAATGATCAATGAGATATCCCTCATAATGAGTATTTTATGCTATTTTTTAAAAAACTTAATAAACGTAATTGATGTTTAAACTTGAGGTCTGCACCAAAACGTCCACAAAAGTAAAATTTATTAACGTACCAATGACAAAGAAATGACAGTAAATACAATTTATAATCAATCTAAATAACGGCCTTTTGATGCTTTAAACAAAGAAAATCACCAATTTTTAATAAAAATTGGTGATCCTCTAAACGCAACATCCGAATACCGGATTTGCAATTTTAAATTACATTTTTAATATCCATGCGAATATCAGTGGCGCTACTATTGTAGCATCAGACTCGACTATAAATTTAGGTGTATGAATATCTAGCTTACCCCAGGTAATCTTTTCATTAGGTACCGCACCTGAATAAGATCCATAAGAAGTAGTTGAATCAGAGATCTGACAGAAATAGCTCCAGAACGGAATATTAGGCATTTCCATATCCTGGTAAAGCATCGGCACTACACAAATCGGGAAGTCACCCGCAATACCACCGCCAATCTGGAAAAATCCAATTCCTTTACCTTCGCTGTTCTTAATATACCAGTCAGCTAAATATCCCATGTATTCAATTCCACCCTTCATAGTAGTGGCGGTCAATTCAGATTTCATTACATAAGAAGCGAAGATATTACCCATTGTAGAGTCTTCCCATCCAGGTACTACAATCGGAAGATTTTTTTCTGCCGCTGCCAACATCCATGAATTTTTAGGATCAATCTCATAATATTGCTCTAAATCTCCACTCAACAACATCTTATACATAAACTCATGTGGGAAATAACGTTCGCCCGCAGTTTCAGCATCTGTCCAGATTTTATGAATATGTTTTTGTAACCTGCGGAAAGCCTCTTCCTCAGGAATACAAGTATCAGTTACCCTATTGTAGTGGTTTTCTAATAAGTCCCACTCGTCCTGCGGACTTAAATCGCGGTAATTAGGAACACGTTTATAATGTGAGTGCGCAACAAGGTTCATGATGTCCTCTTCAAGGTTCGCACCTGTACATGAAATAATGGAGACTTTATCCTGACGGATCATCTCTGCCAATGAAATCCCCAACTCTGCGGTACTCATTGCACCTGCAAGTGTGATCATCATTTTACCTCCTTCATCTAAATGTGTTTCATATCCTTTTGCTGCATCCATCATAGCTGCTGCGTTAAAATGGAGATAATTACGCTCCATAAACTGAGATATAGGTCCTCTTGTTGTACTCATCTTGATCTATTTTTTGTTGCCGCAAAATTAGCATAATTTATATAAATACGGCGCTTCGGTATCGCATTCTACCAGAGGAAAGGCCATGTCACATCAATGTTATAGTGCAGCCCCCTTTCTAAACATAATTCCACGAGAACTAATATGTGGCCTTAAAGTTGCTATTCAGATCAAATAATTAAAACTTTATACTATTTTAGGCCGATGAAGAAATTTTCGATTTGCATCCTATTCGTTTCAATAGCAGTAAACGCATTAGGGCAAAAGAAACTTATAGAACGATATTTATCCAACAAAACCGACTCATCACGCAGGCCAAGCTTTATGCCTGTACCGATATTTCGCTACTCCCAGGAAATCGGCATTGAATTTGGCGCCGGTCTACTTTATTCGACTTATCTCGATAAAAAAGATCTCAACAATAGAAGTTCCAACTTTTCGGGCATCGTCTCTGCATCTACTAAAGGGCAATACAATGTGTCGCTGAAAAGCGACATCTGGACTAAAAAGAATAAGCATCATTACATTACTGAAGTTCGCTTTAAAAGAATGCCTTTTGATTTTTATGGTATCGGTAATGAAACACTCGAAGCCGACAAAGACCGCCTTGTACAAGGTTCTGTAAAGGTTGCGGTTGAAGCAGAAAAGAGATTCTGGCCAAATATGTATACAGGTTTTTCTGTTGGTTTTGAGAATTACCATTTTACAGATAAAGAAACAGGTGGGATATTTACTACCGACCAGACCATTCATCATAAAATTGGAGGTTCTGTTGTTTACGCCGGTATTTCCCAAACTTACGATACAAGAAATTCCAATAATTACACCACTAAAGGGTTAATGGCCAAAGTAACTTTACAATATGCTCCAGATTTTTGGGGAGGTGAAAACTTTACCGGTGCATTGATTAAAGCCAATGTCCGTAATTTTTGGTCGCTATCACCAAAGTTTGTTATCGGTGTAAATGGTCTTTTCCATACATTACAGGGAAACAATCCTCCTTTCTATTTACTTCCTCAAATGGGTAATGATGAAATGATGAGAGGTTATTATACCGGTCGTTATCGCGACAGAAACCTATTAGCCGCACAGGCGGAACTTAGATACAGGTATAATAATCGTTTCGGAGCAGTGATATTTGGCGGTACAGGGCAAGTTTTCGAAAACGGAGGATTTGCTGCTAAAAACTTCAAACCATCTTATGGTGCAGGTGGAAGGTATTTCTTCGATCCTGAAAAAGGCCTTAGCGTCCGTTTAGATTATGGCATTGGGGAAAAACGTGCAAACGAAAAACGCCAAACCGGATTTTACATCAGTCTGGCGGAAGCTTTTTAGCAAACAGAAAACGGCAGGATTAAAACTTAATCTTAAAATGTTCTTTAACCTGCCCTTTTCTAAAGTAAACGAGTCCTATCCAAAACAAATCAACAGTTACTGCTACATCGGGATGGATCTTTATTTCCTCCCAGGCTTCCTTCATTCCTTTACTCCAGTAAATGTCATCGAATATCAGCAGCGATCCTTCATGTATCTTAGGCAGGCACCATTTAAAATAGTTTAAAGTTGCTTCTTTTCTATGATTGCCATCAATATAAACAAAATCAAGTTTATCCTTACCCTCAATTACTTTGGGCAGTATCAGGTCAAAATTCCCTACCTGAAGTTCAACATTATCTAACTCCAGTTCCTGAAAATTCTGATAGGCTACTTTAGCTGTCTCCGGGCAACCTTCAATGGTAATCAATTCAGCTTCCGGACAAGCTTTACTTAAATATGCAGTCGTAATACCCAAACAAGTACCCAGTTCTATAACACTATCAGGCTTAACTTCTTTTGCCAAACGGTAAATCAACTGGGCAAGCGCCGGACTTTTCAATGCATTCTTAGCAATCTCTTTAACCTTTTTTGTTTTGCTTTTATTGAGATGAGAGCCCGCCCCAAGGTCTGTAACCGTGATTATTGAATCGTCATTGAAAAGTTTTTTTCGTTGTGTCTCAATACTTTTATAGTCGGGTTTGGACTTAAAATCGTAAATTACCTCATCGGTAAGTTTATATACAAATGGGGAATGGGTACCGTGTCTGCTTTTAGCAGTCAAACGATGTTTCAAAAAGTCGCCGATAAAATTAAAAACCATAGCCACAAAAATAGGCATTCAAATTTGCATGTTTAATGGAAAATAGTAAAGAAATAAATGCATTAATAAAACTCCTTGACGATCCTGATCTGGAGATCTATGAACACGTTGAGAAACGTTTGCTGGAATACGGAACCCAGGTAGTAGACTACCTCGAAAATGAGTGGGAACATTCTCTTGACGCTTTACTTCAGGAACGTATTGAGAATATTGTACACAAGATTCAGTTTAGCAGTGTAAAAGAAGACCTTAATTTATGGTATCAAAGTGGTGCATTTGACCTGATGCAGGGCGCCCTGGTGATTAACAGGTACCAATATCCTGATCTGGATGAACAAAAACTGATCCTTCAAATAGAAGAAATTAAAAGAGAAATCTGGTTGGGGCTGCAATATGAAATGAGCTCGATTGAAAAGATAAAGCTCATTAATCACGTATTTTATAATGTTTACGGCTTTGGTGGCAATACCAAGAACCACCATGATCCGCAAAATTCCTACATCAGCCAGGTGCTGGAAAGTAAAAAAGGCAACCAGATATCACTGGCGATTATTTATGCTACACTTGCCCAAAAACTAGACATTCCGGTGTACGGTGTAAACCTACCTCAGCACTTTATACTCGGTTATATTGACGAAAGCAAACGCGAAGAACATGAGTTTGGTGTATTGTTTTACATCAATGCTTTTAATAAGGGCGCAATTTTCGGCAAACATGATGTAGATCAGTTTCTTCGTCAGCTCAACCTTGACCCACTACCGGGCTTCTATGCGCCATGTAGCAATGTTGAGATCATCAGACGGATTATTCGAAACCTAATTTCCGCATATGAAAACCTGGGTTCAAAAGAAAAAGCCGATGAATTAAAACAACTTCAGGAAATACTGAGCACTGATAGCCTTTAGTTTATAAGTACTTATTATCCTTCATCCAGCTTACCAGCACTTTAAACCAGTCCTCTGTAGTGGTTTTGTTCTTTAATCCAAAACCATGGCCCCCGGCCTGATAAATATGCATCTCCCCTTTTACACCAGCTTTAACCAGCGCCTGGTTAAACAAGATGCTATTCTGTGAGGGTACAGCCTTATCATCGTTAGCATGCACCATAAACGTGGGAGGGGTTTTACTGTTTACACCTGTTTCGCTAGAAAAATACTTCAATTTCTCTTCAGTTACAGCATCCCCTAGCAAATTTTTCCTTGAGCCAGCATGTGTAGCTTCTCCAAAGGTAATTACCGGATAGATGAGGATGGAAAAGTCGGGGCGCAAGCTAAATTGCTTCTCATTCTGAATCTTCACATCATCATAATGTACCGTAAGTGAGGAAGCAAGATGTCCACCAGCAGAAAAGCCCATTATTCCAATCTTCGAAGCTACGATATTCCATTTTTTCGCATTTAGACGGGTCATATAGATGGCTTGCTGCGCATCCTGTAAAGGACCAAACGAAGGATCCGTCATAATCTCTGCAGAAGGTAACCGATATTTCAAAACCAAAGCGGCCACCCCCATTTCATTAAACCTTTTCGCCACATCATAGCCTTCATGGCTAATGGCTAAAATACCATATCCACCGCCCGGACAAATGATCACCGCTGCTCCTGTTGCTTTCTCTTTTACTGGCAGAAAAACAGTCAGTATAGGCAGAGAAACCTTGCTCACACGGCTAATCCCATCGGCCCCGGTCGCTACATTTTCAACATACGTTGCCGGGATTGCTTTTGCACCAGGAATAGCATCCGGATATAAATTAACAATTTCCTGGGCTTTTAGGGCCGGACTAAAATATACTGAAGCCATAAATAATAATGTTGCAAGGTTCCTCATAATTAAAATTCCATTAAATATGCTTTCAAAAAGTCATTCAGTTCACCATCCAGTACAGCCTGAGGATTGGAGGACTGGAAATTTGTCCGGTGATCCTTTACCCTGCGGTCGTCCAGCACATAACTCCTGATTTGTGAACCCCATTCAATTTTCTTTTTATTACCCTCTATTAATGCTGTAGCTTCCATTCGTTTTCGCATCTCTGCCTCATACAACTGCGATTTCAACAAACGGATTGCATTTTCCTTATTCTGCAGTTGTGACCTCGACTCCTGGTTTTTAATTATAATGCCCGACGGTTTATGATATAGACGTACGGCAGTTTCTACTTTATTTACATTTTGTCCACCTGCACCGCCCGAACGGAAAGTTTCGAACTCAATTTCTGAATCTTTAATCTCAATTTCTATCGTATCATCCACCAGCGGGTAAACATATACAGAGGCAAAAGAAGTATGCCTGCGCGCATTGGAATCAAATGGAGAAATTCTAACCAGGCGGTGTACTCCGTTTTCTCCTTTCAGATATCCGTATGCGAATTCACCAGAAAACTGAAGGGTCACGGTTTTCACTCCTGCAACCTCGCCTTCCTGGTAATCCTGCTCTGTTATTTTGTAACCATTCTTTTCGCCCCACATCATATACATCCGCATAAGCATATAGGCCCAATCACAACTCTCTGTCCCTCCGGCACCCGCAGTAATCTGCATAACCGCAGGAAGCTGATCTTCCTTGTTCTTGAGCATATTTTTAAGCTCCAGATCTTCTATAGCCTTTAAGCAGAGATCATATTGCTCCTGCATTTCTTCTTCAGTAGCATCACCACTCTGTAGAAAATCGAAAAGTACCAGTGTATCTTCAAGCAGGGCGTTTGCTTTTTGCCAGCCATCTGTCCAGATTTTCTTGGCGTTGATTTCTGCAATATGTTTTTCCGCTTTTTTAGGGTCGTCCCAAAAATTAGGCTGCAGGGTAAGTTCCTGCTCAATACGAATATCTTCTAGTCGGTTATCAACGTCAAAGATACCTCCTCAGCGACGCTACTCTGTCCCTTAAATCCTGAATTTGTTCTTTAGTCATAACCACAAATATAGTATATAAAATAAAACAGGCTATATCAAATCGCTTTGATATAGCCTGTTTATAAAATTATGTTGTTACCCTAGCTAAAAAGTCCCTTTAATTTATCCATCAAACCGTCATCCTTTCCGTCTCCGTTTACATCAGTCTTTTCCGTAAACATTCTCGTCACATCAGAAAGGTCAAATTTTCCATCCGGCCCGGAAACCTTCGCTATGACATCCTGAATATTAAATGAGCTGTCATTCGGATCATTCGTCTTATTTACCAACTTACCCATAATTGAAGGGATAACCGAAGCCGCTATATTTTTAGCCGTCTCCATGTTAATGCCCATTCCCGCAAGCTTATCGGTAAAACCCGATGCAGCTTCCTGCGCAACGGCACTTCCCTCAGCGTTCCCGCCCTTAAAAGCATCAACCAAATTGCCAATATTTCCAGAAGATAATTGTTGTTTAAGGGCATCCATAATTGAGCCTGATGCGGCAGAAATAGCCGCTTCATTTTGTTCGTTCGGCACAGCACTATTGTTCACAATAGCGTCCTGAACATTTTCTTTTACCAATTGATTTAAATTCTCTAACATAGGTGTTTTTTTAAAGGTTTTACTATCTTGTATCGTTGATTAAATATAACATATTTTTATTATGCTTCCTACTATAAATTTCACCGAAACCTCTGCGTATAAATACCTTGCCGATCACTTCATCGACATCAACAAGAAAGGTTTAAAGGAACTTTTCACCGAAGATGAGGGCAGGTTCGAAAAATTTTCACTCCTATTTGAGGACATTCTGATTGACTATTCGAAAAACAGGATAGACGACACCACAATTGCGTTACTTATTCAATTGGCAAGAGAGTGCAAACTTGATGAAGCCATCAAAGCAATGTTTAACGGTGAAAAGATTAATCAAACTGAAGACAGACAGGTACTTCATATTGCACTACGCAACCAAAGCAATGAAGAAATCCTTGTAGAAGGGAAAAATGTTGTCCCTGAAGTGAACAAGGTGCTGGATAAAATGGAGAAATTCAGTAATCAGATTATCTCGGGTAGCTGGAAAGGTTATACCGGCAAAGCGATCACCGATGTGGTAAACATCGGCATTGGCGGGTCTGATTTAGGTCCGGTAATGGTTACCGAAGCCCTAAAGGCTTATAAAAACCACCTGAATATGCACTTTGTGTCTAATATTGATGGGACACATATCGCAGAAACCTTAAAAACGGTTGATCCGGAGACCACACTATTCCTGATTGCCTCTAAAACGTTTACTACTCAGGAAACCATGACCAATGCCAATACGGCGCGCGATTGGTTCCTTGAAAATGGGGCTAAAAATGAAGATATCGCCAAACATTTTGCTGCCTTGTCCACCAATGCAAAAGACGTATCTGCCTTCGGCATCGATACAGATAACATGTTCGAATTTTGGGACTGGGTAGGTGGCAGATATTCATTATGGAGTGCAATTGGTTTGCCTATTGCGCTGAGCATTGGTTATGATAACTTTAAACAACTGCTTGCAGGCGCACATGCGACCGATCAGCATTTTAAAAATGCAGAATTTGAGATCAATGTTCCCGTAATATTGGCATTAATTGGCGTATGGTACATTAACTTCTTTGACGCAGAAACCCAGGCAATCCTTCCGTACGACCAATACATGCATCGTTTTGCTGCCTATTTCCAACAAGGTGATATGGAAAGTAATGGCAAGCATGTAGATCGCAACGGAAATGATGTTGCCTACGAAACAGGCCCGATCATCTGGGGCGAGCCCGGAACGAACGGACAACACGCATTCTATCAGCTAATTCACCAGGGAACGCGTATCATCCCTTGCGACTTTATTGCCCCTGCTCAAAGCTTAAACCCTATAGGTAACCATCATCCCATCCTATTGTCTAACTTTTTTGCACAAACTGAAGCCCTGATGAATGGAAAAACTAAAGAACAGGTTGTTGCCGAACTAAAAAAAGACGGTAAGTCTGATGAAGAAATAGAAAAATTAGCTCCTTTTAAAGTATTTGAAGGGAACAGACCTACCAACTCTATTCTGTTGAAAAAAGTTACACCTTATAGTCTGGGAAGCCTGATTGCCATTTATGAACATAAGATATTTGTACAAGGTATCATCTGGAACATATTTAGCTTTGACCAATGGGGTGTTGAATTGGGCAAGCAACTTGCCAAAAGTATTTTACCGGAACTTGGGGATGACGCAGAAGTAACTTCCCATGATGGTTCAACTAATGGTCTTATCAATCAATATAAAAGCTGGAGATAAGCCCTTCAAGTAAAAAAAAAGTTACATATATCATCGTAAACTGGTTAAACTTTTTTAAACATATTTTGTTCTAATACAATAGATTAACAAAAGCCACCTGCATAATTTATGGAAAATAGTTTATGCAGGCATCTTTTGTTTAGCAGCTCAATATTGAGCTTAATAATACTAGACAAACCATAAAAATTACAACGATGAAAACAATAAGAAATATTTTAGCCCTTGCCTCATTGTTTATTGCAATGCAGGTAAACGCGCAGACAGATAAGGAAACTACTGTAAAAATAATTAACAACCAACATTTTACGTTTAATGCAACCACGGCAATGCCGATGGCGAGTTATGATGTCAATAAAGTGCTCAGCAGATTGCCCGGGGGTGCCGGATCAGGAGTAATACAGCTTTCAGGCTCACAGTATCAACTTATTGTTACTAAAGATAGTGTAGAGGCTTATTTACCTTATTACGGACGTGCGTATACCGCAACGATGAACCCGGATGATTCTGGTATTAAATTCAAATCTAAAAAGTTTAGTTATAAAGCTGATAAAAAGAAAAAAGGTTCATGGGTGATCAGTATGAACTTTAAGGACACTAAAGACACACAGTCTATGACATTAAATGTTTCTGAGAATGGTTATGCGACCTTAAATGTAAATAGTAACAACAGACAGCCCATATCCTTTAACGGATACTTGAGTGAGCCTAAGGAAAAGAAATAGTGCCAATGCAGTAATTCCAAACCTCGTATAAAAAAAGCGCCTGGCAAAATTGCCAGGCGCTTTTTTTATAGCTTATTTTTTTGGCTGTAATTTCAGCTCAAACATATGCGGCCATTTCTTTCCGGTTACAAATAAGCGTTTCCCGTCTTTATCCCATGCAATACCATTTAAAACATTATTCGCCTTTGCATCTTCATCTTTAAAATAATCCGCTGGTAATAATCCGGAGCAGTCAATCTGCTTTTCTATTACGCCCGATTTAGGGTCAATAACGACTATAATATTTTTGGTGTACACATTGGCATATATTTTACCATCAATGTATTCCAGTTCATTTAATGCATCCACAGGCCCATTGTTATCATAAACAACGATCGATCCCTCTTCTTTATAGGTATCCTTATTCAGGAACCAGATTTTATTCGTCCCATCCGATTTGATCAGCTGATTGCCATCAAAGCAAAGCCCCCAGCCTTCCATACTTGCCTGATAAGGAAAAGTCGATAACTGTTTAAACGATTTGGCATCAAATACCAGCCCCAAACGGTCTCTCCAGGTCAACATGATTACTTTGTCCCCTACCAGACTGGAACCTTCTCCAAAATACTTATCATCCAACTTGATCTGTTGCAACGCTTTTCCTGTTTTAACATCCACCCAGCGCAATGTGGAGTGCTGTTCTTGTCCTGTGCTCTCTAAAAACCTTCCATTATGAAATTCCAGCCCCTGAGTATAAGCTGAAGTATCATGAGGGAATGTATTGATCACTTGATAGCCATATAATTCGGGTTTAAGAGATGATTTAAGCTCAATGTTAATAGTTAGTGTATCTTTTGATGTACCATTATCAATAACTGCCGTAATTAGCTTATAACCTAACGAAAGGCCTGTAGTATTTACAGAAATTCCTTCAGCATTATTCTTTTTACCCACTTCTTTGCCATCTACCAGATAGGTGGCCGAAGTAATATTCGTGCCCTCGGGCACATCCAGTGCAACTTTTACGTCCTCACCCAATCCAAAAGCCTGCCCTTGTTCAGGCATTTTAAACGAAAAGCCTGGTGATGACGATTTCTCTTTACAGGAAAGGGCAAACAATAAACTAAACAACAAGCAAATAGCGGGCATTGCTCTAAACATATTTTTAACTTGGCCAGAATGCATCTTTTATATGATTAATTTTATAAAGGTCTTTATTTTCAAAAACAATTGCAATAATATCAAAACGAATCTCGCCCTGATGGTTTTTCATTTCTATGTAAACCGATGAAGCAAATTCCAATTGTTTTTCTTTCTTATAATCAACAAACTCTTCGGGGCGGCCGTAATCAACAGCACTCCGTGTTTTAACTTCGACAAATACGATTGTCCCTTCCTGATCTGCGATCAGGTCAACTTCTGCCCTTGCACACTTCCAATTGGTATTTAAAATCCGGTATCCCTGGTTTTTAAGATAAGCTACTGCTATTTCTTCGCCCCATTTACCCAGATCATTGTGTGCTGCCATCCCTTATTTTAAAATCGTAATGCCAAGGTGTTTTGAAATTTCCTTTTCTACCCCCTTCATTGCCATAAAGCGTTGCAGCAAAATTTCCATATTTACAGGATCTTTTTCTGTTTTAATTTCATTAGAAATATCCATCAGTATACCTGCTATCTTTGTTTTTTTCAGGTGAAATAAACCTCCTAGAATGGTAGATTTAAGGTTTTCACTTTCGTCTTTCACATAAATATTATGCTTATGTTCCCAGTTTTCGCTCAAAATATAAGGCGAAGTAGAAAGTGTAATCGCCAGATCGGCAATCTGTCTGTCCTGACTTTTTATAAACTGACTGGCAACAGGCAAATGTCCGTTTTCTATTTCCTCCCTATAGTTTTCAATGATACTATTGCAAAGCTGGTCTTCAAACACAACATCCGTTAAATTTTGTATAATGAACGATCCGATATACATACTTTCAATACCATCCCAGGTTACCAGCTCATGTCCAAATGCAAGTAATAACCTTACAATTTCACGTTCCTGTATCTCGTGATTGTTAACGGGGGCTGAAGGCCCTGGATCCTCGTAAGGCCCCTGACTTTCAAAAAGATTATCGGGGGGACCGTCTTCATACGGCTGATAGGCGTTCTGGTGTTGCTGGAAGGATTGTGATTGTGGGCTGGGCGAATTTCCTGAGGCTTTTTTAAACTTTGCAACCCTCATTTTATTGAGCTCAGACAGCAAAGTTCGTTCTTCAACCTGCAATAAACTGCTACATTCCCTTATAAAAACCGCGGCCTTAATTTCATCCGGGATTTTAGCGATACTTTCAATAATATCCCTGATGATTCCCGCCCTTTTTATAGGATCTGTACCGGCCTCTTTAAGCAAGATGGTCGCTTTATACAGGATAAAATCCCTACGATTGTCTTCAATGTATTTTTTAAACTCACCCGAGCCTACATGATGCATGTAAGAATCCGGATCATGTCCATCCGGGAAAAGTACGACCTTAACATTCAGCCCCTCTTCCAAGATCATATCCAGTCCACGTAAAGATGCTTTGATACCCGCAGCATCACCATCATAAAGAATAGTCACATTTTGTGTAAACCTTCCAATCAGTCTGATTTGCTCCGTGGTCAACGAAGTGCCGGATGAAGCTACTACATTTTCAATACCCGCCTGATGAACAGCAAGTACGTCGGCATAACCTTCAACCAGGTAACAGTTATCGAACTCCCTGATGGCCTTCTTAGCGTGGTACAAACCATAAAGCACATTGGACTTATGGTAAATATCACTCTCAGGTGAATTCACATACTTAGGGACATTCTTATCTGTCTTAAGCGTACGTCCACCAAAACCGATAACCCGACCTGTAAAGTTATGAATAGGGAACATTACCCTACCCCTAAACCGATCGTATAGCTTACCCTTATCATTTCTGATAGCAAGGCCGGTTTTCTCCAGATATTCCTCCTTATGACCTACACCTACGGCACTCTGGATCAACGCATCCCATACATCAGGAGAGTAACCTACCTGGAATTTCTTTAAAATATCTTCTCTAAAACCACGTTCCTTAAAATAGCTTAAACCAATTGCCCTGCCATCATTACCCGTCCACAACTCATTAGAGAAATAGTTGGCAGCGTATTCCGAAACAATATATAAGCTTTCCCGGGCATTTTGGGCTTCAATATTTTGTGGGGACTGTACTGTCTCCTCTACCTCAATATTGTATTTATTCGCCAGGTATTTTAGTGCTTCCGGGTAAGAATACTTCTCGTGGTCCATAATAAAATGGACAGAGTCGCCACCTTTACCACAGCCAAAACACTTATAAATTCCCTTGGTTACCGAAACATTAAAAGAAGGCGTTTTTTCATTATGAAAAGGGCAATTACCAATTAAACTGGTACCTCGCTTTTTTAGCGACACAAAATCACCAACTACCTCCTCAATACGAGCGGTGTCCATAATCTTGTTAATGGTATCCTGGTTAATCATATCTTCCCCTCTATCTTAAACTGCTATAACTAATTTTTATTACTATCAACTTTTTTCATATGACGTATCTGTACAGCAAATTTAGAAAAATCCAATCAGTTTTTATTACCGGCCGATCTGATAATCTCTTTGTAACACCAGCACACTGGCGCGCTCGGCTTTCTTTAGCGGCACATTCCAATTTCCCTGATAACTAACCTTCGAGGGCAGTTTCTCTTCCCCAAAATACTGCATTTCAATATTCATCTGCACATTAAAGTCAAACAACATATTGCTATACTTCATATCAACATACCTGCCCAGAATTTCAAAATTACGTTTATCGAAAATAGTAGTCAGTTCTTTAATCATTAGTCCATCTTTGGTCCACTTACTCAGGTCAGGTTTTACAGTTACCTTAAAGCGATAAACAGGAATAGAATCCATATAGGTCGCGCTATAAAAAGTATAGTCGTAATACTGGCGCATATTGGCGGTAAAAATTTCCGTCTTATCCCCAATAAAAGGCAAACCCTTCACAGGACGCCCCGGAGAGAAAATCAGCGTCTTTAGTTTATCCTTATAGCCCGCATTTTTATCAGTGGCTTTACCCATTGCAGAGCCTGATGTGTAGGCTGACTGATAAGCATTCATAAAGATATAATCAAACATTTCCGCTGTATACAGTTCATACTTGCCATTTTTCTTAAAAACATGACCGGTATCTTGTTTGGAAAGGTAAGTTATCCAGGGTGCCCTGGCATTTCTTTTGATTTTACGGTACAGTTTCCCATTAACCTTATTCTTTTTATCATAAGTATAGATACTGTTTTCCGCAGTGAACGCATACTTCTTCATGTTCCGAAAGGCCTGATAAAAACTCGTATCCGTAGTTACCGCACGGATAAAAGTTTCAGCACTTAACCGTTCAGCTGTGATATTCACCATGGAATCCAGCTGAATGGTTTGTATCGTATCCGGATTAAAACGAGGAGTAACCTGTGCAAAGCCCTTTACGAACAGCACCGTTAATACCGTCAATACTAAGATTTTTTTCACTAATTACCCAATTGCTTAACTGCCATGTAAGCCATTAAACCTGTCGAGATTTTCAAGGCGTCCTCGTCAATGTCAAAATTAGGCGTATGTACAGAATAATAGGTATCTTTCGCTTTGTTTCCCGTTCCCAATCTGTAGAAGCAGGCGTCAGTAATCTGTGAGTAGTAAGCAAAATCTTCCGCGGCCATCCAGATATCCAGGTCAAGCACATTCTCTTTCCCAAGGTAATCCTCTGCAAACGCACGTGCATTGGCGGTCACCTTCTCCTCATTAATCAGATAAGGATAACCGTCCATGATATTGAATTCGCAGCTTCCACCCATGCTTTCCGCAATACCTTCAGCCATTTTCTTCATCAATCGTTTGGCTTCCTTACGCCATTCTTCATTCAATGTCCTGAAAGTTCCTTCCAGTTTCACCTCATTAGGGATAATATTAGTTGCACCATTTGCGATTACCTTTCCAAAGGAAAGTACAGATGGCAAACGAGGATCCGCATTTCTACTTACGATCTGTTGTAAAGCCACAATAATATGTGAAGTAATCAGCACAGGGTCTATATTCTGATGTGGCTGCGCACCATGTCCGCCTTTACCACGCACAGTTACATAAAGTTCATCTGTTGAAGCCATATAAATGCCAGAACGAAAACCGACTTTACCGGCATCAATCAAAGGCATTACATGCTGTCCGATGATGTGCTGAGGTTTAGGGTTTTCCAAAACTCCCTCTTTGATCATAATACTTGCTCCGCCAGGCAGAATCTCTTCTGCAGGCTGAAATATCAATTTTACCGTACCGCCAAACTCTGCTTTCAGGCTATTTAAAATGTAAGCGGTCCCCAGTAAAGAAGAGCTATGTACATCATGCCCGCAGGCATGCATTACACCTGGATTTTTAGAAGTATATGGTTTATCATTCGCCTCCAATATCGGCAAAGCATCCATATCCGCACGCAATGCGATAATTTTATCAGAAGCAAGATCGCCCTGAATTAATCCAACAACTCCAGTATTCGCCATTTCAGTAAAAGGAATACCCCAGTCTGTTAAAATTCCCTTAATAAATGCCGAGGTCTGAAACTCCTTAAAAGAAAGTTCAGGATTGGCATGTAAGTGCTGGCGATAGCCTACAACCTGTTCAAATATACTACCAGAAAGTGCCTGGATCTTGTCTTTAATCATTGCTATAGTTTAAATTAGGTGCATTAATCTTTTCCCTGAAAATAAACAAAGTAGGGAAAATTGGTCTTAGCTCGTTCATCAACCGCTGTGCTTCCAGCCGTGTCCTGAAATCGCCTACCCGTAAATAATAATTCGGTTGCTTATAGGTGATGTATGTATTTAATTCCGGAAAGCTATTATTGAATTTGCTTTGCTCATTAAATACTTCACGTCTGTCCGATCCATAAAAAATCTGTACCCTGTACCCCATCTGCGATACGATTGTAGTACCTGGCCTACCCGTACTTACAGTAGCCGGGGCCGTTGTGGGCTTGAGGTTCAATTCAATACGTTTGGCAATTAAGCTGTCTATCATTGGATCCTTTACCACCGATACCACCCCTTTTGTTTGGGCAAAAGCAACAGCATAAAAACAACACAATATACCAGTTAATAATTTCTTCATGAAAAGGATAAAAAAAGAATGCCGAATCTTTTACAAAACTCGGCATTCTATATGTTTATTACAAATTACAGTCCAGCTCCGTGACAGTTCTTGAATTTCTTGCCACTTCCGCAAGGGCAAGGTTCGTTTCTGCCAACAGTCACTTCTTTGCGAATCGGCTGCTGAGGAGTTAATTCACGTGTATCTTCCATTACGTCAGCACTGCTGCTAGACTGCCCGAACTCCGGCTTAGACATCGTTAATCTACTCGGCGCTGGCCTTGGTGCTTGCGCTTCACGCACATCGTTAGGATCTGTTTGTATTGGAATTCCTCCTTTATATAAGAAGCTCACCACTTCCTTGTTCACTGCATTAAGCATATTTTTGAACAAGTTAAAGGCTTCCATTTTATAAATAATCAATGGATCTTTCTGCTCGTAAACCGCATTCTGCACAGACTGTTTCAACTCGTCCATTTCACGCAAGTGCTCTTTCCACGACTCGTCGATCAGTGCAAGTACAATTGTTTTTTCAAAAGACTTGGTAATCTCACGGCCACCATTGTCAATCGCTTTTCTAAGACTAACAGGCACCTGTATGCTACGTAAACCATCAGTAAACGGCACAACGATCTGCTCAATCTGCTCACCACGCTCCTCGAATACCTGGTTCAATACCGGCATTGCCTGAGCAATGATGGCATCAGATTTTCTCGCATAGAAAGCAGTAACCTCTTCAAATAATTTGTCCGTTAAATGATGAATTCCTTTTGAGGTGAATTCTCCTTCATCGATACTTGTATCGGCAGAGAAGTTCTTAATAACTTCCAGTTTAAAGCCCTCAAAGTTCCCTTCCTCTTTATATTCTGTAACGATATCTTCGGCAACATCAAATACCATGTTACTCATATCCACATCCAAACGATCGCCAAACAGGGCATTTCTACGCTTAGCATAGATCACAGAGCGTTGCGAGTTCATCACATCATCATATTCCAGCAAACGCTTACGAATACCAAAGTTATTCTCTTCAACTTTCTTCTGGGCACGCTCAATGGATTTGGTAATCATCGAATGCTGAATTACCTCTCCGTCCTCAATCCCCATTTTTACCATGATGTTAGAGATCCTTTCAGATCCGAATAACCTCATTAAGTTATCTTCAAGAGATACAAAGAATTGAGATGAACCTGGATCACCCTGACGACCGGCACGACCACGCAACTGCCTGTCTACACGACGGGATTCATGACGTTCGGTACCTACAATCGCTAAACCTCCCGCTTCTTTAACGCCTGGGCCTAATTTAATATCCGTACCACGACCAGCCATATTGGTAGCAATCGTTACTTGACCAGTCTGACCTGCTTCAGCAACAATATCCGCCTCTTTCTGGTGCATCTTCGCATTCAGTACATTGTGTTTAATTCCGCGAAGCTTCAGCATTCTGCTCAGTAACTCCGAGATCTCAACAGATGTTGTACCCACCAATACCGGGCGACCTGCCTGGGTTAATTTCACAATCTCTTCAGCTACCGCATTATATTTTTCACGTACTGTACGGTATACGTAATCCTGATGATCTTTTCTGGAAATCACCCTGTTTGTAGGGATCTCCACAACATCAAGCTTATAGATAGACCAGAACTCACCTGCTTCAGTAGTCGCAGTACCCGTCATACCACAAAGCTTGTGGTACATTCTAAAGAAATTCTGTAAAGTAACCGTAGCATAAGTCTGTGAGGCATCTTCTACTTTCACATTCTCTTTAGCCTCAATCGCCTGGTGTAAACCATCTGAATACCGGCGGCCATCCATAATACGACCAGTCTGCTCATCAACGATTTTAATCTTTCCTTCATCAATGATGTATTCCACATCGATCTCAAACAAAGTATAAGCTTTTAACAATTGGTTCACAGAGTGGATCCGTTCTGCTTTGATTGAATAATCACGCATCAACGCATCTTTCTGGGCAATCTTCTCTTCACTGCTCAACGATGACTTTTCTATTTCAGCGATTTCTGTACCTACATCCGGCAATACAAAGAAATGAGGATCTTCACCAGATTTAGTGATTAGCTCAATACCTTTTTCCGTAAGCTCAACCTGATTGTTTTTCTCATCGATATAGAAGAACAGTTCAGCATCTACTTTCGGCATATTCTTAGACTGATCAGCCATATAATGGTTTTCAGTTTTTAACAAAGTCTGCTTTACGCTTCCTTCACTTAAAAACTTAATCAGCGCTTTATTTTTAGGCAAACCACGGTGCGCACGTAACAGCGCTAAACCACCTTCACCTTCTTCGGTTCCGGCTTTACCATCATTGATTAATTTTTTAGCTTCATTCAAAGCCCTTGTCACATACTCTCTTTGTGCCGCTACCAAACGCTCAATTCTTGGTTTCAATTCATGAAACTCATGTTGATCACCAAATGGAACTGGTCCGGAAATGATCAAAGGAGTACGGGCATCATCAATCAAAACTGAATCGACCTCATCCACCATGGCAAAATGCAATTTGCGTTGTACCAGCTGGTCCGGTGTTTGCGACATGTTGTCACGCAGGTAATCGAAACCAAACTCGTTATTGGTACCATAGGTAATATCCGCAAGGTATGCATCCCTGCGCTCTTGTGAGTTAGGCTCATGCTTATCAATACAATCTACCGAAATGCCATGAAACTCAAATAAAGGGCCGTTCCACTCCGAGTCACGACGGGCAAGGTAATCGTTCACTGTTACAATGTGTACACCTTGTCCGGCCAAAGCATTCAGGTATGCTGGCAATGTACTTACCAATGTTTTACCCTCACCAGTTGCCATCTCAGCTATTTTACCGCTGTGCAACACCATACCACCAATCAATTGTACATCATAATGTACCATGTTCCAGTTTACTTCTACGCCGGCAGCTTCCCATTTGTTAGCCCAAAGTGCTTTATCACCTTGTATAACTACGTTCTTTTTACGGGCAGCATAATCTCTGTCGAATTGCATAGCTGTAACTTCCAGTGTTTCATTTTCAGAAAAACGTCTTGAAGTCTCTTTAACAACAGCAAAGGCTTCTGGCAATATCTCTTGCAATACCACTTCCAGTTCCTTATCACGATCTTTGATCAACGCATCAATCTGATCATATAAAGCTGTTTTTTCAGCTAGCGATAAGTCCTGACTTTCGGCATCAGCTTTCAACCCGGCAATTTTACCATCAATACCTGCTAAAGCTTTTGCAATAACATCCTTAAAGTATACTGTTTTGTTACGCAGCTCATCATTACTTAATGCAGCTAACTTCGCATACGCGTCGTTTATTTTGATAACTATCGGCTGTATCGCCTTTATATCTCTTTCTGATTTGCTTCCAAATACCTTGGTTAAAAATCCTAACATATTATGTTTTGTGTTTATTTTTCTTAAAAATGATCAATTTACAACAACCAGGCCATGTAACTCATTAAGCCACAATGTCAGTTGTCTGTTTATCTGCAAGTGCAAAATTCCTGAAACCCATTCAGGATAACGAATACCGGGTTTAACAGTTAGGGACTGTTATTTTTAGTTTGTTCTTTTATCGTCAGGTCAACAATGATATAATTATTGATCCGATGTTGTTCTATGCGCTTCTCAGGCAACATTCCTATCGAGGTAAGTGCGCTGTATGATAAAAAGAAAGGATGACGCTCATCATCAACCTGCTTTAATCTTACCGTTGAGGCATCTTTATTTACCTGCTGACTATTACAAAACTTCGTTACAAGACGTAATCCCTCAATCCGCTCCGCCTTTGCAAGGTGGGTCAGACTAAAAAAGACTAACGATAAAGTAACAATATGCCTCATAAACAGGATCGAATTTTAGTTATTATGCAATGTTTCAGCGGCCAAAGCTAAATTTAATCTTTTACATAAAGAAATCAAGGAGCTACAAAATCTATTCCACACCCATTAAATTTGTTTTTTACTTCATTCCGAAATCTCTCAACTCCTCAATATCCGCCCTGAGGCCTTTCTCTTCTTCTCCCAAATTAGGCCATTCCGGCTTCTTCCCTCCATAATAGTAAGCAAAAACCATCACCACACAAAAAGCGAGTAAGGAAATAATTGCCGCTGATATTCCAGACTCAGGTATCTGGACAATAATATGCGATAAAGAGAGCGATACAGAACAGCAGAACGTCAAGATGATCGTATATTTAAAACTCTTCCGGTATTTTGCATAAACAGCAAGGACCTGTACCAGCGCTTCCTGCAGGTTTTGCCTATCAAGACTTATCTTTTTAAGTGCTCTACGTGCCCTGAACAAAAAAATCGCCATCACGATACAGCTTGATGTTAAAGCTGCGAGTAGCAAATACTGCGCAGGGGAGGTATAGTCAAAAGGGTTTCCGAAAAAACAACATGTAAGACAAACAACATAAAACAAAAAAAGACATATCATCTCCATGTAACGTCTTCTAATCCGGGCTATTCTGGAAACAGATCTTTCCCTGATCATACTTACAATCACCTTTTGGTTAATTTCTTCTGTAGCTGCTAACCTACTGTCGTACTCCTGCCACGCTGTTTTCAACTCATCTAAGTTCATAACGATCTGATTTAATTATTTTTTCCAGTTTGATTTTGATCCGGGTGATCCTAACCCCTGCATTGCTTTTACTGATCCCAATGATTTCACTGATCTCCTCATAACTTTTCTCCTCCAGGTACAACAGTATAATAGCCTTTTCTATCTCTGTTAAGCAGTTAATTGCCCGCTTAAGCAAGGTCATCTGTTCATCCTCTTCAGGATAAGCACCCAGATCTGGGATTTGAAATTCATCCACTGAAATTCCCCTACGTTCAGGCCTCTTGCTTGCTTTTCTGAAATTGGTAATTGCAGTGTTCAATGCAATACGGTACATCCAGGTGCTTTGCTTTGATTCCTGTCTAAAAGAAGGAAAGGCTTTCCAAAGCTGCAATACCACTTCCTGAAACAGGTCATTCTTGTCCTCTTGGTCCAAACCATACAAGTTGCAAACCTTGTATATAATTCCACGATGTATGTTTATCATTTCGACAAATAAATGCTCCATCATCTTTCAATTTGAACAATCAGTCGCAAAGACCGGATTAAAATTACACATTTGATAAAATTAACTAATTTGCGTCATCCAGATAACCCAATAAAGCACCACATGGCTGATTTTCGCTTAACAGTTTTTTATACCGTTGCCAAAAGGCTCAGTTTTTCAAAGGCCGCTGAAGAGTTATACGTCAGCCAACCTGCCGTCACCAAACACATTCGCGAACTAGAACAGCAATACAACAATAAACTATTTGACCGTAAAGGGAATAAAATTGAGCTTACGCCAGCAGGAGAAATATTACTAAACCACACAGAAGCGCTTTTCATTATTTACAGGGCGGTAGATTTCGACATGAATGCGCTGCTTCAAAAATACAAGGGACTTCTTAACCTCGGTGCCAGCACCACCATCTCGCAATACATCATCGCCCCTATTCTTGCAGGTTTTAAAAAGAAATTCAATGAAATAGAATTAAAGCTGGTTACCGGCAATACCGAACAAATAGAAAAAGTTTTGATAGATAAGGAGATTGAACTCGGCATTGTTGAAGGACGATCAAAGAATCAGGAAATCAGCTACACAGATTTTATCAAAGATGAAATTGTTTTAGTTTGCCATAAGCATCATCCCCTGGCAAAGACAGCAGAAATTGACCCTACAACGCTTCCCTCTCATCATTTTATTGTACGTGAACAGGGCTCGGGCACCAGACAGGTGATTGACCATGCACTAAAGACTGTAGGGCTACGAATAGCGGACCTACCTGTTGAAATCCAGCTCGGCAATACCGAAAGTATTAAATCCTACCTAAGCCATTCTTCAGCAGTAGCTTTTCTATCCATACATTCGATCACTAAAGAACTGCTAAGTGGTGAACTACGTGTAATTGAAGTAAAAGGGCTCAGTATAACCAGAAGCTTCTACTTCATTCATCTGCAAGGCAATACAGATCCCATCGCCAGCAAAATGATGCGATTCGCGATGCTCCATTATAACCTGAAGTAATTAAGCATAAGCATTCGGAATAACAATCCGCCAAATAACCGGGGTAGTTTTGCATTAGAAATAAACAAGACACATGGAAGCCCCAACAAAACAACAACTTCAAAAAATTATCTTTCTAGCTACAGCCCCCCTTTCCCTACTTCCATTTATCTCCCCGGCAATTGCTTTATCAATGGGGCTTCTGCTCGCTCAATTTGTAGAGCATCCTTATCCAATAGCAAGTCAAAAAGCAACACACCTATTGTTAAAGCTATCAGTTATCGGACTTGGTTTTGGAATGAACATTTTTAGCGTGATCAAGGCTGGCGAAGAAGGCATACTCTTTACTATCGCCTCCATCTTTGGTGTATTAAGCATTGGCTATCTTATAGGCCGCATATTAAAGATTGACTTTAAAACCTCTAGCCTGATCTCTGCGGGTACAGCGATATGCGGAGGAAGTGCTATCGCAGCCCTATCTCCTGTAATGAAAGCCAGCGAAAAACAAATATCAGTAGCACTAGGAACCGTATTTATATTAAACTCAGTTGCCCTGCTCGTATTCCCTACTATTGGCCATCTTTTACATTTATCTCCATCACAATTTGGCTTATGGTGCGCGATCTCCATACACGATACCAGCTCAGTAGTTGGAGCCGCGAGTAAATACGGCGGGCAGGCCCTTCAAATAGCAACCACAGTTAAATTGGCAAGGGCACTATGGATTATTCCTGTATCGCTTGCCGCTACTTACATATTTAAGACCGACAAAACAAAGATGCAAATCCCCTATTTTATTGGACTGTTTATACTGGCCATACTTGCGAACACCTATATCCCTATCATTACAAAAACAGGACATCACCTGGTTACCCTTGCTAAATCTGGCTTAAGCTTAACGCTATTCTTGATCGGGTCGGGATTATCATTTAAAACCCTAAAAAGTGTCGGGCTAAGTCCCCTTGTACAGGGAATAACCTTATGGATCATGATATCAGTTGCCAGTCTTTTCGCAATTATGACATTAGTTACAGGGTCTCAATTTCCTTTATAGACAGTCGTGTTCCTTTTGAGATATCGCTAATATCAACCCCAAGATTTTTGAAATTTCTAGCAATTTCTAAAGCTTCTTTCTGGCGACCTTGTTCGATTCCTTGCTCAATCCCCTGTGCAATGCCCTTTTGTAACCCTTCTCTTAAACCTTCTTCTATTGCTTCATCGCGGTAAATCAGTGCTACCGCCTCTATAATTCCTGGCATATTTATTTGTCCTCCTGTTAGTTCTGCGATCTCCTGATCAAAATTAGCATTTATCTCC
>Ga0160441_100026_pt1 | contig 245262 bp, 224 predicted proteins | sample HID1971K_E1MG_FD_108260 | JGI IMG/M metagenome (GOLD analysis project Ga0160441, IMG submission 108260) | Enriched millipede-associated microbial communities from UW Madison campus, WI, USA - HID1971K_E1 MG | ecosystem: Host-associated > Arthropoda: Insects > Digestive system > Unclassified ... | reverse complement strand
GAGAAAAATGCTGATGGGATATATAGTCGGGGGTTGAAAAGGCCATTTTTTTGACCTTAACCATTTATACCATAAACATAGCCCTTTTTTTTCGATATCTAATTTTTAAAAGCGATTTCCCTGCTTTTGTACGGCTAAATCATTAAATAAAATTTACAATAAGCAAGCACATGTACTTATTTATCTTGTTTTTGTACACATGAAAAAAGCAGATGACTTTTGGATAATATTGAAAGTCTTTAATTTATTTATATGAATTAACGTAGCTTTTAGGATTATTTTGTTCCTTAAAACGTTTAATTTTAAATCTTAAATAAGCGTATCAGCCCAAGTGGATTTTAGCTACTAATTCGCGTATATAACTAATGGGTTGCTTCGGCCTAAACCTGCCTGACAATGACGATTAAAAATAAATCTGTTTATTTGTACAAAGATAGTTTTATTGATGAATACCCATCTATCACGCTTAACTGAAATTAAGCAAGGCAATTATAAGGCTTTGGCAAGAGTATTAACACTTGTCGAAAACGATATTGCACCTGCAAATTTGATTTTGAGAGATCTTGATAGCAAAGCAGATGTTCCGGTTGTGGGGGTTACTGGTCCGCCGGGAGCTGGCAAAAGTACATTGGTTAATGCAATAACCAATCATTTTACTGCTATGGGTAAACGAATAGCGATATTGGCTATAGATCCGACATCTCCATTTAACTTCGGCTCATTATTGGGTGATAGAATACGCATGTCGGCACAGTTTAATCATCCAAATGTTTTTATTCGTTCTTTGGCAACGCGAGGTGCTTTGGGAGGCATTTCCGCAAAAACCATTGAAATGGTTGATGTTTTAAAAAGTGCAGACTTTGATTTAATTTTAGTTGAAACGGTTGGTGTAGGACAATCAGAAGTGGAAATAGCAGGGCTTGCTGATAAAACCATTGTGATTTTGGTGCCCGAATCCGGAGATGAAGTTCAGAATATAAAATCGGGCTTAATGGAAATTGCCAATTGTTTCGTAATCAACAAAGCAGACCGGGAGGGGGCCGATACTTTTGCCAATAACCTACGGAAAATTGTTCATCAGGGAAATAAAACCATCCCGATATTGAAAACCGTTGCAGATAAAAATATTGGATTGGATGAATTGTGTAAATGGATCATCAAACCAGCTGGTCATCATCTAAACAATAAGAAAGAATTTCTGTTCGTTGAAAAGGCCTGGAAAATTATTCAGCATAATAAAATGCAGAATGTAGATAAAAAAAGGCTGCTCGAAAGTATTCGAACAGCCTTGCAAAAAGATAATTTTAATATTTATCGTTTTGTGGATGAATTTCTAAAATAGGTTTAAGGTAAAAGACATAAGGTTTAGGGTTGTTGTATCTTAATCCTCATCTTTATTACTTATGGTTTTGTAAATGAATTCTAAAATAGGTTTAAGGCTTAGGGCAGAACCTTACGCCTTAAACCTTATGCCTTACACCTTAATTCATAATATCCTCTATTTCCTCAGCCTCCACAGGAATGTCAGCCATTAAATCAATATTTCCAGTCGGGGTAATGAGGATATTGTTTTCTAAACGGATACCTAAACCTTCTTCCGGAATATAAATACCTGGCTCAACAGTTAAAATATTCCCTGCAGCAAATGGCGTATATCGTCCGGCAAAATCGTGTACATCTATACCTAAGTGATGGGAAGTTCCATGCATGAAATATTTTTTATAAGCGGGCCAGGCTGGATTTTGATTTTTAACATCATCCGATGATAGCAGGCCTAAATTAACGAGTTGTTCTGTCATAATTTCCCCAACCTGTTCGTGGTAAGTATTCCATACTGTTCCTGCTGCAATTAATTTTGTCGCTTCTTTCATTACGTACAAAACAGCATTGTACACCTCTTTTTGTCTTTGGCTAAAGCGACCATTTACTGGAACAGAACGGCTCATATCCGCATTGTAATTGGCGTACTCTGCTCCAAAATCAAAAAGGATCACATCACCATTTTTACATTCCTGGTTGTTGTCGTTGTAGTGGAGGATATTTGCATTATGTCCTGATGCAATGATTGGGGTATAGGCATGCCCGGTTCCCCCTTGACGGATAAATTCATGAATAATTTCTGCTTCAATCTCGAATTCCTTAACTCCAGGCTTAATAAATTTTAAAATCCGGACAAAAGCATCGCGTGTAATTCCGCAGGCTTTTTGGGTAAGTTCTACCTCAATGCCGGATTTAATTGCCCGTAATCCACGCATAATGGGAGCAGCGCGTTCGTAATGGTGTAAAGGATATTTAGAACGCATTTGTTCTATAAAACGAATATCCCGATAGGGAACAGTATGTGCATACCTGTCATTTTCGTTCGTGTTTAGATAAATGTTATCTGCATAATGAACAATACTGTGTAGAATGTTATCAAAATCTTCTAACCAGTAAATGTTTTCGATACCTGAGGCTGCTTTCGCCTGCTCTTTTGTATACTTGTAGCCTTCCCAAACTTTTATATAATCATTCGTCTGTCTTAAAAACAGGACTTCTCTGTACAAGGGATTAGGACAATCTGGATATAATAATAAAATGGTTTGTTCCTGATCAATGCCTGATAAATAAAATAAATCAGGATTTTGCTTAAATACGAAGTTTTGATCTCCGCTGCGTGGAAACTCATCATGAGCATGAAATATAGCTAAAGAGTTGACTTTTAATTGTTTGCTGAAGTTTTTTCTGTTTAATGCAAATAGTGATTGATCAATTTGAGGGTATTTCATAAATGTTATATTTTTAGCTGGGTGATGCCCAAATGTAAGAAAATGATTATTTACGGCGAAGTTTGGAACAGAATTTGTATAAAAGTTTGAAAATTTAAAATTTTGTTTAATTTTGCGGTTACTAAAAAATTAATCAATTAAATTGTTTAACCCTTAAAAAAGAAAAAAAGATTATGAATTATTCTACTTTAAAGAAAAGTGTTGCACTTTCTTTAGTGGCATTAACAGGAGTAGCTACTCTTGCTGTCGCTCAGGATGCGCCTGCAACAACTTCTTCTACCAAGGTATTTGGTGGAAGAGGGCAGTACAGAACGTGGTCAATCGGTGTTAACGGTGGTGTTTTAATGCCTCTTGCAGCGGTTAGCAGTACTAATGATTTTAACAAATGGGATGCTAACTTAGGTTACGGTTTAAATATCCGTAAACAATTAGGTCATTCATTTGGTTTAGAATTAAACGGAACACGTGGTAAAGTTTCTGGATCTAATGATGCAGCTTTAGCTGGCGCTGGTTCAACTGTTAGAGAGTTTGAAACTGAATTACAATACGCTGTAGATTTACGTGGTGTTGTTAACGTTGGTTCTATCGATTTCTTACGTCGTCAGAACTCGGTAGGTTTCTTTTTAACTGCTGGTTACGGTTATGCAGCTTATGCTCCAAAAATTACTATGGGTAATGGTACCGTTGTTGATTTTAAAGGTAATGCTACTGGCCCTGCTGGTGACAAACACGAAGCTAAAGACTATGTAAAAGGTTTCTACATTCCAGTTGGTGCTGGTGTTAAATTCAAAGTTTCTGAGCGTGTTAACTTTAACTTAGGTTACACTATGAACTTTGTTGATGCAGATAACTTTGATGGTGTTTATGCTAAAGGTACTTCACAAGACAAATTCTCTTACGGTTATGCTGGTTTAGAATTCTCTTTGGGTTCTTCTGCTAAACCAAGCTTAGAGTGGTCTAACCCATTAGCTACTATGTATGATGAGTTAAAAGATCCTACTTTACGTCAGGAAGTTGAAGCATTAAAAGGTCGTGTAACTGCTGTTGAAAAATCTGTTGAAGATTTGAAAAAAGATACTGACGGTGACGGTGTTGCTGATCAATTTGACAAATGCCCAGGAACTCCTGCTGGTACTGCTGTTGATGGTTCTGGTTGTCCACTACCTAAAGCTCCAGAAACTACTGGTACTACTGCGCCAGGCGATGTAACTGGTTTCGAACAAATCGGTTTTGATTTCAACTCTTCAGTTTTAAAAACTGAGTCTTATCCAACTTTAGATAAATTATCTTCAGTGTTACGTGAAAACGGTGGTAAAGTAACTGTTAACGGTTATGCTTCTAGCGAAGGTACTACTGCATATAACTTGAAATTATCTAAAGACAGAGCTAACTCTGTTAAAACTTACTTAGTAAACTCTGGCGTTAACGCTAGTCAAGTTGCTACTAAAGGTTATGGTGAAGCTAATCCAATTGCTTCTAACGATACTGAAGAAGGTCGTATCCAAAACCGTCGTGTTGAAACTTCTAGAAACTAGTATTTCAATATAACTTTTAAAAAAAGGGTTCCGAATTTCGGAACCCTTTTTTTTATTTCATACCTTTGCTTTATGTATTTCTTTAGAAAAAAAGATCCAAACCGGCCAAACAATATCAATATTAGAATCATGCATTTTATTAATGCATTGGCCATTTCTATTTTTCTTGCAGGTATAATCTATAAACTGATCCAATGGCTTATTAAATCTTAATTCAAATCCATTTTTACATGAAACAAATTATTAAAACTTCTAATGCTCCCGCTCCGATTGGTCCATATAGCCAGGCTGTTATGACAGGTAATTTCTTATTTGTATCTGGCCAGGTTGCTATTAATCCAGAGAATGGTGAATTAAATATTGGAAGTATCGAAGAAGAAACTCATCAGGTTATGCGCAATCTGAAAGCCGTTTTACTTGAAGCAGGGTTAAGTTTTGATCATGTGGTAAAAACCACTATATTCTTAAGTGATATGGGAACATTTGGGAAAGTAAACGAAATTTATGGACAATACTTTACAGCTGATTTTCCTGCCCGGGAAACGGTACAAGTATCGGTATTGCCTAAAAATGTTAATGTTGAAATCTCTGTAATCGCCATAAAAGAATAATTTTGGCATTAGGAAAAAGTAAATATTTTTTTGCAGGCATTACGCCCTATGTGATATGGGGAACAATGTCTATCCCACTTCGCAACATAAAAAATTTTCCACCACAAGAAATTTTATATTATAGAATATTTATTTCAGTAATTATGGTATGGGCCACCATTCTTTTATTTAGAAGAGATGCCCTTAAAAAAGATATAAACTTCATTAAATCATTAAGCTCGGGTAAAAAAGTTAAGCTATTGATTTTAGCCGTTCTTTCTGCATTTTTAATTACTGGAAATTGGTTTACTTACATATTCGCAGTAAATAATATTAGTCTGAAATCTGCTGCATTTGCCTATATGGTTTGCCCTTTGCTCACGGCTTTATGCGGTTTTGTTCTTTTAAAAGAGCAATTGTCGAGAACTAAAGCTATTGCCTTAGTTATAGCGTTTATAAGCATTATATTATTAGCTACAGGGTCTTTTTATGAAGTTTTGTGGGCAATTGTAATTGCATCCTTCTATGCATTATATGTTATTGTTCTTAAAGTGATTAATGATATAGATAAGTTCAATTTTCTGGGTCTGCAATTAATTTTATCGGGCTTAATCATGTTGCCAATGTATTTGATTAACTCAAATGCATTCCCAACCGAAACTTATTTTTGGCTACACATTCTCTTAATTGCGATAGTGTTCACCATCATTCCATTATTTTTAAATTCTTATGCCTTACTGGGAATGCCATCCTCGACTTTAGGAATATTGATATATTTAAACCCTATTGTTGCGTTTACGGTTGCGTTTTTTTACTTTAAAGAGGAAATCGATTTGACCCAGCTATTTGCATATTTGCTTTTGCTGTTATCGATCATTATTTTTAATGCGCAATTGCTAAAAAGCATTGTTTACAAGAAACAATAAATATTTTGTTCAACTCGATATTAGATACGCCTGTTGAGTTTATAAAAGGTGTTGGACCTAGCCGTGCCGACGTTTTAAAAAAAGACCTCAATCTTTTTACTTATCGGGATATGCTTTCACATTATCCATTCCGCTATATTGATCGGACAAAATATTTCAAAATCAATCAGATCAATCCTGATTCTCAATACATTCAGATTATCGGCCGTGTAATTAGTAAAAAGATTATTGGTGATAAGAGGACAAAACGAATCGTAGCTGTTTTTAAAGATGAAACCGGAATTATGGAATTGGTTTGGTTTCAAAGTTTGAAATGGGTTGATGAAAATATTACCGTTGGTGTTGCTTATGTGGCTTTTGGTAAGCCAAATCTTTTTAATGGTGCATTTAGTATTTCTCATCCCGAAATGGAATTGTATCAAAATAAACCTGCCGGGAGAGGAAATTTAACCTTGCAACCGGTTTATAATTCAACAGAAAAGCTGAAGAAGTTTAATCTTGATTCGAAAGGTTTACAGCGTCTAATAGCAGGTTTGTTGGATCAGGTTATCCCCCAGGTTCCAGAAACTTTGCCCCAGTATATTTTAGATAAATACCAGTTGCCAGATAAAAGAACGGCACTGCTGAACATTCATTTCCCCAAAAACCAAAAAGACTTAAATGCGGCAGAGCGGCGTTTAAAATTTGAAGAATTATTTTTCATCCAATTACAACTCTTAAACAATAAACAACTGCGTCAACTAAAATTTAAGGGTGTTACTTTTGAAAAGGTTGGAGAAAAAGTTAATCGGTTTTATAAGGAGTTTTTACCATTTGAGTTGACTAATGCTCAAAAACGAGTTGTTAAAGAAATTAGAATCGATACACAACGTGGCATTCAAATGAATCGACTTGTTCAGGGCGACGTAGGCAGTGGCAAAACGGCGGTAGCCTTGATGAGTATGCTTTTAGCAAACGACAACGGCTATCAGACCTGTATGATGGCTCCAACAGAAATCTTAGCCCGGCAGCATTACGCATCAATCACCGAACTGGTAACCGATGAGTTGGTAAAAGTTGAGATTCTCACCGGAAATACGAAAAAGAAAGATAGAACAATACTTCATCAAAAACTGGAAAATGGCGAGATCGATATTTTGATTGGTACTCATGCTTTGATTGAAGATAAAGTTCAGTTCAAAAACCTTGGCTTGGTGGTTATAGATGAGCAACATCGCTTTGGAGTAGAACAACGGGCTAAGCTTTGGCGTAAAAGTTTAATACCGCCGCATATTTTGGTCATGACGGCCACACCAATACCGCGTACTTTGGCCATGACTTTGTATGGGGATCTTGATGTTTCCATCATAGATGAGTTGCCTGCCGGAAGAAAGCCCATTGAAACCAGGCATCTTTATGAAAGCCAAAGACTGCGGATGTTTGGTTTTATGAAACAGGAAATCGCCAAGGGCAGACAGGTTTACATTGTCTATCCTCTGATCAAGGAAAGTGAAAAATTGGATCTTTTACATCTGGAAGCTGGCATTGAACAATTAAGTTATCAATTTCCCCGACCGGATTACCAGATGAGCATTGTGCATGGGAAGATGTTAAATGGGGATAAGCAATTTGAAATGCAGCAGTTTATTGAAGGTAAAAGCCAGATTATGGTCGCCACTACCGTAATAGAAGTTGGAGTAAACGTACCCAATGCATCGGTTATGGTCATCGAAAATGCAGAACGGTTTGGGCTTTCTCAATTACATCAGTTACGTGGCAGAGTTGGGCGTGGGGCTGAACAATCTTTTTGTATTTTAATGAGCGGAAATAAATTAAGCAAAGAAGGAAAGACCCGTTTAGAAACCATGGTTAGAACCAATAATGGTTTCGAAATTTCTGAAATAGATTTGCAATTACGCGGACCAGGAGATATTACCGGGACCCAACAAAGTGGTGTGCTGGATTTAAAACTTGCCGATTTGGCTAAAGATCAAATTATTTTATCAGAAGCAAGAAATACAGTTATAGCACTTTTTGAGGATGATCCTAAAATGGAAAAACCTCAACACGCATTGATAAAAGCTTATTTGCAAAAACGAGAACAGGGAATTTCTTTCGATAAAATTTCATAGTACCATTTTCGAGTAACGATTTAATCGATAGTTTATATCATTTGAAAATATTAGAGTTCCATAACGTAGTTTTGCAAAATTAAATTTATTCCATTGGCAGACTCAGACACCAGCCCCAAATTAATAAAACCAGATCCATACGCCGCACTGCGTTATAAAGAATTCCGCTCTTATCTGGGCATGCGTTTTTTCTTCACCTTTGCCTACCAAATGCAGGCTGTTGTGCTCGGGATTTATATCTATCATTTAACAAAAGACCCTTTAGCATTAGGTCTGATTGGTTTATGCGAGGCAATACCAGCAATCACAATTGCATTATATGGAGGATATATTGCAGATAAAAGTGAAAAACGCGGATTACTGTTAAAAATATTTTCAGGTGTTTTTCTCTGCTCCTTGATTATGCTTATCGTAACTACAAGTTATATGCATAAATATGTTCCTGTTAGTTACATTGTGCCTATAATGTATGCCATGGTTTTCGGAATTGGTTTAGCCAGAGGTTTTTTTGGACCAGCAACCTTTTCTTTGATGGCGCAAATTTTGCCTAAAGAACATTATCCAAATGCGAGTACATGGAGCAGTTCGAGCTGGCAACTGGCTTCAATTTTAGGCCCGGCAGCAGGGGGGCTGATTTATGGTTTTTATGGAATAACCATAACATACATCGTTATTATCACGTTCATTTTTACCGCTTTGATCTGTATTTTCTTTCTGAATAGTCATCCACCAAGATTCATACCCAAAGAAGGTATTGTTAAAAGTTTAACCGAGGGGATTCATTTTGTATTTAAAACCAAAATGATGGTTTGGGCAATGAGCCTGGATTTATTCTCTGTTTTCTTTGGTGGTGCTGTTGCTTTATTGCCCGTATTTGCTAATGATATTTTAAAGGTTGGGCCAGAAGGATTAGGGTTTATGAGGGCAGCGGCATCTGCAGGTTCCGTAATTACCATGTTGGCAATGACTCGTTTTTCACCGATGAACAAGCCCTGGAGAAACTTGCTGATTGCTGTAACCGGTTTTGGTTTGAGCATTATTTGCTACGGATTATCCAAGAGTTTTTATTTAACGCTATTCTTTTTGTTTTTGGAAGGGTCATTTGATAGTGTGAGTGTAATTATCCGCTCAACCATTATGCAATTGCTTACGCCCGATGAAATGCGCGGAAGAGTTTCTGCGGTGAATAGCATGTTTATTGGTTCATCAAATGAAATAGGTGCATTTGAATCGGGTTTAACAGCAAAGCTGATGAGAACCGTTCCGGCGGTGGTATTTGGGGGGAGTATGACCATTGCAATAGCCGGGATAACCTGGTTAAAAACAAAATCTTTAACCAGGTTAAGTCTTCAGGATATTAATGAAAAATCGAATTTAAAACCTTGAGATTGAAATCATACTCAGTCTTAAACTTCAACCACCCTTTCGCCAATTTGCTGGCGCCACATGGCTTGATATAAACCATTTTGAGCAATTAATTCATCATGGCTACCCTGTTCAATGATATGGCCTTTTTCCAGAACATAAATCCTATCGGCATGTTTTATAGTTGATAACCGATGGGCAATTAATATAGTGATGTGGTCTGTTAAATCAGAAACCAATCTGATGGTTTTGGTAATTTCTTCTTCCGTGATAGAATCCAATGATGATGTTGCTTCATCAAAAACCAAAATATCCGGCCGTCTCAATAAGGCTCTGGCAATCGATAAACGTTGTTTTTCTCCTCCGGAAACTTTTACACCACCTTCTCCGATTAAAGAATCTAAACCTTGGTCTGCTCTCGCCAACAGGGTTTGGCAAGCAGCTTGATTTAAAACCTGATAACACTCTTCATCAGTAGCATTTGGATTTACAAATAAAAGATTTTCTCTTATCGTTCCTGAAAACAATTGGGTATCCTGGGTTACGAAACCTATTTTTTCACGTAAAGCATCTAAATCTACATCATTACTTGGGGCTCCATTGTATAAGATTTTGCCCGTTTTAGGCTGATATAATCCAACCAAGAGTTTAACCAAAGTTGTTTTTCCTGACCCTGAGGGACCAACAAAAGCAATGGTTTGCCCGTTATGTGTTTTAAAAGAGATATTTTCTAAGGCATTTCTGTTTGCCGTTTGATGCTTAAAGGTAACTTCATCAAAAGTTAAATCTTTTATCTTTTTAACTGAAATTGGATTAGCCGGTTTTTTATCGATTGGTGTACTTAGTATCTTTTTAAAATTTCCTAATGAAATTTCAGCCTCTCTCCAGGTTAAAATTACATTCCCTAATTCTTGCAACGGACCGAAAAGGAAGAATGAATAAAACAGGAATGAAAAATATTGTCCCGGAGAAATGGTATTGTCAAAAATTAAAAGCAATAAGACCAATATCATGGTGCTTCTAACCAGGTTTACGGTTGTCCCTTGTACGAAGCTCATACTGCGAACATATTTTACTTTTTTAAGTTCTAAGCCTAAAATTTTGTAGGTAGTTTTATTCAGGCGATCTATTTCCTGATCTGCCAGACCTAAGCTTTTTACAAGCTCAATATTTCTTAATGATTCTGTTGTTGAGCCAGCCAGGGCAGTAGTTTCACCAATGATTGATCGTTGTATGGTTTTAATTTTTCGGCTTAAAAACCAGCTTACGAAACTAATAATGGGAATAGCAGAGAAGTAAACTAAGGTAACTTTATAGCTTACCGAAACAGAATAAACAATTACAAAAACCATCCCGATTAAACTCACAAATAAAATGCTGATAAATGCGGTAATGAATTTTTCAGAATCTAATCTAACCTTTTGTAATATGCCCAAGGTTTCGCCGCTCCGTTGGTCTTCAAATACCTGATAAGGCAATTTTAAAGAATGTTGTAAGCCATCAGCATACATTTGTGCGCCAACTTTTTGTACAATAACGCTGGTAAAATAATCCTGAAAGTTTTTAGCTATTCTGGACACCATTGCCGCACCAATAGCCAGTCCGATAAGCCCAATAGAACCCCAGAGGTATTCGTTTCTGCTCATTGATGCCTTTTTATTGATGTACCGATCTAAAATACGTCCGGTAATGTATGGATCTAAAAGAGAGAAACCGATATTTATTGCTGCAAGAAGCAAAGCCAGGGCCACAATCCACTTGTGCTTCTTCAGGTAGTTAAGTAATAAGCTCATTAAAGTTTTGCTGTTTTGTTAGTACAAACATAAAAAAAGGGAATGGATTAAAATCCGTTCCCTTTTTTTATGACTTTATAATCAGATAGGATTATTTTTTTTCAGCGGCGTATTTATCGCTGAATTTTTTATCTAACTGTTTATGCAAATTATCTAAATTGATATCTCTGCCCTGAATAAATGCCTGCTCTACTTTGTTGGTAATCATATCTAAGGCATCGCCTGCTGAAATGAAAAAAGTAGCGTCCTTACCCGCCTCTATACTTCCTGTTGCTTTATCAATGCCCATTGCTTTTGCGGCGTTTAAAGTAATGGTAGATAATGCTTTTTCTTTATCTAAACCCCAGGCAGCTATTGTACCAGCCATAAAAGGAAGATTGCGTTGCTGCCAGTAACCATCAATACTCAGAACTACATTTAAACCGCCATTGGCCAGGACTATGGCATTTTTATAGGGCATATTTACATCATCATCTATATTATTTGGTAATGCATGAGATTGTTTAACCACCAAAGTAATCTTATTTTCTTTTAGAAAATCGATAATTAAATAAGCTTCATCGGCTCCTGTGATGACTGGGGTAATTCCGAATTTCTTAGCAAAGTTTACCGCCGCAACTATATCTTTCTGGCTTTCTGCGGCAATAAATAATTTCTCATTTCCTGAGAACACCTTTTTCATAGCCTCGAAACGGGTATTGGTTACTTCGGGTTTACCCATTTCTGAATAAGCTTTTGCCTCAGCAAAGAAGGTTGTTAATTGGTTAATTGCCGTCTGAGTTCTTTCCGCTAAAATTTCTGGAGAAGTTTGAGGCCTGCCACCGCCAATTTCGGTTCTAAAACGTGGAGTAACGGGCCATGTCATGTGCATGGCATCGTCAGTTTTTATGGCAGCATCCTCCCAGTTCCAGGCATCCAGTTGTACTACTGATGAACTTCCGGAAACTGTTCCGCCCTGAGGTGTTGGCTGTGCCATTAATATGCCATTACTTCGTAAGGTTGCAGGTACTTTTGAATCTGTATTGTATGCCACAATAGAACGAATGTGCGAATTGAAATCGCCAATTTCCTGAAAATCCAATGTTGCTTTTACAGCTCCAATTTCTGTTAAACCCAAGCTTGTCGTTGCAGCGATAAAACCAGGGTAAATGTGCTTACCACTGGCATTTATAGTTATTACATCATTTTGAGGGACTTGCCCGCCTGTACTTACAGAAATAATTTTTCCGTTACCAAAAAGAATAGTTCCTTTTTCGATAATTGTTCCATTTCCAACATGTATCGTTGCTCCCGTTATAGCGATGGTTTTGCTTTGTTTTTTTGCTGGTGATATGTTGGCTTGTGCAAAACACATCAGGCCTGATGCTGATAAAACCAGACTGAATATATAGGTTTTCATGTTAGTGAGCATATTCTTGTTCGGTTAATTCTGTTGAATAGTTTTCTAAGGTCTCGCAATTATATAGATGTGGAACATCTCCGACCGGGCGTTGTGTACGGCCACCTTTGCTTTTGCTTTCTAACATTTTTTGAATCAGGCGGGCTTTTTCTATTTGCATTGCTTGAATGGCCTGAGCATTTTTTTCAATGTCCCAGTAAGCAATTCCATCCACAAAAGTTTTTTCTGCTTTTGCATAAATCGATAATGGATTGGCTGACCAGATAACCACATCAGCATCTTTCCCAACTTTTAAACTGCCAACTTTGGAATCGATATGGAGCATTTTTGCAGGATTCAAGGTTACAAATTTTAAAGCCTCTTCTTCCGGAACATTCCCATATAAAACAGCTTTGCCAGCCTCTTGATTCAAGCGACGAGCCATTTCTGCATCATCAGAGTTAAATGCGGTTGTAATGCCTACATTATGCATAATCTTACCGTTGTAAGGAATGGCCTCTGCAACTTCGTTTTTATAAGCCCACCAATCTGAAAAAGTAGAAGCGGCAATGCCATGGGCTTTCATTTTATCAGCAACTTTATAACCTTCTAAAATGTGTGTAAATGTATTAATCTTGAATCCAAGACTATCTGCAAGGTGAATTAACATATTGATTTCACTTTGCACATAAGAATGGCAAGTAATGAAACGTTTGTTATTCAAAATTTCTACAACAGCATCCAGTTCTAAGTCTCTGCGAATGTTATTACCCTTAGTTGCCATTGCTTTTTCGTACTCTTTTGCACGTGTAAACTCATCAACGAAAGTTTGCTCCACACCCATACGCGTAACCGGGAAACGGGCGCCAGAGCCAAAATTACTTTGCTTAACGTTTTCTCCTAATGCAAATTTGATGAACCCGTCAGCTCCGGCGAATTTTAATTCTTCGGGAGATTTACCCCAACGTAATTTGATCAATTGAGATTGGCCTCCAATTGGATTTGCTGAGCCATGTAGGATCTGAGAAGTTGTAACGCCACCAGCCAATTGACGATAAATGTTTACATCTTCAGAATTTATTACATCGGCTACGCGAACCTCTGCAGATACAGATTGAGCCCCTTCATTTATTCCACCAGTGCCCGCAATATGCGAATGTTCATCAATAATCCCTGCAGTAATGTGCTTGCCTGTAGCATCAATTACCCTGGCATTGCCGGCAGAAAGATTTTTGCCAAGAGCCTTGATTTTGCCATTTTCCAAAAGAATATCAGCATTTAGCAAAATGCCATCTTTTTCATTGGTCCAAACTGTACCATTTTTAATTAAAACGGTTTCTTGTTTTGGCAATTCTGCCATGCCGAAAGCAGTGAAAGGATAAATTACAGAGCCAACCAATAAAGGCGGTTTGGGTTCATCTTTTTTAGGAGTCTCTTTAGCGGCCTCTTTATATGTTGCGGTAAATCTTCCAATAGAACCATCCGCAAGGGCCGATTCGCCTTTAAAGGTAATCGGACTGGCAGAAGTTAGGTAACCACCCAAGCGAATATCTCCTTTAGGGTTTTTCTTCAAACTAAAGTTAATGCTAATCCAATCCCCGTTTCTGCTAAAAGTTGCAATCGTTTTTACACTGTCCGGGCCCGCTCTTTCAATTACAGCAGCAGATCCACCATTTGTACCTGTAATTTTTAAGGTTAATGCATCAACGCCATCAACATTTAAATTGTAAACACCACGAATGTCGCTAACATCCATTTTATTAACGATGAAACGTTTGCCTTGTACCCAATTTTCGAAAATGATATTTCCGTTTTTAAATAAGCTATCCGAAGAGATTAAAAAGTTGGCCATTTTACCTTTTTCGATTGAACCAACTTTATCGCTGATGCCTAAAAGTGATGCCGGGATTTCTGTTACCGATTGTAAGGCTTGTTTCTCAGTTAATCCATTTTCTATGGCTTTGCGAATATTTTCCCAAAAATCGCGGCTGTTTTCTAATCCGAACGCTGTTAAAGCGAATTTGATTCCCGCTTTTTCTAAGGCTGCAGGATTTGTCGGGGCCATTTCCCAGCCTTTCATTTGAGTTAAACTTACATTTCTTGCCTCAGCGGGGTCTTCAACATCATAGGCTTTAGGATAAACCAATGGGATAATTAAACTTGCCCCTGTTGCTTTAACTTCATTAATGCGTTGGTATTCATCTCCATTTGATTTTATGATATATTTCTTTCCAAATTCTTTACCTATTTTATCAGCACGCAGGAGATTAGCCCAGCCATCTACTTCAAAAATTTGAGGTAAACTCTGTTGTTTATTAAATTCTTCTAAAGAAATATTGTATTCATCTTTTTGCTTGATATACCATTGCGAATCGTAATAGGTTTGGCGTAACAATGCAATTGAACCCATCAAAGATGTCGGATAATCATTGTGTGATGATCCTTTATTAAATGAATAATTCGCTGCGGTTTGGTCCTTCAAAAAGACATTATTATCTGGTCCCTCATTTAAAGTTACAGTCGCAGAAATACCACGGGCAATGCCATCCCGATTGATTACATGTATACTACCGAAACCTACTTTACGCAATTCATCCGCTTTTTTACCGTCAATCGAAAAAATAGTTTTGACCTGGGTTTCCGGTCTGATGGCCTCATTCCATCCATAAGCGCCTTTTTTGGTAGATACAAAAATCGACTGACGGGTACTTCCATTTCCGGGAGTTCGCATTTGAACTGCTGATTCTGGTAGGCCATAGCTGGTAAAGGCATCAATCAATGATGGATAAATAAATTTCCCTTTTAAATCGATAACAACATAGCCTTTTGGTACAGTTAAACCAGTACCAACTGCCTGAATGCTTTGTCCTTTTATTAAAAGTGTTGCGTTTGTTAGGGTTTGGCTAGCATTAATCACAATTGTTGCATTGGTGAAAGCATACATCCCGGGTCTTGAATCAAAAGAACCATTAACAGGAAATGTAGTTTGCTGTCCAAACAGAATGGTAGTAGAAAATACCAGCGCCAGGACAAGTAAAATTTTCTTCATAACTTATTTTAAGGGCTTATTGGTTTAAAACTAATATAAATAAGTGTTGATGTTGCTTATTAACCTATTTTTTACAATTAATATCTATTTTTGAAGCATAGAAAATTATATTATGAACGAGATCTTTAAAATTGCGCACTCAGGATGGCGCTACGTAGTTTTTCTTTTGTTGGTTATTGCTGTTGTAAAGGCATTATCTGGCTGGTTAGGTAATAAAACCTATAGTGAAGGCGATCGAAAATTAAATGTATTTACGCTAATTAGTGCACACATTCAACTGTTGTTGGGTCTGGCTGTTTATTTTATAAATGGTTGGTATAGGGTAGATAGCAGTATTGCCATGGGGCGTTACTGGAAAATGGAACACATTAGCATGATGCTGATTGCCATAATTTTGATTACTGTTGGAAATGCCAAATCGAAGAAAGGTGCAGACTCACTTGCGAAACATCGTACCATCTCGATTTTCTTTGGCTTGGCATTGATTTTAATTATTGTTGCAATTTGGTTAATGACGAAGAGCGATCCGAGCAGAACATTTTTTGGAATCTCGTAATTTTTATTTCACCACCTGAGACATCTAAGAATATTTTAAGTTTGATTTCTTGCCTTATCTAAGGTGTTCTTAGGCTTCTAAGGTGGTTAAATTAATGAGTGCCAAGACGGGGGAGCTTCATAACTTTTATCTAACTATCTTAGTATCCAAGAGCATTTAGTTTTGGTTCCTCTTTATTTGTCTAATGTTTTCCTAGTATTCTAAGGTGGTAAATTAAAAGATCATATTCGAAACAATAAGCTTTATTTTTTGAATTATTTTCATAAATATTTCGCTTTTTCAAAATTCTTTATATTTTTGCTGCTCATGATTAGCAATATACATACCTGGCTTTGGCAAAGTAATTCGAAAACGGATTGCGCGGGCCGCGTATGAAAAATATAGTTTATCAACCTAAACCTTAAAGAACCATTAAAGCCCGGCGTAGAACCACACGCCGGGCTTTTTATTTATTTAATTAACCCGTCATTGCTTTGTACTTCGCAATGACAATAACATAATAAAACAATGTTCAAGATAAATACTACATACAAAAAACTACTAGCCGATACCACAACGCCGGTAAGCATTTACCTGCGACTACGCGATGTTTATCCAAACAGCATCTTGTTGGAAAGCTCCGATTATCATAGTCGTGAAAATTCAATGAGCTTTGTTTGCGCCGATCCGGTAGCTGGAATTATTTTAAAAGGCGCAAGATTGGAAACTTATTTTCCTGATGGCTCTGTAGAGATTACGGAAAGCAAAAACCTAATTGAAGAGATCGCAGATTTTAAGGATAAATTTAAGGAAACTGAATTACCTGAAATTAAATTTATTTCTAGCGGTTTATTCGGTTATTTTACCTGGAATTCGGTACAACATTTCGAGGACATTAAATTTAAATCTGAAACGCCGGATGGTGAAGAGATACCGGAAATGCAGTATCATTTATACCGATATATTATTGCGATCGATCATTTCAAGAACGAGATTACCTTATTCAAAAACACCTTTGATGGAGAAGAAGAAGATGGTTTGGAGAAAATGGAATACCTGATTCAGAATAAAAATTATCCCGAATACAAGTTCCAAACCAAAGGCGAAGAATCTTCAAACTTAACAGATGAAGGCTTTATGCAATTGGTAGAAAAACTGCAAAAGCATATTTATCGTGGTGATGTTTTCCAGATTGTGCCTTCCAGGGCATTTAAACAAGCTTTTTCTGGAGATGAATTTAATGTTTACCGTTGTTTACGATCTATAAATCCGTCACCGTACCTGTTCTATTTTGATTATGGTAACTTTAAGCTCTTCGGATCATCGCCGGAAGCACAAATTACAATTAAGAATAATACCGCCAATATTTTCCCAATCGCAGGAACGTTTAAACGCAGTGGAAATGATATTGAAGATGCTGAACAAGCCCGTAAATTAGAGCAGGATCCAAAAGAAAGTGCGGAGCATGTGATGCTGGTCGATTTAGCCAGAAACGATTTAAGCAGACATTGTAATCGGGTTGAGGTAAAATCTTTTAAGGAGGTTCAATATTATTCGCATTTAATTCATTTGGTTAGTAAGGTTAGTGGACGTTTACAGGAAAATGTGAGTGCATTTAAAGTGGTTGCGGATACTTATCCGGCAGGAACTTTAAGTGGTGCACCAAAATATAAAGCCATGCAATTGATCGATGAGAACGAAAAGCTGGGCAGAAATTTTTATGCTGGTGCAATAGGTTTTATGGGCTTTAACGAAGATTTTAACCATGCTATTATGATCAGAACCTTTATGAGTAAGAATAATGAATTGCATTACCGTGCCGGAGCTGGGATTGTAGCCGATTCGGTGCCTGAAACTGAAATGCAGGAAGTAAACAATAAAATTGCCGCTTTGCGCAAAGCAATAGAAATGGCAGAGGGTATATAGTTGGGAGTTAAGCGTTTTGAGTTGGGATCAAAATGCCCGATTAAAGATAAATAAGATGGAAAACAAAGATAAAAAAACGGTTTTAGTAATCGATAACTACGATAGTTTTACCTACAATCTGGTTCATTTAATTAACGAAGTTGGTTATGAGGCTGAGGTTTGGAGAAATGATAAGTTTGATTTGGCTGATGTAGAAAAATATGATAAAATTCTACTTTCTCCAGGACCAGGAATACCAGAAGAGGCTGGTTTATTGTTGGATGTGATTAAAACTTATGCGCCAACAAAGAGTATTTTTGGAGTATGTTTAGGTCAGCAGGCTATTGCAGAGGCATTTGGCGGAACCCTTTATAATTTAGGTAGACCCATGCATGGAATAGCTACACCAGTAACCGTTACGGATGGTGATGAGTTTTTGTTTTGGGAATGTCCACAAACCATAAATGTAGGCAGGTACCACAGCTGGGTAGTAAGTAAAGATAATTTTCCATCGTGTTTAAAAATTACGGCAAGAGATCATAAAAATGAAATCATGGCTTTAAGACATACAACATTTGATGTTCGAGGCGTACAATTTCACCCTGAAAGCGTGCTTACAGAGTATGGCAAACAGATGATGGAGAATTGGTTGACTTCAACCCATTAACCCCCTAGCCCCCTAAAGGGGGAACTGAAAACCTAAATGTAAAACTATATGCAAGATAACATGAACAATAGAACGGAAAAGTCCCCTTCAGGGGATTTAGGGGTTAATATTTTAGATAAAATCGTATTACGTAAAAAAGAAGAAGTTGCATTTGCAAAGCAACAGATATCCATACAGGATTTAGAAAAGGCAGAGCATTTTAAAAGAACACCTTATTCTTTTAAGGAGTTTTTATTGGCTGAAGACCGAACGGGAATTATTGCTGAGTTTAAACGCCGTTCCCCATCCAAAGGATTGATTAATGGGGTAGCTGATGTTGCTGAAGTGACCAATGCTTACAATAAAGCTGGTGCATCTGCACTTTCTGTTTTAACGGATGTTGATTTTTTTGGAGGTAAAAAGGATGATATTCTGGCCGCAAGAGCTGTAAATAAAATCCCGATTTTGCGTAAGGATTTCATGATTGATGAATACCAGATTCTAGAAGCCAAAGCCTGGGGGGCCGATATAATCTTATTAATTGCAGCCATTTTAACGCCCAAGCAGATTTCTGATATGGGGAAATTTGCGCAAAATTTGGGGCTAAATGTTCTTCTTGAAGTTCATAACCAGGAAGAATTGGAAAGAAGTATTTGTAATAATTTAGATGCAATCGGAGTTAATAATAGAAATTTGGCTGATTTTACTGTTGATATCCAAACTTCATTTGATTTAGTAAACAAGATTCCCAACGAGTTTTTGAAGATTTCGGAAAGTGCAATCAGTAATCCCCAAACCATTAAAGAACTAAAAGCTGTGGGTTTCAATGGGTTTTTGATTGGTGAGAATTTCATGAAAACCGATAATCCAGGTGAAGCTATAGCCAAGTTTGTGGAGCAAATTTAAACTGTGATGTAAGTGTATTTGGAGTAAAATAACTATAGCTTAAAGCAGTATAAAAACTACCTGTTTACAGGTAGTTTTAAAATATTTTAGGGCATTTTATGCAATAGGAGCAACTTTATAGTTGATAAAATAAATTGTGTATTAACTGGTATGCTATTTGTGAATATCTTGGCAACCAATTTCAATTAAAAATTTAACTTATGAACAAATTTACAAAACTCCTATCTCTATCCCTAATTTTAGGTTTAACCCTTTTGTTTTCTTGTAAAAAAGATGATGCCCCAGAGAATAATGGTGGCAAAACCGCAAAATTTACAATAACTGTTAATGGAATAAACGTAAATGATGACTATGCATCTTTTGTAATCGTTGGAGGTGACTATGCACAAAGTAAAACTGTATGGAAAGTAAATGGTGTTGAGAGAAGCAACGAGTTGGGCATTGGTTTAGATGAGGATGATTTCGCAGGGAGTACTAAAACGTATGTGATTGAATCTACTAAACCACTTAATGTTATAACTGCGGGCATTCAATGTATCAATTATAATGCGGCGTATACAATAAGCTACAAAGCCGAAATAAATGGGCAAGTTGTAACCAATGAGCAAAATATTTCTGTTGCTGCAGGCAAAGATTATACACATGACTTTCAGTATTAAAAACAGATATAAATACTTTATTGTAAAACATTATGTAGATTAAAGCCGCCTCCAATCAAGGTGGCTTTTTTATTTAATTGCTGCATACCCAACTTATCCCTTAGTCTAAATTACTAATCCAATGAATATATCAATCTGTTATTCATCCGATGAATTCGAGTTTCGTATATTTGCCCTAATTACATGGGAAAACAGAAATTTTATGATACTGCTGTAAAACAGGAAAGAGCTGTTTTGGTGGGGGTAATTACTCCCGGAACATCGGATGAGCAAGCAAAAGAATACTTAGAGGAATTGGCTTTTTTGGTGGATACCGCTGGTGGAAAAGTAGAAAAATATTTTACGCAGAAAATGCTGCGACCAGAAAGGGCAACATTTGTGGGGACAGGAAAATTGGAAGAAATACAGGCGTATGTAAAGTCTGAAGAAATAGATATTGTTGTTTTTGATGATGAATTATCCCCATCTCAACTCCGAAACATTGAACGTGAAATGGGCGTTAAGGTGCTGGATAGAAGTAATCTTATCCTTGATATTTTCGCTGGACGAGCGCAAACGGCACAAGCCAAAACACAGGTTGAACTTGCACAATTACAATATTTATTACCTCGATTAACCCGCTTATGGACCCACTTGGAGCGCCAGAAAGGTGGTATCGGTATGCGTGGACCAGGTGAAAGTCAGATCGAAACCGATAGAAGGATCATCTTATCGAAGATTACACTTTTTAAGGAGCGGTTAAAACAAATCGACAGACAGAACGAAACCCAGCGTAAGAACCGCGGCCAGTTAATTCGGGTAGCCTTGGTGGGTTATACCAATGTTGGCAAATCGACCATTATGAATATGCTCTCGAAATCGGAAGTGTTCGCGGAGAATAAATTATTCGCAACTTTAGATACCACTGTTCGTAAGGTTGTTATTGATAATTTGCCCTTCTTATTATCAGATACAGTTGGGTTTATCCGCAAATTGCCTCATCATTTGGTGGAGTGTTTTAAATCTACTTTGGATGAAGTTCGGGAAGCTGATATTTTGATTCATGTTGTGGATGTTTCGCATCCCAATTTTGAAGATCAGATTCATACCGTAAACGAAACGCTGAAAGATATTGGTGCAATCGATAAGGATATGATTTTGGTTTTCAATAAGATTGATGCTTACGTATCGCCAGAAGTTGATGATGTAGATGACGATGGAAAACTTACACTTGATGAATTTAAGAGAAGTTGGATGAGTCATGATAAAGTGCCGGTTTTGTTTATCTCGGCAACGGAAAAAGAGAATATAGAAGAGTTTAAAACTTTATTATACGATAAGGTAAAAGCTGTGCATACCGCGAGGTATCCGTATGATAATTTGCTTTATTAGTGAACATATTGATAAATGATCAAGGAACAAAGAACAATGATCGAACAAGTAAAAGAACGCTACTTGTAATAACCAAAATACAATAAACAATTGTCAGATGCCAGTAAACGAGTTTTTTGATAATAACCAATTTTCAAACAAAACCAATAGGGAAAATAAAATCTGTTAGAATAATTAACCTTTCTTATAAGATATATACAGTTTGATTATTGCTTATTGAGATTTGATGATTTTTTAGCTTGATTTTTTGATTATTGCGTTGAAGATAAGCATGAGTTGCGTGGCCTCACTAACGAGTAAGGCTTTGGTTGGTTCTAGGTCGGGTTTGTCTTCAATATCAATAAGATTAAGCCAAAGTTTCGTTTCCTTAGCCTCTTTTCTGCAAACTTTGATGCGATAGACGAAGTCTACTTTACTTAAAGACTCATTTGCTTCAATATAATTTGGAGCAACGGAACCCGATGACCGAACAACTTGTTTGATGTCTTGAATATTAATGACATTATGAGTTGCTTTCTTACAATAGGCTCTAACGGATTGAGCAAAAAGAAATGTTCGTTCTTCAAGATTAAAGTTTGTTTCATTGCTCATTAATTAAATATAAGTATTTTTACAAAACATTGGATGATTTTTTATCTGCCATACATGGTCTGATAATTAATTATTGCAGATTGGTAATTTTAAGAGGCAATTTGATATTTATCGACTATGTAAAGTTCGATAATTGATTATTGTACATTGGTAATTTTTAACATTATGGAAAGTAAACGTCAGCAAAAATTTGCAGGAATAATACAAGAGGAGTTAGCACAGATTTTTCAGCGGGAAGGTGCTGCATTTTTGCCAAATACATTGGTAACCATTACCCGTGTTCGGGTATCGCCGGATTTAGCTGTTGCCAAAGTTTATTTAAGCTTTTTTAATACCACAAATACTGCACTTTCGATCAATACGGTTAATGCCCATGCATCCGAAATCAGGTATAAATTGGGTGGAAGAATCCGTCACCAGGTTAGGGTTGTGCCCGAGCTTACATTTTTTGTTGATGATACCAACGAATATGTAGAACGCATGGACCATCTTTTTGATAAGATTGCCAAAGACCGCAAAGAAACCGATGAAAATGAATAAAATGATGTAAGCAGAATTTGAAGTTAAGAGCAACAGTTATTTTCCTGATATGAACGATATCGTAAAATTAGTTTTGGGTGGTGTTATTGTTCTCTTTTGTTGTTTTGGTTATATTCTCCGTCATAAAATTTCATATATCCTCTGTCCCATGGAAAAGTATACAGGCAGGATAGGTAAAGGAAAAACTTTTTATTTTATGATGATTCATGTGATCATTTCTTTTGGATTTTGTATTCCGTGTTTTATCTTTTTAACTGATTGGCTGTTAGTCAGATATTTAATAACGATTTTATAAGGATATCTTCTTTTCTTTTGTTGTGGTTTGTTTGGCTATTTCTTATCGGGTTAGTAATTGAGAAATATCTCATGATGACAGATGAGGTGTATAGATTATGGAAACAAGATTATTTGAAAAAATAAAGCATTCCTTCCTAATCAAAAAGCGAGGATGAAAATATAATCCAAATAATTCTTAATTTTTTAAATCCATTTTGTAAAGTTATTAATTTACTTTTTATTTCTTTTTGTTAAGTATTGGCTTTACTTTTGTATTGTGAATGGCAAGTTATTACTTTACTTATGGGAAAACAAACTTTATTACTTCAACAACTAAATAATAAAATGTTGAATTTTTCTATTCTTAAGCAGATACCTTCCCCACCTACGGGTTGGGTGAAAGCTATTCGTCTGGCATTAGGAATGTCTATGCAACAATTGGGCAACAAATTAGCCATCACCAAACAAGGTATTTTAGATATTGAAAAAAGAGAAAAGGAAGGTTCTATTACCTTAAAATCATTAAAAGAATTAGCAAAAGCATTAGATATGGAATTAGTCTACGGTTTCGTTCCAAAAGATGGTTCATTGGATGCATTAATTGAAAGAAAAGCCACAGAGTTGGCGACAAAAATTGTACTCCGTACTTCAAATACAATGAAACTAGAGGAGCAAGGTAATTCTGAAGAAAGAATTGAAAAGGCGATATTGGAAAGGGCGAAAGAGATAAAAATAAACATGCCTAAAATTTTATGGGATTAGATTTAATTTATATCAACGGACAAACACCATTAGATGAGGAGGAGAAGGAGGGGTTGCTCATCCCAACAATTATAACTAAAGGAGAGCTAGATGAGTTTGAACAACAAAATATAGAAGAAGCAATACAATGGACGTTAACGAGAAATTTTAAAACCAAAGATTTATTTTCAGAATCTTTTATTAAAGATGTACATAACCGAATGTATAGAAACGTTTGGTCATGGGCAGGCGATTTTCGAAAAACCAATAAAAATATAGGCGTTGATAGATGGCAGGTTGCTATTGAACTAAAAAATCTGTTAGATGATATAAAATATTGGGTGAATAATAATACTTATTCGCCTGATGAAATAGCTATTCGTTTTAAGCATCGTCTTGTTAGTATTCATTGTTTTCCAAATGGAAACGGCAGGCACAGCCGACTGATGGGTGACATTATTATCGAAAAAATATTTAAAATGTCTGTATTTAGTTGGGGCGCGGCCAGCCTTTCTAATGAAAGCGACAATAGGAAAAATTATCTTAATGCATTGAAAATAGCAGATAAAGGTAATTATGAGTTACTTTTGCTATTTGCTCGTTCATAATAGGTTTTTGATATTTGTTGGTTTTGATTTGTATTTGACTAATTATTAGTTAAATATTCTACTACGGACATTTTTTATTTTGATTAAAAGGAGTTAAAATTTTGCATGTGAGAAAGCCAAGAGAACCCATTAATTTCTTTACGCATTTTATCCCAGCTTTAATAGCAATTCCAGTTGGTTATCTTTTGTTGTACAAATGCGATACACCTATTGAGTACACCGCAGCCTGGATATATGGTATTGGTACTTTTGTTTTATTTGGCGTGAGCGCCATGTACCATGGTTACCCAACTACAGAATATGGCATTCGCTTTTGGCAAAAGTTTGATCACTGTTGTATTTACCTGATGATTGCGGGCTCTTATACCCCAACAGCTCTATTGGTTTTTACTGATGACTGGTTGCACTGGGGCTTATTTGTTACCGTTTGGCTTATCGCAATAATAGGTTGTTTACTCAAGATTTTTAATCGTTTAAAAAGTACCGGAATCTCTTTAACCATTTATATATTAATGGGCTGCCTGATTGTACCATTACTGCAAAAGATGCTGGGCACCTTACCCATTGGTGCAATATCCTGGTTGTTGTTGGGAGGGGTTTTCTATATTGGAGGAACTTACTACTACGCAAAAGATAAACAGCTTTTTAGGTTTATGCATAGCCACGAACTTTGGCATCTTTTTGTAATTGGTGGTGCACTATCGCATTACATTTATAATTACGTTTATATCTTTAAGTAGCATTTCGATGAAAACTTTCGAGCAAATTATAAAAACAAATCCCTCATCGATTAAAAAAGTTGTGGATTTTGATTTTGCAACCGACAAGCTTTTAGCATTTGATTTCACGATAGCTAATGAGGAGTTAACAGATGATGTTTTGGGTAGCACAGATTTGTTTTCTGTTTGGGTAAATCAAAAATTGCTTAATCATAATGCCCGTTATGGTATAGGTGGTTATGATGAGCATCGTATCATTTACTCCAGAAGTGCTCATTTTGATACTGAAGAAGAACCTCGCAGGCTGCATTTAGGGGTGGATATTTGGGCTCCGGCAGGAACCCGGATTTACAATTTTCATGATGCAAAGGTTCAGAGCTTTGCCAACAATAATAATTTTGGTGATTATGGGGCAACCATTATTTTAGCTTATGAAATCGATGGCTTTAAGTTTAATGCTTTATACGGTCATTTAAGTTTGGCTTCTTTGAATGGTCTGGAAGAAGGTAGGTTTATTCCTGGAGGAGAGCCGTTTGCTGAATTGGGTAAGCAAGAAGAAAATGGTTATTGGCCACCACATCTGCATTTCCAGATTATTAAAGATATGCAGGGACTAAAAGGCGATTATCCCGGCGTTTGCAAATTTAGCGAAAGAGAAAAATACCTGGCCAATTGCCCGGATCCGAATTTGATTTTGAATCATTCATTTTTCAATATCTAGCCGCAAAGGGTGCAAAGTAAAAATGAAGATTAGCGCTTTCTTCGCGAATTTTCTCTGCCTTCCTTTGCCGTAAAACTTTACGCTTTTTTCCGTAAATTAGCCTAATGAGAAAGCTGTTGGTCTTTGGCTTAATTTTTTGCAGCACTATGGCTATGGCACAGGTGCAGTTTAAAACGGGGAAGGACGGTTTCAGCAATTTTTTAAAAGCCAATACGGTCTATCCTCAGTTTTCTATGCAAAACTGCATTCAGGGAACGGTAAATGTTAGTTTTAAATTGGATGCTGAAGGAAAGGTATATTTCTCAACAGTAAGTAAGGGAATCGGAACAGATTTAGATGATGAGGCATTGCGCCTGGTTCGTTTGAGTAGTGGGAAATGGAAGGTCCCTGCAGATTATGACACAACTATTTCTGTTGTAGCCCCGGTAAATTTTAAACTATCCGGTTACAACTGCGAAATCAAAAGTGATGAAGATATTAAGGCGGCCATAGAAACTTATCAGACGCAGGAAGGCTTGATTAATACCGTTATCAATTTTTATAAAAATATTGATAAAGCAAGACCTGGACAGGAAGAGCAGGTTATTGCGATCAAAAATCAATTGAGAATTGATCATAAATATTTGAATTCCCGCGTTAAAAACGGGTTAAAAAAAATAAAACAAGGAGATAAACAGGGCGCCTGTGAAGATTTTTCTTTCGTGAAAAATATGGGAAGCGATTTGGCTGATGAATACCTGGATAAATACTGTAAATAAATGCGATATACAATTAGAGTTTTTGCCTTACTGGATGTTATAAGTATAGCACTTTTAGGCAAGCAATTTTGGGAGATCATCACCCATTTAAATGAAATTCCTCAGGAAATATTATCACAAGCTAAAGTTGTTTTGATGCTGCCTTTATTTGTTTCCCTTTTTATTTCTGCAACAGGCTTAATGCTTTTTAAGAAATTTGGTTTTATCACTTATTACATTCAGTTCCCATTTAGACTGATCGTATGGGTGTTTTCAATCGGATTTATTACGTATTTACCTGAATTACTGAATCTAAGTGGAAAATGGTTCGATATTTTGTTCAGAATGTGTTTTATTGCTGAATTTTTTAGGTTGTATTTTACCATTAAGATTCATCAGAAAGAGCTGTAGGCACGCCTCTACAGGATAACTGCTATAGCCGCAGGTAAAATTTTTGCTTCAACTGTATTTACTTTTCCAATATATTCTCCGTCAATCTGGAAATGAGCTTTGTATTTTGATGTAATCTTCACTTCTGAAGTCTGGAAAACCTCAATTTTTTTAGGATTAAAAGGTAATTTGGTCAGCCAGATTTTTAAAATTTCAAGATAAGAATAATCCTTAATCAAAATTACTTCAAAAAGCTCATCATCCAATTTGCCATCGGGATTTATTTTTAAACCAGAACCATACCTGGTTGCATTAGCAATAGAAACCATTGCCGCTGCGGATTTTACGGTTTCATCTTTTAATTTCAACTCAACCTGCATTTTTTTATGACTCCATAAGGCATGCCAGGTTGCTTTTGCATAACCCCACATGCCACGCTCGGGTAGGGCATCAAATCTTTTAACCAAGTAGGCATTGAAACCTAAATCAGATAAATGTATGCAAAGCTCGTTGTTTAATTTAACTACATGGATTTTTTTAGGGTTGCCATTTTCGGCAACATCCAGGGCAAGAGCAATATCTGTTGGGATACCCAATTCTTTTGCCATTCCATTAGCGGATCCGGTGGGAATAATCCCAATTGGTGTTTCAGAGTTTAATAAACATTCAGCAACCAATTTTAATGTCCCATCGCCACCAACGGCAATAACTCTGTTGGCTTGCGATTCAGAAATTCTGTCTTTGATTTTATCCAAAGCACAATCTTCAGGTAATTCAAATAATTCAACTTCGGTTTCTTTTTCAGCGAAATGCTCAGAAATTACTTCCTTTAAATTTATGTTATGGCTGCCCGAACCCGGGTTGATGATAAATAGTAATTTCATGAAAATTAACCGCTTAGGTAACAACACAAACAACTTAGCCCAAACTCTGTTTGATTTATGATGAATAAATCTGCAGTTGTAAAAGTTTATCACGGTTATGGACATACACAAAACCTGGTCGTTTATGGGCATGTATTCAAGTGGAAAGCAAAAACCAATCAAATTTATAGCAATAATTTATTTGTTAATATCATCCATCTGTTAAGGCTTTTTATACTCCGGCCATATCCCTTTGTTCAGATTAGACTGCAGTTTTTTGAACAAACGGTTTATAATAAAACAGAGAAAGATGGGTTTTTTAGATTCGAATGGAAGGCAGATCAAAACATTGCTGCCGGTTGGCATTACGTAAAGGTGGAAGCCTTATCAGAAAATGGCGAAGTTTTAAGTACAGGTGAGGGCAAGGTTTATGTGCCACACATAACCCAATACGCGTTTATTTCTGATGTGGATGATACAGTAATGGTTTCTCACTCTGCCACTATTGGCCGACGTTTGCGGGAACTTTTTATCAAAAATCCACATACCCGAAAAACCTTTCCTGATGCGGCTAGCCATTATCTGCAACTTGCTTTATCGCATACCACCAAAGATCAGCCCAATCCTTTTTTTTATGTAAGCAGTAGTGAATGGAACCTATACGATTACCTGGTTGAAACCTTTCAATTTAATAAATTACCCAATGGTACTTTTTTGTTAAATCAAGTCAAACATTGGAAAGATTTGATCAAAACAGGAAAAACCGGGCATGAAGGAAAGTTACTTCGTGTAATGCGAATTTTAGATGCTTTCCCAAATCAAAAATTTATTTTCCTGGGTGATAATTCCCAGAAAGACCCAGCAATTTATTGGACCATTGCAGAGAAGTATCCGCAAAATATCGAGGCGGTTTATATTCGAAATATACGAGCTGAAAAAGAAGCTGAAACCAGGTTATTGCTTCAAAAAATTGAATCGAAAAATATAAAAACTTGTCTTTTTAAAGATAGCTCAGAAGCGATTAAACACTCTAAATCAATCGGTTTGATTCAATAAAACAATCTACCCAATACCAATAAGATGATTCGGGAATCTAACTTATTGATTTGCCAAAAGGGGTAAAGGCTAAATTCATTAATTTGAAATGCTGACGGCCAAATGGAATACCAATAATGGTAATGCAGAGCAAAATGCCAAAAAACAAATGTGTTAAGGCAATCCAGAAACCACCAAAAACAATCCAGATGATATTCATTATTGTAGAAAGACAACCTGTATTTGATGAAGTATCCGTAATTTTTACACCAAATGGCATTAAACCAACAATGGCAAATTTAAAGCATTGAATGCCAAAAGGAATGCCCACAATGGTTAGGCATAGTATTAAACCGCCGAAAATATACTCTAAGAAAATAAAGATCCCTCCAAAAATAATCCAGATGATATTGCCGATAAAATTCATTTTTTTAGGGTTAAGAATGGAAAATTGACCGATTGTTACAAAATTCGTAATTAATTCCAATGTTTAGCATAGTTTTATTCATTGAATAATTTTCTCAGATTGTTTTCATATTGTCCGCCTGCATCAATTTTTGTTATGTCATTTAATGATAACATTATAAATTTCCTATCCAAAGTCGATTGAGTGCCAAATTCTTTTATCACTATTGTTTTGTTATCCATTTCGTGAATTTGTCCAATGAAACAAACGCCTTTGTCAATGTCTTGTATGTGAACTGTCAAGTGCTTATATGTTTCATCAAGGTTCCTCAAAATTGTTTCAACTGAAGTCAAGTCAATATTGAATTTTATCTGTTGTCTTTTAGTTGTGTCAATTAGTCTGAATACACTTTCAAGGTCGTTTCCACCCCACCTAATACGAGTTATGTTGTGACGAAAGAATATCGACAAGCCATCATAATTACACTCATTATCAAACTTTTCTATAACCAAAAAATCGTCATTATAGTCAATGATAAATCCATAATCGGATTCGTCATAATTGTCTGTATATATGTCAACTAAAATTTGTTCAGTTTTTAGTTTGTCGATATGTTTAGTTTTGATGTCCATTGTAAGTAATAATATAATATTTCGTGGATTTAAAATTGAAGCTTAATTGTTTTAGTATGGTTAGTTTTTAGCGTCTACATTTCCTAAAAACCTGAGTTCGATTAATATTTAAAACAAAATAGGGGTTTTATTCGTATTGAGTAATCTTCTCGTCATGCTGAACTTGTTTCAGCATCTTTCTTGTTAATAGACCCTGATCCCGATAAATCGGGACAGGGTGACGATAGGTCTTAATAGGAATATAAAGCATAATACTCTCAGGTGAAAAGGTGTTTGTTGGAATTGATTCTTCAAACACAAACATTTTATAAACGAATATAATATTAGTTTACGAGATTTATATTTATTCATTTGGCTGGGAGAGAAATTGAGTTTTGAGTACTGTACCAAGTGATCTAAACCCGATAGCAACAGAAAAGCCAGCAATTTTTTCTATTGCTGGCTTGTTGTGTATAGCGGAGCTGGGTAAACCGATTGATTACGGGTTTTGCTTTTCAGATAAAATAAAGACTCTTAACCACAGAGAACACTGAGATTTACGCAGAGGGCACAAAGTCAGTTTTGTAATGGCTACCATTTTAGAAGCCTAAGGGAAGCTAAGCTTTTCTTAGGTACCTTAGGTGGTGAAAAGCATAGTTCATTTTAATCACAAAAACACAAAGAGCACCAAGCTATTTTACTTTTTTCTTTGCGCCTTTGTCGTTTAACTTTTTATATGAAATCCAGCGTATTAAATTTCTTGTTCAGGATATCGGCATTATTTACATCAAGCCATTTATCCAGGATGGTACCGTAAACCTGTCTGAAATCGAGTTGATATTTTAAATCTCCGGTATCCAAATCGCTTAAGTTAGGGGCAGCATTAAAAATACCCTGTTTTTTTAAACGACCACCAAAAATAAATAGGTTATTGGCTGTTCCATGGTCGGTTCCGTTACTTGCATTCTGCTCTACACGACGACCAAATTCAGAGAAAGTGATCACCAATGTATCTTCCAGTTTATTGTTTGCTTTCAGATCTTTTAAGAAAGCAGCTATGCCCTCACTGTATTGTTTCAGTAAATTGCCTTGCTGGGTGGTTTGATTTACATGTGTATCGAAACCACTCAATGAAACATAATAAACCCTGGTTTTTAAACCTGAAGAAATAAATTTCGAAACTGTTTTTAACTGATTGGCAAAGCCCGAAGTTGGATAGGTAAATTTCGATTGATAAACTTTTGAGGTGTTTTGAATATAACTTGCCGAAGAGGAGGTTTCGATCATAGTTTTATACAGGTAACCCAAATTATCTTCGTCTAAATGTTCCTTGTCATTTTGTATCATAGTTTTAAAGAAAGGATCATTCGTATTACGGAACAAGGCTGCAGGATCTTTTAAGGCTATTCCCTTTTTCGTTTGACCTTTCAAAGCAAGTGAAAGCGAATCATCAACCTCTATTGCGGTATAAGGAAATTTGCAGGTTTGACAATTGCTATCCAAGTATCGCCCAATCCAACCGGTTGATAAAAACTGATTGCTATCGCTTCCGGTTTGCCAAATATCCATCGAACGGAAATGTGAACGATCGGGATTTGGATAGCCCACATCATTAATAATCGTCATCCAACCTTGATCATAAATTTCCCGCAATGCCGCCATATTTGGATTTAAGCCTTGCATCTCATTAAGTTTTATAACTTCTTCAGGTTTAATGGCAATGCTTTTTCTCTTTTGATAATAAATGTCGTTTCCGAATGGAACAACGGTATTTAGGCCATCGTTACCTCCAGAAAGCTGCACCACAACTAAATTTTTATATAAGCTCAGCTCATCCAAAGCCATCGCCTCAAGCGGTTTCATAAATGCAGGAACAAATAGGGAGCCTGCAGCAACGAAACCAGTATTCCTTAAAAAATTTCTTCTGTTCATGTTGTAAAAGTTTTTGGTTGATGGTTCATAGTCAATGGTTAATAGTTAATAGTCTTGATGCTAAACTACCTGGCTATTAACCATAAGCTATAAACCATTAGCCATCAGTTTAGCAAAGTTGATATTCCGGCATACTTGTAATTTCCACTGCTGTACTTCTCAATCCTTTATTATCGCTAACCATGCTGATTATTTTACTGTTTAATTTGGGTTGCAATAAAAATTGCGTAAGTTCTAATGGGCTGAAATTTTTAGGGAGTGTATCTAAAAATTTAGGCCAATCTGCACTTGCATTTACATAAGATTTAACCGCATTTTGTTTTGTGGTTTTGTTCAGGGCAATAACGGCCTCATCTTCAGGATCAGCCTTGCCACTAAAATCGATCTCACCATCATTTAAAACCATTGATGGAATGCGCATGCGTAACATTAATGATGAACTGTCGATCCAGCTTTTTCCTCCCGGCCAGCCCGCCACATTCGGAGGATTAAATAAATACTGACCTAAGCTGCTTTGCAATTGGATCAAAACCTGGGGCTTGTTATAGGTAACGTAAAACTCGCGACTTAAGCCCACCAGAAATTCTGCAGGTGATTTAATTTTTGTGCCTATATTTTCCGGGCTATAAAACCAATCTGATGTAAACATCTTTTTCATCAGTTCAGAAATATCGTATTTCGAATTATAAAAATGGTTGGCCAGTTCTTTCACATGAGTTTCATTTGGGGTATCGTTAACGAAAAATCTGTAAACTTTTCTGGATATAAATTCTGCCGTTTGCGGTTTTTCCAATATAATATCAATAATGTTTTCGCCTTGGAAATTCCCGATTTTCCCGAAAAATGTTTTGGTGCCGGCATCATGTAAAGCTGGTCGGAAGATGAATGATCCCTCTCTGTCATACATCCAGCCTGTAAAGGAACGGGCAGATTCTTTGATGTCTTGTTCTGTATAATTTCCCCTGCCTAGTGTGAAAAGTTCCATTAACTCGCGAGCAAAATTCTCGTTTGGTTTACCTTTTCTATTCTGTTGATTATTTAAGTATTGCAACATGGCGGGAGATTTTGAAACTTCAACCAATAAAGTTTTAAAATTACCTAATGCATTTTGTCTTTGGATGTTGTTTAATTGTTGCGCAAACATAGGGTTGTTGTTTCGGCAAGCAAAATGCCCATGCCAAAAAAGTGTCATTTTCTCCCGTAATGGTGCATCAGTATTGATCATTTTACTAACCCATGCAATGTTAAGATCGCGGCTTTTTTCATTCTGTGCCTTTACAATTTCCTGGCGCATTTTCTTTTCCTCATCTGTAAGATCTTTTTTTGAATACAGGCCCGCTTGTGCCAATAATTGTCTTTTGGATGCCGAGGAATCGATCAGAGTGATGTCGTTATCTTTTTTAGATGTTTTAAATAATCTATCTACAACTTTGTCGATATTCTTTTTACTTAATTTGTGTAAATCGGAGTAGGAGATGCCAAAACCTGCCCGGTTGTAAAGATGTTTTACTTTTAAGAAATTATCTTTTGCGCTCATAATTGGACAATTTTAAGTATGACATAAATTAAACGATAGGGTTTAATCTTTGTTTTCTTCTTATTTTCGCTTATGTTTTTTCAATTGCCAGATGATGAATTAAGTTTTCCAAACCCTGCATTGGCTGAAGAAGACGGTTTGTTGGCCATTGGTGGCGATTTGAGTTTGGAAAGGTTATTACTTGCTTATTCGAATGGCATTTTTCCCTGGTTCAGCGAGGGAGAGCCTATTCTTTGGTATTCACCCCATCAACGCTGCGTAATTTATCCCGATTGGATTAAAATAAGTAGAAGTATGAAGAGAATTTTCAACACAGAGGTGTTTAAAATTACTGTAAATAAAGCTTTTGGAGATGTAATTATGAATTGTGCAAATACCCCTCGAAAAGGACAAGATGGAACCTGGATTACGAATGAAATGCAAGGAGCCTATATTAACCTGCATGAAAAAGGTTTTGCTCATAGTGTGGAAGTTTGGCTTGATGATGTTTTGGTTGGGGGCTTATATGGGGTAAAAATAAATCGTGTTTTCTGTGGGGAGAGCATGTTCAGCCATGTGAGTAATGCATCCAAAGCAGCACTGATTCATTTGAGTAGAACCGATATCGACTTAATAGACTGCCAATTGCCAAATGGTCATTTAATGAGTCTGGGAGCCGTAATGATTGATAGAAATTTGTATATGGACATTCTCCAGATAAGGAATCCTTAATCTTTCTTGTCAATTAAATTTTGTTGACGCATGGCATGTTCAATTCTTTTATCAGGAATAAACCAAATGCAGGCAACAATAAAATATAGGGCTGTACCAATCCAGGGGTTTATGAAACTCAACCCAATGCCTGTAACATAAAATAGCAATGAAATTTTTCCCTTAGCATCATTTCCAATAGCTTGAACAACAAGAGAATTTTCTCCCTCTGTTTTTTTGATTACGATAACCAGAACGGTATAGGCAACTGCTGCTAAAAATAGTACCAGACCATAAATGATTACCGGCCATAAAGCGAAGTGATTTTCGCCCATCCAGCCTGCGGCAACAGGAAACAGGGAAAGCCAAAACAGAAGATGAAGATTGGCCCATAACATTTGTCCGCTTACTTTTTTTACTGCATGCATTAAATGATGGTGGTTATTCCAGTATATGCCTACATAGATGAAGCTTAAAACATAACTGATGAATTTTGGAATCAATGGTTTTAGTGTATCTAAACCCACACCTTCAGGCACTTTAATTTCGAGGACCATAATGGTTATTATGATCGCGATAACACCGTCGCTAAAAGCTTCTAATCTACCTTTGTTCATGGTCTTGTTCTGTTCAGTTTCATGCAATTATCAAGTAAATTACGCTAAAAACCAAAAACCTGCAATGTTTAACAATTGCAGGTTTAATTCAGTGATTCTTTTGGCTGATTAAAGTTCTCTAACCCAGATGTTTCTAAAGCTAATTGCCGGACTTGGGTCGCCATGATCCTGCAATTTGATTGAAGCGGCGCCATGTTTTTTATACTCCGGGGCACCAATCCATCTGGTCTCGCCTTTAAGTACAAAGTTGTTCTGCAATAGAACACCATTTAAAAATACGGTAACGCTTGCTGGCTTTTTCAAACTCCCATCCTCATTGAAACGAGGTGCGTTCCAAATGATGTCGTAATATTGCCATTCGCCTGGTTTTTTATTTGCATTTGCTAATGGGATACCTTGTTTATACACACTTCCAGTTTGGCCATTTACATAGGTTTTATTGTTGTAGGCATCCATAATCTGGATTTCGTAGCCATCATCACCGGGGCCGGTTGAGGCTAAAAATACCCCACTATTGCCGCGTGCCTGATTGGTGCCTGTAATATTGCTTGGGATTTTCCATTCCATGTGAAGCTGGTAATCTGTAAATTTCTTATTGGTTTCGATGTTTCCGGTGCCTTTTTTCACTGTAAAAAAACCATCATCAATAGTCCATGCGGCGGGCTTAGTAGTATCTTTAACAGAATGCCATGCATCAAGGTTTCGGCCATTAAATAAAATTATAGCATCAGATGGAGCATCCTGGGGTAAATTTCCCGGAGTTACAATTTTAGGAACGGGTTCCCAAATTTCGGTTTTGGCTGCCTCTTTAGCTGGATCCACTTTTTTATCCTGTGCAAATGTCTGCATTGCAAATAAAGTTGGGATAAATAATAATGTGTACTTGTTCATAAGTATATGGTTAACTTTTTAAAGATAACCAGTTTATTAAGAAATGGAAATTCGTATTTAAAATTTTACCCTAATTCATCTCCAACATAAGTTTCGGTAACCACAACCTCATCAGGTATAATATCTTCCTTTTGTTGTCCAACCAAATCTTTGATTGGGCAATAACCGGTTATACCCCGATATAATAGGCCTGTTGCAACGGCGGTGCCTGTTAAACCAAGCATTGGGTGGCTGAATGCGCTTGTTAGTCCCTTATAAAGCAAGTATGTTCCTAAGACAACAGAAAGCCAACGCTCGGATGTCGACACATTTTCAAATAGCTCAGGATATTTCCAAGCCTCTTGTATGTTATTGATTGTAATATTTAAATCTTCTTTTGTCATGTCAGTAGAATTTATATTTCTATTAAACAAGTAGGAAAGGATAGAGTTTTAAATTTATCAGCTTTGTGTAGTCGTCACTCTGAATTTATTTCAGAGTCTGGTATCGATCAAATAGATGCTGAAATAAATTCAGCATGACGGGAATATTGAATAGAATGAAATCCTAATTCAAAATATCCCTGATATCTTCCTTGCTCAAAGATTTAAAGAAACTTTCTTCTGTGGTGATTAAGGAATTGGCCAGGGATTTTTTACGTTTCTGCAAGGCAAGGATTTTTTCTTCAACAGTATCTTTAGCGATGAATTTATAGATGAAAACTTTTTTATCCTGCCCAATGCGATGTGTACGGTCAATGGCCTGCTGCTCAACAGCAGGATTCCACCAGGGATCTAAAATAAAAACGTAATCGGCTTCTGTAAGGTTTAAGCCCACTCCACCGGCTTTTATTGAAATCAAAAAGACCTTTAAATCTGTGTTTTGCTGAAATTCGGCAACGATTTCTCCACGATTTCGGGTTGCACCGTCCAGATAGGCGAATGGGATATCTTCAGCCTCGAAATGCTTCTTGAAGATGTCGAGATGTTTTACAAACTGGGAGAATACCAAAACTTTATGCCCGCCTTTAAGCACATTATCCAGTGTATGGATTACGTTTTCGAACTTGCCCGAATCAGAAATGTAAGTTCCATCAATCATTATGGGATGATTCGCTAACTGACGTAAGGCTGTTAAACCTTGTAAAAGTTGAACTTGTTTTTGGGCAAAGGTTCCATCATCTATACTCTGTAATAAATCATTGCGATAAGCAGATTTTGTTTTTTCATAATAAGCCGCCTGATCTTCACTCATATCGCAATAAATAACCTGTTCCGTTTTTGGTGGCAACTCTGCTGCAACCTGTTCTTTTGTACGTCTAAGAACAAAAGGTTTAATAATCGATTGCAGTTTTCGAGCCTTTTCTTCGTCCCTTTTCTTTTCAATGGCCTGCACATACTCCTCGTAAAAGAATGCTTGTGTACCCAGTAAACCAGGGTTTAAAAATGTTAATTGCGACCATAAATCGCCAACCGAATTTTCTACAGGCGTGCCGCTCAAAATCAATTTATGCTTTGATTTTAAACTTCGAACAGCTTTAAAAGACTTTGATGCCGGATTTTTTATATTTTGACTTTCATCTAAAATAATATAATTGAAATAGAAACTTTTTAATTCGTCGATATCAACACGGGTTACGCCATAAGTGGTAATTACAATATCGCAGTTGGCAAAGTGGGCTACATCTTTATTCCTGTTTGTTCCCGTATGAGCTAATATTTTAAGTTTTGGTGTAAATTTTTTTGCCTCTGTTAACCAGTTATAAATTAACGAAGTAGGCATTACAATTAGCGATGTAGTTTGTTTTCCTGCCAGCTGATCATCTTCTTTGGCCTTTTGCAGCATGGCCAAAGTTTGTATGGTTTTACCTAAACCCATATCATCTGCCAAACAACCGCCAAAATTATACTCGCGTAAAAAACTAAACCAGTTGTAACCAGCTTTCTGATAATCTCGTAAGCTACCTTTAAAATGAACAGGCATTTGTGTGTCGCCAATATCCTCAAAATCAGATAGACGTTGCAACTTGCGTTCAAGTGTAACATTTGCTAAACTATCTTCGGCCAAATCATTAATGAGGCCGATGTGGTGTTTCCTTAACTTAAGTGTTTTTCCAGCTTCGGCAAGGCTAAATAAACTGCCATACTGTGTAAACCATTTATCCGGGATAATAGCGATTTCACCATCAGGCAATAAGAATTCTCTTCTTTTATGTAGAATATGCTGTTTTAAAGAAAGAAAAGGAATCTGGTATTTTCCAAACCAGACAACAGCATAGATATCGAACCAATCGTTCCCCTCCTTAATTTCTAAATCTATTTTGCTGGCACCCAAAACAAAACGTTTCTGGCCTGTTGCCTGTTCTATCTCAAAACCTGAAGCCTCTAAAATTTCGATGTGCTCGTTCACCCAATTTATAGCTGCATAACTTGGATTTTCTTCTTCGGAAGCCACCTCCAAATTGCTAAATAAAGTACTTGTCTTTCTAAGTCCGAGTGATAAAAGCAGGTTGAGTTGCTTTTTTTCCCATTCTGCTGAGCGTTTTATGCGATGAAAAATGTAGTTGTCACCAGTTTTTTCCAAGCGAACAGTAACCTTGTGTGCATGCTCAACAGGGAAAATATATTCTCCGTATTTGAAATACAATTGTATTTGTGACAAACCACCATCAACATATAAAACTTTTATAACAGGTATGGCCTCAAATTGCTCTGTTCTGATTTCGAAACCTTCAGCATAAACGTGATGCTTTTCTATTAGTGGTGCCACAAATTTTTCAAAATAAGTGGCCTCAGTTGCTTTTGGGATAGCGATGTAACGTTTAGCTAAAAAGGGTTGTAATTTTTTTCCTTCAATATCCTGATCAAAAAAATATAAAACATCATTAAGGAGCAACCAGGCAGGTTTATTGCTGATAATTTGCGCTTCTTTAAACATGAATTCGATGCGCAGATTCTGATATTTTATGGTTGGGAAATAGCGGGTTTCAGTTTCATTTCTACGGAAATGGAACAGGATAGATGCAGGTTCTGTGGCCAGCTCAATCTTGCGTTCAACAGGCCAACCATCTTTATCCATTACATAGAGCTCAGTTTTAATTTTTAACAGCTCTAATGCCTCGGCTAGCTTTTTCTCGATCTTTGGTCTTACATTTTCATAGAATTTATCATCAAAAACCTTGGTGAAAAACTCTGTTGGTCTGATTAATTTTTTATAATACTTTTTGATGAGCGAATCTTGTTCAATATCATCTAGAATTTTAATCAGCTTGTAATCAATATCGCTGAGGCAGGCGTTAAACTCTTCTGCAGTATGCGTAAATATTCGTTGATAAGTAAAAGAGAAATCGCCATTTGGATTAAGTTGAACTATGTGAGGTTCAATTAAATAGCCCAGGTACTCATGTTTGCACAAGGAGTACACAACTTTACAAGGTTTGGAGCTATCGACGCGTAACATTGGATGAGTTAAAAATTTTTAAAAGCTATTCACTTAAAAAACTTTAAACTTACAATATTTTGTTGTTACATCAAAAGAAGTAGAAAATTTAGGAAGAAAAATCCTGATTTTTCTGGACTATGATTTTTAAAAGCAGAAAATAAGACTGAGACCGAACGCATACTTAAGTTCTAAATCCTGCTCAGTTTTTCCGCCAGTACTTCAGAAATTTTTCGGTAAGAATCAAATGTCCAGCCTCCAACGTGTGGCGTTAAAATAACCTGTTCATTTGCTTTTAGCTCATTGTACCAATTTTGATCGCCCAAAGCGGGGAATTTTTCGGTTTCTAAAACATCCAATCCTGCACCTAAAATTTTTCCAGATTTAATGTTGTTCAATACTGCTGATGTATTAACAATTTCTCCTCTCGCGGTATTGATAAAGAAGATTGGCTTTTTAAAATGAAAAAAATACTCATCATTAACCATTTGTTTGGTCTCTGTGGTTAAGGGAATGTGCAGGCTTAACACATCGCTATGTTTTACAATTTCTTCCATGCTCACCTCACGGGCAAAAGCATCTGTAAATCCGGTTTTATATTTATCATAAGCCATTACATCAACTTCAAATCCTGCCAATTTTTTAGCGAAACTTTGTCCCATAAAGCCGTAACCGATTATACCTACTTTTTTACCTTTAAGTTCGTAACCACGGTTGCCTTCTCTATCCCAAACCCCATTTCTGATTTCCAGATCGGCCTTGCGAAAATTATTCATTAAGGATAAGAGTAGTCCCATTGCATGTTCTCCAACCGCATCGCAATTACCTTCAGGAGCATTAATTAATTGAATGTTGCGTTCAAAAGCTATTTTATCATCAATGTTATCCAAGCCTGCACCGGCTCTGGCAACGAATTTTAAATTGGGAGCCGCAGCAAAGACCTCCGCATCGATTCTGAATTTTGTTCTTACGGCAATCCCGACATAGTCCTTTATTTTATCTAAAGTCTGCTGGCGGGTAATTTGTGGTTCATCATCAACTTCATAGCCCATTTCTATTGCATACTTTTTAAATGCAGGATGCAAATCATCAACGATTAATATTTTTTTACTCATGATGACAAAAGTAACATTTTAAGAACTGTTCAATAAAAAGATTGTTTTATTGTTAAATAGCAACAGTAAACACATAATTACCAACTAAAACCAAAGCTGAAACCAACAAAAATATTACTTTAGAATGGCTGTAATAAAATAGTTACGGCATCCATTTTAAACTTCCTTGCCGTTACTTTGTCTCCCTTTATAAAAACACACAACAAATTTTAATTCTTAATGAACTTATTACAATCAAGAACAATACAAATTACCCTTTTATTTTTGAGCATTTCATTCGGTTTATTTGCACAAACAGGTGGAAAATCAAAAATTACAGGTGTCCTGAAAGATGCGAAAACTCAGGAAACCATCCCTTTTGCATCAGCTGTTTTAATTGACAAAACGACAAAGGCAAATGTAAAAGTTGCCCAAACCGATTTAAACGGCACTTTTATGATGGCAGATGTACCTGTTGGAACATTTACCTTTAAGATTAGCTTTGTGGGTTATCAAACTATGGTTAGAGATAACGTGGTTATTACACCAACTACTGGCACTTTAAACTTTGGTGATATTAAAATGAACACATCCAAAGGAAATGTGCTCAATGAGGTAACAGTAACCGCCCAAAAAGCAACCATGCAAATGGGTATCGATAAAAAAGTTTTCTCAGTTGATCAAAGTTTGGTGAGTGAAGGCGGATCCGCATCAGATTTATTACAAAATGTTCCATCTGTACAAACCGATATTGATGGTAATGTAAGTTTACGTGGTTCGGCAGGCGTTAAGGTTTTGATAGATGGCAAACCATCCTTAATCGCTGGTGGTAACGTTGCCCAGATTCTTCAGTCTATTCCTGCAAGCTCAATCGAAAGCGTTGAATTAATCACCAACCCATCTGCTAAGTATGATGCAGAGGGTCAGTCTGGTATCATTAATATTGTGCTAAAGAAAAATACGAAATTAGGCTTTAATGGTTCGGTGGCATTAACTGCAGGTAATCGTGATAACTATAATGGAAATACCAATTTAAGTTTCCAAAACAGTAAAGTAAATCTATATGGTAATTATAGCTATCGTTATGGCAATCGTTTAGGTGGTGGCTATCAGGATATTTCTTATCTGAACTCCTTAAACTCAATTGCCTTTGCAAATCAGAATACTTCTGCAAATTCATTGGATAAAGGACATAATGTTAAGGCAGGTATCGATTATTATTTATCTCCAAAAAGTGTTATAAGTTTTTCGGGGGGCTTTAATAGCCGGGATAACGACCGCGATGAATTGATCAACGTAAATCAATTAAGTAATGCTTACAACTCAATCTCATTAAGCAACCGTAATAACATCAATAATGGAAACGGTAATAGTTATGATTTGGATTTAGACTATAGTCAGAAATTTAAGAAACCTAAAGAAGAGCTTACATTCAGTTTTGGTTATTCAAACGGTAGCAATAATAATTTCCAAACTTATAATACGGAGGTTTACAATCAAAATGGAAATGCCGTGACTTTAGAACCACGCATCCAGCACACCAACAATTTAGGAAATAACAGCAATTACAATATCCAGGCTGATTATACACTTCCGGTAGGTAAATCGGGTAAAATTGAAGCGGGCTATCGTAGCCAAATCCGTTTGGGTGATAATGACCAAAGAGCTGATTCTCTTTTGACCGGAACGGATACTTTTGTGAGCAATAATAAGCTGAATAACTTCTTTAAAAATAAAGACCAGGTACACGCTTTATACTTTAATTATCAAAATCAGATTAAAGATTTCGGCTATCAATTGGGTTTGAGGGCAGAGGATGCACAATTAGATACCTACTTGGAAGGCTATAATGGAGATGTTCTTTATTCGACACCTGGAAAAATAAAATACAGAAGGTTATACCCAAGTGTATTTTTAACGCAAAAACTTAAAGATGAGCAACAATTACAGTTAAGCTATACCCGTCGTGTAAATCGTCCCAGAGCTTGGGATACCAATCCGTTTTTAGATGTTTCTGATCCATTAAACTATAGAGCTGGCAATCCGAATTTATTGCCAGAAGATGTTCACTCTTTTGAATTAGGATATAGTAAATATTGGAAAAAAGTAACCTTGACTTCCAGCATTTATTTCCGTCAAACCAATGATGTAATCCAAAGGGTTAGGAGCGAGCCAGATGCAGCGGGAATTATTACTACAACTCCCCAAAACTTAACCCGTGCTATTAACAGTGGTTTGGAATTGATTACTCGTTTTGATTTGATTAAAGCGCTCAATTTTACAACAAACATAAACCTTTATCAAAGTAAAATTGAAGGTGTACCCGCCTTTGGTATTCTGGATAATAGCGGCTTTAGCTGGAATGCAAATCTAACCGCAAACCTATCTGTTGTTAAAAACCTTTCTTTTCAGATTAGGGGAGACTATCGTGCCGCTGAAGTAATGGCGCAAGGAAAACGAAATGCGATGTATGGTATTGATGGGGGTGCGAAATACGATTTTCCTGATAAAAAGGCATCCTTAAGCTTAAACATCAGAGATATATTTAATACAAGAAAATGGAGTATGACAACCGAGGGTGCCAACTCATATATTAATTTTGAGCGTCGTATGCAGGGTACAATGGGGAATTTAACCTTCTCTTATCGTTTCGGAAAGAGCACATTTGACTTCAAGAAAACCAAAAAGAACGACGAGCAGCAGGATAATCGCCCTGATGAGGGATCATTTTAATTTTTATTTATCTTGCGGCATGGAAGAAGATAATCCTTGGCAAACGCTGGAGAGTGAAGTAAAATACAACAACAATTGGATTAAACTCACCGAACATCAGGTAATAAACCCATCGGGTGGGAAAGGCATTTATGGGGAGGTTCATTTTAAGAATTTTGCCATTGGCATTTTACCACTTGATGAGCATTACAATACCTGGTTGGTGGGCCAATACCGTTACCCTTTAAAAGCGTATAGTTGGGAAATCCCAGAAGGCGGCGGCCCTTTAAATGAAGAGCCTATCGAAAGCGCCCAAAGAGAACTATTAGAAGAAACTGGTTTAAGCGCTAAAAATTGGAAAGAAATTCAACGCCTCCATCTTTCAAATTCTGTTAGCAATGAGCTGTCAATCATTTATGTTGCTACAGATTTGATTGAAGGTATCGCAATGCCTGAAGAAACCGAACTGTTGGTAGTTAAAAAATTGCCTTTCGAAGATGTTTATCAAATGGTTTTGACAGGAGAAATTACGGATTCGATAAGTGTTGTGGCCATTCTAAAGGTCAGGCTGATGATTTTAAACGGCGATTTGTAATCATTATCTTTGTTGCCTATTTTAAATCCGACCAGATGAGTAAATTTTTTGGATACCTGCTTAGCCCGATATTTTATATTTTCTTTGGATTAATGCTCGTCATCTTCCACCCGATACAATGGATTTGTCATAAATTTTTTGGATATAAAGCACACAAAACTTCTGTCGATATCCTTAATTTTTTCTTAACCTATTCGCAACTGCTTCTGGCGAACTCCATCAGCTTTAAAAACGAGTACGATCTGCCAATCGATAGACCAATTATTTTTGTTGCAAACCATCAAAGTATGTATGATATTCCAGCTTTGATTTGGTTCTTGCGTAAACACCATGCCAAGTTCATCTCTAAAATAGAACTGACCAAAGGCATTCCCTCTATCTCTATTAATTTACGTCTGGGCGGTGGGGCAAACATCAATAGAAAAGACAATAAACAAGCTATTTTGGAAATTGTAAAACTGGGTCGCAGGATGAAAGAAAATAGCTGGAGTGCGGTTATCTTTCCAGAGGGAACCAGAGCAAAGGATGGGAAAATAAAAACCTTTCAATTTGGGGGGATAGCAACGCTTTTAAAAGTAACACCAAATGCTTTGATTGTTCCTGTTGCGATTGAAAATTCCTGGAAAATTGTTCGTTTTGGAATGTTTCCACTTACTACAGGAAATGCTTTACGGTGGACTGTTTTAGAGCCGATAGATCCTAAAGATAAACCCGCAGATGAAATTACACTCTCAATAGAAGCTGAGATCAGGGAAGTTTTAGGTCAATCGGTAACTCAACCCTCAACCTTATAATCCTTTGTTTTATTAAATATTCTTATTGTCAATAACCTTAAAAAACTCATCCCGGTAAGTATCTCCTACTGGAATAATCTTTTCATTTATGGTTATCCTGCTTCGTTCAATACTTTCAATTTTATCAACAGCAACAATATAAGATTTATGTACACGAATGAATTGACTTTGAGGTAAAGCTTCTTCCATTTTTTTCATACTTTGTAAGGTAATCACCCGCTCGTCTTTAGTGAAAATAGAAATGTAATCTTTTAATCCCTCAATATATAAAATATCGTGCAAATAGATTTTTTGAATTTTATGCTCTGTTTTTACGAAAATGTAATCCTGTATCGAATTTGTGGGAGTGGGAGCTAAAGCAGCCGAAAAGAATGCCTGTGGAGGTGATATATTGTTTTCCGCAGGTTTAAACTGGTTATGCACTTTTTCTACCGCTTTATAAAAACGATCGAAGGCGATTGGTTTCAAAAGATAATCAGAAACATTAAGGTCATAGCTTTCCAAAGCATATTGCGGATAGGCCGTAGTTAAAATGAAATGGCACTTATTACCAGCGATCTTCAAAAATTGTATCCCGGTTAATTCTGGCATCTGAATATCTAAAAATACCAAATCAATCCCACCTGCCTGAACAACCTGCAAAGCCTCAATTGGATTTTCGCATCGCTTAACCAGTTTTAAAAAAGGTACTTTAGAAATGTAATCTTCTAAAATATCCAATGCCAAAGGTTCATCATCAACAACAATACAGTTTAAGTTCATTTTTAGGGTTTTATTAGGTTATTACGTTGATATACAAAGCAACCATTAATTTGTTTGCAGGTTATATATCAATCATGAGTTCGCAGGTATAATGGGTAGACGAATTTACGACATTTAATTTATATCTATCCGGATAAACAAGCTGTAAGCGGCGTTCAACATTGGTTAAACCTACACCACCTTGTGCATCTTTATTCTGCTGATTTTTCTTGTTGATTACACTGAAATGCAGGATTTTCTGGTTGGCAATAATATTTATCCTGATTGGTTCTGCCGGGTCGTTCACCACACCGTGTTTAAATGCATTTTCTACAAAAGAAATCAACATTAAAGGGACTATTTTTTGATCATCAATTTCACCATTCAAACTCATTTCTACATAAGCACCATCTTTGAATCTTATTTTTTGAAGCTCTATATAGTTTGTTAAATAATCAACTTCTTTACTTAATGATACAGTAGGCGTATTGCTTTCATAAATCATATAGCGCATAATTTCCGAAAGCTTCATAATCGCATCGGCTGTTTTATCCGATTTTTGATAAGCCAGAGAATAAATATTGTTTAGAGAATTAAATAAGAAATGTGGGTTTAATTGCGATTTCAGAAACTGTAACTCCATTTCTCTGCGTTCGTTTTCAAGATCCCGCTGAATACGTTCGCTTGAGAGCCAATCAAGTGTAAACTTGATGATACAGCTGGAGACGAGAAAAAACCCTACCACAAAAATGCTGTTTATAGCAAAGCTATTTACCGACATTTCATATGCTTTTCCATCCATTGTATGATGAAGCAATTCATCAGGATTTAAAACCGCGATAACCGTTTTAACGAATACAACAGCAGCTATCAGTAAAAAAAAGGAGATGATGTATAACCAGTACTTTTTTCTTTTTTTAATTAATTCCGGAATCAGGAAAATGTAATTGATATAGAATACAGAAATATTAAGTGCACCAAAAACACCATAAGAAAGAAAATATTCTTTCATGGAATAGGTGGTTTTTTCGAATATTGTAATAACCATTATCAATAGAACAATTAAACCCCAAAAAATCGAATGTAGCACAAAAGGTCCCTTGCTTTTATTCATGCATCCAAAATAAAATAAAGTTTTATGTTTTAGGTAACACAATCTACGAACGGGCTTTTTTTTTCTACCAACAGTTCAATTGGCAGAATTTATCGACAAACGCCAAAAATGCCTGTTTATCTATAATCTTTAATACTTGGTATAATAGATTTTAGCAGCTTATTTTTCTTGAGTTTCTTTGAATCATTGAAACGAAAATATTATGAAATCATCATCAGCATATCAATTATCAACTGCTAATGATCACCTCATGACTTTTAAAATAAATGAATCAATTATGAAAAAGTTAGCCAACACATCGCCATTTTTACTTTTGTTATTGCCTGTATTTATGATGATTATATTAACACTTACCATGAATACCAATAATACCAATCAAAATGATACTGAAATGGTATCAAAACCGGTTAAAACTTCTGGCTCTATTGTAAAACAAGCAACAGCTATTTTCAAATAAGAACAGGAATAATTTCGGTAATTGAAGCCATGGGCTTTCAAGGTAATAAGAAGCCGTTTTAACAGTAGCAGAGCATTCTGCAATTAGATGCTAAATCTGTTTTTCTGAATCGGAGGTTCTTCCGGATATCATTTTTATAGTCAATATAGCAGTATCCATAACATTTTGGTTCTGATCACTTCTTTATTTGCGGCACCTGCAATAAGCCTCAGTTTTTTAATTTGCAAAAAACTTGCAAAACTAAATAATTAGTTTTAACTTTAATTAAGGCAAAAGATTTTGCCCCGATCCCTTATTATTAAAATTTATTATGGAAATTAAAGATTTAACCAAAGCTGAAGAGCAGATTATGCAAGTGTTGTGGCAATTGGAAAAAGCATTTGTGAAAGATGTAATTGATGAATTACCCCTACCCAAACCTGCTTACAATACGGTCTCAACCATTATCAGAATTCTGGAAACCAAAGGCTTTGTTGGTCATGAGGCCTTTGGAAAAGCGCATCAATATCATCCATTAATCAGCAAGGAAGACTATAAGCGTCATGCAACAGAGAAGCTATTGGGTAATTATTTTGAAAATTCGGTAGAGAGCATGTTTTCCTTTTTTGTAAAAGAAGAGAAATTGGATTTAAGTGATGTAGATGAGATTTTGAAAATGATAAACGATATTAAGCACAGGCCGAGATGAGTTTAGCACACTACCTACTGCAAGCAAATTTATATTTATTCATATTTTATGGATTTTATAAAATCTTATTATCTAATGAAACCTGGTTTAAGTTAAATCGCTTATATCTTGTTTTAAGTTCAATATTAGCTTTTACTATACCATTTTTGCGTTTTAACTGGGTTAAAGAACAACCAGTGAGCAAACAAGTTTATGGCAATATTAGTCTGATAATAGATAAAGCAACATATGTACAGCCCGATATTAAAGGTATAGATTGGGGAAATATGATGGCTATAATATATTTTGCGGGGGTAGTGATTTCTATCCTGTTCTTGATATTCAGGTTGTTAGCACTTAGAAAAACCACTAAAAATCCGTTTAAAGGTCAGGCATTTTCATTTTTTGGACAAAAGTATATCGATGATACCTTACCCGGGGTAGACATTATAAACAGGCATGAAGAAGTGCATGTTAAGCAGTTGCACAGTATGGATATTATTGTGATTGAGCTGATCGCGATTATTAGCTGGTTTAATCCCATCATCTATCTTTATAAAAAGGCCATTAGAAATATTCATGAATATTTGGCTGACGAGGAAGCCGCAAACTTTCAAGGGGATAAAAGAACCTATGCCTTACTTTTATTAAGCAATGCATTTGGCTTGAAAACACCGAGTTTAGGCAATAATTTCTTCAAAAAGTCGATGATTAAGAAGCGGATCGTCATGCTTCAGAAAGAACGTTCAAAAAGAACAGGAATATTAAAGTATGGTCTTTTAGTGCCTATTTTTGCTTTATTCATCATTTTATCTTCAGCAACCATCCGAAAAAATGAAGAATTATTAAATATCACTAAGGAAATCTCGTTAGAGAAAAACTTAAATACCGTTAAAGAAATACTTACACCGGAAAATGATAAAACAATAATTTCTTCAAAATCTGGTAACACTGTTAAAGTAACCAGAGTTCTTAATACTGCAAACCAGGATGAATCGAAAGAGCCAGACGAAACTGTGCCAGTTGAAGAAAAAGACAATAAGATATACGATTTTGTATCCGTAGAAAAACAACCTGAGTTTCCAGGCGGCATAAGAAAGTTTTATGAGTATGTAGGTAAAACCATAAAATATCCGGCATTGGCTCAAGAGAATAATGTACAAGGCAAAGTGTTTTTATCATTTACAGTGGAAACAGACGGGTCTCTTACCGATGTAAAAATTACCAGAGGTTTGGGTAGCGGTACAGATGAGGAAGCATTAAGAGTAATCAAGAGCAGCCCGAAATGGAATCCGGGTATAAAAGATGGGGGAGCCGTTAGAGTGAGATACAACCTTAATGTAAATTTTACATTAAATAATACAGTAGGTGGTGACCTGAATACCAAAAGCCAGAAATTATTTTATAAATCGTATGATAAAGATAAGATATTTATGAGTGGGGGCGTATTTGATGGTATAGTTGTTCTGGATGGGGTAAGGTTAGAAGATAACTCAATATTAGGTACTCTAAACCCAAATAATATAGAATCTATTTCGGTATTAAAAGATCAGAGTGCAACAAGTATATATGGTTTAAAAGGAAGAAATGGAGTCTTAATTATCAGCACTAAAACAGCTAAAGGAAATACTTTTAAAAAGCTGGATGTTAATGATCAAGCCATCTTTAAACCTTCAAATATTGAATTGAGAAAAAAATATTAAACTCAGATGAGGAAAATAATTTTTGCAACTTTTTTTTGTTTCGCGATCATGCCATTTATTGCATTAGCTCAAAAAACAGATTCAGCTAAAACAGTTACAATTACTGCTACCACATGGGCTGCGGAAGCATTTAAATCTTCAGACCCGCTTATCATTATTGATGGAAACAAGCAATTGATTAGAGGTACGGCTTCATTAAGTGCAATAGATCCAAAGCTTATAGAATCTGTTGAGGTATTAAAAGACAGCTCAGCAACCTTACTTTATGGTATTGATGGCTCATCGGGTGTAATCATTATAAAAACCAAACAAGGAAAAAGCAATTTGAGAAGCCTTTCAATACCTAAAAACCTTTCTGATGCTGATGTTAAGAGTAAGGTTACAGGAATGAGTGTGAGACCTGCTTATCTTCAAAAAAAGATGTAAAATCTGATTCAATCAGAGTTAGATTGATTTGTAAATCGACCCCAAATAGCACGAAAAAGCCATTGTATATCATTGATGGAAAGATGATAAAAGATGCAGAGGTAAAAATATAAAACCAGACAAATAGAATTCATAAATGTTTTAAAAGAGGCGTCAGCTACAGTAGTTTATGGGGCTAGAGCCGTAATGGCAAACCAGTTAGAGTAAAATATAATATGCCAATTGACTTCATTTTAACCGATTATAATATAAAGATATCCTAAAATTATTTGCTCTTTTTAATACTCCTTAATGCACAAAACCCCAGCTAAAATAGCCGGGGTTTTGTGTTTTCTCTCCTGTCTCGGAATTCTAAATGTAGAAACTTTTTAAAGTATATACAAATTTTAAAAATTAAATCTATAAATAAACGAACTTTTAATATGTTGACATAGAATTATTTAAGTAAGTCTTTTAAGGGCTGATTATTTCTAAATTTCATTATTAAGAATAATTCTAAATAATAATCATACATTTGCTTCGCTTCGGGCCTGTAGCAATATTCTATTATATACGCTTTTATTTTACTCTAAAAAGCACGCTCAAATTTGAATATACCGGTGTTTATACTTCAGTGCTGCTTAACAGCGAGCTGCGGATTAAAATCAAGTGTTTACCTAACAGGGTTTAAAATTTATAGAAAAAATCTATTCTTTTTTTAAATCTTATAGAGCTTACATGATGTACGGTAAGCTGTATTTACTAATTATCAACGATATGAATTTTAAAAGATTATTAAGACCTTATTATGCCCTTTCGATTTTATTATATACTAACCTGCTTATCCTTTTTAAGAAAAATAAGGGTGTTTTCTTTGTGATTACCTTATTAACAATAGGAAATGTTTTAACAGCCTCTGCGCAAAATCAAATTCTATCCGAGAAAAGAATATCTGTAAAACAACATAATATAACCTTACCTGAAGCATTAGAAATAATCGGAAAGGCGGCAGGCTATACATTTAAATATGATGAAAGTTCGATTGAAAAAAGTCAAAGAATAAGTTTAAAGTATCGCAATACTTCTGTAGATATGATACTGAAAAAATTATTAGGAGATCGCTATATCGGCTATCAGATAGAGGATAGTGGAATTATTAACTTAAAATTAAATAAATCAAGCTCATTAGATGAAATCATAATAACTGCAAGTCGTGTACCTGAAAGTGTTGGTCTTACGGCATCAAAAGTTAATGTTTTGTATGCCAGGGATATCAATAACCAGGAAATGATAAGTCCAGATATGAGCAATATATTGGGTTTTACAGTGCCTGGACTCGCTTTAAGTAGTAACACAACCAGCAACCGGTATCAAACATTGCGAGGTAAGGGGATATTAATTTTGATAGATGGGATCCCGCAATCTACACCATTAAGAACTACAGACCGCGATATACGTAGCATTGATCCTTCGGTAATTGAGCGTATTGAGATTTTAAAGGGCGCTACCTCCATTTATGGTAATGGTGCTGATGGAGGTATCATTAATTATATTACCAAAAAACCTTTAGCCGGAAAAACCTTTGGGAGCAATACGATGCTAGGCTTAAGTGGCCATATATTTAGTGGAACAGGTTATCGGGTTGTACAACAATTTTATGGCAATAAAAACAAATTTGATTACATAATCAGCGGTTCAGTAAACCAAACAGGGGTAAGAAAAGATGGGAAAGGAGAAATACAATCTCCCAGATATGGTTTAGGCGAAACCATGACCCAAAATGCCTTTATAAAGCTTGGATATAATCTTAACATCAATAACCGGCTTGAATTCATGTATAATTACTATAACAGCCTACAGAGTTCAAAATACATAAGCCAAAAAGGAATTTACGGACAAACTCCATCGACAGGTATTATAGGAGAAAGTAAAGCTCAAAGAAAAGAAGGCACTCGTTTCAATCACAATACCTATTTACAATATACAGCAAAAAATATCTTTGCCCGAACAAACTTAGATGCATCTTTATATTATGCTGCTATAGAAACTGTTTACGATTATCGAAACCCGCCAAGATGGGGTACAGGGGGGCAAGCTATGATTTTGGGTAAAAAAATGGGCTCAAGAACAAATTTCCACACATTATTTGATGTTTCTAAACGTGTTAAAATGAGTATTACTTATGGTGTGGATTTAACATTTGATAAAACGAGCCAACCATTAGTAGATGGTCGGTTATGGGTGCCTGAAATGAAAGGTTTTGCAGTAGCTCCTTATATTCAATTAAAAAATACGATATATCAGGATTTTATATTAAAAGCTGGTATGCGTTTGGACAATATTCAAGTTAAAATTGGTCATTATACTACTGTACCAAATGCAGGTAAAAAACCAGTTCATGTACTTGGAGGAAAATTGACTTATCATGCTGTACCTTTAAATGTAGGTTTAACCTATGCCAGGTTTACCCAATTCAGACCGTTTATTAGCTTTTCACAAAGCTTTTCCATATTTGATTTAGGCAGGGTATTAAGGGCTGCCAAAACCGAAAGCACAATTAATCAGCTTAATACAAAACCTGTGTTTACCAATAATTATGAAGTCGGATTTAACAGTAGGATCAATCGCTATCTAAGTTTGGGTGGCAGTATTTTTAAAAGTAAATCCAAATTGGGAGCAGACTTAGTTCCGGTAGATGGATTTTGGGTTCCTGAGCGTTCTCCGCAATATGTAAAAGGATTTGAACTTAATGCCGATATTTCGATAAGTCCCCAATTATCCTTTGGGGCTGCCTATGCCTATCAAGAAGGAAAAGCAGACGTAAACCAGGATGGATCTTACAGTAAATATCTAAACGGGATCCGTTTGGCGGCACCAAAGTTTAATGCATACCTGAATTATTCATTTTTTAAACGCTTTGATATAGGTTTATATTACATTCATTCCGGAACCCGGAATCGATTTAACCCTAATCTTAAAGGGAAATATATAGAAGGCGAGGGGCCTGTAAAGAGCTACGATCTGGTTAACCTGAATGCGACTTGTAAGATTAATAATAGATTAAAAGCCGGATTGGGTATAGAAAACCTATTTAACAAAGCTTATTATACTACATCTGCCCAACTATTGGCTCGGGATGCAGAGTATGTGAGGGGAAACGGTGTCTTGTATAACTTTAGCCTTAGTTACACTTTATAAAAACAGCAATTGATTTGAAATAAAAATGCCAGGAAAATTTATTTTCCTGGCATTTTTATTTTCTAGTTCTCTATCTTACTATCTTAAACTTCTTCTTCCGAAACGAATTTTGCTGAAGCGAAATCACGATTCATGCGAGCAATGTTTTCTAAAGAAATGCCTTTAGGACATTCTGCTTCACAAGCCCCTGTATTGGTGCAGTTACCAAAACCTTCTGCATCCATTTGTGCTACCATGCTTTGTACACGACGGTAACGCTCCGGCTGACCTTGAGGTAACAAAGCCAATTGAGAAATTTTAGCCGATACGAATAACATCGCAGAGGCATTTTTACAAGTGGCCACACAGGCACCACAACCGATACAAGCAGCAGCCTCGAAAGCCGCATCAGCCTGTTTTTTAGGGATTGGTAAGCTGTTTGCATCCTGGGCATTACCGGTGTTTACCGAAATGAAGCCGCCGGCGGCAATAATCCTGTCGAATGCAGAACGATCTACAGTTAAATCTTTAATTACCGGAAATGCTGTGGCTCTCCAGGGTTCTACAACAATGGTATCGCCATCTTTGAAAGAGCGCATGTGTAACTGGCAGGTAGTTACCAAATCTTTCGGTCCATGTGGACGACCATTGATAAACATCGAACACATACCACAAATACCTTCGCGGCAATCATGATCAAATACAATTGGTTCTTCGCCTTTATTAATTAATTGTTCGTTTAATACATCGAACATCTCTAAAAAAGACATATCAGGTGAAATATCCGATACCTTATAATCTACCAAAGCACCTTTGGTGTTGTTATTTTTTTGACGCCAAACTTTTAGCGTTAAGTTCATATTTCCTGTACTCATGATATTGAGGTTTTAGATAAGCGATAAGCGTTTGGCGTTTGGCAGGTAACCGCTTTGCGCTAAACGCTGTACGCATCACTATTTATAACTTCTTTGTGCTACTTTAATATTTTCAAATTTCAACTCTTCTTTATGTAAGTTGAACTTTACACCTTCCTGGAACTCCCAAGCCGCAACATATGCATACTTTTCATCATCACGTAAAGCCTCACCTTCTTCTGTTTGGTATTCTTCACGGAAGTGGCCACCACAGCTTTCATTACGATTCAAAGCATCAATACACATCAACTCACCAAGTTCGATAAAATCGGCAACGCGGCCTGCTTTTTCCAATTCAGTATTTAATTCATCAGCAGTTCCGGGAACACGAACATCTTTCCAGAATTCTTCACGTAATGCTCTGATTTCTTGGATTGCCTCATTTAAGCCTTTCTCGTTACGGGCCATTCCACATTTCTCCCACATAATATGACCTAAACGTTTGTGAAAATGATCCACAGATTTAGTTCCTTTAATGTTGATCAATGTATCTAAGATGCCTTTTGCCTTAGCCTCAGCCTCAACAAATGCAGGATGATCAGTTGGAATTGCTTTAACCGAAATCTCCTTCGATAAATATTGTCCGATGGTGTAAGGAAGAACGAAATAACCATCAGCTAAACCTTGCATTAAAGCAGATGCACCTAAACGGTTAGCGCCGTGATCGGAGAAGTTAGCTTCGCCAGTACAATATAAACCAGGAACAGTTGTCATTAAGTTATAATCAACCCAAAGACCGCCCATTGTATAGTGAACCGCAGGATAAATACGCATTGGTGTTTCGTAAGGATTTTCTCCTGTAATCTGCGCATACATATCGAACAGGTTACCATATTTTTCCTTAATTACTTCTGTACCCAAACGCATACAGGTTTCTTTATCAGGGTTGTGATTTCCCATTTTAGAAGCCTCTATCTTACCGTAACGTTCTGTATTTGCTTTGAAATCCAGGTAAACAGCCAGTTTAGAGGCGCCAACGCCATAACCAGCATCGCAACGTTCTTTAGCTGCACGAGATGCCACATCACGAGGTACCAGGTTACCAAAAGCAGGGTAACGACGCTCTAAGTAATAATCTCTTTCATCCTCAGGAATTTCCGAAGCCTTACGGGTATCATCTTTCTTTTTAGGAACCCAAATACGTCCGTCGTTACGTAACGATTCAGACATCAGGGTTAATTTACTTTGGTGATCACCAGAAACCGGAATGCAGGTAGGGTGGATTTGCGTGTAGCAAGGATTTGCAAAATATGCACCTTGTTTGTGTGCTTTCCAGGCCGCAGTAACATTACTTCCCATTGCATTTGTAGAAAGATAGAATACGTTTCCGTAACCACCGGTTCCTAAAACCACTGCATGGCCAAAATGGCGCTCCAACTCTCCGGTAATTAAGTTACGGGCAATAATACCACGAGCTTTGCCATCGATTTTAACAACCTCAAGCATTTCATGGCGGGTAAACATTTCTACCTTACCCATGCCAATCTGACGTTCCAAAGCAGAATATGCACCTAATAATAACTGCTGTCCAGTTTGTCCGGCAGCATAAAAAGTACGTTGTACCTGCGTACCACCAAACGAACGGTTATCTAACAAGCCACCATATTCGCGAGCCAAAGGAACACCTTGGGCCACACATTGATCTATAATGTTTGCACTTACCTCTGCCAAGCGATGCACATTGGCTTCACGGGCACGGTAATCGCCGCCTTTAATGGTATCGTAAAATAAGCGATAGGTGCTATCGCCATCATTTTGATAATTTTTTGCTGCATTGATACCACCTTGAGCCGCAATAGAGTGTGCTCTACGAGGTGAATCCTGGAAACAAAAACATTTAACTTTATAACCCATTTCAGCTAAAGTTGCCGCCGCCGAAGCCCCTGCTAAACCTGAGCCTACAATAATTACTTCTATACTTCTTTTGTTCGATGGATTAACCAAAGGCACAGAAGACTTAAATTTAGTCCATTTTCCGGTTAATTCGCCTTCTGGTATATTTGAATTCAAATCTGACATATCTTTTGTGCTAAAAATTAATTAATCCAACCTGCATAAATAGCTATAGGCATTGCTGCAAAAATAATCGAGATAATGATCGAATACCAAACGCCTAAGCCCTTAATTAAACCGTTATATTTTGTGTGGTTCCAACCCATGGTTTGGAAAGCCGATGCAAAACCATGTAATAAATGATAGCATAAAGAAACCATAGCAAGAGTATAAAGAATCACAATCCAAACGTTTTGGAAAGTAATTTGCATTACAGCAAACAAATCCTCATGTCCATTAGCATCAATGGTAGGGATACCTGTAAAACGGGAAACTACCCAGAAATTACCTAAGTGAACAATTAAGAAAATAAGCAATAAAGTGCCCAATAAGCCCATTGAGCGACTATACCATTTACTATTTGCATTGCCGGCGTTTACTGCGTACTTAACCGGTCTGGCTTTTTGATTTTGCAATGTTAATCTCAAGGCCTGGAAAATATGTGCAAGCAAGCCGATAAATAACACAATCTCGCCTGCCCTGATAATCCAGTTGCTGGCCATAAAATGTGCGCCAATGTTAAAGGTTAAACCACCGTCGTTAAAAAAAATCAACGCATTAATAAAACAGTGTACAATTAAAAAAAGTATCAGGAACAAGCCTGTAATACCCATGACGAATTTCTTCCCGATAGAAGAAGAAAAAGCATTTCCGAAACCACTCATTTGATTAGGATTTATATCTAAATTTCTGCAAAAGTATTTAATTATAGCTTTAATTTATAAATCATTACTGTAAAACGGCCATAAAGTATTTATTTAGAAACATTCTAAAGGTTAAGGACGGAAAACGGAAAGATTTTTGGATTGTTTATGCTTTCTTTTGAAGAAAAGCAGGGGTCAGTATTTCATTTTAGACTGATCTATGTTTCGTTATGCTGATAATTGTTTGTAATGATTGATCGGAAAAGTAATTGGAAACTGTCGCTGTACCCGGATTTAGGAAAAGATGTGTCGTGTGAAAAAATCATTTCTTTCCTACACAAATTTCATTTTCCTGATAAAATTTATAATTTAGTTTTTAACAAACTTAGGTGCTGATTCAACTTTCTTTTGTCTTCAGTCCTATTCTTTTCATCCCTGAAAAATTGCGATTAACAATTGCAAGCCAAGTCGTCTTTAAGTTTTTAACCGAACAAGAACTCATGAAAAGCATTTTCTTTAGATTTTTGATTTTTTTACATGTTGGGTTGTGCCAGGTGTTCGTATTTTATCAGGAGCAAGGGCAGTAATTAGCAAAAGAAATGGGAAACGTAAGATAGAAGAAATTAATAACCAAAATTCAAATCAATAATGGGATTATTTGACAAACTATTTGGCGATAACAAAGAGCCACAAAAACCAAAAATTGAAATAATAGAAGAATGGGATAGCTATATGACCAATGTAGACCATAAGATCGGATCGATTATGGTAAACCTGGGCTTAAAAAAAATCGTGCCCATACCGGGTAAAAAAAACCTGGTTTGGATTTCGATCCAAATGAATGATCCCCGAGAAGATGGCTTATCATCAAAAGAGGAAAGTGAAAAGTTGTACGAAATTGAAGATGTATTGGTTGATGCCTTAACTAAAAAATTTGATTGTATCTATCCTGGTAGGTTAACATCAGATAACCGTCGCAATTTATACTTCTATTTTGATGAGCATACCTTATATGACAAAATCATTTCCGAGGTAATGGTTGCTTATCCAAATTACGAATACGATTTTGGGATAAAGGAAGATGCCGGATGGACAGTTTATCTCGATTTCCTATATCCACTTCCTTCACAATATCAAGGCATAATGAACCGAAGGGTTTTAATCAACTTAGAAAAACATGGTGATAATCATGACCTACCCAGAAAGGTTGATCATTATGTTTATTTCAATACAGAAAATGACCGATTAAACTTTATAGATAATATTAAAGATGATGGTTTCGTGATTGAGCATACAGATGTAAAAGAGGATGGTAAAGATTACCCATATTCATTACACTTAACTAAAATTGATAAGGTAGATTATAACAGCATTAATAAAGTCACGGTTAGTTTATTAGAAAAGGCGGAAAATTTTAATGGCTATTATGATGGTTGGGGTTGCCCGATTGAAAAATAGTTAATTGGAAACATGATTAATAAAAAAAGTCCCGATTTTTGGTCGGGACTTTTTACGATTTATGTGTTTGAGTTTTATTAAGCTACTTTAACATTTACCGCGTTTAGGCCTTTTCTTCCTTCTTCTACATCGTAGGTTACGGAATCATTCTCACGAATGTTATCAATTAAGCCTGAAGCATGAACAAAGATTTCGCTATCGCCGTTTGATGGTGTGATAAATCCGAAACCTTTAGTTTCATTAAAAAATTTTACTGTTCCTTGTTGCATTGTATTGTATTTAATTTCTACAAAGGTAAGGTTAAATACCTATAAATCAATTTTTTATTTTTAATAACTAAATTAATGCTAAATATGTTGATTGCTGGCCTGTTAAGGACGATTTTTCGAAAAATGAATTGATCTTTATTCTGCATAAATCCAGGTTTAGCCATAAAATCTCTTAATATTGTTTAAGAGATTGGCGTAACCGAAGCTTGAATATCTTAATTATGGGACTAAAATAAAAATGCCCCAAAAATTAATTATGGGGCATTTTTAGAAAGTTTATTTTTTGAATTATTGTGCCGGGAAACTGAAATTGTAAGTACCCTGGTTGCTTACTCCCGAAATGTTAACCATATTATTCTTGGTTTGCGGTAAAGCTTTTTGTACGTCAGCTACGCTATTTACACTTATACCATTCACTTTGGTAATAATTAATCCTTTTTCAACGCCAATGTTGTCAAAAGCTTTTCCTGTAGTAACGGATGTTACAACAACACCATTATCAATACCGTATTTAGATTTTTGAGCTTGTGTTGCCGGAGCAAAGCTGGCCCCCAATTTTGCAACTTCAACACCTTTTGATACATTACTTGTTGAAACTCCAACACTGGATTCGCCTTTTAGGGTAACGTTATAATCTTTTAAAGCACCATCTCTTAAAATAGTTAACTTCACTTTGTCGCCAGGATTTAAACGGCCAATTTTCTCTTGTAAATCAGGTGAATCAAATACCGCTACACCATCAACCTTTTTAATAATATCACCAGCTTTTATACCCGCGGCTTCAGCTGCTCCTTTTGGTACAACATCACTCACATAAAGACCATTAATTTCGTTGGTTTTCATGTCTTCAGTATTGTCAGGGCCAAGAGGTTTAAAGCTTACCCCAATATAACCTCTTTTTACAGAGCCGTATTTTATGAAGTCATCAACAATTTTTCTCGCGAGATTAACAGGGATAGCAAAGCCGTAACCTTGGTTATATCCACTTTGAGAAGCAATTGCAGAATTAATGCCAACCAATTCGCCATTTGCATTTACCAAAGCACCACCACTATTTCCAGGATTAATTGCCGCATCGGTTTGAATAAAAGATTCGATACTGGAATTGATTACCGATGCAGGCATTTTACCTGTACGGTTAAGTTGCTCCATTTGCTCATCAGATAGATTTTGCAATTGTTCTTCCTGCTGCTCACGACCAATAATGCCAATGCTACGTGCTTTTGCACTCACAATACCAGCAGTAACTGTAGTATTCAAATCCAAAGGATAACCAACCGCTAAAACCCACTCACCAACCTGAACATGATCAGAATTACCCATTTTTACTACAGGCAAACCTGTTAAATTCACTTTAATCAGTGCCAAATCCGTATTCGGATCACGACCAATAACTTTAGCTTCTACTTTACGTCTATCTGTTAAAACTACTTCTACTTTCTCTGCATTTTCAACCACGTGATTATTGGTAACGATATAACCATCCTGACTGATAATTACACCCGAACCCGATGCAGCTTTTGGTTGGCGTTGCATTTGGCGGCCACGGCCACCGAAGAAATCTTCCATCATATCAAACGGAGATGAACTTCCCTGGCTTCTCCCTGATGCGGAATAAGTTGTTTTGATGTGGACCACGCCCGGCGCAACTGCAGCGGCTGCCTGAGTAAAATCAAGTGTGCCGGCTGATGAAACCTTAAGCGGGTTACTTGCGAAATACAAATCTTGTTTTTCAGAAATTGTACTGCCTGTTTGGTTACGTTCAAATAGTTTGTAACCTCCAATTGCTGCTGCACCACCTATAAATGCAGCCAACACTGTAATTCCTAATATTTTTTTCATGTGTTTAATAATGTTTTAATGACTATGTGCATCACAAGTTATTATCGATTAATTCAGCTGATTACTTATGATGGGCTCATTTGCTTGTTAGATTGTTTTGTTTTAATAAGGTTGCGAGAGCACTGTGTCGATTTTAATTTAAGCAGAATGCTCTAGCGGTTTTAGCTATTTAAAATTTTCTTTTCTTAAGTTTATTCAAATTTAATACCATATAAACGATATTTGCATACGAAAAGCACTTGTTTTGTGTTAAAAAATGTTAAATCAAAAATCAAAACTTGTTAAGTCCTTTTCACAGCTCAAATATTGCATTTAAAAATGAAGCTTTCATGAAAATTAATTTCTTTAAATACCAGGGTGCCGGAAACGATTTTATTTTGATAGACCATACTATGAGTCCATTAAAAAGCATTGATAATAAGCTTGTTGAGCAGCTTTGCCATAGGCGATTCGGCATTGGGGCTGATGGATTGATGTTCATTACAACCCATGATGAATACGATTTTGAGATGCATTATTTTAATGCGGATGGCAAATTGGGAAGCATGTGTGGCAATGGCGGTAGATGTATTGTTGCTTTTGCCAAGCACCTGGGAATTATTGATAAGGAAACAAACTTTTTGGCAGTTGATGGTCCTCACTATGCCAGAATTTCAGAAAATGGCGAATGGGTAGATCTGCAAATGATTGATGTTGACATGATTAATAAAGATGGTGATGCCTTTGTTTTAAATACGGGTTCTCCCCATTATGTAGCCCTGCAAAATGATCTGAAAGATTTTGATGTTTTCCATGAGGGGAAAAACATTCGCTATAACGATACCTATAAAGCTCAGGGCATTAATGTAAATTTTGTTGAGGATATGGGCGATCATTTATTCGTGCGGACTTATGAACGTGGTGTTGAAGATGAAACCTATGCCTGTGGAACCGGCGTTACCGCTGTGGCAATGGCTATGGCAAAACATAAAAATCAAACAGGCCATATTAAAACGGATATTAAAGTTTTGGGTGGCGATATTAAAATAGAATTTGATTACGATGGGAAAGTCTTTAGCAATGTTTTTTTATGTGGCCCAGCGAAATTGGTTTTTGAGGGGGATATGAATTAGAATTGTATGGGTTATTTATTTAACCACTTTTATGTAAACCTATATTCCGTACCTGCCAAGTGATGGGTTCCGGGTATGGTAAAACGGCAGGTTTATTAAACCATTTAAGGCATATAGAAATATTTAAAGTAGCTATGTCAGCGTTCTACAGGCTCTCTAAATCTTAATAAAGAAGCAGAGGAAGTTTCGGAAAATGAGTAGAAGCTAAACAATGAAATACAGAACCAAAAGCAAAGCGTTTTTTTGTAAAATCCCATCTTTTAACCGAATTTAACCTCTGTCGCAAGATATTTACATATTAAATCTTAAAGGGTTTTCCAATGTAAGGTATTTTAAGTCAGTGGTTTAAATAATTTTTTGGATTTTTTGTTTCTTAAAAATAAATCAATCGATTGATTAAATGACAGAATTTCGACAGAATTAAACTTTTTTGAACTCTATTTTTGGGCAGTTATTACGGAAATCAAAAATCTGGTTCGATTACAATTTAACCCCAGAATTTAAATTTAAACACACGAAAATAGTCCATGAGAAAAGTAACCACTCTCTTTTTTAGTATAAGCCTTAGTATGCTTTTAGCATCTTGCGGAAATAATGAAGATGCAAAAAAAGCCCAGGCTGCGGCCGCAGCCGCACCGCAAGCCTACCCGGTTTTTGCAGTAAATGCACAATCCACCACGCTCGATTCTGATTATCCTGCAACAATAGAAGGTATTCAAAATATTGACATACGCCCCAAAGTTGATGGCTTTATTCAAAAAATTTATGTTGATGAAGGTGCTGTAGTTAAAAAAGGCCAGTTGCTTTTTACAATTAGTGCACCGCAGTATGAGCAACAGGTTAGAACAGCAAAAGCATCAATTAGCAGCGCCGAAGCCGATGTTAACGCCGCCCAACTTCAGGTTAATAAAACCAAACCACTGGTTGATAAGGATATCATCAGTAAATACGATTTAGATGCTGCTCAATTAACTTTACAAAGCAGAAAGGCGGCTTTGGCGCAAGCAAAGGCTGAATTGGTAAATGCCAGGGTAAATTTAGGTTATACCAGCATTACCAGTCCTGTAGATGGCATTATAGGTAGTATTCCCTTTAAAACGGGAAGTTTGGTAAGCAGCAGCAGTGCCCAGCCCTTAACTACAGTTTCAAATATTTCTAAGGTTTACGCATACTTCTCGTTAAACGAAAAGCAATTGCTGGATTTTTCTAAAACCTATAAGGGCAATACGCTTGCACAGCAAATGAAAAACATTCCGGCAGTTAGTTTGGTACTGGCTGATGGAAGTATATACGCTCAAAATGGTAAAATTGAATCTATAAATAGTCAGATTAACACCAATACTGGCTCTGCAAGTTTAAGAGCAACTTTTCCAAATCCAATAGCTTTATTAAAAAGCGGGTCAAGTGCTTCTGTTCGTATTCCTCAACACTTAGAAAATGCGATCCTGGTTCCTCAAAAATCTACTACTGATTTACAGGGCAAAAAATTTGTTTACGTTTTAGGCGATTCTTCTAAAATTGTAAGCACAGAGATCCAAATTATGGAATTGGCTAAAGACAAATTTTATGTAGTGACGAAGGGGCTTAAGGCTGGGGATAAAATTGTACTTGAAGGTTTCCAATCCTTAAAAGACGGTGTGAAAATTAAACCTGAAGAGCAGAATTCCGATTCAGTTTATGCTGAAATAAAAAAATAACATCTACGTACCTGCCGATTATATGATCGGACGAAATTAGTAAATATGTTTAAGAAATTTATAGAAAGGCCGGTTTTATCAACGGTTATATCCATCATCATTGTAATCCTGGGTATATTGGGTTTGGCGACACTGCCTGTTTCCCAATATCCGGAAATTGCACCTCCAACGGTTCAGGTTTCCGCATCATACCAGGGAGCTAATGCTGATGTGGTTTTGAGTAGTGTGGTTGTTCCGCTTGAAGAACAAATAAATGGAGTAGAGGACATGACTTACATGACTTCTACAGCAAGTAATGATGGTACAGCAACCATCACTGTAAACTTTAAATTGGGTACAAACCCAGATTTAGCGGCTGTAAATGTTCAAAACAGGGTAGCGAGAGCAACCAGTTTACTGCCGGCAGAGGTTACAAGAGCTGGTGTAATTACCGCTAAAAAACAAGCCAGTAATGTGCTGATTTTTGGTATTTATAGCGATGATCCGTCTTACGATCAGAAGTTTCTACAGAATTATGCCAACATTAACATCATTCCACAAATTAAGCGTATTAATGGTGTAGGAGATGCAAGTGCGTTCGGTACTTTAGATTATACCATGCGTATTTGGTTAAAACCTGATGTGATGGCCACTTATGGTTTGGTGCCCAATGATGTTAGTGTGGCTCTTGCGGAACAAAATATTGAGGCTGCTCCAGGTCAGTTTGGCGAACAGGGAAATCAGGCTTTTCAATATACTTTAAAGTATACAGGCCGATTAAAAAATGAAACCGAATTTAGCAACATCATCATCAGAACTGATGCGAATGGTCAGATGCTTCGTTTAAAAGATATTGCCAGGATTGAACTTGGTGCTCAAAGCTATGCCAGTTCGGTTAAATTTGATGGTAAACAAGCTTTGGGGATCGCCATTAACCAAACAGCGGGTTCAAATGCAAAAGAAGTGATTGAGAACGCCATCAAAACTTTAGATGATGCTTCCAAATCATTTCCAAAAGGTGTTCATTATTCTACATTGGTTAACGTTAACGATTTTCTTGACGCTTCCATAGAAAAAGTGCTACACACCTTGGTTGAAGCCTTTATTTTGGTTTTCCTTGTGGTGTTTATTTTTCTTCAGGATTTTCGGTCCACTTTAATTCCGGCGATTAGTGTTCCTGTGGCTATTATCGGAACTTTCTTTTTCCTGAGCTTATTTGGTTTTACAATAAACCTCTTAACCTTATTCGCTCTCGTACTCGCTATTGGAATTGTGGTAGATGACGCGATTGTAGTGGTTGAGGCTGTTCATGCCAAACTGGATCATGGTTATAAAGATGCGAAGAAAGCGACTGTAGATGCAATGGATGATATTAGTGGAGCCATTATTTCCATTACCCTGGTGATGTCGGCGGTTTTTATTCCTGTGAGTTTTATACAGGGTTCATCAGGTGTATTTTATAAGCAATTCGGTTTAACCCTGGCCATTTCTATTATCTTATCCGCAATTAATGCATTGACCTTAAGTCCGGCATTGTGTGCTTTATTTTTGAAACCACATAAAGAAGAGCATGAAAGGCCTAAGGATTTTTTACATCGTTTTTATGATGCCTTTAATACTTCTTTCGAAGCCGTAATGGGTAAATACAAGAAATCAGTTGGTTTTTTATCCAGAAAAAAATGGATTGTGGGTTTGGGGATCGCATTTTTTACAGTGGTTTTAATTTGGACAATGAACACAACTCCAAAAGGCTTTGTACCAAATGAGGATTTGGGAACGATTTTTTCAGACATTTCTTTACCGGCTTCAACATCACAGGAAGGAACAAATATCGTAATTACAAAAATTGACAGCATAGCTAAAACCATTCCTGAAATCAAAAGCTCATTCAGGGTAGTTGGCCGAAGCCTTATCAGCGGTTCTGGCAGTTCTTATGGTATGGTTATCGCCCGTTTAGCCCCATGGAATGAGCGTAAGCGTGATGTTAAAGCCATTATTGGAGAGTTATTTGCGAAAACAGCCAGTATAAAAGGTGCAAAAATCATTTTCTTTGCTCCACCAACCATCCAGGGCTTTGGTACAAGTGGTGGTTTCGAATTTCAGTTACAGGATAAAACCGGTGGCGACATCAAAAAATTCAATGAAGTCGCAAATGGCTTTTTAGCGGCTTTAGGTAAACGTCCGGAAGTTCAATATGCATCCACATCTTTCAATCCTAATTTTCCTCAATATCAAATTGATGTAAATGTAGCCAAAGTGAAACAGGCAGGCTTAACTGTAAATGATGTGTTGGGTGTTTTACAAGGTTATTATGGAGGCGTTTATGCATCAAATTTTAATAAATTCGGTAAACAATTTAGGGTTATGTACCAGGCTGATGCTCAGTATCGTGCAAATCAGCAAAGTCTAACACGTATTTATGTCCGTAATTCGAATGGTACAATGGCGCCAATTTCAGAGTTTATCAATTTAGAAAAAGTTTATGGGCCGCAGGCGATTTCACGTTTTAATTTGTTTACTTCCATTGCTGTAACCGGTAGCCCCAATGCAGGATATAGTTCAGGTGATGCCTTGAAGGCTGTACAGGAAGAGGCTGCAATCCACTTGCCAGCTGGTTATGGATACGAATTTTCGGGTTTATCAAGGGAGGAAATGAGTAGTGGTAGTCAAACCATTTTTATCTTTTTGCTTTGTGTGGTTTTTGTTTACTTTTTGCTTTGTGCTCAATATGAAAGCTATATTTTACCATTGGCGGTATTAATTTCATTGCCAGTTGGTTTAGCAGGTGTATTCGTTTTTGATAAAATATTTAAGGTCGATAACAACATCTATACTCAAATTACATTGATCATGCTGGTTGGATTATTAGCAAAAAACGCGATTTTGATTGTTGAGTACGCGGTAGATAGAAGACGCAAGGGTATGAGTATTGTTAATGCGGCAATTAATGGTGCAACAGCTCGTTTGAGACCAATTTTAATGACATCTTTCGCTTTTATTTTAGGTTTAATGCCGCTAATGTTATCAACAGGAGTTGGTGCAGCCGGAAATAAATCAATTGGTACAGGCGCTGTTGGTGGTATGTTAATCGGTACCATATTCGGAGTATTTGTTATTCCTGCATTGTTTATCATTTTTCAAAGCCTTCAAGAAAAGGTAAGCAGCAAATCTCCCTTTGATGAGGGAATTGATGCTGAACAAGTAGCAGAAGAAGAGGAATACGAATTAGCTGCCAACCACCAACATTAATTTTAAGAACATGAAATTTAGATATAAGCATTTTTTTTTAATCGGTTTTACCTTAATTACCTTTAGTGCCTGTGTAACACAAAAATACAATAGACCGCAAGTTAAGAGTGATGGTTTATACCGGGATAATAACAACACCGATACCACAACCATGGCAGATTTGCCATGGAAAAGTTTATTTGCCGATACCACTTTGCAATCACTGATTCAACAAGGCTTAAATGAAAATCTGGATATTAAACAGGCTATTGAAAGGATAAAAATTGCCGAAGCCACTTTGCAACAAAGTAGAGCGTCATTGTTTCCAAGTTTACAGGCTGATTTATCGGTTACAGATGCTAAGCAATCGGCAAGAGCAGTGGCTTTCCCCGCCGGAACAATAAATTTAGAAACCCAAACGTACAAGGCACAATTAAGCAGTAGTTGGGAAGCTGATATCTGGGGTAAACTCAGTAGTGCTAAACGGGCTGCGTATGCCACTTTATTACAAAGCGATGCTGCTAAAAGGGCTGTTCAAACGCAATTGATAGCCACTATTGCCAACAATTACTATGCTTTATTGGCACTTGATAAGCAACTGGCTATTACAGAGCAAACCATAAAAATTAGAGAGAAGGATGTAGAAACTATGAAAGCCTTGAAAGAGGGTGCTGTAGTGAATGGTGCTGCAGTGGTACAAAGTGAAGCTAATTTATATGCGGCACAGGTAACTTTGCCCGATTTAAAAAGGAGCATAAAAGAGGCAGAAAATGCTTTAAGTATATTGTTAGCAAGAGCGTCAGGAAGTATCAATCGCAATACTTTAGATCAGCAGGTACCTTATAACAATTTGCAGACTGGAGTGTCAGCACAGTTGCTACAGAATCGCCCTGATGTACAGGCTGCGGAATTTGGTTTCAGATCTGCTTTTGAAAATACCAATGTTGCGAAAACCTATTTTTATCCTGCTTTAACTTTAACGGCAAGCGGTGGTTTATCGAGTTTACAACTGAAAGATTTTTTCAACAACGCTGTTTTTTACAATTTAGTTGGCGGCTTAACTCAACCCATTTTTGCCAAAGGCCAAAACAGGGCCCGTTTAAAAACAACTGAAGCTCAACAACAACAAGCATTTTATACATTCCAGCAAACACTTTTAACCGGCGGGCAAGAAGTATCCAACGCTTTATATGCTTACCAAACTGCATCAGAAAAAGAGGCGACAAGAGCAAAACAAATTGCATCCTTAACTAAAGCGGTAGATTTTACAAAAGAATTATTACGGTATAGTTCAGCTACAAATTATACCGATGTTTTAACTTCAGAGCAAAGTTTGTTGGCTGCTCAGTTAAGTAGTATTAATGATAAATTGCAAAAACTACAATCGGTAGTAAATTTATACCGTGCATTAGGTGGAGGCTGGAAATAAAGGTATGTTTAACTTGCGAAGTTTTGGCGGTGAGCGCAAGAGAACTTCGCAAGTTTTCAATAGGGCTTAAAAATATTTTTAGACTTACAAAGTTTATTCGTTTCTCAACCCAACAAAACTTCGTAAGTCTGCCACAACCTATTTACATTTAGACTACTTCATGCCAAGCACATTCACACCTTGTTCAAAAACAAGAGATGTAGCCTGTCTTTAAAAAAGCATCTGTGCCTATCTGTGGCAAAAAAATAGTGCTAATATTTAGAGATTACTTCACGCCAAGTACATCAACTCCCTGTTCGAAAACAACATCAACAGGGATATTCTTTTTGGTTAATCTATCTAAATCTTTTTGTAATTCTGTTGAGATAACCGCTTTCTCTTTCTGAGCTTTTTCTACAGCAACTTTATCTCCATTGCCTTGTAAGGTAATGATGAAAGCGCTTAATTCATTCATCGCTGAAGCGAATTTATCAAAGTTTACTTTGTAAGTTCCTTTATCGGTACGTTCGAAAGCACCTTTCTCCTTGAAATAATTGAAACATTGCATGTTGGCTTTTCCATGAGCTTCTGATACACCAAAACGAACTGAACGTAAAATACCCGCCATGAAAGTGGTATAATAATCTTTAATATCGCCCTGCAGTTCGCCTTTTTTAAGCAGGCCGGTTACCATGTATAAACCTAAAATATCAGCTTTCCCCTCTTCCAACCAGCTGTATTGTTCTTTTAAGGCTTGACGAACAAATCCTTTTCCAGTAATGGTTTTTTTAATCCCTAAGCCATGTGCAACTTCATGGAACATTACATTTGCGAAGAAAGCATCAAACTTGATGTATTGCTGTTGTTCGGCATCAATTAATTCTTTCGAAATCGGAACAAGAATTTTATCGAATTTTGCCTGCATTGCATTTTTAAGCTGTGAACGGCGAGTTCCCTTTTCTTGTTGGATTTTCTCATCGTTTGGCAAATTAACGGCAATGGTTTTGGAACCTGCATTGCAATCCCCGGCATAATAAACTACATCATAAGCATTTAATTCTGAATCTGTTCCGGGAGTTTCAGTTTTATATTTAGCAGCAACGGGTAGATTTTTTTGCAAATCGGGTAGCATTTTAACATATTTTGCCAGCCGTTTACTCCACTCTTTATCTTTTATCAGCACATAAGCTTCGTAGCTTGTGCGGGCATTGAAAAGTTTGTCTTCATAGTTTTCTATTGGGCCTATGATAATATCCAATCCATTGGTTTTCATATCCAACCAGGCATAATCGCTTGCGGTAAAATTATCCGTAACCAAGGCATCAGCCCTTAAGTTTAAATATTTTTTTAATCCAGCATCATCAGCAATTAATGCTGCTTGTTTTAATAATGAAGATGCTTTTTGTAACTCGGATGCAAATAAAACATGATAGGGAACAGTGCTTAATTTTCCGGTACTATCTTTTCTGATTACTGAATATGCGCCAAATTTATCGCTCAGGTTAGATTTCTCAATGGCATCTTTACTTAGGCCAATAGGATAAAAGGAAGCACCTTCAGGTTTAGTTCCTATACCTGTAACAAAAGGTTTATCGTTGTTTAACCTATCCCAAGGGCCATAATTGATGTTCACAAAGTCGCGTGTTTTTTCATCTTTAATTGTAGCCAATAAGCTATCGCGTTGCGGATATACCTGTTTCCAATACAATTCGTCCATAATTTCTGCGGCCTGAATAAGCAGAGGTAAAATTTTACGGTCGTTAACGCTTAACTGATTGATGTTTGTAGTCAGTTTTACCCTTTCATAAATGGGCAAACGTTGTGCAACATAACTTGTAAGGCTATCTTTCTGGATAACTATGGCTGCTTTGTCATCAGTTGGTTTTGAGGTGTTAACACATGCTGAAAAAAGACTTGCTGAAATGGCTAAGGCCGATAAAAATATGTTTGATTTATATAAATTCTTCATTTTTAAAATATATCGCTACTAAATTAGTAAAATTTGAAAGCTTTGTATAAAGTTTGATGCAAAGGATGAAGTTTAGCATAACTTTGTAACTTCAAGATTTAACGAATAAAACTATGGTATTAAAATCCAGATCACTTTTTTTAATTGCTTTTACGCTGCTTGTGTCAGCCTGTAGTACCAATAAATATGCTGCAACAGAGAAAATTTATAAACAAAAAGCTAAAGATTTTTCTAAAATAATTCGCAGTATCCCACCAGAGGGACAACTTTACGATCCATTAGAAGCAGCGAACCAAACCTGGGTTGGCTCTGTAAATTTTGGAATACGTAAACCGAATTTTGTCATTATTCACCATACTGCTCAAGACAGTTTGGCCCAAACAATAAAAACTTTTCACTCTACAAAGGCCGGAACAAGTGCACACTATGTTATAAGTCGTGATGGAAAAGTAGTGCAGATGGTTAACGATTATCTTCGTGCCAACCATGCCGGCATTAGTAAATGGGGGAAGGATACCGATTTGAACTCTTCTTCAATTGGTATTGAATTGGATAATAATGGCACGACAGATGTTTGGACAGATGTGCAGATTAACAGTTTGATTAAGTTATTGACCACATTGAAAAAAAAGTACGGCATACCAACCGCTAACTTTATCGGACATGCTGATATTGCTCCAAAGCGCAAACCAGATCCGAATAATTTTCCATGGAAAAAACTGGCCGAAAAGGGTTTTGGATATTGGTATGATGATATTCTGAAAAATCCTCCGGTAGATTTTGATACAACAAACGCACTAAAGCTTATTGGTTACGATACGAGTGATTTGGGCGCCGCTATAACTGCCTTTAAACGGCATTTTATCCAAACCGATATCACACCAAAGTTAACACCCGTAGATATTTTGGTTTTGTATAATTTGTATACGAAATACTAGATAGGTTTGAAGGCAGAGGGTTAAAAGGTTTAAGGTAAAAATTAGCCCTTGTATTATTCTGTTACAGAAATCCAGATGAACACAGAATTATTTCATCATATTTTTCCGCGACTTTTGTGTTTCTGTGGCAATTTTTATAGGCGTTCAAAAGCAAAGTGAAAAAAAATGCACAGATAAACAGTTTAAAATCTGTGTTCATCTGTGCATCTCTGTGGCCAAAAAGCCAAAGGTTTAATTCGCTTTCTTAAATGTATCCTTTAAAGAAACGGTACGATTGAAAACCAATTTATCAGCTGTAGAATCTTTATCCAAACAGAAATAACCTTTACGAATAAATTGATAACGGCTTTCTAAGTTTGCATCTGCCAAAGCAGGTTCGATATAAGCATTTGGAATAATCTCTAAACTCTGAGAATTTAAATAATCTTTAAAATCGCCCTCTTCGGCATCTGGTGTTTCTGAACTAAATAAACGATCGTATAAACGGATTTCGGCCGTTTTTGCATGTAAAGCACTAACCCAGTGGATGGTTCCTTTTACATGGATTCCACTCGTATCACTGCCGCTTTTTGATTCAGGAATATAGCTGCAATGAATTTCAGTTATATTACCGTTTTCATCTTTTATAAAATCTTCACATTTAACAATGTAAGCAAATTTTAAACGAACCATTGCTCCCGGTGCCAAACGAAACCATTTTTTAGCAGGGACTTCCATAAAATCTTCACGCTCAATCCAAAGCTCATTACTGAAAGGAATCATGCGGGTACCACCGCCATCTTCTGCTTCAGGATTATTTTCTCCAATTAATTCTTCCGTTTTTCCTTCCGGATAATTGCTGATCACTAATTTTATCGGATCTAAAACTGCCATTACGCGATTGGCTGTTTTATTCAGATCTTCACGGATACAGAATTCCAATAAGCTCAATTCAATCAGGTTTTCGCGTTTTGCAATTCCAATGCGTTCGCAAAATTCACGAATGCTTTTTGGAGTGAAACCTCTCCTGCGCAAGCCGCTAATGGTAGGCATGCGGGGGTCATCCCAACCGCTAACCAGGTTTTCGTTAACCAATTGAAGCAATTTACGCTTGCTCATAACCGTACTGGTTAGGTTCAAACGGGCAAATTCATATTGTTTTGAGGGGAAAATCTCCAGTTTCTCTATAAACCAATCGTATAATTCACGGTGTGAAACGTATTCTAAAGTGCAAATAGAGTGTGTTATATTTTCGATGCTGTCACTTTGGCCATGGGCAAAATCGTACATTGGATAAATACACCATTTGTTGCCTGTACGGTGATGTTCAGCATGTTTTATGCGGTAAATAATTGGGTCGCGCATTAACATATTCGGACTTGCCATATCAATTTTAGCCCTTAATATATAAGCACCATCGCCAAATTCTCCGTTTTTCATTCTGCTGAAAAGATCAAGATTTTCTTCAATACTGCGATTGCGCTGAGGGCTATCTTGCCCAGGTTCTGTCGGCGTACCTTTTAAAGCGGCAATTTCATCTGCTGTGCTTTCATCAACATAAGCTAAGCCTTTTTCAATCAGCTTAACTGCGAAACCATAAAGTTCATCAAAATAATCTGATGCATATAATTCATTTTTCCAGCTGAAACCTAACCATTTAATATCTTCTTGCTGGCTATTAACATACTCTGTTTTCTCTGTTACCGGATTGGTATCATCAAAACGTAAATTGGTATAACCACCATATTTTTGTGTCAGTCCGAAATTTAAGCATATTGCTTTCGCATGGCCAATGTGTAAATAACCATTTGGTTCTGGTGGAAAACGCGTAACCAAAGTTTTATACCTGCCACTATTTAAGTCGTTCTCAACAATCTCTTCGATAAAGTTTAATGACTTCTCTTCACTCATAAAAACCTGTAAATTAAGGATGCAAAGGTAAAAAGATTGAGCGTAATTCTACTTGTTTTAGTTAATGATTAATTTGAGCACCAAAATCAATACATTTACATCAACTTAATATTCATTATGAGCAAAGTATTAAATCGGCCAATACGGGTGTTGGTGGCAAAAGTTGGGCTTGATGGCCATGATAGAGGGGCAAAAGTTATTGCAACTTCCTTACGGGATGCAGGAATGGAAGTCATTTATACCGGCTTAAGGCAAACGCCTGAAATGGTTGTTAATACGGCCTTACAGGAAGATGTTGATGCCATCGGAATTTCCATTTTATCAGGGGCACACATGACTGTTTTTCCAAAAATTATTCATTTTATGAAAGAAAAAAAGATGGATGATGTATTACTTACAGGGGGAGGAATTATTCCCGATGCTGATCGGGCAAAACTCGCCAAAATGGGGGTTGGAGAACTATTTCCACCCGGAACAACGATGGCTAGTATTGTAGAATATATTCAAAATTGGGTTACAGAAAACAGAAATTTTTAAGCCATGTCATATCAAAATTTATTATCAGAAGTTAAGAATAACATTTTATATGTTACTATAAATCGTGAAAAAGCACTGAATGCATTAAATAAGGATACACTGACAGAACTGGCAGATGTAATTGCTTTTGCAGAAAAAACCGAGGAGGTTAGAGGAGTGATTATTACAGGAGCTGGCGAAAAAGCCTTTGTTGCCGGAGCTGATATTAAAGAGTTTTCTGATTACGATGGGAAACAGGGTGAAGAATTAGCAAGACGTGGGCACGAATTGGTTTTTAATGCCATAGAAAATTCTCCAAAACCCTTTATTGCCGCTATAAATGGTTTCGCTTTAGGTGGAGGCTTAGAGCTGGCCATGGCTTGTCATATGCGTATTGCATCAGATCATGCAAAATTGGGATTGCCGGAGGTTACTCTGGGATTGATTCCAGGTTATGGAGGGACTCAGCGTTTAACTCAGTTGGTTGGAAAAGGCAAAGCGATAGAGATGATTACCACCGCAAATATGATTACAGCCCTTGAGGCTGAAAAAATGGGTTTGGTTAATGATGTTGTTAGCCCACCCCACTTAATCAGTAAAGCAGAATCTATTTTAAATCTTATAAAAGAGCGTGCACCACTAGCCGTAGCGTCAGCAATAAAATCTATTGTTTCATCAATAAATGATGCAGATGGCTACCAAACTGAAATTTCGGAATTTGGAAAATGCTTTGAAACAGAAGATTTTAAGGAAGGTGTAGCCGCCTTTATGGAAAAGAGAAAACCTGTTTTTACAGGGAAATGACCCGTTTTGTATTATTAATATGACGCTTTTTAAAAAAGTGTAGAAAAAATTTCCCAATTCAATATATTTTTGTTAAATATGTGCTATATTAATTTCTAAATAAGGCCTCCCTATTCTATTAAGAAAAAACAATAATTAGTTGTTGGATATCGAGGGTTTGATTAGAATAAAAAACAGATTTATTCTGATGAAGAAGAAAATACTAATAATTGACGACGAAGTAAATATCGGGCTCTTACTCTCAAAATTTCTAACCAGAAATGGTTTTGAAGTTTCTAATGCAATAACAGGTACCTCTGCATTGGAGATTTTAACTAATGAAACTTTCGACTTGGTTTTATGTGATTACCGTCTTGAAGATACTGATGGCCGTCAAATCCTAATCAAGATTAAAGAAGATTATCCAAGTACCGGTGTAATTATTATAACCGGTTACTCTGATATAAAACTGGCGGTAGAATTAATTAAGCTTGGCGCTTATGATTATATTACCAAACCGCTTTATCCTGATGAAATATTAAATACCATAAATAAGGCACTTGAGACTCAACGTGCATTGAATGAAAACAGAAGCTCATCCAGTAAAAAAAATAATAACAGTAATACAGAAGCCGAATATATAAATTCTACAGAATATATTGATGGTAAGAGTGACGCGGCTACAACCTTATTGAAACAAATTCAACTGATTGCTCCAACTTCTTATAGCATAATTTTGACTGGAAAAAGTGGTACGGGAAAAGAATGTGTAGCTAAAACTATTCATTTAAATAGCTTAAGAAGAGATAAGCCATTTGTAGCAATGGATTGTGGTTCTTTAACCAAAGAGCTTGCCGGAAGTGAATTTTTTGGACATGAAAAGGGTTCATTTACCGGGGCATTATACACTAAAATTGGTCATTTCGAACAGGCAAATGGAGGTACTTTGTTTTTGGATGAGATTGGTAACTTATCTTACGAAATACAGGCAACATTACTTAGAACGGTACAGGAGCGTAAAGTTAAGCGTATCGGTAGTACTAAAGAAATTGATCTTGATGTTCGCATTATCGTAGCAACCAACGAAAATCTGGTTGAGAATATTGAAAAAGGAACATTTAGGGAAGATTTATACCACCGTTTTAATGAGTTCTCTATTCATTTGCCATCTTTAAAAGAAAGAGGAGAGGATATCTTAATTTTTGCAGAGAAGTTTTTAGCGATTGCCAATGAAGAGCTGAACAAGGATATAAAAGGATTTTCTGAAGGGGTAAAAAGCTGTTTTCTAAATTATGGCTGGCCAGGCAACGTTCGTGAATTAAAAAATGTAATCAGAAGGGTTGCATTATTAACGGATACAAATGAAATTCATGTTGATGTTTTACCTCTGGAGTTGTCAAACTATGCCAAGGATTATGAACGTGAAAGTGCTTTGACTCAAGCTAAAGTGAAACCCGCAGATAAGCCTAAAGACTTAAAAAATGCTGCTCAGGAAGCTGAGTTTGATACCATTTTGAACGTTTTAAAAGAGGTGAACTTTAATAAAACCAAGGCCGCAAAAATCTTAAAGATTGATCGAAAAACGCTTTATAATAAAATAAAACAATTAAGTTAAAAGATCACAGTATTTAATCTTAAATGAATAAAACAATATAGGCCGTTTTTATATTTAAAGAATACCAGACATCTAAATTCATGTCAGTATTCTCCTATAAACAACGAAACAATATTAACCTTGTAATTATAATAGCGCTTGGGCTGTTAATTGTATATTCATTGCAAGGTATATTTAGTGCTATTTTAAGCACTTTGGTATTGTATACGATTATGCGGCCAGGATATATCTATCTGGCCGAAATTAAAGGCTGGAATAAAAGATTTGTAGCCATATTCTTAATTATAATCAGTATAATTTTAATTGTACTGCCATTCTATGCATTGAGTAGCATGGTTATTAGTAAAATATCTGAACTGACAAGCAACGAGATATTTTTTAAAAACCTGTTGGTTAAATTACAGCACCTCATTCCTTTAAAAATAAATGAAAACTTAATTCAAGAGGGCCTAAATAGGCTTGGAAACTGGGTTACACAACTTTTTCCCTCACTAATATCAGGTGCTATAAATATAATTTTGAGTTTATTGGTCATGTACTTTTTACTCTACTTTATGTTAATCGGACGGAAAAAATTCGAGTTATCGTTAATAAAATATGCACCATTTAGAGAACAAAATGCATTGCGTTTTGGCGACGAAATGAGAAACACTACCTATGCAAATGTTCTGGGCCAAGGATTAATTTGTTTAGTTCAGGGCTCTTTGGTTAGCTTATCATTTTTTGTTTTAGGATATAAAGACCCTATTTTTTGGGGTGTAATAACAACTTTTATATCATTCGTGCCTATTTTAGGACCGCCTGTAATATTTGTGCCAGCAGCTATTCTGCAAATTGTTGATGGAAATAATTTTGGCGGCTGGGCAATGCTAATCTTCGGTTTTGTTGTAATTATTAATATTGATAATGTACTCAGATTCGTCATTGCAAAAAAAGTTGGTAACATTCATCCTATAATTACAGTAATTGGCGTAATTATTGGTATCCCTTTATTTGGAATACTAGGACTTATTTTTGGTCCGCTACTGTTGTCTTATTTTATATTGCTTGTTAAAATTTATGAAACCAGTACTCTGGCATCAGAAAGACTGGAAAGAATTAAAAACAAATAATAAGCATAACGAGTTATAATTATAGCTTATAATGCAATAGTTTATTATATTGTACATTAATTGTTAAACCTTTAAAATATATTATTATGAATGATAACTCAAAAGTTGTAGTAGCTCTTTTAGCAGGATTAGCTGCCGGCGCCGCGTTAGGTATTTTATTTGCACCAGATAAGGGTGAAGATACCCGTGATAAATTAAGTCAATCTTTAAAAGATTTAGGCGATTCTATTAAAGATAAAGCCGCAGATGAAATTAACAACTTAACAAATCTGAAAGATAAGGTCGTGAGTTCAATTAAAACCAAATTGAGAAGCTCAGAGGAAGAATACAGTGCCGACGACGTAGAACACGCATAAAAGAATAAGCAATTGAATAGAATAACCGGGTGCTTTTTGTACCTGGTTAAATTCCACTACCTATGCATGAAAATAAAGATAAAGGTATAGAAGATCTTGTAAATGATGCCCAAGGCTACCTGGAGACCAGGGTAGAATATACAAGGCTCTATCTTGTAGAAAAGGCATCTAAAATTTTTGCCGATTTGGTTACGAGTACAGCCGTTATTGTGTGTTTCATACTCGCATTTTTGTTTGGCTCTGTAACATTAGCGTTATTTCTGTCAGATATTTTAGGTAGCTATGCCGCAGGTTTTGGTTGTGTTTCCCTGGTGTATATTGTATTGGCATTGATTGTTTATTTAACTAAAAACAAGTATATAGAGAAAGCCATCATAAATATAGCCATTAGAAAGTATTTTGATAAACTTGCAGATAAGGAGGAAGAAGATGAAAAATTATAACATCAGAAATCTTGAAGATTTGCAGGCTAAAAAACTGGAACTAAAAGCACAATATACACTTAAGGGCAGTATCCTAAAAACGGATACCAAATCTTATTTTGGACAATTTACCTTGAGAGCGTTAATTAAAAGATATGCTACACCAAGCAATCTTTTTAAGGTTGACGATAAGTTAAACCTTAGCGGAACGGTTATGTCATTGATTTTGCCAATGATTATGAATAAAACCATTTTTAGAGGATCAGGATTTTTGACTAAAGCAGCTGTTGGTCTGGCATCTGGTAAGCTTGGTAAATCTTTGGATGCTGAACATTTATCGGCTATTTTTAATTCAGTAAAAGGCTGGTTTAGTAAGAAAAAGGAGAAAAAAGAAAAGAAATTCATTGATTATGGCATTCCGCCAGATAGTGAAACTTTTTAAGTAAAAGCCTCGATTTTACAAAATCGAGGCTTTTTTTGCCACTGGTCATTGCTGAGAGACACGAAACAATCTTTTTTGTGTTGTCAGATGGTAACTGACAATATGAATTTGGAAAAGTGCAGGATAGTAATACCCTACGCTACTTCGATTACAAATCAGTTTTAATCTTTAATTCTTTCAATTGTTTGTCGTCAATTGTACTTGGACTATCGATCATTACATCTCTGCCCGAATTGTTTTTCGGGAAAGCAATCACATCGCGGATAGAATCCAACCCTGCAAAAATTGAAGTTAAACGATCGAAACCGAAAGCAATACCACCGTGCGGAGGAGCGCCAAATTCGAATGCATCCATTAAGAAACCAAATTGTTTTTGGGCCTCTTCGGTGCTGAAACCTAAATGTTTGAACATCAGGGCTTGCAAATCACGATCGTGGATACGGATTGAACCGCCGCCAATTTCTGTTCCGTTGATAACCATATCGTAGGCATTTGCACGTACTTCGCCTGGCTTGGTATCTAACAAAGCAATATCTTCAGGTTTTGGTGAAGTAAATGGATGGTGCATAGCATGATAACGGTCCGTTTCTTCATCCCATTCTAAAAGCGGGAAATCTAAAACCCAAAGTGCAGAAAATGTATTTTTATCACGTAAGCCTAAACGATTGCCCATCTCTAAACGGAGCTCGTTTAATTGCTTGCGGACTTTATCTGTCGGACCAGCTAAAATCAATAATAAATCGCCTTTTTCGGTTTCGAAAGCCTCGGACCACTGTTTCAAATCTTCTTCATTAAAGAATTTATCTACTGAAGATTTTATGGTTCCATCATCATTATGACGGGCATAAATTAATCCTGTAGCACCAATTTGTGGACGTTTGATGAAATCAGTTAATTCATCCAGCTGTTTACGGGTATAATGTGCAGCGCCTTTAGCGTTGATGCCGACAACTAATTCTGCATTGTCAAAAACAGGGAAGCCTTTTCCTTTTGCTAAATGGTTAAGCTCCACAAATTGCATATCAAAACGGGTATCCGGTTTGTCAGAACCATATAAACGCATTGCATCTGCGTATTGCATACGTGGCACCTCTGGTAAATCGTAATCACGAACTTCTTTAAATAAAGTACGGATTAAACCTTCAAAAGTATTTAAAATATCTTCCTGCTCAATAAACGACATTTCACAGTCAATCTGGGTAAATTCAGGCTGACGATCTGCTCTTAAATCCTCATCTCTAAAGCATTTTACAATCTGAAAATAACGGTCGAAACCAGAAACCATAAGCAATTGCTTAAAAGTTTGAGGAGATTGAGGCAAAGCATAAAACTCGCCACCATTCATCCGGCTAGGTACCACGAAATCTCTCGCACCTTCTGGTGTAGATTTAATTAAAACCGGAGTTTCTACTTCAATAAAATTTAAAGCATCTAAATAACGGCGAACAGATTGTGCCATTTTATGACGCAAAACCAGGTTATTACGAACCGGGTTGCGGCGTAAATCCAGGTAACGGTATTTCATACGCAACTCATCTCCACCATCTGTTTCATCATCAATTAAGAATGGAGGCAATTTCGCGGAATTTAAAATTTCCAATGCGGTAATTTTAATTTCAATATCGCCAGTTGGCATTTTTGGATTCTTGTTACTGCGTTCCACAACAATGCCAATAGCTTTAATTACAAACTCGCGGCCTAATGTGCGGGCTTTTTCGCAAAGCTCACGATTATCGTCCATGTTAAAAACCAACTGGGTAATGCCATAACGATCGCGAATGTCTATAAAAGTCATGCCGCCTAAATCTCTTGATTTTTGCACCCAACCACACAAAGTTACACTATCACCTAAATTTTGAAGGTTTAATGCACCGCAAGTTACTGTTCTTAACATATGTACTGTTCTAAATTTAGCGGCAAAAATACCGAATTAGTTTTAAAGTTTGGAAATGAAGATTTAAGGATTTTTTGATGTCATTTTATCTGTTGAAAATGTTAATAATTCAGACAGCCCATTTTTAATTAACCACTAATCTTAAATACTGAATTATTTTGATTTTTCCTTGCTGATTTGTTTCAGCCCCCAGTTTTGCAGATGGTTGATAAATGGGATAAGTTCTGCGCCAACGTCGGTTAAGCTATATTCAACTTTTGGGGGCACCTCAGGATATACTTTTCTGGTTACTAAATTATCATCTTCCAGCTCGCGGAGTGTTTGAGTGAGCATTTTTGGGGTTATATCTGGTAGTGTTCTCTTCAATTCGCCATAGCGTAATATTGTTTTTTCATTTAGATGCCAAATGATGCGTCCTTTATATTTGCCGCCAATCCGTCTGAACGCATAATCAACCGGGCACATGGGTTCAATAAAACTATTTTTCATGATTTTTTCTTTTTTATTTGTCTGATAATCAGTTATAGTATATTTTTAGTATGTAGGTTACAAAATTGTGCATACTTGTTATAAGTATATTACTAAGATAAATTTGTTTTATAAAAAATCAATAAAAATTATGAAAGCGTTTGTTTTAAATGAGACTGGCGATATAAATAAATTGGTATTACAAGAAATTGAAAAACCAATAATTGCTGATCGTGAAGTTTTAGTAAAAGTAAGAGCAATAAGCATCAACCCGGTTGATGTTAAGGCTCGGGGTAACGAAGGAATTTTAACCTGGTTATATAAGGATCAACGACCTGTAATTTTAGGTTGGGATATCTCCGGAGATGTAGTTGAGGTAGGTAATAACGCTCGCAATTATAAGGAAGGAGATGCTGTTTTTGGAATGGTAAATTTCCCCTCTGCTGGTAATGCTTATGCGGAATATATTGCAATACCTGAAAATCAATTGGCTCTAAAACCACTAAATATTAGTTACGAAGAGGCTGCAGCAGCTACTCTGGCGGCATTAACGGCCTGGCAAGCCTTGGTAAATGCAATCAAAATAAAAAAAGGAGATAGAATATTAATCCATGCCGCATCGGGTGGAGTAGGGCATTTTGCAGTACAGATTGCGAAGCATTTTGGGGCTTATGTAATTGGAACAAGTTCGGCAACTAATAGAGATTTTATCCTATCTTTAGGTGCAGATGAACATATCGACTACAGGCAGCAGGATTTTGAGAAACAAGTAAATAATTTGGATGCAGTTGTTATTCCTTTACCAGGCGATATAATTCCAAAATCACTTAAAATTCTAAAACCGGGTGGCATTGCCGTAAACCTTTTATCGGGAGAGGCAGATGCTTATTTAGATTTAGCAAAAGAACTGGAGGTACAATTAACTTCTATCCTGGTCCATACCAGTGGAGATGATATGCAATCGTTAGCTGATTTATTGTCCGAAGGAGCAATTAAGGCACATATACATAAAATATTTAATTTTAATCTTTTGCCACAAGCACATCAGGAAGTAGAAACAGGAAGAACGGTAGGCAAGGTTGTTATTAATATTTAACTATCGAAAAATCAAATTCAAAAAATAATTTGATACTATAAAGTCCTATTTGAAATACCCAAATAGGACTTTTGCTTTTTATATTAATTGTAAACACATTTAACTCCTTCTATAATTGTATATTTTACGATAGAAGGGCAAAGTCCCCTTTAGAGGATTTAGGGGTTTAAATTTTTTTATCTTGATGCAACGTTTTAAAATCCCTATTGTCTTATAATCAGAATCACCAAAATTTGGAAACGGTATATATCGATAGAAACCTCGAATTGGTAAAAGCGTGCATGCAGGGCAGCCGGGCAGCGCAGTTTGAATTGTACAAGCTGTATGCCAAGGCAATGTATAATGTTGCACAGCGCATTTTAAATTACGAAGAAGAGGCAGAAGATGTTTTACAGGAAGCTTTTTTAGATGCCTTTACCAGGATTGTTGATTTTAGGCAGGAAACTACTTTCGGCCTTTGGTTAAAGCAGATTGTGATTAACAAATCCATCAACTACCTCCGAAAACGCAAGGTTGAGTTTGTAAGTACGGATGAAATATCGGAAATTCCGGATGAGTTGAGCGCTGATGAATATGAGGTAGAATTGCAGGCCGATGAAATTAGAAAAGCCATTGCCAAATTGCCTGATGGTTATAGGGTGGTGCTGAGTTTGTATTTGTTGGAAGGCTATGACCATGAAGAGATTGGACATATTTTAAAAATTAGTGAAAATACAAGTCGTACGCAGTATATGCGGGCGAAAAAGAAGTTAAAAAGTATTTTAGAACTGAAAGGGATGAGAGATGAATAATAGATTAGAAACCTTTGTTAAGGAAAACCGAAAGTCTTTTGATGTACTTGAACCATCAATGGGGCTTTGGGAAAAAATTGAAGGGGAGTTAGATAGCAAAAAGACAAAAAAGCCGGTAAAGCTGTATTTATGGATAGGTGCAGCAGCAGCAATCATAGTTGTTTTCGGTTTAGTTTGGCTATACGCCGGAAGAATACAAAATCAAGACGTGGAAATCGCGGACGTTAATGCGGCGATTGCCAAAAAGGAAATCCATTTTGCAGGTTTGATTGAGGAGAAAAGAGATAGTTTGGCGATTTTTGCCTCTGCAAACCCTGACTTGTACAAAAAATTTACTGATGATCTAAAAAAACTGGATCAAGACTACGAACGCTTAAAATCTGAATTACCCGTAACACCAAACCAATTATATGTAGTTAAAGAGATGGTTAAAAATCGTGAAATTCAGTTGCAATTACTGAAACAACAATTAATGATCATAAACCAGGTGGATGATTATAAAAAGATTAATCAGATTTAAATTTTTAGGGCTGAAAACGAAGATAAAACAGAATAATTAAATAGAAACTAAATAGTCCTTGTTCCCAAAGGAGGCCAAGGATAAGGTTAATTAACAACAGATGAAAACAATAAAAATATTTCTTCTCTTTATGGTATTTATAGCCATAAAAACTTATGCTCAGCAAGTTGCTGTGACGAGTAGTACATCAGAAAAATATGCGGTTAATACTGTTTCAACTGCAAATGTTTCAACAACGGTTAGTTCATATGTAAATGGGACACAGGATGTGCAGACTGGCAGTGATGCAGAACGCTCAAAATCTTTCAGCAAAAGTTTTAGTGTAGATAACAATGATAAGGTTAACCTAAACAATCAATATGGTTCTATCCTGATTAAAACCTGGGATAAGAAAGAAGTTCGTGTAGATATTGATATTAAAGCTTATAGCAATTCTGATGCTGATGCTCAAAAACTTATTGATGGTGTAACCATTGATGCGAATAAGAATGGCGATGTAGTTTCTATCAGAACCAATATTAGCGAAAATAATGGCATGTTTGGTAAAATGGTTAAAAATAGCGTGACCAAAAGAAGAGAATTAAAAGTTAGTTACGTTTTGTATATGCCTTCAATAAACCCATTAACAGTGATGCAGCAATATGGTAACGTGGATATGGGAAATTTTGCCGGACCAACATCATTAAAAGTACAATATGGTAATCTTACCGCAGGGAATTTAAGTAGTAGCAATAATTACATTAACGTACAGTATGGTAAAACCAACATTCAGGACCTGAATGCTGCAGTTGTTAAACATGAATATGGCGGTGGCGTAACTATTGGAGCTATTAGTACCTTGGAGTTAGATGCCCAATATGTGGGGGTTAACATTAACACGATTAGAAAATCGGCTGATATTAAAGTGCAATATGGCCCTGGCCTAAAAGTTGGAACCATTGGAGGTAATCTATTACTTAACACGGAATATGCTAATGTGAATATCAACACTATACGAGGGAATACGGTTATTAAAGAAAGTTATGGTGATTTGAAAATTGCAACAGTTGGAAAAATTGCTTTAAATACCGAATATACGAATGTAACACTGGGTAGCTTGAATGGTGATGCGAATATCAGTATGGGTTATAATAGGTTGATTGTCAATGATATTAATCCCTCATGTAAAAGTTTCATCTTTGAGGGAGAATATGCTAGTGCAGACTTGGGTTTTGGCGATAGATACCATGCTAACTTTAATGTATCAACGAGCTATGCAGGATTTAAATATGGCTCCAATGTATCAGCTAATTTGGTCAGTAAGGATGATGATGCCAAAAAATATTCAGGTAAAATAGGTAGTGGAGGAGGAGCGAATGTTTCCATCATAACAGAGTACGGCGCTGTTACTTTTAAATAAGAATTTATAACCAAACCAACTGAAGTCTCGCCAATTTTGGCGGGATTTTTTTATGTTTAATCAGGCAGTCTCCAATGAATATTTACAGATTGCAGATATTCATCATATGACCATTATTTAACAGCTTTGGCAAAACCAATATTAATCTTGCTGTTTTTTAAGTTTAGAACAATATTCAACTCCAGTACCCATTATCTTAAGAAGGCGGTTGGGGGTCGTTTATAAAATATCAAAACAAACACCTAAAATCTGTTCAAAAAATCAATTGTCTTTTTATATCTTCGCTCATTAGATAAAGCAACCTTTTTTATGGAATTATTAACTAGCCCTGAGGCTTGGATATCATTATTTACTTTAACACTTTTAGAGATCGTTCTCGGTATTGACAATGTAATTTTTGTGAGTATTATTCTGAATCGTGTTCAGGAAAAATCGCAAAAAACCGCTCGAAGGATCTGGATGATTACCGGAATTATCTCACGTTGTTTAATGCTTTTTGGTTTAAGCTGGTTATTATCCCAAAAAGGAAAATATATTATTCCTGAATCCTGGTTCGGTAAGGGCTTTGATTTAGCCAGTTTGGTTATGCTTTTGGGAGGTTTATTTTTGCTTTATAAATCGGTGATGGAAATTCATCACAAATTAGAAGGAGAAGATCCTTCCGCAAATAATGAAAATAAAAAGCCATTAAGTTTTGGACAAGCGGTGTTCCAAATTATGCTTATTGATGCAGTATTCTCTTTTGATAGTATTATTACCGCAGGTGGAACAGCCAAACACCTGGAAGTCATGATTATAGCTGTAGTAATTGCTATGTTCATTATGTTTACTTTTAGTCCAAAAATCGCAGGTTTTATACACAAACATCCAACTTTAAAAATGCTTGCACTTTCATTTTTGGTTATGATAGGTTTGAGTTTGGTTATTGAAGGCTGGGATGCAAAAGCGGCTCACGAAATGCACCTTAAAAATTATATTTATTTCGGTATGGCATTCTCGGTAGGTGTTGAAGTTTTGAACATGATTTTCAGAAATCGCCAGAAAAAAGCTCATGTTGTTGAATTGAACGAACCAATGATTGAAGAAAAGAAATAGAAATTTTGGATTTCTGGCTTATAATGTAATGCTGGAGAGGGTTTTTATTAGATGGGAAAGAACAGCTTTAAAAAGTAGCTGATTATTGAGGTTTGTAACATTTTTAGATGCGGATTAAAAGTTTCATTTTTAATTTTCGTAAATAAGCTATATTAGGAAACCAAATATTCCTAATTTCTTATGAGCGAAAACCTATCCGGAAACAACATTTTTAAAGTTATTGGTGCATCATCCCTGGGTACATTAATAGAATGGTACGATTTCTATATTTTTGGTAGCCTGGCTGTAATTATCGGGCATCAATTGTTTCCCGAAGATGCAGGGGCATCCGCCTTAATTAATACACTCGCTATTTTTGCTGCAGGTTTCATTGTACGCCCTTTTGGCGCTTTAGTTTTTGGAAGACTAGGCGATTTAATTGGTAGGAAATACACTTTTCTTTTAACACTCGTTTTAATGGGTGGCTCTACGTTTTTTATTGGTTTAATTCCATCTTACAAAAGCATTGGCTATGCGGCTCCGATTTTGGTTTTAATTTTAAGGTTGATACAAGGATTAGCTTTGGGAGGCGAATATGGTGGTGCTGCAACTTATGTAGCCGAACATGCCCCAAAAAACAGAAGAGGATTCTTTACAAGCTGGATACAAACCACCGCAACTTTAGGTTTATTCCTCTCCTTAGGTATAATTGTAGTTACTAAAAATATTTTAGGTGCCGAAGACTTTGGTAGTTGGGGGTGGAGGATCCCTTTCTTATTGTCGATTGTTCTGGTTTTAGTTTCGATTTACATCCGCCTGAAAATGCAGGAATCGCCCATGTTTTCAAAATTGAAATCGGAAGGAAAAGTTTCCAGGAATCCATTAAAGGAAAGCTTTGCCAATAAGGGAAATTTTAAAATGGTTTTACTCGCTTTGTTTGGTGCAACCATGGGGCAAGGTGTTATTTGGTATACCGGACAATTTTATGCACAATCTTTTTTAGAGAATACCTGTAAGTTAGATTTTAACGATTCGCGATATATTTTGCTTTGGGGCATTGCTTTTGCCACTCCGTTTTTTGTGGTTTTTGGTGCCTGGAGCGATAGGGTTGGTCGTAAATGGATCATGCTGAGCGGCATGCTTTTGGGTATTGTTTTTTACAGACCGATTTATCAAATTTTTCTGGATGATACTGATTTCAATAAAATTGGACAAGTTGATGTTTTGTCTTCAACTCAAAACTCGGCAACCTCCATATTAATTGCAAATAGTCAGGATAGTTTGAGAACGATTTCAACAAAAGTGATATTGAAAAATGGTGCATCTTTTAATAAGATTCAGATGGATACCCTATCATTCACCAAAGGTATTCTTCCTGCTAAAGAGGTGTTGAAAGATAAAGTTTTACCAAGACCAATCTTTTGGAAATTTGTTGGATTAATTTTCTTTCAGGTTTTATTGGTAACGATGGTTTATGGCCCGATTGCAGCATTTTTGGTCGAACTTTTTCCTACAAAAATCAGGTACACTTCTATGTCTCTGCCCTATCATATTGGTAATGGAGTTTTTGGTGGGTTGGTTCCTTTTATTGCCACCCTTATTGCAAGTTTTGCAGGTTCTACACCACTATCAGGTCTTTGGTATCCTATTGGAATTGCAACTTTGAGTCTAATTATTGGAACGATTTATTTATCGAATAAAAGAGATGAGGACATTAACGATTAAATTGAAAATATGAATACGTTAAAGAAATTTTTAGGGTTGATTTGGATGGTTTTAGGCCCATTGGCAATGACATTTTTGTTTATACAGGCCATTGATAAAGTCGGCTTAACTCATACCAATATCGAACGGACAAATACCATTCTGCAATGGGGAATTATTCTGTTCATCTTTTTTCCGATAAGTTTGGGTTTGATGATTTTTGGCTTTTATGCCTGGAAAGGTGAGTATGATAAATTGCCGGAGCGCTCGGAAGAGGTCTAATGAAATCGTCCTTGCCGAGCATTTGAAATACAGGAAGTGTTCATGGCTGTATTGTCATTCCTGGGGAACGAAGGATTTCTTTTATTATAACCTCTAAGCATAGTAGAGAAAATTCTGAAATGAATTTAGGACGATAAGCAGGGCTCCTTTGCTACAAAACCCTTAGCAATAAGCCTTTCAGATACTCTCCCTCTGAAAAAGAAATCCGAACCGGATGGTCTTCAGGTTGGCAGAATTGTTTAATAATCTGAACCTCTTTGCCTGCATCCAAGGCAGCCCAGGCTATAATTTGTTTAAAAGTTTCGATATCTACAGCCCCCGAACAAGAAAATGTAGCCAGCAAACCACCCTTTTCCAAAAGCAGCATACCCAAGCGATTTAAGTCCTTGTAAGCTCTTGCAGCTCTATCTAAAGCCGATCGGGATGGCGCATATTTCGGAGGATCTAAAACAATTACATCAAACAATTCGCCCGATTCTTTGAACGCTCTCAATTGTTTGTTCACATCAGACTGGATGGCGGTAACTTTTTTGGCATCAAAATGATTTAATGCAACGTTTTGTTTTAATGTTTCTACTGCTAAACCAGAACTGTCTACACTGGTTACACTTTTTGCCCCCCTGGATAAACTATTTAAACTGAAGCCACCGCTGTAACTAAAGCAATCCAAAACCTTTTTGCCTTTGGTATAGCTTGCCAGAATGTTTCTATTGTCACGTTGATCACAATAAAAGCCAGATTTTTGTCCTTCGGCAATATTAATGTGATAAATGATCCCGTTTTCCTTCACTTCCAGAAATTCGGGAGGGTTTTTGCCCCAAAGCAGCCCATTTTCAATGGGCAATCCTTCATGTTCCCGGGCAGTGGCATCACTTTTATCGAAAATCCCTTTGGGTTGTAACTCTGCTCTTAAAATCTCTACGATGTTGTGTTTAACTTTTTCAATCCCTGAACTTAAAATCTGAAGAGAAAGAAAATCGGCATACTGATCAACAATTAAGCCGGGAAGAAAATCAGCCTCACTAAAAACCAAACGACAGGTATTGGTCTGTTCTGTTAAAATAAACTGACGTGATGCGATGGCTTGTTTTAATCTGCTCTGGTACCAGGTTTTATCAATTGTTTGGCTTTCATCCCATTCTAGAAGGCGAACAGCTACCCGGGAGTTACTGTTGAAATATCCATAAGCTAAAAATTCACCATCAAAAGCAAATACTTTAACCACATCACCATCTTCAGGTTTACCCTTGACTTTCTCTAAAGCACCCGAAAATATCCAGGGATGCCTTTGTAATGCCGCTTTCTCTTTGCCCTTTTTTAATACAATTTCTACCATGCCGCAAAGGTAATAATTAAGTTTGGAGTCAAGGGTTTTGAGTTTGGAGATAGGTTCTTTTGCGAATAGGCAGTGCCACGAAATTCCAAACTCTCAACCCCAAGCTCTAGGCTAAAGAAACCTATTTCCCAAATTCTTATTCATTCTAACCAATTCAGTATCTAAAACTTTGATCTGGAATTCGGTAACCGGTCGTTTTGCCTCAATCATAGAAATAAGCAATTCTGTAGCAACTTGCCCGATCTCAAATGCGGGTTGTTTAACGGATGTTAAGGATGGAGAAAATAACTCAACCAAATTTGAATTCGTAAAGCCGGCAATTGCAATTCGGTGTGCTACTTCAGGATTGGTGTTTTTTAACGCCATTATGCAGCCTGTTGTAAGCCGATCGCTGGATATAAAAATGCCATCGGGTTTTAATGGCAATAATTCTTTGACAGCAGTTTCCAGTTCTGCGCTGTGCATGCCACCATGTTGGCAATATTTTACCAATTCAGGTTTAAATTCTATATGATACTTGGCTAATGCGGCTTTATATCCCTCTAATCTTTCTTTTGTGTTTGAAAGGGTTTCGGAATTTGTTAAATGGGCAATTACCCTTTTTCCTGATAAGATAAGATGTTCTGTTGCATCAAAAGAACCTTTAAAATTATTGGCAATAACTTTATGGGTTTCGAAATTTTCGGGCACACGATCAAAGAAAACGATAGGCAAACCTTTGGCATATAAATCACGCAGATAACCTATGTCTTGGGTTTCTGATGAAAGAGCAATCAACAAGCCATCGATGGAGCGCGATGCCAAATGCTCTACATTCAGTTTTTCCTGCTTGTAAGATTCGTGGCTTTGCGAAATGATAACATGATAACCTCTGTTGTAGGCAATAGATTCAATGCCATTTATAACCTGGGAAAAAAAATTATTTGCAATTTCACTTACAATAATTCCAATAGAATAACTGCGGCGTTCCTTTAAGCTGCGGGCAATGGGGTTGGCCCGATAATTTACTTTTTCGGCATATGCCAAAACAAGTTTTTTTGTCTCTTCGCTAATTTCATAGCGGTCTCTTAAAGCCCTGGAAACCGTAGATGTAGAAAGCCCTAAAGCCTTGGCAATATCTTTTATAGTAGATGTTTCAAATCTCATGCTGTGTACTTGCACACAAGTTACAAAAAATATCTTTTTTTGAGAGTTTAAAACCACATAATTTATAAACGTTAAAAAGACGTTTCTGGGAACGATTGCACACTTTTTTGGTTAAACCTGGTTCCAATCAGTTTAAAGTTTGTAAAATTGTTACAGCATAACCAAATAATAACAAACTATAGCGTCTTGATTAAGAATTATATTCTAAATGCAAACGATTGCTTCTTCTTTGAAACCAATTAATTCAAAATAAATAATAATAACTATGAGCAGAGTTTTACTCTTATTAGCATTTCTCTCTTTTTCCGGTATCACTGTAACACATGCCCAAAATAAGCAGCTAACGGGAACGGTAAAGGATAAATCAGACGGGCAGCCACTGGTTGGGGTAAGTGTTACCCTTAAAGATTTAAAAACAGGAGCCAGCACTGATGGTAATGGTATTTTTAAAATCAGTATTCCGGCAAAAGGTGCGGTTTTAATTTTTACCTACATTGGCTACAAAACAAGAAGTATTGAAGTTACAGATCAATCAAAACTTGATGTTTCTTTGGAAGAAGATGCCAATACTTTACAAGAGGTTACGGTTAACATTGGTTATGGGTCGGTAAGAAAAGAGGCCTTAACAGGTTCAGTTTCATCAATTAAAGGAAAAGAAATAGAACAGTTTCCTGTTAGTACAGCTGCACAAGCTTTAACAGGAAAATTAGCGGGTGTTTCTGTCGCTACAACTGAAGGCAGTCCGGGAGCAGAGGTGGTGATTAAAGTACGGGGAGGAAGCTCTTTAACAGGGGATAATTCACCATTATATATTGTGGATGGTATTCAGGTTGAAAATGCACTTTCTATATTATCTCCAAATGAAATCGAATCTATTGATGTTTTAAAAGATGTTGCATCAACATCTATTTATGGTAGCCGAGGAGCAAATGGGGTGGTGATCATCACGACTAAAAGTGGTAAAAATGGCCGTACAATTGTTTCTTTTGATGCCTATGCAGGTGTAAGACAAATTGTTAATGAGCTGGAAGCAATGAACCCTTATGAGTTTGTAAAATATCAGTACGAACTTTATAACAACAATACTGCGCAAGATGTTAAGGATGCTTTTACAAAACGTTATGGAACATTTGAAGATTTGGATATTTATAAAAATATCCAAAAGATAGATTGGCAGGATAAAGTTTTTGGGCGTAGGGCATGGAGCAATACACAAGCGCTAAATTTATCTGGTGGTACAGAGAAAACAACATATAATTTTTCTGTTAACAATACAGGCGAGGATGGGATTATGCTAAATTCTGGATTTAGAAGGACCTTTGCTTCATTCCGTTTCGATCATAAAATTTCTGATAAATTCCGGGCTGGTGTTAATGTTCGTTATAGTCGCCAACGTATCGATGGTGTCGGAACCTCTTCAACAGGATCTCAAGGTACAAATCGTTTAAGAAACTCGGTACGTTATCAACCATACTCCGGCGGAAGTGATTCCGGTGATTTATTTGATGCAGATTATTTAACAACAAATTTAACAAACCCCATTACTTTGGCTGATCAGGAATTAAAATACGATTACAGGAACGATCTAATTAGTAGTGCTTATCTGCAATATCAGATTTTAAAGAACTTAACTTTTAAAAGTACTGTTGGTATGAACTTTACTGATAGAAACATTAAGGGATTTAGTGGGCCAGTAAGTGGTTTAGCTAGGAATAATGCTGGTTTACCAGTTGTTACATTAACTAACAGCACTCAAAAAACAATTATTAATACCAACACTTTAAATTACAAACCAAATTTAGGTGAGGACCATAGTTTGGATCTATTGGTTGGACAAGAAATTAATATGTTAAATATTAATTCAACTGGTTCCACAATAAAATGGTTTCCAATTAATATCACGGCTGATGAAGCTTTCGGAAGCATTCAAAGGGCAGAGCCGCCAACAGGTTCCGTTCAGGATAAGCCGACTTCTTTAGTTTCTGGAACCAGACAATTCTCTATATTTAGCAGAGCATCTTATGGTTTCAAAAACAAATATTTAGCTACGGTAAATTTTAGAACTGATGCTTCATCATTATTTGCGCAAGGTAAGCAATGGGGCTATTTCCCATCAGCGCAAGTTGCCTGGCGCGTTACCGAAGAAGATTTTGCGAAAGATATGAACCTGAATTGGTTGGATAATTTTAAAGTTCGTGTAAGTTATGGTGCAGCTGGTAACAACCGTATAGGACAGGATTTATTCAGAACCTTATTTTCTGCTAATTCATCAGCAGGCGGTTATGCCGCGTCAGATGGCTCGATCACAACCGGATTAATTGCCGGAGATGTTTTATCAAATCCAAATATAACATGGGAAACCAATATTTCCAGAAATGTGGGTATCGATATGGATTTATTCAAAAACAAGTTATCCATTAATTTGGATTATTATGATAACAGGACTAAAAACCTTTTATTGCTGGCAGGCATTCCTCAAATTAGCGGTTACCTTAATCAGCAACAAAATGTGGGCAAAACCCAAAATAAAGGATTTGAAATACAAATAAATTATCAGGCAATTAAAACAAAAGACTTTACTTACAACACCAGTTTAAACTTCGCTTTTAATAAAAACAAGATTGTTGAATTACAAAACGGAGTAAGCTCTTACATTACACAATCCGGTTGGGTAAATAGTCTGGGCGATTTCAAAGTTGAATCTGGCCAGCCGGTAGGACAGTTTTATGGCTTTGTTTCTGATGGACGCTATACCATAGATAATTTCAATTATGTACAGAATTCGAATGGAAGTTATACCTACACCTTAAAACCTGATGTACCAAATAGCCGTGTTCTTTTGGGTAATCGTGAACCTCAACCAGGTGATATGAAAGTTAAAAAACTTTCTTCTTCTCCAAGCATGACAATTGGTGATGATGATAAAACAGTATTAGGGGTAGCGCAACCAAAAGTAGAAGGAGGTTTTAATAACCAACTTGCTTACAAAAATTTCGATTTAACTGTATTTATGAATTTCTCTTTGGGGAGTAAGGTTTATAATGCAAATAAGATTGAGTTTACCTCACAGTACAATGTTAAAGATAACAACCTGCTTTCAATAATGAACGATCGTTGGCAGAATTTTGATGCTAATGGTGTTAAAGTTACCGATCCAGCGATGTTAAATGCAATGAATGCAAATACTACTCTGTGGATACCAACAACGGGTAACTATGCTTTAACATCTTATGCCATTGAAAATGGCTCATTCTTGCGCATCAGCAATATAACCTTGGGTTATACATTGCCTTCAAAATTAGTGTCAAGAACAGGCTTTATCTCAAAGTTGAGAATTTATGGAACCGTTAATAACTTATACACCATAACAGGTTATACTGGGTATGATCCGGAAGCAAATACGCGTGGGAAAGTAAATCCATTTACGCCAGGTATAGATTATGCTGCTTACCCGCGTAGCAGATATGTATTGGCTGGAATTAACCTGGTATTTTAAAAGCATTGAAAAAAATGAAAAGTAAATTAATAAAATCGGCTTTAATGGTGATTGCTGTTGGAGCATTAAGTATAACCACATCTTGTAAAAAATATTTGGAGGTTGAATCGCCTTCTACTACTACACCTGAAACGGTTTTTGAAAGTACAACTTATACAAATTCTGCAATTATCGGGGTTTATAACAGGCTATGTGGCGATAATGGGTATGGTAGTCGCATCTCAACACTTTATGGTGTTACAGCTGATGATTTTAAAACATCAGGAAGTTATAGCCCATCTGATCGGCGGGGAATAAGCATGTATGGGACAAGTTCTGATAATACAGATTTAGTAAATCCTTTTATACAGTTATATTCAGGAGTAGAGCGGGCAAATATCTGTATAAAATACATTCCAATCTCAAGCTTGTACACAAATGGATCAGCTACCGATAAAGCTTTAATGCAACGTTATTATGGGGAAGCATTGGCTTTGAGGGCACAATTTTTATATGAGTTGATTCGCAATTGGGGCGATGTCCCTGTATCTTTTGTTCCTGCTGCTAATGCCGAAACTTTGTATGGGCCAAATACTGACCGGGATAAAACCTACGATCAGATTATTGCAGATTTAAAAACAGCTGAAGATTTACTGCCTTGGAGGAGTGAGATTCCGGAATATGCCAGTTTCCGTTTTACTAAAGGAGCGGTTAAAGGTTTAAGGGCCAGAATTGCTTTAGCAAGAGGCGGATATTCTTTACGTTCTGATACCCGCAAAATGGAACGCAAGCCAGATTATTTAACTTATTATCAAATTGCCTTTGATGAGTGTTTGGATATTATGAACCACCGTTCGGAGCATAGCCTGAATCCGGTTTATGAAAACGTTTTTAAATCACTTCATGGTACACGTTTAGATGATGCTCATGAACTGATGTTTGAGGTAGCGGCTTTTGGTAGTGGAGCCAGTACGGATAGTAAACTGGGTTATTACAACGGCATACGCTTTAATTCCGCATCAACTTTCGGGTCTGGTGGTGGCGGATTAAACGCTATTCCGACCTATTTTTACGAGTTTGATCAAACAAAAGATTGTCGTAGGGATGTAACCATTGGTGTCTTTGAAATTAATGCAAATTCAAAAAAAATATTAAATGCAGTAAACAATATGACAGATGCAAAATTTAGAAAATCATGGACATCTTTTAATGGCGCTTCCACATCTCAGAACTTTGCAATCAACTGGCCAATATTACGTTTCGCAGATATTCTATTAATGTATGCAGAGGCTGATAATGAAATACATGGAGCGCCATCAGCAACGGCAGTAAGTGCTTTGCAAGAAGTTCAAAAACGTGCTTATGTAGCCTATGAAAATCAGATTCCGGTAACACCAACAGATAAGGCTGGATTTTTTAACACTATCGTAAAAGAACGTTTATTGGAGTTTGGAGGAGAGGGGATTCGTAAATACGATTTGATTCGCTGGAATTTAATAAATAGTAAGTTTACAGAGACTAGAAATAAGTTAAGAGATTTTATGAATGGTGTTGGCGCTTATGTAAATGTGCCTAACTATGTTTATGCGAAAGAAGCAACTTATGTGCAGACAAATAGTGTTGCTGAAGTGGCAACATTAGATACTTACGGTGGAACACCATCATTAACGCTTTTCAGTCCTGGTTTAAATGTTTCGACTGCACCAAGTGGTTATACTACTAAAAATTGGAGAAAATCTATCACTGATGATCCGGTATCTGGTGCCATCATAGGAACGTCAAGTGGTTTTGCAACCTATTTTGAAGCCAATAAAAAAGAATTGTTTCCATATCCAAAAACTGTCTTAATCCAAAATCCAAGCATGGTTCAAAACTTTGGCTATTAACGCATTTTAATATATCAATTATGAAAAAAAATATATTTCAACTGAGCTTGAAACTGGTTGTTTTATCAATTATGGTTATAATGATTTCTTCCTGTAAAAAAACAGAAGATCAGCCGACTGAGCCCGCTCGTATTTTTAAGCCTAGCGATATTAAAGTTTCTGCAGGAACGACTGCTGCAAAATTAACCTGGGCTAAACCATTAATGGCAACCGAAAAATATACTTATAGTATTGATTTTTCGATAGATTCATTATTCTCGACCATAAAATATACCACAACTTCTGATACGACAGGGGTTATTGTAACCGAAGATAATTTAGCTGTTAGAACTAAATATTATGCAAGGGTCAAAGCTGTTGCAACCGCTACACAACCAGAATCTAAGTATATGATAAGTTCGTCATTTCAATTAACAGGTGCCCAATTATTTTTGCCTGTTCGGGATAATGAAATTAAGGAAACCAACATAGTTCTACGTTATAAACCAGCTATGGGACTAAGTTCGATCATACTTACACCAACCACGGGTACGGCCATAACAACAAGCTTGAGTGCGAGTGATGTATCAACAGGGTTAAAGGCTATTACAGGATTAGCTGCAGGTATGCAGTATACAGCGGAATTGTTTTTGGGTGCGAAAAGTCAGGGTTTAACAACTTTTACCACACTTTTGCCAACGAATTATACCGTAAAATTGAATCCAGGCGATGATTTGGCAGCAGCAATAACAAATGCGGCAAATGGAGCTATTATCGGACTAAATCCTGGGACTTATACCTTAAGTGCGGCTACTTTTATTACCCAGAAAACCATTACCATTAAATCAACTTCGGGTAACCCCACTGATACGAAGGTTAATTATAAAGAATTTGATATTGACGGGACGGGTTCAGGTGTAACCTTGTCAGGAATTGAATTTGATGGAACCTCTTCGTCTTCATCATATTTCATTAATCTTATTGGCTCACAAACAAATAATGGGGCAGCAGCAACTTTTACAAATGTAGTGGTTGATAATTGTATTGCACATGGTTCTGCAACTTCATTTTTCCGGGGTGATAGAGGCACCAATGCTAAGGACTTTAAAATTACGGCCATTACCGTTAATAACTCAATAGTTTACGATATGGGTGCTAATGGTTCATCAACCTATTACACGTTCAATATTAGCAAATTACAATTTACAACTTTAACCGTATCAAAGTCTACATTTTATAACTGTGGTCCCGGTTTGGTATTGTCAGCAACAACATTTACCGGCGATTCCACCCCTTCTGTATTAATTAACTACTCAACAATAAATAGCTTTGGTGGAAGCAGTAAATATGCACTTTTAGATGCGAATGCAAATCCAATTAATTTTAGTATTCAAAATAGTATACTGGCCAATACACCAAGATCAGGAACTATAAATGCATCAGCGATTCGGGCTTCTGGGGCAGGAAGTTCTTTGTCAATTTCAAATACAAATCTTTATAATTTACAGTCTGCATTAACAGGAGGCACTGCTTTAACTCATGCGGCGGCTACCTTAACAAATAATCAGGCAATAGCTTTGACCTGGGTATCGACAACAACTGATTTCACATTACCTGTGACTTCGCCATTAAGAACAGCAAGTAGTACCGGAACTGCTATTGGAGATCCAAGATGGGCTTTTTAATATTAAGTTTAGATTTAAGGGCAGATGATTCATCTGTCCTTTTTTATAATTTAAGCTTTTGCAAACAATAGAATGAATAATGAATTTTATAAAAATAATTTTATCATGAAAAAATACATTGTAGCATTTACACTCTCCGTATCATTTATTTATACACAAGCTCAGGAAACAGGTAAAACCGCAGCCTATTCATGGTCTAACTTGCCTAAGATTTCAAAGCCTGTCTTTAAAAAAGATACGGTAAATATTCTAAAGTACGGTGCCAAAGCAGATGGAATAACCTTAAATACCCAAAGTATTAATAAGGCCATAATTGATTGTAATAAAAATGGTGGAGGTGTTGTATTGGTTCCGGCTGGTTTATGGATTACCGGACCAATTAGTTTGAAAAGCAATGTAAATCTTCATTTAAAAAGAGGTGCAACATTATTTTTCACCGAAGATAAAACACAATATCAATTAGTAGAGGGAGATTATGAAGGTAGAAGTGCGGCAAGAAATCAATCTCCCATCAACGGAAAAGATTTGGAAAATATCGCGATTACCGGCCAGGGTATAATTGATGGCAATGGCGATGTTTGGAGAGCAGTAAATCAACGTCAGCTTACTGCCGATGGATGGAAGAAAAAAATAGCATCTGGGGGTGTTTTAAGTGACGATGCCAAGGTTTGGTATCCTAGTGAACAATTTAAAAGGACCCAAGTTGAAGGGAAAAGTATGTTGCTACTACCGGGCAAGAATATTCAGGATTTTGCTGATATGAAAGATTTTTTACGCCCTAATCTTGTTGTACTTAAAAACTGTAAAAAAGTGTTGCTTGATGGAATTATTTTTCAAAATTCTGCCGCATGGTGTTTACATCCAATTCTTTGCGAAGATTTAACCATCCAAAATGTAACAACAAAAAACCCGGAATATGCCCAAAATGGCGATGGGATGGATATCGAATCTTGCAAGAATTTTCTGATAGAAAACTGTACACTTGATGTTGGTGATGATGCCATTTGTATCAAATCGGGAAAAGATGAGGAAGGGAGAAAAAGGGGAAAACCCACAGAAAATGGAATCATTCGAAACAATACGGTTTACGATGCTCACGGTGGGGTGGTTATAGGTAGCGAAATGAGCGGTGGTGCCAGAAATATCTTTGTAGAGAACTGTACATTTATCGGAACTGAAAAAGGGCTTCGTTTTAAATCTGTTAGAGGTCGTGGAGGTGTAGTCGAAAATATTTATGCCAGAAATATTTTTATGAAAGATATCACACAGGAAGCCATATTCTTCGATATGTTGTATTTCGTAAAATTTGCTACAGATAGTAAGAGGGATATGTCCCCGGTTGTAAATGAAGGAACACCTGTATTTAGAAATATGGTGTTTGACAATATAATCTGTAACGGTGCTACGAAAGGGGTTTTTATAAGAGGCCTATCCGAAATGAATATTCAAAACATTACGATAAGCAATTCTATCATAACATCAAACGTTGGAATAGAGCTGTCTGAAGCTTCAGATATAAAGTTCAAAAATGTGAAGATCATAAACAATAAAACAATACCAGTGGTCGCATTACAAAATAGCCATAACATTTTGATGGATAACTTGCAGTATAATCATGATGCCGATGTTTTATTAAGCCTTGATGGTGAAAATATCCACAACATCAATTTTATCAATACAAATACCAAGGCATCTAAAAAAGAAATTGATTTAAAAAATAATGCGTCAAAACAGGCTGTAACAATTAAATAACATCATCTACTCAAAAGGTTTATCCTCATGCATATGTATACTAATCATTTAAAAATAGCTTTAATTCTGGGGCTTGTTTTTGTTACAGGTTTGGGTCATGCTCAAAATATGGATGTAAAATTTAGTTATAATGAAGTGGATCCGCGTCCATTTGCCGATAATGCCGGACATTGGTATTCCATTGCAGATAAACACAATGTAATTAATGCATTACCGGGTAGACCTAAGCATAAAGTTACCGAAATCACAAACATTGCAGATAATATATTGCTTTTTCAAAAAGACAATGGTGGATGGCCAAAAAATTATGATGTGATGGCCATTCTTACACCAGAACAAAAAGACAGCTTGACCAAAGTGAAATCGATTTTAAATACAACTTATGATAATGGAAGTACCTATAATCAAATAATTGTTTTGGCTAATGTATATACAGTTACCAAAATAGAAAAATATAAACAGGCTGCTTTAAAGGGCTTGGATTTTGTTTTGCAATCTCAATACGATAATGGGGGCTGGCCACAATATTATCCATTGGAAAAGAACTATAGCCGATACATCACCTATAATGATGGTAATTTTGAAGGAATAATGGGTTTGCTCAAAGATATTGATGAGGAAAAACCTCAATATGCTTTTCTGGATAAAAGGTTTCGCGAAAAATTAAAAGGAGCTTATGAAAAAGCTTTTTCATGTATCATTAAAACCCAGATTAATGATGTGGGAAAGCTAACGGCTTGGTGTCAGCAATATGATGAGAAAACATTGCAGCCTGCATGGGCCCGTAAATTTGAACCTGCCAGCATTTGTAATAAAGAAAGTGCGGATATGGTACTTTTTTTAATGAGCATTGATCATCCTAAAAAGGAAATTATTGATGCCATACAAAATGCTGTTGCCTGGTTCCAGGATTCTAAAATTTATAACACGATAGAAAAAACTGTGCCTGCGCCAAAGTTGGTTACGCCTTTTCGTGTTTCTAAAACAGATAAAATAGTGGTTAGGGATACTACAGCTCCACCAATATGGACACGTTATTATGAGTTAAAAACACACAAACCTATATTCTGCGATCGGGATAGCAAAATTGTTTATGCTTTGGCAGATATTGTCCGCGAAAGGCGTGATGGGTATGCATGGTACACTTATGCGCCTCAAAAAGTTTTGGATAAGTATTCTAAATGGCAGCAAAAATGGGATGCAAACCGAAATGTTTTAAAAAGGTAATTTAAATCTTACACTTCTTGCATAACGGTTCATAACAGTTAAAATAAAGCTGATTTCTATATTGAACAGCCAAGTATATTAAGCCTGCTATGCGATTTATAGTCATACTACTTGATTGTTGGAGGAACTAAATGGATATTTCAAGCTATATAAATGAAAAAAAACTTTCTATTTACGATTATAATAATTACGGCTTCTATAAATTTAGCTATCGCTCAAAAAATAAACCGTAAGGCTGTAGTAGCTCGTCATAATGTTAAAATAAATTCAATTGATACACTGGGTTCTTTAACAGTTGGCAATGGCAAATTTGCTTTCACTGTCGATGCTACGGGATTACAATCATTTCCGGAATACTATGCCAAAGGAATTCCGCTAGGCACCCAATCAGAATGGGGTTGGCATACTTTTCCAAATAAAGAGAACTACCAGTTTAAAGAAACATTAAAATCCTATACCTTTAATAACATCAACAGTTTGTACGCTGTTCAGTTTAATCAAAATGGCAGAAATCAGCAAGCTGTCGATTACTTCCGATCTAATCCAGGTCGCTTGCAGCTTGGAAATATTGGATTTGAAATAACCAAAAAGGATGGATCAATTGCTAAACCTGGCGATATAAAAAATATAAATCAAGAACTGGATTTATGGTCTGGGATAATAACCAGCAATTTTACAGTAGAGGGTATTCCTGTAAAAGTAGTGACTTGCGCAGCTGGTTTGAAAGACGAAATTGCTGTTAAAATTACTTCAGCACTTCTGTTAAATAACCGGATCAAAGTAAAATTTAAGTTCCCTTATCCAACTAATAATTTTTCGGATGTTGGGGTAAATTATGAAAATGCTGAAGCACACAATACAAGCGTTTCAAACACATCGTCAACAGGGGGCTTAATTACCCGTAAACTGGATAATGATATTTATTATGTTGCTGCTCAGTGGAGTGCCGGAGGAAAAATCAATAAAAAAGCAGCACACGAATATATCTTAACACCCCCATCGGGAAATACATTCGAAAGTGTCTTTGTATTTTCTCCAACAAAAACTACTCCATCGGCTCAAACATTTTCTTTAGTAAAATCAAACAGTACTTTAACATGGCAACAATTTTGGAACTCCGGAGCTGCAATCGATTTTGCCGGTAGTACGGATACCAGGGCAACAGAACTTGAAAGAAGAGTTATACTATCTCAATATTTAACCAGAGCACAATGTGCGGGTAATTTTCCTCCACAAGAAACAGGCTTAACATACAACAGCTGGTATGGCAAGCCGCATATGGAAATGTATTGGTGGCATGCAGCCCATTACGCGCTTTGGGGGCGTACAGCACTAATGGAGAAAAGTATGCAATGGTATTTTACAGCATTTCAGGGTGCAAAGGAAATCGCAAAGCGGCAAGGTTATAAAGGGGCAAGATGGCAAAAAATGACTGATCACGATGCAGGAGAAGCGCCATCATCTGTCGGTTCTTTTCTAATATGGCAACAGCCTCATATTATTTATGAAGCTGAATTAGTTTATAGGGATAAGCCATCAAAAGCAGTACTGGATAAATATCAAAAACTGATTTTTGCAACTGCCGATTTTATGGCCTCTTTTGCTTTTTATGATAAAGAAAAAGACCGTTATAATTTAGGTAAAGGCATTATTCCTGCCCAAGAATGTTATAAGGCGGAAGAAACGTTCAACCCGCCTTATGAGCTGGCTTATTGGAAATGGGCATTGCAGATTGCGCAAGATTGGCGCAAAAGAATGGGACTTAATCCAGACCAAGATTGGCAAAAAGTGATAGATAAAATTGCGCCTTTAGCTCAGGAGGATGGCGTTTATAAGGCGGCGGAAAGTGTAGCAGATTCTTATTCGCCAAATAGTAAATACACCATAGATCATCCAGCTGTACTTGCAGCTTATAGTACATTGCCGCAAAACGGGGTGATTGATACCGCCGTTATGCTTAAAACATATAATCTTGTCGAAAAGGTTTGGCACTGGGATCATACCTGGGGCTGGGATTTCCCTTTGGTAGCCATGACGGCAACGAGGCTAAATCAACCGGAAAAAACCATTGATGTATTATTTAAAGATGTCCAAACTAATACCTACCTGGTTAATGGCCATAATTATCAAAACGGCCGGTTAACACTTTACTTACCTGGTAACGGTGGTTTACTTTCTGCCATAGCATTAATGTGTGCAGGTTACGATGGCAATAAGATTACAAACCCTGGCTTTCCTAAAAATGGGAAATGGAAAGTTAAATGGGAAGGTTTAAAAAAGATGCCATAAATACTTTCTTTGGTAATTTGCTCTGTTATAACAAAGAAGGTGTCATTTTTGGACACCTTCTTTGTTATTCGAATACTTTCTAAGAGAATTTCACATGGCCAATGTTCAGTCAGCTGATTTTTCTTTTTGAATACTCTCTCGAAAATATTGATATTTAGTTATTTCCAAATTGCTTAAATTCTCCAAGCTGTCCAGAATTTTTAGGATCCTCACCATATTCATTGGGTCCCACATTTCCTTCAGTACAAGCCAGTATTATGTTGTAAATTGGAATTAAACAATACCAGCCACTTTTACCTACATCATGCATTCTTCTGATAGCAACGCCTATTCCTGGTAATAATACAGCTAAGGAATAAACATTAGAAAGAAGTCTGGTCCCCATCATTCCGCCAATAACTCCAAGAACTACCGCAATGATTAGGTTAAACAAGAAAAAGTACCAATATTCACTTCTTCTGGCTCGCCCATTAAAACTTGCATAATTCTGTAAAACTTTTAAATAATAATTCATTTTGTATAAAATTTGGTTTATCCTACTCGTATGGCTTTTCGGTTCCGCCTCTGTTTTTGTATATGGCATCAGTAGCCAATTTTTAAATTGAGTTCAGTTCAAAAACATGAAATACAAAATGGATGTGAGTGCAGAGAGATTCTTCCGTAAGAAAATTACGTGCACTAAAGGTATAAAAGTTTTATTATTGTGCAAAATTTCGATAATTTTTTTGACATCTTTCATTTTATAGATTGGAATAAACATTTAGTTTTTCCTCTGGTTTTATATTAGAAGGCTGATGGAGTTTTAGAAAGTTCAATTATTATTCAAATAACGAAGTGTCTGTATACAATGAAGATGTATGCTTTTTCAAGAAGTGTAGAAAGCTAAACTCTAAACATGGCAGGTGATTTTTTTATCTGCATAATCACAGTATTGTTTTTATACCTTTGTTCCAGAATATGCAGGGCTTAGTTATTAAATCTACCGGTAGCTGGTATAATGTTTTAGCTGATGATGGCGAACATTACGATTGTCGAATTGTAGGTAAATTCAGGATGAAGGGCGTACAAACCACCAACCCGATTGCAGTGGGCGATAGGGTTAAATTCGATCTCGAACGTGATGGTATAACGGGGATTATTCATTCACTGCATCCACGAAAAAACTACATTATTCGTAAATCGATAAATCTGAGCAAGCAAGCCCAGATTTTGGCGGCCAATTTGGATATGGCTATTTTGGTGGTTACACTGGCATCACCACGGACTTCTTTAGGTTTCATCGATCGGTTTTTGGTTACGGCAGAAGCTTACGATGTTCCTGCGGTTTTGGTGTTTAACAAGTTGGATTTATTCAGTAAAGAAGGGTTGGAAGTTCTGCAGGATTATAAAAATATTTACGAATCTATCGGTTACCCATGCTATGAAGTTTCTGCATTGAAAGGCATTAATATTCCGATTATTCTGGATTTGATTACGGATAAAATCACCATGATTTCAGGACATTCGGGTGTAGGTAAATCGAGTTTGATTAATGCCCTTTTGCCTGATCGTGATTTGAGAACAGGCGAAGTTTCAGATTGGAGTGATAAGGGGCAACATACTACAACTTTTGCCGAAATGTTCGGACTCCCACAAGGTGGTTTTATTGTGGACACGCCTGGGATCAGAGAATTGGGTATTATCGACATTGAAAAAGAAGAATTAGGGCATTTCTTTCCCGAAATCTTTAAGACTTCACACGATTGCCGTTTCAATAATTGCCGGCATGTTAATGAACCGGGTTGTGCGGTTTTAGATGCGGTTAATGAGGGTGAAATAGCCGTTTCGAGATATGAGAGTTACCTGAGTATTTACCATGGTAATGATACGAGGCACTAAGCCCCCCAGCCCCCTGAAGGGGGAGCAAAACCCAAAGTGCAAAAACAAAAACAATAGATAAAATAAGTTTTTCTAATTTTACAATCTCATAATGGAATATAACCAAATATTTCATTCTCAAACATGATATGAACAATGGCAATGAAAGTCTCTTTAGTGATTTGGAATTAAACAATGGAACGGAAAAGTCCCCTTTAGGGGATTTAGGGGTTAGGCTTTTGCTTTAAACGATAGAAAGGAAAGTTCCCTTTAGGGGATTTAGAGGTTATGAAATTTAAATTAGGTGATTTTGTCCGTTTTGTTGATGAAAAACGTGAGGGTTATGTAACCAGAATTATTGATGCACAAACTTTAGGTGTTACCGACAGCGATGGTTTCGAAATTCCCGTTTCGGTTAGCAATTTAACATCAGTTCATGGCCATGGCGTTGTAGCAGAGGATACTAATGCTCCAAAACCTATCCAGGTGAATGTGCCAAGCGTCAGCAAAATTGAAAATGGAATTTACCTGGCCGTAGTTAGCGATAATAAAGCTGGAAATGTAGTGCATTTTCACCTGCAAAATCAAACAGATCATGTTTTGTTGCTTAGTTTAACAACAGAGCGAAAAGAAAGATATGCGGGTATTTTTTGTGGTGTAATCGAATCTTTCAATTCAGCCTCAATACATTCGGCATCTTTAACCGATTTGGATATTTGGCCCGAATTTAATTTCCAGATTTTAATGTTTAGCAAAGGGGATGTTAAACCTGCTGAACCTTTAGTGATTCGTAAGAAATTCAGGGCTAAGGACTTCAGTACCGAACAAAAAGATTTACCACAATTAAAACAAAAGGGTTGGTTGATCCGCTTAGATGAACAAGAACCAATTATTGATGCTCAAAAACTAAAAGAGAGCTTTTATAAATCGGCTATAGAGAAGAAAACCGTTGATGTTCCACAAAAAGAAGTGGATTTACACATCGAAAAATTAAGAGAGGATCATCATTTTTTGCAGGCTGATGAAATACTTAAAATCCAGCTGGCTCATTTCCAAAATACATTAGATGCTGCGGTTGTTCATCATTTCGCTAAGATTATTTTTATTCATGGTTCCGGAAACGGTATATTAAGAGATAAGATCCATAAACTGATCAGCCAGAATCCGAATGTTAAAACCTATATGGATGCGAGGAAAGAAAAGTTTGGGTACGGTGCTACAGAAATTGTATTTAAATAAGATAAGCTATAAAATGGGAGAGAAATCTGTCTCATTAATTAAGCATTTCAACTATAAGCACAATGGCATTGTTGCTTAATGCTTCAAGCTCTATTTGTTCTGTATCCCAAAGTGCAAGCCCGTCTCTTGCATGCATTAATCTGCCCTCAATTTCAAAAGCACCATCTATTATAAAAGCATAGAAATTATTTTTAGGGTTTTGCATTTTATATATGGCTTCTTCACGTCCGCCAAAAATTCCGGCACTTATTCTAAAAGGCATATCATTAAAAGAAATAATTTCAATTAACTTATTCTGGTTGTTTTCAAAATCAAACAGGAATGTATGGTCTAATTTTTCAAATAAAACAACGTTATTCTTTATCCCAATTTGGATGTAGTTAATCACATCCTTTTCGTAAGGATTACTGATTTCTAAAACTTCTCCCTTTTCCAGGTTTAAGGTTAAAATCTGCCCGGTATCAACAGAAAATTCTTCTCCTTTTGCAATAATGTCAATTCCGCCTGTTATTGGTACAAATATTTGAAAGGAATCTTCTTTTGACAAAAAGAATGTGAGTTTTTTACCTGTAAGCGCATCGTCGTTACAGATAAATAAATTGCCTTGCGCTTCTTTATCTTCATGATAATATTTTTCAAAATTAAAAGTGCTATATCTTCTAAATGCTGAAGTTTCAAATAGCCCACGCTGATCTGCCAAATATATTTTTCCGGGAGTTAATTCCATGAGTTATTCAATAGTTTTAATAGAATGAATACTTACAAATGGCTGGATATGAAAAAGATTGGTCAAAATATCTTCTTCTGCATCTTCTTTTAATTGAGACACCAGTAATTGATCGCCGATTGTATCGTGCCAAACCATCGGCGTTGAAAAAAAGTTAATGGCAATTTTGTGTTTCTCCATATGGTTAATGTCAGAATTGATAAGCTCAAATTTAAAATTTTCGAAGGTTAAAAAACGCCTCCCTAAATTATCAAGCACATCCGGAATAATATTTTTTAATTGTCGCAAATAGCCCGTAATAGCTGCGCTGACTAAAAAATTAAGCTTTTCGGCACCGGGAACATTTAAAATTAACTCGGCAAAGGTTTTATATTGCTGCTCCTGATTGTAAAACTGGGCCTGCATTTTAAACTCGGCAAAGCTATCTTCGTGTACATATTTATCCCAAAGGTTTGTGTTTTCAGCATCAATGATTTTGCGGTAACACAGGGTAATTATTTTTTTTGCCATTGTAGAAATAAAAAAAGACGTTAAGGATTATGCCTAACGTCTAAATCAAAAATAAAACAAACAATAAGGATGTTTATTATGCTTTGACGTTTACTTTAAAAGCCAGCTCAAAACCTGCTGTCGGTGTTCCGGTAACGGTTGCAATTTCTACACCTGTTTTATCATCACTAAAAACATTATCCGCATTATTATAGGTATAACCTGCCATGCCTTTTGAGTAACCATTTACCAGTGCCACCGAGGAGCCGCTGCCTTCAGGAAAAGCAATTTGTGTTACGCTTAAAGAAGTTCCGGCCGCATTGTAAACATGCACGTGAATGTGTGTTGCACGGCCGCTATACCAGCCCGGAAAAATGGAAGTAAAGGTTACCAATCCGTTTGCATCGGTGATTTGGCGGCCTCTTAAAAAATGAACCGATTGATAATTGGTACTTTGCATGCCAGAACCGCCATATTCAGAATAATTTCCCTCCGCATCGCAATGCCATATATCTACAATTGCATTTGCTAAACCAGTACAATTGTTGTTTAAATTGCCAATTGTAATTTTTGCAGTCAGTTTATAACCAGTTTTCCCATCGGTAATGTCGCTTCTTACGTAAGATGCCGGAACCTTAGTTGGGAAGGGGCCTTCAGTTTCTGTTGGTGCTACCGTACAAGTTCCGTTTGTACTTGTGGTCGTTCCCGCTGTTCCTGAGCCCGATGAAGTTCCTTCGGTAACACTACTTTTTTTACATGCTTCAATTATTACAGGAGTAGAGATTGCTCCAATCATTAAACTCCTAATGAAATTTTTTCTTTCCATGCTATTATCTTCTTGTTAGTTACTGATTCTAAAGTCGAAAGATTCTATAAGCCAGGCAAGTGTGTATCGATAAGGAGAAGTTTTGTATCGATCATTTAAAATTTAGTTAAAAAGTGTTAAGAGAAAGATTAACCCTTTTTCCATTCATTTATAACATCAGCATAGCTATCACTAACTGGTAATATTTCTCCGGTAATCAACTCTATTTTTCGGTTGTGGATTGCTTTAATTTTTTGTGTAGATACCACAAAACTCCTGTGTATGCGTTTGAAACGATCTGCAGGGAGTTTATCCATCATTTTTTTTAGCGGCATTAAAGTTAAAACCATCTTGCTGCCCTGCAAATGAATTTTGACATAATTCTCCAAACTTTCGATAAATAAAATATCAGGCAAATTAATTTTAATAAGCTTGTATTCTGAATGAACGAATATGCTTTCTACAAAATCTGTAGCTTGTTTTTCATTTTGATAACGATAAAACTCTTTCGCTTTGTTTACCGCTTTTTTAAACCTCAGGTAATCTATTGGTTTGAGTAAATAATCAATGGCTTCCAACTCAAATCCCTCAAATGCAAAATTTTTATAAGCCGTAGTAAAAATTAACATGGGTTTGTTTTTTAACGATTTGAATAAATCTATACCTGTAATGTCTGGCATGTTTATATCCAAAAAAAGAAGGTCTGTTTTATGGTTGTTTAAATATTCCGAAGCCGCAATTGCATCTTCAAATACACTTCCAATTTCTAGGTTATCCGATGCTTCTACATAACTTTTTATCAGGGCTGCAGCTAGTGGTTCATCATCAACAACTACGCATTTTAAGGTTTTGGCCATTATAATTGAATCGTTAAATTAACTGTAAACAGGTTATTGCTGTTGTCTGCATATAAAATGTGCCTGTTTTTGTAAAGGTAGTTTAAGCGCTGTTTTGTATTTTCCAAACCAATACCACTTCGTTCGGTATTGATCTTATCGGGATATAAAGTATTTTGACAAAATAAGATTAATGAATTCTGCCTGCTAAAAATCTTGATGATTAATTTGTTGCTGTTATGATTACTGATACCATATTTAAAAACATTTTCAATAAAGGCCATTAATATTAAAGGTGCAATTTTTTTATTTTCAAAGTCACCTTCAAGTTCAAATAATAAGGTTGTTTTTTGGGTTAGCCTTAATTTTTGTAAATCAATAAAATCGGTAATGCAATCCAATTCCTGTTGTAAACTTACAAAATCATGTCCGGCCTCATCGGTTATATAGCGCATAATGTTGGATAATTTCATTATCGAGGGTGCTGTATTTGCATCTTTAATTACTGCAAGCGTATAAATGTTGTTTAGCGTATTAAATAAAAAGTGTGGATTTACCTGAGCTTTTAAAAAAGACAATTCCGCCTGCGCTTTTTCGGCTTCTGCAATCAATGCCCTTTGCGTAGTTAGACTTAATTGTTTATTTGTTTCCTTGGTGAAACTAATTATAATGGTCAGAAAAAAAAGAAAAACACTTGCCACATCAATTCGCGGGCCAGTATTGGAGCCTCTTTCGGGGCCGCCTGGAAATGGTTTACCGTTAAATGGTGGAATTTGTTTGTGGTCTGGAGGCATTGGAGGACGGTCGAATGTGACAGGTCGCTCAGCAAGGTTTCTGTTTTGAAAAATAAATTTATCAAAGGGCCTGAGTCCTAATATACCAGCCAAAATAACCATCAATCCAAATAAGTATAAAACATATCGTGATTTGCCATATAATTTTGGAAACAAGTAAAGGGCATGTATAAAATAAATTGCAATAAAAACCAGATAAAAAAGCAGGTATTGTGCTAATCCTGAAGTCGTAAGGATGTATTTAATGTTTTGATCTGAAACTAAAAGAAGCGGCAGACTTAACAGAAATATAGCAGCAATAACTTGAATAATTATTCTAAAGTTTAATTTCTTAAGCATAAACAAATTAACATATATCTACAGAATTTATCTGTAGGGTATCGGTAATTTACGCTTTTGTATGGATGATTCCATCGTTCATCATTTTGATAAAGTTATTTTTATATAAAAAGCTTAAAAAATTGAGGTATGCTTTTTGCGATAATCAAATTTCTTTTTATAAAAGATTAAAACTAGCTTTGCCGCTAATTAATGAAACACCTTGTTACTATATCTCTTGTATTTTTTAGCTTAACACATTTGGCAAAAGCCGAACGTGTTGAAGGGCTAAGGATATTAAATGAATATTGTAATGAGCACAAAATCAGTGTTAATGCCGCTGGTGAAACTGCTGTTCAGCTTAACGAACATTGTAATCCTTATCTTTTATCCTATACCCGACTTGCTTTAATTGGTGCCCAACCTCAATTAAAAGTTGCAAAATATGTGAGTGTAAATCAGGTTATTGCTGATTTAACGATTAGGAAAAAACCAAAGAACAACAGTCCCTAGTTGTCTTTTCTTAAAAGATCTTTTATAAGATTTTGAAGCCCATTTTATACATGCAACTGCCAAACTGGCTTGTAAAAAGTCATGGCGTGGTTGTTGCAACACACCATTTTTAATAATAAATACGATTTAAAACATAATGTTAGGATTTTTAACCAAGATTTTCGGAAGTAAATCAGAAAGAGATATAAAGAGTATACAGCCCCTGGTTGTTAAGATAAATGAAGAGTATGCTAAGCTTTCTTCCATCAGTAATGATGAGTTGCGTGCGAAAACCATAGAATTTAAAGGTAGAATATCTAGTTTTTTAACGGATATTGATGGGAAAATTGCGGGATTAAAAGCTAATGCTGAGAATGAGGATTTAGATCTTCATCAAAAAACAGCTTTATATGATGAGGTTGATGCTTTAGGTAAAGAGCGCGATACAGCATTAGAGAAAGTGCTTTTGGAAATCCTTCCTGAGGCTTTCGCTGTGGTAAAGGAAACTTCGCGCCGTTTCAGCGAAAACGAATACCTGGAAGTTAACGCAACCCAGTTTGATAGAGATTATGCCGCCAGAAAAAACAATGTTAAAATAGTTGGCGATAAAGCACAATGGGCAAATAAATGGGACGCCGCTGGTAACGAGGTGGTTTGGAACATGGTACATTATGATGTTCAATTAATAGGTGGTATCGTTTTGCATAGCGGTAAAATTTCTGAGATGGCGACAGGTGAGGGTAAAACTTTAGTGAGTACCTTACCGGCTTATTTAAATGCACTGGCTGAACAAGGTGTCCACATCGTAACGGTGAATGATTACCTTGCCCGTCGTGATAGTGAGTGGAATGGTCCTCTATTCGAATTCCATGGTATCAGTGTAGATTGTATCGATAAACACGAGCCAAATTCAGAAGAAAGGAGAAAAGCTTATGCGGCCGATATTACATACGGAACCAATAATGAATTCGGTTTTGATTACTTGCGTGACAATATGTCGCAAACACCAGATCAATTGGTACAGCGCAAACTGCATTTTGCCATGGTGGATGAGGTCGATTCAGTTTTAATTGATGATGCCCGTACACCATTAATTATTTCCGGTCCGATTCCTTTTGGCGATCAACACGAGTTTTATGAATTGAAACCACGTATTGAGCGTTTGGTTAATGCTCAAAAAACATATGTTACACAGGCATTAAATGAGGCTAAAAAATTAATCAATGCAGGTAAAACCGGAACTGAAGAAGGAGAAGGTGGTTTAGCCTTATTGCGTGCTTATCGTGGTTTACCAAAAAACAAGGCCTTAATTAAATTTTTAAGTGAATCGGGTGTTCGTCAACTACTGTTAAAAGTAGAGAATCACTACATGGCAGATCAATCTAAGAATATGCCTAAAGTGGATTCGGAATTATTCTTCTATATCGACGAAAAAAACAATCAGGTTGAGCTAACAGAAAAAGGGATTGAGTTGATTACCCAATCTGGCGAAGACCCTCATTTCTTTGTTTTACCAGATGTAGGTACTGAAGTTGCTGAACTAGAGAAATCTGATTTGCCAATGGACGAAAAGGTGTCTACTAAAGATGCCCTGATGCGTGATTATTCTGTGAAAGCAGAACGTATCCACTCGGTAAACCAATTGTTAAAAGCATATACCTTATTCGAGATTGATGTTGAATACATCATTGATGAAGGGAAGATTAAAATTGTTGATGAGCAGACTGGCCGGATCATGGATGGCCGTCGTTACTCAGATGGTTTGCACCAGGCAATTGAGGCTAAAGAAAACGTTAAAGTTGAGGATGCTACCCAAACTTATGCAACTGTAACCTTGCAGAATTATTTCCGTATGTACCACAAACTTTGCGGTATGACGGGTACTGCAACTACTGAAGCTGGTGAGTTTTGGTCGATCTATAAATTAGATGTAGTTGAAATTCCGACCAACAGAAATATTTCGAGAAAAGATGAGCAGGATTACGTTTATCGTACTGTTCGCGAAAAATATAATGCCGTAGCGGATGAAATTGTAAAATTAACCGAAGTCGGTCGCCCGGTATTGGTTGGTACAACATCAGTAGAGATTTCAGAATTATTAAGCCGTATGCTTAAGCTTCGTGGAATTAAACATAATGTGTTGAATGCTAAAATGCACCAGAAAGAGGCAGACATTGTTGCTGAAGCTGGTCAGGCAGGAACGGTAACTATTGCAACCAATATGGCTGGTCGTGGTACCGATATTAAATTAGGCCCAGGTGTTAAAGATGCTGGTGGTTTGGCCATTGTTGGTACTGAACGTCATGAATCTCGCCGTGTGGATAGACAGTTACGCGGTCGTGCTGGTCGTCAGGGCGATCCGGGTTCTTCTCAATTCTTTGTTTCATTGGAAGATAACCTGATGCGTTTGTTCGGTTCAGAACGTATTGCCAGTATTATGGTTCGTATGGGTATTGAAGAAGGAGAGGTGATTCAACATTCAATGATTACCAAATCTATCGAGCGTGCACAAAAGAAAGTAGAAGAAAATAACTTCGGTATCCGTAAACGTTTATTGGAGTATGATGATGTGATGAACTCACAACGTACGGTAATTTATGCTAAACGTAAAAACGCCTTATTTGGCGAACGTTTAGATGTAGATATGAATAACATGGTTTTCGATGTTGCTGAAGACATCGTTACCGAATATAAAGAGGAGGCCAATTATGAGGGTTTCAGACTAGAGGTAATTAAGAACTTCTCTGTTGATACAGCAATTACCGAAAAAGATTTTACCTCAAGCAACATCACCCAGTTAACGGAAAGATTGTTTGCAGAGGCCGAATCATTTTATGCCCGCAAATCAGAAGCGATTATTCAGCAGTCATTACCAGTTTTGAAACAGGTTTTCGAAGAACGTGGTCAGCATATTGAACAAATTGTTGTTCCTTTTACCGATGGTATCCGTGGCATCCAGGTAGCCGTTGATTTGAAAAAAGCAATCGATAATAAGGGTAAAGAGGTTGTTCGTTCATTCGAGAAAACAATTGTTCTTGCACTTATTGATGATAGTTGGAAAGAGCATTTACGTGAAATGGATGAGTTGAAACAATCCGTTCAGAATGCCGTTTACGAACAAAAAGATCCATTGGTAATTTATAAAATGGAAGCCTTTAACTTATTTAAAAACATGCTTAATGCGGTTAATAAAGAAGTGGTAAGTTTCTTATACAAAGGTGGTATTCCGGTTCAGCAAGAAGCAGAACAGGTTAGAGAAGCACCTGCTCCGAAAGCACAACCAAAGTTACAAACAACTAAGCAAGAGTTTGGCAGGGAAGAGCCGGGAATGGAATTTGGAGATACCCGTGAAGCGGTTCCTCAGCAGCCTATCCGTAAAGAAGCAACAGTTGGACGTAACGAACCTTGTCCATGTGGAAGTGGTAAAAAGTTTAAAAACTGCCATGGTGCGAATCTGTAAATAAAAAATCGTCACTGTAAGGAACGAAGCAGTTTTAAAGCGATAAAAATGTAATTAGGCTACGTCATTATGATGTAGCCTTCTTTGTTTAATTGTATTTCAATTGAGCTCTACTGGATCCAATGAAATTCATAATAATATTTTGGACAAAATATCTGTCTTTAATTTTTTGTATATTTGTTATTATGAGAACTATAACACTTGATATTTTAAACGATAAGGCCTTAAGTCTTTTAAAAGATTTAGAAATGCTTGAGGTTATTCGTGTAAGAAGAAGTAAAGCTCCCTCAGGTTCCCCAGAAAATTTAATTTCAAAGTACAAAGGGGCAATGACGGCTCAGCCAGTAGATGAAATAGAGCAACAGCTTAACGATTTGCGTAACGAATGGCAATAAATTATCTTTGGGATACCAATACTGTCATTTATTATTTGCAGCAGCAATTTAATCAAAAAGCTGAAAAGTTTATTGATGATATTTTATTAGAATCAAGACCAAGAATCTCTTCCATTACTGAAATTGAAATTTTGTGTTGGAAAACAGCAACTGATAATGATATTGTTGTTTTAAAAAACTTTGTAGCCGATTCTTTTGTTTATGAACTTGAGCAAGGAATTAAAAATAAAACAATTGAAATCAGGAAGCAGTATGCACTCAAATTGCCAGATGCTGTGATTGCAGCAACGGCTATTGTAAATGATTTAACATTGATTAGCAGGAATATAAAAGATTTTGAAAAAATAAACGAATTACAGATATTTAATCCTTTTGATCTTTAACCACTATATATTTAATTTTGTTATTAAATATACTACTTGCATACCCCATAAAGAATGCCGAATTTTGCAGAAGTTCGGCATTCTTGTTTTAGAAATCATTTTATAGATGTTTCATCTGATGATGATACCGGATTCAAATTTGATACATGAAATACTTATTTACTTTTATTGCCTGTTTACTTTTATTTAAAACATCTTTTGCCCAAAAAGGAGAAGTAATCGTTATAAAAGATCCATTAATTGATAGTTTAATAGCCAAACGTATTGAAGTTTACAAAGCGTCAGGCGAGGTTAAGCCTAATAAAGCGATTGTTTCTGCTTATGGCTACCGGGTACAGATTTTTTATGGTTCTGATCGACGGGAAATTTTCAGTCAACAAGCAAGATTTAAAGGTAGTTTCCCAAAATTGAATACCTATATTAGTTATAAAGAGCCTAATTATTATTTACGTGTTGGTGATTTTCGGACAAGATTAGAAGCGCAACGCTTAATGAGTGAACTTAGGCCAACTTTCCCTACCTTATTTATTTTTAGGGAAAAGATTAATGCACCCAATTTAGATACGAGCACCAATGATCAAAGATAAAATTAAAGATTTGGCCACTAACATTTTTGCCGATGTTGTGGGCTATCGCCATCATATACACGCTAATCCGGAATTATCGTTTAAAGAATTTGAGACTTCCTTATTCATTAAGGATAAGCTAAGCAAATGGGGCATTGAATTTACAGATTGTGCAAATACAGGTGTAGTGGGTTTAATTAAAGGAAATAAGCCATCAGAAAATATTATCGCTTTGCGTGCTGATATGGATGCCTTACCAATTCAGGAAGCCAATGATAAATCTTATCGCTCAAAAAAACCTGGTGTAATGCATGCCTGTGGACATGATGTACACAGCTCTTCGCTTTTAGGTACCGCCTATATTTTAAATCAGTTAAAAGATGAATTCGGCGGAACTATAAAATTGATTTTCCAGCCAGCAGAAGAATTGTTACCCGGTGGGGCAAGCATCATGATTAAAGAAGGTGTTTTAGAAAATCCTAAGCCACAATCCATTGTTGGACAGCATGTAATGCCTTTAATAGAAGCTGGTAAAGTTGGTTTCCGTTCAGGTATTTATATGGCATCCACTGATGAATTGTATGTTACCGTGACTGGAAAAGGAGGACATGGCGCGCAACCTCATCAAAATATCGACCCGGTTTTAATCGCATCACACATCATCATTGCTTTGCAGCAAATTGTTAGCCGTAATGCCGATCCCCGTTTACCATCGGTTTTATCTTTTGGTAAGGTGATTGCCAATGGAGCAACCAATATTATTCCCAATGAAGTCAAAATAGAAGGCACTTTCAGAACGCTTGATGAAGATTGGCGTGCCGAAGCGCATAGGCGTATGAAGAAAATGGCTGAAGGTATTGCAGAAAGCATGGGCGGAAGCTGTAATTTCGATATTCATAAAGGTTATCCATTTTTAATCAACGAAGAAAAATTAACAGCTAATGCCAGAAGCTTTGCTGAAGATTTCTTAGGTAAAGAAAATGTAATTGATTTGGATATTTGGATGGCTGCAGAAGACTTTTCTTTTTATTCACAAGTAACAGATGCTTGTTTTTATCGTTTAGGTACAGGAAATGCAGCAAAAGATACCATGCATTCTGTACATACACCAAAGTTTGATATTGACGAAGATGCATTGAAAATATCTACTGGTTTAATGGCTTATATTGCTGTAAAACAACTGGGTAACTAGTAAATATATAAAATAAACAAGATAATTTATTTTATCTGTTATCCATCTTTCATCATCCATACAAAGGGGCATTGTTTTTGCCAATACATAAAGCATGAAGAAAATATTTTTGTTTTTACTGTTAACGTCACTCTTTTATAAAGGTTTTAGCCAGGAAATCCCTCGATTTAATCCGGATACCATAAAAACCATTACGCTGGATTCTGCAGTTAATATTAAAGCTGAACGCTTAAACGTAGAAACTTTCATCAATAAAATCATTAACGATACTTCTTTTTATCAATCTTTTAGAGATATGAAGCGCTATAGTTTTATAGCTGAAAATCGCATTTATACTTATGATAAGAAAAATAAAGTTGATGGACGGATCTATCGCAAGATTCGCCATAACAACAGCGGTCCATACAAAATGGATTACCTAGTTAAACAGGATACCGGAAAGGTTTACAAGAAGAACGGAAAGTATCAATTATATACCGTAGAGATGTTTGATTACATTTTTATGAATGCATACAGCAGCGATTTTGTTAAAAATGCACCGCTTGATGGCAAAAAAGGTGGTACGACAAACGAAGGCTATAAGGAAAAACTCAAAACCTTGATTTTTAATCCAGGCAGACCAGTTAAAGGGATTCCTTTTATTGGCAGTAAAACCGAAATTTTTACAGCGAATATGCGCCAGTATTATGATTATGGGTTCTCCTCAGGAACATATTTAGATTCCATTCCAGTTTATCGGTTTAAGGTTTCGGTTAAACCAGATTTAAGCAGTTGGGATAAAGATAATATCATGATTAAAGAACTGGTAACCATTTTTGATAAACGCAATTTCAATATTCTGGGCCGTTATGTGGATATGAAATATAGCAACATGCTTTTTGATTTTGATGTACAGATGAATATTGAAATGGGCTATTTTGGAGAAGATAAACTACCTACAAAAATAACCTATCAGGGAAACTGGAATATTCCATTTAAAAAAGAAGAACGAGCGAGTTTTTTGGTTTTGCATAAAGATTATCGAATCGAAAAGGGCAAATAAGGATTAACTATCGGATAAAAGATTATTATCTTTAAACGTTTAATTCAACCAATCAAAATGCAATTTAGCTTTTCATCAAAATTTAAGATTTTTCTTGTTTTATTTCTGTTTTATGGAATTAATTTGCAGGCACAGGTTCTGTCATCCAGGCAAATAGATAGTCTTGTAGAAAAAACACTTACAACATTTAACGTTCCGGGGATTGCCGTTTCTGTTATAAAAGATGGAAAGATCATGCATTTAAAAGGCTATGGTGTTCGCTCCATTAAAACCAATAAAAAGGTCGATGAAAATACACTTTTTGGCGTAGCATCCAATACCAAAGCCTTTACGGCCGCAGCTTTAGGTATGCTGGTTGATGAAAAGAAAATCACCTGGGATACTAAAGTAACTGATGTAATTCCTGAGTTTAAAATGTATGATGCATATGTAACCAGCGAGTTTACCATACGCGATTTACTGACTCACCGCAGTGGTTTGGGTTTAGGTGCCGGCGATCTCATGATTTGGCCCGATTCATCAACAGTTGATAAAAAGCAATTGATCCATAATATTCGTTATTTAAAACCGGTTTCCTCTTTTCGTACCAAATACGATTACGATAATCTGATGTATATTGTTGCAGGAGAGGTTGTAGCAAGGGTTTCAGGTAGTACTTATGATGATTTTATTGAGAACAGGTTTTTTAGCCCGCTTGGTATGACCAAAACTGCTGCTTCCTGGTATCGGTTAAAAGATAAAACCAATATAATTGATGGACATGCACCTTATGAAGGAAAACTACTTCCGGTAGGACTAAGTTTTGGTGAGATTGCAAATGCAGCCGGTGGAATTTACTCGAACGTTACCGATATGAGTAAATGGGTAATGGCGATGATGAACAGTGGTAAGTACGGTGAAAATCTGGAAAAGAAATTATTTAGCCCTGCAGTACATAAAGAACTTTGGACACCTCAAACCATAATTAACGGGGCTTCACCTTATAATACACATTTCAGCGCTTATGGTTTAGGCTGGTTTTTGAGTGATGTTAATGGATATTTTCAGGCAACACATACAGGAGGTTTATCAGGAATTGTAACTCAGGTAACCATAATCCCGGAAATTAAACTGGGCATTATTGTTTTAACCAATCAACAATCTGGTGCTGCTTTTACAGCCATTTCCAATTCAATTAAGGATGGATATTTTGGAATAAAAGGCCAGGATCGAATTAAAACATATAACGATAACAGGTTAAAAGGCGAGAAACAAGCAAAGGAAAAGGTTGATAAAGTTTGGTCTGATATTGCTGCCCAACAAAAACTAATTGTCGCAAAACCAGACCAAAAAAACTATTATGGAACCTTTACCGATTCATGGTTTGGCGATGTTACGGTAAATGATGTTAATGGCAAAATGCATTTCCAAGCTAAAAATGCACCCAAACTTAAAGGCGATATGACCCATTACAAAGGCAGCACCTTTATTGTTAAATGGTATGACAGGAGTTTGGATGCGGATGCTTTTGTAAATTTCACTTTAGACAACAACGGCACCGCAAATGGATTTAAAATGGAGGCCATTTCTCCATTAACTGATTTTAGTTTCGATTTTCAAGATCTCGATTTCAAGAAAAAAGATAAAAAATAACATTAACCAAGTTGATATTATTATGAAAGCCCTATTTAAAACAAGTATCCTCGTCTGCATTTGTCTAATCTCTTTAACATCAATGACTTTTAAACCAAAACGAATTATCTTTTTTGGCGATTCAATTACCCAGCAAGGCGTTCAGGCCAATGGTTATGTAACTTTAATTAAAAAAGCACTGGATTCTGCAAAATATAATGTTACCGGCGCTGGAATTGGAGGTAATAAGGTTTACGATTTATATCTGCGTTTGGAAGATGATGTATTAAATAAAAAACCAGATTTAGTTGTGATTTATGTGGGTATTAATGATGTATGGCATAAACAATCATCCCATACCGGAACAGATTACGATAAATATTTAAAATTCTATCAGGCATTGATCAATAAAATCCAAGGCATTGGAAGTAAGGTTGTGCTTTGTACACCATCTGTTGTTGGAGAGAAAAAAGATGGTAACAATGAATTAGATGCTGATTTGAATAAATATGCTGAAGGCGTTAGAACATTGGCAGCCAAGAACAATCTTCCGCTATGTGATTTAAGGAAAGTTTTTACAGAATATGAAGCCAAAAATAATCCGGACGACAAGGAAAAAGGAGTTTTAACAGTAGATGGGGTGCATTTAAATGATACAGGTAATAAATTGGTTGCCGATCAGTTATTGCCGTTGGTAACCCCCTAGCTCCCTGAAGGGGGAACTAGCAAGGTGCAGAAAATAGAATTATAAATAATAGAATTTCTCCAAACTCCTTTATGGGTTTAGGAATTAGAAAGATAAGTCCCCTTTAGGGGATTTAGGGGTATATGATAAACCGCGAAACAATAGATAAGATAATGGATACCGCCCGTATTGAGGAGGTAGTTGGGGATTTTGTGCACTTAAAAAAACGCGGAACCAGTTTAATTGGTAATTGCCCTTTTCATGGTGAAAAAACACCATCCTTTCACGTTTCGGTAACTAAAGGTATTTATAAATGCTTTGGCTGTGGTAAAGGAGGTGATTCAGTGCGTTTCATTATGGATCATGAAAAATATTCATACCCAGAGGCGCTTAAATTTCTAGCCAATAAATATAATATAGAGGTTGAGGAAACCGAGTTTACACCTCAGGATGCCGAAGCCCAAAGTGCCAAAGAAAGCCTTTACATCGTTTCGCAGTATGCATCAACTTTTTTTGTTAAACAACTATGGGAAACGGAAGAGGGCAAAGGAATTGGCTTAAGCTATTTTAAGGAACGTGGTTTTAGAGAAGATATTCTTAAAAAATTCGAAGTTGGTTATTCGCCGGATGTTTGGGATGCCATGACCCAAAGTGCCATTAACAACGGACATAAATTAGAGTTTTTGGAACAGACAGGTCTCTCTATCAAAAATGATAAAGGCAAAATTTATGATCGTTTTCGCGGGCGTGTAATGTTTCCGATCCATAATTTTACAGGTAGAGTTATTGGTTTCGGTGGACGAACTTTAAAAACAGATAAAAATGTTCCGAAATATGTAAACTCACCTGAAAGTGAAATTTATCATAAATCGAACGTTTTATATGGATTATTCCATGCCAAAAAGTCTATTCGTGATTTAGACAACTGTTATTTGGCAGAAGGTTATGCAGATGTACTTTCAGTTCACCAGGCAGGAATCGAAAATGTTGTAGCCTCTTCAGGAACATCTTTAACAGTAGAACAAATTAAACTAATTGGTCGTTTTACGCAAAATGTAACCATCTTATTTGATGGTGATGCCGCTGGTATAAAGGCATCTTTGCGAGGTTTGGATATGATTTTAGAAGAAGGACTTAACGTAAAGATTGTTTCCTTCCCTGATGGGCACGACCCCGATTCGTATATGCATCATGTTGGTGCCGGCGCCTTTAAAACTTATATTGAGCAAAACAGAAAAGATTTTATCCTATATAAAGCCAATGTTTTATTAAAAGAAGCTGGTAACGATCCGATTAAACGAGCTGGAATTATTCGGGATATTGTAGAAAGTATAGCGAAGATTCCTGATCCAATTAAGGCATCGGTTTTTGTTCGCGAATGCAGCAGCTTGCTCGAAATAGAAGAACGTATTTTGCTAACGGAGTTGAACAAAATGCGTTCGGCCAAAGTCAAAAAAAACTTTCAAGGCAATAATAGCAACAACAATAACAATCCTTATTCCTCAGGACCGCCAGAACCATTAGGCCCACCAGATGATTTATGGGATGATGCTACAGGACTGGGAACACAACAAATCGAAACAGACGAGCATCAGGAGAAAGAAATTATTCGGTTGCTATTGGCTTATGGGCACGAATTGGTAAACTGGGATAAAATTGATGATATGTATATCGGCTCTTTCATTATGCAGAATTTAGCCGATGTTGAATTTGAAAATCCGCTTTGTAAAAAAATTATAGATTACTATAAGACCGAAATTGATAATGGCCAATTGCCTACTGCAAATCATTTCCTCAAACATCAGGACAGAGAAATCGCAGATTTAACAATCACGCTATCTTCATCACAATATTCACTCAGTGAAAATTGGTTAAACAAACATCAAATTTATGTTCGTGATGAATCCATGAATTTAAAGGCAACAGTTTTGGGAGGCATTTTTCACTTAAAAAAACGTAAGGTCGACAAGATTTTATCTAACTTATTGAAGGAAATTAAAGAAGAAACTGATGGTGATAATCAGGCTATTTTGATGCAGCGCTATGGCATTATCAAAAATGTTGAACGGGAAATATCTAAGTTTTTGGGTTCGGTTATAGTAAAATAAATTATTGAATTTTGAATGATGGAATGGGAGAGCGGTAAAATATTCACTCATTCAAAACTCACTCATTCACTCATTTTATATTGATGCAAGAAAACATTCACTCATTCAAAACTCACTCATTCACTCATTTAAAATCCACTCATTAAAAAATGGCAATCCACAATGATTTAGGCCGAAAAGGAGAAAGCTTAGCCAGGCAATATCTGGAAAATAAAGGCTATGAAGTTTTGGATGAGAATTGGGTATATGGTAAAGCTGAGATTGATTTGATTGTTTACAAAGCAGGATTGATGATTTTTGTAGAAGTTAAAGCCAGAAGTTCAGTTGCTTTCGGTCAGCCTGAAGAATTTGTGCACACTGCCAAACAAAAACAAATGGAGCTTGCCTCTTTAGCCTATATCGAATTGATGAATCATCAAAAGGAGATTCGTTTTGATATCATTGCGATTACATTCACAAATAATAATTATACTTTAAATCATATTGAAGATGCTTTTTGGCCTGAAGATTAACCCAATTAAAAACCTGTTTTTTATTACAATTGTTATTGCATTAGTCAGTTCATGTCGCAATGATCCGGCAGCCAGCTACCGAAGCTTTGTTTCCCCATTAATTGGTTTAAATGTGGCATCAGGAAACGAATTTGAAGTTAAAATTCAATTTGGGAAGTATAAAAAGGTTGACTCCGTGGTTTATCTTTTGGACACAACAAAAGTGATAGCCAAACAGGATACTTTAGCTTTGAAACTCCAAACCGCTGGGTTAAAATTAGGCAATCATCTTTTAACCGCGAAGATTTATGGCGGAGGGCAATCAGAAGATCTGACATCGAATATTAATATTTTGGCCGCCCAGGCACCCGAACTGTACACCTATAAAATTGTTAAAACCTTACCTCATGATACCTCATCATATGTGGAGGGTTTAGAATATCATGATGGTTTTTTCTATGAAAGTGCCGGAGATTATGGTCATTCGAGCTTACGTAAGGTTCAGGTTAATACAGGTAAGATTGTTCAAAAAGCCGATTTGGATAAACAATATTTTGGTGAAGGGATTACCGTAATTGGAGATAAGATTATCCAGTTAACGTATCGCGAAAAAGTTGGCTTTGTTTACGATAAGGCTACATTTAAAAAAATATCAGAATTTCAATACACAGTCGGGAGAGAAGGCTGGGGTTTGACATTTGACGGGCAAAAAATCTTAAATACAGATGGCTCCAACACCATATATCTTCTGGATAAAAAGAACTTTAATAAAATTGGTTCTATTGAAGTATTCGATAATAAAGGCAGAATCGATAATCTTAATGAACTGGAATATATAGATGGAAAAATCTACGCCAATGTTTATACTACAAACGATATTTTGATTATCAACCCACAAACCGGAACAGTTGAGGCCAGGGTAGACTTATCCGGTCTTTTGCCAAATGGTTATTTCAAAAATGAATATGCCATTGCCAATAATGTATTAAACGGCATTGCTTATGATAAAGTTGGCAAACGGCTTTTTGTTACAGGAAAGAAATGGCCGCATGTTTTTGAGATTAAAATAGTTAAGAAATAAAGAATAAAGAATAAAGAATAAAGAATAAAGAATAAAGAATAAAGAATAAAGAATAAAGAATAAAGAATAAAGAATAAAGAATAAATTCGATCTTACCAGCTTAGAGATACTTTCGAAACCCTGCTGTGCTCCATTCCTTTGAGATTTCGCAAGATTGACTAACCTGCTCCAGACTTACAAAGTTTGGTTGGACATGATGGGCATAACTTTGTCAGTCTTAACGAGCTTAGAGATACTTTCGAAATCCTGCTGTGCTTTGGCCCTTTGATTTCGCAAGAGGAACCAACTCCTAAATAAATTCAGGCTGACAATAAATGTCTCTTAATTTTTTTTCTTTGGCTCAGCCAGATAACCATAAAAAGTAATGGGCTGTTTATTGGTGCTGCTTGCAATTAACGAAGCATAACCATTTGTAGAGATGTTAATGGTGAATCTGTAATTCTCTTTTTTAACATCTTTTGTATTAATCTGAATCGTGTGCGAACCTTTCTTGCTTTTGGTTTCATTATAGCTAAAGTCCTTTGAAGTAAACTTTATGCCACCCTCATTTGGATCCATTGGTGCATTGTAAGAACGACCATAATACGGAAGATAAGCAATCACACTATCTTTGGTTACCCTAACATCGTACTGTGATCCAGTTAAATTTATAGTGCCACCACCTTGTCCGCCAGGCATTCTGCTGAGTATCTTGTTTACATCGGCATTAGACATCGGAATTGCGGTATTGGCAACAAATACGAAATTCTTATTGCCAACAATTTTCAGGGTAGTTTCTTTATTGGTCTGGGCAAAAGTTTGAGCAGTAACCGCAATTAGAATGATGCTCAACAGGTATTTCAAAGGTTTCATAATCAAATATTTTGCATGATATAACAAATTAAGGATGCACAAGTTTGATGGATTCCATAAAATAGGAATTAAATAAATTGTATTTAAAGATACGGTTTTGTTGAACCAAATAAAAGGGCGACACTATACTATAAAATGGTGCCGCCCAACCCTAATTACGCCGTAGCTGTAAGTGTATTGCCTGAGATGCTTAAAGGATAAACTTTTAATGGAATGGTTGTGCCACCATCATTAGGCTGTGCTAAAATACTTCCGGATGTAGTGTACCTGGAACTGTGCAGGCTACATTGAATATAATTGTTGGTCTGAATGAAATTTAAAGCCCCGCCCTGATGCGGACAAATCGCTTGTGTAGCCGCAAAAGAACTGGTTGAGTTTCCTGCCGCTGTACGAATAAACAATATGCCATTAACCACTATTGAAGCACCAATGGTTAACAATTGAGCACTAAGATCTACACTTGCAGTTGTTCCGGAAGGGGGAGGCGTTCCGCCGCCAGGGTTGCCTGGTTCCGGAGAATCACTTTTACTACAGCCAGCCAAACAGGAGCCTGTACAAACCAGGGCAATGCCCAAACCTAATGATTTAATAAACTCGTTGCGTTCCATAATTTGTTTTTGTTAGTATATTTTGGATTGAATGTCTTCATCTTTGGATTTAAATAGGGTAAAGTTCCTGGATATGGTAAATCCGAAACGGACGCCGCCATGCTCCCATGATTTTTTGGTGTCGGAAATAAAACTGTTTTCAACAATGTATTCCGAATTCATAAAATTGAGGGAGAAAATATGCCCTCCGGTTTCAATTTCCAGTCCTAAACCCAATGGATTATAAAACTTCTGCGTCAAATCAGTAGGGCGATTTAAGCCATTAACTAAAGTATAATCTGCTATAAATGATAATCTTTTGGTCAACTTAACCCTTCCTGCAAAGCCGATGCTGAATAAACGCTCAGGATCACGGATTTCTGATGTGTTTGCTCTTAAAAGTACTGCAGGGGCAACCTGGATAGATACCCGCTGTGATAGTTTGTGGGACAATAAAGGTTGCAAAAAGTAAGAGAAACGATTGGAATAAGTGTCAAATTCTGTATTAAATGGTTCCCTGGCAATCCAACCCATTTGTGCTAAAAGTGTAATGTTTAATGGGATATTGCCTGATTTACCTTCTCCCTGTTCTAAAAGTCTGTATTTCAGAAAGCCATTATAAAGCTCATCATGTTTACTTCGCCCTATACTTACAGTAAGCTTCTCCGTAATTCCATAGTCCAAACCGATAAATAAATCTGTTGCTACATCAAGACCATAAAGGGTATGTGCACCACCAAATTCTCCACCGATGTCGCCAAAATGGTGTCTGATGCGCAAGTCGAGATCATGCTTTTTTTGGGTTTCGGTTGAATGTGAAAGCACAATCCGGGTTGATTTAAAAGTTGGGTTAAGCACTTTAACCTTAGCCGTATCAGTCATCGATTTTAATAGCGAATCTGCTGTTTGTGCATAAATATTGCAGCTTAACAAAACAACAAAACCGAGGAACGTTGTAATTTTTAACATATATCTAGTTTTTTGGGGTTAATGTTCCGTTAACTTTTACACTGATAATCCTGGCAATTTTGGTAAAAACCAGTGTGGGGATTTTGATATTATGATCTGCACATGCCACATCGAAACTTGTTGTAAGTATGGCTTTTCCATTTTTTATGGTAATTTTTCCGGGAATATTTCGTGGTTTGCTTACGCCATGAATGCTGAGTATACCCTTTGCAACAACATTGTATTCTCCATCTTTTGTCCAGCTGATATTGGGATCGATGGCTCCTTTAAAGCCAGCAGTTGGATATTTATCACTTTCCAGATAGTTTTCATTGAAATGCTCCTGCATCAGTTTTTTCTCGAATTCAAAACTTTTTATTGGAATCTGAAAGGCAAATTCTCCTGTTTTTGAAATCATTACGGCAGTAGTTTTACTGCTTGCGGCTTTTATATCTTCAACCGGTGTTGAAGAAAAGAAAACCGTTTTAATGTTACTGCCGATGTAATTTTGTGCTTTAACAGATACAGAAAGCATCAGCAATATTGCAGTCAACAATAGTGTTTTGATTTGTTTTGACGTAGCCATAACCTGGTTTCTAAGGGTTTCTATTTGAATTCAGTCAGGTTGATTACGTTTGATCTTAATGTTAGGTTGCTTATAACTGGAAAAAGAAATAAAAATTAGCTGCTCTTTATAAGAAAAGGATATAAAAAAAGCCTGTTCAGTGGAAACTGAACAGGCTTTTCGCTTTAGTCTATTGGATTTTTATCTCCAGGCTTTATACTGATTAATCAAGCCATTGGTAGAACTGTCGTGACTGGAAACTTTTTCATCCCCATTTAGTTCGGGTAATATCTTTTTAGCCAATTGCTTACCAAGCTCAACTCCCCATTGGTCAAAACTGAAAATGTTCCAGATTACCCCTTGAACAAATATTTTATGTTCGTACATCGCAACCAAAGTACCTAAACTATATGGTGTTACTTTCTTTAATAAGATGGAGTTTGTAGGACGATTACCTTCAAAAATCTTGAATGGAGTTAATTTTTTAATTTCAGCATCTGTTTTGTCTTCTTTTTTTAGTTCAGATGACACTTCCTCTTCAGTTTTACCATTCATTAAGGCCTCGGTTTGTGCGAAAAAGTTAGATAATAAAATGGCATGATGTTCGCCCAATGGGTTTAAACTTTGTGCAGGCGCAATAAAATCAGCAGGAATAACTCTAGTGCCCTGATGAATTAACTGATAAAAAGCATGTTGGCCATTCGTACCGGGTTCTCCCCAAATAATTGGTCCGGTTTCATAATCAACTTCATTTCCATTTCTATCCACATGTTTACCATTACTTTCCATATCTCCTTGTTGGAAATAGGCAGCAAAGCGATGCATATATTGGTCGTAAGGTAAAATTACCTGTGTTTCGGCATTATGAAAGTTGATATACCAAATGCCTAATAAGCCTAAAATTACAGGGATGTTGTTTTCAAATTCAGCAGATTTAAAGTGAAGATCTGCAGCATGTGCTCCGGCAAGTAATTGTTTAAAATTGTCAAATCCAATACTCAGAGAGATAGACAGACCAATTGCACTCCATAAAGAGTAACGACCGCCAACCCAATCCCAAAACTCGAACATGTTCTCTGTATCAATTCCAAAAGCAGAAACATCTTTGGCATTGGTCGATAGTGCAGCAAAATGTTTCGCAATATCAGTTTCTTTGGCACCTTTTTCTAAAAACCATGTACGGGCAGAATGCGCATTCGTCATGGTTTCTTGCGTGGTAAAAGTTTTCGATGCGACTAAAAACAGGGTTGTTTCAGCATTTAAGCTCTGCAAAGTCTCCGCGATATGTGTACCATCGATGTTTGAAACAAAATGGATGTTTAAATGATTTTTATAATGTTTTAATGCCTCGGTAACCATTACAGGGCCTAAATCAGAGCCACCAATTCCAATGTTTACTATATCAGTTATGGCTTTGCCTGTATAACCTTTCCAATCGCCGCTGATGATGCTGTTGCTAAATTTCTCCATTTTGGTTAAAACATCATTTACATCAGGCATTATATTTTTTCCATCAACCAAAATTGGCGTATTACTTAAATTGCGCAAGGCAATATGCAAAACCGAGCGATTTTCTGTTTCATTGATCTTATCTCCATTATACATGGATTTAATGGCCTCGTCTAACTTACATTCGCGAGCAAGTTGCATCAACAAGGCTAAAGTTTCGTCACTAATTCTGTTCTTACTATAGTCTAATAAAATATCCTCAAAAAAAACAGAGAATTTGGTAAAACGATCAGTATCAGCGGCAAAAAGATCTTTAATACTTTTTTGGTTAATATCTATAAAATGATTGGCTAGATATTTGTAAGCTTCGGTTTGAGTAAAATTTATTTTTGGTAACATAATCTTTGGTTTTCAGTAAAAGTAGTAAGCTAAAATTTAAAATTATCTTTTTTATATCAATTAAACACACTAACTTACATATTCATAATTAACCATCCTTGAAATAATTAATAAAAAAATAAAATCATGTTAGAAAATTTAAATGAATTGGTACGCGAAAACGTACAGGATGCTGTTGTAAATAATAGCGAAATACCTAATGAACAAAATGAAGCAGTTATTCAGGCTGCATCAGGATCTATTTTCGATACTTTAAAAGATCAGTTAACTTCTGGAAATATTGGTGCTTTAGCTGATGTTTTTAAAGGAGGTAACGCGGAAGGTAGTGCTGTAGCCACACAGGCGGCAGGAAGTTTTACAGATAAACTGGCTGGTTTAGGTATTAATGCCAACACTGCAAAAACTATTGCAGCAGCCGTTATCCCGGTTATCATAAGTAAATTTACTCAAAAAACCAACGACCCTAATGATAACTCGTTTAACCTGACCGATATTGTAGGTAAACTAGCAGGCGGTGCTGATGGTAAGTTTGATGTAACGGATGTTATCGGAATGATTTCCGGAGGTAATGCACAACAAACAGGTCAACCTGGAGCACCTGCATCTGGTGGAGGTATTTTAGACCAGTTAAAAGGTATGTTTAACTAAAATACAATGTATTAAGTTACTAAACCCGGTTTTGTTAAAAACCGGGTTTTTTTGTCTTTAATCCTTTCCCTTTTACCTTCCAACTCAAAACCTTACATTTGCCCCATGACCAAAGAACAAATACAGGATTTAAGGGACAGAGTAACGGCCCTGAGGAGGCATCTTTGACGTTGATGAGCTTTTATACGCCATTCGCGAAGAAGAAAAATTAACCATGGCGCCCGATTTCTGGGACGACCCGAAAAAAGCAGAAAAAATTCTGGCTGAAATCAGTTCAAAGAAAAAATGGACCGATGGTTTTAACCAAACCAATAGTGCAGTTGAAGATGCTGTAGTGATGTTCGATTTTTATCAGGCAGGTGATGCATCTGAACCCGAAATGCAGGAACAGTTTGACCGCAGCAAACAAGCTGTAGCTGATCTGGAGCTAAAAAATATGCTCCGCAATAAAGAAGACCAGCTTTCTGCAGTGATGCAGATTACAGCCGGAGCAGGAGGAACAGAAAGTTGCGATTGGGCTTATATGCTGATGCGTATGTACATGATGTGGGGCGAAAAAAATGGGTACAAGATTACAGAACAGGATAGTCAGGAAGGGGACGTTGCGGGGATAAAAACGGTCACCCTTCAATTTGATGGTGATTTTTCTTATGGCTATCTGAAAGGCGAAAATGGCGTTCATAGACTGGTGCGTATTTCCCCATTCGATTCCAATGCCCGGCGTCATACCTCTTTTGCATCTGTTTATGTTTATCCCCTGGTTGATGAAACCATTGAGATTGATATTAATCCAGCCGATATAGAGTTTGAAACGTTTAGGGCCGGTGGCGCCGGCGGACAAAATGTAAACAAGGTGGAAACCGCGGTTCGCTTATACCATAAACCATCGGGGATTATCATCAAAAACCAGGAATCGCGTTCACAATTGCAGAATAAAGAGAATGCCATACGTTTGCTTAAATCGCAGTTATATGAAATTGAAGAACGTAAACGAAACGAGGCAATTGCTGCGGTTGAAGGTTCCAAGAAGAAAATAGAATGGGGTTCTCAGATCAGAAGTTATGTTTTAGATGATAGAAGGGTAAAAGACCATAGAACAAATTATCAAACCTCTAATCCGCAGGCCGTACTTGATGGAGATATAAACGAGTTCTTAAAAGCATATTTAATGGAATTTTAATTTAGTCTGAGGTCCGAAGTTACCAGACGGAAGATATAGGCATTGAATAAAGTATCCGATATACTAATTTTTAGTGAAATGGCAAAATCAATCTTTTTTTCAATCTTGTTTTTGATGATGGTAACCAGCTCAAAAGCCCAACAGGTTATCCCGCTTTATGCAGATAACATACCGGGAGCTAAATCCACACCAAGGGATTATATTGAAAATACCATAACACGGGCAAATGGAACTTTAAGTACTACAAAAGTTTCAGAGCCTACATTAACTGTTTTTGAGGCACCTAAAGATATTGCAAATGGAACAGCGGTAATTATTTGTCCGGGTGGAGGGTATAGTGCTTTAGCTTTTAGTCATGAAGGTACTGATGTAGCCAAACGCTTTAATGAAACAGGTGTTACAGCCTTTGTGTTAAAATACCGTTTACCGAGTGATGAAATCATGGTTGATAAAACCTATGCGCTTCTTCAGGATGCACAACAAGCCATTTACCTGATTAGAAAAGATGCTGATAAATATGGTATTAAACCAGATAAAATAGGTATTCTGGGCTTTTCAGCAGGGGGACATTTTGCTTCAACGCTGATCACACACTACAATGACATTAAAATTTCGGATCCTGAAAAAATAAGCTTGCGCCCAGATTTTGCAGCATTGATTTATCCCGTAATCAGTTTTGAAGAATCTGTTCATGCGGGAACAATGAAGAATCTTTTGGGTTTAAATCCATCTGAAGAATTGAAACGTTATTTCTCTGCCAATAAAAACGTAACTAAAAAAACACCACCAACCTTTTTGGTTCATGCAAAAGATGATCAGACTGTTCCGGTCGAAAACAGCATATTAATGTACGATGAGCTGAAAAAGAAGCGGGTTAAAAGAGAATTGTACCTCTACGAGAACGGTGGACATGGTTTCGGATTAAAAAATAAAACTTCTGAAGTAGATTGGTTGAATCTATTTTTCAAATGGATGAAGAAAAATAAGTTTAATTAATATCTTTGTGCTCAATATTTTACGCTCTTAACCAAACAACTTATGAATAACAGGCTTAAATTTTTAATGATTGCTATTGTTGCAATTATATTTGTAGCGGGCTGCAAAAAAGAAATTAATTGGGATGCTTTTCCGAATCCTGATATACAAATAGACAAACCTGAAGAAAAAAATCCTTGTGAGCTAACATCATTTGATTTTTATGATTCAGGATCTTTAACAAAAAACTGGGTAATATTTCATGATAATTCAGGTCTCATTACAACTGTAGCAGATGGTTCTAATGTTGTTACATACTCATATGGTACGAATAATATTACTACGATAGATTCGGATGATAAACAAATCGATATAACCCTCGAAAATGGAAGAGCGACTAAAATTGCTGCTGTAAAAGGAAATTATGAAATATATACGTATAACAATGAGGGATATATTTCGAATATTAAATTGTACTCAAATTCTATATTAGAAAGAAATACTGATTTGACATATGATAAGGGTAATCTTATAAAAATTGAAAAATCAAAATTTAATAATTTATTAGGTGATGAGCGTGAAGTCATGACAATAGAATATTTGTCAGATTTATCAGATTCTAATATAAGAATAATTAAGCCATGGTATGAACTTGTGTCTGATTTTTTTCTTCCGGGAAATTTTTATGGTAAAACGTCAAAAAATCTAATTGGTAAAATAACAAATATACGAACCATCAATTCCGACAATTTTGCTTATAAGGAAACTGATGTCAAAAGTTATTCATATGCAAAGGATGATAAGGGAAATTATAACTCGGTTTCTTTAGTTGAAACAAATAAAAACTCTGTAAATGGACTAAGTACAGGTAATGAAACGTATAATTTTAAATATATTTTATATTATAGATGCAATTAACTGTAAACATTTCCATTCCTAATCTCTGCGACTACAAATAGAATATTGGTAAATCTTTAGGAATTCGGAAACCCTTTAGCTTAAATTACAATTTAAAATTGTTATGAAGTCGTAGCAATAACAATGCTACGACTTTTTTATTCCTTGTTGCTCAATGAGTGTTTTTTTATACTCGTATTTGTGCGGAAAATTTAGGTGTGCTGCAAATCTGTAATTATAAAATAAGAACGAAATTAAACAGCTTCTTAGAGTCTGTCTAAAAACGGTAATTAGTTTTTATAGTAACCTGAGTTCGATTAATATTTAAAACAAAATAGGGGTTTTATTCGTATTGAGTAATCTTCTCGTCATGCTGAACTTGTTTCAGCATCTTTTCCTGCTATAAAGACCCTGATCCCGATAATCGGGACAGGGTGACGACCGCTTTTATATTAAAGCATCAGATAGACCTTTCTAAGGTACATTATTAATCGAATTCAGGTTAGTACTAGATGTTTGCGGGAATATACGCATCGTTTTTTAAAGATTTTTCGATAAAACCAGCTAAATATTTGCTGAAATAAATTGATTAACATTTTTTCAAAATCATTTTTAGACAGTCTCTTAGGGTTTGGTTATTTTTTATTGATTGTTGTATCGATAACATCAAGCAAACCATCTTTGTAAGAATCATCACTTAACTCCCAAAACATAATGCCATTAAGGCCTTTATCCATCACGTATTTTGTTTTCAGGGAAATGGATTTGGGATCATCAAAGGTAGTGATCCGTTTCGTTGTGGTATTGTAATAATAAGGTGCATTGGCTACCTCATCCCAATAATATTTAAAGCCATTTTCTTCGGTAAACTGGGTTTTAAAATTTTTAAAAGAAACACCACTTACAAATTTGGTTGGCTGGTATAAACCCAGATTTGCATCTGTAGAATTCTCGAAAATTCTTGCATAAAAAGCAGCCCCTAAGGCAATCTTATTAGCAGGTACACCATAAGCGGTAATGGCTTTTATGGCGTAATCGGCAGATAGCTCTTGTTGGGGTGTAGAAAATAAGGGGGTATGGTGACCGCTTACAGTAGCATAACCGCTTACCAGATCATAAGTCATAACATTCACCCTATTCACTAAAGGCATTACCTTATCCCATTCGAAACAAGAATCAATACAGTTCTTTGTTCCGCCGGCAGCAAAACTAATTTCTGCTTTAGCGCCAAGCTTTTCCCGGAGCTCTTTTATTAATAAAGTAAAATTATGTTTGTCATCCAGGGTATATTTGTGACCAGGGAAACCCAATACACCAGGATATTCCCAGTCTAGATCTATGCCATCCGCTTTGAAGTAGTCTAAAAGTGCTTTAGTCGTTTTGGCAAATGTTTTGCGTCCGTTATCTCTGTTAAAAACCTCCGAACAGTTTGCGCAACCGCCCCATCCACCTAAGGCTATCATTACTTTTAAATCAGGATTTCTTTTTTTCAAGGTAACCATTTTAGCTATTAATGCAGAGTCTTTGGCAGATCTGACATGAAGGCTATCTCCTTTTAAATGAGCAAAACTGTAAATCAAGTGACTGATGTTTTCAATTGGAAAACTATCGATCACTGTTCCACGACCGGTATAATAGGCGATTACATTTGGTTTGATTGTTTTTTGAGCCTTAAGATCTGTACTGAAAAGATTAATAAAAACAATATTGAAGAAAACTAATGCCATATAGGTTAATGGCCTTTTAGATTTAATTTCCATATGCAATCATTTAATTGGTTTTGTTCTTTTCCTTTATAATCTACTGTAGTTCATTTAACTCTGCAGTTTTCTCTGTCGCACCGGCATTTTCATAGGCCGAAATCAGGTTTCTGATTACGCGACGGATAATATCTGTATTGCTGCAGGGGCGGTAATTTAGACTAAGCTTAATGGCTTGAATGAATAATTTATTGAGTTTTGCTATAAACTTTAGAGCCTGTTTAAAAATAATTTTACGTATGCTTTTTTCCCGCTGATTTCGCTAATTAAATACACGCAAATTTCGCTGATATGGTTTTGCGAGGATCTGCGGTTTTCATCATCTGCGCTTATCTGTGGGAAAAATATCCATTTTTAAACAGGCTCTTAGATTTATTTCTATTGTTCCAATATCAAAAATGTCCTTTCTATTATTTTGAGCTTCCAGGGTCCAAACTAGCTTAACCATTTTTCAATGTCTTTCTCAGCAGTTTCATGATCTAAAAAATCGCCATCCTTAAATTGTTTTCTAGCCCGCTCTATTATATTTTTTTGCTCAGGAGTAAAATATAGAATATTAGAATCGTTTGCATGAATAATTGAGTGGATTTGCTTCAAAAGTTCAACATCCTCTAAATCAGTTATGGTTTTAATCAAATTAACCTTTAATTCTGCTGTACTCATTGGTCCAATTTTTAATAAAGATACAATTTATTCTGGTCATAACATGCTCACTATAGTCAAATTTATTCTCTGCCCTTTTCCGCAATAATCTCCTGCAACTCATTTAACTCTGCAGCTTTCTCTGTCGCACCGGCATTTTCATAGGCCGAGATCAGGTTTCTGATTACGCGACGGATAATATCGGTGTTGCTGCAGGGGCGGTAATATTCTGGTAAAGGTTCCAGGTTTAACTGGCGCAGAAACTGATCTACATCATGCTTGCCAAAAATATTCCCACGGTTAAAAGCATTAATATAAAACAAAACGCTATACTCGTTACCTTCCTGGTTACTGTCATCAATATAGCCTAAAATAAAATGTTGGGGTAAGTTGATTCCGTAAATGGGCAGATCCAATTTTTGGGCCAGGGTAGAGTAGATGATGGCCAAAGAAATCTGGTTTCCCTTTTTACTTTCCAGGACCTGGTTCAGATAAGAATTCTGCGGATCGTGATGGTTTTTGGTATTACCACCGAAACCATATTGCTGATACAAAACATGGTTAATCAGTTTTACCTTTTCAACAGAGCTCATTTCATATTGCAAGCTCAACCAAATATCACGTTTAATTTCTTCGATCTGGTTAATGATCTTTTGTTCGTCTAAATCGGGATATTGATAACGATTTATGATCATGGCACCTTGTAATAAATCGAAAGCCCCACTCAAATACCAGAGATTTAAGTCTTCTTTAACCGTATTAAATTGTATCTGATGAACAATATTTTCTATCCGTTCCTGCAAAAGCCCATCGAACGATTGCTCCCAGGCATTCTCCAGAAAATGAATCACCTCGCCGCCATATTCCAGCAGTTTTTTCTCCACATGCTGGTAAATTTCCTCATCCGGGTCATCCAATAATTTGACTAAAGCACTTATCTCTGCGTTATTTTCCATAAAATATACATATCGTTTGCGGCGTTTAATTACTTTTGCAATAATATGCTATTCCAATTTATTACAGATTATATAAAACACCGTTTAACCGCCAAAAGCCGACACGGAACACATTCACCATTCGTCTACCATTTAGCAGATGAGGTAATTTACGATTTTAGCAATAAATCTGAATACAAAAATATAGAGTCGCAAAGAAAAAAACTTTTTAATGACGATTCTATTGTCCATCTGACCGATTTGGGCGCAGGTTCGCATTTGAATAAAAATCGCGCAAAGAAGGTTAGCCAGATTGCCAAGAATGCATTAAAAAGCCCTCGGTTGGCACAACTGATTTTTCGTTTGGCTAAAAATACCAAACCTAAAAATGCAATCGAATTGGGTACCTGTTTGGGTATTACCACTGCATACCTTTCTAAAGCCTGTCCTGATGCTGAAGTGATTACCATAGAAGGCTGTCCTGAAACGGCTGAAGTCGCCAGGCAAAATTTCAAGGATCTGGATTTAAATAATATTGAATTACATGTAGGCAATTTCGATATGATTTTGCCAGGCATCATCGCTCAGCAATCCGCATTAGATTTTGTTTACATTGACGGAAACCACCGCAAAGATGCGACGCTAAACTATTTTAAATGGTGTTTGCCAAAAGTGACCGAAAATTCCCTTTTAATTTTCGATGACATTTATTGGAGCCAGGGTATGAAAGAAGCCTGGGAAGAAATCAAAAGCCATCCAGATGTTACAGTTACGGTAGATCTGTTTTGGATCGGTTTGGTTTATTTCAAAAAAGGACAAGCCAAAGAGCATTTCAAATTAAAATTCTAACCTGATTAGCTTTTTTAACTGCCCTCTCATGTCCCCACGAAAGGGAATACCTTGGTTCGTGAAGACACAAACCAAGGCGGTAGTATTGATCTTACCATCATTCTGAACACTTCAGTCATCCGATGAATATCAGCATTTTGCCTGGAATTCATCGGATGACTTGAAAATTATTATCATTCAGAACATTTGAAGAATCCACAATTTAGCAGCACAAACCCAACATTAGAGATCCTTCGTTCCCCAGGATGACAAATTATTGATTTTATTTGTCTGAAAATAAGTGATTTAATTTTTCATTGCCCCGTTTCGTGTCCCCACGAAAGGGAATACGTTAATTCGTGAGGCACAAGGCGGTAGAGTTTATAGTACGGGGCTTGCTGCCGTTCTCAATGCTTAAAATTTATCATTAACACGGTAAATATGAGTGTTTTGCATAGAATTCATCGGGTGACTTCTAATCACTTATCCTTAACGTTAAGCTATACAATTTAACTTAGTAAGATATAATAAGGTAAACGTATCGATATCTAAGCGCATAAATTAGAATTTCTAATTATCTACTTATTTCTAATGAAATTCCTTCTGCTCAGCCGGCTGGCATAAACCGAAATTGATGATGGATATATGGCGATTATATCGGTTAAATATTCAAAGTTTTTGAGGCTTTGCTGATTTTACGCAGAATTCCCCATCTGCCCTTAGTCTTGCGAGGGGGAAAACAAGTGTGGTTAACTAAGGATTAAAAACACCCTTTCCTAAAAAGCTTCCGCTAAACTGATGTAAAATCCGCTCTGGCGTTTCTCATTCGCCCGTTTTTCACCAATCCCATAATCCAAACGTACACTTAAGCCTTTTGCGGGGTCGAAGAAATAGCGCAGGCCAGCACCGAGATTCGGCTTAAAAGCATTGGCTGAAAAATCTGTTTTATCCCAAACAGTTCCCGTTCCGGCGAAGATTACAGCCCCAAAACGGTTATTGTATCTATAACGCAGCTCGGTTTGCAAAGCCAATAAATTTTTATCGCGATAGCGACCCGTGTAATATCCTCGCATAATTTCATCATTTCCCAATTGGGGTAATAAATAAAATGGTGTATTGTTGCTTTGTACAGTATGGTATAAGCCCTGAGCACCTACAACAAACTTGTTACTGATTTTCCAAAAATTGCGGAGGTTTAATTTAATCTGACTTCCGGTAAAATTGTCTCCGGCAAAAAAATCAGGAGCATATTGATAGGTGAGTCGTCCGAAGAAGCCTTTTGTTGGATAATTATTTGAATTCCTGGTGTCGTAACTTTGAGAAATCCCTGTGAAAAATACTTCCCCCCCCGGTTTTCCTGAAATGCTTTGGTCAGAAGTAAATATCCCTCCTATAACTTTATCCTCAAAATTATAATGTTCAAAGCCTAAGGAAACACCTGTATATGCATTTTTGATGAAATTTTTTTCTACATCGAGTAATATTTTTATTTGCTGTTGAACCAAATCGTCCTCATCCGTTTCGTTGGTGTTGTTCCCGATTCCATAAAAATTGAAAGGTATTTTTTTAAATCTAATCTCTCCGATAGCATGATAGATATTGCCTTTGCTCCAGGCATCGCCCTTTAAAGATAAATTATATGTTTTTTTTGTTGAGTAGGATATATTTCCCGAAAAATTAGAGCTCCGGTTGCTGGTATCTTTTCTATCTACATAAAAGGAATATAAAGCACCTATACCAAACTCAAAGCCTGTTTCCTGCGCATAACCAAATACAGGTACAGGCATAAAGCTGGCTTTTCGGGTCGTGTCTTTTTCGTTCGAAAGCATTCTCTTGATTAACTTCATTTGCGCCATAACTGAAAATGAGGGCATTAAAAGAAAAAAGAAAACATATATTTTTTTCATGCCGCAAAGAAAAGGAATTTACCCGATAGGTTAATCGGTTAATTGACAAATACAGTTAACCAGTTTAAACAATTTATACAGTTAAACAAAAAAGCGCTATTTTTGCAGCAAATAATACAAAACAAAATGAGCAATACAAGAGGACCAATATCTCAGTTTATGGAGCGTAATTATCTCCATTTTAATGCAGCGGCTATGATGGATGCGGCTAAAGGTTACGAAACGCATTTGGATGAAGGTGGTAAAATGATGATTACCCTTGCCGGTGCGATGAGTACTGCAGAATTGGGAATTTCACTTGCAGAAATGATCCGTCAGGATAAAGTAGCCATTATTTCTTGTACGGGTGCCAACCTTGAGGAAGATATTATGAACCTGGTTGCGCATTCTCATTATAAGCGTGTACCTAATTATCGCGATTTAAGTCCGCAGGATGAATGGGATCTTTTAGAAAACCATTACAATCGGGTTACCGATACCTGTATTCCGGAGGAAGAAGCTTTCCGTCGTTTGCAAAAACACATCCATAAAATATGGAAAGATGCAGATACAGCTGATGAAAGATATTTCCCTCATGAATTTATGTATAAAATGTTGTTGAGTGGGGATTTGGAGCAATATTATGAAATTGATCCTAAAAACTCCTGGATGCTTGCTGCGGCCGAAAAGAATTTGCCAATCGTAGTTCCGGGATGGGAAGATTCTACTATGGGTAATATCTTCGCATCATATGTGATGAAAAAAGAACTAAAAGCTACTACCATGAAAAGTGGTATTGAATATATGGGCTGGCTGGCCGATTGGTATATTGCAAATAGTGAGGGTAAGGGAATTGGTTTCTTCCAGATTGGTGGGGGGATTGCCGGCGATTTCCCGATTTGTGTTGTACCGATGCTTTATCAGGATATGGAAATGGAAAACATTCCTTTCTGGAGTTATTTCTGTCAGATTTCAGATTCTACTACTTCTTATGGATCGTACTCCGGTGCGGTTCCAAACGAAAAGATTACCTGGGGTAAGCTGGATATCCATACGCCTAAGTTTATAGTTGAAAGCGATGCAACAATTGTAGCCCCCTTAATGTTTGCCTGGATATTAAAAAAATAACAAATAAGCGTACTAAAATACCAAGACCTTATAGTTGGCCATTTGTGATGATAATCCAAATGGCCTTTTTCGTTATCCCAGAGGCTTTAGAGTGTATTTGTTTAGAATGATTATAAATTGTATTTCAAGTCACTATTATGTCATGGGATTTATTAATAAGTTATACTTTTGTTCAAGTTTTGATGGGGCTACTGCGGTTTAAGCATCAATTTCACAAACAAAGTAAATTAAATAAGTATAAAGTATTCATTATGAGAGATATCTCAATGATTTTAAAAAGCGTTTGGAAGTCGTTATTCTTGTTTTCAGCTATTTCTATTATAGCGGTTTCTACCGTAAATGCGCAAGATGCTAAAGAGGGGAGAACGCTTTTCAAAGCAAAATGTTCTTCATGTCATGCCTTAGATGCTAAATTGATTGGTCCAGCCCTGACAGGGGTGAGTGATCGTCACCCGGAAGCATTCCTTTTGAAATGGATTCCGAATTCGCAAGGTATGATTGCCTCGGGTGATCCTGCTGCGGTTAAACTTTTTAATGACAACAATAAGGTTGCCATGACTTCTTTTCCAGAGTTGGATGAGGCAAAAGTTAAAAGTATTTTAGCCTATATTAAAGAAGGTGAACCAAAAACAGCTAAAACTCCTGGAACTGAGACAGCAACTCAAGATGATTCGACTTCTGGTCTTTCCATTGCGGGTATCGTTGCTATAGTTTTAGTGGCTATTGTTATTTTAGTGATATTAGGTCGCGCCAGCAAAATACTAGAGCGTTTAATTTTACAAAAACAAGGTGTTGAAATTGAGGAAGATGTGCCTTTAAAGGTAGGTGTTCGCAAAATGTTTAAGAACAAGAAATTTGTGATGTTCTTCATCTTATGCTTAATTATTGCTTTAGGTTCTTGGGGATGGATGGGTATGTGGGATACTGGTGTTCATACTGGCTATCAGCCGGTACAGCCAATTAAATTCTCTCACGAATTACACGCTGGTATCAATCAAATCGACTGTCAGTATTGCCACTCAGGAGCATTTAAATCTAAAAATGCATCTATTCCATCATTGAACGTTTGTATGAACTGTCATAAGGCTGTACAGGCTAGAGATAATTATGATGGTGAAATTTCTCCTGAGATCAAGAAGATTTACAATGCTTTGGGTTACGATCCTGAAACACAGCAATATGATAAAAGTAAAGAAAAACCAATGGAATGGGTGCGTGTGCATAACCTTCCGGATTTTGCTTACTTCAACCACTCTCAGCACGTAGTTGTTGGCGAAGAGGCTATTCGTAAAGCAAAAGGATTACAACCAAACGAGCCTGTATGTTTTGCTTGTCATGGTCCGGTTAATACTATGGAAGAATTATATCAATATTCTCCGTTAACCATGAAATGGTGTATCAACTGCCACAAGGAAACAGATATTTCTGGTCAGAAAAACAATGCTTTCTATGCTAAGGTGATCGAGGCGCATGAGAAAATTAAAAAAGGCGAGAAAATTACACCAGCTTTATTGGGTGGTTTAGAGTGTGGTAAATGCCATTATTAATTAATAGAGTTTAAGTAAAGAACATTCGAATAAACAGTAATATAGCTTAAATGGAAAGCAACAAAAAATACTGGAAAGGCTTAGAGGAGTATAACAATACACCCGATTTTGTTAAAAATAACAAAAATGAATTTGCCGAGCCAATTCCAATAGAAGATGTTTTAAATGAAGCAGGGTTAAGTACCGTTACCCCACGCCGCGACTTTTTAAAGGCGCTAGGTTTTGGTTTAGGTGCGGTTACATTGGCGGCTTGTCAGAGTGCCCCTGTTCATAAATCTATTCCTTACCTGGTAAAACCTGAGGAGGTTACTCCGGGTATTCCTAACTATTATACTTCGAGCTTTAATGGCCAAAGTGTTTTAGTTAAAACCAGAGAAGGTCGTCCAATTAAAATTGAACCCAATCCTAATGCAGGCGTATTCAATTGCGGTACTGATGCAAGAGCACAGGCTTCAGTTTTAGATTTATATGATGTATCTAAATTAAAAGCTCCGGTTCTTAAAAATGAAGAATCAACTTGGGCTAAGGTTGATCAGTTTGTAAAAGCTGAATTATCAAAAGCACAGGCTTCCGGTAAAAAGATCCGCATTATTTCATCAACAGTAAACAGCCCATCAACAAATGCGGTTATAGCTGGTTTTATTGCAAAATATCCTGCAGCTAAATTGGTTCAGTACGATGCTGTTTCTTACACCGGTATTATCCAGGCCAACCAAAACAGTTTTGGTAAAGCCGTTTTACCTAAATACAATTTTGATAAAGCGGATTTAATTGTAAGTTTCGGTGCCGATTTTCTGGGTACCTGGATCAGTGGAGAAGAGTTTACCGCTCAGTATGTTTCTAATCGTAACTATAAATCATTAGAAAATAAAAAAATGAGCCGCCACATTCAGTTCGAAAGTGGTATGAGCTTAACAGGAACCAATGCAGATACACGTGTTCCGGTTAAATTGTCAGAAGAAGGACCTGCATTAATCGCTTTATATAATGCCATTACCGGTCAGGCTTTACCAGGTGGAACATTACCTAATAATGCTACTGCTGATAAAGTAATCAAATTAGTTGCTAAAGAATTATTACAAGCTAAAGGAAAAGCTCTTGTAGTTTGTGGTTCAAATGATGTTTCTACTCAAATTTTAGTAAATGCTATTAACGCCGCTATCGGAAGTTATGGTACTACTATCGATTTAGATAACCCTTGCCATTTATATGCGGGTAACGATGCTGAGTTTAATGGCTTAGTTGCTGAAATGAGCCGTGGAGAAGTTGGTGCTGTATTATTCTTAAACAGTAATCCTGCTTACGATTTCATGAACGCTAAAGCATTTACTGAGGCATTGGCTAAAGTGCCTACGAAAATTTCATTCGCAGACCGGGCTGATGAAACGGCTTCACTTTGTGATGCTATTGCAATCAACCATAACTATTTAGAATCCTGGGGAGATGCAAATGCTTACGAAGGATATTATTCAATAGTACAACCAACTATCAATCCTGTTTTCAATAGCCGTCAGGCTGAAGAAAGCCTGTTGGTATGGTCTGATAGCCCTGTAAAAGATTACTATCAATTTGTTCGCAACAACTGGGAAACTAAGTTGTTACCAGCTATTGGTTTAAAATGGGAAGATGTTTTAGAGAAAGGAGTTGCTTCTGTTTCCGCAAAATCTGCAGGTGCTTATAGTTTCAGTTTATCTTTAGCTGCAGTAGCTACATCAATAATCAACAGCAGTAAAGCTTTAGGAAAAGAAGTTGAGCTACAGGTTTACGAAAATATCCCAATGCGTGATGGTAAAAATGCAAACAATGCATTCTTACAAGAGTTGCCTGATCCGGTTTCTAAAGTAACCTGGGATAACTTTGTCGCATTAGCACCAAAATTCGCTGAAAAATTAAAAGTTAAAGAATTTGATGTTGTAACCGTAAAAGGTAGCAATGGATATTCGGTAGATCTTCCGGTTCTTATCCAGCCAGGACAAGCACAAGGAACAGCATCTATTGCATTAGGTTACGGACGTACTAAAGTTGGTAAAGCCGGAGATAATGTAGGTAAAAATGCTTTCCCGTTTGTTTCTTTTTTAAATGGAACCATGCAGTATGCTACTTCAGTAACGATTACTCCAACAGGTGGTTATTACGAATTGGCACAAACACAAACGCACCATTCATTCGAAGGACGTAATGTTATTAAGGAAGCTACTTTTAAAGAATATTTAAAGGAGCCATCCGCAGGTAATCATAAGCATGGCCATAAAGATTACGATCTTTGGGATAAATATGAGCAACCAGGTAACAGCTGGGTTATGGCAATCGATTTAAATGCCTGTACCGGTTGTGGTTCTTGTATTGTTGCTTGTAATGTAGAAAATAATATTCCAGTTGTAGGTCGTGATGAGGTTCGCCGTCGTCGTGAAATGCACTGGCTTCGTATCGATCGTTATTACAGCTACGAAACCAAAGACGGAGATGTTACAAGAGAGAAAGAAATCGCTAAGCTGGAAGACTTAGATCACGTTTCTGTTGTTCACCAACCCATGTTGTGTCAACACTGTGAACATGCACCTTGCGAAACCGTTTGTCCGGTATTGGCAACTGTACACTCATCAGATGGTTTAAACCACATGGCTTACAACCGTTGCGTAGGTACACGTTATTGTGCAAACAACTGTCCATATAAAGTACGTCGTTTCAACTGGTTCAACTACTGGAATGATTCCCGTTTCGATAACTATTTAAATAACGAGTTTACCCAATTGGTTTTAAATCCTGATGTAACTACACGTTCAAGAGGGGTTATGGAAAAATGCTCTATGTGTGTACAACGTATACAAGGGGGTAAATTACAGGCTAAAATGGAGAAACGTCCATTAAAAGATGGCGAGATTAAAATGGCTTGTCAGGAAGCTTGTTCGGCAAATGCAATTGTATTTGGTGATGCAAACGATCCAAATTCAGAGGTTTCAAAAGCTTTACGTTCTGAGCGTATCTACTACGTTTTAGAAGAAATCAACGTGAAACCGGGTATCGGATATATGACAAAAATTAGAAATACAGATACAACAGTACAAGCGTAAGCTTTAGTATAAAGAAAATACAAATTATGTCAGGACATAACGAATCAATACTTAGAGAACCCTTAATTACCGGAGATAACATTACGTATGCAAAAATTACGGATGATATTTTAAGCCCGGTAGAGAATAAGCCTAACAAAGCCTGGTGGATTGGTTTCACTGTAGCCTCTTTAGGTGCTTTACTTTGGGTGGTTGCCGTGAGTTATACCTTTTGGAATGGTATAGGTGCATGGGGCTTAAATAAAACAGTAGGTTGGGCTTGGGATATCACCGGTTTCGTATGGTGGGTGGGTATTGGTCACGCGGGTACACTAATCTCTGCTGTATTATTACTTTTCCGTCAAAATTGGCGAAACTCCATTAACCGTTCTGCAGAGGCGATGACGATCTTTGCGGTAATCTGTGCGGCAACTTATGTTGTATCTCACATGGGCCGTCCCTGGTTGGCGTATTGGGTTTTACCATTACCAAACCAATTCGGATCTTTATGGGTAAACTTTAACTCACCCCTGGTATGGGATATGTTTGCGATCTCTACTTATTTCTCTGTATCTTTATTATTCTGGTACACAGGTTTATTACCAGATATCGCGACCATTCGTGATCGTGCAACAGGTGTACGTAGAAAAATTTATTCTATCTTTTCTTTCGGATGGAATGGAAGTGTTAAAACATGGCAACGTTTCGAAGCGGTGTCTTTAATTTTGGCAGGTATTTCAACACCTTTGGTACTTTCGGTACACACTATTGTATCCATGGACTTTGCAACTTCGGTAATTCCGGGATGGCACACCACCATTTTCCCTCCATACTTTGTGGCTGGGGCGATTTTCTCAGGTTTTGCGATGGTGTTAACTTTATTATTGGTTGCACGTAAAGTATTAGGTCTGGAAAACTACATCACCATGTTCCATATTGAGTCGATGAACAAAATCATCATCTTAACCGGATCAATTGTAGGGGTTGCTTATTTAACCGAGTTTTTCATCGCCTGGTATTCAGGTTCTGAATATGAGCAGTATGCATTTATCAACCGTTCTACTGGTCCTTACTGGTGGTCTTATTGGATGATGATGACCTGTAACGTAATCTCTCCACAATTGTTATGGTTCAAAAAAATCCGCTTAAGCATTAAAGCGACCTGGATTTTATCAATTGTAGTAAACGTGGGTATGTGGTTCGAGCGTTTTGTAATCATCGTAACCTCATTACACCGTGATTATGTGCCTTCAAGCTGGGCAATGTTTTATCCAACCTGGGTTGACATAAGTGTATTCGTAGGCTCAATTGGATTATTTTTTACCTTATTCTTATTATTCTTAAGAGTATTGCCATCTATCGCTATAGCAGAGGTTAAATTATTATTGAAAACTTCCAGTGAACAAGCGAAAAAAGAATTGATTAAGAACGGCCATGAGAATAAAGAATATGTGAGCGAATACGTTGAGTCGTTAGATAAATTTGATAGTGTTAAACAAGAAGAATACGCAAAAATATAACAATGAGTAATATCAAATATATTTTAGGCAGTTTTGGCGATCCTGATGAAATGATGCATGGCATCGAAAAACTTCAGAAAAATAACATCAGCATACATGATGTATATACTCCAATGCCTATACATGGAATAGAAGCCAAATTAGGAGTTAAAAGATCGAGAATTGATATCGCTGCATTTTGCTTTGGTATTACAGGAACATGCGCAGCCTTCGCTTTGATTTATTTTTGCGCAGTTGTGGATTGGAAAGTAAACATTGGTGGAAAGCCCTCATTTGCATTACCGGATTTTGTTCCGATAATGTTCGAGCTTACCGTTTTGTTTTGTGCTTTTGGTATGGTTTTAACTTATTATGCTTCAACACATTTATTTCCTGGAAGAGCACCAAGAGTAATGGATCTTCGTGCAACTGATGATCGCTTTGTTATTGCAGTTGATGCAAAAGAAAATGCAGAGCATACCGTAATTGATGGTTTATTAAAAGATGCTGGTGCTTTAGAAGTAAAGTATAATGAAAGGAAGTACGTTAGCTATGAATAAGAATAAATTTGTTTATGCCGCGTTTTTAGCTATCGCTTTTGCAGCTACTTTTTCGGCTTGTAGAGATAAACGCAGTACTGGATTAGAATATGCCAGGAATATGTATGATCCGATTGCTTATAACCCGGATCAACCAAATAAAAACTTTAAAGATGGTAAAACAGCACAATTACCGCCATCAAATACTAAACCGGTAGGTTTTAAAGAATACGATGAATATCCGAATACAAAAGAAGGATATGAAGCAGCGGGTGTAAGTATGGTTAATCCATTGCCTGTTGATACGGTTAATTTAGCCCAGGGAGAACATTTATATAAAGTGTTCTGCTCACCTTGTCATGGAGAGAAAGGTGATGGACAAGGACACCTGGTTAAAATTGAGAAATTTAGTGGAGTACCTTCTTACCATGAAGGCAGTTCATCAAGAGGTGGAAATATGGCTGATCTTACTGCAGGTAAAATCTACCATACCATTACATATGGTGTAAATAACATGGGCTCGCATGCTTCACAAATCTCGCCAACAGATCGTTGGAAAGTAGTGATGTATGTTCAACAATTACAAAAAGGACAATAAGTAAAGCAGATATAAATGGGAACTCACAATTTAAATTTTAGTGAACAGTTTGAGTTTACAGGTAAAGCAAAAACCTTAAGTATAGTTGGTATCGTATTGGGTATCGCAGCTATTGCTTATGGCTTTTTAAGTGGCCATCAAGAGCGCACTTTTGCAAACCTATTGCTTATGGGATATTATTTTGCATGCGTATGTATGTCAGGGACATTTTTCCTTGCCGTTCAATATGTAGCTCAGGCAGGTTGGTCTGCATCAATTTTACGTGTACCACAAGCTATGGCTAAAACTTTGCCACTTGCTGCCGCAATACTTATTGCTATTATGTGTGCAGGTTTATTTTTACAACATACCGTATTAGAACATGGCCAAAGTGTTACTGCACCATATTTATACAAACACTGGGCAACCCACGGTTTGGCAGATAAAGGTTCTGAACACTACGATGCCATCATCGCAGGTAAATCAGTATTTTTAAATATACCTTTCTTCTTAGCCCGTCAGGTAATCTTTTTAGGGATATATAGCATATTCTCTATACTGTTTGTTAAATATTCATATAATGAAGATTTAGCAGGAGGCTTAAATTCTTACAGAAAAAGCTTTAAAAATGCTTGTATATTTTTAGTAATTTATGGTTTTACAACCCCAATATTTGCTTTTGATACCATCATGTCATTAGAGGCACACTGGTTCTCTACCATGTTTGGTTGGTATAACTTTGCGGCAATGTGGGTTAGTAGTTTAGCGATAATTTCTGTAATCATTATATTATTACGCAGAGCAGGTTATATGCAATGGGTTAACAATAGTCATTTGCACAATTTAGGCCAGTTGATTTTTGGTTTCTCTATTTTCTGGACTTACGTTTGGTTCGCGCAATTTTTATTGATATACTATGCTAATATGCCAGAGGAAACCGTTTATTTCTATAAACGCTTTGAGCATTATAAATTCTGGTTTTTCTTAAACATTGTAATGAACTTCTTAGCTCCGGTATTATTATTAATGGATAGGGATAACAAAAGAACCGACAAGAAACTTTTATTTGTTTCAATTATTGTATTGTTAGGTCACTGGGTAGATTATTACCAAATGATTATGCCAGGTGCAGTAGAAGAAGGACACAATGGTTTCGGCATTATTGAAATTGGTACGGCCCTGGGTTTTGTAGGATTATTTACCTTTACGGTATTAACATCATTGGCTAAAAAACCTTTAATACCAAAGAATCACCCATTATTGCAGGAAAGTTTGCATCATCAACTTTAGTAGATGATTTTATAAAGCGAATATTTAATTATATATTATAATAGAAGTACAGCGTACTACTTTTAAGAAAATGAGTTTAAGAAAGTTTATCACGAATAAAGCGACCGCAGCTTTAGCAGTATTACTTACTGTTTTTGCAAACACCAGTGCATTTGCACAAGATGCAGCAGCAGCGGCACCGAAAGCTGTTGATATGGCTGAGGTTTATAAATCAGTAATATTTTATGTCCTGGTTTTCCTTGCCGTATGTTTATTCATTGCAATTATAGGTAAAGCAATAAGGGTATATGAATTAAGCCGGGAAGCACAAGGCAAACCAGCAGGTATTAACTGGAACAGGGTACATGCAAGTTTATTTGCTTTATTCCTGGTTTTAGGATTGTATGGTGTATATTGGGAATACACGGTACACGGAGCCATGTTATTACCCGATGCGGCATCTGAACATGGTAAACGTATTGATGAAATGTTCAATTTAACGTTGATTATTACAACCATCGTTTTTGTTCTTACCCATATTTTATTATTTGGATTTTCTTATATCTATAAATATTCAGCCAAGAGAAAAGCTTACTACTATCCTCATAACAATACCATTGAAAAAATCTGGACTATTGTTCCGGCATTGGTTTTAACTGTATTGGTATTGATGGGTTTCCTAACCTGGAGGTCTATCTTTTATAAAGTTGAAGATCCCAACAATAAACCAATTCAGATTGAAGTAACTTCTGAGCAATTCAAATGGTCTATTCGTTATGCGGGTGCTGATGGTATTGTAGGTAAGAAAAACTATAAGTTAACTACTGCAAGCAATCCATTGGGTATCGATTTCAGTGATTTAAAATCACGTGATGATGAAATGGCTGATGAGATGGTGGTTCCGGTTAACAGACCAGTTAAGCTTATCTTGAATAGTAAGGATGTTATTCACAGTTTTTACATGCCTCATTTTAGAGTACAATTAAACACAGTGCCAGGTATGCAAACGATATTTGAGTTTACACCGACCATTACTACCCGCGAAATGCAGGAGAAAACCAATGATCCAAATTTTAAATACCTTTTCTATTGTGCTAAAATTTGTGGTTCAGGGCACTGGAATATGCAGAAAGATGTACGTGTAGTATCTGACAAGGAATACCAAGAATGGTTAGCTGAACAGAAAACCTACTTAAATGACGATTTAAGAAAACAATTTAATTTGCCAGTGGCACCTGCTCCAGTAAAATCAGTAGCAGATTCAGCAGCTACAGATTCAGCAGCTGTAAAAACTAACCAGATGGCTTTAAATAAATAATATTACCGCAGAGCGAAAGAATTATGTCAACAATAGCATTACACGACGAACACAGCCACGATCACCACGATCATGGACACCATAAAGAGACTTTAATCTCAAAGTATATCTTTAGTCAGGATCATAAAATGATTGCTAAACAGTTTTTAGTAACTGGTATTATTATGGCAGTTATTGCAATGGTTTTATCAATCTTATTCCGTATCCAATTGGCATGGCCGGATAAAAGTTTCCCTTTCTTAGAAACCTTTTTAGGTAAATGGGCAGAGGGTGGCCGTATCAAACCGGATTTTTATTTAGCATTGGTTACCATTCATGGTACAATAATGGTATTCTTTGTATTAACAGCAGGATTGAGTGGTACGTTTAGTAACTTGTTAATTCCATTACAAATCGGAGCAAGAGATATGGCGTCGCCATTTTTGAATATGCTTTCATATTGGTTCTTCTTTACTGCCTGTGTGGTTATGATGTCATCATTCTTTATACAAACGGGGCCGGCATCAGGAGGATGGACTGTTTATCCACCATTATCTGCCTTACCAACGGCCATACCAGGTTCGGGTTTGGGTATGACCTTGTGGTTGGTGAGTATGGTGCTTTTCGTTGCTTCATCGTTAATGGGTGGTATCAACTATGTAAGTACAATCTTAAACATGCGTACTAAAGGTATGGATCTGTGGAAAATGCCTTTAACCATCTGGGCTTTTTTCCTAACTGCTATCTTAGGTATTTTATCATTCCCGGTATTGGTTGCTGGTGTTGTATTGTTAATATTCGACCGTAGCTTTGGAACAAGTTTTTATCTTTCTGATATCGTTATGGGTACTAATATTTTACCTAACGAAGGCGGTTCTCCAATTTTATGGCAACACTTATTCTGGTTCTTAGGTCACCCTGAGGTATATATTGTAATTATGCCAGCATTGGGAATCTCATCAGAAATTATTTCTGTGAATTCACGTAAACCAATTTTTGGTTATCATGCCATGGTTTATTCGTTAATTGGTATTACCTTACTTTCATTCATTGTTTGGGGTCACCACATGTTTGTAACCGGTATGAACCCATTATTAGGTGGTGTATTTATGATCACTACTTTGATTATTGCAGTACCATCCGCAGTAAAAACATTTAACTATCTGGCAACATTATGGCGTGGAAACATCCGTTTCACTCCGGCTATGTTATTTGCTATAGGTTTGGTTTCATTTTTTATCTCAGGTGGTTTAACCGGTATCTTCTTAGGTAATGCATCATTAGATATTAATTTACACGATACTTATTTTGTAGTTGCCCACTTCCACTTGGTAATGGGATCAGCTGCCATTTTTGGTATGCTTGCCGGTGTTTATCACTGGTTTCCTAGAATGTTTGGTCGTATGATGAATGCAAAACTAGGTTATTTGCACTTCTGGTTAACATTTATTGCTGCCTATCTGGTTTTCTTCCCGTTACACTTCTTAGGTTTGGATGGTGTTCCTCGTCGTTACTATGCCTTTACAGAATTTGAATTCATGAAGAAATGGTTAACGGTTAACGTATTTGTAACCTGGGCAGCTATTATGGCCGCTCTGGCTCAAGTGGCATTCTTATTTAACTTTTTCTATTCGATATATAAAGGTAAAAAAGCACCTCAAAATCCTTGGGAAGCCAATACTTTAGAATGGACAGCTCCTGTAGAACATTTACATGGAAACTGGCCAGGAGAAATTCCTACAGTTTACAGATGGCCATACGACTATAGTAAACCTGGTCATGATGTAGACTTTATACCACAAACTATTCCTTTCTCTCAAACTATGAGATCTAATTTACCTCACGATTTTGAAGGAAATGAAGCAGCAGAGAAAATACAACAAGATTGGGAACTAGCCAATGCAGTTGAAGAAAATAAAGGCTAGTTTTTAAGCTTTAATGCAATTAAAAAGGGGTATCTGATTAAGTTTCTGCTTATCCAGATGCCCTTTTTCATCTTAAAGATATATGATCAGCAGATCAGAACAACGGTTTATTCGGATTAACTTCATAACCATTATCGTTACGCTATTGGTTATACTTGCAGGTGGTATTGTGCGCAGTACCGGCTCTGGTATGGGCTGTCCGGATTGGCCAAAATGTTTTGATCGTTATATTCCGCCTACGGATGTATCTCAGCTTCCTGCAGATTATAAAGAGAAGTATGTAGCCGGAAGAATAAAAAAGAACGAGCGTTTTGCAAAGTACCTGGAAAGTATGGGTAAAGCAGAATTAGCAGATAGTATCAGGAATGATAAAAGTATTACCATACCAGAGGAATTTAATGCAACAAAAACCTGGACAGAATATTTAAATCGTTTGGCTGGTGCACTGGCAGGAATATTTTTGTTGTTAACCGCGATATATTCATTTGCGTATAGAAAAACGGCAAAGCGGATTATTGTGCTCAGTATCTTGAATATCTTTGTTGTTGGGTATCAGGCCTGGTTAGGATCGATTGTAGTTTCAACCAATTTGGCGCAATGGGTAGTTACGGTGCATATGCTTTTAGCGCTGGTTATTTTAGCCATTTCAATTTATACATACAATTATGCTAAGCAGTTGCATAAAGAACCGTCGGTGATTATGTATCGCATTTTATGGTTGAAAGGATTTTTATTTTTCACTGTAATTTTAAGCATAGCACAAATTGTACTGGGTACTGAAGTTCGGGAAGCAGTAGATGTTATTGCTAAATCACTTTTGTACAATAATAGAAATATCTGGATTACTAAGCTTGGATCAGTTTTTTCTTATCACCGTGATTTGGCGATCCTGGTTTTTATATCCAATATCATCGTTTATAAAATGGTTATTGATCGTTTTAGTGGAAAGGCAGCACCATTATTAACGACCAGGCTTATATTGATTACGCTTTTAATCCAATTATTAAGTGGTTTCGCATTAGCTTATATTGCTTTTCCACCAGTAGCGCAGGCTTTGCATATTTTATTTTCTACGCTGCTATTTAGTTTACAGTTTTATTTGTACTTGCTGGTTTATCGCACAAGAACTTATAGACAATAATATTTAAGGGAATTGAAACAATTTTTTTCAGATTTTTCTAAACTTATAAAATTCAGACTAACTTTTTTGGTTGTGTTTTCTGCATCCGTTTCGTTTTTAATCGGGCAAAAAATGCAGGTTGAGAGAAGTAATGATCCATCTTGGGTAAAAAAAATGCAAATGTTGGGAGAAACTAATATTATCCATTCGATTAACTGGGGAAATTGGTTAATTCTAATCGCTGGTGGATTTTTAGTTACTGCAGCAGCTAACTGTTTCAACGAAATCATCGAAAAGGATTTGGATAAATTGATGACCAGAACCAAAGATCGCCCGATGCCGGCAGGTAGAATGACAACCGGGCAGGGATTGGTATTAGGGCTGTTAATGGGATTTATAGGAACCTGGTTATTGGGTAAATTAAATTTGGAGACTGGCCTTTTATCGGTTTTCTCTATTTTACTTTACGCTTTTGCGTATACACCACTGAAAAGAAAATCACCAATTGCTGTTTTTGTAGGCGCCATACCAGGTGCTTTGCCACCACTAATTGGCTATTTAGCCGCTTTTGGAAGTTTAAAATCCGATTTGTTTTTGGATATCGATTATAAGATTGCTGTTATTTTATTCTTAATTCAATTTGTTTGGCAGTTTCCACACTTTTGGTCGATTGCCTGGGTTTTGGACGATGATTATAAAAAAGCGGGATTTAGATTATTACCAACTAGAAAACGAGATAAAACATCAGCAGCATTTACTTTTGTAAGTACACTTATTTTGATACCTGTAAGCCTGTTACCAACTTTTTATGGTTTTGGCGGTTATTATATAGCTGGATTATCCATAATAGCCGGGTTTATTTTTAGTTGGTTAGCTTTTAAACTATTAATAAACAGACAACTTCCGGATGCACGGAAAGTGATGTTCTGTTCATTTTTTTACATACCAGCAGTACAGTTAGTGTTGTTATTTGATTTTATAGCAAAATAATTTTTATGGTTTTAACAATGGGAAATATCCAAGATACATTTGATCCAAAGCCCAGAAAGTTTATCGTCTGGCTTTTTGTAGTATCCTCTACCATTATGTTTGGAGGCTTTACCAGTTATTATTTGGTATTCGCTGCATCAAAAGGAAAAGGACATGGTTTGGTTTTACCGGATGCTTTTATTTATAGCAGTTTAGTGATTATAGCCAGTAGCATAACGCTCACACTGGCTTCAAGAGCTTTAAGAAAATTAAACTTTAGTCTGCAACGCTCTATGCTTTGGATAACGGTTATCCTGGCAATAGCCTTTGGTATTATACAGTTTAATGCCTGGGGTAGTATGGTTAAAACTGGTGCTACTTTAGTTGGAAATAATGCGGCGATATCTTTTATCTACATTGTTTCTGGTATGCACTTGATCCATATTGTTGCTGGTATCGCACTTATTATCAGTAGCTTGGCTGGTAGTTATAGGAGTATTCCATTGGCCAAAAGCAAATACCGTATGGAAATTGCTTCTATTTTTTGGCATTTTATAGATATATTATGGATATATCTGTATGTTTTTTTACTTTTGAACCGTTAAATTTGTTAACAAACTATTATACCATTTCCAAATGAATTCAGTATCACAATTAGATCAAGTTAAAACAGGGCCATGGAACGGTGGTCGTTCTCCCTGGTCGGTAGAATATGGTAAAATCATGATGTGGTTTTTCCTTTTATCAGATGCTTTTACTTTTTCATCTTTATTGATCTATTATGGCGCACAGCGTTTTTCTAAACTAACCTGGCCAGCTCCAGATAAAGTTTTCCAATCTATACCTGGTATTGCTGAACACGGCGCGCCACTGGTGTTCGTAGGTATCATGACTTTTATTTTAATTATGAGTTCGGTAACTATGGTACTGGCTGTAGAAGCAGGACACAGGCGTTCCAAAAAGGAAGTTATAGGCTGGATGGTCGCAACCATTATTGGTGGTTTCATGTTCTTAGGTTGTCAGGCTATAGAATGGACCCACTTACACCATGATGGTTTCTGGTGGGGACACATTCCATCAGCAGAAGAACTGAAAAATTTCTTCCTTAAACCGGAAGATGTTTCATTAGTTGCTGCTCAGCAATTCGCTAACTTATTTTTTACCATTACCGGTTTCCACGGTTTTCACGTATTTAGTGGGGTAGTTATTAATATTATCATATTGATTATGACTATTAATGGAACTTTCGAAAGAAAAGGTCACTACCTGATGGTAGAGAAAGTTGGTTTATACTGGCACTTTGTAGATTTAGTATGGGTGTTTGTATTTACATTCTTCTATTTGGTTTAATTTATCACATTATAAAAATATTGTTATGTCAGAACAACACACACATACAGCCGAAGATCACGATCATGTAGAACATACAGGCCTATCCAAAGGAAAGATCTGGAAGGTTTTCGGTATTTTATTGCTAATTACCGTTATTGAATTTATCATTGCACTTTGGGCTATTCCACATGACCACCTTACTCAGCAAACCGGTAACTACATTTATATTGTACTCACTTTATTAAAAGCATTTTATATCGTAGCCTATTTTATGCACTTAAAATATGAAAAATTAGGCTTGCAGCTTTCCTTGACTGTTTCATTTATTTTCATTATTTATTTTATTGTTTTAATGTTAATAGAGGGCAATTTCTTAAATCTGCATATGCATAATCATTAATGAAACGCAGTCCTATAAAAAAGGTATTAATCCTGGTAAGCATTTTAGCTATACCGGGATTTTTGTTTTTTTACTTATTGCCACAATTCGCAAAAAATCGGTATAAAAGCCTTCCGATCTTTGGGAAGAAAGTTGTAGCCTCCACTTTTCATACCGTAAAGGGAAAAAAGATTCCCGATACCATTTATCACATTGTTCCGGATTTTAAGCTGCTCAATCAAAATAACGATTCTGTTAGCTGGAAAACCTTAGAGAAAAAGATTGTGGTATTAAATTTATTTTATACTACAACAACCGTTAAAGAAGTTAGCCTGAATATTAAAAAGTTAACAGAAAGTTATGAAAGAAATCCTCTGATTCGTTTTGTAAGCCTCTCTGTAGATCCTGATGATACTAGCAGATTAAAAACATATTCGACAACGCTAAATGCAAAACCTGGTAAATGGGATATACTTGCTGGCGATACGAGTAAAACTTATCCATTTATAAGGAAAGGGCTGTTGTTAGATGTTATCATCCATAATGAAGAAGTTGGAAATCCTAAATTTATTTATGGTAACCAAATTGTTTTATTGGATAATCAGCATAGAATAAGAGGTTATTATGAAGCAACCAACGTAGATGCTTTAGCTAAACTTGATGATGAAATAAAAGTACTTGTAGCCGAGGATTTAAGGAATGTGAAAGATGGCAGATAGTAGGTAAGTCAATAGTCTGAAGTCTTTAGCCGGAATTACAAAAATCAAATCCCAATATACAATTACCAATACCCAATTATCAATATCCAATTACCAATAATCAATCCCAATATTGATGGAAAATAACTTTGTAGAAAAAAAATATAATAAATGGATTATCCTGCTTTCCGTGATAATTCCAGTAGCTGTAGGCACTTTATTTTTTGTTAAAATACCGAATGCTACACCCTTACCTTTTCTTCCCCCGATTTACGCAACTATAAACGGCTTTACCGCCATCTTGTTAATCGTTGCAGTTTGGGCAATTAAAAACGGAAAAATTCAATTGCACCGAAACTTAATGAAAACAGCAATTGGATGTTCATTATTGTTTTTGCTGATGTATATCGCCTATCATATGACTACACCTTCAACAAAATTTGGAGGAGAGGGAATGATAAAATATATTTACTTTTTTGTATTATTAACACATATCCTTTTATCCATCGCAATTATTCCATTGGTATTGGTTACTTATGTAAGGGCTCTGGCAGAACGGTTTGATAGGCACAGAAAAATAGCCAGAATCACTTTCCCTTTATGGCTTTATGTTGCTATTACAGGTGTTGTGGTGTATTTAATGATTGCTCCTTATTATAATTACTAATTGCATAATACAATAACAGTAACTAACTAAAAAGTGTGTGTTAGTATAATGTTTGCACATTAATTTGTATTATTGATTTGGTATTAGCTGATCAAAACAAGGTGCAAATTAATGGATGTTGTAAGTATAGAAACAGGAAGAGATTTAGTTGCTTTAATTGAAAAGGGTCATACTTCGACTTTTACGCGATTCTATACGTCTTATTTTCAAAAGCTTTTATTGGCGAGCGATAAATATATTAAAGATATTTATGTAGCAGAAGAGTTGGTTCAGGATGTTTTTCTTAAGATTTGGGAAAATCCGGAGAATCTTTCAGAAGTAAAATCTGTTAAGTCTTACTTATACCGTACGGTCATCAATTCCTCAATCAATTATATTAATCGTCAAAAAAATATAGAACAACATCACCTAAAACTTGCATCTGAGCTCTCAGATAAATATTTAATTGATCTTGACGAAGAAAATGAAATCATCATTTTATTAAGAGACGAAATTGAAAAGTTGCCCGGTCAATGTAAAAAAGTTTTCAAATTAAGCAGATTTGAAAACCTCAAATACAAAGAAATAGCAGAACAACTGAATATTTCCGAAAAAACGGTCGAAAACCACATTGGTCACGCACTTAAAGTTTTACGAGAAAGATTCCTAACAGATAAAACATTAAATAAGCAGGGCAGAAGTTATTTAATGCTGATGAATATCTATTTATGCTAATTTTTTGAACCCATAAATCTATCTTTTCTTGCCGATTTAGACAGATTTCAAAAAAAATGAGATTTTTATTAAAAATCACTAGGGGTTTTTAGCCGGTTGTTTGTCTTGACTATATAACCCAAACAAACCAAATGTCTAACCAACCCGAATACCTGAACTTAATTGTTCAGTATTTAAATAATCCACAGGATGAAGAATTGCGTGCTGCGATAACTTCTTTCAGGTCAAAATCAATTGATCAGGAAAAATATTTTCTTGAGATTGAGAGGATGTGGAATTTATCCTCAAAATCTTCCCGATTAGAACTGGTAAATACAAATAAATCAAGCAAAAGATTTAAGGAGGCTTTAACAAACATTTCTGGAAATGGTTTTAATATCTGGCAATGGGTAGGCAGGATTGCAGCAGTAATGGTTTTGGCCAGTGTTGGTTTTTGGATATATAATCTAAATTCAAAAGTAATTTTTGTTGTAAAATCTACACCCTCAAATCAGACAGATTCAATTGCCTTGACTGATGGATCTCTAATCATTTTATCAGAAAATAGCACTTTAAAATATCCGGAGAAATTTAATACCAGAGAAAGAGAAATTTATTTAACTCAGGGGAAGGCATTTTTTAAGATCGCAAAAGATCTCAAACGTCCATTTAGGGTTAGAATGGGAGAATCAAAGGTTAGTGTTTTAGGAACTTCGTTTAATCTTAATTTTTCTCCTACAACTATTGACCTTGATGTTAAAACCGGGAGGGTAATGTTCTCTCCCTATTTAAATGGCACATCATCCATATTAACCGCGGGTCAGGCGCTTTCTTACAACATTCAAAAAAAGGAATTTACAACAAGGTTATCGCAAAATGCCGATTCCTGGTTAACCCATGAATTGGTTTTTGTAGATACACCTTTAGAAGAGGTATGCAGGCAGTTAAGTGGATATTATAAAACAGAAATTAAACTGGAAAGTACCAATAAAAACATTAAAAGATTGAATGCAACTTTCAAAAATGAAACTTTAATTGAAGTGTTGGAAGTGCTTAAAGAAATCTATTCGATTAAAATAAAAAAACAGGAACATAAAATTATTCTTAAAACGCCTTAATAATCAACCAATTAACTAACCAATCAAAACAATAAACTATGGAGAGAAATTTCTACAAAAGAAATGCTGGAATGAGTTTGTGCCGAATGGCCATACTGCTGTGTGCAATCTTTTGGACTTCTTTAGCTCAAGCTGATGCTCAGCAAGGCAATGGAAAACCCGAAAGATTAGAAAACTATTTAAAAAAGATCGAAAGAACTTATAAAGTAAGTTTTGTTTATGATGCCGCAGAGATCAATAAAGCAATGATGCTTGATGTTCCTGGTCAATTAACCTCAATCAAGGAATCTTTAGACGAATTAAAACAGAAAAATATTGGCTATAGATTAGTTGGAAATCAAGTCATTCTTAAAGTGCAAACGCCAGTATCGAATACGAAAAAAGCTATTGTTGTAAGAGGTCGCGTCAGGGATAAAAAAGATGGCTCAACCATGCCTGGGGTTAGTGTACGCGAGAAGGGTGCAGGAAATGCCGTTTCTACTAACGCCCAGGGCGAATACCAGATCACAGTAAAAGAAGGTGCTATACTAACATTCAGTTCTATAGGTTATAGAACTGTTGAAGTTGCTGTAAATGGCAGAACAACTATTGATGTATCCTTAGAAGAAGATGCCAGCCAATTAAAGGAAGTTAACATTGTTTCTACGGGTTATCAGGAGTTGAATAAGAAATTATTTACAGGTTCAGCTACTGCTTTAAAAGCATCAGATGTAAAACGTGATGGTATTACAGATGTAAGTCGTATGCTTGAAGGGCGTGTTGCAGGGGTTTCCGTACAAAACGTATCGGGTACTTTTGGTGCGGCACCAAAAATTCGCGTTCGTGGTGCTACTTCTATCTCAGGTGATAACAAACCGTTATGGGTGGTTGATGGTATTATTTTAGAAGATGTTGTTAACATCTCCAATGAGCAATTATCTACCGGAGACCCATCTACGTTAGTAGGATCTTCGGTTGCTGGATTAAATCCTGATGATATTGAGAGTTTTAACATTTTGAAAGATGCAGCGGCCACTGCTCAATATGGAGCAAGAGCAATGAATGGTGTGGTAATTATTACCACAAAAAAAGGTAGAAATACAGAAGGTAAGCCAGTAATATCATATACAGGGAATTTTTCTAGTTATATGAAACCTTCATATGAGCACTTTGATATCTTGAATTCTGCAGATCAGATGAATGTCTATTTAGAAATGCAAAATAAAGGATGGTTAAATCATTCAAGTTCATCTCGTAGTGAAAATGGAGGGGCGTTTACTAAAATGTATAACCAAATGTATAATTATGACCCTGCTACCGGAACTTTTGCTCTGAAAAATGATGCTTTCAGCCAAAAGCAATTTTTGCAACGTTATGCAGATACAAATATGGATTGGTTTGGTATTCTGTTTAAGCAATCCTTTATGCAGGAGCATTCTCTAGGGGTATCAACAGGTACAGCTAAATCAAAAATCTATGCTTCTACTAGTTTCTTGCAAGATAATGGTTGGACAGTTGGAGATAATGTAAAACGGTTTACTGGAAACCTTCGTGGTAATTTTGAGATCAGCGATAAGTTGAGTGTCGAATTAATTACCCAAGGATCAGTCCGCGATCAAAAAGCGCCAGGTACTTTAGGTAGAAATGGTAATCCTGTCTATGGTACATACGATCGTGATTTTGATATCAATCCTTTCAGTTATGCTTTAAATACAAGCCGTACATTGACCGCTTATGACAATAATGGAAATCGTGAGTTTTTTACTCAAAACTATGCCCCGTTTAATATTTTAAATGAATTGGAAAACAATTCATTGGAACTAAGTTTAATCGATTTTAGAGTTCAAGGTGGTGTAAAATATAAAATCACTAAGGATTTAAAATATTCTTTTGACGGAGCTTACCGTTATGCAAAAACCAGTCAGGAGCATAAAATTACTGAAAATTCAAATATGGCTCAGGCATATCGTGCAGGTATAAGTCCCAACGACGCGACTATAAGAAATAATAATAAATTTTTATATAGTAACCCCGATGATCCAAATGCCTTGCCTGTTTCTGTATTACCGTATGGAGGTTTTTATAAAACCAATGATGATAATATTACTAATTATTATGTGCGTAACAGTTTAGACTATGGTAAAATCTTTAATAAAGATCATGAGGTTAATTTTTTTGCTACTCAAGAGATGCGCTATATAAATCGTCAAAATAAAGTATTTGATGGGTATGGTTACCAATATGATAAAGGCGGGGTTCCATTTATTGATCCAAATATTGTAAAATCTAATGTTGAAGGTGGTTTTAATTACTACAGTATGGGATATCGTTATGAAAGGTATTTAAATTATTCTTTAAGGGCAGCTTATTCTTACAAAGGAAAATATAGTTTCAATGCAACTGGTCGTTATGATGGATCTAATCTTTTAGGAGAATCGCCTACAGCCAGATGGTTGCCTACATGGAATATTTCTGGAGCATGGAATATTGACACTGAAAATTTCATGCAAAGCGACCGCATAAAGAATATTGTTAATCGTGCTACACTTCGTGCCACTTATGGGCTTGTTGCAAGTATGGGTACTGCACAAAACTCTAGTTTAGTGCTAAGAAGTATGGCTACACGCAGACCATATATCCCAGAAAAAGAAACTAAATTGTACATCGATGGTCTGGAAAATTCAGAGCTGACTTTCGAAAAACTTAATGAATTAAACTTAGGGTTGGATTTAGGTTTATTTAGTGATCGTTTGACCTTAACAGTGGATGCTTATAATAGAAAGAGTTTTGATTTAATTGGCGAATTTAGAAATGGTGGTATTGGTGGCGAAGCTGTTAAACTAGCTAACTATGCAGACATGGAATCGCATGGTATTGAGGCTGCACTAGGTGCAGGTGTTATGAAAACCACTAATTTCAACTGGTCTACCCAATTGATTTTTGGCTATAATAAAAACAAAATCACAAACCTTAAAAACCAACCATTGATATTTGATCTTATTGGAGCTGATGGAGGTCCCTTAGAAGGATATGCACAAAGAGGCTTATTCTCTCTTGATTTTCAAGGGTTAGACGCAGTGAATGGTTCTCCAAAGTTTATAAACAATGAAGGTGTTGTAAGTGGTGATGTTTATCTTCAAAGTGATGTTGTTAAATACCTAAAATATGAAGGCTCCATCGATCCAAAATATACAGGTGGTTTCTCGAACACTTTTAAATACAAAGATTTCACATTATCAGCTCTGGTTACATTTGCTGCAGGAAATAAAGTTCGTTTAGCGCCAGCATTTAAAACAAGCTATACTGATTTGGATGCAATGCCTAAAGCATTTTTAAACCGTTGGGAAATGCAAGGCGATGAGCTAAAAACCAATGTTCCATCAATTTTAGATGCACTTGAGGCAACAGCTTTTAGAAGTGTGTATGCCTATAATAATTACAATTATTCTACTGAAAGAGTTGCGGATGGAGGTTTTGTAAGAATGAAACAAGTTATATTAAGCTATAATATACCAGCCAAATACACCAAAAAACTTGGATTAACCAATTCATCTATCAGTGCGGTAGGCAACAACTTATTTTTAATTTATTCAGATAAAAAATTAAACGGGCAAGATCCTGAATTTTTTGGGTCTGGGGGAGTCGCTTTACCAATTCCACGTCAGTTTACATTGTCATTAAAGGTAGGATTCTAAATATAATATCATGAAAAAACTATATATATCGATTTTTGCTTTAACGCTTATTTCGACTTCCGGATGTAAAAAACTTTTGGAACAAGCGCCAGACCAACGAACGCAATTAAATTCTGTAGATAAGGTTGCAGAACTTCTAACCAGTGCGTATCCTGAAGGAAACTATATTGCATTTACTGAAACGGCATCAGATAATGCCGAGGATAAAGGGCCAGGGATAGGTGATGAAGATAGGGAGATTGTATTGCCATATTATTGGAAAGATAATGACGATAATAGTGAGGATACACCGACAAATTATTGGAATGCTTGTTATACTGCAATAGCTGCAGCAAATGCAGCTTTAGAAACAATTAGCCAGGCACCTGATCAGACCTCATATTTGCCCTATAAGGGCGAAGCTTTAGTGGCTAGGGCATATGCACACTTTATGTTGGTTACTCTTTATGCTAAAACATATGAACCAGGTTCTGCTAATGATTCGCCAGGTGTTCCTTATGTTACAGAACCAGAAAAGGTTGTTGTTGGGCAATATTCCAGAGGTACCGTAGCTTCTGTTTATGCTAGCATAGAAAAGGATTTATTAGAGGGATTACCATTATTAAGAAATACAGCTTACAAAATCCCAAAATATCATTTTAATGTTTCAGCAGGCAATGCATTTGCTGCAAGATTTTTCTTGTTCAAGAAGGATTATGAAAAGGTAATCCAATATGCTAGTGCAGTATCGCCAGGTAACTCATTTGCTACTATTCTCAGACCATGGAATACCAGATACAATACATATACTTTGGATGAAATGTATCTTTATTTTACACAAGCATCTGAGCCTTCTACATTATTGTTAATCGAAACAGCTTCATTATGGGCAAGAACTCGTACACCTCGTTTTGGCTACGGACAGATTATAAACAATGAAGTTTTTACGAATAATGTTACCGGTGCTCGCTGGTCGTATAAATCAGCTTATTATGGTCAACCACATTATAGTATGCTTAAATGGAATGAATATTTTGTTAAAACAAGTCAAAATGCAACTATTGGCGATCCATATACTATTGTTCCGGTTCTTACAGCTGACGAAACTTTGTTAAATCGTGCTGAAGCTTATGCTTCAACCGGACAAAATACATTAGCATTACAAGATTTAAATACTTACTGTAGTACTAGGATACTGAATTACAATGCGAGTGTTCATGCTGTAACTTTGGCCAAAATTGCTGCATTTTATGGGATCGCAGATCCTAAAGAAGGTTTAATAGCAACTATTTTAGATTTTAAGAAAAAGGAATTCACTCAAGAAGGACTACGTTGGTTTGATATTTTGAGGTATAAACTACCTGTTAAACATAAAATTTTTGCCGTAAATGGCTCATTTGAAACCATCGAGCTTACAGCTGAAGATCCTCGCAAATTATTTCAGATTCCTTCGCAGGTAAGTTTGTCAGGTATAAAACAAAATCCAAGATAATTATGAAAAAGATATTAAAAAATGGATTTGTTGCATTAACTATGCTATCAATCCTTGCATCTTGTAAAAAAGAAGGCACTCTAAATGCAAATTTAGATGCAATTGACCAAAATATAATTAAAGATAAAAATGCAACTGATATTTGGTTGGATCAAAACTTTTTAAATCCTTATAATATAGAAACCAAATATCGATTTGACCGCTTTGAATTGCCATCAGGCAAAAATATTACACCGCCAATAGTGGAGCAGGTAATTCCTGCAATGGAGATGGTTCGCGATGTGTGGATTAAACCATTTGAAGCAGCAGGCGGTGCAGATTTTATTAAAAGAATTTCTCCAAAACAATTTGTGTTGGCGGGTAGTGCTGAATACAACAGCAATGGATCAATCACTTTGGGTACTGCAGAAGGAGGACGTAAAGTTGTTCTTTATGTGATTAATTCTTTTGATAAAACCAATCTGGCATCCGTTAAACAAATGATTCAAGTAATTCAGCATGAGTATACACATATCTTAAACCAAACTGTTGATTTTTCTTCAGAATATCAAACGGTTTCCCGTGGTGGATATGAAGCAAACTGGACGCAGAGACCATTAGCAGAGGCATACTCCTTAGGGTTTATTACGCAATATGCAAGGGTATCTCCAGGAGAAGATTTTGCTGAACAATCATCTAACATGTTGATGATGGGTAGGGTACAATACAATGGCATTGTTGCTTCTGTTCCAGCTGACGCACAAGTTAAATTAAAAAAGAAAGAACAATATGTGGTCGATTATTTCAAAACAGCTTTTAATATTGATTTCTACCAGCTGCAAACTGAAGTGCAGAAAGCATTATTTAAAATTTCTCCACCCGTATTATCAAGGATGATTGGCAATGGTATAGGATATACTACACTTTACTCTAATCCATTAACAGACCCTAATCAATCAACAGAATTTTTAGGGTTATGGAATGCCTCTAAAACTCTTTTACAAACTAATGGATTTATTTTAAAAGATTATATGATGACGTTCAAAGCCAATAATTTAATGACGTTAAGATATAGTTTTACAAATGCTGCCGGGACTACAACATATTTTGCTGATGCAGACTATACCATGGCTTTAAATACCACTACTGGCGTAACCACATTTACTTTGCTAGCCACCCAGCCTACAACTACTACCTATTCAAACATGACTTTTGTTAATGCTTGGATGGCTGGTGTTAATAATTACTTTAAAACTGGTTCATTTAGAGCAAACTGGATTAATCAGATTATACCTGGGGAAATTGGCTTCGTAGGTTCATTAGGGGCATTTTATAAAACAACAAATGCCAATTCTTATTTTTATGGAACAATGGGGCATTAATTAAAAGAGAAACTGACATGAAAAAAATATTATTATATTCATTATTATCTTTTGCCCTTTTTATAGGATGTAAAAAAGATGAAACATTGGTTGATGGACAACGCCCAGAAGAAAGGGTTACCGAAACGGTAACAAAATATTCAAATACTTTAACCAGTAGTACTTACGGTTGGAAAGCTTTCTTATATCCAGATGGAGGAGGTGGTTATTCATTTTATTTGAACTTTAATAAAGAAAATAAAGTGACGATGTACGCAGATCTTGATCCAGATGCTTCAGCTGAAAGTTTTGAGAGTACTTATCGCATTAAAGCATTGCAAAATCCAACGCTTTCGTTTGATACTTATAACTACATGCATATTCTGGCAGATCCTAATCCAAATACGTTTGGTGGTGCTGCTGGATGGGGCGTTTATTCAGATTTCGAGTTTTCTTTTGATCAAGAGGTAGGTGATACTATAAAACTAACAGGTAAATTGCTTGGAAGTAAATTGATTTTAGTGAAGGCTACTCAAGCTGAAAAAACTTCCTATGATTCAGAAGGCCTGTATAATTCAATAATCACTTCGGTTGATTATATTGATCAGAATAATAATCTCTACTTTACTTTACTTGATGCAGTGAAAGTTCAAACATCTATAAACTATGTTGACAAAGTTTTAACGTTAATATGGGATAATGGCAGCGGGTCCGTAACTACCGCAGCAACTGGATTTGCATTTACTTTAACTGGAATCACTTTAGGGAATCCTCTAATATACAAGGGAAAAGTTATTAAGGAGCTCACATGGGATCCAGTAAAAATGTTGTATTTTACTACAATTGATGGAGCCAGACTGGAAATATTAGTTTCAGCATCTACACTTTACCCATTGCATTTACTTGTTGGTATACAATACTCAGCAATAATTGTTCCTAACACTACTAACTATCCTGGATGGGGAGCTGAATTTGTAACTCGTAGAGCTTCTGCGGCCGCGGCAACCTTAGCTTCGTCCTATGGCTTAAGATTAGATAGAATGGTTTTTAGCTTTAATACAGTAAATAATACCATGTTATTAAGTGCAGATGTATATCAGGGTGCAAATAGATTTGTTGCAGATTTCCCTTATACGTTTGCAAAAACAACCGGTGGTGTATACAAATTTACAGCTGGTACAACTACAGGAAATGCAAGTTTAATTGTTACCCAAATGGCACCATTAACTACCCAGCGATTGAACGTAGACACTTTTACTTTAGATTATTTTATACATCCCACAACTGGTGCAATATTAGGTCAATTTAAAAGTGTAGAACATCCAACATTCACTTTTACAGGAAATTTACAATAAATTAAATCTCTCGCTCTCCTAAGCCTCGCCCTAAAAGTGAGGCTTTTTTTATGACACAATTTTTAATCCTTACAAACCGTTAATCCGTATATTTGTATCGATGAAGAAATTAGTAGTTTTTATCCTGTTTGTGCTGGCATTAACCTTTACCATTTTGCCAAAAGTTAATGCCCAATGCTCTATGTGTAGCATTAATGCGGAACAAGGCGTAAAAAATGGCAATACACAAACAGCCGGATTAAATACCGGAGTTTTATATCTTTTATCCATTCCTTATCTTCTTGCAGTGGTGGTTGGCATCATCTGGTATAAAAAATACCGTAAAAAAAATGTTCAGCTTAATATGAAGAATGAACCGTTTAATCTGAACTAGGAATATGTCTGATAAAACCTCAAAAATGTATGCAATAGTTCATGCAAAATGTCCGCATTGCCGTAGGGGAGATATTTTTACAGGCAGTATGTATGGCTTTAATATTCAGCATACTAAAGAGATTTGCGAACATTGCGGACAGAGAATAGAAATTGAGCCTGGTTATTTTTATGCTGCCATGTATGTAAGCTACGCCATGAACGTTATCGAAATGCTCATCGCGAGTTTTATTACGTATTTAATTTGTGGTCCGTTAACCGATGAAACTTTCTGGACTTATCTCATCGTGATTTTTGCAGGATGTTTTATCCTGTATCCATTTAATTACCGATATTCCAGAATTATATTACTTCATGTTTTATCGCCGAATATTAAATATAAATCTTACTATGATAAATAGCTTTGTTGATGGTTGATAGCTTATGGTTTGATAGCAAACTAGTCCATTGACCATTAACTATTAACCATCAACTATTTTTATAAATATAATCCTTTTAATTTTTAGGTATGCTTAAAAAAGAAACCCTTAGTTTTATAAAAGATGTTGCGGAAAACAATAACCGCGAATGGTTTGCAGAACGCAAGAATACATATGAAGACGCAAAGGCAGATGTGCTTAAACTGGTTGCCGCAATAATTCCAGAGCTGTCCAAAGTAGACCCATTAATATCGGTAGATACAGATCCAAAAAAGAGCTTGATGCGCATTTACCGGGATGTGCGCTTTAGCAAAAATAAAGATCCGTACAAAACCAATTATGGCATTTGGTTTTCTGCCAAAAGTAAGGGCGGGAACGAACCAGGTTATTATTTACACATTCAACCAGGTAAAAGCTTTGTTGCCGGAGGGTATTGGATGCCAGATGCGCCTCATGTAAAACTCATCCGCCAGGAAATAGATTATAATATAAACGGTTTTAAAGAAATTATAAACAGCAAAGATTTCAAGGAGAATTTTAAATTAGGCTTTAGCAGCGTCTTGAAAAATGCGCCAAAAGGTTACGATCCCGCTGATCCAAACATAGAATTTTTGAAATTAAAAAGTTTTGAGGCGATTACGAAACTGGATGATGAAGAATTATTTAAGCCATCGCTCGTTAATAAGTTGATAAGTTCTTTTAAAACGGTACAACCTTTAGTTGCATTTTTACGAAATGCAATAGATGCTTAACTATTATTGGTTAACTGTATAAACCGTTTGAAATGGTTAACTGTGTATGCATGTAAGCGATTAACCAATTTATACAATTAACCGATTAACCTTTTAAAAATCTTTAAATGAAAAACACCTTTCTCGCTTTTGCTATCTTCCTGTTTGTTTCATCCATTACCTCTTGCGTTATTCTTTCACCTAAAAAATATAAAGCTTTACTGGGGAGTAAAGATTCTTTATACACAGCTTTTAATGAGGGCTTAATTAAAATAGAAAACTTAGAGAAGGAAGTCAGTAAACTTAAAAAGGATACCACTTTAATGGCAGAGGAATTGCGTGATCTACAAAGCCGTTACAATGAAACGGACGCAAATTACACAAAACTTAAAAGCAATACCTCAACGGAAATTAGTAAGCTATCCGGAGATTTAGCAGCCAGGGAAAAACGTTTAAAAGAGGTTGAAGAAGTTTTGCGCAAACGTGATGAGGCAACCAATTCATTAAAGGAGAAATTGCAGCAAGCTTTATTAGGCTTTACCAAAAGTGGCTTAACGGTAGAAATCAAAAATGGAAAGGTTTATGTTTCTTTAACGGATAAATTATTATTCCCATCGGGAAGCATAATTATTGATGAAAAGGGCAAACAGGCATTGACCCAATTGGCTAAGGTTTTAAAAGAACAGCCAGAAATCAACATCGCTGTAGAAGGCCATACCGATAATCAGAAGATAAATAATCTAGGCCAAATTAAGGATAACTGGGATCTGAGTGTGTTACGGGCAACATCTGTAGTTCGTTACCTAACTGAAAACGAAAAGGTAGAAAGCGTAAGAATGACGGCGACAGGTAAAGGAGAATTTCAACCACTTGGATCAAACGCCAATGCCGATGGAAGAAGTAAAAACAGAAGAATAGAGATTGTATTATCACCAAAATTGGATGAATTATACAATTTGATCAAATAAATCAAAGATGTTTTGTAAAAAAAAAAGGCTCGCAATCTGTATTGCAAGCCCTTTTTTTATAAAATCTGATGACGGCGGTAGGATTTAAGTATCTTAAACTTTTGCTCAAATTCGGCTCTGTTTAGATTCGCATAATCTGGTATCTGTATTTTATTTAAGGCTAAGAAGTTTAACAATTCTTTTATAACGGTTGATGACTCTTCTGAGTTAATGTGTTTCAAAGAATCAATTTTTATCAACAACAAGGAAATCTCAAATATTTTAAAATCATATTTGGATGCGATTTTTAAACTCAAATCGGATTCAATTATTGCTTGTTTATAATTGTGGGTATGGTTATAAAAATTTGCTTTGAATACATTAAAACTTGTTATTATAAAATTTGTAAAATAGATATGCTTGCTGCTGATTGCTTTTTCCAAAAACTGTATGATTCTCTGGGCTTTTTTATGATCATTTAACTTGAGGCAGGTCTGACCTAAATGAATAAGTAAAAAAGGGGTGAAAACAGAAGATCTTACATGAAATATATTTGGATATTTATTTAGTATCGCCATTATAAAACGATGGCATTCGGCATAATTTTTCTCTGAAAATAAAGCTATTAATACCATTCTGTAGGAGAGCATCTCTGTTGTTGTGAGCTCCTCATTTTTTAATGGAGGACTGCAATCTATCTGATGACGAAGTTTTATGATTTTTTCTTCTAAAGAGTTACTTTCATTCGGTTTATTGATCAGATTATTATAAAAATGAACAATCAGATCATAAGGATTTATTGGAAAAAGTTCATTTAATCTTTTGTAATTTCTTTTTAAAAACGGCATAATATTCAAAATACCAGCTTTATCAATATCGATAAGACAAATGTTACATTCTATAACATGCAGCATAATCTGTACATCCTCATTTAAAATATTATCGGATATATTTTTTACAGTTTCCCTGTATAGGTTACTTGTGATCTTGCCTATTGTCATAATATCTATGAAATCGGTGCTGATGCTCTGTTTATTGAAATTGGAATGAGGCTTACTGAGCTCATACTTGGTAACATAGCAGATGAAATCGAAAGAATTGTTCTTCTCTTCATTTGTAAAAGGAAGTCTTAAGATATTCTTTAATGTCGCGATCTGATTTCGATTGATACAAAATCTGATTGACCAGTTTAAGATATGGCTCCTTAACTTGATTTGATGAGCATAATTTTTTAATATATAGTCAAAAAACTCTTTACAGGGCTTATATTGGAATTTTTCAGTAATTTGTATAAATATAAAATAGGTATAAATATCATTATTTAAAAAACGGACAACTTCTGTTGGAATAGAAGTGCTCAATCTTTTTTCTTCAATAATTATTCCTGTATAAAGAAGTTCTTCGTAGACTTCGGGATAACAATTGATATAGCTTAATATTTCTTCTTTGGCAACCCTTAAACTTTTACTTCTTCGCGAAATACATTCGCTGATTTTTTTAAGTATGAATATTTTTTCCGTACTTTTTTTAGCGAGAAAAATTTTCTTCTCCAAAAAATAATTTATCAGTTCATAATCCAATAGTGGATTATTTAACCTTAAAAGATTATCCCCGGCCCTTAATTTAAAATAAACCTGTAGCCAAACAGGCGTTTTAAATTGATCAAGCAAGGTGATGCTTATGTCGCTTTCGTCAATTGTTTTCCCTTCAATGTGGCTTAATGTATATAAGATCTCTTCAGTATTTAAAGATGGAACATTGCTCAATGTTTCTGTATCATAAAATAATCCCTGGTACCATGCTTTTGTTAAAAAGGCTGAGCCAGTAATGGCTGGTTGAAGGTTTACCCAAGTGTTGGTTCTTAAGCAAAGTACAATTTTGAAAAAATTATTTTCTTCAATACCGTGTAAGAAATCGATTAAAATTTTAAAGGAATTATCCTTGGTCAGATATTCATCAATGCCATCAATAACCAGAACAAATTTGCCTTCACGTTTCTTAGGGTTTTTCTTAAAATAACTGATCAATTCATTCGCACTACCAAATTTAAATTCTTTTAAAAACCAATCTTTCAAGGATAGTTCATTTTGAACAATGGTATTAATGATTGTAGGGTTAATGAGTAGAACAATATCATTTTTATAGGCTGCATTTTCTGAATAAAAAAAATGCTCTATTAAATGAACGAGTAAAATGGATTTTCCCTGTCCGGGATGTGCGCTTATTGTTGTAAACTGATAATTGTTTTTTAAAAAATAATCAAAGTCAGGATAGAGAAAGCTTCTGTTTGCAGTGGAGTTAAATGGAACACCTGAATTATTTTTTTTGGATATTAAAGAAACATCTGTGATGGCCCGGGTTTTTAATCTTAGGTCTTGCCAAACACTTTGAACAGCAATAGCCTGATTTTCTTTGTCTTCACAAAATGAATTCCAGTTATCATAACCAATATATTGGGATAAGCTGTTTAAAGTAAATACTGAAAATTTATGTATGGTGTTTGCGAAACCAAAAAAACGTTTAATCGTGGTTTCACTCACATAATTTTTGGTTTCCAGGAATACAGACTCTGAAATAATTTTGCAATGGCTTGGATCTATGTTTCTTAGACCTGATTTTATGCGCACGAATTTGCGGAGTTCCGTGTGAAATTCATTAGCGTTCATTAGATAAGTAAGATAGGGTGATTTTGTGCTAATGTCACTAAAATTTCACAATTACAGAAATAATTTTATAAGAAAATAATGGATACTGTAACAAAATGAATGAAATGAATAGTGAGAGATGACTATGGAATGAACAGCAATGAATACAAGAGGGTATTGCCTTAAATGTAGATTTGTTTCAGTTATATAATGCATGCTTTAATAGCACCAATAATGGATAATAACCCGCGGAAATGGAAATAGAGCTTGGCGCTCATACTGATAATAGCAGCGATGAATACAATCAGGATTTATCAGAAAGAAGAGCTAAATCTTGCATGGATTATCTGATTAGTAAAAATATTACAGTTCTAAGAATTTAAAGTCACCAAAAAATAAAATCACATCCCATGTCTTGGTAAGCCATTCCCTTTTTTAAGGGATGGTTTTTTTAATGTCTTTTACTCAATCCGAGCTATTTTGATGCTTGCAGATAGGAGATTTAACATTAATCTTTGTAATTTTCGATGATCATTAAAAATCATGAAATTGCGCATACACCCTACATTAATCTTCCGGACACCTAAATTTTCTTATCAATCTGATTTGGCAACTTGTTGGGATGCACTTAAACTGGCCATTTCTATATCATCAGATGCTTTTTACCAAACTATAAAAGACGTAAAGGCAGATGAACTACAGGATTTGCCACCAAAAGTTTTTTTTACGGTTTGGAAGTATTTTAATCGGGCAAGATATCGGTCTACTCCCTATGGTACATTTGCGAACTTTAGCATTTTACACCAGGCGATAAAGCCGGGCAATGAAAAAATAATCATAGATGAAGAACAAATAATTCATGATTTTATAGATTGGCCATATAAAAACAATATTCAGATTAAATTGAGGGATAGCTTTGAGAAAAATTGTTTTTTGTTTAGCAACAGCAGCTATTATCCATCAATAAATAGCATTAGATATATAGCTTGTACCGATGGATTATTTGAACTGGCAGAGGTTAATGATGATGTGTTTGTTAAACAAATACTCGATGCCTGTTTAAAGCCCATTCAAATAAATGATTTGATTAAAAAACTTAATCTTGCTGATGATGAGAAAGATTCGTTATTCAGCTTGCTTGAGGATATGCATGGTTTACAACTCATTTTTACTGATTATGACCCCAATATTATAGGAGAAGATTTCTTTAAAAGAATAGGAGTAGAACCTGCGGAAAACTTGCCTGGATATCTCATCGCGGAACGCGAAACCAAATCTGGAAATATGGATGAACAAGTATTGAAAGCCATACCAGGATTAATAAATTTATTGCAAAAAATTCTTCCGGTTAATGAACGTGACGCACTTAAACAATTTGTAAACAGATTCAAAAAGAAGTTCGGGCAAGGAGAAGTGCCGCTATTATTGGCTTTGGATCCGGAAATGGGTGTGGGCTATGATGAATTAGAACAGACCGGACAGGATGATGATTTTATTGCACAATTTAACAGTAAACAAGTAAAAAAAATAGAACATACTGACGATTTAAAATCAGTTTTAAAATCAGCTTTAACAGCTCAAAGTTTTGATAAAGGCAAAACATTGTTTCTTAATCAGATGCCTTTCAATTTAAATGAAAAGCCAGCAAAATTACCGAACTCTTTCAGCATGTTAATGTCTGTAGCCGATGATTTGATCTGTATTGATCAGATTGGGGGTTCAACGGCAAATACATTGAGCGGGCGTTTTACAATGGCAAGTCGGGCTGTAGAAAATTATTGCAGGAATACAGCAGAAATAGAACAGGGGGCCAATCCTGATGTGCTTTTTTTTGATGTTGCCTATATCGTAGAAACCAATGTAGATAACATTAACAGGCGAAAACTGGTCTATGACTACCAGCTATCCCTATTAAATTTTGATACATCAGCAGATCCCCTTACTTTAAATGATATTTTAATTTCTGTTCAGGGCCGGGAGGTCATATTACGTTCTAAGAGGCTTAACAAAAGGATAATTCCAAAAATGGCTTCGGCATACAATTACATCCGGTCAGATCTTTCGATATTTAGACTGCTTTGCGATTTACAGCACCAGGGAATTCAAACCAGCCTTTCTTTAACTATTGAAAGTTTATTTCCCGATTTAGATTATTATCCCCGTATTCAATATCAAAATATAATTTTGAGTACCGCAAAATGGAAGGTAAGAAAAGATGCTTTTTTTGTTAAAAATGAAACCGTAATTGTAGAGCAATGCAGAAGCTATTTGCAACATTTAGGTATAAGCAGATATTTCAAAGCTGGTTTGGCAGACCAAACTTTATGCTTCGATATGCAGAACGATGAAGATTTATCTGCCTTTATCCAGTTTATGCAAAAACAAAAAAACATTTACCTGGAAGAGGCTATTTTGCCAGTAAACAGCCTGGTTCAGGATGAAAAATCTAAACCCTATTTGGCACAGTTTATTTTAAACCTCTATCATCAGGATAAAATCTATAATAAATCAGAAGGGATTTTGGCCGATTTACCTAAAGTTAAACAGTTTTTCCTTCCCGGAAGCGAATGGCTTTACTTTGAAATTTATTGTCATCAACAAAGATCAGATCAGATTTTGGGAAGTGCTATAACTTTTTTCCTAGATGCAAATAAGGAACATATCAAATCTTGGTTTTTCATTCGCTATAATGAAAACGGAGATCATATAAGGTTAAGGGTTTTATTACACGATCCAGAGAAAGGACAAAAGTTAACCGCTGCATTATCTGATTATCTGGAGCAGGATATGGCAATCGGTATGGTTGCTGACCTTCAATTAAAAACCTATAAAAGAGAAACCGAGCGTTATGGCAATGATTTAATAGAAGCTGTTGAAACACATTTCTGTACAGATAGTGTATTTGTTCTTTCTTTATTAGATACACAACCCAATACTTTTAATAAATATAAATTGTGTTCAGATCTTATAGATAAAATACAGCAGGCAGAAATTTTCGATTATGCCAGTTTTACCAAGATCATTAAGCTAATGTCTGACTCTTTTAATGGGGAGCATCAATTAGAACCAGCTGATTTTAAGCAACTCAACAATAGGTATCAGGGATATCGTAAAGCTGAAATATTCATGTTGAATTCTACACAAATAGATTTCTTTAATCTATTTGCTCAGTCATTTATAAATATACTAAGGCAATGTAATCCCGAAAAGAGAGTAAAATTATTTAGTGATTTAATACACATGCATGTTAACCGGTTGTTTAATAAAGATCAACGGGTACATGAAATGGTTATGTATTATTTTCTTTTGAAAGATATGCAACGTAAAAATGCCATCCACAACTTAAATAGCTAAATTAGCTATAGGATTGATTACCTCAACACTTATTTCTGTAATGTATTTGTTTAAAGGATCTTTATAGTACTTAAATGTGCAATTATCCTGATAAAAATTGTTAAGCCGTTTAGCAATATTATCCAGCCCTACATGATGACTTTCTGTTGGTTTCCCCTTTGAATCATTAATAATGTTTATGGTAGTAATGCTCAAATTGTTGTTTTCATAATTAATCTTGATTAAGGCGGGTTGCGTAGAATGGGAAACATTTCCGTGTTTAAAAATGTTTTCTACCAGTGTTAATAAGATCAGGGGCGGGAATTTTACTCCAAATAAATTGCCATTAACTTCCAATCGTAAGTTTATTGTATTGGCCGTCCGTAATTTATGAAGATTGATCAGATGTTCTATTTGTTCAATTTCCTCATTTAAGGGGACCATTTCTGATACTTCCGGTCTTTTTAGGGCATAGCGCATCATTTCGGCAAGGTTCATAATCGCATCTGCCGCCATTGGTGCCTTTTTTCGCGCATCATTGTAAATAAAGTTTAAGGTATTAAACAAGAAATGGGGATTAATCTGGCTACGCAGATAGTTATTTTGGGATTGAACAAGGTCATTTTCCAATGCTTGCTTCTCAATTTGAGTAACAAGGCTTTGCCTTTCTAAAGCCTCGACTTGTTTTCTATGTTCAAAAGATTTTAGAATATATACATAGCCTGTTGAAAAACCTATAAAATATAACGCTCGCCAGATACAGCTTACAATAAAATTTTCATCAAATACAATAGGGGTGCTAATTTTTATAAAGTGTAAATAATTAAACAGGTGCCTTAAGGCAAAAAACAATATAGTATAAAAAACAATTTCAATTATAATAAGTAAAGATATACTTAAAATCTTGGCTGATGCCTTTCTTGTCAATGCTATATTAAACAAAATGGCGTGACAGTAAAATAGGGAAATATTTAAAATGTAGACTAGGACATATATTCCAGGTTGTCCAAACTTTTTAGTAATAAGGCCTGAAATAAATACCTCATAAACTATATATGCACTCCACACGATTAAGTGGATTTTATACTTTTTATAAAAAGTATTCAAATTAAAAAAACTCATTTCTTGGCCTATTATTTATTAAAATCGAGCTTTTACCCCCTGAAATAGGGCTTTTGTGTAAAAAAATATACCTGTTTGAAAATGTGTTGCACCTTACATTAGAATTTACTAATAACACAATTAAAATAATAATATTATGAAAGCTCAAAACACAACTAAACTGGTAAAAAAAACTGTATTTGTTTATAAAAACATTAAAAATCAGAATGGATTTAGCACTGACCCTGTAGCGACAACAGCACAAACAATTTTATCAACTACAGAGATTTTCAGAAAATAGTTTTACGGGTTTCGATTGGATTTTAACAAGCTACTTTGTATATAGGCAAAGAAGGTATCCTTATAGTTTTCGCCAATCTGAATCATTTCATTGTTTATCAGGCGGATAATGTTACCATCTATTTTTTTAATTGCGGTTTTGGCAATAATACTTGATTTATTTATACGGATAAATGCGTGATTCTCTAAAGCCTTTTCGATCTCTTTTAATGTAAGGTAGGTTGTATGGCTTTCGGCTTTGGTAATAATCTGAATATAGTTCTGTAAGGCTTTTATATAAAGTATGTCATCTATAGCGATGTTCGAAAATGAATACTTATGGTCTCCCTTTATATAAAGGGAGGCAATTTGTTCAGGTTCTTTTGAGGTATTATTTGCTTCCTTTGTTTCTTTCTTTAAAATTCTATCCATTCCCAATGCAAATTTTGCAAATGAAATAGGTTTAAGTAAATATTGATCAGATTGTACATCAAAAGCTTGCAATGCATAATCCGGATGTGCGGTAGTAAAAACAAGATATTTGGTTCTTTCCCTAATGTTTTTGGCCAATTCCAGACCATTTATGCCAGGCATATCAACATCTATAAAAAGTACGTCAATCTCATCTTTGGGTTTTATTTCTGTTAAGGCTTGCACAGGGCTTGTAAAAGTTTTAAAAACAGTTAAACCAGGCATTTCTGTTATATGATCTGTTAAAACTTCTATTGCATGTTGCTCATCGTCTATAACTACGCACTTTAGATTCATAATTTTTTTAAAATATATGTTTGAAAGACTAACCGCAAGTTAAAGAAAAAATGAATGGCTTCCATCTAGAAATTAAAAACTCCTTCTGTATTTTTCCCGTTTCGTGTAATAATCTAAGGGGTTCGTGTAAAAAAGTTAAGGGTTTACTGGCTTTTTGTAATCTTTAAACTGTTTGCTAAAAACAATTTAATTTAAAATAACAGTTTTCAAATTAAAAACAAAAAGCATCTGCCTGCCCAAGTTTGTGTAGCCTGTAGGTATGAAAATAAAAACAGGCCATACAATGTGGGTTTAAAATTTAAAAAGCAAAAAAATAAAAATACCCTACATCTATTAAAAACATCCCCATGAATGTCTGCAAAAACAAGTATTTATTTAACAAGGTCTGTTGTAATTGTGAGTTCCATATTCCATTCATGCAATCTGACCAACAAAAATCAAAAGGATAAATAATATGAAACTTAAAGACGAAATTGGGCAATTTGCTGTAAGAATTAATAAAATGCTTCCTCAAGTTCAATCAGAAGATTTAACAAGAAGCGCTTTGGTTATGCCTTTTATCCAAATATTGGGTTTTGATCCTTCTGAAGTTCAATCGGAAGTTGTTTTAGACTTTGGTGTTAAAAAAAGTAAGAAGGTAGATTATACCATTATGAAAGATGGGAAACCAGCTATCCTGGTTGAATGTAAACATCATGACGATAATTTGGATATCCACGATTCACGCTTGTCTAAATATTTTCGTAAAACTAAAGCGAAATATGGTTTATTAACCAATGGCTTGGTATATCGTTTTTACACAGAAAAAATGGTTCGAAGCAAAAAAAATAAAGGACCGTTATTCGAGTTCAAAATTACAGCTACTAAAGCTGCTACCATTGCTAAAATGATTGAAGAACATAAAGATTACTTTAACATAAGCCAGACATCCACTGCTATGGCGAGCTAAAAAAATATCAGTTTTTATCTAAGAGTTTCCCGAAAATTCTGACCCGAATTAAAAGCCTTTTGATGTAAATCAAAAGGCTTTTGGGTTTAATAAAATAAGCTGAAGAACAAACTTCAGCTTATAAAAATTAAATTAATTCTACACTTCTACTTACAAATGCTGTAAGTTCAGCACCAGTTAACATACCTTGTGCCAACATAGCTAAATCTACGGCTTGCTTGGCCAAAGTGTTTTGCTCTTCAGTATTTTCTGCTTTTAAAATTTTGCTGATTAGCTTATGATTACCGTTGATTGCTACTTTGTAGTTGTCAGGCATTTGGCCATAGAATCCCATGCCTCCTCCCATTGCAGCCATATCTTTCATTCTGCGCATAAACTCATCCATGGTAATGGTAACAGGCAATTCTTCAGGATGTAAAGCCACAATTTCCACATGCATACCTGGTTTAGTGATTGCCTTTTCGAAAATTGTAGTTACCTCCTTAACCTGCTCTTCATTTAAAACATGTTCATTTTTCTCCTCTTTTTCAATCAATTTATCAACAACGCTAGAATCAACACGTTTAATAGAAGTTTTTTCTAATTTTTGCTCTAATTGATTGATAAAGTGATTATCGATAGGTGAATCTAAGACCAATACATCGTAATCCTTTTTATTGGCTGATTGAATAAAAGCGTCCTGTTTTGCAGCATCATTTGTATATAAATAAACTACAGAACCATTTTTATCTGTTTGCAGGGCTGCAACTTTCTCTTTGTATTCAGGTAAGGTAAAGTACTCATCTTTGGTATTTCCAACCAAAGCAAAATCTTTAGCCTTATCGTAGAACTTTTCTTCGCTGATCATCCCATATTTCACAAAAAGGCCAATGTCTTTCCATTTCTCTTCATAAGCTTTACGGTCTTTTGCGAACAATTCCTGCAACTTATCAGCTACTTTTTTCGTGATGTAGTTGTTGATTTTTTTGACGTTGCTATCGGCTTGTAAGAAACTACGCGAAACATTTAAAGGAATATCTGGCGAATCGATTACCCCATGTAATAACATCAGGAATTCAGGCACAATATCTTTAACTTCATCGGTAATAAATACCTGGCGAGAGAAAAGCTTGATTTTGTTGCGCTGCATTTCGAAATCATTTTTCAACTTAGGGAAATATAAAACACCCGTTAAGTTGAAAGGATAATCCACATTTAAGTGAATCCAGAATAATGGTTCTTCACTGAATGGATAGAGTTCGCGGTAAAAATTTAAATAATCCTCATCTGACAAATCTGCAGGTGCTTTTGTCCAGATTGGGTTTGTGGTATTAATGATGTTATCAACTTCAACATCTTTGTGTTTTTTCTTTCCTTCTTCGTCTTCGCCATCCTCTTCTGATTCTGTTTTGGTGCCAAATTTAATCGGAACGGGTAAAAATTTAGCATATTTATCAAGAATCTGCTGAATTTTCGATTCCTCCAAAAACTCTTCAGAATCTTTGTTGATGTGAAGAATAATATCAGTACCACGGGTTGTTCTATGTCCTTCAGTAATTTCGAATTCTGTACTGCCATCGCATACCCAACGAGCGGACTCTGCACCATCCTGGTAAGATAAAGTTTCAATCTCTACCAAATCAGCAACCATAAACGCCGAATAGAAACCTAAACCAAATTTACCAATAATCTCATTGGCATCTTTTGCGTCCTTAAATTTCTCTACAAATTCACTCGCACCAGAAAATGCAACCTGATTGATGTATTTTTTAATCTCTTCGGCGGTCATACCCAAACCATTATCGCTAATGGTAATGGTTTTTTTGTCTTTGTCAACCGCAACTTGTACCAAAGGGAGACCAACTTCGCCATTAAACTGACCTAATGAACCTAGTCTTTTAATTTTCTGAACCGCATCAACTGCGTTAGAAACCAACTCACGGAGAAAAATCTCGTTATCAGAGTATAAAAACTTCTTAATTATCGGGAAAATATTCTCGGTATGTATCGAGATGTTTCCTTTTTCCTGTATGCTCATATATGTAAATAAATTGTTTAATCTACATCCAGCATAACAAGCCCTGTTCCAAAGTTTTAAATTGCCAAATTGACAGTAATAGTAGGGGAGTAGGTATTATAAGTTTTGCAGGCCAAGTAGTGACCTTTGCCCGGTAAAATTTAAATGGCTTTTTTGGTTTGGCTAGGGCCTCATATATTTCTTTTTTTGCCCGCAGATGTTAACCGACAAGATACAAAGAGCACCAAGGCTTTTTGCATAAGGTCTTAATTTTTCTGCATTCTCTAAGCTTTTATCTTTGCGGTTAAAACATCTCAATCAGGTTATAGGTTTTTCTTTTTTTAACCGCCAAGTTTAGCCACTGAAACACGACATTAAAGGCGTTTTTCTAATTTAAATGAAAACTTAGCTCATCTTGTTCTAAAGAAAGAATTTTACTGATCTTTTTCAAAAGAACATCTATTTGGAAAGGTTTTGATAAGAAATCGTCCTGACCATAATTTAGGGTTGTAAAATCGTTTGGATTATATAGACCTGAAATCAATAAAATTGGAATTTGTGAGGTGGTATCCATAGATTTTAATTGTTCACATAAAACACGACCATCGATATGGCCAAGAGAAATATCAAGCAATATCAAATCAGGTTTAAAATTTTCGACCTGGTTAAGAACTTCTTCGCCGTTATTAAGAGCCAAAACCTTAAATCCTCCAATTTCAAGTATTAATTGTATGGTTTCTAAAACCTCAATATCATCGTCAACTACCAGTATTCTCTTCATATATCTTAAGCAATATGTATGTTGCTATAAATGATAACAATTTGTTTTGTGTTCTGTTTACAATCGTAAAAATATTTTAACAATAAGTTATGGATCGTCGATTTTTCCTGAAGCCTAAATAACTTGTTTGGTTACGCCCTCTTGTTGCAAAATAAAATTGAAAAGCTCCTCTATAGGTTTTTGCAATATTTTTCCAACTGCTATTCCGTTCTGTTCTAAAACAGGTTTTAATATATCCTGATAATAGTATGCTATGGAGCCCACAAAATGACAAGGAATACTTTGATAACGTGAATAATCCTTAATGTTTGTATCAACAAATTCCTGAAAGCCAGCCCTTAAAATTTCCTGAATAAAAGGATGTTCTTTATGATTTGCCATAAAACGGCTGAAACCAGCAAGATAGATATTAGGGAAAGGTTTTTGATAAACATTTGTGATGATTTGTTCTTTTTCGGTTGGAAATGATTTTTTAAACTCAGCGTATAAATCTGCAGGCATTTTTTGGTACAAATAACTGAGCAAAATCTTTTTGCCAAAGAAGGTGCCAGATCCTTCATCACCTAAAACATAGCCTAAACCATGATGTCCAGCATGTATTTTTTTACCATCAAAATAACAAATGTTAGAACCTGTTCCTAAAATACAATTTAATCCTTCAGCGTTACCACAGGTTGCATATACAGATCCTAAAAGATCATGATCAACAGAAATAAACGCATTGGTAAAGACAGCTGATAATCCATTAGAAACCACTTCATGTTTATCCGGTGAGGAGCAGCCTGCTCCGAAAAAGTAAATTTCTTTTACATCCCGGGCATACTGCATTACGGTTTCGTTTTTAGAAATTAACTTACTAATATCCTGCTCATTTAAAAAATAAGGATTGATTCCGGGGGTATTAAACTTAATGGTTTCACCATTAAAATAACCCATCCAATCGGTTTTTGATGAGCCACTATCTGCAACAAGTATCATGCAATAAATATAAAAATTAATTAGATAAATTTATATTACCACTAATTTCTTTAAGTGTTGTTTCGGCAAGTTTTGCCTGGTACTGCATCTCAATAAAACGGTTTTTTACATCGATGGCATTGCGTTGGGCTTCTCTTAATTCAAGTGGCGCGATGCTCCCCAAACGATATTTTGTTAAGGTAATATCCAGATTTTCCCTGGCAATATCTACATTCTTCTGTTCTAGTTTAACCAAATCCAGGTATGTGCTGTAATTTTGATATGCAGTAAGCAATTGAGCATTCACATCTAATTTGGTTTTATTTAAATTGAGTGTAGAATTGTCAATCTCGATTTTAGCATTTCGCTCTTGTTTCCTTTGCAAAAAACCATTAAAAATATTGATGCTTGCCGTTACGCCGTAAGTAAAACCATTGGCCGCGAATTTTTGATTAAAACCAGTTGGACTTGTACTGTTTGACCTGCTATAACCAGAATTTAAACTTACCGCAGGGTATCTTGCTCCACGAATTGATTTTAATGTTAAAGAAGCAACTCTTTGATTAATAAATGCATTCTGAACATTTGGATTTTGTTTTTCGGCAACTTCTGCAAGTTGGCTATAAACCAAATGAGTGTCAACATCAATATCATTCACAACAGAAAAAGGGGTTCCAATATCTCTAACCATTAACTGGTTTAAACGAACTTTGGAAACCTGCAAAGCATTTTTTGCCTGCAGATAATTCGAAGTATCGGTATTATAATCAACTTGGGCAGTTAATACATCCAATTTAGAACCACGCCCCAATTGCAGTTTGGTTTTGGCTATATTGGTTCTTAAAACAGAAACATCCAATGCACTATCGGCAGCGACTACCAATTGCTGCTGTCTAACCATATCATAGTAAGCAGAAATCACATCTGCAACCGTAGTTAAAATGGTTAATCTTGAGCTTAATTCCCCTTGTTTTTGCAATTCTTTTAACCGATCATAATTGGCGAACATGCTGAAACCATCAAAAATGGTCCAGTTTAAATCTGCACCATAACTATTATTGGTGCTTTTGGCGCCTGTAATCACCCGATCAGGTCCAGTTGCAGGGCTTTGGGTTGTATTTTGAATGCTTCCACTGTTGGAGTAATTTCCCTGCAAATTCGGTAACATCCCCGCATTGCCAATGGTCGCGTTATTTTTGGCAATATTGATATTGTTCTTACTTATTTTAATATCATAATTATTCTGCAAAGCAATTGTAATTGCTTCCTGTAAACTCAGGTTTTCCTGGGCAAAAACCGAAAAGGACATTAAGCTCAGCAATAATATAAATAGGTTTAATCTCTTACTCATTTTGTTTATTTTGATACTTCCAAAACTTCATGTTCAAAACGATCTGCTTCTTTTAAAGCTTTATTTGGTTTGTGAGGTTTTGACCAATATGAATAAATTGCTGGAATTACGAAAAGGGTTAAAATCAAGGAGAACAATGTTCCGCCTACAATTACTGTTCCCATGCTCATCCTGCTTTTTGCCGCCGCACCTAAAGCCAGGGCAATTGGTAAAGCACCTATTGCAATAGCTAAACTGGTCATTAAAATTGGCCTTAAACGAGATACTGCTGCCTCGCGAATAGCTTCCGGAATTGGAATGCCTTTTTCTTTGAGTTGATTGGCAAATTCAACGATTAAAATACCGTTTTTGGTTACCAGACCTATAAGCATAATTGTACCAATCTGGCTAAAAATGTTCCAGCTTTGGCCACAAAGCCAAAGAGATAAGAATGCTCCTGCAACCGCCATAGGAACGGTTAAAATGATAATAACAGGATCTTTAAAACTTTCAAATTGTGCCGAAAGAATTAAATACACCAATAATAAAGCTAAGCCAAATGCAAAGAAAGTATTGGAAGAGCTTTCTTGGAAATCTCTCGATTCCCCACTTAAATCAGTTGAAAAACTTTCATCCAAAACTTTTTTAGCAATGGCATCCATTGCATCAATTCCTTCTCCGATACTTTTGCCCGGAGCTAATCCGGCTGAAACAGTTGCCGATATAAAACGGTTGTTTCTGTACAACTGTGGCGGACTGCTTTCTTCTTTTGCCGTTACCAGGTTGTCAAGCTGTATAAGTTCGGCTTTATCATTTCTTACATAAACAGAACTTAAATCTAAAGGGTCTTTTCTGTCACCACGATCAAACTGACCTATAACCTGATATTGTTTTCCATTCATAAAGAAGTAAGAAAAACGTTGGCCACTTAAACCTAAATTTAAGGTTTGGGCTATAGCAGATATGGAAACGCCTAAATTTTTAGCCTTATCTCTGTCAATAGTTAGGTTGATTTCTGGTTTATTGAATTTCAGGTTTACATCAGATACAGTGAAAGTTGGATCTTTAGCAACGGCATCCATAAACTCGGGCACTTTTTCTCTGAGCTTTTCGAAATTTTGTGCCTGAATAATATAGCTTATTGGCAATCCACCACGCCGGCCAACGGAAATGGTTGGCTGTTGATTTACGATTGTTTTTCCTTCACTGTACTTTTTGGTTATTTTAGTCAGCATATCGGCAATTTCCTTTTGCGAACGTGTTCTTTCATCGGCATCAACCAAACCCATGCGTACAAACCCAGAGTTGGTAGAACCTGTACCACCAAATCCCGGAGAGGTAATGGTAATGTTTACATTTTTCTCGGGTACCGAATCAATCACCATCTGGTTTATTTTCATGATGAATTTATCGGTATAGGCAAACGAAGAGCCTTCTGGTGTGGTAACACTGATATTGATGGCACTTCTGTCATCATATGGGGCCGTTTCTTTGGGTAATAAGTTCCAAAAAAGAAAAATTAATCCCATACAAACTAAAATGATCGGAACGGATAACCATCTTCTATCTAAAAACTTATTCAGATTAGCTTCATAAGCATCATTTAATTTAATAAAGTAAGGTTCGGTAAAATTGTAGAACCTGGATGGCTTGTGCCCGCCTTTTTTCATCAAGTAGGCATTAAGCATAGGGGTGAGGGTTAATGAGACAAATGCCGATATCAGTACGGCTGCACCAATCACAACACCAAATTCTCTAAATAATCTACCTACAAAGCCTTGTAGAAATATAACCGGTAAAAATACGGCAGCAAGCGTTATCGAAATTGAAATTACGGCAAAGAAAATTTCGTTTGATCCTTTAATTGCAGCTTCAATCGGCGACATACCTTCTTCCACTTTTTTAAAGATATTTTCAGTTACCACAATACCATCATCAACCACCAGACCTGTGGCTAAAACAATAGCAAGTAAACTCAGTACATTGATGGAAAACCCAAATACGTACATGATGAAGAAAGTAAAAATAAGAGATACCGGAATATCTATTAAAGGCCGGAATGCAATGCCCCAATCTCTAAAAAATAAATAGATGATCAGAATTACCAACACCAATGATAAACCAATCGTTTCTGCCACTTCAATTACGGATCGTTTAATGAAAAGAGTGGTGTCTAAAGCAACCTTCAGTTTTATATCTTGCGGGATATCTGCTTTTAGTTTATCGAAACGTTTATAAAATTCATTACTAATGTCGAGATAATTTGCTCCGGGCTGTGGGATGATTGCAACAGCAACCATTGGTCTGCCAGATTCACGCAAAATGGTTTCCTCGTTCTCTGGGCCTAAAACAGCATAACCAACATCTTTTAATTTAATAACCTGGTTGCTATCTGTTTTTAGAATCAGGTTGTTAAACTGGCTTTCGTTGGTTAGTTTACCTAAAGTTTTTACTGTAAGTTCGGTAGTTGCCCCCGTGATTTTTCCGGATGGCAATTCAACATTTTCATTATCCAGAGCGGTAACAATATCCTGGGAAGTTAAACCATAAGCGCTTAGTTTATTGGGGTCCATCCAAATGCGCATGGCATATTTTCTTTGCCCCTGAATTTGAACACTGCTTACGCCCGGAATAGTCTGAATGCGGTCGGCAATTACATTTTCAGCAAAATCACTCAGTTCTAAAGTGTTTCTTTTATCACTTTGGATAGTCATGGATAAAATTGCATCCGAATTCGCATCTGCCTTACTTACCACAGGCAATCCATCAATATCTTTGGGCAAAGACCTTGCTGCTTGTGATACTTTATCCCGAACATCGTTAGCGGCTTCCTCAATATTTTTATCCAGGTTGAACTCGATGGTGATGTTACTGGTACCTTGATTACTTGAAGATGAAATATTTCGGATACCATCAATCGCGTTGATCGATTTCTCCAAAGGTTCTGTAATCTGTGATTCTATGATATCGGAATTTGCACCAGGATAGGATGTTCTTACTGAAACCACTGTCGGATCAATGGAAGGATACTCCCGGACGCCCAAAAAGTTATATCCAATGATCCCAAAAAGGACAATCATTAGGTTCATAACGATCGCTAGAACTGGTCTTTTTATGCTTGTGGTCGAAATACTCATCTGCGTCTGGCCTTTATTCGTTTATTTGTTGACATATTCATTCCCTACTACCTTTTACTTTCAGCCTTATTCTTTAACCAAATGAACTTTTACAGGAGCATCTTTTTTCAGTGCCATTGAGCCTGTTGTTAAAACAGTATCTCCGGCTTTTAATCCGGATGTGATCACAATATTTTCATCTGTACGGGTTCCGGCTTCAACCTTAACCTCTTGTGCCTTCCCATTTTTACTAATATACACAATCTTGCCCTTTAAAACCGGGATAATGGCTTCATTTGGAATAAGAATGGCATCCTGTAAAGTGTTTAACGCAAGTTTTATTTTGGCAAATGAGCCTGGTAATAAAGCATTATCTGCGTTTGGAGCCAGGGCTCTTATTTGTAAAGTTCGGGTTGCTGAATTAATTCCAGGCTCAATGGCATATACCTTACCTGTATTTTGTTTTGACGAAGCATCGGTTGTGAAGGATATTTCAGAACCTACCTTAATCTGTCCCGCATATTTCTCCGGAATAGAGAATGTAATTTTAACGGGATTGGTGCTGACCAAATTCGCGATAACTGTTGATGGTGTTAAATATGTTCCTACAGAGATGCTGCGTAAACCAATTTTGCCGCTAAATGGGGCAAGAATAGTTGTTTTGGCTAATTGTGCCCTAATTAACTGCGCCTGTGCCTGTAACGATCGCAGATCTGCTAAAGAGGTATCATATTCTTCCTGACTAATTGCCCCTTTTTCTAATAATTGTTTTGCCCTGTTTTCGTTTGTTGCGGAAAGTTTTTGTTTGGTTAAAGCTTCCTGTAATTGTGCCTGAATATCTCTGTCATTCACTTTTACCAAAACACTTCCTTTTGATACTGTTGATCCTTCTTTAAAGTAAATTCCGGTAACCAAACCGGAAACTTCACTTTTTAATACAACGGATTCGTTTGCGTCAATGGCGCCGGTAATCTCAAGGTCGTTATTAAATGTTGTAGGTTTCACAATAATGCCATCCACTACTAAGGGAGGAGCAGATTTGCCGCCTTTACCCTGGCCAGCCATTGCGGCGCCTTTTCCTTCTAACTTTTTGTTGGCATTAATACGGTAATATACCAGATAGGCCAGCCCTAAGGCCAATAAAATGTAAATAATATACCTTTTCTTCATGTGTTTGTGTGTGTATACTTTCAAAACATTAATTTATAATAAATGTTCCAAAAATAGTGCGTAAAAATATTCAATTACTTCAAGCAAGAAATTGTTGTATTAAGGATGTTACAGCTTTTTTTAGTTTGGAGTTTGAGTTTTCGCTTTGGAGTCGCCAGTTTCTAAATTCTAAATTCAAAGATGCTCCAAAAAATTCTATTTTATAGGCTATTTAGGTAGTTAATTATGGGTTCCAGATCCAAGTTTTAAACTTTAAACCTATAAACTTTTAACTTCTAACTTATTTTTTAATTTTAAAGCATGCCGATTAAATATAAATTTGTGGCAAAACACCCTCAATATGTTCAACAAAAAATCAATTTTAAGTTTAGTTTTATTACTAATAGGTATTATGGCAGCGAAAGCGCAGGTAAAAATAGGTTTTGAGGTTTCCTTTAAAGAACCACAAGCACATTATGCCGAAGTCCAGATGAATATTTCTGGTTTGGCAAAAAATTATGTAGATGTTAAAATGCCGGTTTGGACGCCAGGTTCTTACCTGGTTCGTGAATTTGAAAAAAGTGTGGAAGAGTTTAAAGCTACAGCATCTGGTAAGGCACTGAAGGTAGAAAAGGTGAGGAAAAATATCTGGCGCATATTTTCGGAAAATGCATCCAATATTCAGCTGAATTATCGTGTTTACGCGTTTGAGATTTCAGTTCGTACGCCTTTTATAGATGAATCTCATGCTTTCTTATCGCCAACGGGCATTTTTATGCATCCTGATGGAATGGTTAAATCACCAAGTACAGTTAAGATTATTCCTTTTAATACCTGGAACAAGGTATCAACAGGATTAACACCTGTTGCGGGACAAGCTTTTACCTATCATGCGCCAGATTTCGACATTTTATATGATAGCCCGATAGAAGTGGGTAATCAGGATGTTTTTGAATTCAATGCATCGGGTGTTCGTCATGAGGTGGCCATGTATGGTGGAGGGAATTACGACAAAGAAAAATTAAAAGTAGATATGGCCAAAATTGTTGAACAGGCTACCGCGGTTTATGGCGAAAATCCCAATAAATATTATGTGTTTATTGTACACAACTTTGCCCGTGGCGGAGGTGGTTTGGAACATTTAAACTCTACAACCCTGGGGGCCACAAGAGATGCTTATAATACTGAACAAGGATATAACGGTTTTTTAGCCCTGGTTGCTCATGAATACAATCACCTTTGGAATGTTAAGCGTTTGCGACCAATAGCCTTAGGCCCCTTTGATTATGATAATGAAAATTATACCACCAATCTTTGGGTTGCAGAAGGGTTCACTTCCTATTACGAAAATAAATATATGCATAGGGCAGGCTTTACGGATGCAAATACCTTTGTGAATGACCTTGCAGGCGGAATCGCGACCGTATTGAATATCCCTGGTTCAAAATACCAGTCTGCGGCTTCTTCCAGTTATGATGCCTGGATCATCGGTTATCGTCCTAATGAAAACTCCAAGAATAATTCCATCTCCTATTATAATAAAGGAGAGGTAGTTGGCATTTTGATGGATCTTGAAATTATCCATGCCACAAAAGGAGCCAAAAGTTTAGATGATGTAATGAAGGCGATGTATCTACAATACAAAGCGCTTAAAAGAGGTTACACAGATGCGGAATTTAAAGCCATGGTGGAGAAAATTTCCGGCATAAGCTTTAGCGATTTCTGGGCAAAATATGTGAATGGTGTTCATGATGCGGAGTATGTAAAATATTTTGGTTATGCCGGAGTTGATGTTTCAACAGAAAATGCTACGCCAGGAAAACCCGTTACCGGTGCTACAGCTCAATTGGGTAATGGGTTTTTAACCGTAACTTCTACTGCAAGAAATTCTGCAGCCTGGGTTGACGGATTAAATGTAAATGATGAAATTATTGCAATTGATGGCCTTGGGGTAGATGAGGTATTGTCAACCATTAAGTTAATGAGCCCGATGATTTCTTTGGATGTTTTACCAGTTGTGGCCAGGAAAAGTATCGGAGATGTTTTAAAATTGAAGATTAAACGTGATGGTATGGAAAAGGAACTTTCATTAAAGTTGAAAGAAAACCCGAGTGTACGTTTAAAAGCGACTATAAATAAAAATGCAAGTGCTGCTCAAAAAGCTATATTCAAGAAGTGGACAGGGGGGTAAGCTATAAACGGCAAAACCAAATTCCGGATTTTTAAAACGAAACTTCCAGAAAAAAGAAAAGGCATTGATTCAATTTCAATGCCTTTTGTTGTTTAAATGGGAACCTACTTTAATAAATGTTACGATTATATGATATACAACAATGATGAACAATGTAACAAAACCAAAGTCAATTAATGCTAAATGACCTAGTTTTTCAGGATAAAAAAAACATTTTTAAAAAGTAAGGACTTTTTGTAAAACTCTGAATACATAATTTTTATTTGTTGTAAAATTATGATTTTTGATTTTGCTTTTCAGATTTGCACAAGGCTACATTCTTTTGTTATTTAATTAAATCATCCCAATTTAAACTAAATGATTATTAAATGGAAATGATGAACAAAATTAAAACTAAGAAAACTACATTGGCTGAAATTGAGATTCGATACAAATCAAACGCGTTTAATTTTAAAATAAATAACTCAGAAGATGCTTATAGGGTTTTTACGCAAATTTGGGATAACAGTTTACTAAACATCCTAGAGCAGTTCTACGCACTTTTCATAGCTCAAAATAAACAGCTGCTTGGTTGGAGGTTATTGGGTACTGGCACAGGAAATCAATGCTTAGTAGACATTCCATTGCTCGCTGGAATTGCCTGTAAATCTTTATCAAAGAGTGTAGTAATAGCACATAACCATCCATCAGGCGAATTAAAGCCGTCAAAAATTGACAAATATGAAACTGATCGGGTTTCGCATGCATTATCATTTTTTAACATGGCACTGGATGACCATTTAATAATCAGCGGCAAAGGTTATTATTCGTTCTTAGACAATAGTATTTTAAATTCATAAAGTAAGAATAGATAAATCTAAAAATGCACAATCGCCTTTGGTCTATGCCTTGGCAATGTGCATTTAGTTTTTTTGTGAGAATTACGAAGAGGATCTATTTTGGTAAATATCTGTCCGAGTTTCCGTTATTTCAAATTTCTTTTTTCGTCAGCAGTCATAACCATAATTGGAGCATTTTTTTTTACATCACCCTCTGCATGCTTATTAAAGTGCCACCATATACACCTATATACGGTTGTATGTTGGTAGAAAGGCTGTCGGTAGGGTCAGGAAAATAATATTTAATAACCATACAGTAACCCATTTGGATAGGGTCAATGCTAAACTCATATTCATCTGCTGAGTTAGTGGATTGATATTCAGTAGAAGAAGAGCTTATTTTCAAACCATTCTTATAATAAACAAGAGGTACGGTAAAATTATAAAGAGGTCTGTGGTATGCGCCATTTCCCCAAGGACTAAAATTAATCATTGCAGATACATCTAAATCGATTACTTGTTTGCTTGAACCAGTTAACGTATGTTTATAAAACGGTATATAGCTAAATTTTGTAGAACCTCCCCAAGTTTTAAAAAAATAACCCGAAGACGTGGGTTTATATATTCCAAATTCAATTACCACACTATCGGGCAATACTGTTCTTCCCTCAGATAGTGTGGGTTGGTAATAAAATTGTCCGATTACGCTGGTTTTATTGAAAAAATTACTTTCTCCAGCCACCAATTCAGATAAGGCATAACTCATACTTGAAGTTGTGCTTATCATGGTACTATCTGTAGCATTGATATAGGAATATTTATTATAATATCCGGGCAATACCTTTTTATCTACAATTGGAAATATAGAGCTGTAAACAAAACCTTTATCTACTAAGGTTCTATCTGTATAAGTTGATGATAGATTACTTGAATAATTAATAATACCAGTTGCTTCGTCTCCTATTTTATGAACGAAACCAGCATCAACTTCACTTCGTCTATAAAAACCAGTTTGTATCTCGCCAAGTGATGGAAAACCAAGCCATTCTCCATTGCCTCTTACATACAGTCGCTTAGTTATTAAATCTAATCCAAAAGCCTGACCCGGTCTGTCCGCATAATTTCCAAGAGATGGATTGTTGCCCTCATACACTGGAATTAATAGTTTACCTACGGCTAAGGCACTATCCTTAACCATTGCAGGGCCCGCTGTCCTATAGGGCTTTGTAGGCTGTATTTGGGCTGTTACTTGCAGCGATATAAACGCTAGCACTAAAAGTATTATTTTTTTCATTTTTCTGTTTTTTTATTAATTATTTGAACTATATAATATCTTACAGGTAAACTGTAGCACTTTAGAGGACATATTGTCTGGTTTGTTAAAAGATAAAGTAATCTTATTGTCACCTCTACCTTCTACACTAACGTTTTCTGTACTACCGTCTAAATTTCCAAAGCCCCATAAACCTGCAATAGGACCTCCAGAATACCCATCCTCCGGTAAATACCCTACAAACATTACTGTAGGTATAAAAATAACGCATGTATCAACAACATTAATTACATTAACATCTTCAATATAACAGTCTATTTCCATTGTACCGAGCCCTACAGAATTTTGTTTTACTAGTATTGTACAAGGCAGGCCATTTCCATTATCAACTATATTTGTGGTATAGGTTATAGGTAAAACTATGGTATAAATGTTTTCAATCGGAAACCGTGATTTTAATTGTTGTAAATTAACCATTTCTTCGTCCAATACAGCGGGAGCAGCTTGTATGGTCTTATTGGTGATATTTCCTAAATTAGTGGTTGCTTGTAAGTCACCACCCCCTCCGCTACTGCCAGATACCCCTAAAATGTTACCTATGATGAATAGAAACTCCCCATCGGTTATAGGGTCTGTAAGCACAAAGCCACCCTCTGTATTTATTATAACCTCAGCTTCTGTGTAGAATCTTCCAATAGTGTTGTTAAATACTTGAAAAGTTCTACCTGCTAATATTGGATTAGCATAGGTTAAGCCCTCTGTCAGATCACCAAAGCCTATCTTTGTAATGCCCGGATATAAAGAGCCGTTGTTGTTCCAAACTGTACCATCCCATTTCCAAATATTACCGTTGTTCGTATCCAGATAAGTTTCACCAACTATAGTACCTGCGTCTACAGGACTACCCGTACCTAATGTTATGCCTGTTCCTCCTGCACCATGCGCATCCATATCGGCTATGTGTGAAGCAAGCGCCTCTGCATCTGCTTTTTCGTCAAAGCGGCTATCGAGGTTTTCGATTGAGCTGGTCGGGATGATCTGGTCTTTGTGCCAAAAGCTGTCCCATGTATCCCAAAACTGTTGCTGTGTGGGTTTTAAACCAGTTTTAAACCAGTTTTTGATCGTATTTAAAGTTTGTTTTGCCATGTCTTAAAATTTAATGATGTAAGCCAATGCATAGTATGGTGGCATATTGTTATGTGGCTGATCTCCCCCGGTTTCACTTGTGTTTGCATTTATAAAACCTTGGAAATCATCGTTGTCACCTGTATTGTTAGGGCCTTCATCATACTTGGTGTAACTATGGCTATGCCTTGGCATTTCAGCAATTGTTAATTTGTGCATTTCTTCGCCCCCAGACTGTCCAACATAGTACTTGCTGCCTGCCCCTAAAACAAATTTATCAGTAAGGTTTGGTGTGCCATTTTGCCCATCGCACAAAGCCCATCCGGCAGGAATAACGTTAATTTGTCCACTCCAAATCAGTATGCACCCAGCGGGTAATTTACTTTCAACCTTATCATTAAGCAACTTAACTGCCTTTGCTGTGGCCAGGGTATTTTCGTCATCCAGATCAAGAGCTGAACTAATGGTTGTCGGCAAGTCCTTAAAAACAGAAAGTGGTTTCAATCTCAAAAGATTTGCAAAAGGGATGGCATCTGTACCCGTTCCAAAAGTCACGTATCGGGTAATAAAAACCTCTTTAGCCTGTCCGTTTTCAAAAGGACGGGTTTGTTTTTCTTCGCGTATAACCATGTTGGTTTGAACCGAACCGCCGCGAAATTCCAATACTTCGCCATTGATGACTACGAAGCCATTGCCCACATTGCTACCTGTGGCTATACATCCGGACAGGATATAATTATCGCCGCCCAAAGCGGTAATAACCTGCAATGCCGAATATGCGTTTTGCATATAATCCAGTGTATCGGTTTCGAGTGGAAAACCGCCTGTTTGTTGTAAGTTTATCTTATTCATGTTGTATGTCGTAACGTTTACTTGCCAGTTTGTAAAAATCTATTAGGCCCCTCATCTGATAATTTTTTAAATCAAATTCTGTTGGAACAATAACGGTAAAATCTAAGCCTGTATCGGCATAATCGCCCACTTGATGTAAGTATAGTTTACCTAAATATTCGGGCTTTTGCTCCACATTGGTATAGATGTACCAGCGTTTATATTTATTGCCATCGCCAATGTAAATGCGACGTAAGCCTGGATCGAAAGCATCGTTCAGGGCCTTGCGCAAGTAACACACCTGGCCATTATGCACCAGTTTGTGCATGTTATTGGCCCGGTTGTTTGTAAAAACCGAATACATTTGTTTTATCGGTAAAACCAGGGCTTGTAGCCAGGTAATTGTTAACGGCCTGCGCAAAAATGTAGGCAGTAACAGGATGACCAGCTTGTTGTAATCAATATCAAATATTTTTTTGTTCATTTGGCTGGTAGGTAATGTTGTTATAATCTACGATTTCAAAATATCCGCTTTCGGGTATTTTTTTTACGGCAATAGCTTCAACCGCTCCATAATCCTTCGTTTTCGCATCAATCCAACTGGTTTGGGCATTGGTTAAATGGGGTATTTCAACACCTGGTACCTGCTGGAGTTTATCAATCAAATGTGCAAGTACCAGTTCGCCATTAAATGGCAGCTCTTTCATATATTCCTCTAAAGCGCTTTCAACCGGGCGACCACCGCTCAGAATGCTATTCCCCTGTGCATCCAGTACCAATGGATCATAATAGATTACGATCGATAGATAGAGCTTATCAGGCCGGTAGTTGATGACTGATACATTTACACCGGCATCTTTAACCTCAGTTATGTATGCTGCAAAGGCATCGTGTTGTGCCTGGCTAATGGGTTGCAGTTTTCCACCTGTTTCAGTCGCTATCTTTACAATCAGCCTGCTTTCTGCCTTCGCCTCAACAACGGCCGCGTATTTGATGATCTTGCTTGCATCGATTAAATCGGCATCAATGCCCGTATTGTCATATCTGTCGCTATCCACAACTAAAGCATAGCCATACTGAAAGGCTAGGGCTACATTACGGTACCATCTTAAAGTATGTGGCTTTAGTTGGGCTATGGTATCATCTGTTTCAGTTTTATGTAAATCAAATAGCTTTTCCAGTGTCCAGATGGCTACGGAAGCGATGTATACAAATAATCGCCAGATCGCAACCTTACTGGTACTGGTTAACTGGGCTAATGTGCTATCAGATGCTATATCTGCTAATATGTTGTTTTGAATTTCTGTTATTGTCCTTGCCATTTTTAACTTATTATAAAATCTGAACCAATTGCCCAATAGTCTATACCTTCTAATATTTCAAAGTTTGGATCATCGCCTATTGCTGTAGCTGGTATAATAGAATTGTTGTTGTAGTAACCTAAAATGTCCTGATCGAATAAAACACTTTCATCAACTGCATAATCTTTACCTATTTCTAAATCATCCGTAATGCTAAGTCCATTTAGCAAAAGGAATTCGAACACTCCGGTTATACTGCCTTTATGATGCAGCATGAAATCCAGGATGCTTTGATTGTGTAATGCTTTAAATGTCATTTTAACTGGTTTTGCCGTTTAGCTGTTTATATTTTTTTAACTCATCGGTTAAAAACTCTATTTTTTCTTCGAGTTCTTTGATGAGTAGTTTTGTCGCATTCAATTCGGTAATGGCCTCTTTTAATCGGCTGCCCAAATCATCAACCATCTCTCTGTAATATTTCAATACTTTATCTGCGTTATCAATCTCAGTTGCCTGTTGCTCGGTTTTTTGTTTGTTGCGCTGAAAAAACCAGGCGCCAAAGCCAGCCACCAACGCACTAATCATTTCACCCACATGTTGTATTAAAAAATCTTTCATCGCTAGGTAATGGTATGGTTAAATGTTCCTGTTACCGCACCGTTTGGTGCAATTAAACCGCTTGAATAGGTTATGCCTGCCTGTTTGATTTCATCAATAAAGGCTTGTGCCAATTTTTCGGAAATCCTATCCAAGGCCGCATCCGCACTTAATTCTTCAGTCTGCTCCGTTTTAAAGGCCTGTTTTATTTTATCTGTTAATCGGGGTACGTTTAAAGCCATTGTTAATTGTCTTTTAAAAATTGATTAAACCGATCTTCTATGGCCGTAAATTGTGGCTCGTTGATCAGTTTTATTGTGGGGCCGTTATTGGTGGTAAAACTCATGGCCTTAATGGCTTTTATCAGATCGGCCATTAAGGCTTTTAAGGTTTCGTTTTGTTTTTTAAGCAGAAAACCGTCTGCACCAACATTAAATTCGACATCTTCAATGCAGAGATACAATTCTTCTACTTCTGATACGGCTGATACAAATTGCATCTTATAATCTTCATCAATAGGAGTAACCAATACGGTACTGTCTACTTTTGGGAAGAGATAAAATTTTTGTTTCTTGTTATCTATAATGGCCGAAAGCCGAACATCTGTATGTAATAGCTTTCCATCGTGGCAAGTACATGTCCCTTCCTGTTTATCAACGGCCTTAACTGTCATAATGGTGGTGTCGGTATCCTGCTTGCCAAGCAGTTTTATTTTTTTCGCTATTTCTTCGGTCATTTCTCCTTATTGGTGGTTAGTTTATTGCCAATACTTACTTTGCGCCTTGCTCCGCCCATACCATAAGATGTTACTACCTTTTTGACGAAATAATTGCCTTCGCGGTTGGGGTGTTTTTTATCAATAATCTCCACAGCCATTGCAGGTGTTGCAACGGGCAGTAAAAAGCTGGTGATGTCTCCACTGTATCCGCCATATTTGGCAATTTTTAGATATTCATCTGCTAGTTTTGTAATCGCTTCTTTATCGGTTACTACCTTACTGTTAAACTTAAATTCTTCCCCGTCCTTATCTCCCCGTTCAACGGTTATTTTTTCATTTGTTTTGGTCAAACCTTCACAAATGATCTTTACTTTTCTATCTTCCCCTCTTTTAAATTCGAGGTTATTTTCTACAATGTTGTAGTTGAGATCATAGCTGGCCTTTTGGTGAATATTATTTAATTCCTGAAGACCACAATAAAGTTCTCCATCATCGTTTAAGTAAATTTTATAAACCGTCTTAAATTCATCTTTGATCTGCTTAAGAGCCTGGGCACCATTTTTATCTTTTATAATGTATTTGTCTAATTTTTGTTCCGGAATATTTTTAGCCAACTTTAGATTGGTGCCGCTTACAATGCTTTCCAAAACCTCTTTTAAGGTTGTATTGCTTTTACTGAACGAAGCATCCTTACGTTTCAATAGCCAGGTTGCATCTTCGCAATGGATTTCCATTGGCATACTACATTTAATTCTATCTACATAGCCCGTAAATTCAACTCCTTCAATTTTATCTTTATAACCCAGAACAATTTTAACCTGGTCCCCTTTTTTAATCACTTCTTCGGTGTATTGCAGCTGGCCATTGCTTTCCTTAACCAAAAATCTTGTAGGCATTTTAATTACAGCTGTATCGGTTATTTCATCGACTGATCGTGTAATCTCTATATTGTTTATGACCTTAAACCTATAATCGCCTATTTCAAAATACCCCTGTAGCACGAACATTTTCTAACGCTTTTTTAATAGATTCATTAATGAATTTGCCCCTGTCTGTTAATTCAGCAAAAAATGGCATATCGCTTACTGCACTTATCGTAAATTTCTGTACGCTTTCCTGTCCCATCATTTCATCGAGTTTTAAGCTTTTGAGTACAATTTTTTGAATGCCGAAAATAAGATTGAAAAAAGGATTGTTTTCAACCTCAAGCGCTTCGTTGATCAGGAAAAGATCATTTAGTATTCTAACTTCTTCTGTGGGATATTGTCCATCCTTGCCAATGCAAACGCCTTTTATTTCTATATCAAAATCTTCGGTACAGATATATTCTTTAACTGTTCCCCTTCGTTCTTCGCCAACGGTTGCCGTTTCTACTATTGTTTTTTGTATGGATATGGATACCAATGGCTCATTCGGTAAGGTTATGGCCTTTTCGTATTGGGGCGGCTTTAAGCTTAACTGCATAAAATAAGGTGAGCCCATTTTATGACGAACATTGTTTATATCCGGCAATTCAAAAGTTTTCAGCTTTTTTAAAAAACCCGGATAGGGCGCCGCGATATAACTTAAATGCGCAAGTGCTGTTAATTCTTTAATATCGAGTTTCATTACGCGGTTTGCATTAGTGTTATAGAGCCTAAAAGGCGGTTTAATTCTTCTTCCAGCAGCTGGCGTAATTTTGTGGCCCCTTCGCCTGAGTTAATGGTGTTTATTACGATCTGATCTTGCATTTTAGCTAGGTTAATGGTAATGTGCGATGTTTGTGTGCCACCACCGGTAATGCCACCTGTAGCGCTTTTATTGACTTCGCTGCTGTTGTTTTTATTGTTTTTGCCCTTGTTGTTACGGGCATACTCATCATAAGCTTTGGTATCCTGACCAACACCCTTAAACGAATCTTTGATTTTTCCAAGATCTTTGCCCATACCTTCGAAATCAACATCAATGTGGATTTGATCCATAGCATTCCCTATGGCTCTTCTTCGACTTTCTCTGCCATTTTCGAATGCCTCGGTTGATCTCTGACGTTCTGCTCTTAAAGTTTCAATTTGACGCGATGCCTGTGTTTCAACACGCTGAAAGGCTGTATTCATTGCTCCGGTTAAATCGCCATTAAGAGCCATACCGATTGCAGTTCCAAGATTTCCGAAAGTTCCAACAATTGTTTGTACAACGTGCTGGGCCTGCAAGGAAATGAGCGTAAAACCATACACGATGCTATCTACTCCATAATGAAAAGAGGCTGTAATCTGTTCCCAGATTAATGTAAATATGGTACATAATGCATTCCAGGATTGTCCCCATCCATCTGTATATTTTACAACCAAACCAATTATGGTAATTAAAGCGATTATACCAATCACTACCCACTCTATTGGATTTAGAGCCATAACCAGATTAAATGCGGCAATGGCAGCTACAACACCAAATATTATTGGTGCAAATGGTGTTAACCAATCAATAAGTAAGGATAAGCCGGTTGAAAAAAGATCTACAACGAATAATGCTCCTGTTAGTATATTTGTAAATATACTAACACCTTCGCCGCCTTCATTAAGACCAAACATTGTTCTTAAAAACTCCCATAATGAATCTATTACAGGTTGCATGGTTGTTTGGAGTATTTCGAAAAATTTAGAGATTAACGGAATAAACTCTGTTAAGAATTTTAAATTTGTTATATCATCGAATGAATGCCCAATCTTTTCCATTGAGCCAGCAACCCCTTTCATATTTCCAAATTCGGCAGCAGCAGTTTTGATGGCTTGACCATTGTTCTCAACGGTTTTAGTTACTCCGTTAAATGATAAACGGACCTTATCTCCTGATGCGCTTGCCTGTATGCCAAATTGATTTAACATTTGGAAATCTCCCTTTTGCGCGGATAAAAGTGCAGTTCCTACATCTTCGAATTTTTTTCCCTTGGATGCTGCCAAATCACCTAATGAGTGTAATTCATCGCTTGTTGGATTAATTCCATTTTTAGCCAAATCATTAAACGAATTTACTACATCATTGATTTGTGACGGAGATTTTACGGTAAATTGAGTAATTGCGTTCATAGCTCCTTCGCCAATACTTTTTGATTGGAAAGTATCGCTTAAAGTTGCTTTAAATTCATTGTACTGTACTGTGGCATCATAAACCTTTTTTCCAAAATCAGCTACGCTAGGTATATGAATACCAAGAAAATCAAGACCTGAGGAGGTCTGCTCTCTAACTCTGCTCAGACCAGATTTTACCGAATTTATTGTATTATCATAGATCGTACCGACTCTTTTAGCCGTATTTTGAACAAAATTTATTGCCTTGCCTACTCCGGAAGCTATTGCGTTTACAGTATTATTATATATAGTTCCAATCCTTGTTGCAGTACTGCGAACAAAAGCTAAGGATTCATTGCTAAGTTGCCTAAATTTATCCATAACCAAGCCAATGCTTTCGGCTATCTTGGATAAAACAGGGCTTGCTTGATCTCTTAAACTGATTATATATTCAACTGGATTCATTTAGTTATTGGGGCTTTGAAGCCTGGGCTTCTTGTTGTCTGATGTAATGTAGGTTTTGCAATTCTTCAGCCCATTCCTCATCAGAAAGAGAGGATGGGCTTTGAATGTGCATGTAGTATCGCAAAAAAGCATCGCCTAGTCTTACACTAATTTCAGCCAATTCATACGCTGAGGTGTCATTGGAATCAATGACCGCCTCAGTTAAAGCTTTTTTAGCTGAGCAGCTTTTTGGTTTTGCAGATTTTCGATTGCCTGGTAAAGCGGGAATCTTAAGCTTGCATTATTTTTATCATTAAAAGCTTCGTCTTTTTCGATGCAGATCAAATCAAACAATGCTTCTTGTGTCACGAACGGCTTGTTGGAGGGATTTCTCTTATCTGCCAGTTTTAAATCCTCTCTTGTAATAACCCTCACTACACAATTAAATTCGTCGATCGTTATTTTTGAACTTCTGTTTTCTGCTGGCGTAAGAATAGCCTCGGAGTAGTTAAAAAGTGAGGCTATTTCTTTACGTGCCGATAAAAAATAATCATCTTTTGTTCTGATCTCTTCATCACCGCCTAACCAACAGGTAGCAAGCATCTCTTCAGCGAAACCAATGTCTCCACTTTTCTGCATGATTGTAAATGCTCTTTTCCAGTCTACCATTTGGGGTGCTCTCAAATAACACACCCTATCATCGATGGGCATTTGGTACACTTCGGTATGCTGTTTTTTCCAGTCGGTAATCTGTTGGGCTGTTACTTTGCTCATCTTGATTTATTGTTGGGTTATAAGATTATTGTTGAGTTCTGATTTTTGTGAAAACGATAGGCATTTCTACCACCATGTTTTTATCTCCTTGTTTCATGGCTTTTTTTACTTCCGTAAATTCTACGTCTTTAAGGATATCAACCACAACCACACCGCCTTCTTCCGGAACGTAGGTAATCACCACATCAAATTTTAATGTCAGTACATCGCGGTTTGGTGCAGATAATACCATGCTTTCCAACTCGCTCTGCCAAATCCCTAATTTTCCCTCATAAGTGTTTTTGCCACTTAAAATGGCATGTGGATCAGAACCGCGACCGTAAAGAGCTTCTTTCTCTTTTTTCCTGGTGTATTCAACTTCCGTTACACCGTTAATAATTTTTCCGCCAATGGCGATGCTTACATCGCTCCACGAATATTGTTTGCTTCCAAAAATCATATTAGTTATTTATTGTAGTGGTAAAACCGATTTTAACATTGATGTATTTTGCATAACCAACCGGTAATAATTTAATCTCTACTTCCATTATGCCAGTACTTAAAACGGGTTGTGCAGCATCAATATATACTTGTACACCTGATAAATTACCTGCTGATTTCATTACTGTTAAGGCATTTTCTACCTGAGCCTGCCAGCTTTTGATAATGGCAGGGTGTATAGTGCCATCGGCCGATACTTCAACCTCATCAAGTAAATTGTTCACCAATGATGCGTAAGCCAGGATTATGGCTTTATCCATCACCAGGCCACGAGCCAGGCTGTTAAAGTCATCGGTTGCTCCGGTTAAGGTTTGGTCATCTGTAAAATAGTAACCGCTTTTGCTTACAAATGAGCGTAAGAAGATATAACCTTTGTTATAGATCGCATCCCAGGCATCTTGCTGGCTTTCGGTTTTGGCTCCATTGGTAAAATAGGCAGTTAGTGGCTCAATAGCTCCATCGGCAACACGACCTAAGTTGCGTTGTACCGGGGTATGTGCCAAACGTCCTAATACCAAGCCAATTGAGGCCACTTTGCTGCCATCTGTATTGGCGATCAGGCAACTTACGCGATTAAATTCTGCTGTGGTGTAATCTTTTAGATCGGCAACAGTACCGCTGTAACTGTTACCCGAAATGATTACCCTTACCGGCATAAACTTATCGGCAAAAACATCAGCCAAATCCTGTGCTTTAACAACAGCGGTGTGTACATCGCCATCCAAACCCTCAACAGCAACTTCATTGCCTGCCGAATTTTTTAAGGCTCCCAAAACGCGGATACGACCAGATGCATCATTTAACAACTGTTTTGCGTTGTCTTTTGTGGCATCGAGCATGTCGGTATAGGTTACGGTACTTGCAACCAACATCAGCCAAAGTTCTGCGCCTTGTCCGGCTTCGGTGTAAAATTGTTTAAGATGTTGATACACAAAATCGTTTGCGCCGCCATCGGTTATACCGATATCTTCAGCGTCTTTTAAACTAAAGAGTTGATAAGATGTGTTGATGGCTACATTGCCTGTGCCCGCTACGGTTACACCTGTAGCGATTATACCAACTACCTTGTCGGATGTAGTAGGTTGTTGCCCTAAACCTCCGTTTTGAATATCAAATTTAATTGATGGTAAATTCATATTATATTGTTTTATCTTTTAGTGATTGAATAATTTTTACAGCATCTGCCCAGTTTAATTTACCGTCGGCAGTAATATCTATAGCTAATGCAACAGCTAGTTTTAATCGTTCCCCGTTTTTATCGGCATAATCTAGGCCTTGCAGAATCTTCGATACCTTAAGCATGATTTCTTGTGGGTCTGTAAGTTCTGTTACCTCGGCAAACAACTTAAACTGCTTTAAAAAATCGGGCAGATTAGTTCTTAGCCATTGCAATAGTTTATCATCTATTGCGGTAGGTGTCAGGGTTGTAATTACATCAGCCGCAGGATTATCTATTGCGATATAAATCGCATCTACAACAGCCACGGCAGTTTTTAAAGCCTGTTTATATTTTGGGCTTAACGAAGTGAACAAAGCCTTGATTTTTGCAATAAGTATTTTTATGATTTTTTTCATGGATTTGCAATTCTTAAAAAACCGGTACAACTATTGATTTTTCTTGTACGCCTGCATACTTCGTAACCTTCACGGCTTCCTTCGTCATTTGTATTGCCTTCGATGGTTTGTATCAAGCCATTTGGCAAAAGCTTTTCTACAAAACCTGCGTGCCCTGTTCCATTGGAATAAATTATGATGAAAATATCACCTGCTAAGGGTATATTAACACGCAGTGCTTTAGATGCTATGTACTGATCCTTTACCCCGCCTGTTTTTTTTAAGGGATGTTTTAATCCCTTTTTTTCATATACCCGCAATACGCACCAATAAACAAATGCCATACACCAGGCATAACCTTTTCCTAAGCCAACAGATTTTAAATACGCCTCTACCTGCTTGCCCGCATTAGAATTTTTGGGCTGCTCTTGTACGCCTAACTGGCTCCGGGCTATATTTAAAATTTCTGTCTGCATTTTATTCTGTTACTTTTCGCTTTGGTAGTTTCACCATCTTCATTTTTGTGCTCTACATTTCAAGTGTTTCCACTATGTTATGTTTAAGCCTTTTTATACGAAACGCTTACAGATTGTCTGTCTAAAAACAAAGGTTTATGTTTCGGTATCAACAATGAATCTGAGTGATATTATTACTTATCGCTTCTGCTTTGTTTGAACAAAATTGTGATGTTTTTGCCTCCTAAAAAAACCAAAAATCAATCATTGTAGGTTGTGTAACAATCATTGTGTCTGTTGATTACAATGCTTGATTAGGCAATTTATTAAGTCGGCTTTTTGGTTCAAATTTGTTTGAATATTTATATGATATGATAGATTTAATTTTTGATACCGACCTCATTATAGATGGAGGTGATTTTGCAGTTGCCGGCAGTGCGGAACAGCATCAAAAGCATATTTTAATAGCCAACAAGGGCGAATGCAAAGAGTTTCCGGAATTAGGCGTAGGCATTATGAACATGCTTAACAATGAAGATGCTATAGCATTTTTAATTGAAGCGAAGCGAAATTTTGAATACGACAGAATGAAAGTAAACGAATTAAGGTTTACCAATGATAATAGTTTGATTGTTGAGGCCATATATGAGTAATATGTTGCCAGATAGGGTTGGGCTTATTTTGGTTATTCTGTAAGTCTGAACCAAGCCCTGCAATCCATTAATTTAAAACCAGAGATTTTTAACAAACAATTAGGATCTTCCTTATCGGGAGGATTAGGAGAAGATTATGACACCATGTAAAGAAATTTTTTTAGCAATCAGAACAGCTTTAAATGCTGTTGAGGGTATTGAGTATATCGACTTATATCGCAATCAATTTGCTAAAGATAAAGAGAGTTATCCACCATATTTGACCAGTTGTCTGATTAAAATAGCAGACATCACCTGGGGAAGCATGACAGAGCAACAACAAGAAGGGCTTGTGAATGTAGAGGTTATATTGTATTGCTTTGATGCCTGGGCTGAACAACAAAATGCAGCTGGTGGCGAGGGCCTGATTGAAATTGATTTAATAGATGGTATAACCAATGCGCTACAATTTCTATATGGCGGGCAATTTAAATCCATACAACAAACAACAGATAAAACTGAAGATACTGAAGTTAATGGTTTAATGGCTTACAAATTATCTTTTTCAACATTGGTGTATAAAAAGGTTAAGCCAAAATACAGCAGTAGAAAAATGCAGATCGTATAGTTTTAGTTGAAGCCGGTTTTTTTTAATTGGTGTAAATTATCAGGGAGTCTATAAAAAAGAAGGCCCCAATTGTTGAAACGATTGGGGCTATGTTGGTTACATAATATAGAATTGCTGATGTACAGATAGCTTAAAAGGTTTTAACTGGCATAATTGCCTTCACCTTTTAGTATTGCTTTAACGGTACGGGGGCTAATATAAAATTTGTTAGCTACCTTATCCTCCAGAGCATCAATGCGCCATTCAGGATGTTGTTTTACCAAGGCGTCAAAATAATTTTTTACAGCTTGGTTGCGTGAGTTAAATAGTTGCTTTGCCATTAGTACAAATTTAATTCCTTTATTTATAACAAACAACAAAAGTTTCTGTGACCATTAAAGGCGTATATGCTGTCATATTAAATGTCTGATAAAGGGTGTTTTTTATTAAAATTTGCATATACATTTTGTGATAAAAAAGTCAAAGTCAAGTATGCATACAGCTACTTCTTAATCTTTTTTAAAGCCTCATCTATCGCTATAGCGGCATGTGCTTTTTGCAGTAGTTCGGCGTTGTTTGGCTTATCAGATCGGTAATTGTTTATGTCTATTTTAGCATGGCTTTCGGTTACATAATGGCGTTCCTGCAGGCGTTGTAATCTCTCTATGTTATATTGTTGTAGCCAACCCATTATAATTGCAGCATCTAAGCGGTTATAGAGTTCTCTGTAATGTCCTTTTTTAGCTTTGGCAAAGCAGATGGTAATTTCTTCGAGCGTAAGGCTTGGAAATTCGGATACTATTAATGGACAAAGATTTATGATGCCATCGGTAGTGATTATGTTATCTACCTGAAAGTACAGCCGTAGATCGTTTAAGAGTATAGCTATTGCCTTATACGTAGCGTTCATATCTGCCTTTACCAAGGTCCCCAATGTTTGGGGCTTTGGCAGCTCTGTCAGCAATTTGGTGTATTTGTCAATTTCGATACTGATCTGGGCCAAATATGTCTGTTTGTCCTTTTCGCCTTCGTAATCTTCTATGTAAAAACGTTGACTACGCCGTAAACTATCCAATCTTTCGGCATATTGGTTATGCCTGGCTATCGTTTCATCGATTGATTCGGGCTTGCAGTTGTTAAACCTTGCAATTACACTGGCGCTATTGGTTTGTAAGTTCATTATGAAAGCGCCGGGCTTCGGCAATGCTACTTTGTTTTTTTGTTGCTCCATTGCGTATCTGATCTAAAAGTTCAACAAGATTATTGTTTATGTGGCTAAGTGTTTTTTGTTTTTGGTGGTATGGGCTTGTTTTATTCCAATTGGTTAATATAAATATCAAAGCATGGTATGCACCTTCCGGGCTTTTGGTTATGGTTAAGGTTTGTAGCTTTGGTAATAACTGTTTTAATGCGGCACCTTGTCTTTCATCAACAACAGGGGGCAGTCCGTATCTTTTTAAAAAATCTTTATAGGCTTGCATAGCCTGATTGTGGTATTGGTGTGGGGGCTCTTTTGGTTTTTCCAGTCCTTTTAATCTGGTTAATATGCTGTTGATGGCTATAACTTCATAACCCTGTTTAAGTTGGATCTTGCACCAGTTTATTTCTTCTTTTAAAGTCATTTTAAATATGTTTCAGGATATGGGAAGGGGAGGCTTGGGCGTAAGCCTTATGTTTAAACCTTTTGTTCTATCTGTTTAATCCGTTTAAGAAACTCTTCTTCAGCTCATGTTCAAAAGTATGGCACACCTTGTTTAACTCATCTACAGTTAAACTGTTCAAGCGTTTTTTGTATTTGGTGTGATTGAGCATAAATTTATCTATGAGCTGCATCATTTCATCTTTGCCCCGAACATCCCAACGCATATCGCGAGCTATGGCTATTATTTTTTTACGTTGTACATCCCCAGGTTTGGGTATGTATTTCTTTATTGTTGGGTTTAAGGCTTGTAGTTGCTTTATGATAATATTTATTTCATTTTCTGTTAATTCTTTTGTGCTTTCTGTACGTCCGGTACTTGCTTCCCAGGCGTAAGTATGGCGATAGCCCTGTTTACCCGTTTGGCTAAAGAGTGTCATCATTTGTTTAAATTTTGGGTGTGTTGTATCCATTTTAGTTAAATAGGGTTCTTAAAGTAATTCTATCAACTTATAGCACCCCGAGTTGGTTACGAACCAACCAAGTGCGTACATCGGGGTTAATTGTTGTGGTGATCAAAAAAGTCTTCAGAGCCAACCACAAATGCGCAAATGCAAAGTATAGCGAGTATTAATATTATGATCGGCATGGTTTAGTTCTCTACTTCAATAGCGGCGAAATTTAGTTGTATATCATAATATTGTCCGTTATCGCCCTTAATCCATACACGGAAATACTCTTTGCTTTTTGGCTTGCGTATGGCTTTGTCAATTAGGCTCATGGCTTCCAGATAACGGGCATCTTTGACACGATCGGCATAACGGCGTAATCCCAATACACGTTTGGTATCCAGTTTGCCGCCTGTGGTGGTAAAGGCATCCATAACCAAGGGCTTTACAAAGTCTTTTGCACCATCAAGACCGTCGTTCAAAACTTCGTCCAATTTGGCTTTGGCCAATTCTATCGTATTTTCATCAAAGCTGATGGCTTCATTTACGGTAACCTCTACTTTTATTGAGCGGTCGAAATTGTAAAATGTAGCGTTTCCCTTTCCTTGTCCGATTTTGCCGTTATTTTCAGCGCAAAAGGCTTGATATAGTTTTAAGGCTTCGTTTTTTAAATCGGTTTTAAAAGTTGTTAAACGACTGTTTAAGTCGGCTGCGGCTTTTGCCAGTTTTGCTGTAGTGCGTTCTGCCAACCGTTCGTAATTGGTGGTGCGGTTATACGGTATCTCTCTGGCTGCTTCGTCTTTCCAAAAGGCATCGGCTGATTTTTGTTGGTTAATGCTAAATCTTCTCATTTTATTTGTCGTTTGGTTAAAATTTTTATACTTATGAATATTAATATGAATAGTACTGAGCCTATCCAGATGGGGGATAAAACCCAGCACCAGGACCAAGCAATTACTTTACAAAGTTTTAATACAATAAAGACAATGGTTAGCAGGCTTGAAAGCTCAATACTGGTGCTGTTGTTTGACATTTATTTTCTTTTAGTTATTTTTAAGTGATTGACATCGAACACAAAAAATGTTTCCTGTGTATCAAATCTTTTTATTTTAAGCCCAAAACCTGCAAGGGTGTTTTCGCCTCCTATAACTTCGCCAATGGCATTATAGTGGGGATGCTGTTCGTTGGTTATGCGTACATCGCTGTTTGCGTAGTATGCTGCCATTTTTTCTACTGCGTTTTCCATTTTAATTGAATTTGTAGGCTATTATTTTGGTTAATCTTTTATTAAAATCGTGGTGACTTACAATGCATCTGTGTTCACATTCGTTAAAAAAGCCGATGGCTTTATCTAAGGTGTCGAAGCGAAAACATTGCATCGCATTACCGTTTTCTGTTTTGATCATGCCAATGGCTTTGTATGGTTGTTCCTTATCCAGGTTGTCAAACCAATTTTCGTAGATTGTTATACTCATTTTTTTATTTGATTAAGTGTAGTGTCTGATTGTATCGATGCATAAAGGCACCATTGTTAATTAATACCTGGTGATTGTGGATGAGCATAAATTCATCAACAAGCCATAGGTTTCCAGCATTCAAACCGATTAATATCTCCAGTGTGCCCTGTTTGTTTACAGTGTATATGTCAGCTGTTAAATCGGTTGCGAATGGCAAAAATTCGGTTTCGTTACGTTTTGTGGCTTCGTTGTTCCAAAAGCCCCGCATTACCGGGCTGTATAATGCATTTTGGTAAAGCACTATGGGATAGTCACAAAACATGCGCTTTACAAAAGCTGTGTATTGCTCAAACATATATTTGCAATATTGGTCTTCTGTAAAGTCGATCAGTTGGCAAACTTGTTGCAATTGGCTTTGATCCGCTTGCCTTATTTGCGCAATGTGAGTGGTTTTAGTTAGTGTTTTCATACTGTTAATTGTTTTTGGTGCCGTGATATAGATCCGCACCCTCTTTCCAGATTGTGTATATGCCCCCATTTATTCCTATGTACCTGCCTTTTGAAAAGGCCTTGTGGCCTTCTACCCATATTTTTAAACTTGCATCTCTCATTACTGCTCTTGCCGCTCTGCCATCAGGCTGTTTGCCATCGCAATGGCTTAATACAATAATGAGTTTGTCGTGATGTTTGCGCTTAAAGGCCAGCATTTGTTTAAAGCTCATTGCCGTGTATTGAAAACTATTGATGACCATAATTTTAGGTGCTTTATGTCTGCTCAAACGTTCATCAAACTCTGCCATCGTTTCACAGCACCATAGTAGTTTTCGGGCAATCTTCTTAACCTCGTATCGTTTAAAAGCATCTTGTACCGTCATATCGTTTGCTTCTTCCAAATCGTTAACCGCTATTTTTCCCAGCCTTGCCAGCTCTAATAGTAATTGCAGTACAAAGCTTGATTTCCCGCTTCCGCTTTCGCCCCAGATAAACCATAGGCCTGTAGTTTGTGGCTTGGCAAAAGCTTCATAAAATGGTTGACTAAAGGCAATGGTCTTGTACTCTTTTTTCAGAATATCATCTACCGACCATGCGCGTCTTAATTCGTTCTTTGCTGCCATACTTACGCCACATCATTAAGGATCAGTAATGTCTCGGCCATCGTAAGGCCTCCGATTTTACCTTTTTCATCACGCACCAAACATTTTTTTATCAGTGCAGGTATACGAGTCTTATCTTTGATATTTACACTTAGAACATCACCAATCAGTTTGCTGTAAAAGACTTGCTCTTCGTTTTTTTCTACCGGAACTATCTTTAGGAATTTCCCACCATAACGTCTTAAATTTTCTCTATAGCCAACTTTTTTATTAGAAATTCCTCGTTCTATTTTGGCTCTAAAGCCTTCTGCACCCATTCTGTACCAGCCGCAACAGCCTTCCGTAGCGTTCCAATATTCCTTTACTTCCAGTTCTACACCAGAGTCAAAATCTCCAGCTTCATCAATAATGACAACGGGTTTGGTTAGCATTCGTAAATAATATTTTGTGTTCTCTTTTACATCTGATAATCGACCGGTACTATCAACGCCTATTACTTTTGCAAGTGTTCGGATGAATAGACTTCTTGTTTTGCATTGACTTGCATCCAGATAAAAACAGTTGTTGAGGGTTTTGCTTAAATATCTGCCTGTAAATGATTTGCCTATGTCACAATCATCAACCAAAGACATTGATTTACTATGCATCTGACAAAATTCAACATCGCTTTTAATGGCTGTAAAGACTTCGGTTTTGGCCATCTTCCAAACTCGTTCATTTGTGGTAATATTTAAGTTTCTGCCAATATTCAGCCATTGGTTATCTTTTAAAAGGCCATCGGTTTCACCGTTTTTTAAACGACTCCAAACCGAGCCATTGATATCCCATTGGCGGGCAAAATCCTTATCTATACCGCCATAGCGTGTGCGTACATCTTTTAGTGCTGCAACTACTTTTTGTTTAAATTCTGCTGTTATATTCATGGTTTAATATCTACTTGCTGTACTGGTGTTAAATGCTCTTTCAAAGCCATTTAAATGGTTGTTGAAATTATCTTCGGACATTGGTAATATCTCTGCTGGGGTATCTGTAGCCTGGTATCTGTCCAGTTCATCTATTTTAAAACGGCTTGGTTTTATTGGCATTTGCAGATGTTCAATTAAGGTAATGCGTTCAATAATTTTGGTGTTGTTACGGATATAGCTCTGTACCGTTGCGCTGTATGCACTGGTTAATTCGCGGTTGCGATAATCTTCTTCGGTTCTATCCAGTTTTGCTCTGTGATATTCCAGGTCTCCCAATAATTCACATACCTGGTTACACTCCATATCGTAAACCAGGGCTTTTAAAACATCACCCCTGGTATCATCCAGCCAATACACTATTACCTGTTCACCCTCAATTTTTTTCATGATTTGGATCAACATTTGGCCTAAAGCAACTTCGCCATTATAGCCTACTACCCGGTGCTTGCCCTGTAATACAATACGACCGGCTTTCATACTCGTTTTTTGGGTATAACCGATATATGGTAATATGCCTGCCCAATTGATAGGTTTTAATTGTGGATGTTGTTTATCCAAAAAAACATCCCAACGACTCATGCCTGGGTGTAGCTCTTGGTTAGAGTGGGGCATATTGTTCCATTTTTGGATAGTGGCCAAACTTTTTTGTACAATCTCGTTTTTACTTAAGGTTGGTGTTTTTGAGCTGTCTTTTTGATTGGCCTCATCTTTAGCAAATGGACGGCCCAGCCATGCATGTTCTTTTTTATCGAAATCTTTACCATAACGTACCCTGCGCCAGTATTGCTCTATGGCTTTGCCTCGTGCATTGTTGGCCTCAATACGAACCTCCTGAAACATTGCGCCCGGTTGTAGTAAACTATCTTTATACGATGTGTTTAAAGAGCTTTCGCATTCTAATTCATTAGGTAGTTTTATGCCCCAGGCGGTGTAATTGCGTACCAACTGGCGATAAAATTCAAGTATAATCCCTTCTTTGCTGGAACCATAAACCCAGCAGGTAAAAGCTTCGCTGTTTGTATCAACCCCCATATAGAACCAAAGGCGATTGCCATCAGGCATTTTGAAAGGGGGTTGTCTATCATCAATGGAAAGCAATGAGCCAGCATACTCGCCTTGCGAGAGTTTGTGGAACGGTTCGTATAAGCCTTTGAATTTTTGTCTGTCACTACTGCGTATGGCATGCGTGGCTACCTTGTTTTCCCAAACCGATTGATAAGCATAAACTGTAGCTTCGCTCGCTGTGCGATAGTGTTCGGCTTTATGGTCATAAATTTCTCCTGTTCCGTTTACCACTACATCCAGCTGTCCTGCTAAAAACAATACATATTTTTCATAAACCTCATAATATGTCGGCTTGTATTGGTACTGTCCTGCATACAGTTCTTTCCAAAGTTGTATCATTTCAGGCGTTACAACCTGGGCATTATTATTATTGTTTCTACCATCAATAATGCTATCATATTTGTATTTTAAATAGCTGTCTATACGGTTTCGTACTGTTTTTTCGCTAGTGCCTAAAGTGTGTTTTACATTGTATTTTGATTTTAAAATGTCGTTAAATAGGCATAAATCATTGGCAAGACTCGAAAACAATTTGGATAGGCTGCCACCACGACTTTTTATGGCCATTTGGCGAGCTGATTTGAGTGCCACAAGTGCATTCATTGTTGAGGCATTTACTGTATAACGCTTTACCTGCACGGGGCTTAAATACTCACCATTGTCAGCAAATCGATAAGTGTCATAGTAAGCTTTTGCGGCGGCATCCATTTTAAAGAACTTCTCCAAGGGGTTACTTGCGGTTTCTGGGTTGCCAAAACGCTCTATACATTGTTTTTTCCAATCGTCGGGCATAGCCAAGAAGTTTATAAGTACTTCATTCCCTTTACCGCCACCGCTTCTTAATCTTAAATTTTCATTACGATGAACTTTTAGCTTGTAAGCGGCATAACTCATAACTGCTATACTATTATCACTGCATCTGACAATGTCAGATAGCAAGAAGCTAAGCTTTACACCTATTTTATTTGCGTAATGTTCGTATGCAGATTGTTGCATTGATGAAATATTATTGATTTAATGCTTCGGTCACTTTTTTGACCAATTCTTTATATTCTTTTCTTATAGTATCAGCAGTTATGCTATTTCTATCACCTTTTAAGCATTGTCGTATGAAAATTTTTGTAAAACCATGTCTGGCAGATAATTGTTCTATGACCAGAGGGTTGTACTTGTTCTGTTTTTGATTACTTTTGCTCATTGCCTTGTTTGCTTTCAATTGCAAAACAAAATAAAGACAAAATTTAGACTATTCCAAAATTATGGACAAAATTTTATCCCCAATCAAGGAAAGAATATTGAAATTCGTTGATTATCAGAAAATTAAAAAAGAAGATTTTTATACTTTAACTGGGATTTCAGCTTCAAATTTCAAAGGTATTGGTGCGAAAAGTGAATTGGGTGGTGAAAAAATAGTTAAAATTTTGACCGAATATGATGTTTTAAATCCTGAGTGGTTGATTACAGGAAAAGGGGATATGATTAAGGTTAAAAAGGTTGAAAATTTAAGTCAGGTGCCCGCTGTAATTACGGTTGATAATAAACAAAAGGATAATATTGTTTTGGTGCCCGTTAAAGCTCAAGCTGGTTATTTAACTGGTTTTAATGATGAAAAATTTATTACCACACTACCTACTTACAATTTGCCCAATATTAACCACGGGATATTCAGGATGTTCCAGATCAAGGGCCGTTCCATGTTCCCGACATTGCATGAAAATTCTTACGTAGTAGGTCAGTTTGTAGAAAACTGGATACGTGATATAAAGGACAATAGAATTTATATAATTGTAAGTCAGGAAGATGGGGTAATTGTTAAACGGGTGCTTAACAGAATTAAGAAATACGGTAATCTTTACTGTAAATCAGACAATAGAAATGAATATCCAAATATCGCTGTTGATCCCGAAACAGTTAAGGAGATATGGGAATGTAAAATGCATCTTTCTTATGAATTTTTGGATCCTGCAAACATCTTTGATAAGATATATGATCTAGAGGCAGAAGTGGAACATCTAAAAACGATTGTGAAGCATAAAAGTTAAGCCTTCCTAACTTGGGTGTATTAAAAATACCTTCTGTTTTAACGTTAGTAGCTTTAATACGTATTTTGATAAACAGGTGCTATCAAAAACGAAGGGGAAAGAAGGTAGTTAATTTAGTACACACATTTTTGTGATATGTGTTTTGTTTAATGAGTTGATTTGTAATGACTTATTGCTTTTTGATTTGTTTTTACTTGGCATTAAGTACCCTCGAATAATCCACTTTTTTCTCTTTTTTAGCAATATTTATGGAGTAAGTGTTAGTCAATCATTACTTATTTAAAGGTAAAATGTAACCCCAAATGTAACCCCAAATGTAACCCCTTTTATGCAAATTCAATTTTCTGTTTAAATGTTACGAAACGAAAAATGTCCTATAGGGCATATGATTTTTATACATTTACGTGCCTTTTTAGGATGTTCGAATATATTTTACTCCATTAATGAATGGCTTAATCGGTGTTAGTCATTAATGAAATAAATGCCTGGTTATAGCAATTTGGTTTTATATCCGCTATAAATAGAAAAAGGGCTAGAATGCCCTTTGTAGTATTGTTAAACCTTATTCTTCTCAATTTAGTTTTTCGCCCTAAATAGAAGTTTGGTTTTATGTCTTATAGGTTTGATGTTTTTGCGTATCGCTATTTCAAGACTAGGCAAGGTCTAAGAATAAAAAGAGCCTATTGGTGCGACACAATAGGCTCTTTTTGTTGTTTTAATACAGATTAAAAAGTATAGCGCACGCCTAAACCGATGTCACCACTGTAAAAATCAGTATCAGGAGTTAGTAATAAAGTAGGGATCCAATCTAAAGATAAGTTAATTGGTGCACCTTTAAATTTATAATCTAAACCTAAAACACCATTTAATCCTAAATAAATATTACTATCATCGTAGCCTTTAATTTTCGTAGAGCCAATAGTAGCACCACCACCATAAAACCAGTTTAAACCTTCAGCTCCTTTAATCGGATTGTAAACTTCGTATAAGCCCGTAAGTTGGATATGGGTAACACTGTTTTTGCTTCTAAAATTTCCAATAAGTTCTAACATGGAGTTTTCGCCTAAGCCTGTTTTAAAACTTATACCATTCGCAGAACCAAAACGACCACCTATAGCGTTTTTGTAAGATTGAGCTTTGACACTTGTTGTACTCAAAGCGAATAATGCCGCACATCCAAAAATTGTGAATAATAATTTTTTCATAATTAAGATTTTATATTGTTTTTTAATTATTGTCAGCCTAACAACTTTTGTGCCGCAATTTGTTAATAATTCATTTTTCTTTTTTTAAAAAAAATGAACGAATGTATAATGGAGGTAATACAGGGATAAAATTTATTCAAAGAAATTAAACCATTTTAGGCTCCGGTTCCATAATTTATTTTTATTTTTAGATTTGAAAATCGGGTGAAAGAAATGTCTTCTTTCAGTTTGATTTCTAAATTAACCAAATCATAAAATCATATGGCTACAGAAATAAGACGAGTTTTTGATCTTTTGAAATATAGCCTTGAGCATCCCATGCAAGAATTTATCAGTGGAAAAATAAAAGGAAACTGGATAAATTATAGTACAGAAGATTTTTGTGCAGCTGTAGATCATTTGAGTCGCGGCTTAATTAAACTGGGAATTGCAAAAGGCGGGCGTGTTGGTGTTATGTCTCAGAATAGGCCCGAATGGAATATTGCGGATTTTGCGGCCAATCAGATTGGAGCATATCAGATTCCGCTTTATCCTACACTTGCCGAACACGATATTCAATTTATTTTAAAGGATGCTGAAATTTCCATCATTTTTGTGGCAGATGAAGCGCTCTATAAAAAAATAAAATTTTGTGTCGATCTCATTAATCCGGAAATTAAAATTTATAGTTTTAATGATATTGAGGGTGCTCAGAGCTGGAAAGTATTGATTGAGGAAGGTAAAGCAAATAGCGATATCAATCTTGATGAATATAGAGATATGATCCGGCCCGAAGATATTCTCACCTTAATTTATACATCCGGTACAACCGGAACGCCCAAAGGCGTAATGCTAACTCATAATAATTTAGTAGCTAATTTTATGAATTCTGCTATTGTAATGCCTGATGGTGTTAAAAAAGCGCTGAGTTTTTTGCCGCTATCGCATATTTTTGAGCGGATGATCATTTACCTATACTTGTTTAATCGTACTTCTGTTTATTATGCGGAAAGTATGGAAACCATAGTTGCTGATATACAATATGTAAAACCCAATTTTTTTTCTACGGTGCCTCGTTTGCTTGAAAAAGTATATGATAAAATTATGGAGAAAGGAAAATCTTTGACAGGAATTAAAAAAGGAATTTTCTTCTGGTCTGTAGCTTTGGCAGAGAAATTTATAACTGATGCTGATGCCTGGTATAATTTTAAGTTAGGCATTGCACGTAAATTGGTTTTCAAAAAATGGCAGGAGGCTTTGGGCGGAGAAGTAGTAGCCATTGTATCAGGTGGAGCCGCTTTAAATCCGCGTTTGGCCAGAATATTTTGGGCAGCAGGAATGCCGGTTTTTGAAGGATATGGTTTAACTGAAACATCGCCAGTTATAACGGTTAACCATTTTGGAGGAACTTTATTTGGTTCGGTTGGGGAAGTTATCCATGGGGTTGAGGTAAAAATTGCCCATGATGGGGAAGTTTTGACCCGTGGCCATCATGTTATGAAAGGCTATTACAACAAGCCTGAATTAACCAATGAAGCCATTGATCAAGAGGGTTGGTTTCATACCGGGGATATTGGCGAGCTGGTTAATGGTCGTTTTCTAAGGATCACAGACCGTAAAAAAGAAATGTTTAAAACCGCAGGTGGTAAATATGTTGCACCACAAATGCTGGAAAATAAATATAAAGAATCAATTTTTATTGAGCAAATAATGGTTTTGGGAGAAAATAGAAAATTTCCATCTGCATTGGTAGTGCCCAATTTTGAAGCCTTAAAGAACTGGGCTGCCCGAAAAGGGATTGCCTATACAAGCAATGAGGAAATGATTAAAAATGAACAGGTTCTTGCAAAATTTAATAAAATCATAGAAGAGGCTAGTGTTGGTTTTGGTAAATGGGAGCAAATCAAAAGATTTGCATTGCTATCCAAAGAGTGGAATATTAATGATGGAGAGCTTACGCCTAAGCTAAGTTTAAAAAGAAAAATAATTACTGAAAAAAATAGTGCAGTTATTGAAAAAATATATAAAGATGCAGAAGACTATAAAGTTCCAAATTCATAACCATATACTTGCTTTCTATGCCATTCTTGTTGTTTTAATATCTGGTTGTGTAAGTGGACAATTAGGTAAAAATAATACTGCCGAATATAAAAATGGGATGGTGGTTTCTGCACACCCGGTAGCATCGCAGGTGGGCATAGATATTTTAAAAAAAGGAGGTAATGCAATAGATGCAGCAGTTGCAGTTCAGTTCGCATTAGCAGTAGTTTATCCAAATGCCGGTAATATTGGTGGAGGCGGTTTTATGGTTTATCGTTCTGCTGCTGGCGAGATTAACTCATTAGATTTTAGAGAAAAAGCCGCCTCGGGAGCGAGTAGAGGCATGTACTTAGATGCAGACAGTAACCCGATTGTAGATAAAAGTTTATATGGACATTTGGCTGCAGGTGTGCCAGGTTCGGTTGAAGGCATGGTTGAGGCGCATAAAAAATATGGTAAATTAACCTGGGCCCAGGTGTTGAAGCCGGCAGTAGATTTAGCTCAAAATGGTTTCAAGTTAACTAAACGTCAGGCGGCTGAATTAAATAGCTTGCATCAAAAATTTATACAGTTTAATCCATCCGGAACTGCGTTTGTAAACTCAGAGAACAGTTGGGAAGAGAACGATCTATTGGTTCAAAAGGAATTGGCAAATACGTTAAAACTTATTCAGGAAAAAGGCCGGGCAGGTTTTTATGAAGGCGCTGTCGCCGATTCGGTTGAAGCCGAAATGCAGCGTGGAAAAGGAATAATCAGCAAAGAAGACCTAAAAAACTACCATGCAACCTGGCGTAAGCCCATTGTTGGTGTCTATCGTGGACATAAAATCATTACAATGCCACCCACATCCAGTGGTGGGATTGCTTTAATTCAGTTGCTGCAATCTGTAGAGCCATATCCTTTAAAAAGATGGGGACATAATGCGGATTCAACTGTTCAGGTTATTGTTGAGGCAGAAAGAAGAGTTTATGCCGATAGAGCGACACACCTGGGAGATCCTGATTTTTACACGGTTCCACAGGTACAATTGCTGAATCCGGATTATAATAAATCCAGAATGTCCGATTTTACATGGGCTATGGCTACACCCAGTAGTTCTGTTCTGGCAGGAGAAGTAAAAGGAAGTGAGCATGAAGAAACTACACATTTTTCAATCGTAGACCGTGAAGGAAATGCGGTTTCAATTACCACAACTTTGAACGGTTCTTATGGATCTCTGGTTGCAGTAAAGGGCGCTGGCTTTTTATTGAATAATGAAATGGATGATTTTTCGGTGAAGCCGGGAGCACCGAATATGTATGGCTTAGTTGGTGGCGAAGCAAATTCTATTGCTCCAAATAAAAGAATGTTAAGCTGCATGACGCCTAGTATTGTAGAGAAAGATGGCCAGCTGTTTATGGTTGTGGGTACACCGGGAGGTTCAACAATTATTACTTCTGTATTCCAGACCATTTTAAATGTCATCGACTTTGATATGCCAATGCAATCTGCCGTGGCGGCAAAGAAATTCCATCATCAATGGTTGCCAGACGAAGTGTACGTAGAAAAAGACGCATTGGATAGTTTAACTACAGTAAGATTGCAATCTAAGGGTTATAAAATTACACCTCGTGGTCCAATTGGTCGGGTAGATGCAATTCTAAAAACCAGGTGGAATTATTACCAGGGAGGCGCAGATCCGCGTGGAGATGATAAAGCCATAGGGTACTGATGTTAATAAGTTGATAAGTATTTTGGGTAATATGTGCTTTTTGGTATGACGATTGCGGAAAAAGGGCGACGCTTATCAACGTTATATTAGAAAAATTATGAAATCACAACTATTTAGAACATTGCCAGTAGCATTAGCTGGTTTATTTATTGGGACAGTAGCACAAGCTCAGGAGCCTGCATCAAGTTCTTCAAAATTCAGAACCTGGTCAATCGGCGCCAATGTAGGTGTTTTAACCCCACTTTCCCCATTGGGAGGCAAAAACGATTTTAGCAATAATAAATCGAGCTTAGGTTACGGTCTTTATATCAAAAAACAAATTACACCTTATTTCTCTTTACGTTTAGACGGAGTTGCAGGTAAATTAAAAGGCGATAATGCAGAACCTTTTGAAAATGGGATTGTAAATAGCAGCCCTGTTACAGCTTTTGATACCAAGTTGGGATATTCAGCCTCTTTAAATGCGGTAGTTAACATGTTTAACATCGATATGTTTAAAAAGGAAAATGCTTTACAGCTTTATGCATCTGCTGGTGCTGGTTTAGCGGGTTATAAACCAACAATTACAACTGCTTCAGGTACATCTTTATATGCAGGCGATAAAAGCATCAGTGAATTGATTATTCCTGTTGGTGTTGGTGCTAAATTTAAAATTTCTGATGCGGTTAATTTCGATTTAGGTTGGACAATCAACTTTGTTGATGGAGATAACTTAGACGGTTATTACAGAGGATCGAACGATAAATATAACTATGCTTATGCTGGTTTGGAATTTGCTTTGGGAACTGGCAAACAATTGGCTTTCCACAATCCTGTAGCTTTAACTTATGATGAAGCTTTAAAAGCAAAACAAACTGCTGATGGTTTAAGATCTGATCTTGATGCTCAAAAAGCTGAAAATGCAAAATTGCGTTCAGAATTCGACAACTTATTAGCTGATGCTGATGGTGATGGTGTTGCTGATAAATTGGATAAATGTCCTGGTACACCTGCAGGTACTGTGGTTGATGGTTCTGGTTGTCCATTAAAAACCCCTGCTCCTAAAGTAACCGAAAAAGTTATTGTAACTGAAGCAGATCGTAAAGTTGTTGCTGATGCGATTAAAAACTTAGAATTCGATTTGGGTAAAGCCACAATCCGTCAAAAATCTTATCCAACTTTAAATCGTGTTGCTTCATTATTAATTGAGAAAAACTTCAGCTTAAAATTAGCTGGTCACACAGATAATACTGGTTCTGATGCATTAAATATGCGTTTATCAAAAGACAGGGCAGAATCTATAAAAGCTTATTTGGTATCTCAAGGTGTTAATGCATCCAGAGTTGAAGCTACAGGTTATGGCGAAACCCAACCAATTGCAAGTAATAAAACTGCATCTGGTCGTCAACAAAACCGTCGCGTAGAATTTACCATTTACTAATCGATTTTTTAATAAAGTTCAAAGCGTTCTGGATGAATTCCAGGACGCTTTTTTTGTAACAAAAAATGTTCATATTGCGCTTGCATTAACAAAATACATTCATTAGCTTTGTTATGCGAGCATAATAAATTATATAAATGAAACAACAACAAACTATAGACTACCACATTAAATTTGCCTGGCAAAACATGTTTAACAAGTACAATCAAATCGCATCATGTTTTGGCATTACCCAAGCTATTGGTTATATGCTGATTAATATTGATGATGCTGAAGGTACTGCTGTTTCTAATTTAGCTGCATTACTCGGTGTAAAGGCAACAAGTTTGTCTCGCATGTTAAATAATATGGAAGAGATGGGCCTGATTTACCGAGAAACCGCTGTTGGAGATAAACGTTCTGTAAAGGTTTTTTTAACAGATTTTGGTAAAGAAAAGAAACATTTGGCCAAAGGAGTTGTTCGTAAATTTAATGAATACCTGGATGAACACTTTACTAAAAAGGAAAAAGAGACACTGCTAAATTTATTAATTAAACTAAATGATATAACCATAGCATATACCGTTGATTAAATAAAAATTCTGATGAAGCGAAATATAAATAAGGTTGCTGTTTTAGGCTCTGGTATTATGGGTTCACGCATTGCATGTCATTTTGCAAATATTGGCGTGGAGGTTTTGTTGTTGGATATTGCTCCAAAGGAATTAAGCCCTGAAGAGCAGGCCAAAGGATTAACACTGGACAACCCAGCAGTGAAAAACCGGATTGTAAATGCAGCGTTGCAAACAGCTGTTAAAACCAATCCATCCCCTGTTTATTCTAACAAAGTGCTTCATAAAATTAAGACCGGTAATTTCGATGACGATATGTTAAAGATTGCTGGTTACGATTGGGTAATAGAAGTGGTTGTAGAAAATCTGGATATCAAGAAAAAGGTTTTTGAACAGGTAGAAAAATTCCGAAAACCAGGAACCCTTATTACTTCAAACACTTCGGGTATTCCCATCCATTTAATGGCTGAAGGTAGAACAGAAGATTTTAAAGCACATTTCTGCGGAACACATTTTTTCAATCCGCCGCGTTATTTAAAATTATTGGAGGTTATTCCAACACCACATACTCAACCTGAGGTTGTAGATTTTTTAATGCATTATGGCGATAAATTTTTAGGTAAAACTACAGTTTTATGTAAAGATACGCCTGCATTTATCGCGAATAGGGTTGGTGTATATTCCATCATGGCTCTTTTGCATTTGGTAGAAAAATTAGATTTAACTGTAGAAGAGGTCGATAAATTTACAGGACCAGCCTTGGGCAGACCAAAATCAGCTACTTTTCGTACCAGTGATGTAGTAGGCTTAGATACCATGATTAAAGTTGCCAAAGGACTTTACGATAATTGTCCTGATGATCAAGCGCATGAACTGTTCAAGCTCCCGGCATATGTGCAAAAAATGGAAGAAAACAAATGGCTTGGCGATAAAACCCAACAAGGCTTCTATAAGAAAACCAAATCAGCAGATGGTAAAACCGAAATCCTGGCGCTTGATTTAAAAACATTAGAATATAAACCACAGCAAAAAGTAAAATCGGCAACATTGGAAATGACCAAGCCGATTGAAAATCTGCAGGAGCGTATGAAGATTTTTGCTAAGGGAAAAGATAAGGCAGGCGAATTGTTCCGGAATGCTTCTTTTGGGTTATTTGAATATGTGTCAGACCGGATTCCTGAAATTTCTGATGAATTATACCGTATAGATGATGCGATGCGTGCAGGTTTCGGTTGGGAATTGGGTCCATTCGAACTTTGGGATGCCGTTGGTGTTAAGGAAGCAATTGAAGGAATGGAGCAATATGGAAATAAAGCTGCAGCTTGGGTTCATGAGATGCTTGATGCTGGAAATACTTCATTCTATAAAGTGGAAAATGGGGTTAAAAAGTATTATGATATTCCAACAAAATCTTATAAAGCTTTACCAGGAACTGAAGCGTTTATCATTTTGGATAATCTTCGTGAAAACAAAACCGTTTGGAAAAACTCAGGGGTTTCGATTGTTGATTTAGGTGATGGCATTCTGAATGTAGAATTCCATACTAAAATGAATACCATTGGTGGCGATGTAATTGCCGGAATCAATAAGGCTATCGATATGGCTGAAAAAGATTACCGGGGTTTGGTTATTGGCAATGATGGCGCAAATTTCTCTGCTGGTGCAAATGTAGGGATGATTTTCATGATGGCTGTTGAACAGGAGTGGGACGAATTGAATATGGCGGTCAGGATGTTCCAAAACACCTCGATGCGTATCCGTTACTCTTCAATCCCGGTTGTCGTGGCCCCTCATAATTTAACTTTAGGCGGCGGTTGCGAGTTCAGTTTACATGCCGATCATGTTCAGCTTTCTGCCGAAACATATATGGGATTGGTTGAGTTTGGAGTTGGTGTGATCCCTGGTGGTGGTGGAACAAAAGAGTTTGCCTTGAGGGCCTCAGATGAATTTAAAGAAGATCAGATTGCTCAGAATGCGTTGAAAGAGCGTTTCTTAACGATTGGTATGGCCAAAGTTTCCACTTCAGGATATGAAGCCTACGAATTGGGTTATCTGCAAAAAGATAAATTCTCTATCTCGATGAACCGCAATCGTTTATTGGCCGATGCAAAAGCCAAAGCAATTGAATTGGCCGATGCAGGCTATACCAAACCAGTTCAACGTACTGATATAAAGGTTTTAGGTAAACAAGGATTGGGAATTGTATATGCCGGAGCAAACAGTATGTATGCCGGACATTATATTTCTGAGCACGATAAAAAAATCTCCGAAAAATTAGGTTATGTAATGTGTGGTGGCGATTTATCATCTCCAACAGAAGTAAGCGAACAATATTTACTGGATCTGGAAAGAGAAGCATTTTTATCGCTGGCAGGAGAACGTAAGAGCTTGGAGCGCATTCAAAGTATTGTTACAAAAGGGAAGCCGTTGCGTAATTAATTGGGATTAAGGAGCAAGGAACAAAGAGCAAGGAACAAAGAGCAAGGAACAAAGACAAGGAGCAAAGATTATAGATGCAGAGTTCATATCCATCTCAAAAATAAATTAGAAATTAATCGATTAGGAAGTTTGGTCTTTTATCATTGCTCCTTAATCTTTATTCAAAAACAATGGAAGCATACATTATAGCAGGATACCGTACAGCAGTGGGCAAGGCGCCCCGCGGTGTATTCCGGTTTACGAGAGCTGATGATTTGGCTGCAGAGGTGATCAGAGCATTGGTGGCATCAGTTCCGAATTTAGATAACGAACAAATTGATGACGTAATTGTAGGAAATGCTACTCCGGAGGCTGAGCAGGGCTTGAATATTGCCCGTATGATTTCGCTGATGGGATTGAATACCGATAAAGTTCCGGGTGTTACCGTTAATCGTTATTGTGCATCTGGTTTAGATACCATTGCCACTGCAGTTGCGAAAATTAAATCGGGGATGGCCGATTGCATTATAGCCGGTGGGGTTGAGGTGATGAGCGGAATGCCTTTTGGCGGATGGAAATTGGTTCCGAATGCAGAGGTTGCAAAAAATAATCCGGAATGGTATTGGGGAATGGGTTTAACCGCAGAAGCTGTTGCCAGGGAATATAATGTGAGTCGCGAAGACCAGGATGCGTTCTCTCTAAAATCTCATGAAAAAGCCGTTCATGCAATTAAAAACGGTCATTTGAAGGATGGAATTTTACCGATTACAGTAAACGAAAATTATCTGGATGAAAATTTGAAAAAGAAAACCCGTTCTTATGTGGTGGATACAGATGAAGGCCCACGTGCGGACACTACTTTAGAAAAGCTGGCAAAGTTGAAGCCTGTGTTTGATGCGAATGGATGCATTACGGCAGGTAACTCTTCTCAAACATCTGATGGGGCAGCATTCGTCCTGGTGGTTTCTGAAAAGAAAATGAAAGAATTGAATGTAGAACCAATTGCCAGATTAGTGAGTTATGGTATCGCTGGTGTTCCGCCAAGAATTATGGGTATTGGCCCAATTGAAGCGATTCCAAAAGCATTGAAACAAGCTGGTTTGAAACAAGATGATATGGATTTAATTGAATTGAATGAAGCTTTTGCATCACAATCTTTAGCCGTAATCAAAACTTTGGGCTTAAATCCTGATGTGATAAACGTTAATGGAGGAGCAATTGCATTAGGTCACCCACTAGGTTGTACCGGAGCAAAATTGACCGTTCAGGTACTCAATGAACTAAAAAGACAGAACAAGAAATATGGCATGGTTACCATGTGTGTAGGAACCGGGCAAGGTGCGGCAGGGATATTTGAACTTTTGTAGAGCAAGGAATAAGGAGCAAAGAATAAAGAACAAGGAGCAAAGATTAAAGACAATATGCATAATTTTAGGCAGTTGCAAATTTGGAAAGAGGGTATAGCAGTAGCCAGAAATACTTATTTACAGATTAATGATTTGCCTTCAATAGAAAAATTTGGTTTGATCTCTCAAATTTCTCGATGTGCAGTTTCTGTTCCATCTAATATTGCAGAAGGTTCTTCCAGGTCATCAAATAAAGAATTTGCTCATTTTTTGTCAATTGCTTTAGGCTCATTATTTGAACTCGAAACGCAAATATTACTTTCTGTAGATTTGGGTTTCCTTGCCCAAGAAAATATTGATTCATTAATAAAGGATATTATTCAGTTGCAAAAGAAAATATCAACATTCAAGAAAACACTTATATAACGGACTTGATTAAGGAATCTAATCTTTATTCTTTGCCCCTTACTCATTTATCATAAAAACAACTGAAAAAAGAGACTTATATAAAATATTTGATTAGGTAGTTTGGTCTTTGATCCTTGCTCCTTAATCTTTAATCATCACTAAAATATGGACAAAAAGACAATTAAAGGCGGGGAATTTTTGATTAAGGAAACCGTTTATCAGGATGTGTTTATCCCTGAAGAATTTGATGAAGAGCAACAAATGATTGCACAAACTTGTCGCGATTTTTTGGAAGCAGAAGTTTATCCGAATTTAGATAAAATTGATAAGCAGGAGGATCCTGAGTTGATGCCAAGACTGTTAACCAAAGCAGGCGAATTGGGTATTTTAAGCGTTTCGGTACCAGAGGAATTTGGCGGCTTTGGCAAAAGCTTTAATACTTCAATGTTGGTTGCCGATGTAGTTGGTGCCGGGCACTCCTTTGCGGTTGCGCTTTCTGCACATACCGGAATAGGTACTTTACCGATTTTATATTATGGCAATGAAGCGCAAAAAGCGAAGTATATCCCAAAACTGGCTTCAGGCGAGTGGAAGGCGGCTTATTGCTTAACAGAACCCAACTCAGGCTCGGATGCGAATTCCGGAAAAACTAAAGCCAAACTAAGTGGCGATGGAAAGCATTACCTGATTACAGGGCAGAAAATGTGGATTACCAATGGTGGTTTTGCCGATATTTTTATCGTTTTCGCTAAGATTGATGATGATGAAAATCTGTCTGCATTTATTATAGAAAAAGATTTCGGGGGTATTACGATGAACCCAGAAGAACATAAAATGGGCATAAAAGGATCATCAACACGCCAGGTTTTCTTTAACGATTGTTCTGTGCCCGTAGATAATATGCTTAGCGAAAGGCAGAATGGCTTCAAAATCGCGGTAAACATTTTAAACATCGGTCGAATTAAATTATCTGCTGCCGCAATCGGAGCCTCTAAAGCCACCTTAAGTACAGCGATCAATTATTCAAATGAACGTAGCCAGTTCGGTCGGCCGATTTCGAAATACGGTGCCATCCGTTATAAACTGGCAGAGATGGCTTCGAAAATTTATGCGGTTGATGCAGCAAATTATCGCGCTGGCCAAAATATTGACGATACTTATGACGCCTTGATCGCTGGTGGAATGGAATCTGGAAAAGCCAGGTTAAAATCTGTTGAGCAATTTGCAGTTGAATGCGCGATTTTAAAAGTTTGGGGCTCCGAAGCTTTGGATTATACAGTGGATGAAGGAGTTCAGATTTATGGCGGCATGGGCTTTTCTGCCGAGGCACCAATGGACAGAGCTTACCGTGACGCCCGTATAAACCGGATTTTTGAAGGTACAAATGAAATTAACCGTTTGTTAACCGTCGATATGATGTTGAAACGTGCAATGAAAGGTGAATTGGATTTAATGACGCCTGCGACTGCTGTGGCAGCTGAGTTAATGAGCATCCCTGATTTTGGAGAAGAAGATACCACCTTATTTGCAGCAGAGAAAAAAGTGATCGCAAACCTGAAAAAAGCAACTTTAATGGTTGCGGGTGCTGCGGTTCAGAAACTGATGATGAGTTTAAGTAAGGAGCAGGAGATTTTAATGAACATTGCGGATATGGCCGGATATGTTTATGTAGCTGAATCAGCATTACTTAGAACGGAGAAATTGGTCAATATGCGTGGCGAAGAAGCTACTGCGGGTCAGTTAGATTTATTGCGTATTTACCTGGTTGAGGCGGTTGACGCTGTAAATAAAGCAGGTAAGGAAGCGCTTTGGGCATTTGCAGAAGGAGATGAACAACGCATGATGTTGGTGGGCTTACGTCGTTTCACTAAAATGGAACCCTTTAATGTTAAAGATGCCCGTCAACGGGTTGCTCAACAACTGATTGAAGCGAATAAATACGTTTATTAAGGTAGAAGGCTGAGGGTTTAAAGGTTTAAGGTCTGGGTGCATAATTCAAATCTTAAACCTTTTTTGTTTAATCGGGTCTCACCCTAAACCCTAAACCCTAAACCCTAAACCCTAAACCCTAAACCCTAAACCCTAAACCTTCCAATCTTAAACCCTTCTTATGTTAAAATAGGTTAAAAATTGTAGCATCCGTATTAAAAGCTTATTTTTGCGCATGATGGTTAAGTTTAGATATATTCTCCTATTGGTGTGCATTGCAGGATGCTTTGCAGCCTGTAAAAAAAACTTCGACACGGATACATATGATCCGGAGCCCCAGTTTAAGGCCGATACAACTGCAATAAGAGCATTTGTTAACGCGAACAATATTCCCGCTTTAAAAGATTCTTACGGTATTTTTTACCAGATTATTGAACCTGGAAGCGGAAATGTAACTTATAGGGCAAACACACAGATTAAAGCCGATTATGAAGGCAGGCTATTAAATGGAACAGTTTTCGACAGTTCAAAAGGAACTCCAATCACTTTTCAGCTCGGACAAGTTATTCCAGGCTGGCAAATAGGTATTCAAAAAATACAAAAAGACGGAAAAATCAGATTAATAGTTCCTTCCTATTATGCTTATGGAAATGTTGCGCAAGGAAGTGTTATTCCCGCAAACTCCATCCTCGATTTTACTATAACACTTACAGACGTTTCAAACTAAATGAACAAATTTACTAAACCTGGCCTGTTTACACTTTTATTGGCTGTCGTATTATTCAGTTCTTGTAAAAAGGAGTATGAATCCATTGAAAGTACAGACGAGGCTGCTATACAGGCCTATCTTAAAGCCAATAACCTAAGTTCTGTAATGAAAAAAGACTCTGCAGGTACAGGTATGTATTATCAAGTACTTGAACCAGGTACTGGTGATGTTTTTGCCAATAAAGACTCTGTATTGTTTACTTACACGGAAAAATCCATTACTGATGGAGCCACTTATTATTCTACACCAGCAAATAGCAATAGCGGTTCGTATTTTGGTTATATGGGTAATACCTATAACGGAACCTGGGGAACAGCATTAAAGGGCTTAAAATATGGTGCAAAAGTCAGGATGTTAATTCCCTCTCATCTGGCTTATGGTAAAAACGGAAATCCAACCTATAATGTGCCTTCTAATGCAATATTAGATACTTACATCACAACGTATACCTTTAAAAAACAATGGGAGCTTGATGATTCAAGAATCCAGACATTTTTGACCTCCAAAGGATTAACAGCAGTTAAAGACCCTACGAGAGTACATTATATTGTAGGAACTACGGGTACAGGACCCGATGCCATTACTAAAGAAAGTAAATTGGTAATCAAGTATACAGGAAGATTATTAGACGGGACCGTTTTTGATTCATCAACTGACGGAACTTTTTCTACAGCATTAAGTAGCGTTATTCCTGGTTGGGGTTTATTAACCAATTTCAAAGCCGGAACAAAGGTTAGAATTTTAATTCCATCAGATTTAGCTTATGGTACCAGTGGAAGTGGTACTAAAATTCCCACAAATTCTGTTTTGGATTTTGATATTGAAATTGTAAGTGTTACGAATTAGACATTTTCTTTTCTAACAAAAAATGCTCAACTATAAGTTGGGCATTTTTTGTTTATAAGCATCCGTTTCAACAATTTCAGAAAATCGTCATTGCGAGGAACGAAGCAATCTTACTTTTGTTAAGTGTGGTTAATCAGATCAAAATTATTTTGCTGAAATATAAAAACCTTAGCTATATGGACATTTGAAAAAACCTGCCCAAGTATAGTACAAATGCCAAATAGAAATTATGGCGGCTATCGAATAAATGCTGGTTTTTGTAATTTATTGGTAGTTTATTTTCGTGACGCTCCAAACATGAGTCCCATCAGGTCACTTGAAGTGACAAAATACTTTATCCCATTTCGTTCAGTCTTATTTGACATTTTGGTAAAATCAGTATTCTTATTTAATAAACCCAAGTCTTTAAGAATTTCTCCCCTCTCTTCAGGCTTAAGACTTGGGTCAACTGCTCCAATGATTGCAGCCATGCACAAAAATATATTGCCACCTGATTTAAATGTTCCATTTCCTCTACCAATCATTGTTACTTCTTTTACACTCTCATCAGATTTATTAACTGTACCTAAAATGCCTAAGTTTTCGTTAAACATATACTGGAAAACATTTTGCACTTCTCCTTCTTGAACATCTAAATCATCAATTTGAAGATTGAAATCGTTTGAAGAAGTAAACTCGTTGAAAACATTTTTAAAGTCATCAGTTGTCGCAAATAAAGAACCTTCATTTTTATGTAGCTCTTCGCTTGTTGTTGGCTTGTCTTCTGTTGAAGCAGTTTTTTGCTGCTCTTTCAAGGCGTCCGCTGATTTATTTTTTTCGTTTGGTTGGCTTTTATCACTAAAAGTTGTTATTAAAACAAACCCAATTATTAATGTTCCGATAATTTTCCAGCCTTTGGTGAATTTTTGTGATTTCCATAGAGCATAAAGCCCAATAGGGAAAATAAAAAGGCAAAGTACAATTACGAGCCATGTTTTGTCATACCACTGGTCTATGGTTGAAACAGTTGTTGTAGTCATAAAAAATAGGTTTAAATTTTGCAAACTTGTTATTTGAAATACATTATATGCATCGTTTTTAAGGATGGATTTATATGCTTTGATTTTCGCCATTCCCATGGTGGGGTAGGATTATGATCATGCCAAAGCCCTGTTTTATTTTTCCTGGCTCCAATTTCTAATTTGGCATATATAACATCGGTAGAATATTTCTTGAAATGCCAGGCCATACCTCGTTTCACCATTTCCTGGTTTACGTTTTGTTTTTTATTATTAAAAACAACAGCAATCAGCCTCTTATTTCGATCGTATTGCTCTCCATGAACGGTTACCTGTTGCCCGAAACATAAATCTGACAGTGTCTTTTTCGCGTTATTGCCAAAGGGTTGCGAACCTCTTTTCTCCGGGCAATCGATATGAGCCAAACGTATTTTGGTTGGTGTGTTTTTATATAAGACTTCCATTGTATCACCATCCATGATTCTGATCACTTTAGCAACGAAAGTCTGATTTTTTAAGCTTATATCGATTATCTGCTCAGTTTTATGCTGAACAAATACCGGGTTAAATGTTAAAAATAAAACGACTGAAATTAGTCTTCCCAACCACATAATGTTTTTCCGTCTTTTTTTGCTTTGTCTAATGTAGTTTTTACAATCTTATACCCACAATTACTCAATCCCCGACAACCGGAATCATAATGATATTTTTTGGTGTTGCCGCTATCGCAAATGTAAACCGGGGTTGAGCTTAGTGGTTTGGTGTTGGTTAAAAAAAGAGATACTAATAATAAAATTGTTTTCATAATTAAGTAAAAAGTAAAAAGATTGGTAAGAGTCAGTACTATGGATTAATATATTTTTGAATAATTGATTCCAGATTAGAAGGAAGATCGGTTGGGATTGGTTTTGTTATGGGGCTTTTCACTTTCATTTCTTTAAGCCAGTTTATCCAGTATTCACTAATCACATCACCTTCAAATGGATTCCCTTTAGCCGGATTAATGCCTAAAACAACAACTTCAAGGTTATCGAGATTATCATTCGATTTGACAAAGCCATATCCATTTTTTTGTATCTGTTCCTTATAAGCCGATGTACTAAGTTTTAGATGTTTTACCAGTTCGGGCGTAAGATAAGAACTCTTATTTCCTTCCATGAATTTAGAGTCTTGATGGAACATATAACCATCCGTTAAAATAAAGAGAATATTTCTGTGATTGGGTTTGATGCAGTAATCATTGACTTTGTTTTTGAAAAATCCCCAAATATCCGATCCTATATATTTTTGATCTTTAATGGCAAGATTATAAATCTCATTAGGAGCTGAAATATATTGTGAAGATATTTTTTGAATTGTTTCTTTTGTCGTGTTGTCTTTCGTGAAAGATAGCTTTAGCTTTTTCGCTAAATCATTGATCTCTGCGTTTAAAGGTTCCGGCTCGAAATATACCTGAATATGATCATCATCCTGTTTAATGGGTTTTGATCTTAAATGCTTTTCAAATGCCTTGCTAATCGCTTCTATATACCCTAAATCTCTTTTGTAAAATTCCATAGCAGGATTGGCATGTTTCTTCGGGTCTATCCGGTCTGAAAGATCCAACAAAATACTGATGTTTAAATTTTCCTTTTTATTGGTTTTTTCTTTAATAGTTGAAGTCTCTTTGGTGTTTTCTTTCTTTTTTTCATTTCTACATCCACAGCTTGTAAAAAGAAAGATAGTTATAAATGGGAGTAGAAGAATTATTTTCGTTTTCATAGGTTAAGATACTTTGGAATAAACAACATTCTGAAAATCAGGATCAATTAAATTAAGTTTTTTGAGGTGCTCATTTGCAATACTTTCACAATGTCCCAAAATTTCATTTTTACCTTCCTGAGGCAATGCGATCTCGGAACTTACAGCTTGAAACCAACCTTCTTTATATTGATTGTGGTATAGGAGATATTGTTTAAGATTCATAATAAATCCATCGATTACCGTTTGTAGCTCTGCAATTTTTCCGGTTATTTCAACCACCTTTTTCCTTAGGTTGTTGATTTCTTCTGTAATTTCATTTTTGGAAGTTTCCAGCAGTTTTATTTCCTCCAGCTTGGTTTTGATATAACCTTTAATTTTATCAAAATTCTCATACTCTTTCATGGTGATGTCAAAAACCAACCCCCAAATGATATATACAACAAAGCCAGCAAAAATAATCATCCAAAACTCTGCCTCGCCTAAAGCTATTTTAAGGTTATAAGGTAATGAATCCGGAGTTTTGTTAAAATCATAAATTTTCTTTTCAATCTGGTAGGCCAAAAGACTATCAAACAAAAAAGTAACAATAAATAAAGCCATTACCCTAAAAAGATTCTTAATGCCTTTGCCTTTTTGCACCATATGAATGATATAACCTAAACCCAAAAAAACCGATGGGATGGTGAAAACCAAAACACCTTCCAGCCAGCCTGCCTTTAATGCGTTATCGAAAGCTTGGGCATCAAAAATGGCAGCGGTGAGGCTATCATTAGAAAAATCTTTGAAAAAGGCAGAATAGGTAGCCGAAATGTAAAAAACAAACAAATACAAGGTAATTGGAATCAATAACAAAAGGCCAATGTAAAACTGCGCTTTTGGGCGTTTGGTAGATTCTACGCCATATTTCTCGGGGTGATGGTTCACATCTTCTACTTCATGTTTTATTGTATTTATTTTCTCTGTAACCTGTAGCTTTTTTTCTTCAAAAATAGAAATCGCGGCCTCTGTGTTTTTCAGTTCACTTTGCTTTCTGGCTTTTTCGTCAATATAGGGTTGCTTTAATTTTTTCTGGTGAATTTCTTGTTCCCTGCACTGTTGTTCAAAACTTGTATATACATTTTCCAGACAGGCTTTAAAATTTAAGGCTTGCCCCATAGCTTTCAGGGCCGCTCCATAACCACTTTGGTAATACGTGATTCTGATTTTCTGCTCATCCTGTTCTTCGTTTACGGGAGCAATATTTTCAGGTTCCGTATTTTTCTTAATGGCGAATAATTTTTTAATTTCCATTGTGTTTAATTTATCGATTCCAATACTTCCTGAAGTGGTTTTTCCTTTTTTGCACAATCAATCAGGTAGTCACATATCCCGGTGATATTTTCATTTAAAAATTCAAATGTTTTGCAGTATTTTTTGAGAAGATTATACTCGTCTTCTGTTACTTCCTTATCTACCCAGATCATTATAGCAAGGTCGTACAAGTATTCTATTCTTTTTTCAACAGATTCTGGTACTTCTATTTTTTGTACAGGATTAATTAAGATGCTGTTGAGATGCTCAGCATCTACTCCTCTTTGTTCAGCAAATTTGTAAAGCTGCTTCATTTCCAGCACATCAAAATTCTCGTCGGCGCAGGCCATTTGATAAAGTCTCAAAAAATGACTTTGCAATTCGGTGCTAATGGTTATTTCCATATTCAGTATGGGTTTTTGGATTTAAAATAATAGACGAAGCGTGTATATACGCGTCCTTTTTTCATTAACTACTGTTCCCTAAAAATTAAAAGGACTAATTGTCACTAATAATTATCTATTGTTTGATGCAATTGGCTTCTATAACCATATATTTCATCAAGGCTGTTTAGTTGTTGTTTTTCTCCGGCATCTTTTCCATTGTGAAATATTTCCAGATATTTATTCGAAGTATTAAAATGAAACCTGCAAATTGGCTTTCTGTTGTTATCATCGAGTAAAACCCCGAAATAAGATTGTGTATCACGGGGAGCAATTCTTTCGGAAGTGATTTTTTCTCTCAAAATCGCTTTTACGATCTGAAAAGCTTCCATTTCTTCATCTGTTGTGATAAACTTTGGAAGATTGTTATTATCATCAACAAGGTTTGCTTTAGGATCATCCTTTTTTTCAATCTGTTCATTAATGCTTAGTGCAGATTTCAGTCTTAAGCTAATGGATTCATTGATGGAAACAGTTAATGCTTTTTTTGTGTATTCTTTAAAGGCAATCATTCGGTTTGCAGTTAAAGGTTTATCAAAAAATCTATTTACCAATAGCTTAACCATTTCGTCAGAAGGATTTTCTATCTCTTTTTCAAATTCTTTCCTTATGGCTTTGATGTATTTTAATGCCTCGGCCGAATCCAGAATACTTTCTAAATTGTATTCGTTCCTGGTAAAACTTTCCAGGATTTTTATAGAGCTATCTTTCAGATCTTCTATATCTATGGTTAAGAAGGGCTTCTCGTCCATAATATTTGGTTTTTCCAGATCAGTATAGAAATTGTAAATCGTTCCGTTTGTTAATACCCCAAATCTTGCTTTGGAAACATGATAATATCGATGAAGCTGGGAGTTATGGGCATCTGCATTTTCTTTCCAATGTTTGCATTCAAAGATGAGTATGGGTTCATCGTTTTTTCTGATCACATAATCTACTTTTTCTCCTTTTTTGGTTCCGATGTCGCAAATATGTTCCGGGACAACTTCAGTAGGATTGAAAATATCATAACCTAAAATCTGGATAAAAGGCATTACAAAAGCATTTTTTGTGGCTTCTTCTGTATTGATCTGATCTTTTAAACCATTTACACGCTGGTGTAATTGTTCGAGCTTTAATTTGAGTTCCATGGTTTTTAATTAAATGGTTTCATCCACAATTTCGGAATCGGGAGCATTTGTTTTTACAGATTATATTCCGCTTTCCCTGGCGCTAGCAGTGTTGTACATTTGGCTAGTACCAATAATTTCGCCGTTAGCTGCTTTCAGGTTAAAATAGTACGAACCATTTTTGGCAATCCTCCTGTCGTATCTGGTATCTGTCGGTGCATTGGTTTTTACGGATTCGATGCCTTTATTGCAAGATGATTTTGCGATGTAACCTTCGCTTGTTAAAATGACCTGGCCGTTTGAGGCTTTTAGATTGAATTGGTATTCGTCATTTTTTCTTTTAGTTATTACAAATTTTCCCATGCTTATTTTTAACTTGTGTGACATTCATTTGAACATGTTTTACAGCCATTTGCGATAGTATATGTTTTTTTAGCTTCCTTTACTGCATCCTTACAAGAATTAAAACTTCCAAGAAAAATTCTGTTCTCTGATGATGGTAGATAGGTACAATCTTCATTGTGAACTTCATGATCGCCGTTACTTTGAGCTTTCTTGTTTACATAATACTTTTTCATAATTAATTTTTTAAATGGTTTAACTCTCCAAAAGTATACAGACATAAAACCCTTTCCTTACGGGAAACCGGAAAGTGATGAACTATTTTAAAAAAGATTTGGCTGAGGTGGATTTTGGGTGTGTGCGCTGATTAACAGAATGTTGTGTTTTGTCTTGAATAACAAAATATGAGGAATTTTTTTGAAAAAAGGATAACTAATGAATCTGAGTTTCGATTTATATTTATGCTTTAAGCATACAAAAGGGGGAGATTGCTTCGTCGTTCCTCCTCGCAAAGACGGGAGTCAAAATCGTTATTGCAAGGTATGAAGCCACCCTACCACTAAGGCTGAGAATTTTTTCTAATCTAATTCAAGATGCAAATCTTTCCACTTCGTATTATTCTTCTGATTAAATTTTGACTGCTAAAACCCCACTCAAATTAAGTAATCAGATAATGTGCCTATCCTTGCAATAAGCAATCAACTGTTCATTGTTGGAGATGTTCAGTATCGTTTTGATGTAGTTTAAACGTTTCTCAATACTGCTTAAGCCTGATGGCCTGATGTTATTTTGTTGTAAATGAAAGGGAATATTCTTTTGAGCCTCTCCTTTGGCAAGTAGTGTGATGATTGTTTTGTCGAATTCGGTAAAATCATAATGATCTTCTGCTGTTATAAGCTTCTTTAGATTAGGAGAAAGGTATTTCCTGTTTTTATAAATGGCCTCTATGGCTAATTTAAGATCCTGGGCATCGCGACGGGCCTTAGGCACATAAGCATCAATGTCCAATTCCTTAACAAGGGAATCAGCAACGGTCGCTCTATTTTCGATGGAAAATACCAAAACCTTCAAGCTGGGTTGTATTTGTTTAACGGCTTTGATGAGCTCGGTTCCTTTAGAGATTTTTTGTTCGGTAAGATCATCATCAAAAGAAAGATCAGTGATCAGTAATTCGTAAGGCTGGTCTTCACGAAGTGCTTTTTGTATACGTGTTAAAGCATCATCGCAATAATATACATAATTCCTGCTATCATGAGCTATTCCAAGATCGACAAGAGTTTTTTGTACAGAAAAATTGGCAATTTCGTGATCTTCGGCTATTAATACTTTTTTAAACATCATTTATCTATTTAAGAAACCGGAAAAGAGATCCGGATTTTCAGTCCTTTTTCAACTTTTTTGTCAAAAATAATCGTCCCCTGGATACTTTTTATACGGTTTCCCGTATTGGTAAGCCCGTTGTTAAATAGTGTTCCTTCAGAAATACCAATTCCATTGTCTGTATAATAAATGTTTATCTGATTGTTCTTTTGCTCAAATTGAACAGTAACCTTATTTGCCTGGCTATGTTTTTTCATGTTGACCATCAGTTCCTGAAGAACATGTTCAACCTCATACTTTACCTGTACATTTATTTTTTTCCATAAATCTGCTGAGTTCCCTGTAATAAAAACTCTTGTGGTTTCGGTGGTAAATGATGTTAATAGGCTTGATAATTTTTTATTGAAATTCGGATCACTAAGCGGAGGTTTTTCATAAGAGATGTCGCGTGATCTTTCATACAAATCTTCCATTTCATCAAGTATGGCATCATCTTCTAAAATGTCCTGATTTTCGAGTTTAGACATGATCCGGTACAATCCGTTCGCTACAACATCGTGTACTTTTTTGGATGTTTTGAGCTGATTTTCACGAATGGCATTTTGGGCTGCGGCTTCCAGCCTTTGCTTTCTCTTTTTATATAGAATAACGCCTACAATAGAGGATAGAATGCCCGTACCGATCAACAAAATGAGCTGGTAAGTTTTCTCTGTATTCTCTTTCTGAAGTGTAAGATTATCCGCTTTATGCTTTTCAGTTTCATAGCGGATAAGTGCGAATTGATTTTTGGCGGCGTTACGTGCGGTTTGTACACTATCATCCAATTTTTGATAGATTTCAAAATATTGCCTGGTTTCTTTAGGTGGGCTAAGTTTAATCAGTTTTTGCAGGGCTTCGAGTTGATCATCAGGGCTTTTTATTTTCTTTGAAACGGAATACATTTTATTTGCATAAAATAAGGCAGAATCTTGCTGTTTTTTAGTGTAATAATCGGCAAGGTGTGCATAACTGGCATTTTGCCCCCAGAGGTCGTTTTCTTTTTCGCGGATGTTTAGTGCCTTTAGAAGTTCAGGTGTTGCATTGTAGGCGGGATTTTGAAGCCATTTTGCCCAGATAAAATTATCTAATGTTTGTGAAAATTTTTCTTTATTACTTTTAATAATATCATTATCTAAAAGTTTTTGAAATATTAGGATTGCGCTGTTATATCTTTTATCTTCTACAAGAGATACCGCAAGATTATTCCTATATAATAAGCAATTTAAACTATCTGTACATGTATTAGTTGCTTTTTCATACCAAAGAAAAGAATTCTTGTAATCTCTTAAATTATATTTTGCTATGGCGATCGTATTATATACCGCAGGTAAATAAGGACTGTCAGTTTTAAAATAATCGATTGATTTTATAGCAGTCTCCACGCAACCAAAATAATCACCTTGGTCACACTGTATAATTGCCATATTGGCATGAGATTTTGCAATTAATAAACTATCTGTGTTATAACTGTTAACTTTTGAGAAATAAAGAAATGCACTGTCTTGATTTTTTTGATCTAAATAATACCACGCTTTATCATAATGTGAGTTATTGATTGAAGAACTGCTTTTTATCTTATTTTTATGACAAGAAACAAGCAGCAACAAAAAAAGAGGCGTTATATATTTTTTCAATTTTTTTTTATTTCTCTAATTTATAAAAAAAATACGGGCAAGAAGTTGCCCGTATAACTGATTATTATCTTGGAGGATTATTTCCTATATCACCTCCAGTATCATCATCTGGATCTTCATCACCATAGGTTGTTACTGTTGTACTTCCATTATCAGGAGTGGTTGTATGTTTTGGGTATGCCAATCCCAATAAAAGGACAATCATTAATTCTAACATAATCTGAAAATTTAAACTATCCTGCCAAATATAAAAAAAGTAAGACAAGAAAATTCCTGCCTTACCTAAATTTATATTCTACTATCTTGGTGGTGTCTGGCTCGTCTGTCCTCCAGTATCATCATCTGGATCTTCATCACCATAGGTTGTTATTGTTGTATCTCCATTATTTGGAGTGTTAGTGTGTTTTGGGCATGCCAATCCCATTAAAATGGCAAATATTAAAAAAAACATTGTTCAAAAATTTAAGAATGAAATACTCGGTAGTTCCCCGCGAACCATTCGCGGGGGCTGCTACAAACTGTAAATCAGAAGGCCTTCTGAAATTTTTGGGAAGTGTGAGCATCAATCGCGGGAGCTTATAACTGCTTCCCAAACCGGTTACGAACCACCGCGCTTTTTGCTCTTTTTATTAAACCAGTTTTTATTTTAGCTTTGATAATGAATCGCCGCTTGAACTGATTGTTGGGACAAATATGAGGGCTTCAAATAGTTAATTGTCAGTGAATTCCGATGATTCCCGTAATTCTTTTTAAATTCCTTTTGGATTCCGGAAAACCGTAAAAATTCCGGAAATTCCGTTTTATTTTTACGCTTAATTTTTTGAAAAATGCCTGAAGATTATCAAGACTTAGTATTGGCAGCCTATAAAAAGAAGAAGGAGGATGGGGAGCTGTCTCTAATTTTATCAAATCCAACCACTGCAAAATTGAAAAGAGAGTGTTTGAAAATTTATGATAATAGATGTAGATATGGCCCACAAGATGACGATATACTTGCAACTTTTTTTAATGTGGATAAGATGGAGGGTAACTTTCGTCAGGTCATATCAAGAGCTGAACCGGATGAATTTAAACCACTATTAAACCATCTAAAAGAAAGGACTGGTAAAACGGACGATAAAAATAGTGAACTCTTAGCGTGGTTGATAGATTTTCAGCCCAGGCCGAGCACCTTATACTACAAGAGTCTTTATGAGAAACCACAGGTAAAGGATGAGTTGATCATTGAAGAACTAGTAGTTGAAGAAGGAATAGTACCAAGTAATATAGGTATAGGTGATGAAGATATGGAGAAAGATAATATCTCAGGTGAGTCTACTATTGTAGATATAGGAAAAGATAATCAGGAGATCCTTGAAAAAGAACAGCCTAAATACAATATAAATGAAGGGGTAGAAGAGGCAACTACTCAAAAAGATACTTTGCCTGATGGGGTTAAGAAAGGAGAAAAGAAGAAAAATGATAGTCCAGGGTATCATAAAATTGTAGACACCGGAAATGATGATCAGGCTGGGCCTGGTCAGAAGGGAGGCAAGCTACCAGTACCTACACTAAAGATCATAATGTTATGCATGGTTGCGCTGGTTGTTGGAATTGGAGCTTTTCAGTTCAGGGGAAATAAAAATGATAAAATCATTTCATTGTTTACGAATCAAGAATGTATGTATTGGACAGGTGATCATTATCAACCCATTGCCTGTGATCAAAAGAAAGGTGATACACCAATAATTGCTTTGGATACGCAAAAAGTGGCTCATTTAAAAAAAATTACCCGTCCGGATACGCTTACAGAAAATGCTCTGGGTAAGGTTTGGTATGTTAAAGTTAATAACATGCCAGAGTTTTATACCGATAGTGGCAGTTATCCAATGGATATTAAAAAAGAATTAAAACCAATGACCCAATACATTTTGGATAAATACATTCTAAAATAAGGGATGTAAAATAAAGCTTCGGGCCCATACAGAAACTTGTATGGGTTTAAAATATTTTATATAGCCTTGATGTACAGGTTTAATGTGGTTTTAAGGCTCTCTGGAATTAATTTTTTTAAGCTAATGGTTTTACGTTGGGTTTATACTCCCCCTTCGGGGGGCCGGGGTGTAAATATCTTTCAAAGCATCATCCAGTTGCGTAAATTTAAATTTAAAACCGGTATCCAATATCTTTTGGGCAGAAGTATTGTTGCTCATTAACACGGCTTCTGTTCTTTCGCCCATTAACAATTCTATTGCTACCTTCGGAACTTTTATTGGCCAAAAAGGGCGATGTAAATGTTTAGCAATTGTTTTTGTTAAAGATTCATTGGTTACCGGAAATGGGGTGCAGGCATTATAATTGCCCTCCATATTTGGATTTTCTATAGCATTTACATACATCTCAACCATATCATCAAGGTGTAGCCAGGGTGTCCATTGCTTCCCTGTACCTAAAGCTGAACCCGCAAATAAACGTACAGGTTTATCGAGTTGAGGGAGAGCGCCTCCAGTCTTACTAAAAACGATTCCCGTTCGAAGTTTTACAACCCTTAAACTAAGCTTTTTGCCCTCATCAACAGCATCTTCCCAAAGCTTACAACATTCTGCCAGAAAACCATAGCCATTCGGGCTTTCTTCTGTTAAGATTTCATCACCACAATCTCCATAATACCCAACAGCAGATGCCGAAATAAAAGATTTAACATGCTGATCGGGTAAGGATTTAATGGCTTTTAAAAGCAACTCCGTTGATTTTACACGACTATCGATAATTTGCTTTTTACGCTCGTTTGTCCATTTTTTATCTACAATGGGCTCTCCTGCCAAATGGACAATGGTTTCGACCCCCATTAAGCAATCCGGATCAATTTCCTGTTTATTAATATCCCAAAGAAAGGTATTTGGAATGTTACCTTTTTTACGCGACAAAGTATGGATTGCGAAACCTTTTTTTAAAAGCCGTTTTTTAAGTGCTGTACCCACCAGGCCAGTGGCGCCTGTAATCAGAATCTTTTTAACCATGTTTTTAAAACACTAAAGATACAAAAGGGTTTTTGTAGCCCGTGTCACATTCCAGGTATTATGGTGTTTTAACCACAGATGCGCACAGATAAACACAGATGTTTTTTGTGACATTTGAATTTTATCTGTGCTTATCCTTTTTTATCTGTGCTTATCCTTTTTTATCTGTGGTTAATTTTATATGCCTGTCAGGCACTAGTCTTAAATTTTAGATTCCTGTAATTACCTTGTTTTTTGGGGCTTTTACAGAATAGCTTAGTTTAATGGTTTTGGTTTCGTTTGGCGCTATTTTTAATTGCCATGCCAGCATTCCATTTTCTTTGTTTACTTCTGCTCCACTACTTTCCAGTAACTCTACTTCTATGTCACTTTCTGTCGATAAAGGGTATTGATCTTTAAGAGAAAGTTCTATGGCTTCTTTTTTGGTATTGCGAATGGTAATCAAATAGGTTGAGACTTGTTTCCTGTTGCTGCCTATAAATTTTGTACTGCTGAAATCTGCCTGTTTTTCTTTGGTAATGATGATTTTTTTGTCTTTCCCCATACTTAGGCTAAGTGTATCCTGTATGCTTGCGGGATTGATGTATGATTTCCCTGTATAAGTGCCCTCAAAGATGATGTTCGCATTCCCGGCCTGCAGATTTAATTTCTCCCAATCTGTTACATTCGCCAGCAGATAGGCATCGGTGCCCAATTTTGGCACCGTATAATATTTATATTTTGCAGGAACATTGTATTCTTTAAAAGCAACCGTATGAGGTTTGTTATCACTATTCACATCGTAAGGTATATCAATATCAAAAGTAACACCCAGTTGCGTTTCATTAACTGATGTATAATTATTTATAGTAGATTGAGCAACTGGTGCTGCCGAAGCCCTCTCAAGCTTTTTATTGGGACTTCCATATCCAGTAACTACAACTTCTTCTAATGCCTTTTCATCTGCCATGATTATATTTTTGCTCAAACGCCCGGATAAATCACGCTGTGTTGAATAAGCAGAAATAAACCATGGATTTAAGGTTGGGGCAGTAATATTATAGTTGGGATTGCCTGTTGATAGGGAAAGCTTAACCTTTTTCCAATCTAAACCTGTATTCTGAGTAATCGCAGCTTTATAAACCACTGCCAAAGGATTGGAAATATTTCGTGATTTAATGTCGTAACTGGCTTGCCAGTTTGCGCCCGGGCTTATATAAGAAATGTTGTAATTGGCATCTGTATTTTCTTTTGCCATTAATTGTAACACCAATTGACCCAATTGTTGATTGGGGTTATTTCTGAGCTCTGCAATCTGCTGTTGCAAAGCAGTTAGTTTTTGATTCTGTTTGTCTTCAATTTGCGAAAGTGCTGCGATTGCTTGTCGAACCTCTGCATTTTTGCTTCTATAAAAGGCGGCCAGTTTGATGAGTTCAGCAACGTTGGTTCCCGTATGGGTTCCGCCAGATTTTCGGTTTTCGTCTAAAAGAACTAAGGTCTGTTCTTCAATTGCTTTGCTGCTTTTTGTTTTGATCAGTTCATCATTTACAATTTTAACGCTATCATTTAGTTTTTTCAGAACAGGATTCGCAGCATCGGTATTTAAAAAATCTTTATTAAACTGAACGGACAGAATGGTTACGCCGGATGAAACGCCAACCTGGATAGAATTTTCGTTTACACGACCGGAGATATTATTGATCACAACTTCTGATGTACCCATCGGAAGATTAACATTGCCTTTATGACTTAACTGGGCACCATTGTTGTAAACGGTAACGCTTTCCAGAACAGCTTTAGATTTAATTTGTTGTTGTGCAAATAGACTTAGGGGAAATAAGAGGATAATGGTTAGCGCTTTCATAAGTCTGTTGTTGGTTTTTAACGATGGTCTCATTTATTTTTCGTATTATGGTGTTTTCAAATCGTATTTTGAAGAAAGATGTATGATTTTTCATTATTCCATAATTGAATATTGATTTTGTTGGCGATTTGTAAAGAATTTTATATGTTGTTGTTGCAATAGAAAAATAAGATATTTTTGTAGTTGCCCTCTTAATACGTTTTCGAATAAGATGTCCAAGAAAATTTTAGTTTGGTTTAGAAATGATCTTCGCTTGCATGATAATGAAATGCTTGTTGAAGCGATCGCTAAATCCGATTCGATTTTACCTATTTATGTACTTGATGACCGTCTTTTTGGAGAAACAAAATATGGCACACTAAAAACAGGCAGCATTAGGGCGCAATTTATTTTAGAGAGTGTTACAGCACTTAGAAATTCCTTAAAACAGATCGGCGGGAACTTATTAATAGCCAAAGGTAAACCTGAGGAAATTATCCCACAATTGGCTCAGGAATATGAAATAACAGAGGTTTACCATCATCGTGAGGTGGCTGAAGAAGAAACCCATATTTCTGCTTTGGTTGAAAATGGGCTTTGGAAACTCCGGATCAATCTAAAACATTTTATAGGTCATACTTTATATAACAAAGAGGATTTACCTTTTCCAATTAAGGATATTCCTGATGCTTTCAATCAGTTTAAAAAGAAAATTGAAAGAGATGCCATTATTAAGCCTTGTTTCCCGGCTCCGGATCGAATTAATGTTGCTGAAGTGATCCATTGGGGCACCTTAGCTTCTTTAGCAGATTTAGATTTAATTCCCCAGCAAAAAGATCAACGTTCTGATTTTGAATTTATCGGAGGGGAAGCTGCCGGAATTACTCATCTGCAAAAGATCATTGCGGTTATGCAGCAAGGGGCTGTGACCAAAAATCTGGTTCTTGCCTCGAAGTTATCCGCCTGGCTGGCTATGGGTTGCTTATCTCCAAGAAAAGTATATTGGGAGATCAAAAAAATGGAAAGCACCCCAAATACCAAAGCTGTGTTCAATCATGTTTTATTGGGCTTGTTGTGGAGGGATTATTTCCGTTTTATGTTCAAAAAATATGGGAATACTTTCTTCAAGCCTAATGGATTTGGTAGTCAGGGACCGGTTGATGTTGTAAACCAACAAGAGAATTTTAATAAATGGAAAGCTGCTCAAACGGGTTTTGCAATTGTTGATGCTGTTATGACGGAGTTAAATCAAACCGGTTATGTTTCGAATATCGCCCGGCAGACGGCTGCATTGTATCTGATCAATAATTTAGAGGTGAACTGGATTTTCGGAGCGGCTTATTTTGAAGAAAAATTGATTGATTACAATCCCGCCAGTAATTGGGGCAACTGGGCAAATATAGCAGGGGTTGGCAACGATCAAAAAACAAAAAGTGTTTTTGATCTGGATAAAAACATTAAAAACCTTGATCCAAAAGGCAATTATGCACTAACCTGGGCCTCCTAGTTAATGCTGGATTATTGAGTTTTGAATGATTGAACGTACCGTGCTTTTGTGCTATTCATTCAGGTGCATTTATGTCATTCTCTAATTCAAGCATTCTCTAATTCAATCATTCTTATTTTAATCATTCTTATTTTAATCTAGATTTTTGTTAATTATATTAGGTAAAATTCTAATTTTGTAATGCTTACAGTAAAAAGTTAATAATGGATAAATTATCTTATCTTAATGGCGCAAATGCCGAATATATAGAGTCTTTATATCAGTCGTATCAACAAGACCCTGAGTCTGTTGAATTTGGCTGGCAGAAATTTTTTGAAGGTTTTGATTTTGGAAGGGAGTCAGAAGCTCCGGTTGTAACCACAGAAACTCCGGGACAATTTTTAAAAGAGGTTAATGTTTTAAATCTGATAGATGGGTATAGGAGTCGTGGACACCTGTTTACGCACACCAATCCTGTTCGGGAGCGGCGTAAACATTTGCCAACTTTAGATCTGGCAAACTTTGGTTTATCTGATGCAGATTTAGAGACTGTTTTTAACTCTGGTGTTGAGATTGGTATTGGTGCCGCAAAGCTGAAAGACATAGTTGCCGTTTTAAAACAAACCTATGCACACTCAATCGGTGCAGAATATAAATTTTTACGTACACCCGAAGTGTTGAACTGGCTTCAACAGAAAATGGAGAGTGTGCGTAATACACCTAATTTCTCTATCGATGAGAAAAAACGTATCCTTAAAAAATTAAACGAGGCTGTAAGTTTCGAAAACTTTTTAGGAACAAAATTCCTAGGTCAAAAACGTTTCTCTTTAGAAGGAGCAGAGGCTTTAATTCCTGCATTGGATTCGGTTATCGAAAAAGGTGCTGAATTAGGGATTGAAGAATTTGTGATTGGTATGGCACACCGTGGCCGTTTAAACGTATTGGCCAACATCATGCAAAAAACATACAAAGATATTTTTGCAGAGTTTGAAGGTAAAAGTTATAATGCTGAAACCCCTTTTGGTGGTGATGTTAAATATCACTTAGGTTACTCAACTGATGTAGCTACTGGCACAGGGAAGAGCGTTCACTTAAGTTTATGTCCTAATCCATCTCACCTGGAAACAGTAAATGGTGTGGTTGAGGGAATGAGCCGTTCGAAAATCGATTTTAAATATGCCGGTGATAACAGTCGTTTGGCTCCGATATTGATTCATGGTGACGCATCAGTTGCCGGACAAGGTATTGTTTACGAGGTAATCCAAATGGCAGGCCTGGAGGGTTATAAAACCGGTGGTACCATTCACCTGATCATCAATAACCAAATCGGCTTCACTACAAATTATAAAGATGCACGTACCAGTACCTATTGTACTGATATTGCGAAAGTAACTTTATCTCCGGTTTTCCATGTGAATGGAGATGATCCTGAAGCTTTGGTTTATGCAATTAACCTGGCAATGGAATACCGTCAGAAGTATAAGAACGATGTTTTTATTGATATTCTTTGTTACCGTCGTTTTGGACACAATGAGTCTGATGAACCTAAATTCACTCAGCCCTTGTTGTATAAAACCATTGAAAAACACCCTAACCCAAGGGAAATTTATATTAAACAGTTAACTGAAGAGGGTAAGCTGGAGGCAGGTTTGGCAAAAGAAATGGAAAAAGAATTCCGTGGTATTTTGCAGGAGCGTTTAAATGAGGCTAAAGAGTTTGTTTCTACAAATGCCGAAGTTAAATTTGGTGGTGCCTGGGCAGATTTGCGTATGGCTACGCCTAAGGATTTTGAGACTTCTCCAGTTACGGCGGTTAAAAAATCTACCTTATTGGAGATTGGCAAACGCATTACAACTTTACCATCTAACAAAAAGTTCTTTAAAAAAATCGAGAAATTATTTGAAGAGCGTCGTAAAATGGTTAACGAAAGCAATGTTTTCGATTGGGCAATGGGCGAGCAACTGGCTTACGGTACTTTGTTATCAGAAGGTAAACGCGTTCGTTTAAGTGGTCAGGATGTGGAACGTGGTACATTCTCTCATCGTCATGCGGTTTTAACTTTAGAAGATAGTGAGGAAGAATATGTTCCATTAGCTAATATTTCAGACCAACAAGCCCCATTTGATATTTACAATTCGCACTTATCAGAATATGGCGTTCTAGGTTTCGAATATGGTTATGCAATGGCGAATCCTAATGCTTTAACCATTTGGGAAGCACAGTTTGGTGATTTCTTTAACGGAGCTCAAATTGTTATTGACCAATATGTTGCAAGCGCCGAAACCAAATGGCAGCGTGAAAATGGATTGGTTATGTTATTGCCACACGGTTACGAAGGACAAGGACCAGAGCATTCATCGGCGCGTATTGAGCGTTTTATGGAACTTTGTGCCGATTACAATATGCAGGTAACAAACTGTACAACTCCTGCAAACTTCTTCCATGTTTTACGTCGCCAGTTTAAACGCGATTTCCGTAAACCATTGGTTGTATTTACTCCGAAAAGCTTATTGCGACATCCGGCTTGTGTTTCTAAATTAGAAGAATTTACAGAAGGAGGTTTCAAAGAGGTGATTGATGATGTAAATGTTAAAGTGGCTGATGTGACCAGAATCGTTTTCTGTAGTGGTAAAATTTACTATGAATTACTGGAGAAACAACAGGCAGATCAATTGAAACATGTAGCAATTGTTCGTGTTGAGCAATTATATCCAACTCCTGTTGATCAAATGGAGGCGATTCAGAAGAAATATAAAAATGCTAAAGATATTTTCTGGGTACAGGAAGAGCCAGAAAACATGGGGGCATGGCCGTATTTATTCCGCAGATTGTACAAAACCGCTTTGAAGGGTATTGATGTAATTTCGAGAAGGGAAAGCAGCAGTACCGCAACAGGTTTTGCGAAACAACATGCAAATCAGCAAGCTTATATTTTAGCCAAAGCTTTAGAAGTGGCGGTTACTGAAGAGGTAAAGGCCATAGCTAAAAAAGCAACCAAAAAATTAGTTCAAATAGATTAACTTGAGGCTGAGGGTGTAAGGTTTAAGGCATAGGGCATAGCGCTCGAAACGTTTCAACTTTACAACATTTCAACCTTTAACATTGTATAGATATAATACCACAAATATGAGTTTAGAGATAAAAGTTCCGCCAGTTGGCGAGTCGATAACCGAAGTTGTTTTATCGCGTTGGATAAAAAACGATGGCGATGTTGTTGAAATGGATGAAGTAATTGCCGAGTTAGAATCGGACAAAGCTACTTTCGAATTAACTGCGGAACAAGCCGGAACTTTAAAAACCATAGCTGCCGAAGGGGATACCTTACCAATTGGTGCAGTTGTTTGTAAAATTGAAGATGGTGGGGTAGCTAGCCCTAAGTCTGAAGTGCAAAGTACAAAGGCTGATGCGCAAGCGCCTGCGGCTGTGGCTGAAACACCTAAAAGTGCCGATTCTGAACCAGCGACTAAAGACTCTTACGCTACAGGAACTCCATCACCTGCTGCGGGTAAAATCCTTGCAGAAAAAGGCATTGAGACTGCTGCTGTAAAAGGTACAGGCGTTGATGGTCGTATTACTAAAGAAGACGCTTTGAAAGCGGAGGCTGGTCAGGCATCAACTCCAGCAATCAAAACGGCAAGTACAACTGTAAACATAACTCCACCTCCACCAGTGGGTGGTACAAGAAGCGAACGTCGTGAGAAAATGTCTCCTTTGCGCAAAACTGTTGCAAAACGTTTAGTAGCTGTTAAAAATGAAACCGCAATGTTAACTACTTTTAATGAGGTTAATATGAAGCCCATTATGGATTTACGCGGAAAATATAAAGACCAATTTAAAGAGAAACATGGTGTTGGTTTAGGTTTTATGAGTTTCTTTACCAAAGCGGTAACCGAGGCTTTGAAAGATTTTCCTGCGGTTAATGCCCGTATTGATGGTGAAGAGGTTGTTTACAATAATTTTGCAGATATTTCAATTGCTGTTTCTGCTCCAAAAGGTTTAGTGGTTCCGGTTATCCGCAATGCAGAAAGCAAATCATTGGCTGAGATTGAAAAATCAGTTTTAGAATTGGCCTTAAAAGCCCGCGACAGCAAATTAACAATTGAAGAAATGACTGGTGGAACATTTACCATTACCAATGGTGGGGTATTTGGTTCAATGATGTCTACTCCAATTATCAATGCGCCGCAATCGGCTATTTTAGGTATGCATAATATTGTTGAACGTCCTGTAGCTGAAAAAGGAGAGGTAGTGATTCGTCCGATGATGTATGTTGCTTTATCTTACGACCACAGAATTATCGATGGACGTGAATCTGTTGGCTTCCTGGTTCGTGTTAAACAATTATTAGAGGATCCAGCCAGATTATTATTAGGCGTTTAGTCTTGTAATGTCTCTTTAAAATATCAAAGCCTCAATGTGTTTGCATTGAGGCTTTTTGTATCTTTTTACTTTATGTTTTAAACCGTACGTCACCCTGTCCCGATTTTATCGGGATCAGGGTCTTTTTTACACAAAGAAGATGCTGAAATAAATTCAGCATGACGATAGTTCTTGCAAAAAGAACATATAAAATTCTAATTGGTGAAATTAACGTTCAACTCAAAATTTCTTATCATTTCCCTGTTGATTCTTTTTATAGAAATCTTAATCGGAAAATACCTCAATGATCCAATTATTCGCCCTTTTGGCGGCGATGTTTTAGTTGTTGTACTTATATATAGCTTCTTTAGAATTTTTTTAATAACAGATTATAAAAAAGTAGCCTTAGCCGTTTTGATTTTCTCTTTCGTAATTGAGTTTTTACAAGCTGTTCATTATGTAAATTGGCTCGGTTTAGAGCATAATAAATTGATGAGCATTATATTGGGCACATCATTTAGCGTTTATGATTTGTTGGCTTATTTTGTAGGGTATTTGATTTGTTTGCTATTCAATTAATCATTTCGATTCAGTCTAATGCTTGCTTTAAGATTGCTTCCTTGGTTAGGCACAATACGAATTAGAAATAATCCGTATAACCGTTGCACTTAACTCTACGAACAGGCTTTACTTCAATTCAAATAAAAAGCACATCTCAATTAAGAAATGGGCAATGTTTATGAGAATACTGAAATATTCTTCGACAAGCTCAGAATGAACTGTGTTTAAAAGCAAATAATATTTGAATAATTTTCCTGGTATTTTGTTTGTTTTTTAGCGATTGCAAAAGCTTGCTTTAGTAGTTTGTTAGCAACAGCGATTAAAGCCAGTT